>Ga0058702_10000014_pt1 | contig 253926 bp, 227 predicted proteins | sample AgamicOrSfe_FD_83781 | JGI IMG/M metagenome (GOLD analysis project Ga0058702, IMG submission 83781) | Agave microbial communities from Guanajuato, Mexico - Or.Sf.e | ecosystem: Host-associated > Plants > Phyllosphere > Phylloplane/Leaf | place: Guanajuato, Mexico | collected 2012-05-30
CCCCCCGACAATGTCCTGATTTAAGCCCGTAAACACGTTACAGTACCTCGGCAAAAGTCTGAACGCAGGCGCCGTGAGCGTGAAACTCGAGAATAGGGGTTGATAGTTATAAGCACAATACAATGCCACTATAATGTGAAATACTCAGTGCAATTAATGGCAATCAACGTAGAAACACTGAATTGATAACTGTACAATGTGCTGAAATAATAGGAGCGTCTAAAGCTGGTCTATCGCATGCAGAAATCTCAGGGGTACTTAGCTAGCAACGTGATACAATACAGACAACACTTCAAAGGTCATAACAACGTGAAGGTCTGGCTTCACGTCCTTAAAGCGGATGTCTAGGGGTACTTTTAGAGCAGACGAAACGAATGATACTACATTTAACACGTTAGAACCCTAAATGGACGTACGCTTAGCTACAACGTGAAATACTAGATGCACTAAGTCACGTAATGATACGACATTTTATATAGAGTACTGGCCTATTAAATTAGATAGCAAAGAAGCGGCCTTTATTGATAGAAGAGAACGTAGCTCGACGTTTACGATGGTGCCTTTTACATTGTGATAAAGGGGCTGATTACTAGATTAATACGATCTTTTTAGACAAGGCTTTAATTGAACGAGGAGCTAGCCATTGACGTAGCTAGGTATAGCGTTATCTAGGGGAGAAACTTAATAAAGATAAGGTCGATATGTACAACAAATCGAAGGGTCTACGCGTTATGGTATAGGCTGTAATTACGACTACTAAAAAGACCGAGTTATTTATAATACAACGTGACGATACTGCACTAAAGAAGGGGTATACTAGCAACAGCTACATCCAAGTACTTAAGGAAGGTCTACATACAATCTACGTCCCTGGACGTCAATTCTAGCAGGATAACGCTCCTATACACACGGCAATTAAGGTACGACGTTAGATGAACAATAGCAACTTTATATTGCTCGATTGGTGGCCAGCATACAGCCTAGATTTGAACCCTATTAAGCACCTTTAGAGCTACCTCAAAAAACGCCTCTATAAGCTATATCTAGATGTCGAGCTATGGAAAGGATCTGATGAATCGATAATGCAACGTATAGAGAAGGCACTAGCTCATTGCTAGAGCTGTATCGACGACGAGGTGGTTAGGGGCTGCATTAGCAGTATGTAGTCACGTATTGAGGCAGTCATCAAGGCTGATGGCTAGTATACGAAATATTGAGTCAACGCTCCATTAGTTTATTTTAATATTATATACACGTAATCTACTGCTTCTTCCGAACAATTATCACTAACTATTATCTTAATAGCTTCAATATTGACTGAGTTATTCACGTTGTAAGGTAGCTGGCCAGATGCAGGGGTTGCGGAGTTGCGGCTCTGCGTTCAGACTTTTGTTCACGTACTGTATGTGAAGGCTGCTGAAAGCTATCACCCCTCATTTAAGTGATACTGCTCTGAAGCGACAAAAATGATCACTATTTGGGCTAACTACATATGATAGAGTATCAGTGACGTCATGGGCGCTTAAAGCAAATACCTATTGTCAAATCGAGGCTAGTCATAGTCATTATTACATCCTTATAACACAAATACAGATGGAGGCACCTGCTAGTCTAGGCTGTATATTCATCTATATTACCAAACTTAGTCTAGGCTGAATTAGTAAGCACTATAAGCTACACATGATTCCTTTAGGAGTAATAAATGCAAACTCATCAATACATAATAGGTCACAAATTGAAGCTAAAATAGTAATAGACTCATCTTATATTTATTGATCTAGTGTGTGTTAGATAAACAGGAATAATTAGTAAGTCAGTAAATAAACTAAGCATAATTGCCTGTTGCATAATGGAGTTTCCTTGAACAAATTGCTTTAAGAGTAAAGAAGAAATAGCGACAATTATGAGTCTATAATTGAGAATGAGTTGAAAGCTGGTTGAACAATATCATGAGTAAAACTAAAGTTATTAAAATAATACATTCTAAACTGATGGACTATTATAATAAGAATAACTAAGTCTAGCTTATTGTTTATAAGTTCCTTACATAAGCCAAGCTTAAGAAACCTATATAAACTTATTACTTCTATTTCTACTTTCTTTATTCTTTATTTGTATTCACAAACTACTTATTTATCTAAATAACCTAGACCGTTTGCTTCTTTATAAGAGTCCATTCAATTGTTCCAATGGTCTTAGCTAATAAGGTAGGCAGTTTCCTTCATTATTAGACTAACTTCAGACGCGTTTGCACTTCACAAACGCGTTATATGCTATGCAAACATGAGACGTTTATATGATGGCTGAATCTAATTTTGCGTAGGCCTCTCTCTCGGTCTTGCCGACAATGGTTGCCCTCACTACTAGGCTACCAGCTGTGGCATCTCCTACAGGCAAAATTATATCACGGGACACGCCTGCCACCCATGGCTCTATATCGCCAAAGTACACCATCTCCGTTGGCACCGACCAGATTTCGCACATCTCACTCGACGACATCCTCGATTACGTTTCTGAACATGAACTCGAGAGGTTCGAGAACAATGAATTCAAAGAAGCAGCCGCAGAGCAAGATCGTCTGGCACGTGAACAAGCTGCCAAGAAGAGGAGAGGCCGTCCTAAGAAGGTTATCGATGCATCTTCTAGTGGAGAGTCTCTCACAGGTAGCTCGTCCTCCGAAGAGGATCAATTCGTGAAACCAGGTCTGCCGATCGCCGAAGGTCGGCACGGAAGACCACGCCCTACATATTCCCATTTGTTTCCCCCCAAGAGGCAGCGAGGACCAAACAAGACGAGCGGTGATGAGCAGTCCAAGGGTAGAGGACGCCCACCGAAGGGTAGGTCATCATCCGTCTTATTCACACCTTCCCTACTGTCAGTTCCGTTGGAAGGATTGCATGTGATTGTCGTCGAGCCGTGCCACTACGTGGCTTGTAAAGACGAACAACGTTGCTGACCTATTCTAGTGATGAAAGACCTTCCCCAAGCAGCAGCTGAGCTCTCGCTCTCCGAAGACCGACCTAAGCGAAGAAAGCTATCGCACACCTCTTCTTCGGCGTCAAGAAGCGGCGATGAGCGACCGCCTGTCCCGCTAGGCACGTCTTTCAGGGATCTCAAGGCTCGAGGTCAGCTGTCGAAGTCCACTACCGAGGTCGTTATTCATGTTCCCAGGCGGGCACCCTCTGTTGCCGCTACGGCTTCTACTTCTGATGATGACGACGTCGTCCAAGTCACGCCTACGGTTTCGGTTTCTCTTTCTCCAAAGAGGAAAGCGACAACTCCTCCAATGCTCTTCGAGCAACGTGCCCAGACAACAGCAGCCATTCCGCAGAGAGCGAGCATACAAATGGCGACAATGCCACAGTCGCACCCTATCCGCTCCCCTACGCTGGACATGGGCGACAAGTCTGTACCGTCCAAGCCTGAAGTATCGGCCACTAAAGTACAGGCACAGCAGTTACCTCGACCGGCGAGTAATCCCGTGAAGGTCAAGGTTATTCAACCCGTGCCCCGGCCTCGCCCTCTACAGCCGCAGGCCCAGATCTCAACGCAGTCTGGCATTAAAGTCAATCAGCCTCAGTTACAACCTCGTCCTCAGAATCAAACACAGTCAACGATCCCGACCCAGTTGCGAGCTCAGGTAGAAGCTCAAGCCAGAGCTCAAGCCCAGACTTCCTCTCAATCTCGTCCTCAGGCTCTACCACAATCCAGAACTCAGTCTCAGGTACAACTCCAGCCCAAGAAGCCTCAACCCAGGCCCCAATCTCAAGCCAAAGCCTTCACGCTCACCCAGGGCAACAACAAGCAAATCATTACCATAGACTCCGACAGCGACGACACAGACGAGCTGCAGTCGCGGCCACCGCCTCCACCAGCACCAGCGGCCGCACCCGCACCGGAGAATCTATCGTCCTCCGGCGCCGACTCCTCAGAATCCGAGACCTGGGAGATCGAAGCGATCCTCTCGAACGTTCTATCGGATCCAAAGACCCACGACCCTGCTTTCGGTACCACACCAGTCATGCTGTATGAGGTGAAGTGGGTCGGATGGGACAAGACGACCTGGGAGCCAGCGAGCAGCTTCGACGATGAGGACGTCGTGAATGTGTATCACGGTCTCACCGAGGCGAGGAAGTTGTCCAAGGCAAGGGCGACGTAGTTCTGGGTTATGAAAGAGCTTGGGACCGCCACAAGGGTTCTTGAGGGCTTGGAAGGAGGCCATCAAAGCGAGAGGTGAGAGGTGATCAAGATTTTAAAAAATGAGGCTGCGCGGGCCGCGGCCAGGGGTTGATGACATTGCTTCGAACGTCGTATGGAGAAAGTACTGGTTAAGATATTATGATAACGATAGTAACGATATGATGCAGAACTTGCCCACTCTTAATCATTGCAGGGATTTAGATGGCTACACATTGTTTTGAATCGCACTGCTGCTTATACCATGTCAAAATTGAACGCACTTTCGGATTCATTGCCATCTGATTTCCTTCCCTACAGAGTACATATCATGGCTGAACCTATACCTCTGCACAGAAACCTTGTCTATCTAATCCCTCTGAGCCAGACAGACGATGAGACTGCTCGCGACATCCATAAAAGGGAACGGCGACGAGATCTGCTTCTCGTCGACATAGCGACCGAGTCCAGCATAACCCTCATCCATGTCGTCATCGTCATCGTCGTCGTCGTGCGACTCAGCAGCCGCACTGTCGTCAGGCAACTGACGCGAGATCTCCTTCCTCAGCTTCCTGGTCAGGCGCTCGTAGCCGGCGCATTTGAAGTCCACCATGAAGCTGTCGCGCTCGATGCAGTAGAGTTGGATCGTGACGTAGACCCAGCAGCTCTCGTCGTTCTGTGGGTAGCGGCGTCTGAGTGATCCCTGAGCGGGACCCGTTGCGGCAACGTTCTCCATGCTGGCGTGGGCGGACATTGATGGCGGAGTCGCGCTGGTCGAGCCCGGGCCGAGCGAAGATTGACTGCCCATGGTCGAGCTGCGCCTACGCAACGCCGCGCTTTCGGTCAGGTCAACGCGCGATGAGTGATTAGAAGACGGATGGGCAACTCCTGGTGGGAACATTCCGTCCTTTCTGAACCGAGCATTGATGATCCACGGGTCTTCTGGCAGACCATAACCCCAATCGTTCCAGGCTCCAAACTTGTCCCGTCCCCTAGCCTTGCGACGACTCTTGCGACGTGATGAGTCTCCAGCCTCATCGCCCGATGAATCTCCTTCACGACGAGCAGAGCGTCTTCTTGCACGCTCGTCACGACTGGCGTACTCTGGGTCGGTGCCGGCATCAGGATCCGAATCACTATACTCGGGGCTCTGACTGCCTTCTCTCGCCCTGCGACGCCTCTCACGCTCGCGATCGACTTCTTCACGACTAGGACTGCCTTCGCTGTCTCCGCCTCCCGGTCTACGAACCTTTGGATCCTCCCAGACCGCACCCATGAGTTTAAGAGCTTTGAAGATGGCCAACATGGCTTCCGAAGGGCTGTTCCGGGATCTTATACCGAACTGCCACTTGGTACCTCTGCCCTTCTTGGCTTCCTTGGCAGGCAGTGGTGTCAGTCCTTCCGGCTTCTCCATCCTTGGTACATTGACTTGACTGCCTCGTGCATGCGGATTCAAGCGACGCGCCGTTGCTGCTTTCTGCTCACTCGTCTGAGTCGGTGGTGGTGCAGACATTCCACCGGTTTGCTCTTCTGGGTTCGAAGTCTCCGGACCCTGAGTCGTCGGCGATTGAGGCTTTACAGCGTTTCCTTGCATATAGGCCTGATGATACGAAGGTAGCGACGAAGGCAGAACACCAATTGTCGACACCGGAGAACGAGCCTCAGTAATATTCGCCGAACCAGTGGAGCCGTGGCGAGGATGGTCGACGTTCGAAGAAGTGGCCAAAGGTGAGGGTGACATTCTCGAGGTTGACGGTGGAGTCTCGACACGAGGCGTACTACCATAGTTTGGTGGTGATTGTGCAAGAAAAGGTTTGAGGGTTGGATTCTGAGTGAGTGAAGCTTGAATGCTCGTCAGTGGTAAAAAGGGATGAAGCCATTTCGGGCGATACGTACGGTTTCCTTTCATGATTGTGTTCTCGCGAACAATCAGATAGGCATCTTTGATGGCGCTAGGCTCATCTTTGGCTAGAGCTTCTTGAACATCATCTTTCGCGTAGCCCATGGTCTTGCCGAGTTTGCCAACAACGTGGTCATGTAATTGCTCTTGCACGACTGCAGGCTTGCTTGGCGCCAGTGCTTGGGGATCGATAGCCTTGTTAGGATCAACACCGGTGTCGAGAAACTCTTCGGCTGCAGGTTGCAAGTAATCGGCAAGATCTTTGGTGAACCATGGATCTTGGCGAATCTCTTGAATGGTGATTCTGCTCACAGGATTTACTTGCAACATTTTCCTGATGAGTCGGGCAGCGCCCGGCGATACGTAATTCGGCATATTGTATGTGCCTTGTTGGATCTTCTTGAAAAGTGCCGGGATGTATTCGTCGTCGAATGGCAATCTTCCGGTGAGCAGAACGTACAGGATGACTCCGCAGCTCCATACATCGACTTCGGGTCCTGCGTAGAGCTTGCCGCTAATGACTTCGGGAGCCGCATAATTCGGGCTACCACAACTGGTCTTGAGGAAATTGCCGTCTGTCATATATTGCTCAGACCGAAATCTGCAATCTTGACATTGAACATATCATCGAGAAGCAGGTTCTCCGGTTTGAGATCGCGATGTACAATCTTATGCCTGTGACAATACTCGATAGCGCAGACAATCTGCTGAAAGAACTTTCGAGCCTTGTCTTCCTGAAGTCTGCCATGGTTGACGATATAATCGAACAGCTCTCCGCCGGCAAATTCCAGAACCATCACAATCTCTTTCGGGGTTGTTATGACCGTGTAAAGTTTGATGATGTGAGGATGTCGCAGTAACTGAAGATACTGGATTTCTCTTTCAATACGTCCAGCCATATCTCGAGTGACGAGCTTGCCGCGAGCGATGATTTTCAAGGCCACCTTTTGCCCGCTGACTTTATGGGTAGCCAGCTTGACCTTACCGAAGGAGCCTTCTCCGAGTGTCTTGATGATATCATACTGGCCTAGCCTCCTTTTCATGGTTGTCGGAAGCGCATTTGGTGTCCGCGCGCTTGGAGCCCCAGCTGGTGTGGGAGGTTGCGAGTCGGTATTGCTGCTGCGCTCATCTCTAGAAGCCCTGCGCGTGGTTGAAGAAGAAATGGAAAGCGACAGGTCGTCATCGTCGAAAGCCGCCATGATTGCGGTTTTGTAGGAAATCGGGGAGGGCTATTGGTAAGCCAGATTGGTGTCGAGTGAGGCAGCGAATCTGCCTGTAAAGGCTACCGAGAGAACAAAGAGTTGACGAAGAGAGCAATAGATGTCCGCCCGTTACCCATTCAGCGCGACCTGGGCTGCGGATCCTCCAGGCCGCGATTGAAGCGCGCAATGACTTGACAATTTAACGTTCGCAACAGAGCGCCGAGTCCTGCACGTGGTGATTAGCTGACGATAGCTTTGAAAGGCCAAAGTCAGTCGATATGTCGGTCGGCCAGCAGTCAGTCAGTAAGTTGACAGGTCTGTCAATTTGTTGAACGCGGTTGGTTCTATCGTCGGATGGTGGTGGTATGACAGTATGTGTGTGTGACGTGTATGCTTCTTCTCGTACGACGGACCGCAGATATGCGAAAGTTGCACGATCGAAGCGGAATCGCAATGGAGTGGATGAAATAGCAGTCCAATCGTTTGGAACCTTCGAGTCGGGTCAAAAGTGAATATGAGGGGTGTGGTTGTACGTAATATGAGAGAAGCGAAGTCGCAGTCGCGGGATGCTGTTCATCGCAACATGGGGCACCCGTCCCACCCCACATTGCCCGCAACGAGGGCGGCGGCATCACTTCGGCCATAATCGACGTCACTCTTGATTGTCGTACAAATCGATATACACGTACATGTAGTTAAGAGTAAGACAAAATACGTTCTGCCGTCTAGTCGAGGAAGCTCGGACTTGAAAGCTACACGTTCTACAGAGCGGTACTTGGGATAAGGGAGCAAAGATAATCTGAGCTACTGGAAACATGGCTGGTTACTAGTCTCGGGGGACCAGTGTTGGGCTACACCATTCGACCCTAGTCATTGAGCACTACTGTCTCCATGAATCATCAGACGTAATTGGTCTGTTTGTATGCTAACAAGAAACTCGATGTTTGGCAGGTCTAGAAGTTATACCCTATCGTTTGTCTGCAGCCTCCATTTCTCGCAATCGTTCAACCAGCCTATCCTTCAGGTACGGGCTCAGATTTAAGCTGTAAATTGTCAGTACTCGCAGCCATGAAGCAGATCGCGTAGTGGGCGAACTCACATTCCCTCATTCGTAACCATCCTGTATGTGCCACTCTCTTGATACTTTCCTCCCTCCACGAAGTTCCCCTTTCCATCAACCTCTAATGATCCAAAGATATCTTCGGGCCACGCGACTCGGCCAAAGTCTGGAGGATTGCGTTGATCGCTCACATGGATCCATCCTCCTCGACCACCACCGCCCATACCACCCTGTGAACTAGCGCCTCCTGCTCCGTCTCCACCGGCTCCTCCACCTCCACCATACTTTTTCTGCCTACGTTCTCTCCGCTGTGATGGATGATTTGCCGGGAAGAACATGCCCCCCGAACCTAATGATGAGCCTGCCTGACTAGCGTACAACTGCGCCTGTGCGATTGCTGCAGGGTCTTTCGTCGCATGTTGGCGGATGACATCTTGTAATAGAACCAGGAAGTGTGGATTTTCTGTCAACGAGTCGGGTGTCGGAGGTATGGCTCTAGTCGTGCCTAGCGCATAGTTTGGATTGGGAGGTGATGTCGGTAAAAAGGAGAGAATGTGAGAATTTGAGGACTGAGGATGGACATACTATATGACATTTAGCTGCTAGAGTATGACTGCCGCGCGCTCTGTTGCATACGATGTCTGGGTTATTTGATAATGTAGAAACAGATCTTCTGAAAGCTCTTTGACTGCATACAGCGCGATTGCAACGAGTCAACAACATTGTGTTTCGTGGTATGAGAACAACTTAATCACAAGTCAAACCTCCAAGCTCTAGCACTTCTGGCAATGTATAGATGACGTCAATCAACAGAGATGTAGGCAAAAGTCCATCCACAGCAACGCCATGACTTGATGCATTTTAGGGCAGAGCACTTCCATATGATAATGCAGATGTCTACAGATCTTCCCAAAACATAGTAATAGTCATGGTAATATACGGTCAGATCATGTTTCGCGAACATCCGACGAGGTCGCGTGCTCTCGAGTCTGGAAATCGATGGATAAGGGTAGAAATCGCCGCCTGACCAAACGCGGAATAGCGTAGTCGGGGTACCGATGACACACTGCTCGCCGCAACGCAACGGCGTCTCGTGCGCTTAATTTCCATACTACTTCACTGGCTATAAGTTACTTCTTACACTTCTCAAGCCAATTAGTCACCACAACATACACACAAGACCTCCGTTACATTGCCGACCTAGCAACACTACGCACACTTACTATCACCCCGTCAACCACCTCACACGCATCCACCATGTCTGACTGGGATACCGTCACCAAGATCGGCAGCAAAGCCCGTGGCCCAGGCCAGAGCCAGCGCGAGACCGTCATCAAGGGAAACTCAGCTTTGAACGCTGCCCAGCGAACCGGCGCCATCGTCGGAACAGAGAAGAAATTCGGATCCACAAACGTAAGCAGTCTTGCCCCGAAGCCTACCGAGTCCCATCTAACACCTCCATAGGCAGCCGTCAAGGGCGGCGAAGGCCAGCATTTGACCAAGGTCGACCGAAGCGAGGATGTCGTAGCGACGAAAAAGGTGCCTGAAAACGTAGCAAAGGCGCTGCAACAAGCCCGCGCGGGCTTGAAGAACCAGAAGGGAACGACAATGACACAAAAGGATCTCGCCAGCAAGGCCAGTGTGGATGTTGCATTTGTCGCCGCGCTTGAAAAGCCCGGCGCCGACTGGCCAGCAATCGATTTCGTCAACAAGATCCAGAAGGCAGCGAACGTCAAGCTCACCGGAACAAACATCGGTTCGCCTATGTTCGGTCCAAAGAAGAAGTGAGCGAGTTCGTCTTGGATCGAAATACGAATAGCCGGAGCTTCATGCATGGTAGTCTGCGCTTGAGCTTCGGGGATGTTTGGTGCAAGACTCTGTTGAGGTTATGAGCGGGAGTACAGGGCATTTGCTTTCTTGTATGATAGACTGGGACAGGCGCTCGCGAGTAGCCACACATCGTCACTTCCACGGCCTGCAGTAGTATAGCACCAACTCAGATGACGAATCATTGATCACGTACACTAGGAGAATTGAAGGGTGCAATAAAAACGCATAGACGCTCGTATTCCCGCCTGTGCATGTATTTTGGGATGCCATTTTGCAATACCACGATCTGCTGTCTGACGGCTGATGATCATGATTATGTCAGTGACTCGAACCAAACAGCGTGGTCTAGTATATGGAGCATGTCTGCTTGACATCGTCTTGCTGTGAAAAGCGAATCCTCCAGCCGATGGTCCGAAGGCTGATGCCCTGATCTTTTGGTTCACGACCTGATATAGCCAGCGCTGCTATATCGAGAAGTACAACCTCCCACCATGCAGGAGTCTACCAGTCGTCCCTGCAGCGGACCTCGAGATCCTTCGCCAAATCCAACAAGCTTATTAAAGAAAAGAACACACATTAAGCTTTTAGAGATCTTGGTAGGTGGAGATAGCTACTGACACGTGTATACGCGAGGATAAAGGGATAATGATGGGTTTGTAAGAGGGGGCTGATTATGGCTGGATTGAATGAGTAGTAGACTTGCTTACTATGCTTGAGAACTGGACTAGGCAGTCATACTTGGACCGCGGGAGCTGTGTTGGTGATCTGGTGATCTGTGTTGCCATGGATGAGGCGAGGCGTAAGCAGATGACTTTGATAGACTGAAAGAAAGATGGAAGATTCCACACAGAGGCTTCAAGATGAAACAGGACAATCGATAGCAGCCCTCTTACAGAAACGAGAGGCAGCGAGATTTGACCGGCCGGATAGGCCTCGACTGGCGTGTTTAGCGGTAGTGCACGAGAACTTGCAAACCCACCATGGCAGACAACCCCGGCTGTTGCTATAAATGGCTGTGGGTAGATCATGGCGGTCTCGAGATTGATGAAAGACTTGCTTTTGATCTATTTCAGCATTGGTTCGGCCATAGCGCGGAAACAGCTTTGGCACTCGGGGAAGATCGCCAGAATTGCAGCACGTGACGAGATAGATGAACGAGCTGCGACAAGAGAGACTGGAATGTGGAGAACATGATATTCTTCGTTGCGAATAGCCTCGTCGCTGTTATACGCTTTGATAACGTTATCTCGCAAGTTACAAGATTGAAAGAATGATATGCCTCTAATGTTCCCAGAATAATCATCGAAACGCCGTCGCTATGCATCCGCAGCGCTTGCTGAATGCTCGAACCCTGTGTAATCTTTCGCTTGGTACATTATTGAAGACGCCGGCTGTGGCGTGGAAGTAAATCTAGCAGAAGGGAATCGTGAGATGGGACTTTTGCGTCGTTGAGCCAGTCTATGGACATCCGGCGTTTGCATGAGTATCGGCACCACCGTGCAACAGAAGCTTGACGGTAGATGCGTGACCCCTGCCAGCAGCGCGGAGGAGAGGATTCCTGCCAGAGAAATCGCGTGCACTGACGTTGGCGCCGCTCTCAATGAGGAGTCGGACGGTATTATAAAGACCCCGTTCCGCTGCCAGATGAAGAGCAGTAGTGCCATAGTGGTCGATAGTATCGATGTGAACACCGCGGTATACAAGGTACATGATGGTCTCGCCGTGGTCGTGCTGCGCCGCGAAATGGAGTGCTGTACGGCCCTCGAAGTCCCGAGCGTAGATGTCTGCACCTAAGTCCAGCAATAGATTGACAGTATCGGCATGGCCAGAGCTAGCGGCCAGATGAAGAGCAGTCGAGCCAGTTATGGTGCAGTCCTCGACATTTGCACCTGCATTGAGAAGGACGTTGACCGCTAGCCCGTGTCCAGCAGAGGCGGCAGTCTGAAGGGCGGTCAGTTCCTTGACACGTTCAAAAGCAGCAGAATCGGCTAGCGAAGAAGAGCTGATGGAGTTTGGAGCAGAAGGAAAGTAATTCTCTTGCGGTGGGGAAGCGTCGCAGAGATCATGAAAGCTGTGTATCGAAAGTGTTTGGTCCATTGAAAGCGAGAGAAGGTCGGGTGACATGCACACTGGATACTTGATGCTAGGGTCATGGTAGAGTGAGAGAGGCCCTATGCATTGATCGACCGGAGGAAGTTGAGCGGTAAGCGGAGGTGATGTCGGTATCGTCGAGCTCGAAGCCCAAGCGTCCACCGCATATTGATCGACTTCATGGAACAGCTGAGGGTAGAATTTCGACGACAGGCTGTCGTATGGAGAGCTAGATAGAGAATCTGATAGAGAGGGCAAACTGCACTCGGACTCCGATCGCTGCCGGCTGTCTCGTCTGGGTTCGAGCGATTTCGATGTGTTTACAGCCGCAGCCGAGGCGGAGCCTGCTTTAGCATTCCTCTTTAGAGCGTCGCGCTGTGCCTTTCTCTTACGGCCTGTGAGAGTACGTCAGTATAAGCAAGACAAAGTGCGGCTGAGGTGCCACTAACGGTAGACTCTTTGTGCGATCCTGTTCTGAATACGCCTTCGGCTCTTTGGGTCTTGGAGGTTCTGCCACTCCTCAAGATCGACGCACATATGCTGTGCTGAAGACATAATGGCCAAAAGTGATGATCGACGATGGCGGTGTGGTGAGATAATAATGAGTCGTGTGTGATATGAGTCGTGTATGTGTTTGATAGTTGAAAGTGATAGTGGAGTGAGATTGTCAGTCTGTATATGGTCGTGTGTAGGTGAATTCACAATGCCGGACTGATGGATGGGTAAAGAAAAATAGTGGTCAGTTTGGGAAGGGAAATAAGCGACTTTAGCATCTCCCCAAAGGAGGATCTGCTCTATACTTATGCAAATAGATCAGTAGGATGGGCAGGTGTGGAGCAGGATATGCATAGATGATTGATATATCGAGAGTCCGAATTTGGTAGCAATCAAAGAAAGCGCTCTACCTCAAGGTCCCTGACGTACATGATCTCGACGCAACCGCAGTATGTACCACCAACACAGCCAACAGGAGGTTGCCTCGTGCAAATCGCAACTGAGGGCACACCACGTTCCTGATCAGGGCTCGAGTCAGGGCTTCGACAGTGATCACACATGGCTTTGACAGGTTCGGTAATAGATGTGCGCGTCGCATGTGTGAGGACGAGTCAAGACGGCCACTTCCGGTGGTCAACGCGCAAATAGAGGGCATAGACGGAAAGAAAGCTGAGCATAGTTCATATTGTAGTTTGTTGAAGCGGTTGACAGGTTGGTGGCTTGCTTGACGAGACTAGTGATGTTGAAAGAGGGAGCAGCGATGGGCAATAATCAATGCCTAGAGTGGGGAATCCTGAATGCGGTCAAGATACAGTTTTTAGACACAGCTAGCGGCCCGCAACCCGTTGGCGGTCAATGCCCGGGCCAATGCCGGTGTGCGAGTCGTCGCTCGATGGTTTCTATAACGGTAATCCCAACTTCCTCCCCCGGTCAGCTAGTAGAGGAGGTGCTTACATCAGTCTAGCCCACCTTTCGGAGCAAACAATGCAGGTGAGCATTGCGGCGAAGCATTGAGGGACTGTGGGGAAGGCGCGCCGAAAGCGACCTCTGTCCTGTGGCCATGTCGGTCGCGCCAGCAGTTTCGGCTCTGCACCGAATCAAAGGGGAAATGGCGACTGTCGATCACGCTTAAGGGCTTGTAACCTGAAATCAGGGCAAAATGCTAGCAGTATCGTCCAATGAGAGGCGTTCTTCGTGCTGCATGCTGCTTCATCACGACTGGGGAGCCATTGTTATCTTCTCTTCCTCGTCTGTCTCGCCAGGGCAGATTTGGATGATAATTCGAGACGTGAGAGGCATGAAACCGGTTACTTGACCAATGGCGCCAACAAACTCATCAGCTACCTTTGCAGGCCTTTGCTTACTCCTCCAATAAGATAGCTGTTAGATTGACCCGAATCGAGATGTCAGTGTTGAAGGACTATCGTTGGTCTAAAAATAATGATAATGCTCACCAGTCGGAGAAGCAGAGGAAGTCCGGATACCACCCGTGTAAACGGAAGGAACGAACCGACGTCCACGAGCCCACGTGTTTTGGCTCGGCAGAGTTTGAGGGCCCTTTAACACCCAACCGTGCTCTTGGCCCTCTATCGCGCAACTAGCGACTTCCGACAACGTGGTTTCTCGCCTGTTCTGCCTGATTCGAGTAATCTTCACTCGCTATACCACAGAAGCAGGATGGTGTGCAGTTTATTGCGAAGGACACTCGGAGACATGACGACATGGTAGGTACATTTGCCAAAAACGACAAGCATTGCTTGACTGCCTCCATCTAAGCTCCGCTATGTATCTACTCTTCGTCCCGAACATCGACACCCGCCGTCCTTCGACCCCACGAAGCACTCTCGTTCAAGAATCGTAGCACGAAGCAACAACAAGAGCTTTGTCTATACGAGCGACTGACCAGACTGGCTGGTTGACCATCGCATCGCCTGAGATACTATATCGCAGCGGGGCTTGTCAAATGACCAACAACTTCTGAAACAGCTGACCCCGCTCGCTGCCCTGCCCCGTTGAACCATGTATGCTCTGATTGCAGACGGATGAACCCGTCTCCACAATCCTGACAGGGACACCCAGACCCCTGTGTGAGGCTGAGGGTTTTAGCAACGTGTATGCGACCTCTCAATGCTCCATGTTGGTGTCTATCATGATATGGCACTATATTCTTGAACGACTGAGCATGATAGCAATAGAAGAGATCTAACAATAGCACAGGATTATCGACCGCCGGCTGTTGGACTATTCGAGTGGCACAAGATCTGCTGTAGTACCGCAATATTGAAACGAACCACATGGTCGAAAGCTTGTCTCTATCTCGGTATCTCTGTTCATGCGGTGACTTCTAATCGTTGGCCGTCCGGAATTTGAATTGCATACAGCTTTGCTCTTCGCTCGACAGGTCAGTGATCATCAAACTGTTCGCCGTCGCTTGATCATCTTTGCTATCCTTGAAATGGACGTGACACGCGAGAGCAAAGACTACTGCACTCGGCCCAGTCTTACCGGTCGGATCGTTCCACATATCAGACATTTTTTGAATAGTCAGTACATCTTAAAAGCGTGAAGCAATGGACTTCACCCAGTCGATGGATCGAAGCACACCCTCAACGTTCCGTAGTATGCAAGGTACTATAGATCAGAAACCTATAACAGGTAGATGTATTTCGATATTGCTGCTAAATGGGGAGTGATGGGGTCCCCGCATTCGGACCCACACATCACGTGTCAAGTTTGCCGCCAAAATTCCTGCTGGCCTTGTCTCCTCTTGACACGATTGCAACGTGCCTACCTCCAGGTGCCTGAATATCGCTTGTTTACGCTTATTGTCCTGGCATCGACTTCGAAACATACTTATCACATGCTCGACATCACTCACTATGGCCTCTCCCAGCTAGCCAAGACCCATAAGATCCAACCATAGGGCTGGGTTTCTCTCTGTCACTGCTGACTATCTTGTGCCTTGAATAGATGTGCTCCCATCAAACGTAAATATGTAAGTATGGCCGGATTTCATTATGTCTCGTACATGGACATTCTGGTCCCAAAGTTTGATTATCACTCAATTCTTCATACCTCGCATCTCGAACACACCTGCAAGAAAGAACGTACGAGCCAGAATTAAAATCTCAGCTCCGTCGGTCATTGCAATCTCAACAAGTCGGTGTCAGGATTCCGGAATTGCTTCTTTTGAGATTTGCAATCAGCTACTTCGCGAAAGAATCCAGGATGGCGACATTGAAGCCTTACATCTTCAAACTCAAGCAACGAAGCTGCTCGAGTTGATGGACACCTGGAAAGTACAACACGCTCCCAAAGCGTTTGACGAGGTCGCAGCTGCTTTTGACAGACGGAAAATCCAAAGGTTTGACTCACCCGGCAACTGGGCTTTGCAAGATCTCTACACCTTGGTCTATGATGTTATGGTTGGACGGTCCGGTATTTCCAAAATGGAAATCGATCATCAAGCGTCTCTTTTGAGCAATCGGGCAAACTCGAACCTCCTGAGAACCGTAGCATATTTGAGGACGAAATACTCTACTACAGGAGCAGTGAGCGCACGACAATCAATGGAAGTCGTTCTACAGGGGCTAATGGATCACTTCGAGCAAGCTCTCTGAGACCTTGTTATCTTTCTCATCCCCATTCATGTACCAGGATCGCCCATCGTAGGCATCGCCGAGCCATCGTCTTCATCCGACTCCTTGACGCCACCCAAGAGAGCAACCTCATCCTCCTCGTCATCCTCACTGCTGAACCTCGGCAGACCGACAAACGAGTTAATCCAGTTCAAAACAACCTTGTGCCAGACAAGACTATTCTCAGGTTTCAAAACCCAGTGGTTCTCGTCTGGGAATGTCAAGAATTGAGACTCGATGCCCTTGGCCTGGAGGACGTTGAACGCGGACAAGCCCTCGCCGATGGTCAGCCTGTAATCTTTCGCGTTGTGGATGATGAGGGCGGGCGTCGACCACTGGGAGAGGTAATGCGAAGGATCGTTCTTCTGCCAGGTGTCGAGCGTCGTGTCGCCGAAAAGCTTGGTTGCGACCTTTCCTGCTGGGCTGGTGGTTGAGGCTGATGACCATGGTTGGCCGCCGAGGTCGTGGAAGGGAAAGTAAAGCTCGTCAGAAGCGAGTTGACCTGCCATGGAGAAGACACCATCGTGATTCACGAGAGCCTTAAATTTCTTGCCAAGGTTGTGACCATTGATCCAGTTCATCATGAATCCGCCGTACGATGCACCGAGGGCAACTGCACGGTCAGTGTCGACGAAAGGCATGTTCTCAGATATGTAATCAAAGCAGTTGACGATGTCCTTGTATGGAGCTCCTCCCCAATCGCGACGGATGGCATCAGTAAAAGCCTGGCCATATCCTGTAGAGCCTGTCACATTCGGGAACACGACAACGTAACCCTGTTCCGCAAAGACGGCTGGGTTCCATCGTGTTGACCACGAATCACCCCAAGCTCCTTGTGGGCCGCCATGGATCAGCATGGCGAGAGGATACTTCTTGTTCTTGTCAAAATGGGAAGGAGTCATTACAAAAGCATGGACTTCCTTGTTGACTGACGGATCCGAAGCAGGAAATCGGATAGAAGAAACTTGCGAACGCGAAAGACCCAGGGAGGCACCATTTCGAGACGCAGAGTGATCGAAAGTTCGAGTTGTCTTGTTGTCCTGAAGGTCGTACTCGAGAATGCCGTAGGACGAGTAGTCGACAAGTGAGCTACCAGAAATGAAAACGCGGTCACCGGACAGAGGCTTGACATCTGAGACGGATGCGTTCGAAGTCAGCTTGACAGGAAATGGACCCTTGTAGTCAGAACGAATAGGGAAGCCGAAAAGACACGATGTGCCTTGATCTTCAGTGGGACAAAGCAGCATTTTGCCATCGCTACTGAAGGTGATGCTACCAGGGCTACGATCCCAGTTGCCTTTGAACTGTGAGGTGTGGGCAATGCTGGCCGAGTTCGCGTCCTTGACGTCTACAATCAATACAATCTCATTTCGATCTGCTTCGTATCCGTTCGTCTTCATTTGAAGATACGCCGCGTTTGTGCCATCTGGCGAAAAGACTGGCGAGGTACACGCTCCATCGTAGCCGGGTATGCTGTAATCAAACGGCTTGGGAGGCGGTGACTCTTCGAAGGTAGAGAGTTCTACGAGATAGCAGACACATCTCGTATTGAGCGCTGGGTTCAGCTCTGGATCCTTGGAAACAAAGATGATACCACTTGAGCTAACATCGAAATGATCTGCTCCTCCAAAAGCAGGTATCGGGCTCTCCAGCTTTGTTCCCTGGAGCGCATTTGTCAAGCCGCTCATACTGTACTGGCCATTGCTGTTCTTCTTCAAAGTTCCATACCACAGCGAGTTTCTCTCCTTAGTGGCATAGTGATCCCAGTGCCTGACGAACAAGCTCTTGTACAACTTTCCAGTACTCTGCGTCTTTGTCGCCTTTTCGGGATTGAAGAGTGATCCATCTGGGCTCGCCTGCGCAGCTACAACGACCGCGTACTTCCCATGCTCGAGCTTTGCGATCTTCAAGCTACTTGCCGGAGCATCGATATGGCCTGCGACCTGAAAGTCGGCTTTGCTATCTTTTGAACCCAGCTTGCACGTCACGACTTCTGTGGTGCTTTCTTTCCCGCTTTTCAAGCAAACGAATGTGCCATCTTCACCCTCGAGCCAAAGAGGCTCACTCAGACCTTCTTCATCGGTGACCAGGCGAGATTCGGTTGTCTTGGTCTCGAGACAGCGAAGTTCGGTTCGCTTTTTGTGGTCTTCGAACGAGTAGGTCGTCTGCGTATACAGGACATGCGTACCAGCTTGGTTTGGTACACCGGCAGAACGACGAGGGGCAGAGAGGAGCACCTGAGGGGTGAATGCACCTGCTTTAATCACCATGTTGCGAATGTGTGATGACTTGCTAGGGAAGGGAGGATATATTGGCTGGAAGAGTCTAGTAGTGGGACGAAAGGACCTGGAAGTGGTCAATTGATATATATATGCCTTCGAACAAGAGACCAGGCAGCAGGTCTGTTGATATCTCACATGCATCTCAAGACATGATTAATGTGAGCTTGATCAATTTAGGCAGGTGAAATGGCACGGAATGTCTCCAAGTGCGGGGAAGGCATGACGATGCATGGGCGGGGATATCACCTTAAATATGTAAGAACAAAGTCACATCGACATTCACTCGCGACGATAGTACATGAAGATGGATATGATCGTGGACATTGCGATTGAATTTGAGACTCGATTTCATTTCCCTCGAGACATAGCAACATCCGAGCTACAACCACTATCAATGACAAACGGTCTGATCAGCTCTGCTGTCAGGCAGGGTATACCATTTCTCGTAGTGGTTCAAAAAATATAACCCAAAAAGTAAAACGCCTCGGAATGATGCTGGCACCCAGCAAAAGTGGCATCATTTGCCGCCAACCCTTACTCCATACCGTCGTTTTCGTATCAACCATGCCGCGACCATGTGCTATTTACAACGGCCCAATTCCCTTCATGCAAAAATGATGTTATGGCGATCAGATCTCGGACCCTTGTTCGACCTCCTTCGCTTTGTCCTTTACTGATACACGTCGACGAGGTTGAGACTCCTAGTCGTACCCAGCCCCTCTGTGCCATGGACTCGCGCGACCATTTGATGGTGCTTGCGAGTATCGCGGTGGCTGAGGTGAGGCTTCACGACCTGCCGGCTCTAGCGAAGCAGAGTAGGTGGACTTTTCGTTGCCGTAAAAGCTTGGTGGATTGTGCCTACCACTGTCCTCTCCCAGAAAACTGGCGAAACCAGAGTTGATAGGGCTTGCTGGACCGTGTTGATCCTGGTAGCGACCGGCCATGCTTGAGCTGTTTCCACCAATACGGGTACCGCTAGATCCCGAGTAGCTATCATCGTCGTCTTCGATGCGGTTGCCCTTGTAAGCAGTACCGCGACCCTCACCACGAGCGGTGGCTCCAAGAGCATCAAGCTCGGTGGTCAGCTGCGTCTGTGACTTGATGAAGGATCCGCGATCGTCACGCATTGGTTGATAGCGGGTGTCCGGGTTCTTGGAGAAGAGCGCAAAGCAGGAAGCCACGATGAGCATGATCAGCAAGATAAGGGCAAAGACTGCGTTGAGGACGAAGAAGATGACACCCATAACACCAACGACGATTCCGGGTAGACCGAAGATGCCAGTGAAGAAGAGCAAGAAGATGGCGTTGATGAAGTTGACAACCATGATGGAGATGTTGAAGGCGTTGGTCTTCTTGTCCATGAAAGGTGTGAGCACACAGATTGTGATGAAGTAGACACCATCAATAATAAGCAGGGCGATGGCTTGAGTAGTACCGCTACCTTGTCCAAGACCGATGAAGAGACCCTTGATGAGAATGTAACCAAGAGCGACCACGACCCAGTAGTAGGCTGTGGCCTTGTAAGAGACGTAGAGGAAACCCCACTTGTTGAGTGTGACTGGGTCGGAGTAGAGGATGTAGGCTGGGTTCTTGTGCATGTTGATCGAGCGACGAGCGAGACGAATAACCTTGCTGGCAGCCCAGACAAGAACGGCGATCATTGTGAAGACGGTGAAAACAGCGAGAACGACCTCGGCACCAGAGTCACGAACGGTCAACTGCCAGAAGCAGAGCACAACCATTTGCGGGAAACCGATCAGAGCCTGGAAGAGTGTTAGACGCAGTCAAGCGGGGAGAAAGATGACAACACTCACAACACGGAAAAGGATACCCTTGAGAACAGTGGTCCAGCCATTGCGGAAGTCGACAAATTTCTCGCCCTTCATATGACCCATGCGAACAAGGGCTTCGAGAATGAGCTTGAAAATGACGACAGCCAGAACGACAAAAACAACAAAGATAAGGAAGAAGATGTAACCAGTGAGGAAGATGTTGGTCTCTTCAATCTTGGCGCGGAAACCAACACGGTCGATACCTCTCACGATGGTCAAGCTGTTAGAGTCGGTGGTCGCACGCTTGAGGAGCTGCTCGTGCAGGGCGATTGCGCTTCTCTTCATCATACGGTAGACAGTTTCGAGTGAGCGCTTCTCCACCTCGACCGAGGTGGTGCCCAGAGATGAAAGAACGGTGGATGGTGTACCTCCAGTGGAACGCTGGTACCAGGTAGCGATGTTCTCGATGAAACCGACGCGAATGATACCCATGGACCATTGGAAATCCTGAGTCCACGACGCAACGATAGGAGGCAGATCGACGGCAGTCATACCAATAAAAGCCTGACCTTGAAAGTAGCCGAACAAAGAGAGGGTGTTGGCAGCGACGTGAGCAGCAGTGTTGGAGTGACCCATTCCAGATGCAACAGCAGAGGCGATCAAGCCGATACCAGTAATAACGGCAATGACCCAGCAAACGGCTGGGATGTAGACAGTCTTTCCGTTGGAGAGTTCAGCCTCGATGCAGGCGTATGGAACGCCAGTAGTGCTGTCGTTGATATAGATCTGAACACTGAGGTCGAGATCCGGAACAGTGTAGGCAATGCTTGGGATTTGTGCAACGGCTTGTTTTGGAAGGTCAACGTTGGAGTCGATGTTGATTTGACCTGCGCTCATTGGGCACATGCCCTCCAAACCCGAATCGCAAGGGTTGATGGTGTCTGTGTATGCCTTCAAACCATATGCCCAGACGACCAGCTGAATGGTGACGTTACCGGTGATGGTCGATACACCAACGATATCAAATGCAAGCGACGAGTTGGCTGGCGTGAAGATGACATCGAAGAGAGTGGCAGAAAAGGACGAGTTTGCTTGACATGTCGAAAGAGAGCTGGTCTGGAGCAGTTCTTCTGCGGCGGAGGAGAAGGGAAGGAATGCGGCGAGCGCAGCGATGAGGAGGGTGAAGGGTGATGTCGTGAAGCGCATTATGTGTATCGTGTCGTATCAATAGTCGGTTGTATATGGTGAAAGGAGATGCGACTCCAGTACGGTCGATGATCCGATCAAGCCGGAAGAGCGAATGTCGACGCTGTCAAAGCTGCGGATGTATTATGAGCACCGGAATAGTGGCGCTTGAATTATTGTCGAGGTCGAAGCCAGTCGTGAATGTGACGATCGGATGGGATGAACGAAAGTGGTGCCGCTGGTGATGTGATGCGGACAGTGACTGAGGAAGGATTTCGAGGGGAAGTTGAAGATGGAAGGCGTAGCGCAGCGTAAAGGCAGCGGTCGGTGGTTGAAGTGGTGACGAAGCGCAGCGGACGAAATGGAACGCCAAATCTGGGAATGTACGAAGCGCAGGTACGAGCGAGCGAGCGAGCGAGCGCGCCTTCCGGCCGCGTAATGGACCCTGAATGGCCTGAGAAGGTGCAAACCGGGGTTGGCTGGCTGGCGCTTGTCCTGTTTTGAATGTACGGATGATCACTGGCAATCGCGCGTGGATCCTGCCTTTCCGGAGAGTTTGAAGTTTCCGGTTTGAGGCTGGTCGTGATGTCAAGTGTTGATATTTCAAGCGAGTGTGGTTGGATTATGAAACGAATGTGAGGCGTACAGGAAACGAACCGACAAAAGCAGCAAAAGACTCTCAGATCACAAGAGGGGGCGGAGGATCAATAATAATAGTAATCAGAGCTGTCTCGCACGCACGTTGACGCGGAGAGCGAAGAAACACGAATGTCCAATTCAGGAGGAGCGCTGGGAAACACGACTGCGCCTTCTCTTGGCTCGCCTTGTGTTCGTCCCTAATGCCGGCTCCGGCAGGCACTTATTAAATTGTATCGCACCGTTCGTGAGAACTGATCCATAATTGTGCCTTTTGTGCCTATTTTTACGGCTTTGGCGGCATTGACACGAACACATGTACCCTATGGACGATGAATTTCTGAAGGCATGTCTCACACTCACCATGACCATAATTAGAAGTCGCCTTCGGAGATCTTCGAACAGGATGCCGAGGAGCCCCATCACATACATCAAACCTTCACTCTGTTGACGGATTTATTATGTTGCCTATACTCATAACCATAGAGTGCAAGTATTAGGTATTAGGCGCATCTTTGTTTGCCCGTCAACGTCGGTGCAGATCGACATGTTCTCGCCGAACGCACTCCTTGTGTCAACCGATAATAAATGGGGAAGCAGGTCATCATTTCATGCATTCCGAACTCGTTTCGTATACCAACCTTCATCTGTGACAGTGGTCTCGGTCCGTTTGTTGACGTCGAATAGCATTCTTGACTTATGTATTGCACCTCTCGAAAATAGAGCTATACCATAGACACAGTACTCGCTGAATCATTGGTCTGTGATGAACACGACTATGCATCAACACTCTTGTTAGTCGTCACTTTCAACGGTCAAGGAGTGTACGCAATCAGCTTGTACGCACGTGAACGGTCAACGTTGTTGTTATGATTGCTGAATGATTGCTCGCAACCGTTGTGCAGGAGGCAGAATGCTGTACCTTAGCAATTGACAGACCCCTATCACGTGATGACATCTGATTCATCTCACCGCCCGCTTCGGCTGTGACTTTGCGCTAACGTGCAACTCTAATTCTGCCGCGAAAAAGTCGTGAATCGCCGAAGACGTCAAAGCCCGCGCTGTGCATTATTGCGTGAAGAATTAATTCATTTTCGCAAACCATGTCGAACCAGGAAATCACATCGAAAAAGCGAAAGAGAAAGTCCACCTCGAAGGCGGTCACCGACGATGCTGTTTCTGAAGTCTCGCTGCCAAAGACCGTGGTGAAGGATACCGACGATCGCGAGGCTAGGAGAACGGCAAAGAAGGAGCACAAGAAGAGAAAGTCTGATGTAGAGGAAGACGTTACGGAGGATGCTGCTGCGGATGAAGAGCAAGAGGAGGAGGTCAATGAGGATCTGAAGGCTGTCGCGGAGAAGAACGAGGTAGCAGAAGTCAATGAGCAGGCCGCCGAAGTCAGCGACGAGGATGAGCTGGACAGCGCAGAGCTCAAGACTACTGGAGATGTCGGCATACCCACAGACCTGCCATCCTCTCTGGGAGTATCACTACCGACAATGGAAGCGGAACCGCACAAATTCTCGGAGCTCAATCTCTCGGAAAAGACGATGCAGGCCATCAACGACATGAAATTTGAGAACATGACCGAGATCCAACGACGAGGTATCCCACCACTTCTTGCTGGTAAAGATGTCCTGGGGGCAGCCAAAACTGGATCCGGAAAAACACTCTCCTTCCTCATCCCAGCAGTCGAGATGCTCAGCTCTCTGCGCTTCAAGCCGCGAAACGGCACCGGTGTCATTGTCGTCTCTCCAACCCGCGAGCTCGCGCTTCAGATCTTCGGTGTAGCCCGCGAGCTGATGGCGCACCACTCACAGACCTTCGGTATCGTCATCGGCGGCGCCAACCGCCGCGCAGAAGCCGAGAAATTGGCCAAGGGCGTGAATTTACTCATCGCGACCCCGGGCCGCCTCCTCGATCACTTGCAAAACACACCCGGATTCATTTACAAGAACCTGCGCGCCCTGGTCATCGACGAAGCCGACCGCATTCTGAAAGTCGGTTTCGAAGACGAAATGCGTCAGATCGTCAAGATCCTGCCCAAGGACGAGCGGCAAACGATGCTCTTCTCGGCGACGCAGACGACCAAAGTCGAGGACCTGGCGCGCATTTCCCTCCGTCCAGGACCGCTGTACATCAACGTCGACCACAACCAAGAACACTCGACCGTGGCCGGGCTGGAGCAAGGCTACGTCATCTGCGAGTCCGACATGCGCTTCCGTCTGCTCTTCACCTTCTTGAAAAAGCACCCCAAGAAGAAAATCATCGTCTTCTTCTCCTCGTGTAACTGCGTCAAATACTACGCTGAGCTGCTCAACTACATCGACCTGCCGGTGCTGGATCTGCACGGCAAGCAGAAGCAGCAGAAGCGCACCAACACCTTTTTCGAGTTCTGCAACGCGACGAGCGGCACCTTGATCTGCACCGACGTCGCGGCCCGAGGTCTCGATATCCCGGCCGTCGACTGGATCGTGCAATTCGACCCCCCTGACGACCCGAGGGATTACATCCACCGCGTGGGTCGCACGGCGCGCGGCGCCAGCGGCAAGGGCAAGAGTCTGATGTTCCTGCAGCCGAACGAAGCCGGGTTTCTGAAGTACCTGAAAGAAGCGCGCGTGCCGCTCGTCGAGTTCGAGTTGCCGGCCAAGAAGATCCTGAACATCCAGTCGCAGCTCGAGATGCTGATCGGCAAGAACTACTATTTGAACAAGGTACGTGACATAACATAACCCGTCCCTGTCCCCCTGGCTTTCCTCTTCCTATACTATATCCATAATGCATCAAACACAGCCGACTAACAAACCTCTCCTCATAGTCAGCAAAAGACGGTTACCGCTCCTACCTGCACGCCTACGCCTCGCACTCGCTGCGCTCCGTCTTCGACGTCAACGCCCTCGATCTCGTCAAAGTCGCCAAATCCTTCGGTTTCCCCACGCCGCCGCGCGTCGATATCTCCATCGGCGCCGGTATGAAGGGCAGGGACAATAACGAGTCCAAGGGCGGTCGGCGGGACTACGGCAGTCAGCCGCGGCAGTTCAAGAAGCAGAGGCGGGACCAGTAGACAAGTCGTTGTCTGTTCGGCGAGGCGAGATCGTTTCTGGGTCTTGGGATGTGAGATTTCACGGCATAGCGGGCGTCTTTCTTTTTGGCATACGTAGTTCGAAGTATATCGGACTGATTGATCGATTCTTCCGTGGAACTTTGTCACGACACTTTTCGGCGATTTGTTGAGGATATTAAACCATGTGCTAGATTGAGAGAGAGTGCACACATCGCTTGAAAAACCAGTGGCATCCGTATCGTTAGTCGTAACATGTACGCCCGTCAGGCCCTCCACTACCCTCTTCGGAACCCGGTTTTGTAACACCGAGCCTGGTTCCGCTACTCCTCAAAGAGAAAAGCGAACCCTCTTGCCGGTCGAGCTCCCATCATTAAAATCACCCGCGCCGTCATTATAGTCATGAAACATGCCGCCGTCATGCACTCTTTCCCTCTCCTCAACCTCATCGATCTTTCCATCCAGAGCGGCCACACTATCGCGCCTGAGTTCAATCCCCGGCCCGCTCGGTCGATCCTGCCGACGTTGTTTCTCCTAGAACGTCTCGCTGCCTACACTCTCTGTGCTCTCTCATCAGTCTTGATTCCGCACGCACTTATGGCAACGACGACATACCTAGACTTCTACCTCCAACGGGTTTGCGTCTGACTTCCATCTTGGGACTCACGTCCTTGGCGCCACGACTACCCATCGGACGCGGACCAGTGATCTTGCGCGCGGTGGAGAGCAGTGCTCTGTTGGGCTGAGCATCCGGCTCTGGTGTCAGAGTCGGCGAGCGCTGTACCATGTCAGTCATTGAACACTGCAAATTTGGGAGGATACGTACGTGAACATCGCGGTCGGTTTCAAGACTGTACCTGACCTCCGGGATTGGCTCAAGAAGATGACCCGATCCTAGAGGTGACGTATAGTACATCTTGTTGTCGAACTTTGGTTGAGGAGGTGGAACGTTATTCCGGCTGCTGCTGGTGGTGTACGTGTAGTTTGAGTCTTGCGACTGTGGCATCAGAGGACCGTTGTCTTTGGTCTTGTTCTTGGACACGTATTTGCTTGTCGGGCTCTGCAGTGGACTTGGACCGACGAGCTTCTGTGTACGTGCGAGCGACAAGGCTGGATTTGAACCCCACTGTAGAGGATCAAAGTCGCTCTCGGCAGTCCTCTGGGATAGATCACTATCGGTGCCCAGGTCGGTGTGGTAGTCGTCAGCTTGGTTCTCAAGATGCGTCTGATGCCTGTGAGTGGACGCTTGACGCGGCTGAGGGTGCTCTATGAGAGCAGAATTGCGATGAGCTTGGTACTTGGGATCATCAAAGTCGTCTTCGTCTTCAGGCAGCATCAGCCTTGGGGAGGCCCCACGGTGGTCCATGGTTGAGCGACTAATATCAGACGCGGCTTCTGGGATCAATGGCGAAGGTGTCCTTGTCAGACGACTGTGGCCGCTCCTGAGGCTTCGGGTGTCCATGGACGTCTCTTTGACCGGAGCCTCATATTCATGTTCCTGCTCTCTAGCCAGAGATTGCGTGGATCTCAAGCGATCCTCTGACTGTAAAGAATAATCGTCGTCATACTGGACAGCACGCTGACCAAGACTCTCACCACTGCGAGAAGCCTCAGAATGAGCTCTCTGCTCCGTACTCTGACGTCTCGAGTCGTTTCCTTCAGGAGCGGACGACGCAGTAGTCTTCGACCATCGAGAAACTTTCGGCAGACCCCCAAAGATAGAAGAGCCTGCAGATTTGTGCTTGCGCTGCTTCTCAGGGGTGTCCTGGTTGCTTTTCCCCTCGGTTGGTGGAACCTTGATTGGAGGTGTACCAGAAAATCGGACACCATTGCGACGCTGGTCGTAGTACCTATCCTCGTCCTCGAATTCACGATCGAGTATATCGCTCTCGTGAGGCTCAAGCTCATCTTCATCCTCATCGCCTTCCATGACAGTACTGACACGATTGATAGAGTCTCTGCGACCGTCATATCCGGAGTGAAAGACTTGTTTGTTCTGTGGCGATACAGGAGATTGTTGTGCCTGATTCGCAGTCAAGCCGGCGCCTGCACGACCTGATGGCTCATAGCCTGAGATCGGCGCAGCGCGACGTTGTTCGTATGAGTCGAGGCTGTCTTCTCTGCTGAGAACTTCTGATCTGTCATCGTCCAAGGTAGCGGCGCGCTGATTGACCTTGACGCCCCGATGATCTTTCAAGACTTCCACGTCATCCAGCAACTGCATAAGCATGTCTTCGATCTTTGCCAAGTCTTGACCATTTTTGCTCCTACCAAGTCCTTTGAGGGCTCGTTTGAAAACGTTACCGCGCTTGGTAGGATAATCTTCCTCGTCAAGACTGGCTCTTGGGGTGCGTGAACCAACGCTCGTGGGACCAGGCCGCTGGACTGTGTTGATGATCTTGTTGACAGCCATGTCAGCGTCTCGATCGGTATTCTTCATGATCATCTTGTCTTGCTCGGCAATAAATCTCTTCATCTCCTCGAACTCATTTCGCATCTCAGCGGCGCTACGGACTAGACTGACAAGGATCTCGGTGTCTCGTGCGCTCCGCTGAGAGTCTCGGACGGTCAAGTGATCCATCAGTGCGACAATGTCTTTTGAATCGATGCGATCAACGCCCTTTCCAGTCGAGCTGTCGTACAATGGCGAGGCCAAACCATGGGAATCAGCACTGAGATGCCGAGTATGCTTGGCGTTGGATGGTGTGTCAGCGTGTGCACCCATTGCAGCCTCATAGTCTGCAAGTTGTTGAGGGGTCAGGTCACGATCATGCTCGCGAAGACCCTTTGGAGTCTCGACACCAGGCGAGCGAGCGTAAGCCGAGGCATAACCCTCGTCACCCAATATTGCTTGGTTGGCAGGGGTATTGCTCTTGTTGTACTGTACAGCTTGAGCTTGATGGAGGTCTGGTGTCATTCCACGCGAGTTAGTGTACTCGTCGACAGAGCTAGTAGGGCGATGAACGCTGCGAGGCGATTTAGGCTGGTTCTTGTCTGAGACTGTGTGATTCACAGCCAATGCTGCTCCAGCGCCAGCAGCAGCTCCAAGTAGGGCACCTTCACCTTCATGATGACTACTTATGATCGAAGCATCGTCACCCTTGCCAAATGAATAGTTACGACGATCGGGTGAGTGTGTGGCTGCATCTTCTCCAAAGAAAGCACGCTTCTCCTTGGCAGAGATTGGACCCTGGATATCCGATGGGTTTGTCGTGACATCAGATTCAGCATCGATACCGTGACCAATCTCTGGCATCTGATCTCCTTGGACAGGCAGAGCGCTCGCGCCCATCGCGACAGGCGTCGACTCACGGTGGAAAGATCTCTGCCTGGTCGATTCAGCATCACTTTGGCGAGGCGAGCCAGTGAGGAGGCGGTCTTTTGAGGACGATCCTTCCGATAATTCTTGAGCCCGTCTTCGGATTGCACTCCAGTAATCCCGCTGTGGCGATGTCTCCTTTTCTTGCGCGGACTCGTTCTCGCGTTGACGAGCTGAATGGTCATCGACGTGATGCACATTTTCGCCTATAGGTTCTTCAAAGTCCTCGCCGATCTGCTTGGCAGCCTCAATATGCGATGATAGCACACTGCTGCTCAGCATTGACGGGTCCAGCAGCGACGCGACATTGGATTCGGCGCCATGTGGAGTGTGATAGAACTCCGGTTTCAGATCGACATGTTGAATCTCACGATCAGAGCGACTTTGATCTGCAGTCGAATCTTCATAGGTCTCATCGGTGTATCTCGTCAGGCGGTGATCGTTCAAGGAGTCCTGTGTCGAGTCTGCACCAGCCATGGAGTTGCGGTAACGGTCGTTCTCTTCGTGCTGTTTCTGGAACCAGTCATCCACTTCTTCAGCACGAGGCGTCTCGGCCCCGTACAAGTCGGAGTCTGCACGTGAGTCGCGCAAACCTGCTTCTTGGTCAAAAGATGCCGCACTGGGTAGCAATGGGGAGTTATCTTTAGCGCGATGAGCTCTTCCAGGAGACGAAAGCGGAGATGGCACGTAAGATTGCTTTCGGTTCCTTTCTGGTGTCTGCAACGAGTTTTGAGAGCGTGGTCGTAGGGCTGATGGAATGAGCGGGTCTTGATTGCTTCCCCGAAGACTGGAGACACTCTGAATAGGACTGAGACCCTTTGCAGCATGAGAGTATTCACCGTGAGTTGAATCGCGATTTTCTTGTCCGAGATGATGGCCAAGAGCAGCACCGCCGAGTCCAGTCGCGGCAAGAGCGGCGAATTTGGCCTTGTCAGATATTGATCGCACGTCTCCGTCCCTTGATCCATTCTCTTCCATCTCGCTGTTTGATCGGTTACTTTGACCAGACCCAATGTTTCGAGCAGTGACTGGGGTTCTATCCGGAGTAACGGTAGGAGAAGATCTCGCATCGCCATATGTACCTCTCGGAACCTCTCGCACTGGCGTGGACACATCTCTGGATGACCTCGACAGAGGACGTTCCGTTGCTGCTGAGAGGATCGAATCTCTTGTGAGCTCAGAGTCCGCCACCCCGCCAGTGAATGGCATACGAGGCACCTCACGTTCGCGAGCATATTCTTCCGTCTCTGCAACACTTGCGGCTCTGCTTCCACTGGTGCGGCTCTTTGTTCGCTTCTTGCGTCTCTCGCGATTCATGTCGCCATGTGAGTCGTGGTCTTTGAGCGCAGCTGCGGTAAGTACACCGCCGGCCAGAGCGCCTGCAGCAGCGTCTCGCAGCCTGTGGCCGTCCTTGTCTCTCTTCTCCTCCTCGTCGACCACAGTTCCACGGGATGACCGGCGATGCGTCCGATCAATTGTGGAAGTAGATTCTCGACTAGACCGACGTACATGGCGGCGTTCTGAATCGCCTCTCGAGAGCACCTCTCCTTCGTTGTTGGCATCACGATTCAGAACGACTTTCGGCTTGCTTCTGATATTCGGAGAGCTTGACGATTTCGAGATGCTTCGTGATAAGTCGTCGGAGTAAGAGGTTCTGTCAGCTGCAGAAGTTCTGCGACTATCTTCGAAATCTCGTGTATTCTTGGAAGTGCGCTGTTCACCCCTCATTTGCTCAATCTCCGGAAGTATCAGCCTGCGAACTGTATCCTCGACCATTTCGAGCAACCTCGGATTGTTGATTGAGACCTTGGAGTTGCCTGATCGGTAAGATGTGCCGCTTTGCGTAATACTGGAGGAGAGCTGACTAGACTCTGGGCTGACGACGTCGTCGCTGTTCTGAGTGCGAGACGACCTCCGGCGACGTTCTTTTGACGGCTTGGTGTCCGGTTCATATTCGACACCTTCACGAGATCGATATTTCTTGCTTCCGGACTCGACAGGTCTAGCTGCGAGCTTCTCCATGACCTTTTGGGTGATGCGCTCCCGGCTCAGACTCCGGCTCCTGTCCTGAGGAGCTTCGAGAAGATTGGCGCTTGTGGTTGTGGTAGGTGGATGACGTTCAAGGCTTCGACTACGAGTGCGTTGCAATGTGGGGGCGGTGGTGATCTTAGGTTCGGGAGACGTGGGTTGATGGGTAGTACCATCGAGAAGACTTTCTGGTGGCATCGAGGATATATCAGAGGGATTGTCAATGTATCGAAGGTCGCGAGATACATGTGAGGTCGAAAGGTCGCTCCCGTTCAGAACCTCGACCTCGATAGGCGGTCGACCAGAGATATTGGATCCCGAGGAGCGAGATACTTCGGTACCCTCAATTGGTAGTATTGTCGATTCGGTCTTGTTGCCGAGCGAAATGCGCCGGGTGTATGAAGGCTTTCTGTCTTTGCCAATGCCAGTAATCTGTACAGCGTCGGTACCACCCTTGGCCCTTTTCGCAGAAGAGGGTGTGACTCGGACGCGAACACTGGGCTTCGATCGGGTCTTGCCGTCGCTTGTCTTTCCACCCTCGAAATATTCTATGAGCAATGAGGTCTGAGATTTATGGCGACCATGAGTCAATTGTCCTTCTCTTGAAGCATGTAGTTTTGATGTGGGAACGGTTATAGGGCTGCCATCATCGGGGATTGAATAGTGCGTTCTGTCTGTACGGCGCGAGACTTCGGTACCCAGGTCTGTTTCTGTGTCCATAGAACTTGGATCTTCGGTGGGAGCGGGTAGAGGTGGACGGCGAGTATCGACTCCCATGTTGGATATGTGACTCTAACAAGCCATGAGTTGCGAATGATATGGAAGTGTCGAAATCAATTCGAAGACGCGTGATTTATGCCTTCGGCACCGTTAGCTGGTATCTGGCTGAGCCGACTCTGGTTATTGGGCGAAATATAGATGGAAGATAATCCCAGTCAGCCTGTGAGAGATGACTTGATAATTGTCAAGCGATTGGTGAGTGAGCGCGATGGTCTGGAGTGTCTTCCAAGAGAAGGTTTGCAGGAGAGAAGGATAATCGACAGAAAGATGGATAAGGAAGACGATAGCTGGATAGTCGTTGTCAACAGTTTAGAGATGGAGAGGGAGGTGGAGAGGATGCTTTGACTCTGCGGGAAAGCCGTCTGTTCTAGCTCAACGGCACAGAGCTAAGCTTATTCCTTGCGTCTGGCTGAATCTCTGTGTATTGCGTATGTATGTACAAGTGACAGTGAATATTGCTTGCGATTATAGCCGGCAGACGGAAGTTGCGTGCGATGATGTAGTAGCTGTGTTGGTCGCAAAAGTTGAACCCACGACGTTGACAGGAGGAGGTTGGGCATCCACAAGGCTTACGTCGGTGGGCAAAAGACGACACAAAGTTAGTGCGTGCACATTTTCGACGAGGCAGGGAACCGGGGCCTATGCTTTCAGAATACACAGGATGCACAGCTAGCGCAAACACACACGACAGGAATCGCTTCCGAGTGGCACACTAAACTGTCACAGACTCTGTTCCGTGCGGTAAGTGGCTCTTTTTTGCTCCTTCCATGTTCGATTACAGGGATTAGACACTGCACTACACTATCCACACAAACCGGGTCCATTTGTTGATACGGCAACCTTCGACCAAGGGTAACAGAACCCCTCGAGCGCAACAGATGCCACGACTTTTGTTTGCAAAGTACGAAGCTGATTGATCGATGGGCGCTCTTTGCGCATGCTCTGTTTGTCGGTGTGCTTCTTCCAACTGCGTTGTGCACGAACGTGCAACAATACATGTATGCAGTAGGGGCAGTATTACGATCGGGCTGCGAATCAGGTTGCCACCACGTTGTCCGGCAACAATCAAGTATCACTCGATCTACAGCAATGCACTTGCAGGACCGAACTTGTTTGCAATCTAACTCCACCTTATAAATCGACTGGACTCGGGGTATTGCGTCCCTAAACCCTGTGCCAATCGTCGGTCAGAACTTGCGTTCGTGGCACCAGTAGACAAGAACTGGAAGTCTACCGGCCGGCCCGTTCTCCGCCTGAGGTGGTGGACCTTCATAGAGAGACCGCAGCTGGACTTTGACATGGGTTCTAAAGAACGGACAAATGTGTATGAGTGTATTATGACTTCACGTCAATTACTGTATATGTACTGCGGCTCTCTTCTCAAAGCGACCCAACGCCAAAAAAATGCACTCAATGGTATCATGCGAATCCTCCCGTGACCGTGCCAATTACCATCCAGAGGCCTAATACCTGATTCCACGACTCCTCATCGTACCACCACCTCTCCTGCTCCCTCCAATATCAATACTAGCCATCTCTCTACTCAGCGCACTGCCGCCGTACCCAGCGCCCTCGAATTCTGCATTGCGCGCCTGTAACGGCACCTTAGGCGGTTTAGGCGGCGCATACCCAGCAGCGCTACCACTATCCCACTCATCATGCCCGCCGTAACTCCGTCGTCCACCGTACGCACTTCCCTGCACACTGCCTTCATACTCGTCCTGTCCGTAACTGCGTCGTCCCCACGATCTGGCAGAAGGCGCGCTCGGAGCAGATAAATCAGGCTGTGACGCGAACCGTGCGAATCGTCCTCCAGAAGCATAAGGATTCGGCACATCGATCTCCCGCAGCACGCTGCCTGGGCCAGGAGCTTGGACAGGACTAGCACCGCCGACTGTAGAGACGTTATCGCTACTCCGTGCTTTACTGCGCACGTTGACGATGATGTTGCTTTTCCTCGGTCCTGTCGCACTGGGCGCTGGAGAAGGTGTGCCACGTGGACCAAACCCACGGTTCGAGCCAGCATATGTCTTTGTCGGCGTCTTCTGCTCTGGCTCAGGTGCCCACGAGTCTACTGGCAAGTGGTCTGAAGGATCGACTTCGGAGCCATCGAAGCGGGTGATTGGACGAGATGCGTCGAAGGGGCGACTAGGAGCCGATGAGGGAAATGAGCCACTCGACGCACCCCTGGGCGAGGCTGGGATGTGATACGGGCTGTGCGGATTGCTAGATGCTTCCAGTGCAGAAGTGCGCGCATAAGGATTGTGGACATCGAACGAATCGGGACCATACGGAATGCCTCCTGAAGCTGGCACCCCATTTTGGGAGGCTCGAGGAGATATTGATTTGCGAATCGGTATATTCCGGCTCACCTGTCGACCTGCAGGATCTAGTGCTGGAGATGCCCTCGCTGCGGCATATGTCTGGATGGGGTTTTGTATCGCTCCGATGGACCTGCGTTGTGGTTGAGGGGAGATTGCACGAGGCTTGATTAGTGGAGTCTCGTCCGGGAAATGATAGTCGTGTGGCTCAGCATATCCAGAGTTGCCGTAATAAGGCTGTGGACTGACTGATCGTCGCACCTCATGAGACAGAGGGTGTGTCTTTGGTGGAGTTGTAAAATAAGGCTCTGATACACTGTGCCTTGCTACATGTGGCTGTCTTCCATATCCTGGAGAAGATCCGACCGGGCTAGTCGGATAAGCTGGAGAATTGCGATAATTGGCACTGGCTGGTGATGATGGAGCATAGCCGCGTTCGACACCCTGCAATGGTGAAATCCCAGAAACGTGCGACCTTCTTGGTGGCGTATTGGCGTGAGACGGCGGAAGTGGTGGAAGAGTTCCTGGACTATACGGATCTTCGTACTGACTCTGGCCGGGAACCATGCCAGGATGATAATCATCTTCCTCGTAATAGTCCTCGACAGATGGCTGATGATCGCCATATACTTCCGGGGCCGAATACGAATGCGATAGCGAAGGCGGTGCAGGTGGGCCAGAGTAAGACTGAGAATGCGCATGAGAAGGCTGTCTTGCGCGGCTTGATTGTTTTGGAGGTAATGTTGGAAGGAAGTCGGGCATGGCATGAGGATCTTGACGGTGGTGGTGGTACATGTCTTCGTGACTCTCGTGAATCGGTGGAGTGTTTGCGTAGCCAGGAGTTGAACGTCTGTGATGATCCATAGGATATCCTGGTGCCGGACTTCCGTTCTCGGGAGTAATCGATAAACCGCGGCGGCGGCCATAATCTCTTGGTCCAAAGGCTGGTGTGACAGAAGGCGATGGTGTAGCAGTTTCCGACGGCAGAGGCCTTCTCTTTACCGGTGTATGTTTTCTTACATGTTCAGGAGCTGGCCTTTCTGGTTGTCTCGAATCGTAGTATGACATTTCCATTCTGACCTCTCCGGCATATTTCCCTCTGTAATTCAGCGCATGCCATGCGTCGCCTCTTCCACCTCCCGGGATTACCACCTCATCAAGCTTGATCCAAGTTTCACCAATCAAGTCGCTTTTCTTATCGTCGTTGAACACAGATACCTTGAGGCTGTGATAATCTGGCGAGTCGTGAACAGTAAATCGAAGCTCTTGATCCCTGGTAATGTCAGCCTTGAGCGCGTGCCATCCTCCAATCCACATACCATCTCGGTGTCTGGCCTCCTCTTTTGTCCGTTTCCGTCTTCTTTGCTTCCTTTCCTAATCTGGCAGCACAATACGGATCCTGTTTGCCCAACGTCTTTCTACTAGGAAGGTTCTTGGCTCTGTCGACGACAATAACGAGTGTTCCAATCACTGGGCCATCGACAGTCATATCGCTGTAGATGCCGGCGGTATGCATCCCGCCAGTGATGCCCAGTCTTCCAGCAATGTCGTCGGCCATATTAAATATTTGTAAGACTGGATTAAAGGCGCGTTCGAGTTATCTAGGCGCCAGCTTTCCAAGAGTCCAAGATCGACGAGGCTGTGGTGGGTCGTGTGTCGATATTGCTCGTAGGTGTGCCGGACCCTTGTCGCATTATTGTTTACCGCAAGAGCCGTTGATGTCGATAGACGTTGAGTCGAAGATGTATGATGGTCAAGAATAAAGGAGCGAAGGGAACGAGCGTCTGTCCAGCAGATCCGAGTTGCGACAATGGACTTCCAGAAGGTATCTTACGCGTCGAAGATAATTATATGTGTTGAGCGTGTCAATACATGCATGAGCGTGTTTCGGTAAGGTACGGTAAGGATGACAGTGACTTGAGTGGATTCGTCGATGTTGCGCATGGTTCGTGGCTGGGGCAGACTCGCGGCTGTGGCTGGGCGATCCGCTGACATCCATGGTTTGCCAATCACAGTCAAACCTTTCGACCAGATCGATCGTTAGATGGTTCAATGACATGGCAGATCCAGAGATGTCCTCCGTTACAATCTCAATTTCTGATATAAGCTTAATTACAGACATCAACAACACATGGTCAATCTTGGGAATGACGAAGATGGCTGTAGCTGTAACAAAAACATCGTATCGTTCATGAAAGTATCTTGTAGTCCACACCAACGGTCCAGTCTTTGCCGTCCACGGTGATGGTCCATGTTGGTGAACGAATACCGATGATGTCTTCAGTCCTGATTGATGTTGCTTTCGAGCCTGACCTGTTATTCCCCTCGACCAGCAGAACCCTCTGAGGAGTACCATCTGATGTTTCGGCGTACACGAAGAAAGGCCCGTCTCCGGTAACCTCGTGCACCTGTATTCTGATGGCATAGTCCTCGCCTCTGAGATAGTCTTGACCACGTCTGCTCTGTACTGCAGCATTACCTGTCTCAAAGATCCATGATTGCAGCTCAGCGGCCATGCCTCCAGGAACGAACCGTTGACCTCGTTTGTGTGGAGAGAAGACATCCGGTAACGGCTCACCTGGTTGTTGGGCGGGTATCGAAGACTTGAGGAAAGCTGGTCGAGAAGCTGGTCGTGCATCGTCGACATTGCTAGTCTGTGTTTGCTGGAGTGCGAATCGTGAATGCGTATTGCGCGAGTTCATGCCTGTCGTGTCTGCACGACCGGTTTCTTCTACTCTTCTTCTTTTAGGTGATTGTTGAGGTGACTCTTGCCAATCTTGATGGACGCCATTGTCTTCAACGGACGTTGGCACAGGCTCGCCATCATCTTCGTGGTCAGATTGCGAGAGCACTTCCTGGACGTCTTCTCGTCGCTCTTGTTGCGTCAAGCTGAATCGAGGTCGAGACGTCGACGGTGATTCATGTTGCGAATGGCTACCTGGTGTCGACACAACGAATCGGGGCGCTTTCGAGAACTTTGGCGTCGCTGTCGATGGAGCTGCATTGTCAGGAGGACCTGGTAGTATCTGACGCGACAAGCGAGACGGTGTCTTAAGTGGCTTTCTGTCGTTGTTGCTACCTGAGACCACAAACCGATGTGGCGAAGGCCTCTGCGTCGAGATCAGCTTGATATAGTTCGAGATACTACTGAGTGTACAAACATCATGTGGTGATTGCCGACCGCTCATATTGGAATACCCTAGACACCCGAGTACAGTGCTGGCTCATGGTCGACTAACGGCTCGGATCGATATCTTTGCAAAGAGTGTAGCATCAGGAATGGCTGTCGTCGTCGTGTCGTGAAAAGAAGTTGGTGCATAATTGGTGTCGAGATCTATGTTGGCGAGTTCTCGTCATGCATGATAAGAAGAAGCATACATGTAATACACTACTATTGATGCAGTTGACTAACAATTACGCATTAGTTTCACATACATGGTCGTTGGTCTAGCCGGGCGATGCCTCACGGCCGATGTCATTTTACTTTTACTTTCTTTCTATCATATTGTAGATATCCCTATCATAATCCACGCTTTTGGCTGAACGTGAAAACATCTAGTCCAATCTTGAGGCCTTGCCCATACCATCAGCAGAGCTGTTTGGGGCATTGCCGCTTGGTCTTACGGTCTCACCTCCCTGTCTGACTTTTGAATCGACGTCGTCCTCACCACCGAAGTCTCTCGCGGCGTCGGCAGCCTTGTCCTCTGGGCCACCGTGTCCCTCGAAGTCGCGGGCCTTAGTTGGGCTGAAAGTGAGTCAGTATAGATCCGAGAAGGATTTCTGGGGACAAGAAACGTACGCTCCAGTCTTTGGGTTGATGTCACCACCCTCTTCCAATGGAATTGTGCGGTTGTCACCAGCACCCGAGGCAGCGGATCCGTAGGTTACAGTTGAACCTGGGAACTTGTTTGTGACGGACTCATCAACACCTGACTCGGTTGCTATGAATAATTAGTTGTCTGTTTCTCATCGTCTGCTGACCCAGGCTATGCCGGATAGGTGGTATGAGATTGAAGCTCAATAATGCCGTTCGACAGTAACGCCGAAGCCTGAAACTCGCAATGCGCATTGTTGCCTTCCATTACTTCGACCTCGCGCGTCCATAGAATTTTGAAGGATCTGACACTTACTTGAAGTGCTGGCACCGTGACCGTGGTTAGAGGAGATGTTGCCGTCGTGGCCGTGCTTTGCGGTGTGGGAGTTGAGGTCTCTCTCGGCCTCACGGGCCACTTGCATTGGGTCTTGTCCGGACATGATGATGTGTATGAAATTGTTTGTGTGTTTTTAAAAGGTGTTTATCGTGGTCAAAAGCTTTGTGTGAGTGCAAAAGATGTCCTTTCAAAGGTAAGAAAATGTTATGTACGAGGCACGCGAGCTGTCCCTCCTCGACGTCATTTTGAAGGTGGGGAAGTATGACGACCATATGATGCGCGATTGTTGTATCCTGGCCCTATTCGGATCTTTTTCAAACTCAATTAGAAGATGCTGCTTCTGCTCGGCCTTGCTTCGACCATGTTCCTGTCAGATCGATCTGCTGCGGTGATCAGCTTCATCGCGATGCATGGCGTCGGCCGACGCTTGCCGTTGTTATAGCCCTCCCTCTATGAGCTCAAACCAATGCAGAAGGGGCGTTTTGGTATATTGTAGGGTAGTTACTCTGGATCTTACAAGCATGAAGCTCACGAACGACACAGTGAACTAATTGCGAGCTTGCAAGGAGCGAAGAGGTCAGCTGGTGATGTAGCATATCGAGCTCTCTACCGCCGAACGACAATATCACTTCTCAACACCCATTTCTCCCCTTTCGTGACCTCTCTGCCCTCATGAATCATACATTCTCGTCCATGCCTATGTAGCAAAGCCAGACCTTCCTCCAATCCCACAACGACTGGCTGCACAGCCTCTCGACTCCTCTTCGGTGCGTCGGGATAGAATACCGTCTCTCCTCCTTCGACCCCATTCACCGGTCCAGTAAGATAGAGGAGCAGCGTCCATGTAGTTTTGCCTTGCACAGTTTTGCCCTCCGAGGTAGTAAAAACAGTGTTATTGCTATCATCGTAGTGCTTGTCGAAGAATTGACCTTCCCTGTACCTGTACACTCTGATATTGGGATTCAGACCTAGCACCTCACCACCCCAAAGGTCATCCTGCTGGCTCTTGGTGAGCTGATAGTTCTCCTCAAGCGCCGTATTCGCGTTTTGAACGAGTTCTGAGAGCCCAGTCTCCCGCCATAGTCGTTCTGCAAAAACTGGATCTTGGACTGTGAACCTGTCGTTGACCCTCACTGCATCGCCTTTCTTTGGCTTATTCGGGGTCGTGACAAGCGGTAACGTTGACAGGAAAGAGACGTATTTCTTGCATAACGAAGCAGGGAACAGAGATGGGATTGTGAGGATTTGGTCAGGAAGTCGTGATGTGAGCGCCAGGTCCTCGACAGCAGGTAGAGGGACGAGAGCGGGCCAATTGGGCGGTTTCTCTTCTGGCTGCTTCGGTGCGGTCGACGATTTAGCGGTAGATGCTGGGAGATCTTTCGTCTTCGATTTTGACTTGGGCGGCATGGTTCGCCGTATAGCGTGGGAGAAGGGGTGATAGACTGGTCTCACACACCTCGCCAAGGCAGAGTATATTTCAGTGATCGAATTTGGTATCGTTTTGTTGTGTATGCAATTGTCTGAATATTGCGCTAGTTCTTCTGCTCGTAACAGTCTTTGTTGGGTGTGTGAGTTAATGCCAGTTGTTGGACGTTCGAAAATCTTGTCAACACTGGAATCGGCTCGATCATGAAGCAGCCTCGAAGTCTAGGATGCGTCAAGATTGGTACCTTCTACCAAAAAGATCACTGGAACTCTATTACGATTGAATGTTCTCTTGATTGATGCGGGTGAAAGGAATTGATCCAGATTTGACGACTGAGTGTCCACTGTACTCTACCATGAACGCTCGAAGGACAATTTGGCAGTATAGCACAACTATCGAATGGCAGCGAAGTGTGATCACGACTGCAAAATGCACATCGTCACCAAAGAGAAAGAAGTGTCAATAGTAGAGAAGTGCCAGTAGCACAATACATTATTCGCTATCTCGAAGACCAGTTGCAATCCTCATAAGCCTTGAACAAGGCGCCCTCACCGGGGACGGGGGTATCAATAAACCACAAGTCACACCGCCGGTTGTGCAACAATGCCGAACAACAAGAAAGACTCCAATGCCGAAATAACGCTGATCATAGATAGCAATGCCCTCGCACGAAGAATAAAATGCTCCTCGCCGGTTGTGGTATAATAAAAATTCAAAAACTTTTGGGTGCCCTTTTCCTGGGTCTGGTCGTAAACGCCGCGCTGATGATGTCGTGTCGTGATGGATGAGATGCGAGAATCAGAACCAGCTCGCTAGCAGCAACGATGTCGTTAATTACTTTTGGGGTCGTGTAGGTCATAAGACGACGTGCGTCGGTTGATGATGAAGATGTGAGATGACAAGGAAGGAAGCATTTACTGCCTGGACAAGGTACGTCCAAGGCGAGAGAAGACATTGGAGATGCTCCTCGTACTTCTGGCGGAAGAGGCAGCGGACTCGTTGGAGGGAGTGCGCTCGAGGTCGCAACCAGCTGCAGACCAAGCGGAGCTACGTCTGTGGATCGAAGGGGCGACTTGCTGGCCGTTCTCGTTGATCATGTTGCCGGCACCACCACGACCGATGCGGTAGACAGGTGCCTTGGCGGCGTTGTCCATGATCTTCTGCTCACGGGCGAGTTCCTCGTCGAAGCTGAAGATACGGCGTGGGCTGTCGGAGCGGTGGCGGAATGTGTTGCCTGCACCGCCGCGGCCTGAGGTGAAGACATGTGTGGTTGGTGGTGGTGGAAGAGTCTTGGCTGCTGATGCTGGACCGGTGGCGCTGGCTCCTTGAGTGAGGTCGTAGGAGTTGTAGCGGGCCATGTTACCGGCACCTCCACGACCGGCTTGAATGTAGGCACGCTTGTTGACCTTGACCGATGGGTGAGGCTCGGTGACGTGGTATGTCATTTTGATAATGTGTTTGTGTGTGAAAGTGGGGTATGGTAGTTGTAATAAGTGTGTTTGAATCAAATCCGATTTGATTGGTATGTGTGATGGTCTCAAGTATCAAAAGAGGACCGAGTAACCTACAGCAGGATGGAGGGGACTATTATACCGGAACAAGGTCTGACAAAGGAGTCATAGACTCAAGTCGTGTACACGCACACACCAAGGCCGAAAATGCTTTACGTGGTGCGACCACCGTCTTTGCAACGAGGATGTTTTCACGCTTTGCAGTTAACTGCAAGGTCGCTTCAGTTAATGGAATAGCGCCGGCGTTGGCCAAGGTCATGAGATCGAAAAGTGCGACGTCCGGACCCACGTGTTCCATGAAGCGTTGCGATGTAACGAACCTTCTAAATTGGCCCCATGAAAAATTTTCACCATGTCCTTTGATATATGGTCGAATGACCAAGCAACATATCGAACCTGCTAGATGCTTCCTCTGTTTGCAAGCATAGCCTATCTGTTTTCCGTGTGTTTTTGTTCCTGCCTATCTCTGAGATCGCAAGATAGCAAAATGGCAGGAAACAGCAGGTACCACTACAAATTACATAAAGTATTGGCGGTTTATCTTTGCAGCGGCTGCGGACCCGAAAGCAATTCCTTGTCCCCTTGGCATTTGCGGGGTCAATGTATGCAATTATTAATGAATTCCCCAGCTTTTAGACGCAACGATCGCCTTTCTGTTCAGATCGTAGCGTCACTACTACTGGGTCACCCGCTCAGGTACGGCGCAGTGATCACATAGACATCCGCCACGGCCCAAGCACAGCCAGTTCGGCCAGCTCCGACATGAACGTGGGCTGACCGAGTCTTCGCAGTGGCAACCGGATGCTGACACGTTTCTCTGTTTATTCATCAGACTGGTACATATAATCAGTTCCCGTATCACCATCTTTGCATGCGGCTCTCGGAGTTCGACCAGAAACGTGTTCAAGGAGTCTCGCTTGTGAAGTTATTGACATCATTATTGCCTGTGTGAATATCTGGTCTCATCTCCCCTGTGGCTGGTGTTCTTCGTATAGGTGTCAGAGGTATCTGTACTTGTCATCTACGGCGTCGTAGCCGGAACTCTGATTCGATACACTGATCATCTTTGTACACTTCCCCGCATTCTAAATGTGTCTCCTTTTACCTCCCGTCCACGTCCCGTGATGGTTTTGGAGACGGTGCAACAACCACCAACGGTACGTCTCATTTGCGGGGATCTATTGATCATCCTCCTTGCCAACGGCCTCGGGTCTGGCTTACCGAGTTGGAGTAGCGTCCTTGGTCGAGACTCTGTGCATTGAAACGTCGTGTCACGCTGATGCTTTTCGACACCAAAGTACACCCCTGGTGCAACAGCGCGCCCGGTCTCGCCGGCCGTATTTCCGCCGTGTGAGCTGCGGTCAGTTGGGGTATGGTAACGGTGTACGACGCCTCAAGCGAACTTGGTATGAATAATCTCCGGGTTCTCGTGCCAGTCGTCAATGCTCACCCACATCTAGAGCCGAGTTAGCGCTGACCTCCTCATGGAGCCGTGAGACAACCACTTGCCTTTCTGAATGTGCTCAGCCCTGCAAGGATGCTGCCACCAATCCAGGTACTGTACTTCCTCTCCGGCGGTGCAAAGATCTTGATGCGCATCTCCTTGACGGCCAACCGTTGCACTTCATGCAGTAATCGATCACCGAAGCCCTTGGTCAAGGTTGCACCTCCGGAGAGAACAATGTTGCCGTACAGGGCTTTCCTCAAGTCCATATCCGTTCGGCCAATCGCGTCTACGACAATCTGATGAATGCCGGGATATTCTAGTCCGATGATCTCGGGGTCGAACATGATCTCGGGAGCCCTGAAGCGCTCAGGTCCGATCTGTTCATGGTCAGCACATCTATCCGACTTTGTATAACACATCAGTCTCACCTTGATCTTCTGTCCGTCGGGAAGTGTGTAGTCCACGAATTTAGCTTCCTGTCTGCCTCCCGTCGACATCCAGTCCTTCTCTTCCTTTCGTGGGTCCAGTGCGACATAGCTGCTCTTCTCCTTGATCGCTCTGACGACCTCCTTTTCTGCGCTTGTGTGGAAGATGTAACCGCTCTTCCTCAACAACGTCTGAAGGTGTTCCGTCACGTCTCGACCAGCCACGTCTATCCTTCTGATGCTGCTCGGTATTGCGAACCCTTCGTAGACTGGCACAGCGTGAGAAACGCCATCACCTGCATCCAATACCACACCCGTCGTTCTTCCAGATGCGTAGAGTGAGAGGACTGCTTGTATTGATGTGTAAAGCGCAGGGACGTTGAACGTTTCAAACATGATCTGAGCTGCAGTGTCGCGATTCGTTCTCGGGTTGAGGGGAGGCTCCGTGAGTAATACTGGATGCTATAAAGACAATGTTTGTCAGTCCTTGTGCTCGCAGCTCAATCACTCGATCAGCCAGTCTGGAGCTGTGGTGAGCCTCGCAGCCCATTGGCAGGGAATCAACGTACATCTTCACTCAATGTCTTGAGCTCCTCTGTATAAACATGCTGCCATATCCTCTCCATATCTTCCCAATCTGTCACAATGCCATGCTCCAACGGGTATCTTATCTTTAGGAGACCCCGTAATTCTTGCGCTTTCGCTCCGATGAAGACGTCTCCTTCTAAAGCTCCGGCAAGGACGCGGGTATGTTTTGGTCGACCGACATAGGATGGAAAGAAGCATTTGGGCAAGTCTTCGCCTGCGAAACCTGCTCTAATTGTGCCGCTGCCGTTGTCCAGGACCACTGGGTTGTTGTGTAAATCGGCCATGGTGGCCGCTCAGACTGAAAAGGCGCCTAAACAGGATATCCTTGTTGAATTTAGTCGACGAAGAGTATTCAGATCATGATAGCATTTTCACAGATATTGTGCGCGAATAATAAATCACCACTCGTCGGTTCATGGTCAACACACGTAGTCGCGTCGCTGTCGAACGCCAAGCATCACCGGTCTAGCTGCGCACACTTGCGAACGCTAATCGTCATCGTGATTTCAAAAAACATAGAAACAATTTAAAAATATAAAAAGCCACAAGAACGGAGCTGAGGAGTAAGATAGAAAACTGTTTTTGGATAAAGACTATGGTATACATTAAGTAGCTCTAGGCTGGGCGCAGAAAACCAAGACCAATTGTCGTCGCTGTCGTATAGTATACACGCCATGAATCATAGCAAACGCTGAGAACAATGCGTGTCGCGCTCGGAATGGAGAGCGACCAAGATCGCAAAACTCGACCAGTAGGTCGTCCCTCGGGGAATATGGGGTATCAAGAGTACAAGGGCTCCGGGAACAACATAGTTCGTTCCTTTAAACCTGGCTCATAGATGGGCCGCCCTTTCTGATGCCACCGGCACCACCGCGCATGTTGACACCGCTGCTCTTGCCCTGCATGGCGCCGAGGACAAGGGAGACAGTGAAGGCAGCGAAGCCGAACCAGAGGAATGCGGTGGTGGCCTGGGCCTCGTGGCAGCGCTTGGCGGTGTCGTAAGAACCGTTGGTGACAAAGTTAGAGGTGGTGTAAGCCTGTGTTGTTATTAGCGCGTGAATGTAAGAATGCTTGTCGCGTAAAACTTACGCGGTTGCCGCAGCTGTGCACGTGGAGGTAGGCAGCCATGGCGACGGCGCCGCAGAAGTAAAGAAGAACGTTGATCGCGTCGAGGACAATCATGATGAGAGGGTGGATCATGAAAGAGTCCTTGATGCTCGCAGGGATGAGGTAGAAGAGCGACAGCATCGAGAAGACAGCCACAAACATGTCGTAGTTGACGATGGATGGGTTGCCAGCGAAGGAGGTAGCGATCATGTTACCGACAAGGGACATGATGAGCAGAGCCCAAAGGAACTGGATCGCGCGCATGGCGGTGTTGACAATGTTGATGGCACCCATTGTGAATGAAGTGAGAATGGAGTAAGTTAGTTGATTGTTGGTAGATGGCGATCTTGGTATAGGAATGCGACAAGCTGATTGATGAGTGATGAATGGAGACGAGAGGGAAAAGCGTGCTTGTCGTGATTTAATAGCTGAATTGAGAAAGAGGCATGACGTGTGACAGAAGCCCGATGGGATCCGCGGCGAATGACGTCTTGTTCAACGGCCTGCCAGAAGCCAAAAGACCGTATGATTTTTGATTCACCTCGACAATCGTCATAAATCGGATAGCTGCATGCCGGCACGGTGAGACGATTTGCATGTGCCTAGTACTGATTTGGTTGGATGAGGCTCAAATGGCGCAATGTCTGTCCAAATAATTGGCATGCGGTCTGATCGGGGTGCAGTTGTGGACAGAAGCTTCCACTGGCTGCAGCCTCACTACTGCGCGCCTCGAGACGGGCCGCACGCATTCGAGGATCTAATCGCAGAGAACCGAGCATCGCGGACTGCATCACAGGGATCACGTAACATTTCCCATATCGTCATACCGGTGACACAACAGGTTCACATCACCCCTTGAACCATCGCGGACATACAATGACCAGCCAGTGACACCGCAGACCGCTCCGTTCTCCCTCGAACATTCGCACGGCCTTTGAGGATACTCTGCATCGTTAAAACAACAACATTTCATGGTGGCTTGAACCCTTGATGAACGAATAGAGACCTCAGTAAAATGCTTGACCGGGTTCCCTACTCAGAATGCACGCTTCAAACGCCCACTATGCTAGAAAAGGGTATTTTCAGCCACACCGTTTGTTTCGGTGTCATATCTTGCCTGGACCTTTTCTCTCATCTAGCTAGGTACAGTATATTTCATTCCTTAATCCAAGAATCTTGGTGGTTCTCATTTGGATTTGGTATCTGTCAGTGCCTCCGTCCTCCATTCTACTGCCTCTTCAGCTCGCCTTGGATCGGTAGTGCTAACGGATCTGGCCTTCGAGACCGCGAAGACGGCGAGTCAGTGTCGGACGAAGGCGGCGCAGGCCTCATTGGCAGATTCATAGTCACTGGACCTGCGCTGGATGTTCTCTCTGGGTATGCTGAGCGGGATCTCGCATTCGAGGATCCATTCGATGAGGTGGATATAGGAATCTCACCAATGACCGGCGTAGGTTCTCGGGAGATCGGTCTCGACGATTGGGCTTCGCCACGCAGCAACGATCTGTTTGATGGAGATGGCTGTGGAACGAGATGAGACTTGCGATTGTGTCGGTCCATCATGCTAGTCGCCCATGCCTCGAGGTCGACAGGTGTCCGCTTCGCTGCTTGAAGGAAGGGATCGGCATCCTGTCTAAGGTCAGCTCTGCTTTTAACATTCTCGAAATCGGAGTAATCGTACGTAAAGCTCCCAAGGTGTCGGCCGTTCTTCTGGGTTCTTCATCAGGCATTTGGCAATCACATTCTCCAAGATCTTTGGGAACGCATCACTCTTTGGAAGCCTTGGTGCCGGTTCTAAAACAATCTGCTGGAGGAGGTCCAGAATACCCTGGGGTCCCCCAGGCTCGTCATCCGAGTCACTGCTTGTGCCAAACGGAAATTTACCAATAGCCAGCTCCATCAGTGTCAGACCAACACTCCAGACGTCGGATTTGACAGTATATGGCGAGCCCTGAATACGCTCTGGAGCCATATATGTGCCAGTTCCGACGAACGTGTCTGCTACCGAATTTTCCAACTCGCTCGATACGCCGAAATCACACAATTTGATTTGTCCTTTCGAATTCACCAAGACGTTGGACGGTTTGATGTCGCGGTGCATGATCCTGTGAGCGCGGTAGAGATATGTGAGCCCCCCAAGTACAGATTCCGCAATCTTGCCCAGCACGTCGACTCGGACTGGTCCAAAGTTTTTCGAGATGCTGTCGAGTGACCTGGCCTAACATGAGCTACCGCCTCAATCAAACTGCGTCACCTTTACTCACCCAGTGTCCATGTACTCCATACACATAACGACATCTCCAGTGTCGTTCAAGAAAGCTCCATAGAAGGACACGATGTTTGGAGAGTTGCATTCGTGCATGATTTGCAATTCACGGACGATGCGCTTCCTGATCTCCTTCTTGGCCTCCACATGTATGATCTGCTCGGTGTCAATCCTCTGCGCGCACTTCTCTTCTTAAGCCCACTCACCTTCCTTGCCATCACAACTTTGGTCGCTGTGTGCATCACCTTACTGACCGTACCACCATTGCCGGCTCCCAACTCTTTTAGAATCTGAAGATCTTCACTCCGTAAGTCCAGCCTGAACTCTACACCAATCTCAAGAGTGTCTCCTCGCTTCTCATCATTTCCCAGACCGCCTGGAATCTGCGCATCGGTCGGAGCCGGTGTCGCTTTTGGCGCAGGGGCATTGAGGGCCAAACCTTTGACGTTCTTCCTCTTCATCGTCCGTGTTGCGAACGCATCGCTTGACATATTGGCGGATTGGCTCCGCCGACCTTGAACACTGACCAGAAACCAGCAATTCCGCTTTCAAGCTTTCTACAGGTGTTCGTTGATCGGTCCGGATCCGCGCGTATGCTCGCTCCAGTGACTAAGTATGTGATGAGGCTTTCCTTGCGCTCGAGAACCACGTGAAGCTTGCAGTATCGGCGAAGTGAAAGTGCGAGATATGGACAGTGAGCACTGGAGGGTGAATATCGATTGGACTTGAGGTTCTAAATAGATCAAGGGTCGGGAGAGTGATTATATGAGGTGTTGATTGCGCGAACGATGTGATCTGTAACCGACTAGAGTGTTGGCTCCTGGGCTAGCGTTAGGGACCGACACTGCTAGATTCAAGGATGTCCAGGCTTTCGAAATGATATATTCCTCGTAGCAGGCGGATGGAGGGTTGACAGCGTCGTTTGTTGATTGTCTACCAATCGAAGACACTCTTGGACACTGGAAGATTCAACTGGGGGCTTCAAGTCGGCACTGTGCATACCGATCGGTTGCCGTTTTCTAATACACACCTGCATTCACCTGCGCCAACCAATCCCCAGATGCCAAGAATCGCGGACCACACGCGCGCCAAGCTTGTCCAGAGCTTCACGAGCGGATTGTTCATGGAGGTAATTTGTTAACTATTGCGGCCGCACGGTATACCGCACTCCTTCACAGAGCATACACGGGTTGAATACGCGCAGCACGAACTAAGGCGTATCGACAAGTTTGACGTCCACTGAACGCACGCGGGTTGCGACTGCTTGGGTATCCACGATCATCAGGATTTACTTCCTTCAGTACAAACTACACACCTGTCCGACTTGATTTCCTTCACTGCTCTCACTTTCAGAACTTCCTGCTCCCAGGTCCAACATGGCGGCACCAAACTCATTCTTCGATGTCTCGGCTGCAGTCGACAGTGAGGAAGAAGATGAGGATTATGATGAAGAGACCGGCGAGGTAGCCAGAAAGCCAAGAAAGTCGGGAGATAACCTCGGAGATTCCAGCGAGGAAGAAGATGAGGATGATGATGAGGAGGCAGCACGAGAAGTAAAATAATCAAACGATTGGTTCTGTCACAGATATGCTGATGCTTTTCAGGTTGCTCAAGGCTTTATTGCAGACGAGGACGAAGAGGACGAGGACGAAAAGGCAGCGCGCAAGGAGCGGAGAAGAGAGCGCAAGAAGAGGAGACGCGAAGAACGAGAGCAAGAAGAGGACGTGCTGGACGAAGAAGATCTGGATTTGATCGGTATACGACAAGATGACCGAGCAGATGAACAGGTACGTTGTCGATGTGCGGACTAAGGGCGATGCTCATATGATACAGTCCAAATTCAAGCGCTTGAAGCGCGGTCATCGAGATGATCGACAGAGAAACGAGTCTCGTGGTGTTGAGGAGATCTTCGAGGATGAAGAAGAGGAAGAGCGCAGAGGTCCACGAGGTCTGGCTGATGAATTCGACGACTTTATTGAAGAAGATGAATTCCCCGATGAAGAGGCTGAGATGATGCGGGACGAGGCCGAGATCGCTAGACCAACCGGACGCCGCTATGTCGACCCTCTGAAATTGCGCAGTGGCATGGACGAAACGGCGCAAGAAGATATGATGGCAGCATTTGGTGACGGTACTGAGTACGATTGGGCGCTCGACCTACAAGACGCAGGCGACGAAGCCGACCAGGATCCTGACAAGATTCTCGAGCTCAAGGACGTTTTCGAACCATCTCAGCTGGTCGACAAGATGTTAACGGAAGACGATAATATCATTCGTGCTACAGACATTCCGGAACGATACCAAATTGCACGCAAGTCATTCAAGGAACTGGATCTTACACCTGAGGAGCAAGAACAACGGACCAAGGAGGAGTCAGCCTGGATGTGTGCTCTAATGCTGCCCAAACGACGTCTCGCAAGCGATATGCTTGGGCCATTCCAGGAGTGTGTCGGCCACGTTCTGCGCTTCATGACAATCGAAAATCTTGAAATGCCGTTCATCCTTCACAACCGCAAGGATTACCTTATCCACGAGGAGCGCATCCCTACTGGCCCAGATCCGGACGATCCAGACAAGCCCGCCTACGAAGTCAAGGCTTCGAGACTGCTTCAACCAGCCGACTTGTGGGAGATTTACGAACTCGACCTCAAGTTTAGAGCTCTGATGGAGAAGAGAGAATCTCTCGAAAGATCGTACCAAATACTCCGGTCGCAAGGTGTCGAAGATGCGGTTTTCGATGATATGATTCCTGCAGCTCAGATCATGGAGGAACTGCAGGACGTCCAGGACTACCTTCACTTCCAGTACTCTGCTCAACTCAAGGATGCCATGGTCATCGATGGTGAGACCAATGGCACGAATGGCACCAACGGGACACAGAAGCGCGCACGCCCAACCAGGAACGTATGGGATCGTGTTCGAGCAGGCAGAGCATACCATGTCGTCAAGGCGTTTGGCATAACTGCAGATGCTCTCGCACAAAACGCGCTCAAGGCAGGAAAGAAGGCCTATACAGAAGATCCTACAGAGCGTCCAGATGATATGGCGGATGGTCTTCTTGATGCTGACGAGTACTCGACTGGCGCTCAAGTGTTGCAAGCAGCCAGAGCCATGTACGCCGAAGAACTCGCGATGAGTCCAAGAATGCGCAAGTTCGTTCGACAGACATTCTACCAGGACGGTGTCTTTGACTGCAACCGGACAGAAAAGGGCCTGAAGCGTATCGACGAGGAACACCCATACTACGAATTCAAATATCTCCGATCGCAGAACTTCGGCAGTCTCATGGAGAAGCCAGACATGTTTTTGAGAATGCTCAAGGCTGAAGAGGAAGGACTGATTGAGGTTTCGCTTCGCCTGCAGAACCCTCGAAGCTTTACCAGGGCTCTTTATGAACACATTGAGTCGGACAACGTCTCCGATGTCGCAGATGCCTGGAACGCGCTTCGCAAAGAAGTTGTCGACACCGCCCTCCAAAAGCTCTCGAAACTTATCATCAAGGGCTGCAAGGAGAGTTTGAGGACCGAATGCGAGGCTGAGATCGCAAAGACCTGCCGCAATGAATACCTCAACAAGCTCGATCAAGCGCCTTTCAAGCCTCGCGGTATGATATCAGGAACAGTTCCGCGTGTGCTTGCTATATCGAACGGGTCTGGACAACGCAACGACGCGGTCTGCTGGGTATACGTTGACGAGAATGGACGGGTCATTGACAATGGCAAATTCACAGATCTTCGGATCGGTAATGCCGAGAAGTACATCCCTGATGGCAAAGATGTTCAGGCATTTCAGGACGTTGTCAACGATCGACAACCGGATGTCATTGCCGTCTCTGGATGGTCCGTTGAAGCTCGTAAGCTTTACAAGGATTTACAAGACATTATCGAAAAGTACGATGTCCAGGGTTTGGCAGAAGAGGACGACGAAGGCAACGAGCAGCGCAGCAAGATCGATGTTGTTATGACTAATGACGAAGTCGCCCGTCTGTATCACTCCAGCACGCGCGCCGCGACGGAACACCCGACTCTTCCACAACTTGCCAGATACTGCGTTGGACTTGCGAGGTACATGCAAAGCCCTCTGAAAGAGTATGCAGCGCTTGGTAGGGATGTTGTTTCGATATCCTTCAGCCCACATCAGAATCTTGTGCCCCAAGAAAAGATACTCAAGCATCTTGAGATGGCCATGATTGAGATTGTCAACTTGGTCGGTGTCGAGATTAACGAGGCTGTCGTGGACACAGCAACGGCCAACCTGTTGCAGTATATCTGCGGTCTCGGGCCAAGAAAGGCTGCACACCTTCTCAAGGTCACCAACCTCAACGGAGGAGATGTTGCCAAGAGAGAAGAACTCGTTGGTGATCTTGACCGGGCTAAGCGCCCAGCAGTCGGGCCAAAGGTCTTTGAGAATTGCGCAAGCTTCCTTTACATTACCTGGGACGAATCCGAGCCAGAGTCAGACATGCTTGACAACACTCGTATCCATCCCGAGGATTATGATACTGCCAGAAAGATCATTGCAGACACGCTTGATCTCGACGAGGAAGATGTCAGAGCAGAACAGGAAGAAAATGGACCAAATGCGTTGGCTCGCAAGTTGGTAAGAGACGATGCTCAAGACAAACTTAATGATCTGATTCTGGATGCTTATGCGGATGAAATCTTCAAAAAATTTGGCCTCAAGAAGAAGGCAACTCTTGAACTCATCCGCAATGATCTCCAGACTCCATACGAGGAGCTTAGACAGGCGTTCTACTTCCCTTCGACCGATGAGATTTTCACCATGCTCACGGGAGAGACCCACGACTCGCTACAAATTGGCATGATTGTTCCCGTGACGATTCGCAAGACGTTCATCGACAAGGTTGACGTCAAGCTGGACTGTGGAGTCGAGGGCACTGTCGTAATTCTGCCTTCAGGAATCGGACCTGGTGAAGTCGAGCCACGTAATGTGTGGTCACAGCATCAGACGGTCCAGGCCAAAATCAAGGAGATTGACCGCAAGAAGTTCATTGCAGAATTTACCATGGGCGATGAAGCGATGAAGACACCTTTCCGAAAAGAAGTCGATCACATGCCCGGACAATGGGACGAGCAACAGGAGCACCAAGACAAGAAAGACGCACTGAAAGGCATCGAGAAGAAGACAGGTCGTGCGCAGCGTGTCATCAAGCATCCTTTGTACAAGCCATTCACTTCAGCCGAAGCAGAGCAATACCTCGGATCTCAGGCACGCGGCGATGTCGTCATTCGACCTTCTTCCAAGGGTATGGATCACTTGGCTGTCACCTGGAAGGTATCGGACAACATCTTCAAGCATATCGATATCTTGGAGCTGGACAAGGAGAACGAGTTCAGTGTGGGTAGAACGCTCAGGGTCGAGAATAAATATACCTACAGCGATCTGGACGAGTTGATTGTGCTTCACGTCAAGGCCATGGCGAAGAAGGTCGACGAGATGATGAACGACGAAAGGTTCAAGGAGGGCGAACGCAACTCAACTGGTAAGAAAAAACCTTCCCGTATATTACCAATAGGTTACTAACACATCACAGAGCAATGGCTGAAGACATACACGGAAGCGAACCCAAAGCGTGCAATGTACGCATTCTGCATCAACAGCAAATACCCAGGCTACTTTGATCTCTGCTCCAAGGCTGGTCTCGATGGACCACTGGTGGTCTGGCCAGTCAAGATCATTCCAAACGCTTATCAACTACAAAAGAATGCCTATCCAGACATGAAGGCATTAAAGAATGGATTCAAGACGCTCGTACAGAACAATGCTGGGCGTCCAGCCATGAACGGTCGGAGGTAAACAAAAGCAGGTATCGGAGTTTGGAGTGCTCCCCGGAGACAGGAGTTGCCTGCCATACGGCGGATTGGGTTATGGTATTGTTATTCATGCTCGCGCAAGGCTGTGGTCTGCGGAGGAGCCTGCATGGTGCACGATGATATTGCGGTAGTAATGCAGCTCATCAAAGGATGCGTTACATACGATCATGATATGAAACACAGTGCGACGTGGCTGCCCACGTGTCAAAGCCATCAGAGATGAGTCCTGGTGCAAATTGCTTTCCTATGGTAATAATAAAAACTCGGACTTTTCTCGTCGGACGCAACGCAGCTCTCTCGAAGATGTGCCGCAGCAACACCGGCAACTTTTCTCTGCTTCGTGAACGAACGGTTCGAACTATGGATTGACGTTGATCTGGATCGGCGCGTACGGCCCTAAGTTCTGTAACGTCATTTCTTCGTACCTCGCCTCGCCTCGCGACGACAAGAAACTGCTTTCCCACCGCTTTCGACAGGCCATTGAGGACCTCGTACTGACTCAATGAATGGATTGGATGGCCGACTGCATGGACATGCTTACATCGAGCTCGGGTACTGCCGATTGCAACCAGTTCGAGTGTACGGGACATGTAGATTGTCACCCAAAAATGATGCATCAAGCTTCTGTCAGGCACTAACCGAATGTGAGACATTCCGAGGCAAAATTTGGCGATGGCAATCAAAACGACCGTAGCGATCCACAGAATAGCATTCTTCTTCCGCCACGGTTACCCTGTACCAAACCTTCCATCGACTTCTTTTTATTCTGTACGATACGACGATTGCCTATTGATTGGCCCAGCAATGGTTCATTGCAACGGACGTATCCGGATCTGCTGTTCTCGATGAGCTACTGCATCACCTTGAGCAGGGCCTCTCGTTGATTTTTTATCTCCCGAAACTCGCACCGCATTATTGCTAAGCAGGTACGTCATGTCATTTGAGCTCTAGCCTCACCAGATTGGATATTTGGGTCCAATGTAGTAAGGACCCGATCATATCCACTCAACTGCCCTGTGCCTGTGTCAACGTCGTGTCTGTCTATATAACCACTGTCCCCTCCAGGATCTCACGCAGATTCTCTATTCACGAAAATTATTCTCCTCTATCACAACAAAACTCACCATAAAACTCACAAACATGTCTGACAACACCTTCACCGTCTTCAAGGGCTCCGAGTCCGGAAAGATCGTCAAGTCCACCACAACCAAGAGCGGCGAGCTCAAGGATGACCAGGTCCTTCTCAAGGTCACCGCCTCCGGTCTCTGCGGTACTGACGAGCACTACCGCCACGCCGACATGGTCCTCGGTCACGAGGGTGTCGGTATCGTCGAGAAGGTCGGTCCAAGCGCAAAGTACCTGAAGAAGGGCGACCGCGTCGGTTGGGGCTACGAGCACAACTCCTGCGGCCACTGCCAGGAGTGCTTGACCGGTAACGAGACTTTCTGCCCAGAGCGCGCCATGTACGGCTACGCCGACCTCGACCAGGGATCTTTCGCACACGGCGCCGTCTGGAAGGAGTCCTTCTTGTTCAAGATCCCAGACGCCATCCCAGACGAGGCCGCTGCTCCACTCATGTGCGGTGGTGCCACCGTCTTCAACGCCCTTCACATGTACGGCACCGAGCCACACGAGCGCGTCGGTGTCGTCGGCGTTGGCGGTCTCGGCCACTTGGCCATCCAGTTCGCCGCCAAGATGGGTTGCGAAGTCGTCGTCTTCTCCGGCACCGATAGCAAGAAGGACGAGGCCATGAAGCTGGGCGCCAAAGAGTTCCATGCCGTCAAGGACGCCAAGGACCTCTCGCAGTCCACCGCCCCTATCAACCGCCTCCTCGTCACCACCTCTGCCCAGCCAGACTGGAACCTCTACCTCCCTATCATGGCCCCTGGCGCCACCGTCTACCCTCTCTCCGTCGCCAGCGGTGACTTCACCATCCCCTACATGTCCATCCTCCTCGCTGGTCTCACCATCCAGGGCTCGCTTGTTGCCTCGAGATACATCCAGAACCGCATGTTGGCTTTCGCTGCTCGCCACGACATCAGGCCCATCACTCAGAAGTTTGACATGACTGAGGAGGGTATTACTGATGCCATGACCAAGCTCTCCGAGGGTAACGTTAGGTACAGAGCCGTCCTTTTCCCAAAGGAGAACTAGATACTGTTTTCAGAGGGAAGTTGTGAAAATAAAATTAGATAGCGTTGCTTAGCGTTCATTGTACATATACCAATTGCAGTATTTGAACATTACTATCAATATATCTCCCTATAGTTGTGAATGTCACATGTCGAAACGCCGATCGTTCACGTTCATAAGCGCCTTCGGTTTAAATTGAACTGCATTGCCAGATTTGACGTTTCCTTCGAGCCTGAACGAATTCAAATTCTTCCAAAGGTTGCTACGACGCCAAGTCTTGCATCAAATCACCGGAAGCGTCAAAAGGTATCGGTATGTTTCCCTACGTATATCTCCATGCAAGCCAAGCGCAACAATAAAGCCTATCCCCTTATACGCCTCCCTACATGGCCATCTCAGCCTGCAACCTCTTGAGCTCTTCCTCCTCGTCGTCCTCTTCGATCCTTGGCGCTTTGCCCTTGACTAGCACACTGTCAGTTCTGGTCTCCAGCAATACATCGGCAGACAACTCACGCTCTCCTTGCGCCACGTTCGGTAAACTGTGCACCTCATCACCCACAGGCACATTACCGGTCTTAAGCATCTTATTATCCAGCTCCTCCTGCTGCATATCGGCAAACTCGGCCTCGAGCTCATCGTCGTCGACCGCATTGGCACCCGACGACTGCGTCAGCGCGCCGGCGATCTCCTTGGAAATGGCGTGTTGCTCCTCCAGCTCCTCCATCGTCTGGTCGACCTTGTCGATCGTCATGCCGCCGTGGATGTCCTTCATGGCCTTGGAGGCGTTCTTCAGCGCGTCTAGTGTCTCCTTGTTGATGTTGGCGGTTTCTATGCTCGCGATTTGTCCTTCCAGATTCATGATTTGTGCCGACGTTTGCTCGAGCGTGCCTTCGAGTTGTTTCTTCTTGCGGAGGGCGTTTTTGGCAGCTGAAGATTGTCAGTGTGCTGTCTCTTCTCATGATCGCAGCGGTGTTCGATTGAACTGGTTCTGACAGCCAATGTTCTGACATTCGACAAACCCCCGATAAGCCTCACTTACCCGTCTTGTTTGTGGGCAGCAATTGCCTCGCATTCCGATCGCACTCTTCTATTTGGTTGTTCAAGTGCTTCTCTCTCTTGTTCAGCATCTCCAGTGTCGATCGCAAGCCGAGGATAGCCTTCTTTGGTGCATCCTTCTACGCCTGTGAACTACCACCACCGAACCAGCCCATACCCCAGCCCGACATGATTGCTGTTTTAATGTGATAATCTTAGAGTCGTTTCGAATCGTGAATCCCCTCCAATGGCCAGTGTTGGCCCGCAGATCGTGTGTTGCTAGGCTAGTGTCCTATCCCACTGAAGTGAGCTGAGTTGTCGCCTAGGGTTCGGTATCGGACGACAGTGATGAAACCGAGGTTAGCGTATTGTTGACCTGTCGAGGAAGCTATGAGAGAATGGTGTTGCCTGATTGTGTGGTCGTTTCAAGAGAGAGATAGATCATCGTCCCGCACGTTAACATGGCGGCGTGACATGGCCGGTCCAGCAACCGACCGAACACTCGTGACATGACGCACGGCTCTAGAAGTTTCCCCGCGGCTTAGCCGGGCACCTGCCGCTTAGGCATGCACGCGACATCTCTGTTGATGTCAGCTATACAAGCTGAACCACTCGTCGTCTCGTTATGCACTTGACCGTGGATGAATAGTCGACACGTGATTTGCACACATTCGATACGTTAATGAAGACGAAGTGATCTCAGTGATGCCACACTTGGGAACGCAGCCATGAACGACGGCGCCCGCCTGATCTTCCTGTCAGACCTCATCAGTGCGGACAAAGGTACCAAAGTCCGGTTTTTGGCATGGTATGCAACTGCCAGAATCTCAATGTAGGTCTTTCGCTGAGGTAGGCCCATAGTGTCGATCGCTATGATATCGCTACCGCTACTCTTACTGTCCGCCACAATTATCCCCCGACTGCCACCAGCACGCGGGTCTACGTTACCATAGAGCATGCACTCGAGACAGCGACCAAGCAGGAGACCGATATTGGAGCTTGGATCAATGTGGTCGGAACTGTGGTCGACGGGTCACAGAGTGAGGCAGTGGTTCAAGGAGGGTCGGAGGCGAGTCGGAGGCGAAGCAGATCGAGGAGTCGAGGTACTACGGTTCAGGCCATGTTATTGTGGTCTGCTGGCAACATCAAGGTCGATGACTATGAGAAGGCTCTCGAGCTTAGAAAGCAGGTCGATGAGCAGATGCGGCAACTAAGCAATGTTTGACCAGAACGCAGATTGGCCGGCCAGCTGATGTTCAACCTTCTTTGAGGTTTAGTCTCCGATCCAATGTATCAGGACCAGTCAAACATTTAATACTCGAGAACTTATGACAGATACCTGCCGTGCAGCATTTGGCGTTTCTTTCCATAAGACGATCACCATTTCCAGAACATCTATAGGAGATCGCCGCCCACCGTTATCGATAAGACTATATATAACCCTTGGATACCTCATCCTTTTGACATTCATAGATCAGTCACGTCGTCCATCTTCGCCCATCTTCTGTTCTCGTGCTTCAGTCAGCTGAAGCTGCGTTTGTGCACCATCTACGCGTCAACACCAATCCTCCATCCTCGGAAGTCGTTTCGTCATGGACGAGTCACGTCCATGGGTCACCTGCCACGTTCTGGATACTGTCGCCGGGAAACCCGGCGCAGGTATCGATGTTCATCTCTGGCTCTACGGGCGGGAAAACATTGTCATGTACTTCACAGCAACCACCAATAGTGACGGTCGTGTCACAGACTGGACCGAGGTCGACACAAAAGATCCACGAAGCCTGAACGATTGGGTCAAAGTCCTTCAGGACCCGCGACCTGGTGGTTCATTGAGATTCAAGATGACATTCTACACCGAAGAGTACTTTGGCAAAGGCAACACGTTCTTCCCGTTTGTCGATATCAATTTCGAAGCGAAATGCAGTGAGCCGCATTATCATGTTCCGCTGTTGCTGGGGCCGTGGAGCTATACTACCTACAGAGGTTCATAAATCTAGCACTCAGAGTCATCTCATCACCGTTCACTCTCGTCGACCCAAGTCAGAAAGGATCGATATGAGCGAGCAAGTCCTCGTGATACTGCTCTTGGAAGCCAGCGAGCCAACACAACAACATCAAAAGCTTCCTGTAACTCAATTCAACGAGTTATCTATACATTAGCGCTTTGTCCTCGCGCACAGGCATTACGAGTGAACGTACGAAGGAAAAAATCAAGGAGGTTTCAGATATATTATTTTTTCAAATCGATTCTATGTGCATATTCACAAGGGGATGATGTGGAACATCAACAAGAGGTTCCATGCCACAACATAACTTTTCAACAATTCACAACCCTGCTTGGAACCAACATCTGCGTTATGGTCGACCTTGTGGCTCTGGTCGTCGATCGATACGAGGGACAAGGCCCAGAGTCGATCACACAATATGGAACGTCTTTCGTGCCACCAAGCACGTGAAAGGCCTTGAAAGCACAGTATAGCCAATTCCAGCTGACGGCTTCATCGCACGATTAACCCCGTCTGCATCATTCGTGGAAAGGATTGTGCACGTTACTGATGTCTGATATCAATGTGCGGTCCATGTACATCAGCAGTCCGCCGTCAGATCTTCGATGTCCTGCTGGTGGCAGTAGTAGGTCCGTCGCCGGCCAGAGTCTCGCAGACAAATCTCATGGCCTCGACCTTCATCTTCTCCGAGTAGACATGACCGGCCTCTTTATCGACGATGTCTTCCAAAACTGTGCCGCGATCGTTGAACCAGCCCCCGTCATTCCTCAGTGCATGTTTCAACCAAGTCAGGAATGGCTCACTTTGCTTGTACGGGACAAGCTTGTCCGCTCCACCTGAGAGGCACATGATTCTCTTTCCACCCAGCGAGTCTCTAAGAATAGGTCGTAGTCTGTTCTTCTCGGCCTCGGATGGCTCATCCAAATGGTCGCCTCCAGTCACCGTGTCTAGCTCCCCAAGCAAAAGTCCAGCAGGATCGTACTTCTCGACAGCCTCAACAAGCGGCTTTGGAAAATCCCTGGAGCCCAAGAAGTCCCTCCCCGGTGGACTTGTCTCTACGAACGTGGCCAGCTTGCTCAGCCTCGCCCTGTCACTCATCAAACGCACATAATCCGGACATCCAATGACAACCACACCTGCCGTGATCCTGTCGTCGTGCATCAGACAATGCCACACCGAGTGGCCGCCCAGTGAGATACCCAGCGCCAGATGCTGATCCACCTTCTTTTCGTTCGAGGGAAAAACATACGCCCCAATATAGTCGATCAGCAACGATGTGTCCTGAGCCGTACCAGCATAGATACTGAACATGTCCTGCGCATGCCTCTCATTCCCTTGTTTCCAACCTTCGTTGGCCAACTTATCAACCATCCTCTCGCCGTGATTCCGCTGGTCGAAAGTCACGGCCAGTAATCCCTTACCTGCTCCTGATCGTCCGTGATTACCACTCTTGAGACGGGCATTCCATGAATGAATGGCGGCCGCGGCGACGGGGATCATGGACTCGTGAGTTTGCAGGCGAGGGTTAAGGAGCCAGAGAATCGCTACCGAGGTGCTATTGCTTGGGAGTTCCTCTACGCCATGGACGTGCACACGGATTCCGGCGATGTGATGGGACTGATGTGATACGGATTGGGATGACGAGTGGCCTTCGAGGGGATTGTTTGCTGCTGCCATTGTGATGTGTCGTACAAGCTACCTATGCTCTATGATAAGAAGATGATGATGAAAGAGAAAAGATCAATAAAGATGACGAAGTGCTGCGATATGGTTTGAGCCGAGGGACAGTGCGGGGCACCTGCTGGTTGATCGGAGTTTGGGATATCCCCGTCAGCTCCAAGGCTTCTTTGCTTTGATCCTACCTTAGCCATTATCATACAGTTAGAGTCCAAGCATACCGTGTAGCAAGACTGAGGGATAGTATTGCAAGTTGAGAGTGCCACCAGTCGAGCAGCAATCACCCACACCTGTCGGATATCTACAGCTCTGGACTCACTCCACTCACATGATCATTACAGACATATCATCATCACACCTCACACAACAGCGTCCAGATGCGTGAAGCTACGACCCTTGGAAGTTCATCAGCACTGTGCTCGTGACTGACATTTGTCGTGGCAGACAATGGAGCATGTACGTCGGGCACCAATGCAGCAATCATGCATGTACTTCATGCAAGGACGCGGACGAATCTGGAAGCCTGCAGCTCTGCGATCAATCGGGTTGTAAGGATATGGACGTTGACTCGATCAAGCCATGCATCGTGTACGTGGTATCGTCTGATTGCACGACAGCGACAGGCAATCCTTCTGACACGACATGAGTATCGGATCAGCTGGTCAGTGGTCTTCGCTTACATGAATGTATTGAGCTTGAATTGGCCGATGATACAGTAAGGGAAGAATGCCGGGTATATTTATCTCCTATCTCGTTCTCTCGCATCTTCACACTTTCACCTTATCAACACCGGTCGATAAGGAATGCCATTCAAAGCCCCATACCCTTCTCCGCTCTCCAACTCAGCTAGTACTCGATGGCCTCATCAAGCTCAACAGAGATTACCCATTGTCCATCGACATTACGACCTGAACAATGTTGCCGTTTCGAAGTGGAATGACCTGTATGAGAGTACGCTACCGCAATACGCAATTGGCAGTAGAGCAACGGGAAAGAGAGTCATCAAGAAAATCACTGCTGATGGAGAACAAAGTAGTGATAGTGAAGATGATGAGGGCGAGGATGAGCAAGAGGTAGAGGAAGGCAAGAAAACTGCAGTTCCTGCGGAGTTGGAGGAACATCTTGTTCCTTCTGAAAATGGAAACCCGGAAGCAGATACTACACCATCACCTGCCGTATCTGCTGCTGCGAAGATACTGAACCTATCCAAAGAGCCTCGAGTAAATCCGCCAGAGCCTACACCAGGTACTGCAAGCATCGTTGTGATTAATATTCCAGCTACCGAGGAAGCCGGTTTTCTGCCAGAAGCATCGGAGCCTCCTAATGATCCGTTGAAGATTCCTGAGAGCGTTGCCGATGCTCTAGTCGAGGCACCACTGGTCGAGATCTATGGATCAGCCACCGATGTTGAGGGAATTGCACCAACTTCTGTTAATACTACGAAGCCTGCATCAGGAGGCAATGGAAAAAAATATTGCGGGCTAGTCGGCACAGCTGAGATGAAGGCAAGCATGGAGCAGGAAGTTCTGGTGATGCGTGAAGAAGACTTGGAAGGGGATGACTTTGTGATTGTGGATGAAGGCAAGAAAGAGAAAGAGAAGGAAAAGAAGAAGCAAAAAGAGACTGTTGCGGTGGACATCCTAGAGGATATACTGCATTCTGTCGACGAGCCATCTCGCGGTCAAGCTTCTGCATCGAAAGAGGTTGAGCATGTCGTCGCCGAGAAAGACGAGCCCGATTCAACGGAACTACCACCACGACCACTACTGCCCACAGGATTAAACGAGAAACCAGCTGGATCATCTCGTGAACGGAGGAGTAGTTATGGTACAGCAGGGTGGACACGACCGAGTCGCAAGCGAAGAGATAGTGAGGTTAGCACAAAAGAAAGGCCGCGCTCATCACAAAAAGTTACCTACTCTCGCAAAGACTCTCTTCTTGAAGCGTCGAAAGAGCGCGCCGAGCGGAGAAATCACATAAGGAGCAACGTGGATGGTGTCAAGCCGACCGAACCCCTACGCAAGGGTTCGAAGAAAGCATTCATCATTGATGACGGAAGAGAAAAGGAACGGGAAAACCACGACAGATCTGCTGACAAAATAGAAAGAACTCAAGACAGACCTCAAAGCAATGACACGGACTCGAGAACCCAACCCAGAAGGCAGCGGTAAAAGTAGCGGTAGCAATCGAGGACACCGACACCACCGATCTCGTGGCTCAGATTCTCACGACGACGAGAGCCGCAGGGACCATCGAGCGAGGCCACGTAATAAAGTCATCGCCGAAAGTACCGGCGGCTCTTTCTTTGGCCTTCTCAAGCGAGCATTCACAGGCTGAATTACGCTCGTTCTGTCGGCATCGACGTTGATAAATGTCAGAATATTGGGTCTGCGCCTCGGATACCCTCGCTCCGACCGCTTCTGTGCGATAACCCACACCACATGGCATGTCTCAACCGCTCAGAATCTGCCTGAAGAGTACAAGAAGATGGGAACGTCGTTCGATGTCAACGGGTATATCTCAACGGTCAACGTTAGTGCTTCGATACGGCCGTCGCTTGCGCGGGGAGTGAGGAGAAAGTAGAGACAGATGGATCGTTTGGTAGGGACTATGGCTCGAGGTCGTTCCTCAGTACAGTAGTCGAGATCATGAGTGGCAGGAGCACCGCGCCCTGGTGAATATGTATTGTACATTAGACAGCGCGGACGAAGAAGCAGTGGTGTGAAAGTGACTGAGCCATCAGTCGGCTTCAAGGCCCGGTTGTCACTTCCTTTCCGGTGATCGGAACGTTTGGCGCTAGATTGAAGTCTAATAGCGCGGGCCGTCGAGCCCTGTCTGCTCGGCTCTTGCCTGGTTTGGTTGCTTTCAAGATCGTCACTGTCTGGTGCCTACCTTACCTGACCAGCTTGCAAGACAGTAATAAATTTGTATTCCACATGTATTGTGACTCCATCTGCTTCACAAACGTTCATTGACCCATCAGTGCTTGCGTCAAAGCATCATACCGTGGGCATTCGTATCTATCACTGCACTGCAGACATGCCTCTAATGCAAGTTCTTCTAAGAATAGGGTCCAGATCCAGCCGTTCCAAAAGTCAAATATGGCATCCACTTCCATCACGCTGAGAGTCCAAGAGCCAGCGACAGGCAGAATGGCAGATGGCTGCCTTCAAGATCAACGGTCAAAACGTGGCCGCGAAATTCTATCGTGGCACGCTGGACACTAGGAAATCGATCATGTACCCGCCCGCCAGCCATTCGTGTGTTCGATACACCGCAGAATGCCTCGGTCGGAGGTGCGAGGTATGTTCAGAACTCTGACACTGCACACCAGCTTCATTCCGCTCTCCATCCCGTGCCACTCTTTGTTCTGCCCGCCAATTACCGCAATCATTACAACCTGAACATACCTGTCGATCAGCAGCAGGACTGCGTGTTCGACATGAACATTATTGTTCTCTTGTGTCGCTGATACTTCATCAATTCGCGCTAAAACTTCGGTTCACGACTACTCTGCAGATCATCCACTCATTGCTTATCCACCTTGGGACCCCCAGCGAAAGACGAGACAACCAGTGTCGCGTGTTTATTGGCGCATTCACAGCTTCGATCTGTCCTTACACAGTCATCTTTCTCTGTTCTGCGATATCTTCAATTCTTACATCTTCCTCTCACGGCGTATGGACTCCGCTTGTCGCACGACAGCACTGCATCTTCCCGTCTGACCCTAGTCGAGATCAGCAGCTAGTCAGCCGCTCCGGCAGACCCCTCGACCATGGCCTCCGTTCATGCACACTCTGAATTCATCGCCAGCAGCCCTACTATTCAACAACATGAGCTGAACGACGCATACAACAACGATCCATATCCTCAGATCAAGTCGCCGGCGTCGCCTGACATGTCACAGTCCGGCTCGGTCGCTTCCGACAGTTTCTCCATTGCATCCAGCTCTTTGACATCTCCCCCCTATATCTTTGGCATCAACCCAAGTCCAGCGTACATATCTCAAGAGAATGCTGCTCAGGTCGCTACCGAGTCGGCGCGCTATCAGGATCAGTCGCACGAGGAAGAGGGGGAAGAGCACACAGAGATTGATGGCAGGGCTGCCGTTTCCGAACGGGCTGTCGCCGCAGTCAATGCCTTTCTAGACAAGATCTTGCACGACGTCTTGTCTCTAGCGCGCACCACACAGTTGAACACCCTCAGGTCTGCGGTAGCGGAGATTCTCAAAAAGAACCTCGCGAGAGACACAATTGCGTTTGCAGATGCTAGTCTGGAGGATCTGCTGGCTGCCGAAGATGAGGAAGAGGATGAGAGGCCGACGACGCAAGACTCAACCAGTCGCTGGAATTTGGAATACGTCTGGAAAAGAGCACGCTTACGGGTCATGATGCGCAGCGAAAAGAGCGAGTTTGACATTGACGACGACGACAAGTTTGTGCAACAGGAGGGTCTGGTCTCTCCTGATCGCAGGTTTTCCGAAACCGCTACAGTCATCTCGCTTTCTAGTGAGATCTTTCTCGCTGGTGTACTTGACTTCCTGGCCGAACATATCTTTGTCTTAGCGACTGCCCCGGCGGTTTCACGCGTCAAGAGGAACAGCAAGAAATCCGTGAATGGCACAGCTGTTTCGCATCACTTCATCGTCGAGGAAACTGACGTAGAAAAGGCGATCCTCAACTCACCCATCGACCGCTTGTGGAGGAATTGGCGCCGGTCGCTGCGTAGTCGAGGATTCGGAATTTCAGGATCTCCACTCTCTCCTCGCCATGAATGGAGCCCGTCCATCACAAGCACCCCTTCTTTGACACGTAGAGGGAGTCAACCCTGGGGAAGCGGGCCGTACGCTGGCTCCGAATTACCTACCCCTCGTGGTATACCTGGCGAATTTATCGAGACTCCGATGGTGGAAAAGCTCCAACAAGACATGATTCCCGGAATCGCCGACCATGATTTTCCTGAGCACGTCCTTGCGTCCAACATTCCCGTACCTGTCAGTAAGACAGATGTCGATGAGATCGAAGTTCCTGGCCTTGCTCGTGATCCAGATGAGGCTGAAGCTTGGGAAGAGGTTGAACCCCCGAGACGGAAAAGTTATGCTCATCCGGAATTATTTGCTGAACACGCCCCCGCACCACTTGGATTTGCTGCTCGCCCAACCATAGATAGGCAAAGATCAAATTCGGTACCACATATAGCAAGAGAGAAGATGCGGAGAAACGACTCAGGTGAAACGATAACAGGCTCAGATTCTCCGGCAGTTGCAGACGAGACCATGTCGCCCACGGCTGCTACGAACATAGCTGTTGGAAGAAATGCGGCCATTACACCACACACACTACCTTCAGGCGCCGCAATCGCTGGTATTGCTGTAGGAGGCACGGCAGCCATGGCGGCGGCTGCCGCCATACAAGCCTCGAGTCATCCTCTTGATAAAGTCACATTTTCTACCGATCCAAATGCGATTGAAGCCCCTCCAAAGTCATCAGCTAGGCTTTCATCTGTGCCAGACGAGCCATACCCCGTTGAGCAGTCAACAGAGTCGGCAGACGAGTCCACTACTCCTGCGAAAAGTTCTCCACAAAAGGCAAGGAACAGGGAGACAGCCGTCGGCGTTGGCTCAAGAGATGGCATCGTACTTCCTCAAGGCTCTGGCCCAATCAGCGACCTTAACAAAAGTGCAAATATGGGCGGTTCCGACACTAACTACATGTCGACGGATCCTTTCGAAGAGCCTCACATGCTAATAGCAGGAGGATCCGATACAGAAGGCAGCGATCTTGCCAAGACTCCACGCGACTTCCTCGCGACCCGCAATATACGTACCACTCGATCATCGGGTAGTACCCCGACAATACAGACCACACGACAGCCGAATGTTGGCTCCAAAGTCAGCATGGTAGATGCGAATCAGGTCCCAGTAACATCAAGTCCAGTCAGCCCCATCACCCCTGCGGATCGTTCGTCGAAGTTCACCGAGGCCACCAGATTCCTCAAATCCGAACGCCAATCATCAAGGTCGCCCTCAACTTCACCAAAGCAGATGCAAGAAGAGTTCTCAAAATCTCGCACTTCCCCTCGTACTTCACCCAAGCTTGGCATGAAAGATTTCGGATCTGACGCCCTGACAGCCATGCCTAGGAGGGAAAGCAGTCTAAGAAGATTGGCTGTAGACAGACATGGATCGTTGGTCTCTTTGGTTGACGAGTCGTCTAACAAAATTCGTCCGAAGATGCCGTTGACCAGTTCATCGATCACATCTGTCGAGGACTTTGATAGTCTTCTAGCAGGTGGGGAGACCATCAAGATGACTCTGTCTCCTTCTACCGTCCGAGACGCTCCAGTAAGTATTCAGTTTATGGTCACTATCGGACCTAGCTAATTCGCTACAGTCTCCAGTAAGTTCTCGCCAAGGCTCGATTGATCACACCGTATACAGAACGAGAATGGGATCTAGAGAAGATGTGACAAAGTCGATCCTCAACAAACGTCCTACTCTTGAGACTGTGAACAGTTATGAAGGTCGTCCGGGCGGCTCGCCTTTGGCCGAGGATCGTGGTCGTTCCGGTAGTGTTGCTACCACGAAGAGTGGACGATCGTCCAGCAGACCAGCGGTTCGGAACAAATCGAAAACTCGTACTGGTTTACAGGCAAGAGAACCAACTGTTCAAACAGATTCGACCAGAGACTTTGCCGACTTTATTCGATCGACCGGTCCGGACAGAGAGCCACAGACCCTGGTACCGGCACTCACGACACGTAAAGCGTCCACTCCTGAACGGAAAGCCAGCACTGGTGGTAGCGGCATTAATCGAGGTGTGAAAACTGGTGTCGCTCCTCCTGTTCCTGCAATCTCGCAGAACGCCGGCATCAACATCAAGTCCAGCCTGCAGGCTCGTGAGCCAACAGCAGAGACCTCTGGTAGCTCCGAGCTTGCTGATCTGATTCGAGGTGGACCAAGCGATAAGTCACCAAACCACAGCACGGCTAGCTTCGCAAGAGAAGCTCGCAATTCCGCCTCGACTACTGCCACCGTGGCTACTTACAACTCTAGAGCACCACTCGTGCCGAACGGCAACGCTCAACCGGCATACCTGTCAACAACCCCGACACAAAATCAGACCAAAGCTTCTCCTGCAAGCGGCGATGGACGGACCAGATACAGGAACAAAGATCCATACGCAATTGACATTAGCGACGAAGACGATGACGACGAGGACGGACCTCTAACAGCTCTGCCGAAGCAAGGAACGAATACCCTGCCCGAAAGAAAAAGTCCCACAGGTCCCGCAGGCGGTAGTCTAGGTGACTTCCTACGCACCAACAACGCAACAACGTCTCCGGGATCCACCGCACCAGCATCTGGCCTCGCCCTCGATGGCGTAGCATATAATCCGTCCTCGTACGGAACGTCCCCACCGCCAGCACAGCCAGACTCCACGATCCGCCCCGCGCAAATCACCTCGTCCGTCTCATCCACCTCCGACACCACGGCGCCAAAGAAAGGCTACATCCCGCGCAATCCATACCGCAAAACGCCCATCGAGCCGAGCGGCCCTCGCTCCGCCCGCGTGAACGCAACGCACTCGTCCGGCACGGCCGATCTCGCCGACTTTTTGCGGAACTCGGGGCCCGACGTGCGGCCCGCGGCGAAACCGCTCAGCGCGGCTCCTGTTCCGGCGTCTGCGTCGACGACGAATAACAGAGCTGTCGGAGGGGTCGCGAAGAGGGAGTTCAGTGGTGGTGCGCCTAGTCCTAATATCGGTGGGGAGGCGAAAGCAGGGGAGAAGAAAGAGGAGAAAAAGGGCAAGTTTTGGCAGCGCAGTAAGCGGTATGCTGATTTGCCTTGATTTTGGAGCAAGAAAGAATTGCGCTGGGGGAGATGATGGGGGAGAACCTCTGAACATGACTGGGTTTTTTGGACAGTGAAGCATGGATTGGATATAGGATCTAGTTGGAGAAGATTTGTTGGCTGTTCGTTGTACATTCAATCCCCTTTGTGGCTTGGAGATCTCGGCTTTTTGCATTTGCATTTTGCACAGGCATAGGCATTGGCACTTTTAGATACCATTTGAGTTTTGTTAGTTTGTTTTATCTGTTTCATTCATCTTCGTCCAATCACCACCTCCTACGACCCTGGTGTTTCACATATTACATTAGTTTCATTCCGTTTTAAAACACTCCTCGTCATTCTGAGTTGACAGAAACTGTAGGTGCGTCTCCTTGGGATGTTTTCATTCATGGTTCTTCGGACCACCGATCGAATGTCGTCAGAAAGTTCACAAAAGATCAATTCAGAGGTGGCAGAAGGGGTATATCTTCGAAAGAGAGTGTATGTATTCTGTCTGTACAGAGAGGGGAGAGTCGTGGCTTATGCCGGTATCCTGGTTGAACACAGTCTTCAGTGACAGGACGAGTGATTGATGCGGGTGATCGTTTAAGATGCTATGCAAGAGTGATGTGGTGCGTAAGAAGAGGTATCGAACGCCAGTGAAATGCCGAATGCTAGATGCCGGGTCGTTTGACGAAGGGTTGCGGTGAGTGAGACAAAGGCGCGAAGATGGATGGCGAGTGGAGAAACAAAAAACAATGGTTGTGGCTGGATGGCGACGATTCCTGATCAGGCCTATTGTAAGCCTCGGTAAGGTGGTCTCGAGAGTCAGTCAGATCACAGCCAGGGTACGCGAACGCTCAGACGGAAAGCAACAGAGGTCAGGCTGCCGGTGCGGCCGGGGGAGGGCCAGGTTGCCCATGAAACGTATCTGGTCCGTAATCATGGAAACCGTCCGGGACGCCAGGTTCACCAGGATCAACTCCATTGACGCTGTCGTACCCGTCATCGTAGTCGTCGTCGTAGTACTCCTCGCCCTGGCCGTCCGCATCAGGCGGAAGCGGAACATTATCCAAGGTCGGATCGTAGGCCTGGTTGTTATCCCGCGGCGGGTTTTGAGCCGCATTCTTATTGCCTTTTCCTTTCTTGCCTCTGCCCTTTTTCATCTTGGCCTTTTCCAACAGCCTACGTCGCTCTTCCGCCTTTCTGCGCTCTTCTCTGTCCTTAATCTCGTACTGCCTGATCAGTGCCCGCGGTGGCACGCCGAAAATGTCCTCGTATTCGCAGAATTCGCAAATCCAAATGTCCTCCTTCTTAGGCTTGTGGTGGAAGTTGTTGTATTCTTGCTGGAGTTTTCGCTGACGTGCGGCTATAGCGAATTCCTTGCTGGGACGACGGCGTCTGGGTTTCGGTGGTGGGCCGCCATTAACGGGTGCGTGGGGGTTTGGAGGTAAGGCGTGTCCAGGAGCGGCCATACGAGGATCTACATTGCTTCCGCGCGGCGGAGCTGTCTGCGTGCCCTGTGCCGCTTGATTCGGCATGGTTCGTGATATGTATGGTTGTGGACGTGCGGAGTTATGATGTACTTGTGAGTTTGGTGTAGGTGTTCCGTGTGCGTCACCATCTTGAGCAGGCCATGCCATTTTATTCGAAGAATCAGATCCGCAGGTAAATGTGAACTGTGTCTTGGGAGTGACAGAATGCGCGTCAGGTTGCGGTGTTTGCTGCGACAACAAGCTAATGTTTTCCTTGCCTCCTGGTGGTGTGCTTGGCTTTTCGGCGGCGTTAGCAATAGCTGCAGATATTATTCCTTGTTCTTGTTCGGGCGCTGAAAAGTCAGTCAATTATTACACAGCCAATAGCATCGCATAAGTCTTACTTGTCCTTGTGCCATCACCCCTCCAATTACCTCCTCTTGACTTTGCGGATAGGCTCGAGGTGTAGCCCTGCGCAGCCAGATGTGGTGTGGGCCTGCCTCTTTCTCTCGGCTGGCTTTGTCGTCCATAGCGACCGCGACCAGCTCCCGAGACACCCGTTCCACTTGTTGCCCCGTTCGAATGAGCATGCGCATCTCCATTGACCTGATCGGCAGCACCATCCGTACCGCCAGGCGATGAAATCCCCATGTTTGCCAATTCTGCCGATAATTGTGACTGATGGACGCCAGAGCTGCTTGAAAGAGGGATTTTTCTTTTCTTCTTATTGCTGGTGTTCTCAAACGACTCGTATCCATCCGCAGAAGAGGCAGTCGATGCAGGAGGTGGAGGAGGTTTCAAGGGTCCTTTCGCAGCGTCCAATAATTTCTTCTGCAGGCTTTCGGGCTGCGGTCCATCGGCTCCTGTTGGCGACGACCAGCGATAACTAGGATGATCGTATGCACCTTCCTCCTCCTCGCTATCGTCATGGTCGTGTCCACAGGTGCAGTGAGCAGGACTGGCGTGAGTGTGACCACCGTTGAGCCTCCTTCCTTCTGTTACATCGTTCAGACCATATGGGAAACTGAAAAGCGGAGTTGAAATGGGCGGGTTTGGTGGATAGACGATAGTATCGGCGACTTCTGGCGAAAGTCTCGATGAGAGACGGTTTCTCGGTAGAGGGCGAATAGGTCTGTCAGGCCACAAGGGTGACAACGTGTCTGGGCTGCGGGTAAGGGAGGATCGTCGGCCGTAATTATCATAGTCTACGGGGTCAAAGGATGTGTCAGAACAGGTCGAAAAGGTAGCGGTGTGACCAGAAGGAATGCAAAGCATTTCGGAATGACTCCGAGACCTCGGGGAGGGCTGAGACTTACCAGGAGTAGCCATATCCAACCATTAGGGATACTATTTGCTTGTGACAAGACGTCTCGTGGCCACGCGATAGAGAAATGTCTTGGTGTTTGGCGGCGAATGACGGAGGTGCAAAATGTCGCAATGCGCCCAAAATATCGGCCTAGCTGAAGGGATACCTGATAGATATATGGGCAAGATACACGCAGTACAGAACCAAATAGACAACAGAATAGCAAGGGTATCTTGGACAGAGATTGGCGTTGACGTTTCCGGTGCAGCAGTAGGTTAACTTTGATATTGCAGTACACTGATTAGATAATCCTCCGGCTTCCGTCCTCCGTCGTCTGTACCGCCGACGTCCAAGCTTTTTATCAAAACACCAGCATACATGTAATTTCACCACACATTTGTCTGCTTCGCATTCGGACTGTAGGTCGAGGTCTTCCAAGATACGATCGCATTCGGTTTGGATATAAAACACGAGTGGCTTGTGAGTTTCCAACCGTCCAATGAAACACCTTGAGATCCGATAGTGCTGCGAGATACCGACGGGACCATACGCCATGTCCATTCCTAAACAGGTGCACCATTTCTCGAATCCGAAATGTAAATGTCTTTCGCTATGCCTTGCTGCTCTCATGGGTCTTCACCCGTTTTGTCCGTCATAATGAGGAACCATAACGCCGTTAAATGCTAGGCCTGAGATGCTCCGCTGTAACGACTGTCAAAGAAAGAATGCTCGATAAATCGAGGAGACAATCACTGGTTCGAGCACTTCACCCCCTCTTCATGGCGGACGACACTCTGGAAGGGCTCACTTGGAACTCATCGCTGTCGACGCAGGTCAGCGTCATGGTATCGAAAGATTTGCTCTTGACGTCGGGCAATTGGACCAAAGATACTCTTAGTCGATATGTGCCGGTCTCGGCGATTTGGATGTCAGGAAAGGAAAAGTAACCAAGAGCAGTCTCTCTCATGTCTCGTGGCAGTCTCGATATGTACTCTGATGGGAGTTCATGGAGATTGTCGACTGGGCATCTACCACGCAAAACGCCCCTTGGGCTCATGGCGTACTTGCCATTGCCGAGGTCCTGGAGCAATGCAACAGTGGCTACAAGGTTTCCTGAGGATGGAAGATGCATGCCTTTTGAAGGGCGATCTTGGAGTTTCAACATGACAGATGGTTGGAAAGAATAGTTGGCGGGCATGGCTGTCGGAGGATGACCCATAAAGACGAGATCTGGATCGAACGATGATTGAATGGGCTCTTCGGAGGTGTAGCGTGAAGAAGTAGTGGTACGGGAATCAGTGCAGACATAGCTTGATTCCCGATCGTGGTGGCTGTCGCTTCTGTGGTGCTTTTTGGCGTAGCTGCTGGCGGTGCTACCAGCTCTGGACTTGCGAGAAGATGGCTGTGAGCTTGTATAGCTGCCTGATCGTGAGTTGATGGGCGTGGGTCCACTGGAGCGTGCGGAGGTTCGACGAGTGTATTCCGGCATGGTCAAGGGGATGGATTGTGAAAGTTCTGAGGATGTTGATGGAATAGATAGATAGTGGGGAGCCAAGGGCGAGACTGTGCTTAAGTACCGTCAACGTCAGCATTTGATCCTCTGTGGGTTCAATGGGACTGGAGGTGTACACAAGCGTGGCACGCGACAATCGACTTTTCGTCCATGAATGGTAATCCGAATCAAGCGGGGAAGTCGATGTTCCGAAAGAGCAGGGCAACTCACATGGTTCAACGGATATACAGATATAGATCAATCTGGAGACAGGTCCGGTGCAAGAGTTTGCTAGCAAGGATTCGAAGTGGGACCGATGAAGATAGCAAGTAAGGTTTGAACCAGATAGAGATGGGGGAGACGGTGAGTTGGGTTAGATAGGCGAGCGAAGACGGCGAATGTGATGTGGTAATAACGTGCTGTTCACGGTGGATAGGTAGTGGGCTGTCAAAACAAAGTCCGAAAGTTTAAGCCGGTTGCAGAGAAGGGAGATGGTGGAGAGCCCATGACTGCGGGTCGGGAGGGACCAACCTTATAGAGGTTCGATAACCGTCGACGATACGATTTGCGATGGTGAAGAGCTCGAGATGACAATAAGACTTTTAGATGATGACGATATGCCAGATTCAGAGAGATTGGACCGGATCGAGCAGGTATGCAAGTCAACGATGCCGCGACGAGATGCAAGAACACCCAGGCTTGGAGTGCAATTTCTCTCAAGCTAGAGAGTGGACTTTAGTCCGAGAGTATGCGTCAGTAGCAAGTTTCGAAGGGGGCAGGGTTTGTGGCCCAAAAGAATCGAATGCAGAGCATGTAGCGAGATCAACAGAGGGCTGCGGGTAAGGTACATGTAGTTGAACCAACGACATGGCGTCGGGACGCATCGGCGCACATCATGGCGCATGGGCGACGTGGGCGCATCTGCGTAATATGCTGCAAGATTTCTGTTCGGTATCAGCCATTTTTGACCGGAAGTGAGATCCTGGTAATATCGTGAAGTTATGCCGTGCCTCTTCCAGCCAAGAGTAATGGTACGTAGGAACGACGATCGCAGCGGGAGAGTGTGCCGCTGTTGGTGAGGGATGATAGGTTTGACCATCAGCGAGCTTGCATGACGATGGAAGTAGTAGTAGCCTGAACGAAATGAATGGCTGTGGTGATGTTTTGTTCCGCCCGTATCGCAGGTTTCAGACTGGATGCGTTGCATGCATCGGACCGCTTGGCTGCGTGGGGGCAGATGCAAGTTTGAACATTGCTGGGACAGGCACAGATAGTCCTGCATATGTCAAACGATACCACAATGGGCCACATCTGAGCCCATTATTGTACTGTTACATTGTTTGCCTGTCTACTGCTGAAATCGTGATGCGTGTTCTGTGAGATCGGATCTACTGGACGTCATGGTGAGACCTGATTCCTGAGCCATTCGAGAACTGCCCTGCTATGATGAGAGCCCCGGGCTGTACCTACCTCGAGTTACCAAAGCTTCTCGTGGCTCACGGATTCGGCGCAGACGAAAGAATTGTGTCCAGAAAGGTGAAGATACTGTGTATTCGAAAGCTCACACCGAGCTTCTCCGCTTCTGAAGAATAATTCCAAATCGCTCAAAATTGAGGGCATGTCGTGCATGATCAAGTATACTGTACGCTGTGCCGCTCGGGCCAGGTTTGTTTCTATTTTTGACACACCCATGCAGAGGTTTTCGACGGCGTACAAATGTGCAGCAGCTCGCTGCGCGGTGCGACGCCATGTTCTTTGTGGAGAAGATGCAGTGAGGTGCGCTCGAGAGATCTCGAAATCCTTTATTCTTCGAGCGCGGCTTGACAAGAAGGCTGGCGTGTTATTCGCTGTTCTACACAATGGCTGCTGACAGGAAACCTCGCTGATTGATGTACATGAGACGAATTGGATGAGGTGCAGAGAGACGAGAGGTGAAGATGATGTAGAGTAGGAAAAGTGATAAGGTAGCCGCACTTGGTGTGACATTTGTTAGGATTGACACTAGATCTACGGGGAAGTCGCGGCCGGCCCGCTTGACATCCGCGTCCCACTCTCCATCGTGCACTGGCAGGAACGACGTGGACCCACCATGGACGCCAAAATGGAAGGAACCACTGCGGGACAGCCAGCGTCCAACTCTTATAGGTTGATGTCGATCTGGACTTGTGGTTCCAGTACCGTGATACTCTCACCCTCACCGACAATAATCCATCCATCTCGCTTCTTTGACCGTTCATTGCGTCTGCACGAGGATGTGAATTTTCTCAGATGGAACCAGGACCAAACGTGGAAATCGTTCAACATTGTCATCAATGTTACAGTATCGCAAGTCGCGGCGTTGCTGTGGTGGGTTTCAGCACACCACCACATATATGAATGCCTGGGTCAGTCAAGGTACCCTCATCTAGATACTCATCAGATGTCCCGATCCGATCCGATACAACACGATACGATACAATACGATACGATACGATACGATGCCGATGGTCAGATGGGTTGATCCACAGCTTGCGAAGATTGCATCGTCGCATAGTTTGGGACTGACCACGCAAGATCGCTCATTCATCATGCAAGTCGGTGTCGCTCGGCTAAACTTTGCCTTGCCAAATCAAACCGAGTTTCCATTGCTCGAATGAGACGCGCGCATCCGATATAGGTAGGGTAGTAGGTATAGTCACAGCCTACCACTACCGCAGCCATAGGTACGGTACTAAGGTAGTATAGGTACATCATCCGTACCGCACCTTGTCATGCATGCACACGCCCACGCTCATGCTTGCACTTCACGACAAATATCATGTCACAGTCACACGTCAACCTCACATCAGCCAATGTCTGCCATGTAATGCTGCAGGAACGCTATGCGCTGTTCAGTTCCAAACACGCCATAGTCATTGTCCGGCCATTATCCTTGTACCGATGACCGGATCGATATGACCTGCATCCGATCCGACCACGCTATAATTCTACGTGGACATCACTTCATATGCAGCCTGCCACCCGGCATCTCTTCCAGACTGATGGTACGATGCGATCAGGATCTGAGACAACAGCAATCGGCTGCGAGATCGTGTAAATACCGAGATGCAACAAAAAGCCAGCCCGAAAGCATTTTTGTATTGGCCATAACTTCAGCTACCATCAACATCACACATGTACGACTTCGAGTCACTATTTCGAAGGTCAGTAACCATGAGAAGGAAACACCCTGCTTTTCCCGATGCATCACGTCTCTTGAACCACTCATATCGCACGGAACACACGACCAGATGTCGTACCAAGCACTTCGACGTGCATCCGTGCCCTGTCCCACAGCCATCGTGCCGTACCGTAAGCCACCCGATCTTCACGACAGACGCCGGCTTCTGCTTCTTTGGGTGTCCTACTCGACCTCATCTGAACGATGAAATGCGGCTGGTCCTGCTTCTTCTTGAGCGGCAGGCGTCCCCACATCCACTTAAATCTTAGTGGAGGCGTCAACAAGGTCACCCTGATCAAGGCATGTCCGGTCGTTCCTTCACCTTTCTGTACTGTGACCGGATGCCGGTCTATAACAAGACAGCGTGCTGGTCGGCTTGCCCGTGTCTTTATTTAGACACGGCTCGGTCAACGCACAGTGCTGACCACCTGCTCAAGCGAAGCTGTCACTCTGTGAGTTTTACTGGACAGAAGGCGGACGCACCATTACAAACACAGCATCTCTCATATACCCACCGACAAGCAGTCTAACAAACAACCTACTACCACGACATTGCCAGGACCCGCTTCGAGATGACCGGAAAGTTCTCAGACGGAGCATCTGAATGCTGATTTGCTAACGTGCAGATATAGACGCTGAACGACCACTGTGAACTAACAGATCACCACCATTGCTTGCCAAGACAGCCACAACATGTCGCTTAATGAGACCGATGCAGTCGAACAATTCCGACCGACCTCATGTATTTACAACCAGTTACGGCAGTGGATGTTTTATTGCGTGCAATAACACATAGGCGACAGACACGGTAAGTATCCACCCTCTCCCTTTTTCCGAAAACAAGTCTCTCCTTCCGGGTATCATGCGACAGAATCCCAAATTGACACCGCTTCGACAGTAATGACGCGCTTTCTCTGGACGCCACGTATGCGGACAGATACGCAAATAGATCACCAGCCCTTCTCTTTCCCGTTCGAGGGCATGCCCTGAAAACTGCTTGGACGTTCCTTGATGACCAGTAGCCCGTGTCGACACTGGACGATCAGTACGACACAGACCTCGTTCAAGCGCTTGGCATGTTGATCTCGTAGCCGAGCAGTACCTCCGTAGAGCTGCCCTCCCAGCCTCTGTTCCCTGCAATCGATATCATGAATCTACACGCCGGATCCAGGTACAATCCACTAATGACACCAGTTCGATGACCAGGCACGATCAAGAACGGCACAGCCGACTTGGTCGCAAGACTCTCCTTCAGATCGTACAAGCGGAGGATATCGTAAGACGCACTGTGACAGTTAGCTTTTGCATCCATCACAGAACGCACCAACCTTGCTCTCGACGAGGGAGAAAAGTCACTCACCAAACCAAATGCCGCCCATTAGGCATAGCCCTGACAGCGCTGACCGCGCCACTACCACCCGGAAACCGGAACGTGCGCTCCGCCTCCCCCATCCTGAACCCTTTGTGCACGCTGTACTCGTCCACCGTGCCGTTCCTGCGCCCGGCGTAGAATGTGTTGCCGTCCGGACTCCAGCACGCGCCCATGCACCACGGCGGCGTGCCGCGCGGCGGGTTTATCGACGCTATGGGCGCCGCCATTCGTCGGTCCCAGATGCGTAACGTGCCGTCTATTGCTGCGTCCAGGAACGTCGACTCGGACGTCGGTGTTGGTGTGTCGTTGTCGTCGGTTGTTGAGAGGCCGTTGGGCAGAGGGAGAGGGTCGGAGGAGTGTGGGAGGCCGTTTGCGCCGTCGGAGGTGAGCGCCGCGCTGGGTTCGCCATTGCTTTCTGACGGGAGCGTTTCTGAGGGTTCGTCGTTGGGTTGTTCGGCCTCCGCTGGTGGCTGGACGGGGCCGCCTTCGTTCATTTCTGCCATTATTGCGTCGAGGTCTTGGTCTGATTGCGCTGGTACTGTCTGATCCGTGTCTTGGTTCACCGTCGAGGAGTCTTGCGCGGCGGTCTCTTCTTCGTCGTCTGCTTGTTGCAATCCGTTGGCAATGGCTTTGCTGAATTCGTCGTCTTCGTCTCCGAATCCTCCTCCGTCGTTACCGCCGTCATCGTTGTCGCCGAATAGTGAGCCGTTGTCATCGTCGCCAAACAGGGATCCGCCGGGTGAGCCTGCTGCTTCGGCGTTATTGTCTGCGTTCTTCTTTGGGGAGTGTGTCCCATTCGGTAACGAGCCGTTCAGGCTAGATTTGAGAGCATTATTTGTTGAAAAAGTCGTGCTCTCTTCCTGAGGTTCCGCTATTCTCGGTATAGGTAATGACGATAGAGGTCGCATCTCAATTGCCGATATCTGAGCTCCACTCCCTGGAAAGGTTCGCTTGACTCGGCCCAAATTCAAGTCCCAGTCCAGTATCCTTTTGTCCCAGGACCCAGAAAGGAGACTCTGCTCGTCAAGAGACAACTGTAATGCCGAGACCGCGGAGGTATGCTCTCGTAATGTGTGTATCTTTGCTCCAGCTTGATGGCGACATGTCTGCAGATTGATTGCTCCAGATTCGCAGCCTGATAATAACCAAATTGCCTGATGCTGTACGGCTAACGAATACACCGACGAAAGATCCTTGGGCTCATCTGCCGATTGCGCAGGCGGTGTCCTCAAAGGTGTGTCCTCGTTTTCCCAATAAGTTGTGAGCGCGCCCGCCTTCATCACACTATCCACGAATGGGTGCTTTTGCGCAACTGTAAGCGGTACCTTGCCATTTGCCGTGTCCACCCAGTTGTACATTCTTACATAACCGTCTTGACCACCAGAGAAGACCCACCGCATGTCCGGTGTCGCGGCGACGGCATTGATCGATGTGCCCTGAGGCGCGGCCATTGTCGGCGCAATATCGTAAGTTACTGCTGTGAGCGCTTCGGGTCGCACACTGGGCATATAATATGCTTTCGCTTGGGCGCGGCTTGAAGCGGGTCGGGGGGAGGGGGATGTGAGAGTGACTGTAGGGTTGCGCGCTTGACTCGGAGACATTCTGCTCTGCCGCCGCGATACTGAAGGGGACTCGGTTTCATCTTGATCGTCATCTTCGTCGTTTTCCTCGTCGTCGTCTTCATCGTTGTCTTCGTCGTTGTCGCCTTCGTCCTCCATATTCGCATCTTCCTGGTCCTCTGCATCGTCCATGTTCTCGTCCTCGTCCTGATCGTCCCCCGAGCCCGCCATATTGTCATCCTCCTCGAACGTGACCATCTCTTAGTGATTCAGTAGGCTGATGGGTTGACGGGTGATACCAGATATGGTTCGTCAACAACGAGACAAGGCTTCGCGACTGTTACATGCGTATGAACAAAATGACAAGGGAGAGTTGGGGACCTTAGAAGCAGAAGGTCGCGATACACATAGGTACTTTATTGACTTGCTCGTTCTCGACGAGTTTCGGGAGATCGACCGTTCTCCGCAGCCGACCCACACGGGCCGACAGCCGCGTCCGCCGAGCCGCATCTTATCAGACTGCACCTCGTTGATCGTTCGACCATCTGCACCCATTCGCTCCTTCCATGAAAAATTGTGATATGTTTTATTGACGTGAGTAGCGACAGAGAATTCACGATATTGATGATATACAATGACCGACAAAAGAAGACTTCTTGTGAGGCGTACAGGTAGGCCATCGTGCTACTCACCTCAAATTACCGACCCTGTAGGATAGTGTATTTGATTTGCGAATAGACCGAAACATGACGCGCGAGGTTGAATAGGCGAAAACTACGACCGAGACTTTTCGGAGGGTGCTTTGAGGAATCCATCAGCATGCTCACGTCCATTGAAACACCCTGAAGTTTACACCACGACAGCCAATCACCGACTGCAGAATTTACTGCCATGCGCAGAGTACCTTGATGTATGTAATATTTCAAAGTCAATCAGTTCTTCGTCGTACCTCGTCCTATCATTTTGGTGGAGACTCCAATATATTGGCTTTGCTGCCTAAACCTTCTTAGTAGGCATAGCCAGGGTCCATCCTCAAAGCACGTTGATGGATAGGTCGCTCATGGTTATATCTTGAGCCGTCCTGCCCGTGTAAGTTCTTTCTATCTTTTCATCTTACACTCTCATCTACCAAGAAGAATATTCCTCTCTTCAACTTCCCAAATACCAACTCAATCAACCAATTTTCGACCGTCTGAGTAGCACATCATGGCACCAACAGTCACCAGATCCGGTCGCGTGACCAAGAGACCCGCGCGCTACTTCCCTGTGGAGCCCGTCCACAAGCCCGCCGGCAAGCCTGCCCTCAGGTCCACCCGCAAGCCAGCCCGCAAGACTGGCATCAAGCTTCACGGTGTGACCTGGGGCAAGATCCTCGTGTGTCGCATTAAGTTGATCACGGCGGCGCTCGAGAGGTTCCATGCCGATGGGATGCGCATGGAGGTCGAGAAAATGCTGGGCGGTCTGTCCCTCAAGGACGCCGCCTACGAGGTCGACGACGTGCACGTCGAGGTGCACAGGGTCCACGTTAAGCGGGAGCCGAGCGTAAGTCCCTGCTTCTTGTCCAACACAAAGTCATACACTAACACCCGCCAGGAGACCCCAGATAGGCCAGCGCCGACTCCCCGGATAAGCGCAACCCCCCACCCTCTCGTGGGTCTCCCTCCTTTGGTCCTGCCGCCGCCGGCCATTGTGACGGCTGATGTCGTCGTTAAAAGGGAGGATAGGAGGTCGGTGTCTCGCGGCCGTAGAAGCACGAGGGAGGCCGATGCGCAGGATCTTGCCGTGAGGGTGAAGCAGGAGTCGCCGGAGAGGCCGGAGGAGGGCTCTGCTGAGGAGGGCGGGAGGATACTGCTGATGGCGGCAGAGTAGAGCCCAGGGAGGAGTTGGGTCAGGTTGTTGCTGTTTAGCATGGAGTTCTGGTTACCAGGGAGTTCGGGAAGATACCCATTGGATTGTTTGGCATTTCGTCCGCTTTTTGGTCCGCTTTATTGTCTAGTTTAATCAAAGTATGCTGTCGCATTACCCGTACGTCTCAGTTCGATCAAAAGTTATCTGTATACAAAGTGAAAACATGTTTCAAGCAAAAAAAAATTGATTACTGTTCTAAGCATTTACAAAAATATCAAAAGCACGATTCCAACCCATAACTCCGTATCCCTTCCAAGACAAGCGACCAGCGCTGTCAAACACAAACAACCATCACGATCTCTCAAGCCTTCTGGCAGACACCAGCATCAGTAGCGTTGCTGAGGGAGTAGCTGTACTCGATAGTGTACTGGTCAGAACCTCTGTACTGGCCGACGTTGGTGGCAGTGCTAACATCCCAGGTCTCGTTGTAGAGAGAGCAGTACTGTCCGACGTTCTCGCCGTTCTTGAGCAGGATGTAGGTGTTGTAGAATTGGCAAGTCATTGGCTGTCCGTCCTGTGGTGGGTGGGCGAGGTTGTACTGGGTCTGAGCGGAGCAGGCGGCGGCGCAGAGAGAGACATCGAAGGGCTGGTTCTGGAAAAGCTTGTAACCCATGTAGGTCTGAAAATGTTAGACTAGGGTTAAGGAGGATGTAATAGGATCTACTCACGTTCGCTCCATTGCAGTCAAGAGGAGCGTTGATGGCGGCATTTCCGAGGTAGGTTGGGTCGGAGTAGCCGGATGGAGTTGCGATAGAGTTGTTGACGTAGCCGTTAGATCCTGCGATCACGACCTGGTAAGAGGCTCGCCATTGGCCAAAGTTGTTTGCGTTGCTGGCGGAGACTGGACCACCCCAAAAGACGCACTTGATGTTGATGGTGCTGGTTGGGTTGAGGCAGTTGGTCTGGTCCGTGTCGACTGATGGGTCGCGCTCGAAGTCTGGCTGGTGTCAGTCATCCGTCGAATGTAGCTAGAGGCCTGCCAAGGACTTACAGATGTTGAACGAGGCACATCCGTTGATCGCATCGCACTTGGCGCTGCATGCCTGGACATCATACGAGTCAAGAGTGGTGTAGCCCATGTATCCGTAGGCATTGTTGCTTGCGGAGAGATCAGTGAAGGTGTTCGTGTAGCCAGCTGGGGTCTTGGCTCCATTGGCAGCGGAGGAAAATCTAGGGTCGTTCATGAAGGTGTCGACAGTGTCTGGCTGAGCGGGAGAAAGAGCTCCAGTAGGCTGAGCATCACAGGCAGAACGAGCCTCGATGGCACGCTTCTCGACTGCGTCGGTGGAAAGTCCGACAGCTGAGACAGAAGCCGCGACGGCTGCAGAAGCAGTAGTCGGGTTGTAGGCAACGGTAGTCGCTTGCGCCTGGATGCCGACGACGGGGATGGTGGCGGTTGGCATGACAGAGACGTTGTCCAAGAAGGCCCAGTCAAAGTCCTGAGGAACAGGCTTGGCGGCAGCAATGGCTACAAGAGCGGCGGCGGCGAAAGTAGTGCGCATCTTGATGGTAAAGGTGTTGTTGTGTTGTTGGTGGTAGGAGTTGAAAGCTTGTGATAAGGTGAGGTAGTAATGAAGGTGGATTGCTGTTGCTGATTGCTGGAGATGTGATTGTTGTGATGATGATGATGATGATGAGTAAATGGAGGAAATGGACCGGGATACTTATACCCTCGAGATCAAGACGACCTCGAATGCTTCTGCGATACTATACCAAGCAGTGTGGAGCAAGAGGCAGTGTAGCCAAGAGCTGAGTCCTACATCGAAACAAGACAACCTGGACCCAGAGCCTAGGACGTGTACCAAGACGGCGCCATACCAGGGACGAGAGGTAGTCACGAACTGGCATGCATGTCAGGCGAGTCGGCCGGGGTAGAAAATGAAGTTAGACGCGGACTCCACAGAGAATACCTGACTTGATGCGAACGAAGCTGCTCGGGGTGAGGTCTGTGAGGTCGTACGCTGTCGGATTGTGAGAACGTTTCAGCGGTACCGTTCTACAGCGAGACTATTTTGAGACACTCACACGCGCTCGGGTGAAGCCAAGCATACGGACACATCTTCGACGCGAGGTATGTCTTGCAGAGGTGACTTGTAGAGTATCAATAGTCGGGTTTCGCGCGGTCCGACAGAACAGATATGGCCGTGATCGGCTTCCTGATGTCGGCTATTGAATAATGCGCAAACTCAAAGTAGACCATGCGGTAATACGTCGTGTTGATCAATTTTGAGCGTCTGGGGACCGTTTTACGGGCGGGTCGTTTTTCGATGTACTGGTCCGGCAAAATACAAGAGTTGCGTGCTCGACATGATGGAGTACAACGTCTTCTGACTCAATCTGAGGACAGAATCGACTGAAGAGCGCTGCTGTCTGAGGAAACCGTTGTGATCCGAGAAAAATGTTAGATTCTGATACGAAGGAACAAAGTGGAGTGGAGGAGAAGGAACAATTCTCACGCTAGCGACGGGAGATCAGCCTTGGCCCGGGACGTGCCTGCTGCCGGCCCATCTCATCTCGGGTTCAGCCTCACGTGGCATCCAGATCTCCCGGCCGCTTCCAGAATAATGTTCATCATGTCTCTGATATTTTCAGGTAAGGCAAGACTATACGCCAGTCTCAGGTTTCTGAAAAGACATTTCTCGCCTCGACCTGCGCTGGGGGCTGACATAGATATCGCAGCTTTGTCGACTAGCTAGACCTACATCTAGTGTTCATGGAGAGGCCGAGACGTATATGCTTTAAATCCCGAGTAATGGCTGCTCCGAGACATTTCGCCCTGGAGGACCTTGCTCATCCCTGAGAAGACCAACGGCCCCCACTATTCATCGTCGGGCGTTTCTGTCATTCTTCGAAGTCCACTCTTTGGCGGAGAGTTGGCCACGGACTCGGCTATGCCGGCGACTTGGGATGAAGAACCACCGACCTGTTCATCCAACATGTTCGCTTCTATCAGCCTGGCCAAGAACAAAGACATCGCGCGGGCTCGGCGTCGAGGTTTCGCCCTCGCCGGAGGAACGCTACTGGCAAATAGTAGACAGACCGAACATGAGTGCACAAAGACCACACCTCGTGATGTGCTACCGATTATTACAGTGCAGTATCAAGCTGTGGAATGTGTATGTCAAGACCGAGTCTGATCCTGCTGTAGTCCAAATGATCAACAACCAAGAACAGAATCATCATTGCAACATTTGCTCCTTGACAGCTTCGAAAAATCAAGCCCGGTATAGCCTAGGCCAAGATCAACGATCTTCTGCGCGAACGTCTGGATTGCATCGCGAAACAGGTATACAGCATCGAGAGCATGTTCGAACTCGGGAAGTACAAGGAGAATAAAAACCAAAAAGGTCAGGCGACATAGAAGCGAGTTGGAGATTTTGAACAGTTGCGTTTCTAGGGGATGATTTGACTGGAATTGATACACACATCGCTGAATGCTGACATATGTCTAATCGACCCTTCATAACCGCCGCTAGCCCCGCCTGGATATCAAGCGGCCTGTCAACCAGAGTCTATCGCGAAAGACAGAGCGCTCACGCGCATCATACCATCCTTCCCTGGGTTTCACCTCAGAAATCGACCAGAGCCTGAACTCGAGGTTTGCATGGTCGCTGACAAAACTATGTTGATGAGAGAGCCTAAGGTAACTGCCCTTCATCTGTCTGGACGGTGAAGTGGCTCAAGCCTGTTCCCATCAAGCCGTCTTTTGCTACATGGTCCAAGATTCTCCTAGGACGTCTGGTATGTTACCTAGTTATCAGCCACGATTGTGGTAATCGACAATGAGCACAATATCGAAAGCAAGGTCTACGATTGGCTTGTCTTCAACCTGAAGATCTCGACATTTGACACGTGGAAGATCCGACACATGCCGAACCCCAAGCATCTGTCAACATCGCTTGACCGGCAACCATTCAATGATACTTCACGGGTGACCGCCTTTTAAGTTGGTGTGGTACAGTACATGTACAGTGACTGGCGAGCGCCATCGTTTCCGTACCATGACTACCATCTCTCTTTGCTACGACGGAGTCCAACAAGTACAGTGCTCGGGGGCGAACATATATCTTACTCGAAGCAGGAGGTGTGCGTACGTTGTAGACTGGAGCTCGGTTTATTGATTGATCGATTTATTCATCCATACCTACCTAGATGAAGCTTTCCAGGTTGTAGCTACCTTAACTTGACCCTTCAAACACGTGTCTCCGGGAGTTCAAGGTTGGTGCTGCGGGGAATGGACGCTTTGACGAACGCGATCGGATCGGCGCGGGCGAGAACTCGAAGCTTAGCAGAGGCTTGATTTCCAGCTCAAGCTCCTCTAAGCTTCCGTCAGAATACGCAAACAACTTGGAAACTCCACAAGTTGCTTGCGCGTTCTGACGTAGTACCCCGCTGTTTACCCTGGTCCTGTGTCGTCCTGCAAACGTACGGTAATTGGAAGGTATGACCTCACATCTAGAACAATAAAACAGCTGATAAGTAAGAGCTTCCCAATTCATTTTGGTTTCAACCTTGCACCTCCTCCCATTCACGCCTCATCAGACTCCTTAACAGCAAGATGACTACCCAACACAAAGTTCAACAGCATGGTGATAACCATGACATCCCGGGCGATCACCACGTCGTGAGGTATTTGCACATTCTCGTTCGATATCTACATTGACCACGTAGCTGACCAAGACAAGACCAGGAGCTTGGTTGCCCCACGACAGCCGCACTCACCGCGAATGGCTCGGTGAACAAATCAAGCATGCTCACCAAAACAAGAAGCAGCTGGTCCCGCACTACAAGAGTTCAAGGACTTCATTGAGAACAATGCAAGAGTCTACATGTACTTCACCGCCATGTTCGAAGAGGTTCCTTACAAGCACGTCTACAACAAGGATCCAACTGGCAGGAAGCAGATCCGTGACTACCACCACATGCTCGAGGTTCTGAACCATGTCTTTGGTTCTGCTCCAGTCTGGACCGACTCCGCCCAGGCAGTTGGTATGGTCGGTGTACCAATGTGTGCCATCCTCGACTACCCAATGTCCACTCCTTCCGGTCATGCCGCCTTCCTTGACCCAGAGGTCAACAAGATGATCAAGAAGGTCCTCAACGCATGGGGCAAGTTCCTCCTCGAGCCAGCATCTGCTGGTGTCCTCCACGAGGGTAAGACCGGTTGGTTCGGAGAGACCGGTAAGGGAGACATGATGGCTGTTGCCAACGCTCCTTACAAGACCAACCACAAGTTCGAGGACTTTTTCGTCTGTGAACCAGACAAGAAGCACTACGGTTACACGTCCTGGGACAACTTCTTCACCAGACACTTCAAGGATGAAGTAAGACCTCTCGACAGCCCAGATGATGACAGTGTTATCAACAACGCATGTGAAAGCAAGGTCTTCCAGGTTCAGCAAAACGCTCAGCTTCGCGACAAGTTCTGGATCAAGGGTCAGCCATACAGTGTCTCGGATATGCTCGCTCATGACTCGCTGGCCGAGCAGTTTGCTGGCTGCACTGTCTACCAGGCTTTCCTGTCAGCTCTGTCTTACCACCGCTGGCACGCACCTATCAGCGGCACCATCAAGAAGTGCTATGTCCAGGACGGTACATACTTCAGTGAGCCTCTCTTCGAGGGTCTTGGTGACCCAAACACAAAGGAGATTGACGCACACGGTATCTCGACTGGTCAAGGTTACTTGACCGCCCTGGCTACTCGCGCCATCATCTTCATCGAGGCCGACAACCCAGCCATTGGTCTTATGGCATTCATTGGTATCGGTATGGACGAAGTCTCTACTTGCGAGATCACCGTCAAGGAGGGCCAGCACGTCAAGAAGGGACAAGAGACTGGTATGTTCCACTTCGGTGGTTCCTCTCACTGCCTGCTCTTCCGCAAGGGCGTCAAGGTCAGCGGGTTCCCACAGCCAGGCAGATCCGAGAACGTTCCAGTCCGCAGCAAGCTTGCGACTGTCGAGAAATAGGAATGCAACGAGTTCGTTGAATGAGATATGTAAATTACGATACAGCGCCTGCTTTCTGTGAAAGTTTGGCAGAAAACAGCAGTACCAAAATAATTTCAATTTGATGCAATATTTGGATGCTTCAATGCTTCAATACCTATTTAGTGACCACTGATCGTTCGATAAATATAACGTGATTGTACAGTACAATCAATGGGCAGGGTCCAGCGAGACAGAAAAACAGAATCCCCGGACTTTGCCGGATTCTGTATGTGCTGCCACGGCTGCCTCACTGAATCCGCTTGCTCACCAATTATACAACTACCTTGCTTTAGAGTCAATTGGCGCATCTCGCGCAGGGGACATACTTGACGCCATCTTTCACGGTTTCACATTGCTACACCACGTCTACAAACATCTTCGCTGATCGCTTGCATCACTGTTGACGGTGTTGTGCCACGGTGGACATTGCACCCATTGGAGGAATAAGCGCTGAGTGTCTTTCATGGGTTATGCTGTCAAGGTGTGACTCACATCTCTCGCCTCTTTGCGAGGACTACGTAGGTAAACCTCGCTTGATCATATGGTTATCGTCTCAGGTTTGTCGTCTCCTTCCCAAAATCTACCACTACTCTCAGGTCGTTGTGCTGCGAATATCAGGTTACCACCAGCCTCTTCTTGAACGATCAGGTCAGCAGCAAACATGATCAACAACAAGCCATCAACGTCTTTCTCCACCACATCATCAACTCCTCCTGGGTCAAAACTACTGTTTGGAGAGATTGACACATCAAGTGATCAATGTGGGTTCGGATCGGCCACCCAATACAGTCATGAACTCACCTAACGAGCCGATCAGCATCTGGGGCATACCGCTCAGCCTGCAACCTGGTGTCTTCATCGAGCCTCAGCTTCCTACAGTTCTGGTCCTCCGATGAATGCCGAGAGCATCTCTTCTCCCTGCTGCCAAAACGAGACCTTACCAACATGAGGGAAGTCTGTCTTGACTTCAGCGTACGAGCAACACCGCATGCTTTCGGCAATATGACCTGCAAGTTCACTGCAAGCGCCCTCAGCAAGCCAGCAAAGATGGCCGCGCTCGATCGCATTGGCCATCATGTGCAGTCCTTCCAGCTTATTTTGCCCTACTCCTTAGATCAAGTACTGCCGCCACTCATTGATCCATGGACAGGGGACGAGAAGCCGTTTCTACACACCACAGACGGCTGGATTAAGTCAACCAAAGTACGGAGACTCACAAACGACGGATCTCTTGATTAGACAGTACCCGCCGTTGTTTCATGCTGCGACCAATGCTGCTGCGTTCAGGCAGCTACTGTCCTTGCTGACGAGTCTCACACACCTGACCATCTCCGGCTCAGACAATGGCTATGTCGCTCGATCGGACCATCGAAACATTTCGGACTATGCTCTCGTCTCTCTGCAAGCCGCCCTAGAGCAAGGTCACATGCCATGCCTGACAAAGCTGTCAGTATGCAAAGTGCATATTGGTGCATTCGGACATATGAGGCCTATCAACCCCTCTTTGGACTGCTGGACGCACATCGAGAGTGTGGAATTGAGACTGTATGAAGCCAGCTTGAGGCAAGACCAAACTTCAGGTGGTCAGCTGCAAACTATACGCCAATACATTCAGTGTTTCGAGAACGTCAAGCGCTTGCGTTTTGGTTGGGTTGGTCATAGAGGACCGCCTCCTACAGCCAAAGAGCGTTCTGATCGCCAGGTAGCCGAAATGCTCATGAATACTGTGCCACATCCTTTATACCGTTCAACGAAGACAGAACAGCATGCAGAAGACATCACCTCTTCAAACTTGACACACCTCTCACTGTCTAACGTCGAAGCTTCGGCAGCTGCACTCTCGTACTTGCTAGAGTCTCATGCTTTAACACTACACGATCTCCATCTGGATGCAGTGAAACTGTCATCAGGAACTTGGGACCAAGCTCTTGCACCACTGGTCAGTTTCGCTAAGACCAACGGATGGCAGAAACAAGTCCAAGAGACATGGGATGTACCAATCATGCTTGGCTCAGATATAGTCGCTCGCCAGCCCACTACAGTACCCGCTCGCAGACAGCGACACAATCCAGGCATACAGATGGGTACAGCCTCTCTGGCTAGTTCTCTGATGCCGAAGTCACAGCATGAGACAACCGCACATCGCACATTCTCTCAAAGCGATCGCCAAGACGATGGGACAAGACATTCGCCTACTGAGCGAAGTGATCAACGTGCGGCCAAGCAGTGCAGGTTCGAGCTACCTCCAGACAAGCCACCAACGCCACCTCCGAAGGGGAAGAAACGCAGTTTATGGAGTTACAAACAGCCCAAGAAGATATTCAGAGGTGGACTGCTGAAATGGCCGTAGTGCTAGGATCCTTCTTGCATCTTCAGACAAGCTGGTCTTGATTCTCGATGCTATTATGATGGCGCATGCAGTTTTGACGATCCACAAATGCTTACAATCGTCACCTTCAACGATCGCGGTGCCGGCGAGTGCACTCATGTCAAACGCAATCTAGTCTATCAGATTTATCGTCTACTTGTCTACGCTTCTGAGCACTCTAGACGCCCTCCTTCAACTCGGTCCTATACCCCTCGATGCCCTTCCTCTGCGCCTCCGTCAGAGTAATGTTGAAATACTTCTGCAGAGCCGCGATTCTCTCATGCTCCGTCCGACACTCGAGAACCAACTCCGTCTTCCCCCCAAAATTCCTCTTCACCTTCCCGTTATGCAACATATACTTACCCCCGACGGCAACCTCCTCCCCCTCCTGATCCCTAACAAACCTCACAACCAAAACCTGCTCAATCTGAAAACTGCGCGCACTAGTCGCCGTCCAAAAATTCATGCCCTCAAAATCCGCCGCCGTGAACTCCATCTCCGGGAACGCATAGTACGTATTCCACTGCGCCTCCGCAGCGTTGCGGTACTCATAGAACCAGAACTCCGGCCCCGCCACCGACCCAAGGAACGCCCCTCGCACGAGCCGTATCTCCTGCGCCCCGAGGTTGCGCTGCACGTGCCCGTGCTCCATCAGCACCGGCGCCGTGGGCCCGTCGCCGCCGAAGCCCACGTCGCACGCGTATTTGCGTCCGCAGGCGAGTGTTACGATGTTCGTGCAGTGCACCCAGCCGACGTAGGCGCCGGATGGCACGCCGTGTTCGCTGCGGAGTCGGATCCGTGCGCCGGCGCAGTAGGTCGAGAAGCCCAGGGCCAGCAGGATGTGTTTGTAGAATATCGCCGTTTCCATGAAGTACCCGCCGCGGCCGTGCGAGGTGAATTTCGTGAAGAGTGCTTGTGGGTCGAGTGAGTTGATGTGCGCTGGATTGTAGTGTAGGGAGAGATTGTCGTAGGGGATCGCTGTTATTTGATGGACATGCAGGGTGCGGAGGAAGGTGATATCGCGGGGAGCAGAGCGGAGGGCAGTGGGAAAGGAGATGTAGTCCAGGTAGTGCGTTATCTGATCAGGGGTGTACGCTGACATGGTGGTGACTGTATTTGTTTCTTGTTCTTGCAGACTTGTGTATGGTTCGATTGATGAAATGCTCCTTACCTGTTTGATATGTGTTTATATAGAGGTGGAAGCGTGAGTCAGAATGAAGCTATGGCGCAACGGGTATCAAACCGGACGCGCTACGATGTTACTCACCACATGAAATCTTGGATAACCATGTCCCGGCTAATCACCGTTCTTGATGACTGGTAAGGTCACTCCTGTGCCTTATTACTATTTACAAAGGTTTTTATTGCCCGAAAGGCAAACGACTGCCTACCGCGCCAAGCGCCGAATCCTGCTCACGTGATCTTCCATCTGCCAGACGCGGCATTCCGGGCCGACCGCGTCCAACTCCATGATCCTCTCGTTCCCAACATAGCCCCATAGTTGCTGCTATCATTCACGCCAAAGGATGCCTCTTGTCTGATATGATGTCGACTATGTATACAGGGACTCCCCTTGTTTGGTAAGCAAGAGGAGCTGCGGCCATGGCAGTTCGCGTGCTCCTGTCACATATTAGCTGAGATTCCCCGACGGTCAGAAATATCTTACGTCTGACTCTTTCCTCGTCGCCAGGCTGTTCTCCTTTGTAACCCAATGAATCTCGCATGGCCAGGGAGTCAGTGGGATAGGTTTCTGCTACGGCAGAAAAGCTCGTGATCCTGTCTCTCAGCTGCGTGTGATGAATGAAGACATCGAGCGACAGCTCTTTCATTGCGTTGCGCAATCGTTTCTTGTGCTTGTCTGCCATCGCGAAACTTGCGGTATCGACGAAGGAGGAATGAACGGCAGTGTGGTGTTCACCATCAACGTCGAAATATAGAGGATTGTTGACGGCCTTGGCTGGAAAGGTCAGGTAACATATCATTGTTTTGTCAAAGGACTCCAGATCACCATCGTGCTGAGTCTCGACGAATGCATCTAGACCGAAGTCATGGCGCAAAATCTATCGAGCGATCAGAATAGTCTCGCATGGGATGCAGCGGAGTATATTTATATTTACCTTCAACAGATTTTCGGGACCACCCAGGAATTCACCGCGCATGGCTCTGTACAAGGGGGCGTCAGGACTGTCGACGGCATGAATGTATGCCATGCATTCCCAATTGAATGCCTTCGCGGTGTTGATCTCTTTCCGGAAGGCTTGATGCGCGCTGCAATCACAATGAAACTCTCCTTTCAAAAACTTCTCCAGGTTCTTCGTTACACAGGAGACGTCAATGTCGGTTCGACGTTCGATCAACTTCATCCCAACTGCTCTGACGAAGGTTTCGATTTCACCGTCCACATCGTCGACCCCGAGATGGTCTTCGATACCACAAACACCCTCAGCGCACTTGAGCGTCCGATCCCAACGCTTGAAAGCAACGTCGCGCGATTCATGCAGTATTTCTTGCTCGATCATTTCGACAAGCTCGATCGGGAGCTTCGTAACTTTGGCATGTTTACCCTTGCCAAATCGATTGCAGAGGCGAAGTGTGTCGATCGTGGTCTTTGTTTGTTTGTATGCTTCAAGATGACCGGCCAGCTGAGAGAACTTCACTGGAATTGCCCTGTTCAATTAGAAAGTGCTGAGCCCGCTTCATGACGTGAGACCCACCAGATCATGGTCGTGATAGACTGCATGTTGACGAGCAAGGTTGAGAGGATCCTCTCAATGTCTGATATGATGTGTTGTGGAAGGAGATAGTAGAAATCTTCCTGGTGAAGGGAATCTACGAAGTCGAGCGTTGTGTGAAAAATACAAACATGTGACGACCGCTATCCTTGGCAGCTACTATATGTTTAGGCAGCAGCGCGAGCGCGTGGATCTCGTGACAGCGTGTTTGGTGAATTTCAAGCGTGTGGGCGTCAAAGTTGGTCCGACGGCAGGTACGACCTTGGGTCATTTACGCGCAAGCGGATTTGTGCCCACCCGTCAGGCCTGACGCAAGAGAGGGTGGTAATGCGACAGAAGCCTCCAGGTGAAACTTGAAGGTGAAGGTGAAGTGAAGTAGGATTCTGACACGCTCTACCTCTTTCCACCTCTAGGCTTGCCCTTGCCCCTCGGACCACTCTTAGGAGCAGTCTTTGACGCTCCCTTGCCCTTCGCGATACTGGTCTTGTCCAGACTCTTACCACGATCCTCCTTGCCCTTCTTCCACATACGCCCCTCTTTCCTCTCATCACGATCCATCAACTTCTTCTTCTCCTTTCCACTCAACTTCTTCTTCGTCTTCTTAGGGCCGGCCTCAGCAGTATCCGCAGCACCAGGACCGTTCAAAGCAGTCTTGCCCTTGACCCTCGCAGCGGTCTTCTCCGCCTCGCTTTGGAACCATGTCTTCTTTGGTCGACTCAGAATGTCCTTTTCGTGGTTCATAATGTTCTCCGTCCTGCGCATCTGCATCTCTGTTGTTGCAAGGACCTTCTCTTCCTTCTCTTCTCTCAGTACAGCCTCAATCTCATCCTGCATGTACATAATTTTATCGTGCCACTTGTCTGCCTCTTCGGCAGCAATCTGCCGCGACTTGATAATGGCACCTTGAGATCTGGCGGCCTTGACGGCAGCCTTCACGACCTTGCGGTCTTGCTCGGCAGAAAGAGTGCAAGATCGACCAGTCTTACCAGCACGAGCTGTACGACCTACTCTGTGAAGATAGATTTCGTGCGATTGTGGTGCCTCAAAGTTGATAACAGCCTCGACGTTCTTGATATCCAGACCTCTGGAAGCGAGATCGGTAGCGAGAAGATAGGCTGCTTTGCCTGATCGGAAGTTGTCGATGGCAGCAATACGTTGGTCTTGAGACATACTTCCGTGGAGCTCGGCGGCTGGTAGGTCAAGGAGAGCGAAGAGGACACGAACGCGGTGGGCAAGTGCTTTTTGACGGAAGAAGATAATCGTGCGGCTTCGGTAGCTAGTTTTGCAAAGCGTGATGAGGTAGGCGAGGCGGTGGTCTTCCCGACCAGGTCGGAGACGGACAAACTCTTGCGTGAGCCCAGAGACAGTCTGGCGAGCGCTGTCGACCATGACACGGACCGGACGAGAGAGACCGACGCGGATGAGATCGTCAACGCTGCTGGTCATGGTTGCAGAGAACAGCATGGTTTGTCGTGACTTTGGCAGGGTGGTCAAAATCTCATTCAACTCGTCTGCGAAACCGTCTTCAAGCATGCGATCTGCTTCATCGAGGACCATAATTTCAACGGTGTCGAGTGTCAGGCAGTTCCAGTTGCGCATGAAGTCGATGAAACGACCGGGAGTAGCGATGACGATATCAGGTCTCTGCTTGAGTATCTTTTCTTGCTCGCGTTGGTTCATACCACCAATGGCCTGACCAAAAGTGATATCTGTGAAGCTCGCCAATTTGGTAGCGACGTTATAACATTGCAGAGCCAATTCGCGAGTGGGTAGAAGTACAACGACGCGAGTGGTGGGCGCCTCTCTGCTGCGGTAGAACAGACGTTCAAGGATAGGAATGATGAAAGCGCCAGTCTTTCCGGAACCAGTGACAGCACTACCGACGATGTCCTTGCCCATGAGAGCGACCGGAATAGCGCGGTGTTGAATCGGTGTCGGGGCAGAGAAACCAGTAGAAGATAGACCCTTGAGAATAGGACGCGAGAGCGACATCTCCAAGAACGAACCCTCTCCCTCTTTCAGTGGAGCCTTGTCGCCCTTGATATTCGACTCCGGCGCGAAGAAAGCATTCCGTCTTTCGACCTCAACTTCATCTTCAACCTCCTCGTCCGAAGACTCATCTCCTGGAACCATGTCGAGAGGATGCGGTCGTGGTTTGGCAACCTCTTCATCATCATCCTCTTCGTCTGATTCGGCTTCGTCATCGTCGTCCTCCGAGTCGCCATCATCCTCCTCATCATCCTCGTCTTCAGGCGCGGCGCCCATCCCGAAAGCGTCCTCGGCAAGCATCTCGTCGTCTTCATCGTCGTCTCCCAGACCGTCGAACTCGACCTCCTCCTCCTCGCCATCCTCTTCTGCCTTTTCGGACTTGCTTGCACTCTTCCTGCTTGCAACGATCTCGTCGATATCGCGTCCGCTCTTCTCGGCCTGGTGCTTGTTGTTCATCCACCCGTCAAAGTCCTCTAGCTGAGCCATATCGTCAAGCTGGAATTCAAAGTCCGGGTCCATATCGGCGGCCTTGTTCAGACCGTCTGCAACCGGCGCTTCCTCACCCTCATCCTGACCGCCCTTCTGTCTCTTCTTTGACTTCTTCTGCGCAGTATCTCTCTTTCTCTTCTTGCCGTTGGTTTGAGGCTCTGGAGCCTCGTCTTCGGACACAGCTATCTCCTCCTCTTCATCAACGATATCGTCGTCGTAAAGCGTAGTGACAAAGTCATCGTCGGACTTCGAAGGCGCCATGACTGCAAAATGATATGTTTTATCGTCTTCAATCAGAGCTGCGCCGAAGCGAATCTGCCATGCCGAACGGGAAGTTTCCTTGACTTTTTCTGCCACAACCCCATATTTCTTGGCCGAGCGGTGGACGGAGCAGGCGGCGGCTGAACGACGTCAGGGTCCCGCTCCTCCAAAACAACATCTATCAATATCTGTGATTGAGCCGCTAGCTGCTTTTTACGACACTTGTTAGCTCCAATCTATTCGTACGACTGTATTGTACCTATGAACGACCGCATACGATCACCTCGTCTTTCCGTTTCTGCAAACCCGTTCACAATGGCAACTCCAATGGTAGCTCCCAGCACTGGGCCCATCACACTGCTCGACCCTCCTCGCGACACAGCAGCGATCAACGCACAAGACCTCTCTCTGCAATTCCCACATTTCACAGCCGAGGACGCATGGGCAGTCGGATCCCTGCTACGGGCTCGTCTGCTTGCATACCCAAACCCAGCAGTCGTCAACATTGCGCTGGCGAACTCAAACCAAGTGCTCTTCCACGCTGTGACGCACTCTGGCACGGTGCCTGATAATGACAATTGGGTCAGCAGGAAAAGAAAGACGGTACTGAGGTGGGGAAACAGCTCCTGGTCTATGCACAACAAGTTCGCGGGCGATGAGGTGGCCTTTGCGGCGAAGTACATGCTCGGAGGCACCGCAGGGGAGTATGCTATTCATGGAGGTGGCTGGCCGGTCAGGGTAAGAGGGGTTGAGGGCGTGATCGCAGTCATTGTGGTTAGTGGACTTAAGCAGCAGGAAGACCACCAGATGGTGGTGCAGACTGTGCAGGATTATCTGGAGAGCATCGGTGCTGTGGCAGAAGGCGAAAAGAAGAAGGAAGACTAGATGCACAGGCCGCAAGAACAAGCATGTCGGGCCTTTCGCACGATAGTGGCGACGAACTTGTGATTCGTGTATTCGCGATATCTACCATTGCGTCAGTCGGAAACCTGGCCTTGTAAAGGGGCACTTGCAAGGTAGCATCGGACCATATCTGCATATCGTGCGCTATAGATCTACAGGAAGTATCGAAAAAGAATTCAGTAAGATGCCTTCATAAGAACTCTCTACGCGCGTTCGAAGCTCGCTCGCTCGACGATGCGAGTAGCTTGAGCGGGTATAAAACCGGTCGACAGACCCGCCCCACTGGATGTTCTTTGAACTCGAGCTTGATCCTCCAAAGACCTTTGTGTATGGCCCAGTCCAACTCTTGATTGCTTACATATTGCCATTCAAGGTCATTCAGGACCACATTTGTAGACTTCTGGAGATGGACATGAATCCTGAAGTACCTGACGTTGTCGTGTTCCCGGATTCGATTAATTGGGTTCATTCTGCCGAAAGGAGACAACAAACTGCGGAGGCGAACAGCAGACTCTCCCCGGAACTCTGCACTCGACATCCAATCTTCAGACTCGCCAGTGTAAACGCATATGTCCTCTTCGTTGGTCGTAACAACGAGATCTCTAGGTTCCTTGTCGACGAAAGGGCGCTTGTAAACCACCCAACCATTGCCCAGGGGCTTGGCGTCACCCGGTGTGCGCCTTCCGACGAGCCTTTGTTCCTCTTCCTCTGTCGACTCAACCGAATTTGGTTCGTCTAGGTCGTCCCACTGCGTGGCTGGTCTGTGACCGAATCCCTCCAGTTTTACATCGTCTAGCTTGATGGTGATCTCGTGTCGGCCGCGGAGACGGCAATAAGATAAATCGTGGCGTATCAATTGTTGCTCCAGACCCCGGAAATGGTAGTACCTGACATCCCTGAGCAGCTCGTTTCGGTGGTCCTCATTACGGATGCGGACAGGATACCCTTTCAGAGCATCGATTATCTCCCGAAGTACTTTTGCTGATCTACCCTCTACCTTCGGTGGTGTAATAGGCGGGGGTCTCAACAAAGAGGAAGGCCGCAACCCTGGGAAGACATCGGTGGGATGTGTAAAGAAGAAAGAAAAGCCAAGGGTGAAATAGTTTGGGGAGTTCCCAGGCCCTTTGAACAGATCTCGTGACATTTGCACTTCTTCGTCTCCCACACGAACGAATATGGGAGAGGTTTCCAGCTGAGCCTTCAGTCTGGGTAGACCGAACCAGTGAGCGTCCGCGAACAGTCTGGTGTATTGAACACTATCCCGCGGCTCGACGCGGTAGCCTTGCAGATGAAGGCTGATATCGCGAAAAGTCACAGGGTCCCGATCGATATACAGAGTCCGTACTTCCGAAGGAGCTACGCCATTATTAATCTGGTCCTCGAAGAAGCGTGAGAAGTATGACGGTGCGTCGGACGATATCGATGCTCCAGAAAACCTGAACAATTCTGTGCCGACCTGGATGGGAAAGACCATACGCTCAGGAAGGCTAGGATCTTGATCCGACGCTCCTATTACAGTTCGTCGCTCAGTGTCGTTCCTTTCCAGTGCAGGCATCTGTCGCTCCGTGATTGATTGTGCTTCAACCTCAAGTTCATTATCATCATCGTCGTCGTCATCATCGTCAGATTCCACGAATACCGGGTCTTGATTCGGGTTCAGAGGGTCATTATCGTGAGGTTCAGCGAGATCTGCATGCCTTGTCAAAGCCCGCAACTGCTCGTCAAGAGCAGCCAACCGTTGTCGTGTGAGATCGCTTCCAGGAGACCGATGAGATGAAGACGCTTTGCGTTTGAGCCCACGACTGGTACCATTGAGTGGTCTATTATCTACTGGTGTAGCATTCCCTGAGTCTGGAACTTCTGGGCACACTGCCATGCGCTTCGAGGCAGAAGTATCATGATTGTGTTGTTCGATCAGTTCACCCACGGGCTCGTAAGTTCCATCTAAACGTCGTCGGCCATCATGAGGTGTAGACATTGCCAGACTTCCGAGTAGGTGAGGGTCGGCTTTGCTGATGTTGTGAACGTGCTATAAGGAATGTGCGTGACAAACGCCGTACAGAAGTGGGATGGTATCGGTGATGGCTCAATTGAGAGATAGCAGCATTTGAGGACTCGAGCAGGCTTCTTGAGTGGTGATTCACACGAACTCTCCGCTGCCCTTGTACCGGGTCTATCACCAATTTATCCAAAATGAAGTAGAATCAGCTCCAGTTGATGCGAGGATGAGTGGTCGTTCACGGTGTAGAGGTTTACTCCGCTGCTGACTAAGCATTGGCATCGTTACACATTATACGAGAAGACACAGTCATCTGAGCAGCAGATTCAAGCCTCGTATGAATGTCATGTTATTGATGTTATCGTAAGATACATAACTATCTTACTGATCATGTCTCCGCTGACAATGCTTGCTTCCAAATTCATCAGTCGCTTTTGCAAGGGTATTCCGCAAAACATAATTTTGATGCAACGAAACCGTTCGTGGTATCACGCCCTTCCAACGTCACATTTGTCATAGTCGCCGCTGTGGTGTAATGTTATGCCGCTATCTGACGGGTTTGCATACTGCACCGAAGGGTGGGAATGTTCATTTTGTCGAATGGCTGGACATACGAGGAGGTGGCGAGCCCCCTGGTTCCAGCCTGAATAATACTTACCTTCACGAGGAGCGGAAGTATCTGGTGTTCCGAGGTGTTTTCGGACACTTGTTCGTTGTATCTGCGAGATTAGCAAGCTTCTTAAAACGGAATCGAAAACACGAAAGGGTCGAGTAACGCAGTTAGTTATCGAGCATAATCAGGCATGAGAAGATCTCAAGAGCGCGTTCGTTTCGTAAGCTGTTCGTCATTCGGCAAATCCAGATCTCCAGTATGCTCCGTAAATGGACGTTTGAGACTGGTGGCATTGTTCTCGGCAACATCTTCGACCTCATCGTCGTCAAAGTCGATTTCATCGAGATCATCTTCGGGAACGGGAGGGAGGTCGTCATTCGCGGGATCAGTTGTCGGTGGGTCGATCACGTCCTCTTGCTGCCCACCAGCTTCAAGTTTCTCTTCTTCTCCAACGTTCGGCTTTTGTGGGGACATGACTCCCTCAGCTCCGACCTCTTCGGCTTCGTCGTCGAAATTGATCTCATCAGCTCCGTAGTAAGTGCTTTCTGCATTACTGTTTTCTTGAGCATCGCCGTCACTCTGACCATGAAGCGTGGTGTGGCTGTGTTCTGAATTCTCTCCGGCTGTGACACCTTCATGCGCAGTCTCATTGTCTTCTTTTCCGGTGTTAGTATCTCCATCATCCTCTGTAGGATTGGTCACGTTCGGCGCTGATAAGGGAGTCAGGTCATCGTCATCGTCAGAGTAATCGATAAGATACTCACTCTGGTTCTTGTCGTCGTGATCGGCGTCAAGCTGAGTCGCTGATAGTCGAGACTCTTCATTGTCTACTGGCTCTTGGGCATGTTCTCCTTCCTGGTTCTGGTATTCTTCAGAGTTGTGCTCTACTGGCTCGGCAGTCTCATCTCCCACTGTGTGAGCGTGCTCGGCATTGATCACGTCAGCCTCATGCTCGTCTTGGTCATCGCCTCTAGCAAGAGTACTCTCGTCTGGAAGCTGTGGGTTATCGGCGTGTTCTGCTTGATGTGCTGCGTGACCAGAGGGCGTCTCAGTCACATCGTCTCCCAGATCATCTCCTTCAGCTTCGTGATACTCAGTGAACGTTTCGTCCTCGTCGTACATCATCTCCTTTGTAAGAGGGATTGAGGACAGGCCTTTGCCGTCACGGACAGCCTGGGTGAGAAGTGTCAAGCGATTAGTGAACCGCGTCTTCGTGCTCAACGTCACATACATCGGGGCAGGTTGCTCCACCCCGTCGAGGCCCTGGAGCTGTACATAGAGCTGCAGGATTTCAGAGAAGCTGGCCGAGAAAGCAGGAGTTGAATCCTCACTTAGAGAGAGACCCAAGTCTTCTACAGTCAGTTCCAGCTCATCGTCCTCGGAGATATCGCCACCAAGAACGACACGACAAGCTTCTAGCATGTCACCGATACTGCCATTGACCAAATTCTCGTCTTGGAGAAAGTACTCTTCCTGAGATTTCAAGTCGGCAGATGGGAAGAGGAAAACCTCGCTTCCTTCGTATCTCACAATGGTTGGGTGCAGTCCTGTCACAGTAGAGGCTCCGGCGTGTTCCTTCAGCATGGACTGAGCGTTGTCACCGACGACGGTTTGCGAATCATTGTCTCCAAGCTCATTGTTGTGTTGACCTTCGTGGTCCGCTTGCTCGTCATGCTCCGGTTCAGCGACGTTGATACTTTGATCTTGCTGCTCATACCCACCTTCATACTGTTCATGATAATGGCCCGGATTTTCGTCAGCCACAGCTTGAACTTCGGTGAAATTTTCGGCATTCTGTGGCTCCGCAGAGTTCGCGGTGGTCGGCTCAAGTTCCTGGCCGCCCTCCTCGTACTCTTGATCTTTACTGGCCTGTGAGTGCATTTCTTGCGAGCTTGGTTGAGGCTCTGCATTCAATGGTTGAGGCACTTCGCTTTGGACTTCGCCCATGAAGACGGTGTCATTGTCATTGACTTCCTCGAAGTGGCTCGGTTCGAGATGATTATGACCAGTGTCCAAAGCCTGCTCCTCGGGTCGCAGAGTTGTGTCGCCGGTGTCTTCATCGTATAGCGTGTCTTCTTGAGTGCCAACAGCCTGAACGTCTTGCACCTCGGTCCTTTGCTCCTGTGTGTACCCTGACTCATCGCCTACAAAGTCCCCCAGATCCTCGTCATGAATCTCTGTTAATGTACCCTCATCCTGCATCATACCATCTTGAGGCTCGTATCTGCCATCAATAGACCCCTCAGCCATCTCATCGTCGTTCATGCGACCATCAAGTGGATCTAATAAATCGGTCATACCACGGTCTGATTTGAGATCCTCTTGCATCTGATCTACATCGGCTTCGTCTGCGTAGTCTCCTCCTTGATCAATATCGATGTCAAAATCGCCATCGTAACGGCCGTGGTCCGAAGATAGCTCCATGTCATCGTCTTGACCAAGATGTGGGAAATTTATCGAAGGAATTGCTTCCGTGGTAGCCATTTCGGCTCGATTCATGCAGCGTCAAGTGGGCAGATACTCGAGTAATTTTACGTCACGACACGACCACTTCTGAGACGCTCAGCTCAAAGTCAAGGTGAATGTCAGGTCGTCAATGACCAGAAAAGCGCGTGATTATTGGAAGGCGGAGGCGGAGTTGGGTGCTGGACGTTCGAGGAATGGTTTCGAGTCGACCAAATTTTTGCGATCTGAATGTGGGTATTAGGCTTCCGAAGAGAGCGATCAAGAGGATGATCGAGGCGGAGGTCAGTATTCAGAAGCGCTTATTCGATGTGGGCATGTGTAGAAGATTAGTGAGGTGGTTGAAGAAGTTGAGGCGCGAATCATGAAGACGGTGACGCGGAACTCGCGCGAGGCTCAGAGAGGCCGCGGCTAAACCCCGGTCTTGGAGCAGGTGCTCCTAACGGGGTCTTGTGTTTGGACAGCTGTGTAAGTTACAGTTCAAAGCGACAGCAACACTTGTCAATTGATACACAATTCTTCGACTGCTAACGTATACTTTGCCCTTTCGTAAGCAGTTTCAGAATCCGCATCGCGACATCGGTAGTCGATACTTCTGCTCAATCTTCGGACACTCGCAAGATGGTCAGTATACATAGAGGGGCAGATCTATAAACCCGCTAACAGTGTTGGTAGGTCGTGCTCGCAGCGTCAATATGCACAAGAGGCGGCAAGGCCGTCCTCTCTCGACAATTCAGAGAGATGCAGCGGTCCAGAATTGAAGCGCTTCTTGCATCGTTCCCTAAGCTTGCCGATTCAGGGACACAACACACAACTGTCGAGCAAGACAATGTTCGATTCGTATATCAACCGCTGGACGAGCTTTACATGGTCCTTATTACAAACCGCCAATCGAACATTCTCCAGGACATTGATTCCCTGCATCTGTTTGCTCAGGTGGTTAGCAGCATTTGCAAGAGCTTGGACGAAAGGGAGATTCTTCGCAATGCTTTTGAGCTTCTCAGCGCCTTCGATGAGATCGTCACACTTGGGTACAGAGACAATCTGTCAATGGCTCAGATCAAAACCTTCCTCGACATGGAAAGCCACGAGGAGAGGATCCAGGAGATTATCGCGCGCAACAAGGAGTTGGAAGCCAGTGAGGAGCGCAAGAGGAAGGCCAAGCAGCTCGAGATGCAGCGCAAGGAGATGGTCAGATCTGGAAGAGGCGGCATGCCTAGGCCACAAACTTCATACCCTACATACACACCGCCCACTCCGGCTGCGACCGCGCCAGACACCTACGACTCTTACAATGCGGAAAAGAACAAAGCTTTCTCAAAGCCATTGGCGTCTCGTGGAAAGGGTATGCAGCTAGGTAAAAAGTCCAAGACTACAAACATGTACGAGCAGGTTCGAGGAGAGCTTGGACCGGAGGCTGAGATCGCGGCTCCACTGGTGGCACCAACACCCGCTGCTCCAGTTGCTGCAGTAGTCCCTTCTGCTATCTCTAGCGATCGCGAGCCTCTGCACATCACGGTCGCGGAGACCGTTTCCGCAAAGTTCAGCAGAGAAGGCTCCCTCGAGTCCTTCGAGGTGAAGGGTGACTTGCAACTGCGTATTAGCGATCCTAGCCTGACGCAGGTCAAGATCAACCTCAACACTGGAGATCTCCGAGGTGCACAGCTCAACTCGCATCCTCGGGTGGACAAAACGGTATTCAAGAATGACAAGGTCATTCAACTACAGGATACTTCCAAAGGTTTCCCTGTCAACAACGCGATTGGTGTCATGAGGTGGAGAATGGCGGCCAAGGCTGGTGAGGTCAGCGATCCTCCGATCACATTTACCGCCTGGGTCAACGAGGCATCTGCCGGCACTTACAACATTACTCTGGAGTACGAGTTGACAGGAGACGATGACCTGAGCGACGTGACTGTGACGATCCCATACTCAACGAGCGAGCCATCTGTGTCAAGCTTTGATGCTGTCTACGAAGTGTCTGGAGACTCTATTGACTGGAACATTGGCGAAGTATCACAGGACAGCTCGAGCGGCAGCTTTGAGTTTGAGGCTCAAGCAGACAACGAGGGAGAATTTTTCCCAATGAGCGTTCGCTTCTCCAAGTCGAAGCCGTTCGTTGATGTCGATGTAAGTTACATGGAGATCATTGACTGTAATCATGTACTGACGAATGCAGGTCGCCTCCGTAACACTACTGAGCATGGATCAGGAGGTATCCTTCTCCAAGGACGTCAAATCAGTGGCGGAAGCGTATAATGTTGTCTGAAGATGTGCATGATAGACCAAGACCACAATGATTATCCACTTTCGTGCTTACGAGTGCCAAATGCTCCCACCTGTAGTTATCGCGCCATCGAGTGCATGTGATGACTGGTTTGTTGTATAATAAAATATCTTATTAGACAGGTGCCGTACGCGACCTCGCGCTTGCCCCGCTGTCGCGTCTTCACTTCCATCGTCAATCCTCCACGATAGAAACTCCAGAACCACGTCGAAAACATCGAAACATACGCCCCTTTTGTGTACTCCTCACGATCAGTCTCTGTCGAATCTTGTTGAAACGTACACAACCCTCTCAAGATTGTGCGGTGGGAGTAGAATCGACAACACATGGTCTCATTGGATTAATCCAAACACATGCCAGAACATCAGCTAGTTTGCCTAGCAGAAAAGGTCCATCCATATCCCATCCGACGAGACTTGCTTGCGTATCATCCACGGACTGAATTGATCGCCGTTGTAACGGAACATGGCGATATCGATATCTACCGCTCCGGGGGCCAGCGTGCCATTCACATACCTCAGAAGGACCTTTCTGGAACCGTGAACTGCCTGCAATGGCAACCAGAGGGTCTGTTATGGCCGGTCGACTTTCCATGAGCCGACTGACAGACTTCCAGGTGACTATCTATTCGTGGGCACGTCAGAAGGCCAAGTCGAAAGGATCAGCGTGCGTACCGGGCGAATAGTGGTGCAAGTCGAGGAGTTGAACTTCACAGCACTCGGCGCTAGAACTACAGATGGCGCCCCGGTGGTCTGTCTGGGTGCTTCTATCAACCTCATACATACCAAGGAACGACATGGAACCTCTTCAAGTCAAGGACCTTCGTCCTCCGACAGTGGTGCAACCACGGATGACTGGTTCAAGAAGATCTTGCGCACTGATCCACAAAAGCTGAGTGCGAACGTAGGCTCTCTGGATGTCAAGAGTGCGTCTACGGACCTACCACAGCACCTTGCGTCACTTGACATTGATGCGCTGCTTCCACGATTGAGTGCCATACCGGCTCCTTCGAAGAACCAGCATGGTTTCCAGCCCAAGTCAACCAAGACTGCTGCTCAAAAGATGGTACATGGCATTCTCAACACCAAGCTACCCAGAGATTCATCTATAATGCATGTAATTTTTGCCGCTCACGAAGACGGAAAGGCTCGCCTCGTCCTGGATAGGATCTTTGACCAACAATTCACTGCTCCGAGCGGAGACAACACACAAATTCCCATCAAGCATTGTTCGCATACGAGCTCGCCCTACCATGTTCTTGTTCGAGCTCGCAAGCAGACTGATGTAGACACATCGGAAGGGAGCACTGCTTTGTTGTCAGACGTCGACTTAGCGCTGTATGAGGTGCCGTTCAGTGCTAGAGGAGGACTGCATACTCGAACTATCATCAACAAGTCCTTACAGTTCCATTGTCTCGGTCTCTATCTCGGATTCTGCGTGGACTACATGACCACCGAATGGAACACGAACACTACATTGCCATCCCGATTCATCGAGAACATCAACGAAACATTGACAGAAAAAGGAGAGGCGAAGCTAGAGCAACATCTGTATCAGCTCGCTATGACCGGGTATCGTGGGGAAATCATTACAGAATGGCTGAAGGACGAGCTGGCCGAACGTGGTCACAAGAGATGGGATCAGGCCATGACCACTTTACATCATTCTCTGGGAAGCATCTTCAGAATAAATATCATACCTGGGATGGAGCGATTGACGTTAGCAGCAAGTGCTCTTCGAGGATTAGCGCTCTACTACGAAGGTACCACTAAATTCGACGTAGAAGCGCAGTTCTTCACCAAGGTCATCGATACCGTAGGATGCTTGCAGCTGCTCGTACATGAAGCTCTGCAGATCCTGGGAGAAGAGGAGCGGCAGTTTCGAGCCTTCTCACGCTGGCTCAGGGCTCAAGTCGATCTATCAGCCACGGAACCCGGATCGCAAAGCGCACAAGAGCTGTCTGAACGCGAGGCAATGACGGCTGATATTCCTAGAGTATTGACGTATCTCGAAGGACCTCTGATACAGAGCAGATTACAACCGTTTGTGAAAGGAAGCAACGCCGACAGCTCTGCAAATATACGGCATGACATTGAGGCCGTAGCGGCTGCGATCAAAACAGCAAGGGGTACACCAACGTCCGACGAGGTTACCTTGAGCATACCAGCGTGCATGAAGCGGCTTCAGGAGCTTGCTGATTCAGCCTTTGGGCAGATCAAGCAGTGGCAAAAATCAACATGGTCACGTCCTGTCGAGGAGGACTTGCATGTTTCAACGGCTTCAGGGATCCTTGATGCTCGAATCGTTGCCAATCCAGCAGTGACCGGAATGATGAACGTCGTTGATGTCTTACTCAAGGACGAAGATGAGAACCAACTCCTTGTCAGATCACTAGACATCAGCAACGGCGCTACGAAGACTCTTCTGCACCAGCGTCAATTGATATTTGATGGCGACACAAACATACTGGACGCCGAAACCATGCTCGATGCATCAGTGCTCATCTTGTTGGAGCAAGCAGATAATGCTTTTCTGCTAAAATTACCGTGGGGGTATGTATTTGGGCCCGGGACGGGGGACATATATGTCGACGATGACGCACTAAACCAATGGAGGCTGCACGTGTTTGACAGCGCTGACAACTTTGCCCCGGCTCACATCTGGGTGGACGAGACGAAGGCTCGGCGCGTGGTCGTAATGGACAAGACGCGGCGAGCTTGGAGGATCTTGGATCTTGGTCGGAGGACTGATATGGTCGGTGCCAATATTGCAGAAGAAGATGAGGACGAAGAAGAGCATGATGACGTCGAAGATACCATGGACTTCTAAGAGGCTATGCAGCCACGTCGAGTACGGTATCAACCTCATGACCTGAAGCCAAGTCGCCGAGTCTTGTAATATGATTGTCTTTCGTCAGCCCGCCTTCTTGGATCTACCCATGCCCTCTATTGTTCTGAAGTACATGCAGACGTTGGTACGCACTCGACGTGTAAAGTTGTTAATAACGTTAATCCATGATGGCGACCAAGCTTGCGTAAGCCGCAAGAGGCGAAACACACGCCAGCAGTCTCCGTGATTTGATCGACCGCGGGTGATGTTTGAGGCTGAGCTTGTTTCATCATGCCAAGCAATGCGTATTACCGCAGGTATGCGACTAGACCGCTGAATGTATGAGTACTTATGTTACAAATATATTCTTTCTCGTCGGTGGTCCCTTGGTCCTTACTTCCCTTCCCTACGAAACCACGTCTTACAAGTCCTCGACCCGATACTGGATAGCGATAGGGAAACAAAATCGTAGTGCCCTTCTCGTGACCTAATCACATCTCGAACGCCCGACATGAAGCGCTTATTTCACCGCACCAAGAGCTCGGAACATGGCATACCGCAGGATACTCCGGAGGGGAAAGCTCTCCAGGGAGTTGTACGTACTCACTACACTACTACCAGGTCGATTTCTTGAAGTTGAGTAGCCCGGTGGCTTATTCGTACGGCCACTCAAGCGATACTCTGTCATGAGGTATCCTTTGTGGTATCAAGGCCGTACGGACTTCTGCCGGCGCTATTCACTTTAACTAGACGGCCCTCTACACGGAGCGACCGCTGACCGCATGTAGAGAGCCTTCTGCGAGTCGACGAACAACCAGGGCGAAGAAGTCCTCCACCTCCCAGTCATAGTGGAAGCCGCCGAGTCGTCACCACAAGCCGCCGCATCTGCATGCTACCAGATCCGCAAGTTCCTAGGCAAGGACTACTACAAGACCTCGCACGTCCAATACAATGCGGTCATGCTGTTCAGGATACTGTCGCAAAACCCCGGACATTCCTTCACCAGAAACATTGACGACAAGTTCGTCAGCACGGTATATGCACTTCTGAAGGATAGCAAAGATCCGAGCGTACAGCAACTCATGAGAGAAACCCTCGATTCGATGGAGCGCGGGCCACACAGCGACCCAGGACCGCAGCAAATGGTCAGCATGTGGAGGAACATGAAGGGGCACAGCGCGCGAATTTCAGGTCCTCCAGGTCCTCCGGTCGGGCAAGCACAACAGACACCACAGCGACCTAGCCACGACGAACGGGTGTTCCAAAGGCACCAGCTGCCCGCACCGCAAGAGCTGGCTTCAAGATTGGAAGAGTCGAGGAACACATCTAAGATACTCATGCAGCTAGTGCAGAGCACACCGACGGAAGAGGTGCTCGGTAGTGATCTGCTCAAAGAATTCGCGGAGCGCTGTCAGGCCGCGCAGAGGAGCATACAAGGATACATCAACTGCGACAGTCCGCCGCCAGATGACGACACGCTGCAGACGCTAATCGAAGTCAACGAGCAGCTTAGTCTGTCGCTCAGCCGGTACCAGCGCGGTGTCTTGTCAGCGAGAAGAGCGATGGGCGGTGTGAGTGCAGGCACGAGTCCAAACCCGGAAGAGCAGGCACAGCGCGCTGCTTCGATCCCTCTGACACAGGCGACCAGCCAGCCGGCGCCGCTACAGCCCGGCTTTTACCCCTACGGACCGGCAGAGATATCGCCCATTGCACATTCTAACTCGATGCCCCTGAGCTCGATGCACCCGCCGCCGGTACCGCCTCCGAAGCTGGTTAACCGAGTACCAGTTGCACAGCCATCAGAGCCCGTCCGAAATGCCTACCAACCATCAGACCCCTTCGCAGATCCCGCCGAGCAATCGCATATCTACTCCCAGCCGCCTCCGCAGCGACCAGGGACGTATTTCGTCAACGGAGCGACACAGTCATACATGGGACGACAAGCCAGCGCGGCGAACGGCCTGACTATGCACGGCGCCGACATTGAAGAGGAAGACGAGCCGGTGCACGAGATTGATAGCCACAGCCAAGTGGACCGAGCCAGGGGGCCGAACAACTTGAACACAAGCAAGGCGAATGGGTATGCAGTGAACAGAGGCGTGGGGGACGAAGACAACGATAGTCTATACACCGCCTCGCCCGTGCAGGAGCGAAATAGGTTCAGGATCAGAGATGTTTGATAGCATAATGAATGACGATCATGATGTCCACAAACCGTCCCCATTCCCGACCATCGCGTGCATCATATACCACTCCAAACAAGCAATTAACCACTCTCATCCTCATCCCCATCATCATCCTCCCCCCCAACAAGCGGCACGATCCTAAAATCCACAAACGCAGGCCTCTCAGCATCACCATCAACATCCACCAAGAACTGCAAACTCAACACCCCGGCCCCGTCCGCGCGCACAGAGACTTTACTCCCCGTCGCCATGGCGCGCGCCGCTTTCCGCACCACCTCGAACGCGTACCGTCCGCTCCACCGCGCGCGACAGTCGAACGTCTCCAGCACGCCGCCGTCAGCTTCCTTGCCGCTGAACTCGACGCTCGCGGTGCCCAGCGCGCCGCCCACGGCGCTGAGAGTGAGACATGGCGGGCGCGGCGTGGTCGTTAGGACGAGCACAGAGGGCGTCGTGCTGGAGAGCTCGGCGATCGCGTCGGCGAGGTGTGTGGAGCGTAGGATTGTTTTTAGGACGATTGAGGAGCGGTCGAAGGGGATGTCGTTGTCGTCGGCGCCCTCGTTGTCCTCTTCATCGCTGTCGTCATTGTTGTTGTTGTCGTCGTCGTTGTGTTCTTTACTCGTGGACGAGGACGAGACGTAGGTCGTCAGATCGCAGCTCGTGCGTATGCCCGCTTCGCTGAGCTGGACACTTAGTGAACTGCCCGGCGCGGAGTAGAGGAGTCGACATAGGCCTGAGGTGCCGAGGACGGAGCTCAGGAAGGGCGTGTTGTGTCTGTTCAGCCGGTGGGCGGCGAACGTCGTGGAGGAGGACTCGGGTTTTGCGCTTGGGTCCGAGAGGGAGAAGATCTGTAGCGTCTCGAGAAGAGCAGGGAGGGAGATCTCGAAGCTGGTGTGTGTGGATGAGGTGTAGCTGTAGCTGCTGAAGAGGTCTTTGGACAGGTTTATTGATGCTGTGGTGAGTCAGTTATGTGATTCTCACTCACCAGAGGATCAACCCCGTTTTCTGTCTGATCAGACTGTGAAAGGGATTTATTGAAGCAAGAATCATTGTTACCTTGTAGCACGCTTGTTTCTGACGCGCTGAAACGCAGGCCTTCGCTTGTTATCCGGACCTGGACCTTATTGGCGAAGGATATACAACGTAAGAGCTGATGAAGCTGCCGTGCTGATGGAGAGACGGCGCTGAAGATTGGCGGTTCTGTATCTTCTGGCATTATCGAATGTGGTAAGAACGTCCGTCGTTGTCGATATTGCTTCGCGTATTACACAATATGGGTTATAGAATTGGTTTGGGAAATGGCTCTTCAGTCGTTGTGAGATCTTTCAAGTTCCTAATTCGAAAGTCTTCAACATCCTCGACGACAGATCCAGTCTAGAAAACTTCTGCATGGTTTTTGCGGGTTGTGGTCGTGTATAGTGATTGAAAGTCGCCTGGAGTGAAGTGTCCATGGCTGACTAATATTGATACATATACGTATATACACTCAACGATCACTCAAAGCACGACCATGTGGCGTCTCAATGTACTATTCGGTTGAAGATATCACGATCACTCAGAAGAACACGAACATCATGTTAAAAATTGGGTTGTGGCATTCATACTAGCTAGCTAGCAGCAAGCTCGACCGGAGCGAGCGTTGCGACACCAAAATAGATAGTAGAAATTACATACAATGAGCCGTCGTCTCAAACCAATGACCGAGGCGAACTCTGTCCTGGGAGGTCGGGTATCTCCAGGAAAATCATGACGAGCAAACATTTTCGAACGAGCTCGAAGTACAAGGAGAGGAAAAAGAGATGGGAAAAGCGTCTCGCATGCTCTTTGGCGATGAGAGAGTTTGCATCAAACGTCATGTTCATCCGTCAAGGGTGATGAAGGGGTTCATAAGGTGGTGTCATCAAGCGACTGTGGACGCTTGTTTAGGTGCAGATTGCGCTAAAGTTGCGAGAAGTGAGTGGCTGTGGGAAGATGCCGGCGTCAATGAGACGGAAGGCATCCCACTCAGCAGACGCCTCGGTCTTGAAGTTCCAGAAGATCCAGCCCTGGGTGTTGGCCTCGAAGGCCTCCATCTGGGCCTCGATGTAGCTGCGGGTGTCCTCGATGTAAGATGAGTTCCACTCGTCAAGGAAGTTGAAGTCAGCACAGCTGCCAACATAGCTGCTGCCTGGGTAAGTTCCGTCGTAGCGAGCGCCGATGGTGTAGCCTAGTAGATGATTAGACGAGGAACGGAAGAAAGGAGGTGAAGAAACTTACCGTTCAAGGCTGCAGCACAGTCGGTCATGGCAGCAGTCCACTCACCGACAAAGGTCCACTTGTCGGCACCAGAGTAGGTTCCAACGTTGTTGCAGACGTACTGTCTGTGTTGCCAAGGCAGCATAGCGACAAACTCGTTGGTGAAGACCTGGTACTCGTGGTGGTCGATAGCGACATTCATGTCGTTGTTGTCAGATACAGACAAGAAGCCATTGTAGCTGCTTGGGTCCTCGAAACCGTCCTGGACGACGACAACGCGGGTTTGAGAGTATTGGCGCTGCTGGTTGTAGCCGTTGTTCTCGAAAGTCCTGACATCGTCATAGTTGAGCTCAGAGATCAAAGGCTCGTTGACAAGCTCGATACCGGCAATGACATCGTCGTAGGAAGAGTCGCCATACTTGCTCTGAATCTGGTTGAGGACGGAGAGAGTCAAAGTGGCACCCGGGTCGACTGACTGCCATTGAGGAGTTGGCATCTTCTGACCAGAGTTGTCGAAGCCATTCTGGGAGCCAGGAGCACCGTGAAGGTCGATGAGGACCTTGAGACCGAGTTGGCGAGACCAGTTGATAGCCTCGTCGAGGTAACCAGCAGCACCCTCAACGTAAGGAGTTCCGGTGTTGTTGTACGCCCAGTAGCCGATTGGGATGCGAACCAAGTTGAAGCCAGAGTTGCTAATCTTTTGCATATCACTGTACTGAACCCAGTTGTTCCAGTGCGCATTAAGGGTAGCGCTGGCATAGGTGTAGTTGGTGTTTTGACCAAGAGTGTATTCATCGACAATGCCCATAGAGTCTGGGAACACCTGGAAGATGCTTGGCGTGATCTACGGACGGTGGTCAGTGACTGTTGTGATGTGCGGTGTGCAGGGGTACGTATACTCTGTAGCTTATGCAGGTACAGAGTCAGTCAGAGTTGTACGTACCCAAGGCTCGAGGACCAACCATCCTCCAAGGTTGACACCACGAATGACCTCGTTACCCCAGTTGAAACCAGTTGGAGCTGGACTGCGTTTGCTGAGAGGTCTGGTGCTGTGAGGTTGTTAGCCATGTGTGACTGTGGGGAGGGGTCAAGAATGGTGCGGCATACCTCGGCGCAGCGAGAGCAGCCGTTGCGAAAAGCGCGGAGAGGGCGACGTTGACCAGCATCGTGGGTAAGTTTAGCGACGAAATCTACGCGCCGAAATGGATGGAGTAGACTGAATGAATTTTTCCAAGGTGAACAGCCTTGTTTTCAGTAAATCAAGTGTTGACGAGTCTGATATGACGTGCGACGGATGTGACGAGGAATGTGTGAAGTTGTCGGATCCAAATTGGCCGCAATATATTGGTGGAATGGATGTTGACTTGGTACGAGGTAAAGCTAGCAGCTGAGTGATGATATTCTCAGCGAGGCAATGAGATGGACTGCTCAGATGAATGAGGCAGTGAGTTGATTGAGATGGGAGGAGTTGGAACAGTTCGCACAGCGAAGTTCTAATTTTGGTTTCGGTATGCGAGGAGTTCAGGAAGGTGTGGTGGGAAGGAAGGAAAAAGGGTACGAGTGGCAGCCAGAGTGACTTTGAGGAACTTCACGATCTGCTTCAAGGTCCGCACGGAACTCGCAAGAACTGGGACTAGCAGTGGCTGATGTCAGTGAGTGGACAGACGAGTTGTTGAAGAGGACGGACTACTATGGCAACGTGGGCATGATGTGCATGATTTGAGAGGACCAGGACCAGGACAAGTGACCAGGACCAGGAGAGCTGCAGCATCGTTAAGCGTACACAGGTTCAGGTGGTTCTCCCTGCCGCCTGATTGACCATTGATCACCTACGCATGATCGATGGGTGGAGCCTTATCTGAGCGAGCTAAGACGACAGTGCAGCCATAGCTAACCGTCGGCGGGTCTGAAGGAGGCTGAACAGCAGGACAATCGCATCAGGAACTGGTTTAAAGCATCGCACAACACTTTGGATCAGACGCAGCTCCCAGACACGCGAATAAACAGATGGTTGTCAGGACCGCGTTTGCAACACATGATTCGCCAATGACGACAGAAAAAGTGATTTAGCTGCGCGCCGTCGGTTGCAGATCGCAGAGAGCTCAAGCCTCACTCTGTCATTCCTCGTTAGTAGGTTTGGCACCCTGGTCATATGCTGGTGATTGACCGCAAAGCTTGTCTCCAACTTTACCCATTGTTCGAGCGGTACATGTACAGCCTCAGGTACAGGAGTACACATCACATGCCATCGCTCCTTTCGTCCACTCTATACCTTCTCCGGCTGTCGGCATACATCTGTTTGGAAACTTGTGATCGTCGCAGTCACGATGGAGTTGGATATATTAGAGGTCGGACCGAGAGTGGATGATGCTGCGTTGCTTTTCATGCATACCGTGGTCGACTGCGAGAAGAAGTAATCATGGTGACTGCCTAATCGGGATGTGTATTGCCAGTGCCAGCGCATGTGACGGAAATCAGGATTACCACTACACTTTATCCACGATATCGGGTTCGGATGTCCAAGCGACGGCGTGGACGTACGGAGTAGCCGAATATCGAGCACATGTTACCATGCCATGCCACGCGAACGAGTTTCTACTGGATGGAGGACAAAGTGATCGTGGAAAATGCAACTGCTTTGCGAGTCAACGAGCATTTTGTGAGCCAGGCTGGGTTTTGCAATTTATTACTCCCCCACTACCCGGCCTTGTCGGTTTCAGCATTTGTGGTTCATCCAACCTCGCATAAAATTGTCAAATATCCGGATCGAAATACGACAGACACGACTCGGTCAGGCGTCTTCATCAGCACTGCCATCTTCCATATCGCGATCGTTCTAGGTTGAGGGTGAGTGTGAAGAGCGCGTGGGATGCGCGCCAGCGCGTTTGACCGCCGTTTGCCGTTTTTAGAAGCGGGCGCCTCTCCCGTCCGTTCCTTCCCTGAGGCTCTGTCTCCCTACGGGGCTTACCGCCAGTACCTTTCCAGTGTGTCCCAATTGCTTCCTTCAGCAGCTGCAGATGCAGCTTTCCTTCTCGTGGCTTGCTTACAGTTGTTCTGGACTGGACTTGTTACACCAAGATGCAGGAGGAACCACCACCACCTTTGCGGTCGTGCGCTTGCTCACTCACAGCCACGAACGGGAATTGCGCGTCTATGTCTATTCATATCTAACGAGCGAGGCAGTGCTACAGCTCCATACCGTTGCTCTGAAGACGTCCATCTCCACTCACGGCTTTGCGGATCCAGTTGTGGATCTTCAGGAGCAACACCGCTGTTCTCGTCGCCGATGTCAACGTTGAGGGAACCACAAACCACATCATCGTCTCCATTTCGCAAGTCGAAACACGCGGAGCGGCGTCACCCACCGAGGAATCAAGCAACGTGTCCTCCTGACGATCAAACGCACATGCTTAGAATTTATCTGCCGCATGTTACGGCGCACACGACCTCGAACGATAATTCTGTTGTTATGTACATCATCATCGCTTCTGCAAGGAACACCACACACTAGTATTCCTCGGAGCAATCTTTCCTTGCTTTGTTCGTGGCTGAACTCCCCTCGCCAAACCTATCAGCATTAGCAAATTGGACCATGCGTACTGTATATCAATCACAACGCTAGATTTACTAAGGGTCCAAGTAAAATCTAAATGGTAACAAGGATGTCATTCTATATACGTTATCACAAAGTTTATTCATTCATTCACGGTATGTGCTGAGATAGCTGTTCCATTCAGTTTTCCACCTCTATAAGTAATTCATCTAAATGAGTCAATATTTCCAAGTAGAGATGTTTGATACAACATTTTATTGTTAGAAACCTGATGCCGAGAGGCTGCGGTCGACGGTCAGCTTGTTCTTGGCGTTTCTGCCTACATGTATCCTTGATTCCCACATCTCATCTCGAAGACAGAACTTACATCTTCCAGCATGTTTCCAGCTCTTGTCATTCTATCTGACAAGTTACTGAGCTCCGACAGCCACCCCACAGCGATGTAGTCCTCCAGTCTATCGAGGACCGCCGATACCGAGGAAGTCGGAGCATACAGGCAGAGGGCTCCATTCTAAGCCGAGATAGGAAGGTACAGTGGCCTTGGAGAAGCTCCGGAAGCTCCTCTATCGGAGTTGCCCCGCTGTTACCCCAACTACCAACGATGATAATGTTCGCGATTGCGCGACGATAACCATCTACATTAGCAATTGGTCTGCTATTCCGAGATAGTACGACGATAGGTAATCTATCACTGAATACTGCTTCGTCCGAATCTTTTCCTCCAACCTCTAATCTCCTCCATAAGTTGCGTCGAACGCTGTTCTCGACAACAAGTCACTTCACAACTTCACAATGCCTCTGAACACAAATGCCCTCTATCCAGCTTCGGACCCAGAGTTCGTTGCTTTCCCAAGTCGACGCAGTGTCGTCCACAGTACCAAGGGTATCGTATGCAGCACGCAGCCATTGGCATCTAACTGTGGCCTGCGGGTTCTGCAACAAGGCGGAAACTGCGCCGTGAGTCTAGACGAGTTCACAGGTGTACTAGACACAAGCTAACAAGCCTGCCAGGATGCCGCTGTTGCAGTTGCCGCCGGGCTTAACATGACCGAACCAGGTAGCACTGGTATCGGTGGTGATATGTTCTGCCTCTTCTACAACGCCAAAACCAAAAAGGTCCATGCTATGAACGGTTCAGGCCGTGCTGGAGCCAACGTGACCTGCGACAAAGTTCGCAAGGCCTTGGACATTCCCGAGGGTCAGGCCGGCAAGATCCCTCTCACCGGCAAAGGAGCCGCGCACGCCGTGACAGTTCCCGGAGCGTGTGCTGGTTGGGTCGACGTTGTGCAGAAGTTTGGCAGTGGTAAGCTCAGTATGGAGCAGATCCTGACTCCTGCCATCGAGCTGGGCGAGCAAGGATTTCCTGTCTCTGAATTGATGGGCTTCTACGTGAGTGCTACCCAACAAATGCAACTTCTTATACTAACACGACTCTAGTGGAGCCAAGCAGAGACTTCTATCAGAAACGCATCGCCAAACGGCGCAGAAATGCTCAAGAAGGATCCAAGCGCAAAAAACGGATGCAGAGCGCCAAAGCCAGGCGAGATTATGAGGAATCCAACTCTGGCCAACACCTTTAAACTCGTCGCCAAACACGGCAAAGCTGGTTTCTACGATGGCAAGGTGGCTGAAGAGCTGGTCAAGGTTGTGCAAGACTTGGGCGGTTATCTTACACTGGACGACTTGAAGAACCACATGAACCTCGGCACAGAAGAGGTAGACCCAATCAGCCTCAAATTCAAGGGTCAGAACATCGACAAGAGCCATGGACAACACATGCATGACAAAAGCTCAGAGGGCGTCGAGGTCTGGGAACACCCTCCAAACGGACAAGGTATTGTCGCATTGATGGCTCTGGGTATGCTCGAGATTCTGGAGGAGCAGGGCAAAATTCAGAGATTCACCGAGGCAGACCACAACAGTGCCGAGCACATTCATGCTGTAGTCGAGACTCTCCGCATCGCTTTCGCGGACGCCAACTGGTGGGTCGCCGACCCAAATGTCGCCAAGGTGCCATCTAAACAGCTCATCTCCAAGGAGTACTTGACGGAGCGAGCCAAGCTGTTCAGCCCAGACAAGGCGTCACCAGCGCTGGACCACGGCTCGCCTGCACACAATCACTCCGACACTGTCTACTTCGCCGCCACAGACAGCGAAGGAAACGGTATTTCCTTTATCAACTCCAACTATGCTGGGTTCGGTACCGGCATCATTCCAAAAGGCTGCGGTTTCACCCTTCAGAACCGTGGATCAAACTTTGTCCTTCATCCACCAAATCATCCAAACATACTCGAGCCAAACAAGAGACCATACCACACTATTATCCCAGCGCTCATCACGAACGCCTCGGATCAGAGCTTGCACTCTGTATACGGTGTCATGGGTGGCTTCATGCAACCGCAAGGACATGTGCAGGTCCTGCTCAACATGCTCGTCTTCAAGTACACACCTCAGGCTGCGCTGGACGCTCCTCGTGTATGTATTGGTGCAGGCATGCCTGATGCCGGTGATGTCTACGACAGATCCGTCTATCTCGAGGAGGGCATACCAGAGGAGGCGGCGGAGAAGCTGAAGAAGATGGGCCACAAAGTTGAGTATGTCAAGGGTATGGGTAGAGGACTGTTCGGCAGAGGTCAGGTCATCAGATGGCACGTTGATGAGCAGGAAGACAGGGGTGTCTGGAGCGCGGGCAGTGATCCACGAGGCGACGGAGCTGCGGTGCCGTTCATGTAGATGCGAGATGCAGCTTACGAGCATGAGATACACAAATGTGAATACGTACCCACTTCCTGAAATCCTCTACCACTTATTGGGGAATACCCCGCTATGCATGCACGTGAATCAGACCGTGGTGCACGATATCAGATTTATAATGTCGTTCCTTATCTTTTCCTGCCAATCGACTCCGCTTCCGGACACCAACAATCCACCTCTCTCCTTGGCGGTCAACTTCACCTGTCCTTTTGGATCTAGCTTCTACTTATCTTGCAGGCAGCAGCTTGGAGACAAGCATTCCTAAAATACCAAGTCGGAGTCGCACGAGCACAATATGCGCAAGAGGGGGATTCTACTCCGTTGAGCAAGTTTGCGAAATATAAAAAGACAAGGTCTTCCCAACTCCAGGTAGGTAGATCAGGTAAAGCATTCCAGCAATCATGGTCAACTTCTGCACTCGCTTGGTCGCTACCATCACTGGGCTATCCAGCATAGCTCAGTTCGCAGCCGCCACCACGTTCTCTCGAACCGGTCAGACCGTGGTGTTAGATGGGACTTCCTACTACATTCCTCCAAATGCCGTGGCTACTATCAACTCCTCAAACATCCTTCCTCTTAGTTGGGCATGGAAAAAGCGTGATCTCCTTCCTTTGACGGTAATCAAGACTGCTAGTCTGAGATACGATGCTGGAACGCTTTTGTCGGATATCGCAACATTTTCGTCAACTGACGATGTCTACGCACCTGGATTCTCACAGGGTATGTACCAACTCACACCACCAAAGATCTACCCGTACTGATAAGACAAAGTTATATACGTCCAGTACGACGGTGTCACACCACCAGCGCCTGGATGGAACAACTGGAACGAAATCCAATATACTGTCAACCGTACTACTGTAGCAGTAACTTCTGCCTTCACCTCCGACACATCTACTATACCTTCTGGCCCATACTTTGTCTCTTCAACCGGAGCTATCTACGAAGCCTGGAGGCTCTACAGCGATGTCGCCGGAGCATTTCTCGAAACTGTCGTTCCTGCAGCTTCTGGAAACTATTCCGTTCTCCCTGCAAATATTGCCGGCCAAGCTCTCGCAATCGCTGTACCATCTCGCTTGTACTCTACCAAAACCGCAGAGAAGCCTCTCGCTGGTGTCAGATTGGGTGTCAAGGACATCTACAACCTCGCTGGCTTGCGTACTTCAAACGGGAACAGAGCTTGGTACCACCTGTATCCTCCTGCAAATGCATCCGCTGTCGCCATCCAGCGCCTCATTGACGCTGGAGCAGTGGTTGTTGGTAAGATGAAAACCAGTCAATTCGCCAACGGTGAGGAGGCTACTGCTGACTGGGTCGACTACCACTCTCCATTCAACCCGCGTGGTGATGGCTACCAGGATCCATCCTCATCATCATCTGGACCAGGTGCTGGCGCAGCGTCATACGACTGGCTCGACCTTACCATTGGCTCTGACACCGGTGGCAGTATTCGTGGTCCTTCTGAGGTCCAAGGCCTTTACGGTAACCGACCATCTCATGGTCTGGTCTCTCTCGACGGTGTCATGCCTCTCGCACCCGAACTCGACACCGCCGGCTTCCTCACTCGTGACCCTCTGCTGTGGGCGACCGCAGCCGAAGTCCTCTACGGGTCCAATATAAGCATCACTCACAGCTACCCGTCCGAGATCCTGACCGTCGGCTTCCCTACTAACGCCACGACCGACGGCGACGCCATACTGATCGATTTCCTTGCAAACCTGACCTCCTTCCTCTCGGCGAAAGTCTCGAACTTCAACATCACATCGTCCTGGGCGGACACCCACCCTGGCAACACATCCTCTTCCATCCAATCTTACCTAAACCTAACATACCCCATCATCATCGGCCAAGAACAAACAGCGCTCGTCCGCAACCCCTTCTTCGCCGACTACGCCGCCGCGCACGCCGGTCGCGTCCCCTTCGTCGACCCGGCACCCCTCGCCCGCTGGGCCTTTGCAGATAGCTACCCGCCCTCTGCGCTTGCCTCCGAGAACGCCAAACGCGAGACCTTCGCCAGCTGGTTCGATAGCGAGATCCTGGTGCCCTCCAATGCGACCTGCAGCTCGGGTATCATGCTCTACGTCGGCAGCGAAGCCACCGTCAACTACCGCAACCAATACATCGGGCCACCGACGGCGCCGACCGGGTTTTCCACCAGCCGTATCAGTCCTTTCTGGGGCGGGCCGGATTTCGTACTCCCATTGGGACAGGCGGCTTATTTCAGCAACATTACGCTGCATGAGGAGTTCTTGCCTGTTACTGTGGATATTATGGCTGCGAGAGGCTGTGATGGTATGATCTTTGGTCTTGTGCAGGATCTGGTCAAGGCGGGCGTTTTGAAGGCTAGTGTGGCTGGTTATAGTGATGTTGATGGTGGTGAGATACTGTTCAAGAGGGCTGGTGTGCCTATGGGTTAGAGATGGTTGGAGATGCAGGAAATGATATAGATACGCGAGTATCTGAACACGATGATCATGGTTGGTAAGCTGTGTCGTGAGGCACATGTCTGATACCCGGTAAAAAAATTGAGAAAAACACAAAGACAGTATTCATTGTATCGTGAAAAGTCGTCGTAAGCATGACTCGTGAGCAATCAGGTCAGGCGCAGATCCCAGACAGCCAGAACCTCAACCCCAAACCCTCGACTTGAAGCCAGCAACAATGAACGGAAACAGTTTACCCATAGTAACATTCACCTTACCAGTCGCAGTGACACCGACGGCCACACCAGCAAATTCGTCTCTCCGCTCCGCCAACTCAACAAACGCCGCGCCCAGATCAGAATAGCTCAGCATCTCGGTCAGCGGTCCCTCAGGCTCGACAACGAGAGCATAGCCCGTGGGGACAGTACCATCAGGATCATGAATGGACGGCGGGTCGACGTAGATATACTGCAACAAGCCAGCCGAGGAAGCGGACTCGTACAGCTCACAGGCCCGGCGCAGGTCCTCGTAGACGTAGTGGAAGCAGAACGATGCCATGGTCTTGGCGACCCACGGCATAGTCGCGCAGAGCGCCGGGTTCAGCGAGGCGGAGCGTATCTGGACCACGGTGGGTGGCCTGTAGTGCTCTAACGCTTGTGTCTGCTGTCGGGCCTTGAGGGCGGAGATGATGGCGGCGGCGACGTCGTGGCAGATGGTTATGTCGGGCGTGCTGATGTTGGAGGCGATGCAGGCCATGATCACGTCTGCGTCTTGCAGGCATTCTTGTATAGTCGTCGCATCGCTCGGTGTACCTTCGAAGATGTTGATGGCTGTGAAGGAGGAGGTCTTGCCCTCGAGCTGTGGGAATGCGTTGATGAGCTTCGATCTCGAGCGGACGAAGATGTTTAGGGTCAGGTCGTCTGGTGTTTGCGAGAGCAGCCGTCGTAGAATGGCTGAGCCGGTCGAGCCTGTCGCTCCGAGTAAGGCGTAAGTGACCATTGGCAGCTGAATGTATCAAAGGAGAATCAATAAATTACGACAGTAGTGCTTACCACTTTCGTAGGATTCCGTGGCTGGGCGTGTTTAAAGGTCTTTATAATCAATTGCTATGTCTTCGATTCTACGTGCCTTACCTGATCCAACCGTACAAGTCTTTGTAGAATGCGAAGGCGGAAGTTAGGTTGTCCCGTCTTCTGAGCGACGGGTTCAATAAGATCCCGGAGCCCGCGTGGTTGCTGTTGGTGTACGAAGGAGGTGGCGTACAACGTGTACTCGCAGTAGTTTTGAGAACATCCAACTGCCAATTGACCTCGTCGCAGGCATATCACTGGTATACAACGGATGCGGTCAGTCAAGGAGCGGAGTTTTCTTCCTGCGTTAGCATTACGATCGAGTCCACCAGAAATGCAAAACGGCTTGTTTGCGATAGGTAAGTTAGGTAAGCCAGCATCAAACTGTTATATTCCAGAATCTCTTTACCTTTTCAAGATCTTGTTTTGTGATATAACTCTCATTCTCATTCTCGTCTCGTCATGTTTACTTTCAGTTGTTCAATTCAAGCTTCACCTGCACGTAAATATCGCAAATTGCAAGATCCATGAAGATTGTATCCTTACTGCCACAAATCATCAGTGACACGTGAGTTAACAATACTGTGTTCGAAGGACTTGAAGCTGCCGAAGGGCGTGACAACAAGATCTCTCAGAAGGAATTTGCGTACGTTGATATCAGACAGACAGGTTGAAGAGTTGTTGTAGTTGTATTTCCACGGAGGTGTTGGCTTGGCAGGTAAACCGACCGCGATTGCGACAGCTACCGTACCTTAGATACGTGTAGGAGCTCATCGAATCGAGGCGTTTCAGTCAGCAATAATTCAGTATGACATAGTTTTGAGGGGTCTCTTCGGCCCTTCGCAAGTTCGCAACATATGCATACCTACTCGTAACTGTGATCACGATGCAGCCTCGTGTGGAACGGTCACAATAGTGCAGAGCCCTCATTTTACAAACATTAGATTGTTGGTGAGTCGTTGTTTTGATGGGAACAATGCTTCGGTAAATGATAAAACTCACTCTGGTTGTATTTTGTGTGTTAGATAGCCGACATTCGAAATCTGCCGGGAACTCATGGTTGAAGCTGTTTTAGCCGGCAAAATTGCAGTCGCCGATGGGGGTTCCAAGGTCGCACAGGACAGGACAGCTTGAGCCGGTTGCCACTCGTTCGACTTCGCTGTTCGGTGTCAGCTCTGCGGCTCCGGACCGTGGACCATGGTCTGACGCATCCTAGGGTCCGCAGCTTTCTACAAACCCCCACCTCATAACTTTCCTCAACAACACTTCCTATTCACCTTTACAAACAAACCAATTGACAACCACACGACCATCATCATGCCTAACTCTCTCGAACAGCTCAAGAAGTACACCACTGTCGTCTGCGACTCCGGTACTTTATATCTTCTCCCGCATCTGACATCAATTTGCTGACCCGTCTCAAAAGGTGACTTCCAGTCCATTGACAAGTACAAGCCACAGGATGCGACCACCAACCCTAGTTTGATCCTCGTGAGTTCCTCCTCCTACTCCGTGCTGTCTGTACCGAGTCACTAACGCACGATAGGCCGCTGCCAAGCAGGAGAAGTACCAGGGTCTCATTGACGCCGCAGTCAAGTACGGCAAGCAGCACGGAAAGAACATCGACGAGCAGGTAGACGCCACCCTCGACAGCCTTCTCGTCCAGTTCGGAAAGGAGATCCTCAAGATCATCCCAGGAAAGGTCTCCACCGAGGTTGACGCAAGATTCTCCTTCGACACCGAGGCCTCCGTCAACAAGGCTCTCCACATCATTGACGTGAGTTGAAGAGCCTCGACCGCGCCCGGAACGATTGGCTAACATCATAAAGCTCTACAAGGAGGAGGGCATTGACAAGGAGCGCGTCTTGATCAAGATCGCTTCCACCTGGGAAGGTATCAAGGCCGCCCACATTCTCCAGTCCAAGCACGGCATCAACTGCAACTTGACCCTCATGTTCTGTATGCCACAGGCCATCGCCGCCGCTGAGGCCGGTGCCTACCTCATCTCTCCATTCGTTGGCCGTATTCTCGACTGGTACAAGGCCGCCAACAAGAAGGAGTACTCCAAGGAGGAGGACCCAGGTGTCAAGAGCGTCCAGCAAATCTTCAACTACTACAAGAAGTACGACTACAAGACCATTGTCATGGGTGCTTCTTTCAGAAGCATTGGCGAGATCACCGAGTTGGCCGGATGCGACTACCTCACCATCGCCGTAAGTCGAAGCCGCAATCTTTGGACCGTTTCCAAGCTGACAGTACCCTTAGCCTGGTCTCCTTGAGCAACTCTACAACAGCGAGGAGAGCCTCCCACAGAAGCTCAACGCATCCGATGTGTCCAAGCTCGACATTGAGAAGAAGAGCTACCTCAACGACGAGGGTCTCTTCCGTTTCGACTTCAACGAGGTCACAATGGCCGTCCACAAGCTCAGCGAGGGTATCAGCAAGTTCGCTGCTGACGCCGAGACTCTCAAGGACATCCTCAGGAAGAAGGTTGAGGCATAGATGCATTTGGGTAGCTTGCTTGAATTGACGACGAGATGAAGACGAGGGGTCGCCATATTTGGCCTGCATAGTCATTTTCCTCCTACAGTTGTTATACCATGATCCAAAAAGTGTCACGTTGTCCGAGATTTGTGAAATGTTGCGAATGATGGTATTTGCAACTGAAAATGCGGTCCCAGTCTCGCACCGAAATTCTAGTAAATGGATACGATACGACCACTGAACTATCTCGCAATGCCAGAGCAACTAGCAGTAGTCGAGAAATCGCATCGCAAGCCTGCAAAGTGCAAACAGATCAGCTTCGAGGTCCCCGCGGCTGCAGTGGTTTGATTGGCGGCGTTCATGTTGTGACGTGAGCCCCGCATTGGAGTTTGTTCGAGTCCGCTGCAGGTGCCTGTTGCCCCTCCTTCCACCTCGGACTCCAGCTTCCTTCACCGTCCGCTCAGCATTGTTAACTTGTTCTGTTTTCTCTTTTACCAACAACAAATCAATTCCAAAACTAAAACAACCCTTCACTCAAATCAGTCAAAATGGTCAAAGCAGGTATGTAGCGTCGATGCAATGTCGATCGATTTCAAGGAAACCCAAAGTGGAGGCCTGTCGACATGATCTCTCGGCATGGGAAGAGCTCTCAATGGCTGCTCTCTGTCCATCAAGGTGCCTCATAGATGCCTCCAAGCCATGAGAAGCTCCTTGAGTGGACGCTAGCCTACATTGTCGACCAATCCTGAGCCTCCCAACAGCCCGCTACCCAAAACTTTACCGTCCTTCTTGCATATATGGTCGATGTTACACGGCTCCAGCATCTACGGAAGCTAATACGCACCTCTCAGTTGCTGTCCTTCGTGGTGACTCCAAGGTCTCCGGAACCGTCACCTTCGAGCAGGCTTCCGAGTCCGCCGAGACCACCGTCTCATGGAACATCACTGGACACGATGCCAACGCTGAGCGTGGTATGCACGTCCACGCCTTCGGTGACAACACCAACGGCTGCACTTCCGCCGGTCCTCACTGTATGTGTTCTGCCGCATACCATCAATCTGGTCGAGACTCACCAGTCTTTAGTCAACCCACACGGCAAGGAGCACGGCGCTCCATCCGACTCCGAGCGTCACGTTGGTGACTTGGGCAACTTCAAGACCGACGGTCAGGGCAACGCACAGGGCTCCGTCACTGACAAGCTCATCAAGTTGATCGGTCCAGACAGCGTTCTCGGCCGCACCATTGTCGTCCACGCTGGCACCGACGATCTCGGACAGGGAGGCCACGCGGAGTCCAAGAAGACTGGTAACGCCGGACCACGTCCAGCTTGCGGTAAGTCAGAAGAGCATGAAGAGATCACACAATATACTTATACTGTTTCATAGGTGTCATTGGCATTGCCCAGTAGATTATTCCAACGATGGAACCACATTGACGACGTGAGGGCATGAGATATGACAAGGAGCGGAGCATAAAAGCAGTGGATGTACAAATGAATGTAGTCAAGAGTATATATGAATGAAGACTATATTTAAAAGCAATACTTGTTGAGTGAAACCATTCAGTACACTGTGATATGCATGCAGCTTGTCCATACATCGAATCACCGCTGAACCCCGAATTCATCACCGAGCTCACCCCACATTCAGTGCTCGAAATTCCCCAAACACTACCAACAACCTGTCATCTTTGTTCAAATATCAATTATCTTGTACGGCATTCCGGTAGACACAATCATATTTGGGAGTCTGCACTATTGACATCTTTAGCATCAATCTCTTATTCACACCCTTTTCGACCGAGATTCCCTCAATAAACCAGATCACGAGACCACCCTCACACTATCCTCATCCTCGAGTATTCGACAACCTCATTCATCATGGCCCGCATGGAAGCAAAAGTCAAGTCCATTCTTTCTGGAGACACTCTCGTTATACACAACGTTCGCAACCCCGCCCAAGAACGCACTCTGAGTCTCGCCTTCGTTTCAGCCCCGAGATTAAGAAGAGAAGGAGATGAGGTAGGTCCTAAATCCGGGAGCACCAGCCGTTCTGCTTCAGATACACTCTAGTCAATGACTGACATCAAATCAGATCGGCGCTTTCGAGTCTCGTGACTTTCTCCGCAAGCTGTGCGTAGGCAAAGTCATCCAATTCAGTGTCCTCTGCAACATTCCTACGCCTGCACCACGAGACTACGGCGTGGTAGTCTTACAAAACGGACAGAATCTCCTCGACCTTGTTGTTGGAGAAGGTTGGGTGAAGCTCAGAGATGATGCAGGCAAAAAGGAGGAATCATCACAAGGCACCGAGCTGTTGGAGAGACTCCAAGCACTCGAAGCGAGAGCAAAGGCTGATGAGAAGGGACTCTGGACGACAGACCTCAAGAGAATTGAGAATGTCAACGAGTTGTCCGACCCCAAGGCGTTTGTCGAGGAGTGGAAGGGCAAGCCACTCGACGGTGAGTGTTAGGGCCGAGGGACTGAATGAATCAAGCGAAGACTGACATCCTACAGCCATTGTCGAGCGTGTACTCAGCGGCGACCGATTCATTTGCCGACTTCTCACCTCACCTACTCAGCACACGCAAACCATTGTCCTCGTCGCCGGTATTCGTGCCCCAGCAACAAAGCGTGTGAATCCCTCGGACGGCAGCGAACAAGCTGCGGAACCATATGGAGCAGAAGCACACTCTTTTGTCGAGCAGAGGCTTCTACAACGCGGTGTACAAATCAACATTCTTGGTGTGTCGCCGAACAACCAGTTAGTGGGTGAGGTCAGACATCCTATGGGTAGCATTGCCGAGTTCGAGCTCAAGGCTGGTCTTGCTCGCTGCGTAGACCACCATTCTACATGGCTTGGCGCAGAAATGGGCAAGCTCAGACAGGCTGAGAGATATGCGCGAGACAACAAGCTCGGTCTATTCGAATCACACGTCGCTTCCAGGTCTGGTGGAACCGGAGAGATCGAGGCTGTCGTCGGAAGAGTCTTTTCTGCCGACACACTGTTCTTGCGAAACAAAGCAGGAGCCGAGAAGAGAGTCAACCTCAGCAGTGTCCGTCAACCAAAGCCAACAGACCCCAAGCAAGCACCATTCGTACCAGAAGCCAAGGAGTTCCTGCGCAAGCGTCTCATCGGAAAGCACGTCAAGGTCACGATCGACGGAAAGCGTCCTGCGACTGAAGGGTACGATGAGAGAGAGATGGCTACCGTAATTCATGGCGACAAGAATGTCGGTCTGATGCTGGTAGAGAACGGTTACGCTTCGGTCATCAGGCATAGAATGGACGATACCGATCGCTCACCAATCTACGACGAGCTTCTCGCCGCGGAAGAAGCTGCCCAGTCAGAAGGCAAGGGTATGTGGAATCCAAAGCCACCGAAAAAGGCCGAGTACGTCGACTACAGCGCATCACTCGAGAACGCCAAGCGTCAACTCACCCTCTTCGCTCGCCAGAAGCGCGTCCCAGCTGTTGTCGACTTTGTCAAGAGCGGAAGCAGATTTACCGTCCTTGTACCACGAGAGAATGCCAAACTCACCTTTGTCCTTTCTGGAATTACGGCACCAAAGTCTGCTCGCAATCCCCAAGAGCAAGGCGAGCCATTTGGTCAGGAGGCCCACGAGTTTGCGAACCGCCGATGCATGCAGCGCGACGTCGAAATCGACGTGGAGAACCTCGACAAGGTTGGTGGCTTCATTGGTGCTATGTATATCAACAGGGAAAGCTTTGCCAAGACTCTCGTCGAAGAAGGTCTTGCCGCCGTACACGCCTACAGCGCGGAAAAGTCCGGCAACGGTAACGAGCTCTTCGCTGCAGAGCAGAGGGCAAAGGAAGGAAGAAAGGGCATGTGGCACTCCTGGGACCCATCTCAGGACGTGCAGGAGAACGGAGACCACGAAGTTGTAACTAACGGTAACGGCACGAATGGTGACTCTGCTCCAGTCGAGCGTCGCAAGGACTACCGCGATGTCATGATCACCCACGTCGATCCTGAGACCGGGCGTGTCAAGCTGCAACATATCGGTACCGGCACAAGCGCTTTGACCGACCTGATGAGCTCTTTCCGCTCGCTCCATCTGTCTTCGAGCTCCAAGCCACTCGATGGGCCGCCAAAGGCTGGTGACTATGTCAGTGCCAAGTTCACCGAGGACGACACATGGTACCGCGCGCGCGTCCGACGCAACGATCGTGAGGGCAAGATGTCTGAAGTCGTTTACATCGACTACGGCAACAGCGAGAACATTCCATGGTCGCGTATCAGACCACTCGACCAGGCCAAATTTGGTGTGCAGAAGCTGAGAGCGCAGGCACAAGACGCTGTCCTCTCGTTCTTGCAGTTCCCTACCAGTGCCGACTACCTCAAGGACGCCGTCTACGGTATAGAGGAGATGACAGCCGGCCGCCAATTGGTTGCTAACGTCGACTACGTTGATTCCAAGGATGGCACCCTTTACATCACTCTATTCGACCCCAAGGCAAGCGAGGGCATGGACCAGAGTGTCAACGCTGAGATTATCGCCGAGGGCCTGGCTATGGTTCCAAAGAAGCTCAAGGCCTGGGAGCGCGCTTCGGCCGATACCCTGAACAACTTGAACAAGAGGGAGGCCGAGGCCAAGACCGACAGGAGAGGTATCTGGGAGTACGGTGATATCACGGAAGACTAGAGGATGATGAAGCATTGGATTGCATGAACATTGGACTAGCATTGGAACGTGAGGCTGGAGCTGAACATAGCAGACAAGAAATACAGCAACAACTTGAACTGCATAGATATGGTCCACCGAGTCGTGCAGAGTGAGGAAGTCGTAGTACACGCCCTGGCGGCTTCATCTTTGAGGTGCTGTGATGCTACAGGTACTGCTGCCTTTTTCATGCTACTCTAAATAGTCTTTAGATCAGTGGCGAGATTGTTCTCAAAATAATAGAAGCCTACTGATGTCCATCAGTGCTCGGAAGCGTGATATACAACTACAAGACCTATCGATCGCAGGCAAGACGGCACATCGATCAGAAACAGCACGACCATACTCTTGAACTGCCGAGGAATAACCTTGTTGAACCGATAGAATGCTCCAGCAACGGAAACAAGCGTTCGAGAGCGGAGCCCATCCGCACAAGATTGGAAGCAACTACTAAGGAGACCAAGGACGCTTGAAAGTGATTGTCAGCGATTAGAAATCTGCCTCCCCGCCATGCCCTGCCATAATTGGTTGGGACACAGCCGTTGCCGGGAAAGCTCCAGTACTAGCCCCGATTCGGGAGCCACGCCGCGAATGTTCCTGCTGTTCCTGACGGACCGATGCTGGAGCTTCGACGCGCTATCCAGCTTCCAAAACACATATTTATTCCCCAGGCCCCACGTCCAAGACACACTCTTCCTCTACCATCTCTCTCTACCTTACCCAATCCATCCCCTGACAACCCACATCAACCGTCAAAATGGCTCCAAAGATCGCTATCATCTTCTACTCCATGTACGGCCACGTCCACAAGCTGGCCGAGGCTGAGGCTGAGGGTATCCGCTCCGCTGGCGGTTCGGTCGACTTCTTCCAGTAAGAGCTCTGCAAAGCATCAATCAAGAGACATGTAGCTGACAACAGCCTCCAGGGTCGGCGAGACCCTTCCTTCCGAGGTTCTCGGAAAGATGCACGCTCCACCAAAGTCCGAGTCGATCCCAGTCGTCGACGCCAAGGTCCTCGAGCAGTACGACGCTTTCCTCTTCGGTATCCCAACCAGATACGGTAACTTCCCAGCCCAGTGGAAGGCCTTCTGGGACAGCACCGGTCAGCAGTGGGCCACTGGTGCCTACGCTGGCAAGTTCGCCGGTCTCTTCGTCTCTACCGCCTCCCAGGGTGGTGGACAGGAGTCTACCTGCATTGCCGCCATGTCCACCCTCGCTCACCACGGAATGTGCTACGTCCCTCTCGGTTACAAGAACTGCTTCGGCGAGCTCGCCGGCCTCGAGGAGGTCCACGGTGGCTCCCCATGGGGTGCCGGTACCTTTGCTGTAAGTTGGCTCGACGTCACAACACACTCTTTTATCACATGCTAATTCATCTCTCAGGGTGGTGACGGTTCCCGCCAGCCAACCGCGACCGAGCTCAAGGTCGCCCGCATCCAGGGTGAGCAGTTCTACAAGACTGTCGCCAGCCACCAATTCGCGTGACTGCATGGTAGCTCTGCGGGAGCTGCTGCGGCGAGAGAGGAGGCGCCTGCTACAACCACCACGGCAGCTGAGCCATTGTCCTTTGAGCCAGTGTCCGACAACGCAACACCTGCTGGTACAAAGCAGGTGGAGCCGGCGACTACTGCTGAACCACAACAGCAGACTACTGCTACACCACAACAGCAGACGCAGCAGACGAGCACTCAGCCGCAAGAGAGGGAAGAGCACGAGAAGTCGGGTCCTTGCGGTCTGCCTGTCAAGTGCACCATCTCTTAGAGGGATTTGATTTCTAGAACAAGAAAAAACCTTAATACATATACCCACGTTTACTTTCCGAATGTTGTTGTTTCATTGTGTTGTGATATCGTAATGCTTGCTTGGTATATAGCGGATCTATGCCCGACTGTCCGGCGACTTTGTTGGACCGATATGAAGTGGCCGAATCGACTCTGATATGCAGCCTGCCATTTGGCAGATTCTCTCTTTACTAGACTCTCGACTCTCTCCTTACTCTGCAATCACCATATCTCATGATGCCAAAGCCGCTGCAATCTGCAAGCAGAGGTCCAGTATAGTCAGATGCTCATCACTGCCATCCACCAGCCTCTTGTCCGCTTCGGAGAAAGCCATGACGATCTTGTTCTTCTGCCTGTCCTGCACCTGATCGTCCATGACAGTCTTCTCATACAGCTGACCGAGCACCTGTGTCGCGCTCCAGCCATCTGCAACCATGTCCTCGACCACTTTCGCGACCCGGTCATACATCGCTCCCTTTGCTTTTGGATCCATCGCTTTCGTCAACCGTTCAATCGTGTCATCGGGTATCACGCCCGCGATCTCCTCGACGTTCCTGACTGTGATGATCGGTCCCTCACCATCCACATCCATCGCATCGCCATCTTTCTTCTTCTTCTGCGCTCCGACGAGTCGCGCAGCTGACTGCAGGAACGTGATCGCCTTCCTCAGATCACCCTCCGCGCATCGGATCAATGTATCCACCACCCCGTCCTCCATTTGCACACCCTCCAGCTTGGCAATCTCACCGACCCTCTTGCCCGCATCTCCTCCTCCCAAACTCTTGAACCGAAACTTGCTGCATCGACTGGCCAGCGGATCGATGATGCGCGTCACGTAGTTGCAGATGAGACAGAACCGCGTGATCTTGCTGTACGTCTCCATCGTTCGTCGCAGCGCCGACTGCGCGTCCTGTGTCATGCTGTCCGCCTCGTCGAGGATGATGATCTTGTACGGCGGGCAAGGATAGCGTTTCTTGTATTCCTCGCCTGCGGGACCGGCCGGTGGGTTGGAGAGCTGCATGCGTGCAAAGTCTTTGACTTTTTCTCGTACGATGGAAATTCCGCGTTCGTCCGAGGCGTTCAGTTCGAGGACGCGGGTCTTGATCAGGTCGGGTCCGTAAAGCTGCTTGGCGAGCGCGAGGACGGTGGATGTTTTGCCTGTTCCGGGTGGACCGTAGAAGAGCATGTGAGGGAGATTGGCGGACTGGAGGGTTCGTCGGAGGATAGTCACTGTGTGGTCTTGTGATGTGACTTCGTCAAGATTCTTTGGCCGGCTGCGATGGTCAATTGAAGTCCTGCTCGAAGGTCAAGGTTGGCGTACTATTTCTCTACCCATGGTTGCAGTCGGGTTGTGTCCTCTTTCGGAGCTGTGTTTGATTTTGATGAGCTTGCGTTTGCGGCAGCTGCTAGCCGTGCTCTGTTATCGAAGAAGTTGGCCATGTTGATGTGCTTGTATATGAGGATGTGTGGTTCGAATGAACAAGGCAGATTATTGAGAGTGGTGAAGGTGGAGCTTCACGCGACGCGTCGCTAATTATCCTTCCCGATTGGGACACTGCTCCTCCGCCAAGCTGGCGTCATCGCCAGGCACCGCGATTGCGGCAGCCGAGTGAACCTCAGGCATCTTGGAGCGTAATTTATTCAGCTTAAATCGCAAGTGCAGCTCAGTTCGCAGCCTGGTCGTGTCCAATGCTGTCATTACGGCGACCGCACTTATTCCATGATTGAAGCGAGCAATGAGCGATGAGCCCTCATCCTCGACGGCGGCACATCAAACGACTACCGACAACGTGACCAGAAATGAGTCAAGAGTCGGAAGTGGACGCGATGCGGCGCACGAGCGTAGACAGAGGAACAAGAGGCTGTTCAACAAAAAGAGAGAGGCATTCCTGGCAGATTTGATGCGCAATGTCGATATCTTGATATACGCCGAGCTATCCGTCATATATTACATGGAGTATGTTGGTCGTTCACATCACACGTCTTCTGTACTAACAATTATCTCCAGCTGCTCGTTTTTGCGCTTTCTCATGCGCGCATTCGTCCAATTCGTCCTCCTGACGCCAAAACCCTCCATCTTCCCCGATCCACCTCATCAATCGCGGCCCATCGGCATGATCATCGGAACGAACATCTTGTGCTTCATCTTGCATGCCTACTTTGCACGACCTGAAGCTGGAGAAGCAACGCGAGGGTATCTACACGGTGGACTGGCAATGGACTTCATTGGACAGAAAGGACCAACGTCGAAGATCCATCTCCTCTGTCTGGACGTCCTTGTTCTTGTCCTCCAACTAGTGCACATTGGAATCCTGACGGTCAAGAAGAAGGCGAAAGCTGCAGCTGACGGTCCAGCGACGGCGGCTTCGACGACTCCGGCCGTACCTGCAGCTCCGTCGCTTCAGAATCTCGACTTCGAGGAGCGCGGCCAGCTCCGATCAGACCACCAACAGGTCGATATCGAGCTCCAGGAACTAAATCCGGACAGCACGCTAGCACGACGGACTGCTCCCCGCGTAGCTGACGAAGCTGATGGCGCCGACGACGATGGAGATGGAGAAGAAAGGCAACGCCTACTGCAAACGACCGAGACTCCTCGTTCGGATCGACATATATTCGACGCTTTCAACTCTGGAGAAATTATGGTGGCGGATCTGAACTTCTACAACATCGTGAGGGAGCAGTTGATGTTGACTCGACAGGCTGTAGAGGCGGCTCAGTCAGCTGATGGCTCGACGTCCGGCATTTCGTCTGCGAGCTTTACGGGAACCGGTCTGAATTTCCGCTTCAGGATCGGTAACAGGATATGGGGCGTCTAGAGCGCGTTTCTGCACAGAGTCGGTTCGTTCTCGTTATAGCGTGGCGTTCGTGGGTCAAATGTCAAATCACGTTCATGGATTGCAGCTTGCAACGCGAATATGATGTATTGACTGATATGCTACGCTAAGATGACAAACCGAAATACAGATAACGACAGTGGTACCAGTAGCCTACCAGCGTGACAAACTGATAACAGATGAAATGTGAGGAGGCGTCTGACAAACTGTCTAACGAAGTGTCCGCCGAAAGGTGTGGGCAAGTATGCATCGGGGTGTGTAGCAGAGTGTTTGGCAAAGTGTCTGGCGAAGCGTCTGGCGGTGTGTCTAGCGAAGTGTCTGGCGAGGTTCATGGCTCGGTAGCCGCGATCTTGGCCCGCTTGCATGGATGATCACTGGCAGAGGACCTGTCCGGCGGAGGGCTTGGTGGAGCGGCGGCACGAGTAGCCGCCTTAAGGCCAGCGTAATGCGCCCGTAGTTGGCCCTGCAGATCTTTGGCCAACGCGTAGCCCATGTCCTGTGCGTTGCGGATGTGCTTCCAGCCTTGCTTGAATGCGTCTTCGTCGCCCAAGATCTTGTCTCTCCCTAGTGTCGACTGATGGAAGACGTGTTCACAGTCTGTTTCGTCTCGCCATTCAGCGTGCCATTCAGGGTTCTGGGTGGCATGGTGCAGGTAGTATTCGACGTCGTCCCCGTTGAAGGCTATCGTTATGGCCTTTGTCTTGCCGTAGAATTCGTCTAGGTTGCCATACATGTACAGATGAGCCTGCAGCGCACTGTGCACCATCAAAGCCCCGTTATAAGCGCATTGAAGATTGGCACCAACCATTCCAGTAGCCAGACTTTTGAACTCGACTGCCAAAGAGGGCATGACGAAGCCGTAGTGACCTGGATTGAGCTCTGTCAATGTGTCTTCAGCCTTGCGTGGGTAAGCTTCCTGCGGGAAAGCCTCGATCAAATCTGGCTTTGCTGAGCTAAGTCCTGTCGTGATTCCGTTTTTAAGCTTCGACCATGGAACATTCATATACTCATGGTATGCTCCTTCCTGTCGATCATCAGGGTCCTTGGCGATTAGAGTCCAGAACCTGCCTTGGGTCGAGCACTCTGTGTGCTTTTGGCGTAGTTTCCTCTCGTACTTCTTACGTATCAAGGCGTCGGGCTCAGGCGACTCTCGAGCTCGGTTCCATGACTCCTTCTGTTCTGGATAATCAGAGGGTTGCTCAGGTTCGGCATTGACGTGCTGGACGCTGTTCCGAGTGAGCTTTGGTCCAAGATCCGGATAAGTAGTCGTGGTGGTAATGTTCGACTCCTTTGATTTGGCTGTCTGGTCTGACGATATGCCACTCTTGGTCATAGTGACAGGACCAGCCATTGATCTAGTGAATTGTCTCAGGTTCTGCCTGGTAAGCGGCTCCGGCGTGGCAAGCGGAGTGCTGACTGAAGTGTCGAGTGGAAGATTTTGGGATGCTTGAGAGGGGCCCGCTGGATTCAAAGTTGGTCCAGTATGCTTTCCTGGGTCTATGGTTGGTGGAGATGTCTGATGATCTGAATCCATAATGTCCTCGTGTAACTAGTGCTATATACACAGATGAGATGCATATAAAGGTTTTGAGCACGTCTTGAGCCTGTGTAAACTGAACTGCCTTTTGTCTAGAAGAGATGGTAGTCCTTGGACTTAGAATATTTCAGCCATCGTAGTTCTCTCTCCTTCGACAGATTCGCGCGGACTGAACGTTTCCTGGAAGCGCTGAGCTCCAAAGGTGGAACACCAGCGGAGAACATTGAAGGCAAGCATCGTTTCGCAAGGGCACGATGCAGCATTTTCTAACCAATTGATCGTATCCACGTAATTTGTGTGAAGAACAAGAAGTTGTTTGCTCAAATTAGCGCCGCGTCGTGAAGCAGCGCGGGTGCAATGCGGATGTGATTGGCCAACTTGACTTCTGTGACACCTGCCGCCGATAACACATGTAAACTACTGTGCCTCCTGCACAATTCTCAAAATGCGAGTCTTCTCTGGCTCTCAATCGTCTGTCGCGAAACACACAGACTCACGCCTTCAAAGTAATTATAGACCTCTCGTAGGTATATATACCACTAGTTACACAAGGACATCATGAATACAGATCATCAGACAGCAGAGTCAATACCACCGGTCCACGGTCAGGACCCTCAACCTCTAGCGCTAAAACGTGTATCCCTTACGAGGGCAAATCTGAAGCAACTTGATCAGATGGGCAGACGAAACACGGCTACGGAAACAGTTCCTAGCAGTGACTCGACAAACACAACGACATCAAAGGCATTTGGTCCTCGACTTGGCAAGAATGGCGTCCTACATTACCGCGAATGCAACGGCCCTCTCGACTTAACAAAGGTCCGCGATGCTCTAGAGGGTGATCAAGAATCTGCGCCATGCACTCCCAAGGAATTTCATTACTATCAACAACAGATGCATGTTGGCCATACCGAGAACAAGACCCAGTCTAGATTCTGGACGAAACTTGCCAAAGACTGTTATCGAGAAGAAGGGCAAGACCACATTCTGACTGCCAAAGGGGACGGATGTGTTACTGAGCGGGCTCACAACGCTCTGGACTATACCGATTACTTCAATCACGCCTGGAGTCAACTCGACAACCAGATTACCGCAGGTATCTCTGCTGCAAAGCCCGACATTATAGAAGCTTTTCGCGCGAAATCTTTTCCCAAGAATTTGGACGACCTCCTGCCTGAGCTATTTCCTGCTGGATCACCAGACTTCGTTATGCCGTCCTTCGCGGTCGAGCTTAAGAATGATCAGGTCGGACTATTGGTGGCTGACTTGCAGTGTGCCTATGATGGAGCACTAATGGTCCACGCTGCCATGAAAGCACATGAGTACATGTACGGCTCGTCGGCGTCGGCCCTGGACTCATTCTGGAACAAGACTAAAGCCATCACCATAGCTTTCGACGGCCGCGACTTGCACATCTTCGCCCACTTTGCCGCCCTAAATCCTGACTGGGAAGGGGAAGATGATGAAGACCATCGCGTCCTGTTTCATCAATACGTGTTGAAGCAGATAATGATCATATCAGATTTCGAAGCATTCAGAAAAGGCCAGCAGCTTATTCAGAATGCTCAAGACCTTGGGTATGAATTGAACGCAGACCTTCGGCGTCAGCTGCAGGAGCATCGCAGAAGGACAAAGGTCAAGGCTCAGGCAGATACTTATGCTACTTTGGAAGCAGCAGAGTCAGCCGAAAGCGCCGCTCGTCAAGCACCGTTAAGCCCCCTCTCAAACGGCCCTGGAACTACGCTGAAGACACGTACCGAAGAGAGCTCGGAAGTTGGTGAGCCAGCCACTAAGAAAGCCAAGATCAACGCCTAGGCACAGCTGCGATCACTACGACAATGACCGGATACGAGATCAAATGAGGGACGATATGACGTTCGCCTTTCCTATGTTAGCATCCTGTCTGCTTACCGGTTCTGCTTTCATTGTTCTTCTAGCATTGGTATTGCAGAGTCGGAATGTTTTAGTTCTTGATTGATGATGTTTTTATGCACGTATCCAGTACTACCAATTCTCCCAGACGAAAGGCGATACAACCTCCCTCATGATCTTCCAATGTCTCTCGGCGCTCTTGAGCTGTTCTTTCTTGAAGCTTTTAGCAGTCAACTTTGTGATGGTTTGCACCTTTTCATTGGCCATTTCCTCCTGTGTTGGAAATTGGAGCTCGAGATCACTTCTCGGTAGGAGATAGTTCTGTCTCGAGACAGTCCCGAGAAAGTCGGCGTCAACTGGTTTGCGGAAGCTGAATCCCTGAGCCGCCAGCTGCGCTGCAGGGTTGACGCAGAAGATGACCATGTTTGAGAAGTCGCCGTTTTCGCCCTCGGCGGGAAGATCCCTGAACAGTCTACAGCGACCCTCGAACACGTTGTTGATGGTGTTGAGGACTTGCTTGGCAGGACTCGTCCCTACGTCGCCTGCGTAGTTGATAGCAATGACGCCTTCAGGGGTAAGGAGCGAGCGTAGGTCGGCCAAGAAAGAATCGGTGAACAGATCGAGCGGTTCGGCGCCTCCAGTGAAGACATCATGGATGATGTAGTCGTATCTCGTGTAAGCGCCTTGAGTAAGTGCGCCGCTCTGCACCCAAGTCAGAGCATCCTGAAGGACTGTTGTGTGGTTCGTTGGGAGACCGAAATATTTGGTTGCAAATTCATGAACAACCGGGTCGAGCTCGACAATAGTAGTGTCGATGCCGTGAGCCAGAAGTGCTTTAGGCGATGTTCCAACACCTGCACCAATGACCAGAGCCTTCTTCTCCAAGTCAGTCTTCTTGTCCTTTACGCCCCCTATCTCGACAAGTCTGACAGCTTCGAGAATATTGAAAACGGCATAGATCGGTTCGTTGTTGGTGATACCGTTTGCAATCCTTTCTGGAGATGGCAGCCACTCTCCACCTAACAATGAGTGATCGCATCGAAGGACACGGTATTGGTCGTTCATGCTTTCGAGTACCGAGATGTAGCCAGTGCTCGACTCCTGACGGTCGATGAGTGTCCACCCTCGTGGTCTTAATGTTGCGTTGAGCAGAGAAGTGTGATAGGGCGACGCAAAGTGTACATTGTAATTCGTTGCATGTAATATTGCAGGAATGGCAAGAAATTGGATCAAAGATGGCGCCAAAGGGGCTGCGATCGCGGCAGTGACAAGCTGGAGGTTCACTCTGCTGAGGTATCTGGCAGAAATTGGCAGATCTGTAAGCAGAGGCAAGCTAGCGAGATATTGAGTGATAAGTGGTGCAGAATATGATACAGCAAGCCAGATGACAACTCCAACGCTGACCTGTACCGCCGGTGTTCTCTTGAATGCGAGAAAGACATCGAGACTGTCTGTGATACAGATGGCACTCAGTAAAACAAGTGGAAAGTATGTCAATGACTCTGACGCTGCTGGACCAGCAGAAGCGCCAATGCTATTGCTATCTCTGGAGAAGAAGTATTGAGCAACTGGAACATAGAATGCCACCACTGGAAGGTATCTTTTTGGATTGGGCGGAAAGTACTGCATGATTGTGTCTTTGGCCAGGAACGCGAGTAGTAGAGCCCATCTCAATATTTGATCATGTTGAGCCGCCGCTGGTATCGAGCCAAACACTGGAGCCAGGGTCAGTTGTGATAGAGAGCCTGATATTCCAACAAAGGCAGTATAGAACAAGGCCTGGATAATTGCCCATAGGCGATTACCCTGGCTCACAGGTACTGCTACCTGTTGAGGCATTTCAGTGCCGGTGTAAGGAACGACAATCAGCCACCGAATGAGATCAAGGAAAGGATGATAGCGACAGAACCAATGCAAAACGAATGAAGCATGCGGATGAACAGGGGTCCGGTAACTCAAAAGTTAGGTTGATGTCTTGACGCAGGGACAGGTGTACCACGTGAAGTCTCTCCTTATCGATAAGCGTCGCCTGGCCAGCTTTGTGTACAAATCACAACTCAGAAACTCGAGCGAAATTCAACATCGAATAAAGACAATATAATATTTACCATCATGACTCGAAAACAAGTATACGGCAAGCGCTCTCACGCTTTCGCAAACACCAAGATCTTCGACAGTCCACGAAAAGTAGAAGCCGTCGTAGATGTCCTCGAGATCGCCGAAGAGCTTGAACAACTCAGCGTCAGCGATAAACATGTCGACAACAAGACGAACTACAGTCGTACAGCTCTCGAGCCTATGGAGTCGAACATTCAGATCAAACCCAAAGCCAAAACGCAAAAGATATTGAGGGAAAAGGTGGTAGAGTCAGAAAAAGAGGTAGAGCCAGAGCAGATTAAGGTACCACAAGCAAAGGTGGAGTCACGGTCTGACTCTGTGATCGAGCAGAGAGAAGTTGAACAAGAAACGGCAGAACCAGCGAAAGACACGAGATCGCCTGCGGGTGTGCTTCCGCACGGAGTCGAAGAAGCTGTACCGCCGAAAGAACTCGACATCTTCGAGCAGCACACTGCTAGTTTATTACAACTCTCGTCCAGACCCTTGACATCTTTCGACACATGGTCAGAGCAACTCTCATCACATTTCTCCATCAAGAAGATTGCCGAAGCTTCGTTCGGTGAGGTATATCGTCTCTCACTGCTGCAAGAGCACGCAAAACTGTCCAAGGCGGACGAATCGGTTTTGAAGATTATCAGTCTCAAGCCACCGCCAGCGGCATTAAAGGGCAAGAAGCTGAGTAAAGCTGCGAAAACGAGACTCGAAGGAATGTCCGATCCAGGGGATGTACTCAGCGAGGTACGCTTATTACAACGGATGACTACCATTCCTGGATTCACGAACTTCCGTGACATGACTATTTTGAAAGGCAGGCCTGGTCAAGGTTTCATTGATGCGTGGAAGGGCTGGAACGACAACCAGAGCAATAATGGCAAGGAACGTAGTGTGTTTCCTAACCCATCAAAAAAAGCCAGCTACAGCGAGGATCAGCTCTGGGCGGTCATTGAGATGCAAGATGCCGGCACCGATCTCGAGAACACCAAAGTAGACAACGTGTGGATGATATGGGACATTTTCTGGAATGTCGTCTTATCTATCGGAAAAGGCGAGGAGGGAGCCAAATTCGAGCACCGCGACCTGCATCTCGGCAATATCTGTGTTTCCAAACGAGATGGCTCCAGGGATCTTGACCAGCTCGAGGAGGAACAAATCGACCTCAGCAAGAAGTTAGGCTTCACCAGTGCCGTCACAACAATCATCGACTACACACTCTCACGCGCAGAGATGGCAGCAGAGGCCGACGAAGCCGAGTCAGACATCGCCTACCTCGACCTAGAAAAAGACCAAGCGGTCTTCGAGGGCGATGCAGACGTCGACTATCAATACGAGATCTACCGCCACATGCGCTCAGCGATGTACCTCGACGACCCATTAGCGGATATGTACGAGCGATGGGAAGAAGCAGAAGCATCGCAACGGACATGGCGCGGGTACCATCCCCAAACGAACCTCGTCTGGCTGCACTTTGTCCTTCGCCAATTGTCTGAGCACGTCTACTGGCCGAGCCGGCAGGAGCGTCCCGGTAAGGAGAGCGCGGCATATAAAAGGAGCGTTGAGCTCGAGAGTGCGTTGCAGAAGGTCTCGGATATGCTTGAACCTGAGCAGCTACCGAGGTCTGGCTTGAGGTCGGCTGCGGATCTCGTCGCTTTGGCTCTGAATGAGAAATGGCTCGATGTTGAGGATGTGCTTGGAGGCAATTCCAAGATCAAGTCTTCAACGAAGCGTGTTCGTAAGACGAAGAAGAGGGCTTTGTGATCTTGGATTTCTCCGGTTGACGAAGTCATGATAGCATGGTTGGGAGGGCGTTGTGGTGGATCTTTGGTTAACTCATTGCATAGCACATGGTTGAGGTAGCGATTTTTATGCACATTCTTGAAGTCTGCAGCAAGATACATGAGTATCCGTGATCGGAGCCTCCACCATAAGGTCTATATTTCGTAATAGGTTGTATTGTGCTCAGGTGTTACGCGACTCGCTATCTACGACTGCATCGGCTCCTCAGCAACGTAGTGCAGATACGCTCCCAAGAGCTTGATGCCCTCGATGTAGTTCCTCCTATCAAGCTTCTCGTTGATACTGTGCGCAGCGTCCGTGCTGCTACCCATCGGCAGCAGAAGAACATTCTTGCCGGTCGCCTCCTCGAAAGTCAAAGTGACTGGGATGCTTCCACCCTCTCTGGTCAAGTCTGGCTTGGTGTGCCACACACTCTCGACAGCCTTTGCCGCAGCGGTGTAGTTCCAGTGCTTCGGGCTTGCAACCCACCATCTACCAGAGTGCTGACAGTAGACCTTGCAGCTGTTCTTCGAGCCGAGGTTCTTGAACTGCTTGTTGACGTAGTCCTCGACCAGCTTGTTGACCTGGTCGCTCTCCATGTTGGGCACTGTGCGGATGCTGAATTTGCCGATGACCTTAGCCGGGATGACGGTCTTTGCGCCTGGAGCGCTGAACGCACCCTCGATACCGTGGAGGGACAAGGATGGGAATCTCCACCTAGCCATCAGGGTCTTTTCCTTCTCGGTGTAGACGCTCGTCTCGCTGCCTAGCGACTCGTACAGGTTGTCCATGGTGAATGCAATGTTTTTGTAGATTTCCTCCTCTTCCTTGGTCACTGGCGCGACAAGCTCATTTAGTCCAGGGATGAGAATCTTGCCGTTCGTGTCAACCAAGCTAGCCATGACGCGAGTGAGATCCGTCATTGGCTCCTGAGCCGACCCACCAAAGACACCACTGTGAAGGTCCTGACCAGGTCCGCTAACCTCGATGCTGTAGTAGTTGCAGCCACGGAGACCGTATGTCAAGCAAGGCTTCTCTGTTCCGAGCCAGTAGTTGTCGCTTATACAAACGGCATCGGTGTCCTTGAAGAACTTCTTCGCCTCGGCGTTGATGAAGTCGTCGAGACCCTCGCTGCCGTACTCCTCCATACCCTCAAAGCACATGAGCAAGTTAACTGGAAAGTCAATGCCAGCCTTCTTGTGTGCCTCAATAGCGTTGAGCCAGCCGAGAACAGGTCCCTTATCGTCGGTACTACCTCTTCCGTACATACGTCCCTTATCGTCTACGGTCAATGTGAATGGATCCGTGGCCCAGCCGTCCTCCTTCGCTGCCGGTTGTACGTCGTAGTGGCCGTAGACAAGAATGGTCCTCTTCTCTGGGTCTTCACCGTATCTGCCGATAATGACTGGCGGAAGTTCGAGGTGCTCCTTGCCTGGCTGCTTTCCGAGAGGGCGAGCTTCGACATGAGCACCGAGAGCCTTGAGCTCGTCCATCAGGAAGTGACCCATCTAATATTGTGTTAGTCATTCATCTTGCGGCGCATGACCATTTCGACGTACCTTGACGACGTCCGGTCTCCTGGCATCCTCGGAAGAGATGGACGGAATCGCAACAGCTTTCCGTAACCTCTCGATGAAGCCCTCGGCCATGCCATCGACGGTCTTGTAATAAGTGTCCAGGTTTGGAGCCATATTGGGAGATGGTTCAGTCCGGTAAATGTATGGCCAAGCCGACGATAGGCGCTTCGCTGCCGGGAGAGATATGGGTGAGGACCGTCTGGTAGTGTGAAATGCGTGAGAGATGCTGCGATGGCAGGAGTGAGGTAGGTTGCAAGGTAGGGCTCTCAGGTGAGAAAACAACGATCTCGCTAGCATGAATAATGTGTCAATGGTACAAAGGTGACACTACGCGACGACAGCTCGATATCAAACCGAACCGACCGAGTGGGGCACGCGACGGACCCTGGATTCTTCACACGAACACCTTCCTAAATTGGCCCAATCATTGAGGCCGGAGAGATTGGCATGGAATCATCATGACTTGTAGACCGTTATGAGTTTGGGTTACACAAAATTAATTGTGATTAGATGTGTTCTACGTAATAATAAATATCGATGGCTTTTGTGTCAAGTTAATTGAACTGCATCCCTTCGCTGCCTCAATGGGCTTCTATACCGGAACGCCAACGCTGTTGAAGGTATCAAATATCATTACATGTTCGGATGACCGAAGTGGTGAAGGGTATGATCTAGAACAGACCACCAATCTCTCCAGTCTCGGCATCTACATCGACTTGCAGGTATCCAGGTGCTGTTGGAAGACCTGGGATAGTCTGGATGTCTGCAGCAAGAGCGTACAGATATCCAGCACCTGCTGCCATGCGAACATCTCTGATCGGAACGGTGAAGCCGGTTGGTGCACCCTTGAGTGCTGGGTCGTGAGAAAGACTGTATTGAGTCTTTGCGATGCAGATTGGCAGATTACCGAGGCCCTGCTTGACGTAGGCATCGACCTTCTTTTGAGCGAGCTCGCTGAACTCGACCTTGTCTGCACCGTACATCTTCTGTGCAATCGCCTCGATGCGTTCCTGGACAGAGCCTGTGGTCTCGTAAAGAAGACGGAAGTTCTCTGGCTCTGACTTCTCGCATGCTGCAATGACTCCCTTGGCGAGGTCGACAGCACCCTTACCGCCCTCAGCCCAGTGGTTAGCCATGATGGCGTCCTCTGCGCCAGCCGCAAGAGCCTCCTCACGAAGAGCGGCAATCTCAGCCTCGGTATCAGTCTCGAACTTGTTGATGGCGACGACGACCTTGACACCGTATTGACGAGCATTTTCAATGTGCTTCTTGAGGTTGATGCAGCCCTTACGAAGGACCTCGACATTCTCGGTACGGTAGACTTCAGCCAACTGGGCACCAGGACTGATCTCTGGTCCACCACCGTGTACCTTGAGAGCACGAACGGTTGCGACAATGACGACAAGATCTGGCTTGAGACCTGATGAACGGCACTTGATGTTCATGAACCGCTCACCACCCATGGTGAAATCGAAACCTGCTTCGGTAACGACGAAACCGGCCTGGGCGTTGTGATCCTCGTCGGGTTCGGTACCAGCGAGCTTGAGAGCCATCTTGTCGGCAATAACGGAGGAAGCACCAATGGAGATGTTTGCGAATGGACCAGCGTGGACAAAGACTGGAGTTCCTTCCAAGGTCTGCATCATGTTTGGTTTGAGCGCATCTCTCATGAGAACAGTGAGCGCTCCACCGGCACCAATATCGTCGCAAGTGACTGGGTCACCGTTCTTAGAGCTGCCAATGACCATACGTCCAAGTCTCTCGCGCATGTCCTCGAGACTGTTGCTTAACGCGAGGACAGCCATGCACTCACTGGCAACAGAAATGTCAAAGCCGGTTTCGCGAGTCTGACCCTTCTCTGTGGGCGCTGTGCCGATAGTGATACCACGAAGGTGTCTGTCGTTGACGTCGAGAACTCTGCGCCATGTGATAGTCTCTGGGTCAATGTCGAGTCTAGCAAAGCGGTGAATCTCATCCTCGGTCAGCTCATTTGGATCAGTCTTGGTAATACCGAGCTTCTTCAGACGACGGAACATGACCGGGGCAAACTCTCTCTTGCCCTTCTTCTCGGGTACCAGTCTCTTGTAGAGAGGGCCATCCTTTTGTGTGTTTTCGTGGAACATGCGAGTCTCGATGGCTGCAGCAAGAAGGTTGTTTGCGGCGGTAATGGCGTGAATGTCACCGGTCAAATGGAGGTTGAACTCTTCCATAGGAATAACCTGACTGTATCCACCACCTGCAGCGCCACCCTTGATACCAAAGGTCGGGCCCATACTTGGCTGACGAACGTTTGCGAAAGCAATACGTCCAAGCTGGCCAGCGAGAGCCTGCGCAAGACCAACGGTGGTAGTAGACTTTCCCTCACCAAGCGGGGTAGGGGTGATACCTGCGACCAGTACATAGCGACCATCCCTGCGGTAGTCAAGGCGCTTGAGCAAGGACAGATCGACCTTGGCCTTGTGTGCTCCATAAGGCTCAAGCTCATGGTGGGCGATACCTACCTCCGTAGCGACCTTGGTAATGTGTCGTGGCTTTTGAGCGCGGGAAGCTTCAATATCGGAAGGAACAGGTTGCTTAAGCTTGAGTGGGAGTGGTGTGATGTGACGAGCCTTCAATTGGTCGAAATAGTTGGACGCAGAGTCGACGACGTTTTGAAGCAACATGGCGACAGTCATTGGGCCAACACCGCCGGGTACTGGAGTGATGTGAGATGCAACCTCAGCAGCAGCTTCGTACTCGACATCTCCAACCAATCGCTGGCCAGATTTCTTGGAGTCGTCGGGGATGGAGTTGGTACCAACGTCGATGACAACCGCACCCTTCTTGAGCCAGTCGCCCTTGACAAACCCAGGAACACCAATGGCTGCAACGACGATATCGGCCTGCTTGACGATGCTAGGGAGGTCCTGGGTCCTCGAGTGACAGACAGTGACGGTAGCATCGGCATTGCGCAGGAGGTAGCTGACAGGCGCGCCAACAATATCGCTGCGACCAATGACGACCGCATTCTTTCCCTTGGTTTCGATACCCGTCTCTTTCAACAAGACCATGACACCCTTAGGCGTGCAAGGAACGAACAGTGGGTGACCGGTACGCTTGGCCAACTCACCAATGTTGCTTGTGCCAAATCCGTCGACATCTTTCTCGTCCGCAACGGCGGATGTGACTGCGTACTCTGAAATGTGCTTTGGTACTGGCAGTTGTACAAGGATACCATGGATGGAGGGATCGTCGTTGTAGCCTTCAATGATCTGGAGCAATTCGGCCTCGCTTATGTCTTCTGGGAATTTGTGAAGATTGCAGATAATGTTGGCCTCCTCGGCGGCCTTCAGCTTCATGCGGACATAGGTGCTGGAATCTGAACGGTCTCCGACCTGGACTATAGTGAGGGATGGCTTGTACCTCGGGTTGATTTGCTGTCTCTCTTTAATCTCGCCAGCAATTCTTTCGCGAATTGACTTGGCAATGGCAGTGCCATCAATCTTGTTGGCCGTCATTGCGCGAATAGTCGAAGCAAAAGAGCGGTGTTGGGAGAGAGGTTTGGAGGTGAGAAGAGCGCGGTGAGAAAATGTCGAGGCACAAAAGAGGCTGCCCCGCTTCATGCACATCAACCTACTGGTGCTCATCCTCGGTCGCGTGCTTGCAAAATTCGATTGTGAGCCCACAAACGCCGACAAGCAGTTCTCAGGGTGTCCAAAGAGAGAACGAAAGACAAATAGCAAAGAGGTCTATCGTGAGGTAACCAGAAACAGTTTTTGACCCCGGTTTCATACTAGATAGAGTCGGTAGCTGGCCCTGCTAGGTACACTTTGATGTGGACCGTGCTTGGCAGTTTCCTAGAGGCGGAATTACGGTACGAATTTCGACCAAGTCGCATTGCCGAAATCTGAAAAGTCACAAGCGACGACGACACGACCTTTCTACTACCACACACGCAAACATGAGACCCATTCTGTTGTCCGGCCACGTAAGTACCGTCAAGGAAAATTTGGAAAGAGCGCGCGATTGCTGACAACGTAACAGGAGCGGGCTCTGACCCAAGTAAAGTGCGCACTCACTTTACATCTGCGATTCACGACCACAGCCACTAACTGAAATACAGGTTCAGCAAGGAGGGCGATTTAATTTTCTCGGTTGCGAAGGATCACGTTGCATGCGGATGGTACAGCGCGAACGGAGAGCGATTTGGTGTATACAAAGGCCACCAGGGAGCCCTTTGGACTGTGGATGTCGACCCACGCACAACTCTTCTCGCAACTGGTGGCGCAGACAACACTATCAGGTTATGGGAGGTCAAGACCGGTAAACTTCTGAAGACATGGGAGTTCGGTACCGCGATCAAGAGGGTGGAGTTCTCCGAGGACGGAAAGCAGTTGTTGGGTGTCACAGAAAAGAGACAGGGACAGTTGAGCACAATCGTGGTATACCCGATCAACCCAGATCCAGCGGCCGAGCAGACCAGCGAACAGTCTTTGAGAATCGTCTGCGATGAGCTTCCAAAGGTCACAGTTGCTGGATTCAGTTACCTGGACAAGTACATCATTTCTGGTCACGAGGATGGAAGTGTATCACAATGGGACGCCAAGGTAAGAAGTTTTGAGACGGGTCTGGGAATGGAAGCGCAGCTGACGAAAGTGCTAGACTGGCGAACTTATCCGAAACGAGCTCGATATCCACGAACCTGACATGCAAGTCACCGATCTCCAGTGGTCATCAGACAGGACCTACTTTATCACTAGCAGCAAGGACAAGACTGCGAAGCTCATCACCACCGACGATCTCGAAGTCCTGAAGACTTACGCCACCGACACCCCGCTCAACTCGGCAGCTATCACACCAATCAAGGACTTTGTCATTCTCGGTGGCGGTCAAGCCGCCATGGATGTCACAACTACATCGGCTCGTCAAGGAAAGTTCGAGGCTCGTTTCTTCCACAAGATCTTCGAGGAGGAGGTTGGTCGCGTGCGTGGTCACTTCGGTCCTCTCAACTACGTGGCTGTCAGCCCCGTCGGAAACATGTACTGTTCAGGTGGCGAGGACGGTTACGTACGTGTGCACCACTTCGATCCACCATACTTCGACTTCAAGTTCGAGGTCGAGAGGGAATCGAGGATTTGAGGGACATTGCATGGCGTTCTAATGGATTAGGCCGGGTTTGCTTACGAAGAACGACTCGAAAGATTCGGGAATGAGAAGAGATATCCTCCTGCATGTAGTTGTATGAAAAGCCATTTGCAGTAGTGTGTTCTGCTATATCCAGTCGCATCAATTGCATCCTGCCGTGGTCGCAGCCCGCAGTGGACGATGCTTATCAACCACTTCAGAATACCGGACGAGGAGATGTCGCTTGAGTGCAGTGGAGTTAACGTCATTGTCGGTTCCGCTGCCATATCTTTTGCTCGCTATCACGGTGATCCGCCTCTTTATAGTCCAGATCTGCGGATCCTCGAAATGGGGACTCCGTAACAGGGACGGGGTTTAGCCGGGCCCGTGGCCTTGTTGTGCTACGGATCCGTCACTTCGGAAGGCTGTCTAATCGGTGTAACAGTACTGTAACTTGGTGATACAAATCGAAGAGCCTCAACACTGTACCTGCAGATCTCGGCGAGCAACACGAATGAGCTACTGCAAATTACCAGCATGATGTGGTCTTTCGATCCAGGAGACTGTCCCTGTCGCAACTAACCAGATTCGGCACGGGTCTGGCTAAATACGGCAGACCCTGAAAGATTGTTGCACGTTGACCCTTGAGATCTGGGGAAAAACGCGAAAGGGAGGTTACGTACGTCACTCGCCAAGTAGTGTTGATCCCATCGAATAGTGCACTGGATTCAATGCTCAATGTTCACTACTAGCCGTGGGCATCAGAAAAATCACAAACTCGCGAACACGTTTTACAATCCTTGCAAAGCGTATTCATACTTCAATTGCTCCCTACTTCGTCGTCGGAACGCTCCCTCACATCACACAGAATCAGTTGAATCGTAAAGGTTCTCCTGCTCCTATTTGAAGCTCCAAACTGTCAAGGTGAGTTGCTTCAATTCTCATTCGCGCTTGTGGAGGTCTACCATTACGGCGACAACATGGCTGAGCTTCGACTGTCCATGCCGTCAAGCATGGTCACCGTGCTACACTGGAAGTGAAACGTTGTACTGGAAAGCTAGGACTACCTGTACTGCGTGTCATCTCTTCCGCAGACCTGCGCGCTCTTACACCAAAAATTCACGATCCGAGGCCAAACAATACTAATATCCTTATCAGTACAACTTCCACAATGTTCAGACAGAACATCCTTCGCCAGACAGCACGCGCCGCTCGCGCCGCTCGTCCAGCTCCAACCAAGCCTTTCCAACAGACTGCCACACCCATTGTCGCTCGTTGCTTCCACTCAACGCCTTACAAGCAAGATTCGATCGACAAGAAGGTTGAGGAGGTTGAGCAAAAGACAGAGCACGCTGGTACCTACTCGCGTACCGACAACAGAATCCAAATTGAGCACCCAAACGAGGATGAGTACCCTGCCGGCAAACCGGTGCAAGGTCGTGGCGGTTATCACTTCAAGCGAACACTTGCCAGCTTCACTCTTGAAGGCGGCGTCGGACTTGTCACTGGAGGTGCTCGTGGTCTCGGACTCGTCATGAGTCAGGCGCTCGTCGTCAGTGGTGCTGATGTTGCCATTGTCGATCTTAATAGTGAGTGAAGCGGTCGCATATTATTGCACGTATTCGGAGCTGACACGGTGATAAAAGAGGATGAGGCAGCCAAGCAGGCCAAACTCCTGGAGGAGAACTTCAAGGCTGAGAACCCAGGCGCAGAGAAGTGAGTGCTTTTTGCGCGTATTAGTATACACACCACTTACACAAAACCAGAGTGCCTAAGGTTACTGCTCATTACGCCGATGTCGCGGACCCGGATTCCGTCAGCAACTGTCTCCAAGAAGTCATTCGCGACCACGGCAAGATCGACCACTTGGTCACCTCTGCTGGTTTCACCGAGAACTTTGACGCCATCAGCTACCCATATGACCGCATCAAGAAGCTTTGGGGCGTCAACGTCGACGGGACATACCTCTTCGCCACTGGTGTCGCAAAGCACCTCATGGAGAGACAAGCCAAGGGTTCCATTGTCATGATTGGTAGCATGTCTGGTTCCATCGTCAACGTTCCTCAACCTCAGGCTCCATACAACGCGGCCAAGGCTGCTGTCCGTCACTTGGCTGCCAGTTTGGCCGTCGAGTGGGCGCACGCCGGTATCCGTGTCAACACCATTTCGCCTGGTTACATGCTTACTGCTCTGACTAAGAAGATCTTGGACGACAACCCCGAGCTCGCACAGAAGTGGACCAGCCTGATCCCTCAGGGTAAGATGGGTCGTCCAGAGGACCTCATGGGTGCCGTCACTTTCCTCCTCAGCGACGCTAGCGGTTACATCACCGGTAAGCTGATTATTACGAGACGTATGTACTCATGCTAATGATCTAAAAGGTGCCGATCTTCGTGTCGACGGTGGCTACACTTGTACCTAGGCGCAGAACAAGAAGAGCTGCGCGTGTAACAGGGTCAATACCCATAGGGATGATTGTTCGGGCAGAGGTTGGCAGCTGGCTGGCATGGCAAGAGACGAGTTTTGAATGGAACAATGAGGATATTTTCTGAGCAGACACTGAAGGTGTCGAGTTGACGCCTTTCATGACATATAGACGATGTCAGTCTCATCAAGGAAAAACTGCGGTTTTCTATTTAGCGAGCAATCATTTCCTTTCAAATCAATACCATTGATCGCGTGCTTACCGTCCGATCTTCCGAGGACCTGAAACATTTGAAGCTTATCGCGTCACATGCCTGAGATGTCGTCGTCGTCTAGATCTCGCTGCACGCAGGTAGACCCACTGCTGCACGTTCGCCTGACATGGACGGTAGTGTTCTAGCTCCAAACCCAATCTCTACCTACACGAGACTCTGGTATTGGCTCTGGCAGTGTGACAACACATCATTTGTGCGAGCCCGCATAGTAATAATATTCCAAGAGAGACCTGGACGGAACTAGTCAGTCTTAGTAAGCACAAGCGATATGTGGCGCATCAGCCAGTCGTATTATAGTCCGTCCTTTGACAGGGCTTCAGTCAGGGCTCCAGGCTCCGGGTACTGATGACTGACCCGCACCAACCCAAGCTACTTCCATCGTGACGGCATGTATGACTTATGAATAATTACTTAGTAATATTGTGCGACCGTACATCTTATGTCTGACCGTCGCGCTCATTACAAATTCATGTTATCTTTGTCATAACAACAGCAGACATGTTCGAAAGTCGTACGTCGCTGGTCGCGGCTACCATCGCCTTGATCGGGGCCGTGTTCGCCGCGCGATTCTTCCACACTGGATATGTTTGGCGGAGGAGGTTCCGTAACCTGGTAGATCTGCCTTCTACTTGCATCTCAAAGAATCGTAGCTGATCTTTCGGTAGCCTGGACCACCACACGATCCAATATGGGGACATCTGAAGGTCATGGGCGAGGCTACGGCGTAAGTATAGAAGCGTCGACCTTTCAACGGCATTCGTGTTGATTATGTCCAGGGCCTTGCCAGGAAGCGCATTTCCTGTCGCAGTGTTCATCCATATACAGAAGAAATACAACCTCGGCGACTTCTTCTACATCGACGTCTGGCCAGCTGCAAATCCCTTGTTGATCAGTCTACATCCTTCCATTTCCAACCAGTTCACCGCGGGAGAGCATTCGACTCCCAAAGATCCGGGACTGCTCGATTTTCTGCTGCCTGTCGGAGGCCCGAGTAACCTGGTCAGTGATGAGGGCCAACAGTGGAAGACGTGGCGTAAAATATTCAACCCTGGGTTCTCCTTGACCCATCTGATGACTGTCGTTCCGGATATTGCGGACATTGTCTCGACGTTTCATGGAGTGCTGGAGCGAAAAGTGGACGAGGGGAAGGTGTTTCGACTGGAGCCCATCATCACCAAACTCGTGAGTTGGGAATACACTACTATCGTACTTAGGACCAGCTGACGAAACAGACTGTGGATATCATTGGCAAGGTCGTACTGTGAGTCTCTTAACATGCATCCCCACCGTTTCAGACATACTAAGAACAGCCAGTGATGACAACTTTGGTTCTCTGCTCAAGAAGCACGAGCTGGTATCGGCATTCGAGTCTCAAGTACAATGGTTTCCACGAGGAGTACTCAATGACCCAATGCAGCCAATCGACATTCGCAGACCGATCATGCAATGGTTCAACAGTCGCGTCATGAACAGATACCTCGGCCAGAAGGTAGATGAGAGATCTGCCACCCGCTCAGACAGGAAATCAAGCAAAGCGACCATAGATCTAGCTATTGAGGCCTTCTACAAGGACAAAGGGATCTCGCTCGAGAAGTCCAAGACAACCAAACTCGACCCGGGATTCAGACAAATCATTATTGACCAGGTGAAAATCTTCATCTTTGCGGGTCATGACACCACGAGTGGCACTATCAGCTACGCACTTTACAAACTTGGTCAATTCCCTTCCAAGAGCGCATTGGTCCGCAAAGAAATAGACATGCTGTTCGGTGAGGACGCCGATATTGCTCAATGCATCAAGGACGACCCCTACAGCGTCAACAAGCTGGAGTACATTACAGCGGTGATAAGAGAGACACTCAGGCTGTTCCCTCCAGCGAATAGTTTCCGAAGAGGAACGGAAAAGTGAGTCGGCTCAGAACGAAATTTCATGTGAGGTCACTAACCTTTCGAAAGTACGATCATCACTGATCCAAAGACTGGCGAGAAGACATGCCCGAGTGGTGTGAGTCTGCTGGCCGTCGCCTTCGGCTCGCACATGGCAGCGGACATCTGGCAAGATCCCTTCGAGTTCAGACCAGAGCGCTGGCTCACAGACGCTCCTGCACCCGTCGGTGCCGACAGATACGCTTTCGTTCCATTCTCGAAGCTGCCACGCAACTGTATCGGTCAGGAGATGGCCATGTTAGAGATGAAAATCGTCTTGGCCATTGTATGCCGCGACTTTGACTTTACAGCTCGATATGACAAATTGCAAGAGTTGAAGAACGATGGTAGTGGATATCTAAGCTCAACAACTGGTATGCAGGAGATATTTGGTGAAGAGGCTTATCAGATCGCTCGTGGAACTGCGAAACCCAGAGAGGGTCTGCCTGTGAGGGTCACGAGGAGGAAGTTGTAGTTCACACGAAGAATCAGGCGTACAGACTTTCGCGACCTCTACATTCGACATGTTGTCCATGCTGACCTTACCTCCCGCAATCATATATTCTCCATCTGAGCATGTTATTGCCTCTAGCCACTGGTTGCAGGAGACAGCCCGCTGTATCGTTATTGATCCGCAATTCTTGATGTACACAGCCATACAGTTGCGCGCTTACGTGATGTTGAGTCGGAGATACTGATGGGTTACCGAGTGGTATGTTCTCGCTCAGAGTGCGCCTGCCAGCATCAGCAATCGCAATTCCGTCAGCCACGCGGTGTTGGTATCGGAGAGGCAGGGCATTTTTAATTAGGCTGAGCGGCAGGACCAGAGTTTGGCCGAGGTGCGGGGCGGTGCACTGTGACGCCATGGTATAGCGGGCTATGCGGATCGAGTCGGCCTCTCTTCCGACCATTAAATCTGTATTATTTACACGAGTCGTCTTCAGGAAGGTCTTATTGGTGTAGAGCAATCTGCATACACTGAGCCATACTGTTAAGGCTATAAAATCCGGAAGCTACGATTGTCGAGCGGCCACGGCAACCATCAGTTGTCATGTCTTACTATCCACCTCAGGGTGGTCCTTCACAGCCCCCATACCAACGTAGGTTGCCAATATTTGATCGGCCCTTGGCGAAATAATCCTAACCAGTGATTGTATATAGAGCAGTCATATCCGTCACAACCACAGGTCGCTTCTTATCCTCCACATCCTAATTACCAACAACAACCACCACCTATGCAGTCACAATACGGAGGACAAGGCTACGGCCAACCGCCTTACCAGCAACAAGGTCAACCTGGTTATCCACCTCAACAGCAGCCTTACGGACAACCACCGCCACATCAGGGTTACGGTCATCCACCGCAAGGACCTCCACCAGGACAAGCACCTTACGGTCAACAGTATGGCGCACCACCAGGACCACCTCCAGGACAGTATGGCCAACAACAGCAGTACGGCGCGCCACCAGGTGGACAGTACCAAAGCGGACCACCAAACCCACCATCAATGGGCTACGTTCCTGGTCAAGCGGCACCGGTAGACATGTCGCGTGAAGCAGACACAGTACGAGGTGCGATGAAGGGCTTCGGCACAGACGAGAAAACATTAATCGCCGTCCTCCCACGCCTTGACCCTCTTCAGATCGCTGGATTAAAACAACAATACGAAATGCGCCACCGTCGAGAACTCATCACAGACCTCGAGAAAGAGACCTCGGGCCACTTCCGCGACGGTCTCGTGGCCATCGCTCGTGGTCCTCTCGCACAAGACGTCTTTAACCTCAACAAGGCCATTGCAGGCATGGGCACCAAAGAAAATATTCTCAACGACGTCCTACTAGGCCGCTCCAATGCCGACCTCAACGCTATCAAAGGCCTCTACCAACATACCTACCGCCGCAGCCTCGAAGCCGACGTACAAGGCGACCTTTCCGCCAAAACCGAGCGTCTCTTCAACATGATCCTCGCCGCACACCGCGCGGAAGACTCCGCCCCTGTCATGCCACAGCAAACTGACGCCGATGTCGACAACCTGTACCGCGCGACCGAGGGTCAGAAAATGGGCACCGACCAGATCATGGTGTGCAGCATTCTGTCCTCGCGCTCCGACGGCCAAATCCGTGCCATCAGCCACGCGTACCAGACCAAGTACCACCGCGCGCTGTCGGAAGTCATCAAGAAGGCCTTCTCGGGACACATGGAGGACGCGCTGATATTTATGCTGTCGGTCGCCGAGGACCGGGCCAAGCACGACGCCACGCTGCTTGAGGATAGTATGAAGGGCATGGGCACCAAAGACGATTTGCTTGTGAATCGCGTTGTGCGCATTCATTGGGACAGGGCGAGGATGCAGCAGGCCAACGCGGCGTATAAGCACTTCTTCAAGAAGGATCTGGCAGCTAGGATCAAGGGCGAGACCAGGGGCGATTACGAGAGACTGATGGTTGCTTGTGTTGAGATTGCTTGAGCGACCGAGGAGTTATTAGGGTGGTTTACTGGTTTATGATACCATTGATAGGGGCTGAATCGCTACCTGCACGTTATTCTATGCAACCTTCTTCGAGTCGAGAGAATAATGAGAGCATCTCTGTACCTGTCCTACTTGCTCGTAAGATAACATGGGACACTGGGCCCTTCATTAAGTCGTGTCGCCATTTGAGCATTGACGCAGGTAGGAACATGAAGTTGATACCTCATTCAACGCTGGGGACAGACGCGTTCATGAAGGGATGAAACGCGACTCGGGGTTTTTGGCGTCACTCGGCTCGACATGCCAAATTTGTGCTCAGGAAACGTTCTGAAACATCGTTGTCCCGGTATGACGAACGCAGCTCTTGGTTGGCTCTAGAGAAGCATCCTGATCACAGCCCAGTCTATCATATTTATATTGTCAGCCAGGCTGGCATTGACCCTCGGCTTGAGAAGTTACTGTGGTTTCTACAAGTCCCCATTTGCTGCTTCGAGCTACTACAAACCTACATCTCCCAGCCTCAACATGTCTGCAGCTCTATCATCTTACATACTGGATGGGATCTGGTCGTTAACTCAATGCTTCAATTGCTTTCCTTCCAATCCCGCACTCAAACTCAATGGCCGCTCTTTCAAAATCCTACGCCTCCTCGGTGAAGGTGATTTCTCATACGTATACCTCGTCCAGTCACCGTCGAATCCCCAACTCTACGCCCTCAAGAAGATCCGCTGTCCGTTTGGAGAAGAATCTGTATCACTGGCATTGAAAGAGGTGGAGGCGTATAGTCTGTTCACACCGCATCCCAACATCATCCATGCCATTGACCATGCGGTTGTCTCGGACTCTCCCTCCCGCGACCCAGGCGCAAAGACCGTCTACATTCTCCTACCATATTACCGCCGCGGCAATTTACAAGACGCGATCAATGCAAATTTGGTCAATGGTGGACGCTTTCCGGAACGACGACTCATGATCCTCTTTCGTGGAGTGTGTGAAGCTCTTAGCGCAATGCACAACTATCGCGTAGGTAAAGGACCGGGCGGGAAGACATCAAGAAGACAAGCGAAACAAATAAGACAAGAAGCCGCCGAAGCAGATCGCGACGCAGAAGAGGAGGCGTACAAGAGAAGGAAAGGCAAAGGACGAATGTCGCAGGCACAGGCAGATGAGGATGGAGATATCGAGGCGGAACCACTTATGGAGGGCGAGGTGACGATGGCACAAGAAGGAGTAGCGGAAGGAGAGATACGAGCATATGCGCATCGCGACATAAAACCGGGTAAGCATTAATTTCGAGATGGTTTTTGCGAATGCGACTGACTTCCTCCTGAGGCAACATCATGATTGCGGATAATGGAACAACACCAATCCTGATGGATCTTGGATCTCTCGCACCATCACCGACACCGATCACATCGCGCGCGCTAGCACTGCAGGTACAGGACATCGCCGCAGAGCACAGCACGATGCCATACCGGGCGCCGGAACTCTTCGACGTCAAGACAGATACTGTGATAGATACCAAAGTCGACATCTGGTCACTAGGCTGTACGCTATATGCCTGTCTGGTGGGCAAATCACCTTTCGAAGCGCGCAGCGAGGAAACGGGAGGAAGCCTGAGCTTGTGCGTGCTAGGTGGTGATTGGCGGTTTCCCGGCGAAGGCGGACCAGCAGTGGGCAAAGGCAAGAGGAGGGCTACGGATGAGGGCATGAACGGTGCTGGAGGCAAAAATCAGGTACAAATCAGTGAGCCGGTCAAGCATATCGTGAGGGCTTGCTTGACGGTCGAGCCTACGGAGCGGCCTGACGTGGACACGCTTCTGAGCATGGTGGAAGATGTGATAGCCAACATGCCCGACGAAGGCGAGGGCAGTATTGACCCGGACGAGGACTGATTGATAGTCGTGCGGGCATGACATCTACAATCTCACATATACCATTTCCGCCACATCACTGCTTCGGCACACCCCAGCCATCAGCCTGCAACCAGCCAAAAACCTCCTGCAACCCCTTCCCGTAATCACTAGCGACACTGCCGTCGCCAACAGGGCCCATATCATTCCTCTCCTTAACCCTCCTCGACCTTCCCTTGAGCACCTCCCACACGACCCCCGGCCCCACGTCGTCACTAACGACACACTCCAGCATCCTCTCCGCCGTCTCCTCGGCCGTAATCCACACGTCCTCGGCGCCGATGTACTGCATCTTCTCAGGATGCTCAGTCCACAGCGGCGTCTTGATCAGACCAGGCGCAACGCCATTGACGCGCACACCGAGTTGCTCGAGCGGGCCCAGCGAGCGGATGAAGCCGCTGATGGCGTGTTTCGAGGCGCAGTACAGCGGGACGGCGAAGGCGGACACCTGTCCTGCGACGCTGGAGATGTGTACGATGCGTTTCGGGTTCGAGGGCGAGGCTTGTGGTGGCGAAGGCGAGAGCCAGCGGGTTAGTGCGAGTTGTGTGGTGCGGATCGGGTGTGTTATGTTGATGTCCAGCGTCGCGTAGTGGCCTACTCCGGTGCTGGGTGAGCCGTGCAGTGCGTCTTTGGAGGAGGACGTCCCGGGTGGATGCCAGAAGTTGGACCAGTGCGGCTCGTAGACTCCGGCGCCGGGGCAGACCTGGGGCGATCATCAGTTTGTGTTTGGAAGGAGGGTGGCTGGAGATTAGACTCACGATGTCTACTTCTCCGAATTCTTTCTCGGCGACGTGGAACATGTTCTCGAGCTGGTCCCAGATCGTCACATTTGTTTTTACGAAGACGGCCTTTGGTGAGCCCGTCTGGTGCTTGTCAATGGTCGCTTGGGCTTCTGGTCGGAGCCCTAGGTCTGCGAAAACGACATTGCAATTGTGCTGTAGGAGCAGATTGGCGAAGGCAAGGTTGATGCCTTTGACCTTTAGTCGGGACTCGATGCCAGTTTAGCATAGTTGTTATCACGTACCTGATCCAGCTCCTGTCACAATAGCAGTCTTGCTAGAGACGGAGTAGGAGTTAGTGGATGCTACGGCGGCCATTGCGAGTCTGGAGTACACGACAGATACAGAGACGAAGTAACAAGTGATAGGAAAGAATCTATGGTACTTATCTCGAGCCAATGCTTCGGTATACCTACGCATTATCGTGTTTATGCTCCGGATGTTGGTGAGGGGGGACTCGAGAAGACGAAGGTGAAGCGGCATTGCCGCATACGGACTTTCCGGCGACCGGTAAACCTTCCTCACTGACAATACAAGGTCTGTCGACCGGTACTCAAGAGTCAAGACCCTGCGGCCTGTGTCGCATTACAGGACCATACCTGCACCTATGTCCGACATGCTTTTGGTCATGGCGAGAATTGTACTCGAGTCGTTCGAGTTTGCTGCAAGCATAGCATAGCAGTATCGATAGCACATCAGCGCTATTGTTAGAGGCGATCTCTCATATGGTGTATGTGCAGTATGATCCAATTTTGTGGTATTACCGCGGTATTTGCCTGTACACAGTGCGTTTTACTGGAAGTGGACGAAATCTTGTGGTAATCATAGAAAATCCCTGCATACATAGTGTTTGATAATTCACTCACCTCTCAGCGGAACTGGCTAGTTGATGCTCAGCATCAAACCATGACAGCGCCGATGGTGTAATGGTAACATTAAGTAAGTTCACAGATCTCGGGCTTCTGCAGAATCCTGTCTAACAAACATTGCAGCGCCTTCCACACACGTGTAAGCGTTAGCCGTGGGTTCGATTCCCGCTCGGCGCATATCTTTTGCTTTTTCTCGCCCTTTATCAGCGGTCAAGATGGTCAAATGCAACTTTTTGCTGTTCCTGTCTTATATCAGCGTTCTGGATGGTCGAGAAAGGTGGTGGTCATCTCGAAGGGAAAGTTCTCACGTTGAACGCGTCTGAAAGCACGGTAGCACGACTCGGTCGGAACTTCAAACCATGCGCAGTCAAGACTAAGCACGACCCTAAAAGCACTCCTTTATTTTTCTGGTTTCTCTCTTACAAGCGATATCCAGACACTGGCAGTGTTCTGTTACGAGAAAGGCTGATAGATCCAACTTCTCATAAATTCATAGTCCAGATACCACGAGCTCGTCAAGTGCAATATGGGTCGGTGTCGCATGACCACCGGTTGTGAATACAAGTCAGTATAATATTCTACTACTATTACTTACATCAAAGGTTCGGAATGTCACTCGATTGGTCACGCAAATGTCTAACCTGATACATCTACTCAAGTACGAGGGCCGCCGTGTTCGATGACAGTCTGTCTCGGGTCTATATTTCTATCTTACATATAATGATACATGTCCACGATTGACGCTCACTACTTGCCTCCCTTTTCAAGCTCCTTCGCTTTGGCCTCCTCCTCTGCCAGCAACCCAAGGACTTCCTGCTCATCCAACCACGCCCTGACGCTCTCCATCACATTCTCCAAATTCTGCCCTCCCTCAAGCACATCGTCCAAATCATGAACACTCAAGCCAGTCCTGTGATCTGTACATCTCTGCTGCCCATAATTATACGTCCGGACCTTGTCGCCTCGGCCCATTTTCGCAACACCAACCACACTGCGCCGCAGACTCACCATCTCCTCCTCCTTCTGCTCGCGTCGTGCCTGCGCAATCCGCGACCGCAGCAGATTCCACGCCTTCTCGCGATTCCGCGGCTGACTGCGCTGGTCCTGTATCGCGACCACCGTGTTCGTAGGCAGATGCGTCAACCGCACGGCCGAATTGGTGGTATTGACGTGCTGTCCACCCGCGCCCCTCGCGCGCATGATATCAGTCCGCACGTCCGCGGGGTCGATGTAGTAATCGCTGTCGGGGTTTTCGAAGTCGTCTTCTCCGCCAGAATTATTGCTGTTTTCTGGGAAACTGGGCAGCACCAACACGCTGACGGCGCTCGTATGTGTCCGCCCTTTGCTCTCTGTCGCGGGGACCCGCTGCACGCGATGTACGCCGGCTTCGCACCGCATCAGGCCGTAGGAGCCTGGCGACTCGATCTCCAGCACCGCTTCCTGCAGAGGTGACTCGGACCCGCGCGGGTCAGAGGCGCCGTCTGTGTCCTCATATTTCAAGAGCGTGTTCCGCAGCCCGTTTCGACTGCAGTAGCTGACGTACATGCGCAGCAAGTCGCCGGCGAATAGCGCTGCTTCGGACCCACCGGCGCCAGGCCGGATCTCGAGAAGGCATGGCAGGTGTGCGAATGGATGCGGTGGGACGAGAGAGGTCTTTAGTGCTTCCGAGGCCGACTGTAACGCTGCTTCCGAGGACTCAAGGTCGTCGTTTGCTAGGCTGCGCAGGTCGGCGTCGGTGTCTGGGTCGGCTATTAGAGATTGCAACTCGCTGTGAGCGGAGTGTGCTTTTTTGTAGGACTGCAGGGCTGCGACGGTCGCGGAGACCTCGCCTAGTCGTTTTGCGGAGCGTGTATCGAACGAAGTCGAGAGTTGTGTGGTTATGCTCGCGTGTTCTTGGGCCACGGATTGGGCTCGCGCGAGTAGGGCGGGTGATACTTCATGTTGCGCTGTAGTGGTCGTGCTCTGGTGTCGCAGCCCGCTGCGAAGAACGCGTGTCTGAGACAGGCGAGAGAGACATCTGGCGCATGTCCATGGTGTCTTGTTCATGTCGTGGATTGCAAGTCGTGGTCCATTATTTTTTCGGAGAGATGTTGTCATGTGAAAGCGGAAAGTTTCCGGGGGTTTGTTTTCGACCACGTCACATGGGTGACAAAATAAGTTTCGCACTATAAATCCTTGGGTGTCTTTGATACAGCCAAAGGTCGACTGGCAGATCTGATTCCTACAACCGATGACAAGATGATTAGTGACTAAGTCAGTACAATAGCTATGCACTAGACAACAGACGGCTGATGGTATACATAGTGTCCTAAAAAGTCGGAAAATCTGCTGTATGCGACACTTGTTTTGTCAACCGCGGGCACGTCCGACTTCAGCTCGGCGACTTTCATCTCTTGCTTTCGGAGACTTTGATCAGATGTGGAAGTCGTGCAGAGTCATGTCAGCCGGGTCTCACATGCAACTTCGTAACACGTGAGCAGTAGGTAATATATAAAGGCAAGTCAACCTCTCTTGTCTTCTCATCAAGTCATACAAAGCTGTCCTTCGTCTTTGCTGCATATAACATCATATCACACATCAGACAACAATGGCAGCCAAGCAATTGTCTTCAAGCGACTATCCTCAGATTGAACAGTCTACTTGGTCGAAGTTCAGCTACAAGCTCGAGGGCGTGGTCAATGACGCCAAAATTCCATTTCATGACACCAAGTTTAACGTCGCAGTTCAAGCAGCGCGCGCCCATATCCACTTCACCGACTCCGTCCTGCCTTTCTCTTCTGCAACTTCAATCCTCGATATCGCCTGCGGCCCCGGCACAGTGTACAGCACGCTCTTTTCCTACTCTCCGATTGCTCTCTCTCCCACGGCTTCACTCCTCGCGAACGACATCTCACCGTCCATGATCGCAAACCTCAACAACACAAAGCTCGCACACCCTGATTCACCAACCTGGTCGCGCGTGCAAGCCTCGGTCGAAGACGCCACAGATCTATCCTTGATTCCTTCCGCATCACAGAGCCATGTCCTCTCCGCCCTGGGTATCTGCAACATCCCTGACTCGACCGCAGCATTACGCGAAGCACGCCGCGTGATGGCTCCCGGAGCCGTGTTCAGCATGACTTCCATCGCCAAAGCGGCATGGATGACAGACGTCATGGGGGTGTTGACCGCCATGTATCCGGATCGCAAAGTACCGTTCACGGGCGCGCAGTGGCGGACTAAGGAGGCATTCAAAGCGGAGCTCGAGCGGAATGGGTTCGTCGACGTAGTGGTTGAGGAGGCCGGGTTGAGCATGGGGTTCACAAGTCCGGAAGACCTTGTTCAGACGCTCTGGGCAGTGCTGCCTTTCATGCCTGGGTTGGTCGAAGGACTGAATAGGGAGGACATTCCAGGAATCAAAGATGCTCAAGTGCGATTTGTGAGAAAGACTTATCCAGATGGTGCTATGCCTGGTCTGGCCCTTGTTAGCGTTGCGAGATGAGCTAGGCTTGTCTCGCTATTCTTGTTCCACCAGCGCTGATATATCCTTATCTCTTCCTGTAAGCTCGCATATTGTCCTCTTGCAATGTAATATTTGACAGAAGCTATTGATGTCGTGAGACTCCATATCTATTCTCTTTGGCCTTTGCTATCGAACGCTGAAGGAGCGCTTGTCATATAAAAGCGGAAAGTTTCCGGGGACTTTGTTTTCGACCAATCCCACCTTCGGGTCGGTTTGTGGCGCCACTCCACACGATACAGTATCCGCACTTCACGGAATAGTCTTTTGCGGGACGCGGCCTTGCCAGCGGAGAAAGACGATCCATTGAACTCCGTTGCGACCATTGTTATGAAGGGTCATGGCTTACACAGGGTCTGAGGATGACTTCTGGCGAGTCATTATTGACACTGCGATTTCTCTGATCTCTGGCCTTAAGTACGCAAACTGGCCAGCATCACCAGCTCTAGAGCAGTATGTCCAATCTGAGCTCCACAACAACCAGCAGCTTAGGCAGCTTGGCCGAGACATAGCTGATGCGACAAAACCATGGGTATATGAGTTGTTCTGCCAGATGCACAATGGCTACCGCGACTATGATCTCAAGCAACATCGCTGCTCTGTCAACACTCGCAATCAAGTAGTCTACATTGATGTACTCACCAGACAGGAGAGCGGTTCGGTTGCTGAGTTCTGGCAGTACGTAGGATGCGCTCATGGCCAAAGAGGTGTAATCATCCGCATCAAGCAGAATCACCTGAGTGCAGCCTATCGTGCAAGAAACCCAACGCGCCATTACACAGTCATGGGTTTTCCCAGTATGAAACCGAATATTCTACTACTCTACGAGTGGCTAGAACGGGTCCTGATGGGCAAAGTCATCTTAGCAGAGGCTGTCTTTGTATACATCTTTGGAAGCTACCAGAGTGATCTTTACCTTGCCCGACGACCTTCTGAACTACCACCGCCACCGCCAGAGGAGACAGCTGTCAACCGTACAAGTCCATTTCTGTCTGATGACTAGATTCTGAAGAATGCAGCCACCAACGAGTGGCACCGCCAAAAGCTTCTGAAAAAAGCTCTGAAGGGCGGCAGATTCCGCATCAGTTTCACAGATAGGAGTTGGCCAGAGTTGAAGATAACGAAGAGTAAATACATCTTCTCGATCGGTTCTGCTAACATGCATATCCCTATCGAGACTGGTCGCGAATGGAAGTTACACGAGCCGACCCGCTGCTAGATCGAGGTTGATTTTGCCATCTCTTAAGACCCACACCCACATAAGTATGCACTACTGGCTATCCCATCTGACGACGCCGCTCGTGTCGCGATTGAAATCAAGTCTATACTACTGAATGGAGATCATGTCAAACAATGGTTGACCAGCAGAAGCCCAGTTGCTATAGCAGTCGCCAATTCATTTTTTGACTGGCTAAATGGCCGTCTGGGTGACATCAAGACAATAGACGAGTTTGACCGGCGTTCGAGTCGCTTTCCATTTCTTGGACCTTGGCGAGAAAAAGTGTCGCGCAAAAGCTGGGACGCAACATTCGGCGCGCCTTGGCGAAGAGACAGAATCTCACGCTCCAACGCTGGTGACCCGATGGTACCGTATTAGAAGTACATTAATGGACATGAGAGCTTAGCACCTCCAGAGCCAGTCATCGAGGAGGAACCGTTTCGAGGAGACTTTGAATACTGGGGTCCAGAGGGGTATGATAAGCAACACGAGGCATATATGGAAACAGAGGATCACGACGTCCTGATGGAACTGGCTTCAGATGGTGGCTTTGAGGAGGTCGGGTGGCCCATATCCGACGGCTACTAGGGCGTCTTCATGGATGAATCGTTGAACTTCGCTATCGAACGCTCGCTTACAGAGAACGGGAAGACCTTTATGAACATCGTGATACGCTCGAGCAAAATCTTTACCACCTCTACAGCTCCTAATAACCCCTCACGTCTGCATAGACCCCTCTATTCCCTATCAGCGATAGGCTCATAGTCGTCCTCCGGCGGCAAGACATAAGCCGCACCAACCACACCACCAATATTAAGCGTGACCAGCACCCAGCTGACGGTACAAAGAATCGTACTGGCATCCAGCTTCCAACCAATCGAGAACCTCGTATCATGATCGTTGAGATACGCCACCAGCACCATAGCGATACACTGGGTGAGAGCAACGCAACCCAATAGCCCCGCAACCATCCTCCAGCCATTCTCGTGTTTCTGACGTCCACCAAGCAGCACCACCGCGAAACCGACCAGGGACGCCAGCTCGAACACCACCGTCAGTGACATCAGGAAGCCTACGCTGCGCCACATGCTGCAGAAGTATCTGTCCTCGCCGCGGCAGTCCTCGTCTTGTGGGAATGGGGTGCAAGTCCCTGTCAAGCTGCTGCAGCGCGTGTGTAGGCCGTAGGAGATCTGGATTGGCGCGCTGTGTCGCCCTGGTGCGCTTGGGACGGGTGACGTGAAGGATATCCATCTGGGCATGACGATGGCGGCGACCGTCATTGCTATCGCTGAGAGGCTGTTAGTGGGCTGTCTGGAAGGGAAATTGAAGTCCTCACCTGCTAGGAAGACCCAGAGGCTTATGCCGTAGACTATTCTGCGAGGCATGGTCGGTGGTTATGCTGGCAGACTCGACGGGGATATGTTGCGTGTCTCGACAGACTCGGTCGATTTATGAGATGCTCGAAAGCGGTGCGCGAGACGAATACAGATGATGTTTCGACCTCAATCGCGCCAGATCGTGGGAGATTAGGCCTCGAGATTAAGCGGTCAAGAAACTCAACGAGGGAAGGTGGGGAGACTAGAGCCGACGTCACTAGCTTAGTGCCCGCTTCCCCAGATCTTGGCATGACTACTCGGATATCCAGGACCGCCTCCGCGTCATCGGTACTGATATATGCCTCCCGTCGAGAAATCAAAGCTATCACAACAGCCATGATGATGACGCCGAACTCTAGGAAGAAAGTCTAAGATCCAAGACTGCAAATTCTCCAATTCGTAGGCACAGAATCTTAGGTCTGTACTACTGCAAACCGAGCGAAACTCAGGGATACTTGACTGCTTCGACAAGCTGATTAGATTCCATCATGGTTTGGGAACAAATCGAGGCAACTCCTGCCCACAAGTCTTACCTCTTGCTCTCAGGGTTTCTTTTGATATACACGCTCTTCGCAAGATTCATCAGGAACAGACTTCACTTGTCCGAACCGCCAATTGCTTTACTCATTGGCATCATCCTCGGGCCCAAAGTACTGGGATGGCTCGATCCTAACTCATGCAAAGGACTAGGATGCATTGACCAGATCAGTGCCGGTGGCCATGAAGGCTGGGGCTGGGGAGACGACACCGTTCAAGAGATTACTCGAGTCATCGTCGGCGTTCAGGTCTTTACCATTGGTGTCGAGCTACCAAAGTACTATGCGTCGCGTCATTGGAAGAGTGTGGGTATGATGTTGGGTGAGTTTACCAGCCTCGACTTCATTTCAAGTCCAAAACGAACTGACATCGAATAGGTCCGGTCATGGCATTCGGTTGGCTCATCTGCGCTGGCTTCTGCGCATTGCTATTCAAGACGGATGTAGCGACGTCCTTGCTCGTCGCGGCTTGTCTGACACCAACGGATCCTGTGCTGGCTTCTTCCATCCTGTCCAACAGCCAGTTCAGTCAAAGAATTCCCAAGCGTATCAAGGACATGCTCGCGGCCGAATCAGGGTGCAACGACGGAGTCTCATTCCCCTTCCTGTACATCGGCATCTACGCACTGATCCAATCCGATCCTGCAAGCGCGGTCAAAGAATATTTCCTGATCACCATCCTATGGCAGTGCACCTTTGGCATCTTTGTCGGGCTTGTCATCGGCACCATCTTCAACCGCGTCCTCCGCATCGCCGAAGCAAAGAACTATGTAGACGACGCAGGTCTGACGGTCTTCTACCTCCTGCTCGCCCTCCTCAGCGTCGGAACAGGAAGTATTCTCGGCAGTGACGACTTCCTGGTAGCTTTCGGCGCCGGCTATGGATTCGCTCGTGACGGCTGGTTCACACGCAAAACTCACTCTGCTAATCTCCCCAATGTCATCGACCTACTCCTGAACAGCGCCATGTTTGTCTACTTCGGTACTATCATTCCTTGGCACGCTTTCCAGGCATCGGATATTACCCCCTCTATCACGCCAGCTCGACTAGTCGGATTCGCCTTGCTAGTTCTGTTCTTCAGACGCATACCGATCATGCTCGCAGTCTACCGCTTCACGCCTGATATCCGCACGTTTCGCGAAGCGCTTTTCTGTGGCCACTTTGGCCCCATGGGTCTCGGTGCATTGTTCCTAGCCATGGAAGCGCGCGCCATGCTCGAGACAGAGTCCAGCCTTGTCGACCCGCATCCGCCAGAGTTTACGCCTCCCTACACGCATCGCGAGACCGCCATCAACATTATCTGGCCCATCATTTGCTCCGTCGTCATGGCTAGTACTTTTGTCCATGGCTTGAGCGTCCTGGTACTCAGTCTCGGTAGCCATTTCCGCAGGAAGGAAGGCGAGCGTGCACCATTGCTTGCTGGAGAGACTGACCCTTTGCACTACATGGAACATGAAGGTGGAGGAGGAGAGAGCGAGCCGGAATCCGAGGGAGAAGTAGAGTCGGTCTAGTCTCAAGTCTCGTTCTGACTGTCGAATAAAAGCTTCTTGCGCCTTCTGAGCACATCTCCCAGTGTGGCTTGTAGCGTCTCTGCTAGTGACGGGGAGAAGAACGCGACCCCGAGTTCTTGGCTCGTGTACCAGCTTGCGCGATCCATGTTGCCACTGCCCAGAATCACCAGCTCGTCGTCTGCGATTGTGAGCTTGAGGTGGGATTGGACCGGTTCAGCACGCGACGGGTCACTGTCGTGTGACGTCCTTGGCTTATAGTACTCTACAACAAGCCGACCTGGCATCCTCACTTCTCCTTCCTCCATCAGCCGTTCCTGCGTGGGTGATCGGAGGCTTGTCATCGCTCTCATGTCTCGATACCGCTTGATCAGTATCTGCATACACCTCGCTGTCGTAGTACCGGCGGTCACGAGCTGCTCCAATATCATCAGCCTTTCACTGGTAAGGATATGGACTTCCACGCCGCGCTTGAGCATGTCCAGAATGGCGTTGAGTACCGGAACTGCTGTAACATTGGGCGTCTGAATGTAGATCTTGTGCTTGACTGTTCTGAAGACAGCGAGCAAGAAAGCGTTCAACGGTGTCCGGGGCGGTGATGGAATCGACTGCCATGGGAACGGTCTGAAGTAGGGATTGATGTGGTAGTCCGACTCGAGGAAGACAGTGTTTACATCCTTGATGTCTAAGGCCAAACGCTTCGGCAGCACATCTCCACCGTTGTCGTCTGCATCGGTAGCGAGAGGACACACCTTATCAGTAGCATCTGTGAGAGGTAGAGATGGTGACCCAGCACCATGTGAGCCCCGATACCCACCCCAATGCCTCTCCCAGAAACCCCTAAACTGGCTTACCACAGCACCACTCAACACAACACCACCCTCAAACCAGTCTTCCCAGCTCACGTTACAAGAAGGCAGCACCACTGTCTCGCCATCCACCATAACGAACTTTGGATGCATCACACTCAGCGGTCGAAAGAACTTACACCGCACCTGCAGATCCAAGCCGCGCAGCTCCCTCGACGGCGGTAAACCCAGCTTATCCTCCCATTGCTCCGGCGGATAGATACACCCGTGCGCTTCTTGCGCCTGGAAGAGCTTCTGCCATAGACTCAGTGAAGAGAGGCAGATACGGACGCGGGTTTTGGTTGCGCCGGATGGGTCGCGGGAGAGGGCCTTGCTGGAAAGAGATAGCAGTGTACTGTTGAGCGTCTCGAGAGTAGTAGAGGAGGCCCAGAAGCAGGTAACGATGATCAGCTCTGAGGTCGTGGAGAGTAGTAAGGGCTCGATGTTTGAGTAGAAGGACGCGCCGGTCCCGAGGTGGAGGTGGGAGAGGGAGGATTTTGTTATTAGAGCGGAAGCAGTACCTGACGTGTAGTTGGCATGAGAAGGACGGAGGGCTGGTGTGCTGCTCGAGAGGTCGTGAACAAAGGTCCTTGTGATGAGGTGGTCCATCGTAAGGTGATGTTTAAACGACGTTTCTGTACATGCTATTTGAGCGCTGTTATGACGCAATTCTTACGAGACAGGTCTCCCGTACGCCATGGATAGCTATCTCAATGCCCAGTAAACAGTTCGGTATGAGCCAAACAAGATGATATGGGTGTTTCTAGTCCAAGTGAATGCACCCCGAATGTATGGTACATGTAGTGCAGATACGGCAAGTTGAGGCGAGGCAAAGTCTCCTCCGCAAGCCGCGTAAAATTCCCGTCTGAAACTTTTCTTTACTCCAACTCCAACCTCGAACATCAACCCTCCATCTCCGACCATTCCTTTTCCTTCTCGAGATCTTGACAGTCATGGCCGCAGAGGTACAATCACTGCAGCCTCTGAGGCTTCCGTCTGGCCCTGCGCCCTTGACCGCCGATCAGCGATACTGGAAATCATTCCGATCACAGCAGCTCGTTCCATCACCACAATCAAATCCGATCACGCACATCTCTTTCCCACAGGCACCCCTCAATCCTCTCGCGACTACACCATCCGACAATTTCGTCGTCACATCCGGCAGTCGCCTGCAGATCTTCAGCACCAAAACCCTCAAACCGCTCAAGACCATCTCACGAATTGGCTACGATGACGTCGCGCACAGCGCAGAAATTCGTCGCGACGGTCGAGTCATCGTCGCAGGCGGCGATAGCGGCGCCATCCAGACCTTTGACATGGGATCGCGCGCCATCTTGAAAACCTGGAAAGAGCACAAGCAGCCCGTCTGGACCACAAAATGGTGTCCGACAGAGCCGACCATGTTGATGTCTTGTTCCGACGATAAGACGGTCAGATTATGGGATCTGCCGAGTGATAGCAGCACAAGTACATTCTACGGTCATCAGGATTATGTCAGGAGCGGTTGCTTCATGCCTGGGCAGAGTTCGAATTTGATGGTAACGGGTAGTTATGATCAGACGGTCAGGTTGTGGGATACTAGGGCGCCCGGAGGTGCGGTCATGGTGTTTAAGCATGCGGCGGCGATCGAGAGCGTGTTGCCCATGCCATCCGGTACGACGTTGTTAGCGAGCGCGGATAACCAGATCAGTGTGTTGGACTTGGTGGCAGCGAGACCCGTGCAAATGCTCAGGAATCACCAAAAGACCGTCACGAGTCTGTGCTTGGCGAGCGAGGGATCAAGAGTCGTCAGCGGTGGACTGGACGGCCACGTCAAGGTGTTCGAGACATCAAGCTGGACGGTAGTTGCTGGTTTCAAGTACCCGAGCCCAGTGCTTTCGGTCAGCGTGGTGGGTATCGGCGCGAACAGGGAGGACAGACACCTGGCAGTCGGCATGCAATCCGGACTCTTATCGATACGAACACGTTTATCAGGACAGCAAAAGGTACTGGCTCGGGAACGGGAGCGAGAAATGAAGGCCCTGGAGGAGGGGCGCATAGAAGAGTACGACAAGAAGCACGGAAAGAAGAGACAAGGCGACAAGAAACGCTTACGAGGCAAAGACTTCACCGGCGAAGGCGCAGATATTGTAATCGAAGGCAACCCGCGAGGCAAGATCAGGAATCAATCGAAATGGGAAAGCGCGCTACGAAAAGGACAATACGCACAATCCATGGATCTGATCCTGTCATCGCCGAACTTCGACCAGCAGAACATGCTCACCCTGATCACTGCGCTGCGTCACCGTTCGGCGCTACGAACAGCATTGAAGGGCAGAGACGAGGCGTCACTTCAGCCGATTCTCAGGTGGCTGGTCAAGAACATCAACAATCCGCGACACATCAAGCTGACAGCCGACGTTGCGTTCTTGGTCCTGGATCTCTACGCCGAGCAGATGGGTGACTCGCCCGAGGTGGACAATCTCATGACACAATTGCATCGTAGAGTCAGGCACTGCACGGATCTGGCTCAGCAAGCAACGTCGACGCAGGACATGCTGGATCTGCTTGCCGCTGGAGCGTGAGCGGGTGCCAGCGTACAGAATGCTATAATTGTAATGCGTTGGTGTTTCGCCGGCATACTTCTCAACCATGATCTTCGCGCCGCTTGCTCGTCGACGAAAGACTGCGATCGCCGCAAGTCGAACAAGAGACGAGATCACAGTTTCGAGGAGCGAATGGGCAGCCGTCCCGCCAAAAGAGGACAACGAGTGACGGATCTGCACTTGAAGCCTGAGAGCATCGTGAGGCACGGATTGGCAGCAAGGTCGACTCGGACCGGTGTGCGATGCTGTCTGTCTGGGGCCAGGACGCGGGAGCATGTTGGATACCCACGGCATAGATAGATATGTTTGCAATGACGGAATAGACCGCCAAAGCAAATTGCGATATTTCTATACATTGCTATCCCGGCTCGTCAACAAGCTCACAATGGAGTTCTCACAGACCCCACCATCACAAACAAATAGACTCAAAAAACCGACTCAGCAGTTCGACTCTATCCGAATCCCTTCCAGCGGCGTCTAACGGCTATGGAAACGGTGTTATGCAGGCCCAGATCTCGTAGGGCAGACTGATTGTCTTCGCCCTCACACCACTCATGTTTGACTAGATTGATCGGTCGATACGCCGATCATTCATGTTACGTTAATGACCGCCATCTCGGAGCGGTCATGGACACAGGCTCGCGGTTGACAAGATAACTGGCACATACAACGCTAAGGTAGTCTCAGCATTATTAGACCACTGTATATACCATCAGCAGTCTATTATTGAATGTATGGATATTATATTCATCTTATCATCGATTATAGTAAATTCCTTATATACAAACATTATATCTATATACAGTTCTTTGAAATCTAGCGTCGAATGGTTGATGTGTTACTGAATACCATATTAACTACTGAGTGCCACTTATTTTGGTAACCGCGTGACAGGATCATCGCTCGAGGATCTGTGGTCGTGAGATGTCCCCTCGTGCAAGGCATTGCCTATAAGAAAATCCGGAGTTGACCCCTTGTGTTTTCGACTCGATGTAAATATACGATGATTTTTTAGCATTTTAGAAATGACCATAATTTGTCGACGGACCAATGTGCATAGCAGCCGGGAGGAATATCAAATGCACCAGCGGCGTCGGAATGGCCTAGCAGACGTTGCGCAACGGTCAATGTTGAAAGTCTCAGACACGTTTTGTCGCTCCAACGCTTGGTCTTTGCTCGGTTGTCATGGTGTGGTTTCAGTATTCTGTGCGCCATAGTATTCGGACGTGGATCTGGTGTGACAAATGCTCGTTTTGATGCGGCTGTTCGAGAAGGATTGATGGATGCCGGAGCAAGAGTGAGATACTCTGTGGAGAATAGAAGATCTGACTGTTGCAGTCTCTGTAATATAAATGGTATCTAGTGCGTAGAAGAGAGTAGGTGATAATAGTGCAATGCCTTTTCCCGCTTTGATGCTTCTTCGATGTAGTGAAAAAAAGGAGACAAGATCTATTGTAGATATATAAAAAACGAATAGAAGAAAATAGGAAAGAAAGATAGACGTTTCCTCTCTAAAAGGTAAACATCATCAAGTTGGGGTTGAGAGCTATAGGAAGCGCCAGATGACACACTGCAGTCATGGCGAGGGGCCAGACGGCAATGAATTGATCGATACGCCAGAAGACAGGCAGAGCTGTCGCGGCGATGATCATGGACGCGATGCAGAAGAAGGAAAATGCAAGCGTGCCCTTGAAGTTCTTGAGAACCTTGGGAATCTCTTCGAAGAAGGTCGTGTTGGTGACTTCCTTTGCGGTGGCTCCCCATGACATATCGAAGTGGAACAAGTGAGACAACAGCGCCTGCGAGACGTGGATGGAGTTGCCGCCCAAAAAGATTGTGAGAAGAGGGATCCAGCATGCGTTGCGCATGAGACCCTTGAGCAGACCTTCTTCTTCGATACGGTAGCGGAGCATGGCGAGTGTGAAGTTACCCAAGATGGTGAAGATGGCCACGAGAGCGACGTACACCTGGAACGAGTTGAGGTAATACTTGTCGAGATGACCGTTGAACCATCCGATCATGAAGTAGTTGGCAAGTGTGAGGGCCCAGGCAGAAGCAAGGGCGTAGTAGGTGCCGATATAAGCCATGATGGTGAGTTTAGATGGGAACGGAATGACCGAGACGACGAAATCTCTGAAGAGCTTGGTGAAGATACCGCGCTTTGGCCACTGGTAGATGGGGTGGAAGATCAATTCAGAGCAACCGTAGGCGTATTTTTCCCAACGTGCCAGTTCGTCGTATACTGTGAGCGAGACACCCTCTTTGAAGCCGTCGCCAGTGTATCCGGCGAGACGAACGAGGTAACCAGCAGATTGAAGACGAAGAGCCATATCGAAATCCTCGGAAACAGTCTCCTCGGACCACCATTTCTCACGGCCATCAAGCTCATCATCGTATCCAATACTCTGCACAGCAGTCCATCTAATGACTGCGTTGTGGCCGACGAAAGGAGCAACATCGCCGGAAGCGACGGCGTACTTGATCTGAGTGTAGACGAGGTTGGTGAAGAAGGTGATACCCCTCTCGAAGAAATTGTCCGTGACGTTCATGACACCAGATGAGTATTGAAGAATGCCGACGTTCTGGGAGTGTTCCATCTCAGAAACAGAGTCGAGGAAACAGTCGACCGGCACACGAGTATCGGAATCGATGATGAGGATGTAGTCGCCCATTCTGACATTACCGTCGGCCCACGTACGTCCTTGGTCCTCCTCGACCACTTCGGTTAACGCGGTCTTGTATATCGCATCTTCATCTTCCTGTGTCCAGTTCTTGCCACGCTCCATGAGTGCCAGCTTCTCTTCGACTCTGGTGCTGACCCACATGGAGTAGTTCATGTTGGAAGCTTTCTTGAATTTTCCTCGGCGAGTAAAAGGCTCGCCTTTCTTTCCCTCAGGGTCGTGACCTGGTCGAGCAACCCATCCGATGTTGTGTTCATCGTAAAAGTCTTGACGGGCACGAGCTTCGTCTTCAGGAATCAACTGCATACCATCATCGTTGATGAAGACGTTTGCAGTACCTCCTTGCATTTCGTATGTGGAAATGGCGGCCTTGATAGAATGAATTGTTGGTTCAATGACAGCGGCGAGACCCTCCTTGTAGACAGGCATCTGGATGGTTACGTGGGGTAGCGCTTGTCCCTTGTTCTTCAGACGCTTTGGCGCAGTTCCGGAGTAGTATTTGTTGTTGGCGTTCATTTGCGAGATTGGACCGATGAGCTGGAAAATGTTTCCGACGAGCGACTGGAAGAAGAAGAGACCGAGCCAGAACTGAATCGGAGCGACGAGAATGAAACACAGGCGAACATAGTAGTAGTCGGTAGCGATTTCGAAGGCGACCTTTTGGAAACCAAGACCAATACAGATGGTACACAAAGCCAGTGTGCAGGCACTGCTGCAAGGCATGATGAGACATGGGCGGCGAGGTTTGCGAGGGTCGGCTCTCTCAACACCGTCGAACTCTTCGAAGATATCCTCCTCTTCAATCTTCTTGATTCCTTCCTCCTCATCTTCGTCACCACTGCCCCAGATCATGTGCATGAGACGCTTTTCGATGTTTTCCGCACGGTTGAGAAGGTTCTTAGGCTCATCATCCCAGACGATGAGAATACCACGGTCGGCGATGAATGCAGCGAACTGATGCTTTTGGCATCGAGGGAGGAATGTAATGTCCGGTAGGACCTGCAAGCGAAGACCGCCTTTGAGAGGTACGAACGGTTTGTCGTTGTTGTGGAGAAAGAGCTTGATGACACGGGTGCTGACGGTCATGGCACTCTGCAAAATATTAGTGTGAAACAGAAGCAGACTGGACTACTCAAGCATACCCTGACGTTCAGCATCTCAATGGCTTTGTAGAAACCATAGTCGTCGTCCATGAGCGTAGGTGGACAACATGTGTATTCTCCACGACTCTTCTTCAACACCACACCCTCGTCCTCGCCTCCAGCAGTCCAAAGCATCTCCATTTGTTGTTGGTAAAGAAAGTTGACCATGACATCGCACTGAATGTCGCGAAGATCGTCGCGATTGTTGTTTCGAAAGTCACCGGCTGGGTAGGCTACAATAGCTCTTGTTGAAGTGTATGGCTTTTCCTTTTCTTCTGATGATGTGATGGATTTTGTCTCTGGAGACTCGAAGCCTCCCTTTTCGTCGTATATGACAGTCTTGCTGTGATCCAGCATCATGGTTCTGCGTTTCTCCTGCATTGCCACGGATTGCCTTTTAATGGCCTCCTTGTTAGGCGTGACATACTTCTTGATGAAGCTCATGGCGGCGGTGGGTGGGAGTCGCTACCAGAGGTGGATGAAAAGGTCGCGCCGCAATGATGCGAGCGAAGAGTCTGGTGTAAATGACCAGAAGATGAAGGCCTCTTTTTCAGATGGTCTCGCAGGTAACAGAGCCGTTAGTAGAAGCGGCGGCAGAATATCGTTCGCCGATGAATGTGATATTAATGACGGGAATGCAAGTGAAATATTTTTGTTCGTGTACAGATATGATTAAGGAGAGTAATGAAAGTACGAGGTAAGAAGACCTCTTCAGCAGCAACAAGAGTGGAAGAAATGGATCAAAGAGAGTGGGACAGAACAAGAGGTCATGGTTGAACAATACAATTCGGCCTTGTGTCAGAAGGTATAACGGTTGCCGTCAATATGGGCGGCCAGTCTACATAGATCTTGTTCAATGTGTCTAGCCATGACCGTTTTGTCATAACGAGACGATAGAACAACCGTCTGCCCTAGGCGCGGCAGACAGCGCAAAATCACCAACGGGCAGGCTTATTAGTGCCATGTGAATGCTGAACAAGGTCACAACGGTCGAAGAAGAGATGATAGTCGATGGACTGGCCGTGTTCGAGATGAATTCTGTCGCAGGCGAACGGGACATGAAGTGATGGAGGACGATGAGATGCTGTGGAGTGGTCGAGGTGTCTAACGTGGGAGTTGCGGGCATCGAAGACTCTTGGCGGTCGAAGAACCGCGCTAACCACTTTGAGCAATTCACTTTACAATCACATCAGATGTACAAAAGATCCGCCTGATCTCTATTTGGCCAGACTTGATAGTCATGATTGTCTCGTTATGATGTGTGATACGCTAAATACGATCTTCGAGAGGGTCGCTTTTCCAGAGCTAGTTCGTTCAATATCCCAAAAACCAACGAGCCCGGAAAGAGCATTGGGGACATGGCGGATTGATCGCCAGTCTCTCTTCCCAGACGACCGCCCTCATCACAATGGCCTTCATTCCTGTAGCCTTCACACATGTCAGCCTCGTGCTATATATGAGCACAAAAAAGGCGAGAGCTTACCTATAGCTGACCAGAGTGTCGACCCGATGATTGTTGGTAGAGAAGCTCCTCAGCTGCACCTTTTCTCCGTTTTTGATCTCCTTTGCATCGCTGTCTCCCCATTCAAGCGGAACTTCCGAATCTGAATCCGCATATACAAGGACATTGAATGTGCAATTACCGTCTAGTTGGGGCAAGAATGTTACCGAAGCGGTGATTTGCCTGAAGATGGACTGAATCTCTTGTTGAATCTCCTGTTCCGATTTCTCAACCTTGGCTTGTTCGTTCCTGTTTTCGTATCAGTCACTGTATTGCCATGAGGAATACGAGGGTGAGTTTACGCTGTCGACGAGTTCTCGTCTGCGCCCTGTTTTGTTGTGATGTTCGCAGAGTCTTTGCCGAATATTTGGACCTTCACAAGAATGAGTGTGCGGTAACCACTTATGACCACTCAACTCACATCAAATTGCCACCTTTCTACGTGCTCCCCGGTTTCCTTGCTGGTGATGACGATGACTAGCTTCGAAATCTTTGCTTTGAGCATCCATTTGCTGAGCTGCGACATGATCTTTTTGATGTACGCCTTGACCTGGTCGTCTTGCGAGACTGAAAGACAGGTCAGTATGCAGTCCACAAGACTATCTTCCTCTTCGTACCCAACATGTTGAGTCCATATTTCTTGACGCTACTATGTGTCAGCCTCGAAGCAGCACTTCGATGCTCAAGTGACTCACGTCGTGAAGTCTTCAGGGGGATAGACGCCACGTTGGAACCTGACTCTCATCAGCGCTGGGCTCGACCTGCTTCACTACAATCATCATACAAGATAGTGTGTATGCAATATTCGAACTGGATTTTGTCAGATACGAATCGTGGCTCGTGATCAATGATCTTACAAACTCGTTGACAAGCTTGGATGAGCCTGGAAATGATCAGATCAGGGCCTCTTCCAACATTCGATCGGCTCACCTTTCAAGGCCAGCTTGTGTGTTTTATTCCTCTCTTCCCTTGATGACATTGTGCTACGTTCTGTCTTCCGATTGTGTATGTACGACTACGTATACTGCGTCGCCGCCCTTTCGAAGCTCTGTGTTTTGTTTGCGGAGTTGACCCGACGACCAGAGGAGAGATACTTGGATGTCGTCTTGATCAAGATCATATAAGTTTCTTTCCTCTTTTGAAAGGTAGTGAAGATTCAGGCGTTCTCTAAGAGATTGATATTTTTGTACAAGTCTTTTGCGTAATGGCGCTGGCGATGTTCAAGTACTTCAAACAGTCGACAAACAGCGGCATTTGTCGCTCAATGCCGGAGATTCTTGGCACGGCTCATCTGTCTTGAAGGTGGACATTTTTCGAGGTTACCTCTACACCACGAATATCTCAGCCTTCATCGCCGAGCCCCATGCAATCATGGTCCAGGACCCTCCGTAGTCTCTGGCAACCTCAGGCTCGCGTGCGAAGCCTATTCCTTACGTCGAAACCGATTCGCCATGAGCTGTTATACCGGTCTCGAGGCTTCCATGCCACGCGCTGCGCCTTCGCCCAGAAAGGTCAGGTCCAGTCTGATCTCGAGAAGCGCATATCGCAAATTCCGATAGAGCGGTTCAGGAACTTCTGTATTGTCGCCCACGTCGACCATGGAAAGAGCACCTTGAGCGACCGATTGTTGGAAATCACAGGAACCATTGCAAAAGGTGGGAACAAGCAGAGTCTGGACAGACTGGATGTAGAACGAGAGCGAGGCATCACAGTCAAGGCAAATACCTGTTCCATGGTCTACAATTACAAAGGCGAGGACTATCTGCTTCACTTGGTCGACACACCTGGTCATGTGGACTTTCGCGCCGAGGTCTCGAGAAGTTATGCAAGTTGCGGTGGTGCTCTGCTCCTTGTCGATGCTAGTCAGGGCGTGCAAGCGCAGACCGTGGCCAATTTCTACCTCGCTTTTGCCGAGGGACTAACGCTGATACCGGTCTTGAACAAAATCGATCTTCCGTCCGCGGATCCCAAGCGCACACTGGAGCAGATGAAGGATACCTTTGAGTTGGATCCGAAACAGTCGGTTCATGTGTCTGCCAAGTCAGGCCTCAACGTCGAATCGCTTTTGCCCGTCATTATCGAAGGCATACCTGCTCCGGTGGGAGATTCGACCGCACCCTTGAAGATGCTCCTAGTGGATTCGTGGTATGACAATTATAAAGGCGTCATTCTTCTCGTTCGAGTCTTCGAAGGACAGATCAAGGCAGGTGACCATGTTGTTTCGCTTGTTACTGGTAACAAGTACTACGCGGGCGAAGTAGGCATCATGTATCCTCTACAAACTCCCCAGACCGTCCTCCGTGCGGGCCAAGTCGGTTACATTCACTTCAATCCCGGTATGAAGAGACATCAAGAGGCCAAAATTGGAGACACATACACGACGGTTGGTTCAGAGAAACTAGTGAAAGCCCTGCCCGGCTTCGAGGAGCCCAAGTCAATGGTGTTTGTGGCCGCGTTTCCGACCGACCAGGGCGATTACGAACACCTTGAAGACAGCATCAACCAGGTCACGCTGAACGACCGCTCCGTGACAGTCCAGAAAGAATCTTCCGAAGCGCTGGGCGCAGGCTGGCGTCTCGGTTTCCTCGGAACACTGCACTGCTCCGTCTTCGAAGATCGCCTACGGCAGGAGCACGGCGCGTCCATTGTCATCACGCCGCCCTCAGTACCATTCAAAGTGATCGATACATCCGGCAAAGACCGCATCGTGACAAACCCAAACGATTTCCCCGACAGCGCTTCTGTGCATCAACACGTACGCGAGCTACAAGAACCATATGTCCTAACCACCATTACTCTTCCCGAAGAATACCTAGGTCCGGTCATTGAGCTCTGCGAGCAGAACCGAGGGGAGCAAGAGTCGCTCACCTTCTTCACGGCCACACAAGTGATCCTGAAATACAACCTGCCTCTCGCCCAACTCGTCGACGATTTCTTCGGCAAGCTCAAGGGCACGACAAAAGGCTACGCCAGTCTTGACTACGAAGACAGCGGCTGGCGAAAATCACCGCTCCAGAAGCTACAGCTGCACGTCAACAAGGTCCCCGTCGATGCGGTCGCACGTATCGTGCACACATCTCAAGCCGACAAGATCGGCAAGGCCTGGGTCAGCAAATTCAAGGAGCACGTCGATCGTCAGATGTTTGAGATTGTGATACAGGCGGTAGCGGGGAGGAGAATCGTGGCCAGAGAGACGATCAAGCCGTTCCGTAAGGATGTGTTGCAAAAGCTGCATGCAGCTGATGTTAGTCGGCGCAGGAAGTTGCTGGAAAAGCAGAAAGAGGGACGTAAGAAGCTCAGGGCGGTCGGCAATGTTTCTATAGACTCGCAGGCTTTTCAAAAGTTCCTGGCAAAGTAGGAATGGTCAATACAATAAGATGAAATGGAATGGAGGAAAAATCACGAGCCCTGTCCAGCCTACGGATGTTGAGAGATTGTATGAGTACATGAGCCCCGATATAGCGTTCCGTAGTACCAGAGCCGAACTATACTGGAGGAGAATGCACATTCCATATGTCACCAGAGTTTCCTCGATATCATAAGCCGTGTTCTTTGTCATTTGTGTATGGCGATGTTAACTGCCTGGGGATTTACAGTGAAAATGGAAGCAAATGCCGGCGTCGCATGTGAAGCAACGTCATTGGCCGATCGCGCACCGAGTCGCACGACGCGCGACAGCTTGAACCGCAACAGCCCATTCACCTTCATATCTCTTGCTTCGTTGATCAAGAACACTCGCATCGAATCGACACGGTCAAATCGCAGCCATGTCGGCCTCTCTTCCGGGATCGCGTGATCTTCCTGCAAGTCAGTATGATCTTTCGAAGTACTGGGGGCGTGTTCTGCAGTCGGCTCAGATATCGGATCCAAGGTAAGATCAGGGAAAGATCACAAAGACGAGTATCAGCACTTCGGTAATGATGTCTTCTGTACTTTAGATTAGTTTTACTTCTGCCTATTCTCTGCCTCTCTCAGTCGTCCCTTCTCCTGTACACCAGCTAACTAGCAAGGACCCTCTTCACATCGAAAACAGGACTTGACCATGCAAAAGAACTTCTCATCTCATACAAGCAAGGCAAGATCCAAACAATGACTCCGGAATTATGGCAGGCGAAAAAGATCGTAGATTCGACACTCCACCCAGGTAACTTTGGCTAACAATCGGGGTTCGAACTATTACTGATCAGCGACAGACACTGGCGAACCTGTCTTTCTCCCTTTCCGCATGTCAGCCTTCGTCTTATCGAATCTTGTCGTAACAGCTGGTATGCTGACTCCAAATCTCCCCACCATGGGTACTCTCGGCTGGCAGATCACCAATCAGTCCCTCAATGTTGCAATCAACTCGTCAAATGCGAACAAGTCATCCCCGATCTCAACTTCGACCATGGTCCAGTCATACTTTCTCGCCGTCGGTGCAAGCTGTAGCGTTGCTCTCGGTCTAAATGCTCTGGTACCGCGACTCAGGTCGCTAAGCCCCGCGGCCAGGATGACACTCGGCCGTCTAGTTCCATTCGCAGCAGTCGCAAGCGCAGGAGCTCTCAACGTTTTCTTGATGCGTGGCGAGGAGATCAGAAAAGGTATCGACGTCTTCCCATCAGAATCGGAGGCCACTCGTACGAAGCGCGAAGAGAGCGGGCAAGAATTGCAGTCTCTTGGCAAGAGCAAGAAGGCCGCCACTCTTGCTGTTGGTGAAACAGCACTCTCGAGAGTCATCAACTCGACGCCGATCATGGTCCTGCCGCCTTTAATCCTTGTTCGTCTTCAGCGCACTGCCTGGCTTCAACAACGACCGCGAATGACCCTTCCTATCAACCTTGGATTGATCTTCACAACTAGCGTTTTTGCACTACCTTTGGCGCTTGGGGTCTTCCCCTCACGGCAGGCCGTGAATGCGAAGACTTTGGAGGAGGAGTTCTGGCCTCGTGCTGGCGATGGTGGTATGGTGGAATTCAATAGGGGCATGTGAGAGATCTAGGACCTGTAATGCTGCTTCACGGCCTCGGACGCAAGCGGATATATCAACAAATCGAAACGTCGACCAAGAAACAACAACCGGTGTCGTGTAAGTGCCTTGGTCGATATCGCCGGGCATATCAGCATGGGTGAAAATCATCTTCAGCAATGGGCACTACGGCGTCAGTCCGTTGATGTTCAGGTTGATTCTAGTGCGGTCTTACCCTTTTTTTTGTAAGCCTTTGCTCTGCTCGGATTTAATGATTTGCTAACAGGATGCACCGACTCAATCTGCTGGCGCGCTTTGCCTAAACCATTTACAGCTAGTCCTGCAGCATCCCGATTGGCTGACGAGACGCCCGTCAGCAACTTCAATCAACCTAAGCATGATATATCATTACCCATCTCCATATTTGAGTACATTGTCCTTGGTGTTTACCTGCACAAAATTCAAATGGACGGTCTCATGACTTCGGCCGCGAGCCACTTCGGAGATTCCCTGTGGTGCTCCCCTCACAGTCCCGATCGGGTTCCAACTGACTGTAGTATCACATATGGAGACGCCGCTACTTGTAATTACAAATCAAAACAGACACTGACTACCCTGGCATCGTGGTTAGCAGGTGACAACGACAAGTCTGGCAATGGTGAGGTGTTGCGCGACGTACATGGCGGGATCAGATCCAGTTTTCGATTGGTAACCATCAATCGACAGAAGAACAATCACGGCAAGCATGAATTGCTTGTTACGAAGAAGGATTTCACCACGCTGTTCAATCTACTTTGCCTGGACATAACAGTGATGCATCTCCTACATCGACGAAAAGAAGGGTTCCATATCATACAGCCGTCGAGCCCGGACGCCACATGGACATATTACTACAGTCTCTATCAGTTCTACACAATCATCTGGAGCTATGATCCGACCCACCTGACAACCAAAGCCCTCCTCATCAACGATGTAGAAACGGACAACAAAGACTCGGCCTCCAACCCTTTTTGGAAATTGGACTTGTATCGCGAATCGCATGCCCATCCAGGGTATATCGCACTTGCATGTCTCCATTTCAATATTGATCGATTCGATGAAATGATTGACAGGCAGAAGGACTATATCAGGGACGTTGACAGACGGCTAGGATATCTCCCGAGGCAGTACCTGCCGTATAGCGCTGCAACACCTAGGTTAGCCGATCACCCAAAAGACCTCGACCTGGGCGCCACAGCCTACTACATGGGCTCTGCTAGATCGCGACTGTTGATCATCTCACACTGGATTGGTGATATGATGCCGCTATTTGATCTCATCAACATGCCCATATCGTCCAAGCACTTCGCTGCAATCGCAGATCTTCACAGGCCGTATCTTGAACAAGTCACACGCGAGCTACATAATGCAGGCACTTTCATGCAGAGCTATATCAAGTCGACAACAACACAAACCAAATCGCTGAGCGAAAAGACCGGTACACATCTGACAGTAGTACGTTTGTATCCAGAGCAGATATCGCTTTCTGCATATTAACAAACTTCAGCTGTACAACCTTAACGCTCAAGCCGATACGGCCGCCAGCATAGAGCTGGCTAAAGACTCGCGAACACTGGCACTGGCAGCCATGCGAGACAGCTCAGCCATGAAGACAATCGCAGTCATGACCATGGTATTCCTCCCCGCCACCTTCTTTGCTGCTCTGTTCGCCGTCCCCTCGCTGCAATGGGACGCTTCGCCTGTCGTCCAACCGACATTCTGGGTCTACTGGGCGTTCACCATCCCCTGCACGATCTTGGTTATTTGTGTGTGGTATGTCTTTACCTCGCGCGAGCGCACTCACGTGCATCACCTCAACAAACATGAGCGTGAAGGTATCGTGAAGCGTACCAAGGGTCTCAGTGGCATGAATGCTACTTTGTCTCCTAGCAAAGGCTTCAATGGAACTCTGAGTGTTACCGACGCTGCAGATTCGAGTCAAAGTGCAACGCCACCGGCCGCGCATGAACCACAGACCATGCCAGGCACCAGAGCCAGAGCGGCCTGGCGACGGATCAGCAGAAGCATTCATGCTCAACCTCCAGATAACATTGTGTGATGGATGGTATCCCAAACCAATCCGAACCCCTTCGCTATGTCCCCGTGAAGGGACACTTCGAGGCCGCCAAATTACGACCATCAGAAGAGAGAGTACAATATCCACTTCGTCACATCGCCTGACCTTACGTCTTCTACCTATTACTCGTTGTCGTTATGGAGCTACTTTGTCCGCAAACGTGAACATTCACGAGGAGATTATGACAGAATCTGATACCACGCTGATGACCTTCCAACTCCCGGGTATCCGATATCACCTCTCATAGTTGATTGATAACCAGGTTCATACTGTGAAGACATGTTTCTCTCGATATCATTTCGTGAACAGGATTTGATCTCCAACAGATTCCCCACATCACCCCCACATATGCGACCTTCCCCATCGGGGAGCCATATCAATTCCACCTTCCATTGATACACTGCTTTTCTGACTTCACTTCTTATGTACTACCAATTGATACGATGGCAGATATCTCGACATGTCCACCGCTCACACGAGCTTCGGTCCAAGAGGCGCACACGAAAATCAAGTCGTACATCCACCGCACACCAGTACTGACGTGCCAAACCATTACGCAGATTGCAAACACCGCCCAAACCACCAGCGACATCTCAACATCCGGTCAAGATGCCTCCCTACCGCCGGCCAAGCCGCGCATGAACCTCTTCTTCAAATGCGAGAACATGCAAAAGATCGGTGCCTTCAAAGCCCGCGGCGCATTCCACGCCCTGTCTCGACTATCAGCCGCCGAACTCTCGAACGGTGTAGTAACGCACTCGTCAGGCAACCATGCACAAGCACTCGCGTTGGCCGCCAAGACGTTCGGTGTCAAAGCGTATGTGGTCATGCCGAGCATCAGCACGCCGAGTAAGATCGAGGGCACAAAAAGTCATGGTGCGGAGGTCATCTTTCCGGGTCGACGAGTGAGGAGCGGGAAGAGGTTGTTAGGGGGGTCATTGAGCGGACAGGTGCGAGACTCGTCCCGCCTTATGATCATCCAGATATCATTCTGGGACAAGGTACGCTGGCTTTAGAGATGCAAGAGCAGGTTGAGAGTATGACTGGGGGGTATCGGGGAGAGGGCACAACGAGGGGTGGATGTAGCTTTGCTGCTGAGAACGGGGTTGGTATAGAGGAAACGTCAGGGAGGAAAGGGTTGGACGCTGTCATTGCGCCCTGTGGTGGTGGAGGCATGCTGAGTGGTGTTGCGACCGCGTTGCAGGAAACGGGTATCAAAGTGTTTGGAGCCGAACCGAGTTTTCAAGGCGCGGACGATGCACAAAGGGGTTTGAAGCAGGGAAAGAGGATCGAGAGCGTCAAGACCTTGACAATAGCCGATGGACTGAGGACGCCGTTGGGTGAGATCACATGGAAGGTCGTCAGTGATACGGACAAGGTCAAGGGCATGTTCAGTGTGACCGAGGAGCAGATTAAGAGTGCCATGAGGCTGATGCTGGAAAGAGCGAAGATCTTTATCGAGCCATCGGCTGCTGTAGGCGTTGCGGTAGCGTTGTACAACGAGGAGTTCAGGCATATGGTAGAGAAAGAGGCTGGAGAAGAAGGATGGAATGTGGGTATTGTGTTGACGGGCGGTAACACAACGGTGGATGCCATAGCGAAGCTCTTCGCGCCTAGTGCTGTGCAAGGAGAGAGGCAAGAGGGGAAGGTCGGTATGAACGGCGAGAAGATTGCGGAGAACGTTGCGGGCTAACCATGTCGGACTTGCATCTGTACATAATAGACGGTTCGATTCCGCATCCTTCGTGCTGCACACTGTTCGGTCAGACATTAATGAAATGACTCGAGGAAAGGATGATATCTGGTTACTGTTAGATCTGAGGGGTCATGGTTGTCTCAAATATACCGATTAGGTAGGCGCACGGACGATGTGAATCTTGGGGTAAACAGTAATGACGATGTGGGGTGAAGTCTATTCCAAACAGGAGCCGCCAACCACCGAGGCGTAAGGTACCAATGAGGACTGACTCAAGCACGGATCGCATTGTCGTTGTGTTCCATCTGCTCCAGACGTTCCTGCACATGATGCCTGTTTCTTACACCTCGCCTTATGAGAAGATTTTGGCTAGTTTTGGCGACGTCCAGGGACGACTGAGACTATCCAGTGTGGTATTCGTTCACGTGATCGACCGCCTCCTGCCAGATTGACAGAACCGGAGGAGGGACGGCCGACATAAGTCAGGAAGGCGCGACGAAGGTGAAGATGCAGCAAGTCCTGCAGAATCAACGCGATAGGTGTGTCACCGTGTTCGGAGCAGTCTCCACTCCAGACTCATATCCATAACCCCTGCCTGACCAGCAGCTGATACTCCTTTCAGCTTTCCAAGCAGCAGTCCAATATTGCAAGAGTGCATGTCTTCTGGTCTTTCGAAGATGAATACATGGATCAAATCAGCACTGTTCTTGACCTCGGCCGTTGGAGTATTGCCTGGCGCTCATCCGCATCACAAGCCATCACAGTCACAAACACCGCGCTTCTATTCCGGATGGGATGGAATCAGATACATGTTCAGCTTGTAGGTGTCACCTTCTGGAAGGCCTCGACACAAGGTTAACCTTTGTTCTGTAGCGGCGACTCGTACTCGACCACAGAATTCAACGATTTACTACAACAGCCGAATCCGTCGAACCCGCTGGGCAATCCAGCCTACCCGTGAGTCAATCAAACGAGAATGACATTGATTTGATCTACAAGTATTGACGAGGATCAGTGGGTACACGTCGTCGAATGGACCGAATTGGGTAGACTTTCTCACGACAACGTACAACCAATCTTATATCGAAACTGTCAACCTGGCTGTGGGTGGTGCAACCGTGGACAGGCATCCACTCATTTCACAATCTTTCAAACATCAGGTCCGTGAGAGATATCTACCTACGTATTCCGGAAAAGCAGTACTACCTTGGGAAAGCCATGACACGCTGTTCGCAATGTTCTTTGGCATCAACGATATCGGAAACGAGTACAAAGTGGAAGAGGCATTTCTTGCCAGTCACGTCTTCCAAGTCTACAGCGAGCTGATCGATGAGCTATATCTGACAGGGGCACGAAACTTTCTCTTCATGAATGTTCCTCCAGTCGATCGCTCGCCTTGGATGACGACAGGCATTCCCAAGTTCCCAGGATGGCCCGCCTTCTATCACGCTGACATTGCCGACTTCAATTCACGCCTGATTGAGATGGTGAACAAGTTTGTAAGGACTCATCCAGACGTCACTGTGTTTATGTTCGATACCCACGCCATCTTTTCTCGAGTCTTGAACGACCCTTGCGATTACGTGGAGACATGCTCGTTGAAAAACACTACCCACTACTGCGAGGACTACCAAAGTGGCACTCCGGATTGGTATACGTTCGACGAGAGATGCGACATTCCTGTCGATCAGTACTTCTGGCTCAACTCTGCCCATCCAACATTCAGGATACACAATGCGACTGCGAAAGCTATAGCCGCGGGTTTGAGTCTCTTGGGCAGGTCGTCAGACAAGGTTGGAGCTCCTGTACAGATAGCATCGTAAACGAACAATCTCACGGCTGCAATGCACTCGTATATCTTATGTTCTTCGACAGGCACCTGTACGTCATTGTATTCGTGTTTATATCAGCATTTGAAGTGAAGATCTCATGCAGAGTATGGTTTATCCCAATGCAGGAACAGATCGGCGAACATACCGAATGCAGGCAGCGTTTGTTCCTGCCGCGCTTAATCTAAACATAGTCTCGCTCTAACCCACTTTAACCTCGGAAAACTCGACGCTGCATTTCTCTGATTGGCCTGCTTGAACTCCGACCGGATGATTTTCAAGCGATCGTCGGACCCCATCGCCCGAAACTGTCACGATTTGGGGTTCGATACGCGATTTGTGGCTACCAAACAAGTCAAGAACTCCACCCGGTTCCGGAATAATTTAGTATAATTTATAGTAGCTGCCACATCTGGACGCCATCATTCACTACTTCGAGCTCTTCCTCTGACACCGACACTGTACGACCTCCCGCGTACGTGCAGGCCGTCTTACGTGAGCACCCCAGTGAGCAGTGCTCCTCGCCGTTTACTGCAGCATCCCGCATTGAAGCTTACTGCGACGATTCTATGTCTCACGTTTCAACGCTCTGCGATCTCACGCGGCGTTTCCGAACTTCATAACCGTCAACTGTCTCACTTTCCAGCCTGACCAGCCTGACCTCGACTGTTTCGTTGTGCTCGGACAGGATCGTTACACACAGAGGCCGACTTGGCGCTCTCGACACCTCCATCCTCCGTCATTCAGCTTTCTCGCCTTTGATTGCTATATCCGTACGAGTGAATTGGATCGTCCAACATGTCGAAGCGCACCATCTATACCATTGTCACACCGCTCCCGAAGACCATTACAAGGGATACGGCCGTGAGAGCATTACACAACCATGGAGAGGTGAGTGCCACCAAGACACGTCATTTGCGCGTGACAGTGCAGGAACTAACTGCGACGAAAGATGATCGAGCTGAATCCTCTCGTCATAAGCCATGTACCTTGCAAAGCACCACCCCAAGCACCTGCCGACGAGTTCCACTGTATCTGGTACGAGTTGACCGACAAGATCTCCTACTTGCCCGGCATCAAGGGCTCCGTCACTTACAAAGCATGCTTTCACGACCTCCCCAAAGGACTTCAAACACACATTTATGCTCCAGCCGGACTCGAGATCAAAGAGAAATGGGTAATTGGCGGCAACGAGCAAGGCGAAGAGCGCGAGATTCTCGAACTCGGTCTACACGGAGTCCCTCGTGAAGGACTGTACCTGCGCGAAGACGTCGACATGAAATGTAACATGCTCATGACCTCGTTCGTCAAGAAGACACTCAAGAAAGCCCACGCTGTGCTAGTAGAGCGTCTGCTAGCAAAAGCCGATCTCGAAGAAGACAAAGCCTACCGCGCCAACTTCCTCTCGCCCAAGGTCATCAGATCCAACCCCAACTCACCCAGCGTCTCCTCGATACGCACCGCTCAAACACCGCGATCAACGCACATGCGCGAAGTCATGCAATTCGAAATGCCGGGCGACACGAACTATGCAGAGCTGCCGTCACACAACGGTCTGGGAATCGGCATCGCAGTATCGAGCCCGCAGCCATCCTACCACGCAGTATCGAGCCCACAGCCATCCTACCTGGATCCGCAGCGGCGCGACCGCGACCGCCACCCGTCCGTGGACGACAGCACGACCGACACCTCCTCCCTCTCGCGCTCGACGAGCATGCGCAGCTCGAACAGATATAGCATGGTGCACAACTTCTCGTCGCCGAACCCGCGCCAGATCTCACCAACAAATACCTCACCGACCAACTACTCGCCCACACACCTGAACTCGCCCGCCCCGCCGTACTCGCGCCAGAACAGCTCCTTCGCCGAACTCCCCGCGACCGAGAAAGCAGCCGTGCTGCGCGACGTGCAAGTACGGTACCCGGACGGGACACCGCCTGAAGAGCTAGACAGAAGCAGACTTGATGGCATTAGAGAGTCCGAGAACAGTGATGTTGTGCCTCCGTTACGGCTGGGCACGAGTCCCTTGCCCAGGAGGGGCAGTGGTAGTTTTCCGCCTCACATGCAACCGATGGGTAGTCCCGCGACCGTGAGGTTTGAGCTTGAGTAGTTGTATACGGGTAGTAAGGGGGGAGAGTGAGCTTGGGTGGTTGAGGTTGGCGAAAACACCATCGTAGCGCGCGCGACTTCCGACGGAAGGGAAGAACCAGGAAAGGGAGAGATGGGGTGAGCTGGACTTTGGATTTTTGATACCCTGACGCAGTTTTATGTATATACCAAACTACAATTTCGACATTTATCTCAATACGATTATTGGAAGCACCCGGTTGCTCCATTCACTTACTGTATACAGAATTTGTTGTTCGAGATTGAGTAGCTTGATGGATTACCCGTACGGCTTATAGGGATCTTTTATTGTTGGTCATGACTTACAGAGAGAATCACGTACACGAAGTACTGCATGTGGTTGCAAGTAAACCAGACATCAAATTTTGTGTGGCCCAACCGGGCGCCTCCCAGAACGATTTGATATTTTACATGACCAACCGGGATCCAGGCAGGGAAAAGCGTGTATCTATCAACTCCTCCCTCCTCCTCTTGCTCTCCCACTTCCTTATCCTCCCCGACAAACTGCTCTTGCTCATCCTCTCCGTTATGCTCCTCGACGAATCCTCGCAGAACTTCGACAAATCTTCGCAGACCGATTTCTCACTGCGACTCTGGTCTGAGCGAGCGAACAGCTTTGCCGGCACGCCAGATCTCCAAGTTGCGGATCTCCTCCATCTCGGCCTCAAACTTGGCTCTGTAGTCCTTCTGGGACGCGTACTCGAGGGTGCGGCGGGTTTCCTTAATGGGTAATTAGTTTTTGTTGTGTTTGAATTTTTTGAATTTTTGTATCTTACTTCGCCCTCCTTCACCGATGTATAGAGATCGTCAAAAACTGGCTTTAGAGCGTCCTTGAAGCGTGCGGACCAGTCAATGGCGCCGCGACGGGCGGTCGTCGAGCATGCGGCGTACATGTAGTCCTACACAGTCATTAGCTTCTTGTTGTTTTATTGTGGAGACTGTTGCACATACCATGCCGTTAGCACCAATCAATGGGTAAAGAGACTGGGTGGCCTCCTCGACGGTCTCGTTGAAGGCCTCGGAGGGGGTGTGGCCGCGCTCGCGCAGAACCTCGTATTGCGCGAGGAACATGCCGTGGATGCCGCCCATCAGGCAGCCGCGCTCGCCGTACAGGTCGCTGTAGACTTCCTTCTCAAAGGTCGTCTTGTACATGTAGCCCGCGCCGACGGCGACACCGAGTGCGACGGCCTTCTCCTCGGCCTTGCCGGTCACGTCCTGGTAGATGGCGACGGAGGCGTTGATGCCGCGGCCCTCGCGGAAGAGAGAGCGCACTGTGCGGCCGGAACCCTTTGGTGCAACGAGGATTACGTCAATGTCGGTTGGGACCTCGACCTTGGTCTGGCTCTTGAAGACTGGGGAGAAACCGTGGGAGAAGTACAGGGTCTAGCAAGAGGAGTCAGAGTCAGCAAATGTGTTTCTGTGTTTTGAATGGCATTGCTTGTACATACCTTGCCCTTGGTGAGCATTGGCTTGAGGTGAGGCCAGGTCTCGGATTGCGCGGCGTCGGAGAGCAAGTTCATGATGATAGTTCCCTTGTTGACAGCCTCGTCAATGTCGAAGAGGTTCTTGCCCGCGACCCAACCGTCCTGCTCGGCCTCCTTCCACGAAGCACCACCCTTTCTGACACCGACGATGACGTTCAAGCCGTTGTCGCGAAGGTTGAGACCCTGACCGTGACCCTGGGAGCCATATCCGATGAGAGCGAGGGTGTCGTTCTTGAAGTACTCGAGGAGCTTCTCTCTTGGCCAGTCGGCTCTCTCTGCGCACGTGTTAGGTACTGCATGCAACTCATTGTTCTGTCCAATCTCGACCTACCGAAGACATCCTCCTTGACACCGGCAAAGTCAACAGTCTTGACACCACGGGTCTGCTGCGCGGACACGGCGATCTTTGGGGACTGCTTGACAGCAGAAGCGCGACCAGCGTTCAGAGCAGCAGTCAAGTAAGTCCTCTGCTGAACAGCTGGGCGGTTCAATTGCTTGAGGGAGCTCCTCAGAGCACGGCTGGCGCTTCTTGTTGCAGACATTGTGTGATGTGTGAATTGAAAATGGAGTTTAGAAGTAGGCAACTTGAATTTCGTCGCGTTTACAGGAGTCACTCGAGTATGGGCCAATTTTGCTGGCGACATCGGCCAGCTTCCATTTTCGTGCGCACGGTTCGAAAATCCATCGGCCCCGGCCCGCTGATGAGCTCCTCCGGGGTAACCAGCAACCTCCGTCACATGAAAGAGAAAAGAACAACATTCACTCGCACCGAAGTTGAGAATCTCACGACATTTTGGCTATCTATCATCGTGGAGCAGAGACTTGTAATCTCTTCCATGTCGAAGGTCACCTAATAAGCGCTCGATACATTGGTTGTCGACAAAGTGTCACGTGTAGTAGTGTAGTATGGCTATAGCATTATATTGTACAGGGCAGCAGAATGTCCGTGCACGCCTGGGCCTAGTGGTGTTATCCATCAGTTCTACTTGAGCATCAAAGATCGAAGAATAACACGAATAGCTTACTACATCGTTGGTTTCCTACCAATCCTCGCTGGGAACGCAATCACTCGAAGCCACTGCCAAAACCGCCGCCAAAGCTACCCAAACCACCGCTCCTTCTCATACCCGCGATCCTCTTCACATTGTCTAAACGAGCTCTCTCCGCCTTCTCCACGATCACTCTGCGCTCCGCTTCACGTGCAGCATAGTTGATACTGCTCTTCTTGCTACCTCCCATACGAACATTTGAGCTGCCATCCCTCTTGAGAGGAGGTGGAGGCATCGATGTCGAAGCCGAAGTCGTCGATTGGTTGGTCGTTGCTCGGCGAAGGAGGGATGGCGCTTTGAATGAGCCGAATGAGCGCATCGAGCCTGATTGGAAGGCCAGGTTGCTGGTGTCTGCCGATTCACTTGCTCCAGATGTGGTATTCCTGAGCAGAAGTCTGTCGACGATCTCTGGCTTTGCCGGAGTGCGTCGGGCCGAGTATGGTGCTCTTTCGACTGGCACGTCTGGGGCGCCTAGGATCTCTTGGGTTGCTTGCGCTACGTCTTCCATGTCATGGTCGTCAAGCCCGTCGTACTCGTCGTCTGAGAGTGAGACACGCTCCTCACGCGCATGCGGCTCGTCGATCAGGAACGACAGCGACTCTCTGACTTCATCCAGAGAAGCTGGCTTTCGGAATGCCGAGTGAAGTGTGCGGCGCAATGGACCTGGCAGACGCTTCGCAGGACGGTCAATGCCTTGAGGCTGGTCTTCTGGCTTGCGTTTCAAAGCGTTACCACTGATGGATGTTAAAGGCTGAGCCTCTCCAGTTTGTGTGGCTTGTTGTGAGGCTGAATCTTGTGAATCAGGAACGGTTTCTTCCGCACCATCCTCTTTGCCATCGAGAAGGTCCATCTCCTCTAGCTCGTCACGGTCTTCGATGGCTCTCAGAAAAGCCTCTTTCTTCTGATTTCCGTTGAACTTGCCCAACTTCTCATCATCAAGCAAGAGCCTCCTCTTGCGAGCTTCTTCGCGCTGCTTCCGACGTCGACTCTCGTTGATCTGCTCGTCTTCATCCGAGTCTAGATCGAAAGCTCCTCCGCGTTGGCGACGCAGAGCACCAGACATGAGGTCCTTGTAAAGTTTGGAGGTCTGGGCCTCGTTATCAGCTCGAGCCTTTTCGCTACATCGATGTTAGCATGCCATCAATTCGTGATTGGCCGAGTACTTACGCATAGAACGCAGCCAGCTTCCTCTCGTCGACATTCACTTCACTCTCATCGATCATGGCCTTGTCCTCCGCATCAGCTTCTTCGTCGCTGTTCTCCCTATCGTCACCACCAAGTCCAGCGTATTCGTCCTCAGACTCCTCGGCTTGCTCGTCAAACATTGCCTTGGCTTCACTCTTCTTGCGGTCAAAGTCGGGCTGCACGCGTTTTGACGCAGCTTTCTTCATGACGTCGAAGGCAGTGTTGTCTTTCACAGGATGAATGACTGGAACGCCACCAACAACCGACTCGTCGTCATCTGCATCGGACTCCTCAGCCAGGCCGATTCGTTGCTGAAGAGTACGGCGCCTCTGTGGGAGCGGCGATTCAGACACTGGAAGTACAACAGTATCTGCGGTAGATGGACGCATGCTACCCCGTCGAGCCGGCGTGTCACGGTATCCGAATCCGACGTCCTGAGAAGGACTCGGAATATTCGATGTCTGCGACAGACGCGCCATGGCGGGAGTAGCCAGAGCAGCCTGGGTGTAGTCGAGGTTGATCTGCTGCGATGGCGTCGACTCTTCTCGGGCTCTATTCGCAGTATTCTGGCTATCTTCGACAATTGACTCCTGCGTCTCGTCGACGAATGCCTGCTCGAAAGATGGGAGGGGCACGAAAGGAACGCTCTTCCGGAAGAGCTCAATCGAGTCTTGCTCCTGGGATGCGTCGGCTTGAGATTGTGACTGCGACTGTGATGGCGAGCCCATAGTGGCGGCGAACATCTGAGAAAGTCCCATCGCGGCGGCTGGTTTCGGGCCGAAGCCAAAGGCAGCAGCTAAATCGTCGTTCATCAGTTGTCCTTCTTGATGAGGAACGGCTGGTGGGAGCTGGTTGTCTTCTTCGTCATCATCGTCATCCTCAATCACTCGTCTCTTTCGGTTTGTCGGTTTCGGTGCTGAAGGTGTCTCCTCATTCTGTGTCGACGAGACCATCTCTTCTGCTTGATCGTCTTGGCCTTCAGCGCCTGCATCCGCGTCCTCCTCTGCCGCGTCGTCAAGCAAAGGGTTAGCATCAGCATCGACTTCCATCTCATCTTCGTCCTCAGACCCAGACAGCTCGGCCTCCGCCTCTTCACCTGCGTCTTCTTCGCCACTTGCAACGTAGTCTTCGTCCTCGCTCTCGTCGTCACTAGCGAGCATGCTGACGTCACCACCTTCCGCCCTGGCTGCCTTCTTCTCCTTTTTCCGCAGCTCGTCGGCTTCCTGGCGAGCACGCTCGAGCATGTTCTCAAGCTCCATCTGGTCTTTCTCGCGCTCCTCTTCGGTCATAATGATCTTGCCCTGAGCACGCAAAGCTGCAATTCTCTCGTCTCTTTCCTGCCGCAACTGAAGAGCGGCACGTCTGCGCAGGACCGTCTCAAGCTCTCCAGGAGTCATGGAAGGTCGAGCATTTTTACTCTTCTTTTGCGGCTCAGATCCGATCCCGGCAAGTCTTCGAAGAGTCAGAAATGCTCGTGACTCGTTTGCCTTTTGTGGTTGAACGTTGTTGAAAACCGAGAATCGGTCTTTGACGATCTCTAGATCATCATCAGAGTCGTCGAGATTTGCCAATTGAGAAGGTCGAGCTCCTGGAAGAACGCGAATCCGCAATGGCCGCTGATTTGATGGTAAGGAAGCTCTGTTGACAGTAATAGGAGCTTCTATGGTAGCCGGCGCTTTGCCTTTGTCGACTTTACCAACCGGCTGGGAGGATAGTACATCCTCGAGGCTGGGTAACTCTTCCTCCTGGTCCTGGTCGTCGATAACGTTTGTTCTTCCTGGCGACCTCTTGTGCTGCTCGTTCGCACTAGGTGGGCTTGAGGGAGGTGTGTCCGCTCCAGTGGCGCGCTCGTTGTCTGACGAAGCCAGCGCTGAAGACGAAGTGGTAGGCTGATGTTGTTGCGGTCTGGTTGCTGAGGTCTCCGGCTCCTTCTTACGAGCGAATTTGGCTGCAAAGTCCGTCATGGTAAACCTCTTTTTCACTTTCGCCTGATGCGTAAGTTGCATGTTACGATTCATGCGCTGTGTCTCTTTGTTCATCTCTTCAATTGCTTTCCTGCTAGCCTTGCGTGTAGGTCTCGCTGACGAACTCAAGATCTGGTCGGCGTTTGCATCTTGTGTGTCTTCCTCTTCATCCTCTTCTTCCTCGAACAGCGTAGCTACCGAAGTTTCTGCCTGCAAAGCCCTTTGCTCTTGCTCTTGCGCTTCCTTCTGTAGTCTTTCTTCTCGTCGCTTGGCGATCAGCTGCTGCAGCCGGCGGTTGTTCGCAGGATTAGATGGCAAGTCTGAATCTGAGCCCGACTGCGCGTCCGAGTCGTCGTTTTGGAGGAACGGCAGTGATACCGGCGCTGGCTGTGGGCTTGTCCTTGTGGATGGAGCGTCTGCTGGAGGAATTGGGGATCTGCCGCTCGCTGTAGACGTTGCTGGCGAACTTCGTCGTGCGCCCAAGGGAGAAGCGCTTGATTTTCTGGTCGTGGTGGCTTTTGTGGCAACCACCATGGGAACCTCGGGCGTTTTCGATGCTTCATTGCTAGGTCCAGTTCCTAGCATCTGTTGTCGCATCTTCCGATATATCTCTTCTGGGTCCTCCTCTTCCTCTGCCGAGGACTCGTTTTCTATGATGGCGGACCTGCCTGCCATCCTCGCAGCAAGGCGACCTCGTGGAGCTTGGGGAGCCTCGTCTTCCGATGAACTCTGATCGAAAGGCATCGATGTGGCCGTGCGGTTATCTGGCTGCTCAGAGCCGGAACGTGATCCGGTGTCTGACATGTCTGCGGTAGTTCGTTCTTCCGCTTTAGTAGAGAACGCGGATAATAAGTTGAGATCAGAACGTGTTCATATAATGATTTGGTCGTATAGTGTTTTCGAAAGGCGAAAGGGTATCAATTGGCGTGAATATCAGTTACAAAGAAAGAAGAAGGTGCAGAGGTGGTGGATTCGCGTCTGGCTCAGCACGTTAATCGGAACGTGGGACGTAAGACGCGCCGCAACGCGGAATTTCGTCGCGACCGCGTCGATGTCATAAAATTTCAGTGGGCCAGACGTGCCGCTGTGCAACAACCTTCTGTCGAAGATGAATTTACATTTCCACACTCATTCTGATCTGACAGTATGAGCTACATCAAAATTTCTCGTGTTGCGGACCGTTGTACATCGACAATGGGACGAAGATGCGCGTATACTGACGTGATAAGGTTCTGAGATCCGCTCTGTAGCAAAGTGCTATTAGCAACTACGTCCAACAACTTGACCGCGCTTATAGAAGCATCAATTTGTTCTACGAGCCGGAGGCAAATGAACAAGAAAGATATCGGCAGTCTAGATGAGCTAGAATAACGGCTAGAGGTCTCAAAGTAGAAAACATCATAACATCAAGTTGAACTCACAACAATCTTTGGTATCTCGCTCTACGCTGTGCTGCAACTCATGACTCCACGCCTGCTACCACATGTCTCACCACTTACTGGGGCGGCACAAACGGCGTGACAAGCATCTGACTGAACTTCTCCAACCTGTCCGCGCCCCTGACCTCCTCCACCAACAGCGGCATCTTAACCACGTTAAAGTCCTCCTCATACAGCTCCCCAATCTGCTCCAGATACTTCTTCTGCATCTTCCTGCGCGCATTGCACTGCTCGCAAGGGTTGTCCGCCTTGGGGAACAGCAACTGATTAACCACAATCGCATGGGTATCGATCTCATAACTGCTCAATTCCTGAATCATGCGCTCCGTTTCGTACAGCGACAAAAACTCGGGTATGCAGACACACACAAACGTCGTCATGTCGGCGTTCTTGAACTGCGTGTTGACCTCGCCGATTGTCGCGCGCAGGTCCTCCATCTTGCGCAGCATGTCGTCAAGGTTCTGGCCGTTGGGCAGGCCGCCGCGCGCGCCGAGGACTGTGTTGAGCATGGGACCGAATTGTGTCGAGAGCTGCGATAGCTTACCGAGGGCTTTCTCTAGCACGGTCGGGAACTGCAGGAAGCGCAGCGTGTGGCCCGTTGGTGCGGTGTCGAAGATTATTACTTCGTAGCTGAGCGATTTGACTTGCTTGAGCACTTCGGCGAAGGACATTGCTTCGTCCACACCAGGGATCTGTGTGTGTGTCAGTATATCTTTGTGCCTCTCATCATTTGTTTATCTGTTCCTGAGCTCATAGAGACGTACACTGAATGCCAGATCCTGCATCATACCGCCCATGCCACCGAGTCCGGCCATACCAGCATCTCCCTGATCTTCCTGTCCCGCAGCGAGCATGTCCTGGATACTGCCGTTGGGATCGATTTCCATAGCGCTGAGGTTGGTGAATCCCTCGACCAATCTTGCGTCCTTGCCGAACTTCTGGTTAAAGGCATCTGACAGGTTGTGTGCGGGGTCGGTCGAGATGAGCAGGACCGACTTGCGGTGTTTGGCCAACTGGATGGCGAGAGAGCAGGAAGTCGTCGTTTTGCCGACACCTCCTTTGCCGCCGACGACGATCCAGCGCAGTGACTTTTGATCGAGAATGGGTTGGAGGGACGGCGCCATTGCGTCGTCCGTGTTGACAACTGCTGTCGAGGCCATTTTGGTGAGTGTAGTGTGTGAATGCGGTCCTAGTCCTCAGAGGATTCTGTGTCAATGAGGGAGTCGAGTGTTTGTGAACCAGAAATACGATACGTTGTCAACTGTAGTAGTCTCCAGAGTACATGAAGGTACAGAATGTTGCGGTAATAATTAGAGCAGCTTGCGGCCAGCTTGAGTTTACGCGTGCGGGGCACAAACTTCGTCATCGGTGGCAGGCATCACTTATCCATTCACTGTACAGGTATTTCTTCACTTCAGCTTGCAACATCGATCATTGAGTTACAACGTTTTCTAAGCTGATTGTACGTGCAATTGTTTTGATCATTCATGAGAGTCTATCGCTTTTGCATGCTCGAGAGCATGCCGTGTATTTTTACAACCGTGACGCCTCGCTTGAAAGCATAGCTAGCAAACCGGCAATCAGTTGAAGAATTTACTGTAAGCGGCCTTCTCCTTCTTCTGGCGATCAGTCTGTCTCTTCTTGACGGCTGCCAGCTCGTTCTTGATACCAGCGTCATTTGGCACGAATTTGAGAGCAGCCTCGAGATCGGCCACTGCACCTTCCTCATCCTTCATATCTTTTTTGGCAAGCGCACGACGGTAGAGAGCCTTGCCTTGCTCGGCCTCCTTGATACCATTGATCGCGAGTGCGTTGGTAGCGGACTTCTCAGCATCACCAAACTCCTTCAGCTTGAGCTGAAGAAGCGCGCTGTTCAAGTGAAGGCTGATTCTGAGGGTCGTCAATTGGGTGTTGAGATCGGCAGGGTCATTCTCGAGTGCCTCTGGGTATTCGTGGAGGTAGCGCAGACCCTTCTGGTACTTGCTGAGTCCAGTCTCGAGGTTGCCGTCCTTGAAGAATTTGGTGCCCATGTCCTTTAATTCGGTTGCAATTTTGACGATCTCTGGTCCACTGAACTCCTCGCCAGGCTTCTTCTGGTCGTCCGGGAAGTCCTCGTATGGGTCTCCGGTGCTGTCTGGCGCCTTCTCTCCAGCCTTTTCGTATTCCTCACCCTTGAGCTCTCCACAGTCTACAATAACACAGTCTTTCTCTGGCTTGTCGTTTGGACCACATGGAGTGTTTTCAATGGTTCGTGCCACGCTCTTTCCCGACAAAACCTCTCCGAACACTACGTGCTTGCCGTCAAGATGTGGTGTTGGGACGGTGGTGATGAAGAATTGGGAGCCATTTGTGCCTCAAGCGCATGTTAGTACGGTAACCGAACAACGACGGCGAGTCATGACTCACCTGGACCAGCATTGGCCATGCTGAGGAGGAATGGCTTCTCGTGCTTGAGCTCGAAGTTCTCGTCCTCAAACTTCTCTCCATAGATTGACTCTCCTCCAGTACCATTGCCGGCAGTGAAGTCTCCACCCTGAAGCATGAACTGCTTGATGACACGGTGGAAAGAGGAGCCCTTGTAGTGCAATGGAGAGCCAGCCTTGCCCTTGCCCTTTTCACCAGTGCATAGCGCGCGGAAGTTCTCGGCAGTCTTTGGTACGACTGAGTGAGGCGTCAGTGCGTGAACTATAAGTCAGAGATAATCTGAGAGATACCATCATTGTACTAGACGTTGTTAGTATGCTTAATAAGCTAAGGTCAGCGTCGATGGACTTACCAGCTCAAAGGTGATTCGACCAGCCTTGCTCTTGCCAATGGCAATGTCGAAAAAGACGCGGCTTCGCTGGGTTGTAGACATTGTGTATACTCGAGTTTGCGGTATATTTCGTGAAGATGTTGTGTTGCGATTGGTGTTGGAGGATCAATGTTGTAGTCGCGAGTTGAGTTTCTGGACTTGCGCTGATCGCCAGAAGATTCGAGACGCGGTTGAAGCGCTCCGACTCCCACTACCCCACATCACCCCGCATCACGTGATATGAATGATCAGTCCCACATAGTTGAACTGCATGGCGTATCTTGTGCTGTTGACACAAATGAGACAGACCAAGTTGAGCAAGCCGATTGATCGACACAGTGGCGGCCGAAGAAGCGAAGTAGACGTCCAAGTATCATCCCCTGCAGCAGTTCATTCCAGAAGAGAGGCAGGCAAGACGAACTGCTGTTGAATTTTGCCCTTGATGGTCTCAGTGTCTGAAGGTAGCTCTCCAAGCGAAGTAGGATTGTCCATCGGTGGAGGACTTGTGTCAATCTCAATTGTAACCTGAGGTTAACATTAGCTCGGTGGTAACAGAATTTTGAGAATGCACGCTGGGGATTTACCGCGCCATCCTCACAGCAGTAGTCGACACCTACAGGTCCATCGTTGATCAGGGCTACGTCCATCATGGCCTGGAATACGCCGTCTTTGACGCGCTCGGTACTGTATAGCGATTGCATCTTATTGAAGAACTGGTCGTACAACTCCTTTGCGACTGCGGGCTTGGCAGATTTGTGAAAGTCCGGTTTGTTGCCCTTCTTGGTCGATGCTAGGAGAGTGAACTGAGATACTGTGATCATAATGGTCAGCAATTCGTGTCCGTAATTGCTCCATAAGGGACTCGGCGGCGAGGCCATGGAAGACCAACCACATAAGACCTCCCCATCAATGTCCTTGACGTTGTTCTTCCACTTCTTGCCGTCATCGCCATCCCATAGTTTCACTTTGAGAATCTTGTTTGCCATGGACTCGACTTCCTTCGGAGTATCATCTTTGCCGATCGCCGCAAATACTAGAAGTCCTTTGCCAATGGTAGAGATGAGCTGACCATCTACAGTCACCGAGGCAGACTTGACTCGTTGTAGGACACCTGAACCATATCAGCTATGTCGGCCACATACTCCAGGTTGTGATTCGACCAACTCTTCATATCAGGCCTCCTCCCCGTCCACGGCCGAGAATGACGTCGTGGGTTGTAGGTTCGTGCTACGCGACAGCAGATAATTATACAAATGCCGTCGCAGATCCAGGTTCAGGACTCGCGTCAATGCAAATAATAATACACAGTAACATACACTAATGTACAAAGATTGTCGAACCGAATAAAATGTAAGATGCACGAGATATCGCGAAAGTGATCTTCAGCGCGCTCGCGTCAAAATCGCCGGTCTGGGGAAGTCGGCCATTGGACGGTTCAACCTCACGCCAAGACTTAGCATTACAGCGCATTAATTCACAAGCAGCGCAACAACTCTTGATGACTACGTACCTCGTCGAGTGACTTCTCTTAATCCTCATTCATTATAGAGATTCGAAAACTCTCATTTTGCGCCATCTCAGAGGCACAAACGCACCAGCCATAAGCACGTGAGCCTGCCCCCACGACGCAGCAACAATGGCAGCACGAAAGCTCCAACAAGAGATCGACAAGGTGAACAAGACCAGTTCTTGTATTCAACCCGATACTGACAGTTAGACAGACCTTCAAACGGGTCGCAGAAGGCATCCAAACGTTCGAAGGAATATACGATAAGCTTCAGCAATCAACAAACCCGTCACAGAAGGAGAAACTCGAAGATTCATTAAAGAAAGAGATCAAAAAGCTTCAACGATCGCGAGATCAAATTAAAGCTTGGGCATCGCAAAATGACATCAAAGACAAGAAGCCGTTACTGGACAATCGAAAGGCCATCGAGACGCAAATGGAGAAGTTCAAGGCCGTGGAGAAGGAGATGAAGACGAAAGCGTATTCGAAAGAAGGTCTATCGGCTGCAGCGAAACTGGATCCAAAAGAGAAAGAAAAGCTGGAAATGTGCGAATTCATATCGAATATGGTCGAGGAGCTCGAACGACAAATAGAGACATTTGAAGCAGAGACCGACACCTTGCAACTGACCATGAAGAAGAAGAAGGACACTGCGAAGGCTGAGCGGATAAGTGAACTCGAGGAGTCGACGGAACGACATAAATGGCATCAAGGGAAATTGGAACTGTTATTGCGAGCTTTGGAGAACGGCGGAGTGGACACGGATGCAGTGAAAGACGTGGAAGACGGCATCAAGTACTACGTGGAGAGCAATCAGGAAGCCGACTTTGTGGAAGACGACAGCATGTACGATGACTTCAACCTGACAGCGGAAGAGGATCTTTACGGCATGAACAACGATGGGGACAAGGATTCGTCGCAAGACACCCAGTCGGTTCAAGCCGAACCAACAGAGACCGAAGACAAGGTCAGGACGCCAAGTATATCAGCACCAAGCCCAGCTCCAGCTCCAGCACCGGCGCCGAAACCGACAAAACCGGTCGAAACCCCCGTCACACAACTTAGAAGACCATCGATACAGCTCAAATCACCTTTACCGGCGCTTGCAACATTACACACGACTGCTCCGACAAGTACAGCAGGCGCGGTGCAGAACGGCATGAAGCCTGCGCCCTTACCCACGATACCGACAGGTCAGCCATTGAAGTACGCGTCAGCAGCTGCAGCCGCCGCAGCAAGCGACAAGAGCGGTGTAGGTATCGCGCCACTACCGCCGCCGACGAATCCGGCTCCTCGTGCGCCGGCGTCGGAAACAGCATCGCCTGCACCAACACCTTCACAGCCCGCCACCGTATCTCCTTCACCACCACAGTCCGCAGCTGCTCTACCAATTCGACCACTGGAAACTCCGACCGCCCAAGCTTCTCCTGCGACAGCACCATCACAGCCAACGATAGCACCGGCACCAAAGGAGACCGCGGTGAAACAACTCACAAACGGCAACGCAGTGCAAGCACCCCAGGAAGAAGAAGAAGATGAATCAATCTACCACCTGCCCTCCAGCCTCGCCGACGTGCTCGAGTCCTTCCAAGCCACAAAAGCGCGCTCCACAACACTGCAACCACTGGACGAGCGCATGCTCGCCGTCTCCCGCGCCGCCGCGCCCGAACCCCTCGACGCTGAGCGCCCGAACCACTACAAGCCCCAACAACCCTACGCCTACACGCCGTCGCACTACCCACAAGAGCCGCTGGGCATCTTCGACGACCCGCGCCTGTACAGCCGCATCGACACGGACACGCTGTTCTTCAGCTTCTACTACCGCCAGGGCACGTATCAGCAATACCTGGCGGCGAAAGCGCTCAAGAGCCAGTCGTGGCGCTTCCACAAGCAGTACCAGACGTGGTTCCAGCGACACGAGGAGCCCAAGAATATCACCGAGGAGTACGAGCAGGGCACGTATCGCTTCTTCGACTATGAGAGTACTTGGTAAGTTCTGGACGTGCAATGGCCAGAGATGTAGGAACGATGTGGCTAACTCTGTTTTTTTTAGGATGAACCGTAGAAAAGCGGATTTCAAGTTCGCGTACAAGTTCCTGGAAGATGATATTTAGTATGGTATCAACGGAGAGCTCGTACGTGGGTGGGTAGTCGAGGTGTATGCAAACGAGGCAGCTGTTGCCTGATGTGACTGGAGCACATCTATTCTTCCAGCCAGCAGATCTAGTGCTCTGATTGCTGCGATGTGGTGCTCGTGATCGTGTAAAGTAATGAAGTCATGAATAAAGGACGCTATGCTACTGCGGGATATCAATATGAGGGAGAGACGCCTGGGAATGCCTCAGGTAGGTACAAGTGACCTTCACCCAAGTTATCCACTATGAGCTACGCTGAAACTCGGACAAGAAGGTAGTGTTCACGACGCCGCTCTCCCTTTGCCTTTGTCAACGAGTGGCCTTTCCTCTGCCGTTTCGTACGCAGAACTGCCCGAGAAAACGCCATGCTCGTCAATACTCCGCTCATGCATGCGCCGGACATCTGTCTGTCTCCTCTCTTCCGCCGTCTCATACGCATCGCTACTCGAGACGAGATCTTGCCGCTCATCATGATCCGGTTCCATCTCATGCGCGACCTCGTCATGTTTCCGATTCGCGTCCTCCTCCCTCCCATCCATCTCCTGCTTCATCTCCTCGCCCGTCATGCCGCTCTGCTTCGCGCCAGGCGCCTCGTTACTCAACGGCCCCGAAGACTCCAGACCCTGCCAGTCCTTTGCTGGCCATTGAGCGGAATTGTCCATGGGCCCGTCGGTCTCGCCCTCGCGTACGATGCGCCGGATGTCGCTCCAGTACTCCAGTCGGCGGACCTCGCGGTCCGCGGCATCGACTGCTTTGAGGAGATTGTCAATGCGCGATTTCTCGCGGTCGCCCTCTGGTTTCGCTTGCGCGGTGTGCTCGTCGCGGTGCGAGGACGCGGCGTTGACTTGCTCCATAAGCATTTCGAGTAGGTGCCGCCGGCTGTTCTGAAAGACTAGCCGCGCCATGATGTCCGGTATCTGGTCTTGTAGATAGTAGAGCTCATCGCTGGCGTTCTGGACGAAATTGCGGACCAGGACCAGTTTTTGCCTATCGATGCTGGCGATTTTGAGTAGTTTGAGCAGAGTCGCTGTGTCTCGGATGTCTTGTGAGTCCTCGATATTCTCGCGGCTGGTCTTCGCACGTAGGGCACCAGACGCAGCGAGACTAGGCGTATGGGAGTCTGCGGTGCTACGTGTCTTGGAGGGATGAATGGTAAAATACTCGGGTGTGAGCATGTGCGCTTCCGACATGTGCTTTTTATCTGGCGTTTTGCCCGCGTGATGGTGTGCATGTTTCCGGACCCTTTTCCTGAGCCACCTTCGCCGTCGCACGAACGAGTGGAACCACGGGTGATTGCCATGCCACGAAAACCCGCCAAAAGCCAAAGAATACTCCCATCCGTCTTCGTCTACATCCCGTGACATGTCGACATACCAAGACTTCCATGCCCACTCCCATTCTGGATCCGGGACTTGTGCATTGGTGATGTTCACTGGACTGGTTCTGCCTTGAGCGTTTATCCACGGCTTCGGGTCGAAGTTGAGCAAGGAATTGGAAGAGAAATGCGGGACGCCTAGTGTGAAGAGACCTCTCTGGTTCTCGTACAGAACATCGATCACAGCATCCTCGTCTATAGCCTGTCGGAGTTTCTTCCTCTTGAGCAGTCCCTTCACCTTACCCTTGCCCCATCCCAGTGTGCTTTGTGGGTTTGCAGGCTCTTGGTTCTCAAAAGCACCAGGCTCGTCGTGTGCTTGCCATCTGTGCTTCTGAAACCGCGAGTATTTGTGATTCGAGACTTGCTGCTGGATTTGCGTCTTGGTCCACTGCCTAAGGAGGACTATGTCGCTGGGTGCTCGGTTCAACGATGGTGGATGACTTCCATTCAGGCTGTTCCGGTCGCTTGCCTCCGGAACATGCGAGACTGTATGATCTATGAGGGATATCTGTTGGCCTAACCCAGGACTGCTGATGGTTTGGTGCAACGTTGAATTCCCGGTCGAGTCGTTCAAAGAGTTGGACATGCTCCGAGTGCTGGTTCCTCACTGCATGGCACTTCGCTTCCACGACTCGCGATTTCGCTTTTCGAATCCGAAAGAAATGAATACTGGTTATTAGATATGGTGAGAATGTCAAACGTCCAGACCACGAGATGATCTACTTTCGAGTCGCAGATCGTCTTGGCGACTTCGCGGTTGGCCGCGGCGTCGCTGGCTAAAAACGGCGCTAGTATATGCGGGGAAAGCACATGGCAGAAGTGGGAAGCTCCGACCCGCTGTGAGCAACGGATGACGTGCCTGCCTTCTGCGTGCTGAGTGGCTGTTTCTGCAAGGTGCGGACTGCCTTGGTTACTGCAAGCTCAGCTGCCCTGCCCTTACTTTACTATCTTCTCTATACTCTCGATCTCTGAGTAACTTCAATAAAACCCAACTTTCCAGACTCACTCAATACTTCAAAATGGCAGGAAGAAACAACACCGTCCCAATCTTGGGAGGTCTCGCCCTCCTCGGTGGAGGATACTACATGTACAGGGGCAATGGTAGCCCAAAGGTCGCTGAGAAGGAGTTCGAGCGTGAGTCGCGTACCTCTTGATGGCATACAAGTCATATGCTTACACGGTCAAAGACGATGCCGCCAAGATGTCGAGAGAGGTCAGAGACCACATGCCAGGAAGGGATAAGGAAGCAAAGACCGAGGCCAAGCTCCTCGCATCAGAAGCTGGCGCAAAGCTCGACTCTACCGTGAGTACTACCTGAAGACTACAGCCTGCTCCATGTGACTGATCATTCATTAGGTCGCTCAAGCCAAGGCCAAGGCCGCCGAGATGGACAAGACCATCAGCTCGTACACCACCGACGCTCAGAAGAGATTTGAGGAGGCAAAAAGGGAGACCGGAGCCCAGGTTCACCAAGCAATTGACAAGTTTGACAACTCGGTCGAGAAGGGTGCCGCCCAGGTACAAGCACAGGTTGCCGACGCCCAGAAGAAGTCCAGCAGCTGGTTTGGCTTTGGTGGCAAGTAGATGCTATCTCCTTGTCGTGCAGTCAAGGTATAGACCTTGGGGTATTTGAAAGTAATGAGACACATTCTATCTAGTCATCGCTAATGCGAACATGCCCTATCAAGACTTCAAGACGTTAAGCATTGACTTCGAGTATATTTTCTGATATACATTTCGCCGTCAATATCATACGCTGCCAAAATACGGTCGGTATACACACCATACACAATGGCCTGGACCATTACAACCAAAAAATAAGGCCGGCTTACCTTATCTTGAAATAATTGTGACATGCTGATGGTGCAAGAATTCCAGAAGCGCCAGTCATGGCAACAGCCGTGCGCGTTGCACAAGCGATCTGCAAGCAATTCCGCCCGACGCGCGCGTTTCGTGCCTCGGCGCGTCACCCAACCACTTATTCGCATTGCATCTCTACCAAAAGTGTTAATCACTCTTCTCTAGATTCGAGAGATTATCTTCAACACATCAATTGGCTATTCTGATATCGATTCCATCAATATTATCATACCAATGGCTCTCAAACGCAAGGCCTCTGCCGACGCATCGACCGTTCCTCGCAAGCACTCCAAGTCCCTAGCAACGCAATCACAGAAGTCCATCGCTGTCGCAGAAGGCGGTGCGACAAGTAAGACGAAACGAGTCCATGCGACACAAGAACCCATCAATGATCTGTCCCCGAAAGCAGTCTTCCCTGTCCAAAATGGCATGAGAGAAAAGTCATCAGACAAATCACAAGCAGTAAAAAGACGGCGAGAAGAGCAGACACTCGCGACACCACAAAACAAACGATTCAAAAATGCACTTCCTCCAACTCCGACCGACACACCGACCAAAGGTGCCCGCAATCTTTTCGATAATCTGAAGCTCGCCTCGACAACGAAAGTGCCTTCGACACCGGCCAAGACCAGGGTGGTGCTCGAGTCACCCCCCTTGACCCCAGAGTCCATCGGCGACGTCGCACCTCTACCTCCTTTCGAGTCACTGCCGGCCTCAGCACAAGATCTTACCGGTCTGTTCTCAGCCTTTATCAATGCCACCTCGATCTTCATGGCTCACAACGGCTCTCATTCGCCAGTCCACCTTTCGGAGCTGCTGCCTTTGGTCACTGGATCCTGGAAAAAGCGAGGTGTGGTCAAGGAAGATATACAGAAGCTTCTCGGTGTGTACGGACACGATCAAGCCCCCTTTACATTATCCGATGACGGAGAAGGACGGATTGCCTTGGAAAAGACTACCGCTTCTGCAGCGCTCTTGTGCCTCAATGCGCAAGCTCTAAATACCCGCTTCGAGGAGAGTTTGCGACGCCTCTGGCAGATGTGGACCAACAAGTCCAACGCTCAAGCGACCGACGAGTCGAAGTTCTTTTCGTCATTACCACTTGCAGTCATCGAGGCGAGCGAGCTGGCGGTGAACCCCTCCAAGCCCAACAAGAAGCGAGTGCAGCTAAGCAACCTGAAACGAGACATTGTCGAATCGCGAGCGCAGGAGGTAGCAGCGAAAAAGCCTGCCGTCGCTACAAGTCAAAAGTCTACACAAGCAGTCTCGAGCAGGGGTAGCAGTCTCTTGGATCGAATCATCGCGAAACAGCAATTACTCTCGACTCGCCCAAGCGGTCCTACTCGGCAAGAGATTGACCGAAATGCCGCATTGGATCGCGTTGAAGATGTCGCAAGAGTCATGGACCTTCTCGCAACTGGAAGGCCAAGGGTCAGTTTCTCAATGCAGATGATGATTCAGCATCTACAGAGCTCGCTCCGTAACCCGATCAGCAGAGAAGAAGCCGAGCGTTGCATTGAGCTCATGGCCGGAGAGATTGTGCCATCCTTCGTGTCGTTGATTAAGACGGGCAGTGTGAGCGGAGTTGTAGTCACTAGCAGAGGCAAGGTCAATGGTGCGGAACTTCGCAGGCGGTTGCAAGCAGCTGGCGCTTCCCAATAGAGTAGTATAGTGGTACCAGCATTGGCTAGATGATTAATGAAGAACAAAACAGTTGCAGAATACGAGAAGCGTTCGTGAAGAGTAATGACCTGTAAGCATCACATACCTGTATCACTGCTGCCCGACGCACACGTGGCTTGGCACGATGCTTGTGGTGAAGCTTGCGAACATGGAACCCCCCACCTCATGCTTGATGAAACACTCAATTTCGCTTCAAACCGTACCTAGCGCGCACTCCTGATCAGAGTTGTCGACATGACGCCCTCGTTAGTCGGCTCACCAAACCTTCACATCAATGCGTCCATGCGAATTAAAAGTAGCTCAAGCCTGCCAAGGGTCCAAGGTTCGAAGCATACCTTAGATCGCTGTCACACGCGCCGAACGCTCTACAGCGTGGATTTCCTTTTGCCGATCAAACGAAGGGCCTGGAGGCGAGTGTGGGGGTTTAGTATCCTAAAGTACTGCGTGCGAGAACAACTCGTGTTCGTGGGATGTATACTTACTTTTTTTTTACACTGTCTTGTGGTATAAAGACGACTTGATAGACATTGGTAAGGATACAGCAATTCTTATTCCAGACCGGACATTCAGTCCTTTCCCAGGACATAGAAGCAGCAGGCTGTCCACTTACTCCAGTCGTTCCTCAGACCCGATCACTCCTAACCAATACCGTAACCCATTCTTGGATCGTCATGGTCCGTAACGATGTTCTCTATGCCCTCGTGGCCAGTGCTGCATTTGTCGCTGCGGCGCCCGCTACCGTCTGCGAAAGGCGTGCCAGCTCCTGCACTTTCACCGATGCCGCCGCCGCCGAAAGTGGAAAAGGCTCATGCACCAACATTGTCCTCGATGGGATCAAGGTTCCGGCAGGCACCACTCTCGACCTGACCAGTCTCAAGGCCAACACCGTCGTCACGTTTCAAGGTACCACTACTTTTGGTTACGAGGAATGGGAAGGCCCCCTGGTCTCTGTCTCCGGTACAGGCATCACCGTCCAAGGTGCGACTGGCGCTGTCATCGACTTTGGTGGTGCTGCTTGGTGGGATGGCCAGGGGTCAAACGGTGGCAAGACCAAGCCAAAGGCCTTTTACGCTCACAGTCTCAACAACTCCAAGATCCAGAACTTGAATGTCAAGAACACTCCTGTCCAGTTCATGTCCATTGATGGGGCCAACAACCTCCACGTTACAAATGTCGAGATGGACAACTCTGCTGGCGATGCTGGCGGTGGACACAACACCGATGCTTTTGACGTTGGCTCGTCTACCGGTGTCTACATCTCCCGTGCTGTCGTCAAGAACCAAGATGACTGCCTCGCTATTAACTCTGGCACCGACATCTCTTTCACCGGCGTACGTACGACGTTAGTCCGCTCCTGTCGCTTCACTAACATGCTCCAGGGTTCTTGCTACGGCGGCCACGGTCTGTCCATCGGCTCCGTCGGCGGACGTGACGACAACACCGTCCAGAATGTCTACATCGCCAACAACACGATCTCTGCTTCTCAGAACGGTGTCCGTGTCAAGACCGTGTACGGCGCAACCGGCGCTGTCCAGAACGTGACATACTCCGACATCACTCTCTCCGGAATTACCAAGTACGGTATTGTGATCGAGCAGGACTACGAGAACGGGTCCCCGACTGGCACTCCAACCACTGGTGTTCCGATCACTGATCTCGTCGTTTCTGGTGTTACTGGTGCGGTTGCCAGCTCCGCCACTGATGTCTACATTCTCTGTGGAGAGGGCGCTTGCAGTGGGTGGACTTGGGAGGGTAACTCTGTCACTGGTGGGAAGAAGTCTACCGAATGCGCGAACGTCCCGGCTGGCGCTTCTTGCTGAGCAGCTGTGTTGATGATACCAGGTGGAAAACATGTTCGTTTCGTTTATGTTCCAACTGAATAAAACTTGCCCGCGGCCATATCAAGTCTCCCTGTTCGTGGTTCGCCGTAGACGTATTGGCCCCTTGATATCGTGAATGAGGATATCAGGATTAATGACTTCCCCTTTCTGGAGGACTTCCAGCTCGTTTCGTGTTCGCCGCTCCTGCGCGAGCTGTCTTACATCGTCCATTGCCTTTCGCCAGTTGTCGTAGCCCGCTGATTCGAGTTCGGCGGATGACAGAGACCGTGCCACCTCCGAGGGACAGAACGTCTTTGGCGGTTCCCTCTTCGCAAGAAAATCATCCAAGTGCTTAGCGAAGGCTTCAGTAACGTCTCCAAGGGACATAATTCATGAAAATCTCTGGCCCGATCTGTGTCTGTCTTGAATCCTACTATGGTGACCATCTTGGACGGCGTGGCTGCTTCGGGGAATGCTCGGCTTGATGCTCCGACTTCTCATCAGCTTCACGGAACCTGAACTTTTCCATGGTCCAACACGACTGAATCACCTTGCTTTGCTCTGCGAAGTCTCCACGACTCCAACAACGATGAACAGCAAATGTTGACACGATGTCGCCATTCCAGCCGAGTTCAGAGCTTCATCCGAGCCTGTCAAGGTGACTTGCACTATCAACAGCCGTCGCTGCTCTTCCTCTATCCACGGTGGTTTGCAAGCGCAGTGGCCGATCCTCAGACTGCGAGAGTGCAAGATGATGTGACAACCACCACGACCGAGGATGCCGCCGCCTCCCAATCGCGCGAGATAATCGAAACCAGCGGACATCAGACCAAGGAAGGCGAATCGCAGGAGACCAAGCGGATAATATGGCGCCTAGAGAAGCCCATGAATACCCGGCCTACGAGACGTCTCGTCAGACTAGCGCTTGGTAGGATAAGAGGCAAGGAGGAGGACAGACAAGAGGCATTCCGTTCGAAATTGAACACCAGCGACGCACTTAATTGGCAATCGGTCCTCAAGAAACTGGAAACGAACACCCCAATCGAGTCGTCCGTTTCATGGAGACACACGAAACATGTCCATTTCGATACGAATATTGACGAGCTCTACGAGGGAGACCTCCGCCAATTCTTCCTTAGCCTCTTACTCCTGACAGAGTGTCACGTACAAGTCCTTTCGTCTTCGGGCAGCGTCTTAGTCCTGACAGGAGATGATAGGGCGATCAAGCGAGCGCTGAACCGGCTACAGAAGGCTTTTTCAAACCCATACCTAGAGGCTCAAGCCGTAGAGCAAGGTGAAAAATTCAAAGATTCGAGTGAGGACATAACAACTCACGCGGCTAATGAACCTTCGCCTCGCGCCGTCTTCTCCAATGATTACCAATGGCTCGAACTGGCCAGACGCGGTCTTGTCACTACTCCAACACCAGTCGGCAAGAAACAGCCCTTCAACGTGATTTCCTTTGCCGTGCGAGTAGAGGTCCTCACATTGTCGCGCCCGCCGCGCTTGACGAGAATGGCTGCTCGAATTGCCCGGCCATCCAACTCTGACGAGTCTGGCGAGACTCTTGCCACGCAAGAGGTGACCATACAGGAACTTGTGAAGCACTTTACGAACCGTGAAGTTTCGCGTTATGCATCTGCATATTCGGTGGTTCGCACTTTCCAGTATCTTGCGCACAGGCGCAGATTTCCTGAGATTCGTCGAATCTTCCATTCGCTAGCCGAGGCTCACTATAATGTCACAGCCTCTGCCTTCAACACCATGCTCCACGCTGCTGCAGTAGCACAAGATTTACACAATTTCCATTTCATACTGGACCTCATGTTGGCACGGAAGGTCACGCCTACCTGGGAGTCATGGGCCAGTCTGGTTGATCTTGTCAGCAAACGATCAATGACTGATGCTCATGTGATCCGGCGCCGCATGCTGGCATCAAATCTCCTCTTAAATCCTGCTGCTCAGAAGAGCATTGCCTCAATCCTGGTCAAAGATGATTTTCAGCAATGGCTCGATAGTGGTAAAGATGGCAGACAGTTTCTCAATCACTACGATGCGTTGTTCAGTGGCGGAGAATGGCTAAACCCTTCAGCCGCCAATGCGCTCGTAGAAATCAGAGCTACGAGAGGTCAATTTTCCGCCGTCAGCACTTTACTCGACGAGTTCGATGGACGGAAGTGCAAGCCTAATGTCGTGACCCTCAACACTGTACTGACTCTGGGAGCAAAACAAGGCAACACTGGGGCTGCCATCATGCTCGCCTCTCGCTTACTCATGCCGGAATATAGGATATATCCAAATGCTATCACCTACGCGCAACTATTCAACCTGGCATGGCACAGGAGGTCGTTCAACTTGGTCCGCGTAGTCTGGCGATATGCTTGTCTGCAGGGTCATGTCAGTGGCATCATGGGGAGACGCATCCGTGCTAGTGTGGTGGCATTCGCGCCTCCAGGATCAATCAAAGCAGCTAAAGAAGCAGATCGTCCGAGTCGCAACGAAGTCTTCAGGACCATTGCCGGCAAGTTCGCTGTAGGAGTGTCGCACAATACCTCAACGTTGACAAAGGCGGCTACAATGGATGCCGAGCATTGGCTGCTGTTACACAGCACCGAAAAGGAAGCGGACATTGCAGATGCAGAAATCGTTCGAGAAAGATACAAGCGCCTGAATGCGATCTACCAGGCGGACTTTACGCAGTTTGGAAAGCTGCTCCCGAAAGTCGGTTTGAAAAGGTCGCTTGAGAAAGCTTTGGAAATCGACACGGCCTGGAAGCAGACCGGATTAGTCGATGACCTGGAGAAAATGTTTGCGGGCGCGCTGAACGTGGCTGTGGTTCAGAGAAATGTGAACGATGGCGACGACTCCATCGGTGGAAGAGAGTCTCCTCGGCCAGCCTCCCATGATGATTTAGATACCCGTTCATAGCACTGTACTATCCTTGTTCGAAACAAAGCAACATCTGTCGTTAGATTGGAGCCACATACAAGAAAATCACTAATTAGCGCCACGATGCAAAATGCAATTTCGAAAAAAGCATAACCTCGACCCTCGATATCAAATCGCCTCATTCAACTTCGTGAACCCTTGCGAAGGCGGCTGTAGCCAATTCCGTCCATCGTACTGGTGTTTCCCCTCGATGACGTGGAACGTGTAAATCATGCGCCCCTTCTGACTGGTATTCTTCTCGCTCTTATGCAGCACATTGCCATGAATAAGTACCAGCGTACCCGCCTTGACCTCCGTGAGCTCATAAACCTCCTTCTTGACCTCTCCATCCTCTTCGAGTCCCCTGGGCCACTGCGCGCCCTCGGTTTCCACAAACGTCGTGCCCGCCCCTTCGTCGCTCCTCACGAACCGGCTTCGGATCGGCGCCCGCCTGTGCGACCCCGCCGCGAACGACAGACACCCGTTCTCGACCGTGCAGTCCTCCAGCGCGTACCAAAAGCCGACGGCCGACGGCGGATCCGTGTACAGAAACGTGCTGTCCTGATGCGGCGGCACGCGACCGCCTATCTCGGGCTGCTTGCAGATGATCATGCTCTGTAGCACGCGAGGGTCGGTGAAGCCGAGGGAGCGCGCGATGAGGGCGTTACGCGCCGAGATGGAGTTGACGGCGTAGTGTGGGTTCAGTGCGTGCAGGTAGTGGCCGATCTTGTTGATGGCTTTGGCTTTGGGCTTGGTCAGGTTGCCGGAGCCGTCGAAGGCGTCTTCTTCGAAGAAAAATCGCACTTTGTCGCCAGACGTCAGGAAGTAGTCGTCCCCGACGTGCTCGGATTTCTCGCCGGTCGAGAACTTGGTCATGGGGTGCTCGGAGAGTGAGAAGCCGTCGAGCATTTTGTAGGCTTCGTGGAGGAGGGTTGCGGTCGTGTCGGCGGTCAGGGCATTGGGGATGAGGAGGTAGCCGTTTTTGTCCCAGAAGGCGAGTTGCTCTTCCGTGAGGCCTACCGAAGGGTCGGCGGAGGGTGGAGGTGAGATGCGTGAAGGAGCCATGGTGATTATTTTGACGGTGTCGAAGTGAGAAGGAGCTGGAGGTGAGAAGACGATGTTATCGCTTCGGAAAGTTTGATGAGGATAATGCCTCACACCTCAAGGGTGGATGGGTCGATGGAAGAGATGGACTCACCGTCGTCAATGCCGAACGGTGTTATCAGGGTGATGACCTTACATTAGTGGCGGCACAACTCCGCGGTACCTTACCCCACCGCCGTCGATAGCGGTCCGTACCGTGTAGCTGAAGCTTATTGTACGACATGTCTGGAGTCACTATGTGAAACACGTCCTAGCACTATAAGAAGAACAATCTTCTCACACACATACCACATATCAAGAACGATTTCGAGAATACACAAAGATGGATCCAGACCCGCCTGTAGATGTTGCACCTCCGCCGTCGGTTTGGCGATGGGTCATAGGGTTCCTCCTTGTCGGGGCTGCCTGGGGCATGACGACTCCCTTCATGAGAAAGGCTGCGGTACAGAAAGAGGCAGAACACCGTGAACCTGCTGGCAGAGAGTTCTTGAAAGACCCAAAGACAGGCTGGTTGAAAAAGAAGTTTTGGACATTGGCCTATGCCGTCATGGACTTGCTGAGACGGCCGGCATATGCCATACCACTCGTGATCAATCTTACTGGGAGTATCTGGTTCTTCTTGCTCATTGGACAAGCTGGTATGTTGCACGATTCATCGTATACACAGCTATTATACGTGCTGTGAACGAGCTGTATGCTGACTCGATCGGTCTGTAGAAATCAGTCTTATGGTTCCGATCACGAATAGTCTGGCGTTCATGTTCACCGTACTCGGAGAGTGGTTTGCTACGAAGAAGGTCATCTCGAGAGGTCAGCGCTGTGTCTCAATACTTGTGGTCACGACATGTATACTGACTGCTCTATTAGACACCTGGATTGGCATGGCTTTGGTGCTGGGCGGCATAGGATTGTGCGTCCATTCGAAGAACACATGAACAAGACGTACGTCGCGATGCCGACGATCCTCGCCTCCCCTGTGACGATACTGCAGCGGCATCGTCGTACAACATGACTGTTTCATTGGACACTTGGAACGAAACGATGCCAGCAACGGGCGGCATGAGATGTTCATTCACTCCATGGACAACCGGAGAGGGCGCGTCCATGCACGTCCAGGTGACCTCCGCCTCTCGATATCAAGCACTGCAGCAAGGTCGCTATGCAATATTCCATGTGTCACGCCAGCCTTGGATTAATGCAGCTTGCTACTCTCGACCAAAAACGAGAGGTTGCCAGGTTGAGCGCTGCATCGGATGGGCACTCCCATCGCATCCGACGGGGGCCCTGATGAGTATGCCAAGCTCTACATGTGATGACACATAGCCGCTGGCTCATGCTTTCTTGTGTACCTTCTCGTCTCAAGCTGCTATCGCGGATACAATCTCTAGCCAAAGATTCTCGACTTCTGAGATGTACCACATGCACTTGCATCAAATGCGAGCCATCCATCTGATGGCTGGTCATCTTTGACTATCAGATGTTGAGCACAGCATCTCATGCAGTCATCCGGACGTCTCCTGATCAACTGTATCTCGACACACCCTTTCTGGCAAACGCATCCGTCTGGTGCACAGTACTATCAGAAACATACGGACGACTATCAGCACGATCAGTCCTATCACGAGTAGTGGGCAGCCAATGTTTGCTTCCGAAAGGCTGCGCATGCAGTTCACCTCCGACATCCCTGCTCGGTATTAGCGAGCCTCCTGGCTCCTATCTATATATATACTCTCGCCTGCCATCTCGTCCATGCTCTCGACAAAATCACTCGAAAGCTTACACAAGTCTTTGAGCGAATTTCTTCGATCTTGACTCCCACAAGTCGCTTGTCTTCTGCCTTTCTGAAAGCATCTCCGATCCACCATCACATGATGCCTGCCCCACCACGCACTCGCAACAACGGATTGTCCGCTCTGGCGGAGGCTGCAAGCATGCTGTCTCACATGGATGCTCAACAGCCTCAAAGCCCCCAAGCCGAGCGCAATCGTCCCGAATGCGTGGAGAGTGACCGAGTCCTTCCCGAAATCAGGTTGAATTCATTGACTCCTTCGGCAAGCCTCGATGGTTATGAGAACGCTCCAGTTTGCTCCGTCAGAGAAGGCGCCGCTTGCAAGAGACTTGGGGGTTACGAAGAATACACCTTTGTCGAGGCAGCTCAGAACGTGGTGTTCAAAGACTGGACCGACACGGAACTCGACGATTGGGAAATCACGAAAGAACGACAATGGTTTTTCCACCAACAAAGGCACCCTCAGAAGTTCGGTGGCCTCGATGACCTGGACCCAAACGCCAGAGCAGCCTCCATGAAGAACAAGTACACAGCTTGGTACACAGCATGGCTCAAGCGTCTGTGTAAAGAACTTGTCAAGGACCCAGCAGAGAGGAACTTCGACTGTGAGATCCCCCAACGTTTCTTGACTGCTCCGCAGACAAGAAGTTTCAGATGTGAAGCACCTCGAATGCTCGCTGTCGAGAAACGCTACTGTTGTACCGGGCAAGAGTACTTCCCTGCCCAAGAGCAATCTCGGCCCGTCGCTTCTCACCACCATGGGAGGAATGGGAGCAACTTCAGGCAGATCCCAAAGGAATACCGCGTACTTTGGTGTCGAAAGTGCTACCAACACGTCCGGGATCGCCTGGTGAATAACTTGGGTCGCCGTGAATACGCCTTGGTTCAGCTTGAAGTGATTGCGCGGCAGATTCGCAAGCTTGAGACTTGGGTTCCTCAAGGCAGGTACTGTATCGGACTGCAGATCTCGTTCCGGACCAAGTACAATCAGTTCCTGTTACGTCGAACCGAAACCACGGATCGAGAAGCGGCTCAACTTGTCAACGACATCTGGAGGATGGATCACAAGGAGCGCGGAATAAGCGAGCACAAGAACGCGGTTGTGATCGAAGGCGACTCCAGATGGTTCCCTGTAGACATGGCCGAAGAACTGCTTCCTTATTGCAGCATCAACAGTACCTCCTACGACAAGACATCTGAGGACATACTCGCCTTGGTCAACGTCTTCCGACAGTGGCTGCTTGAGGGAAGATGTGAGGTTGTTGCACCTGTCGAGTTTCTGCTGGCAGAACAACCGATGGGACCGCCGATAGCGAAACGGAGATCACTGGCAAGCATTACCGAGAGGCAATTCATCCCTTTTACGGTGCACGAGAGTGAGCTCACGCGAACGTCAAGTCACCGCAAGTCAGCTCCGGCTGAAGTTGAACGAGGTGTCGCGCCCAAGAAGCGCAAGCGCTCAGCTTGGAAATCTTCCAACGAAGCCAACCCCGAGGCCGCCGCTGTTCGAACCTCGACTGGATGGTATCCCGCTCCAACCAAGCTTAATGATCGTGACGATACTGGTAACAACCTCATCATAGAATCAGGGGCTACCAACTTCCAATACAATCGAACCTCTATCAGGCCCCATGAAGCCCTGTCATCGATTTCCGGGCCTACTGAAGACCTCCAACGTGAAGCGTCTTCCGACTTGCTCCAGAATTCAACACGCAACAATGAAGATGCCGACCCACCGCAAAAGCGCAAACTCACACGGTCATACAAGAAACCTTGGAGTCTTGAGACTGCTGATCAAGCTGAACACCCGAATCCCGAGCCCAGTACACCGAAATCCCGAATTTTGACTGGGTGGCGACATCTCAACGGGCAGCATCAAGCTCGAAATTGTGAGCACAAGCCTTCTACACGGCATCATCACCGACGAAACACACACAACAAACACCATCGCCAGCGAAACACACACTACAAACAACATCGTGTTGTCCTATATATACGCGGAGCCTGTCGCTAAGGGCTCGCCAGCAAGCCGTCGCAATTGGACTCACACTAACAGCCGAACAGCTTGATGCATTCATCAATGCCATCGAAGCCATTGGCGGAAACATCTCTTGTCGCGGGATTTCGTGGCTCGAAGAGATAAAGGCCTGACGCCTGTCCTCGTCTCTCGCAACTCGGCCTCAATGGAGCATAAAGACGACGGCGACATGATTGTCGAAGTCGGATCTCGCTTTGGACTTGCTCTCGCTTCGGAGGGGTTCGAAAATGGTGTTTCAGGTTTGCTCGGACAGGGCATCCGATCCTGTTCCGTCGGATGTGTCCTTGACTGGAAGTATGCTGCGGAGCCGGAAGGGAGGACGGGCGGTATATAGCACGCGTCGTCTGCGCGTCGGTCCGCACTGTCAGGCATGCAATATAAGGGGCTGCCACATATCCCGCAAGGGGATCCTATAGACAACCCCGCCCTCTAGATATAATTCGCCTGACAGCGGTTGGATCAGATAGGGGGACTCTGCAAATTCCCGAATTCCAATTATATATATAATCTGCTGTGCCAACTCGTGATTTTCTTCACTGCTTTTACGCCGCGGATCATCGTCTGTTGCTGATACACTGTGTAATGCGACAGCATGTCAGATGTAGAGAGAGCTTGTGGGTTTCTGCTGATGATTTGGATTGAGAGTCATGATACACTTCTGATACGCGGTCGCTCTTCCTGGCAACCTGTCCACTTACACTAAGACCCTTTGTCATGCCCTCGTGAGCAACATCTACTCATCCTTATCCTTCTCTGCGTTCTCCTCATCCTTAGCATCTCCTCCCTCACCGCTCCTGACAAACAACGCCCTGAAATCAGCATTACTCTTCTCCTTCTTCTCCGTCTCGCCCTTGGCCTCCTCTCTATCCCCTGCAAACCCACCACCGCGCTTGAACCCCAAGCCACCCCGCCTTCCACCCCGCTGCGACGGTCGACTGACACCGGCCTGCGCGGGCCTCATCTTTGCTTGCCCGCTCTTGCCGCCTCTGTCGCCCTTGCTCGTCAGCTCGGCGACTGTACCGACCCTAGTCCCCGCGCCGAGGACGGAACAGTCAACGCCCATCTGCACTTTGCCCGCGGCGGCGACTTCTTCGAACTCGATGATCGCGCCGTTGCGGTACGGTTGCATGACGATTTTCTTGATCGAGCCGTAGGGGCGGAAGAAGGACTCGATTCGTGCGTCGTTGACGGTGTCGGACAGCTTGAGTAAGGCGATGGTGCGCTCGTGCCGGGTTCTGGCTGTTTCGTCGTTCCAGTGGTTGGTGTTGCTGGAGGGGGCCTCGTCTGCCGCGATGCTGCCTTTGGGACTTTCTGCGACGGAGGGACGGTGCGTGGTGGATGCGTCTTCGGGTGCGGGAGAGGCGGATGGCGCGGTGGGCCGCACGACTTGGGAGGTCTTGGTGCGGTCTTCGGCTATGGCGACGGAGAGAATGCGGGATTTCAGGGGTTTGTTATTGTGAATGAGTGCGGATTTGGCTTCGTCCTGGAATGAGTCAGTTGCTGCTTAGACTTGTGATGATCAGAGTAGGATTGCTTACGGGTGTGGAGAATATTATAAATCCAGTACCGGTTGTCCTTCCGTTGGGAGCTTTGATCCTTCGCACGTTCTCGATGGTGCCGCAGTCTTTGAACATGTCTTTGAGCTCATCGTCGCTCGCTTTGAAGTCGATGTTCTTGATGACGATTTCCCTTCCCTCGGCCAGTGCTCCAGTACGCTTCTTCTTCGCATCCGGGTCGGATATCTTTGCGGTGAGAGCGTGGCCGGCAAGTGCCTTGTTGTCTAGCGCTGTAGCTGCGCTCGCTTCTTCCGGTGTAAGGAATTGTATGTAGCAGAATCTGCGACGTTGGTCGTACTTCAAGGACGGGAAGCGGACGCTCACGATCGTGCCGTAGCTGTCGAAGAGCTCGCGGATTTTGACCTCGTCAAAGTCGGCTGGATAATTTGCGACATAAAGAGTTGATTGTGAGCCGGACTGGATGTGAATTTCTGATCCGTCAATCTCCTTGCCATCTCTGCTGCGTGCTGCGAGGACGTCTTCGTGGGTTTCAAACTCCATCGTGGCAGTAATGGTCTGATCCGCCTCGTTGATAAGCGCGACATTCAGTATCTTGCCGCAGTCTGCAAAGAATTGACGAAGTGTCTTTTCTGACACACCAGAAGTCAAATTTTTGATAGTGATGGTGTTGTGCTCCCTGTCGCGCTTGATCTGAGCTGACGCAGACGCAGAACCCTCCTCGTTTGGCGCATGTATATCTCCTTGCTCTTCTACCTTGCTGCGCTTAGCTGCACCATCGCCATTCGTATTGGTTTCATCTTCGCGCTTTCTCTTCACAGCGCCAGAGTCGTTTGTGTCAACCTGAGCTTCTTCCTGCGGTAGCTGCGCTGCAGCAGCTTCAGCCTCCCGCTCTCTCTTGTATCTTAGTCGTCTTTGAGCACTGCGTAGCTCGATCTGTGCTTTCTGTACCTCTTCCGGCACCTCATGCTCTTGAAAGTGATGAGCGAAGAGCTCCAGAATTTTTTCCGGCCAGTCGAGATTCTTCTGCTTCAGCGCTTCACGGAGAACCGCAGATGCATTCGATGGTGCCAACTCCACTGATGCGTTTTGTTTATTACTGATGATTCGGTGCCAGCCCCAGGCGTAAATCTCCCAGTTGTAGTATTGTGACCAAAAGTCATAGCTGTGGCCTTGCCTAGAGACCAGCTCTTTCCACTGCGTCCTCGCCTCGTCAAATCTCTCTGCCTGGGTGAGGAACTTGATCCAGATTTTCTCGACTCTCCATAGCGGATCGCCTTGGAAGTCGTTGCCGTACGCTCGATTGCCCTGAACGCGGATATCACCAAGTACTTCAGCGATGGCCATTTCCGCAACGTCGGCCTCGTCTTCTGACGCCTTTGGCTCGAATGCGCGTCGACGCAAGAAGCTACACCACGCAGCTTGCACGATCAACATTTCTTCGATTCCTCCGACGATGAGCAGACCACTGTTGGTAGCTTTGTGCTTGACGCCTTCGACTTCGTCCATCTTGTGGGTCTCAAGTTCCACTCTGAGGAGTCGACGTGACCATAGTTCGCCCGACCACGGGCAATGCCTCGTTGCATTTTCCAGCAGAGGCAGAATGCGCGGGCTCGAGGCATCGAGTGAGGTGATGAAATCAACATAATCCAACCACCATTCTATCATGGTAGGAAAACGCAGTAGCGCTCGATCATATAACGCAGTACGCAGCTCCGTCTCGAACTTTCCAGATCGTCTCTTTGGCTTGGCTTCCCAGGCAAGATATGTCGAGAAGACGTTGAAAAGCGAAGCTTGGTCTTCATTTTCTGAAGCACGTCTCAGGTTCGATTCGAAGTCTTCTCGAAGAGCGTATTGCTGCTTGGCGGGTGCCGCGGCTTCGTTTGTGGCTGCCATTATGGCTTCCCAGTTGTTTCCATCGTATCTGGAGATGAATGGCCAGAAGGCCTGTGATGTTTGTTCCCAGGTAGCATGTGGTACTTGCAGACGATTCATGTAGAGATCTCGCACCTCGTCAACGGTCTGCTGAGACGGCCTCTCTGGAAAGTCTTGCATGATCAATTCCACATAGCGGTCCCAGACTTGCTGGCTTTCGTCGATACGCCATCTGGTTGCAGACACGCCGTCCCCCCAGGTACTAAGGACGAGATCGCGGGTGAAGATTTCTCTGCAAATCATCTTGTCTTCATCGGTCCACGAATCGGATGGATCTGGAGCAAAGTCATGGGCTACGGCATAGTTGTCCCAGACAAACTCTCCGTAGAGTGTCCAGAGCTTGACACTGGCAGGCTCCTCCGAGGTGGCTCTCATGCAGAGCTGCATGACCGAAGTACGCTCCTCGGGACTCTTTGCAAGAGCAGTTTCGTCCTTGATCCAGGCCTCCCAAATACTCTCACCGACAGCATACCTGGAGCTCATCGCTTCTCGAGCCTGGCGCAACTCCGGGAGTAAGTTGTAATCACTAGCTTTCACTGGAATGAGTGCATCGCCTATTGATCCTTTGAGATGTGAAGCGAACCCTCTGTGGAGAAGGCTGATCAGTTCGACATGTGAGTTGTAATCGTATGAGTTCTGAGCAAGACTGCTCGTCAAATCTGTGACGGCTTGGGAATCGACGTCGGACAAAGCAGCTGTAGTAAAGTTTCTCGGCGGAGGTGTCGAAGTTGGTGCTTCTGCCATGACCAGATCGGAGGCTGAATTTGTACGGACATTAGGAGGCATCCTGCCAGATGGTCTACTACTGGCGACCGAAGGTGAGCGCTGTGCTGCGCTGTTCAAGGCCGCAGCATTCTGTAGCGATATGCTTTGGCGGGGCTGCTGCATAGCCGCGAGATCTGCCAAAGTCTCCATCTGTGGTGTTGATGAATGACGATGTTCCATGTATTGGGTAGGTCGCTGTTGGTCTACAGGCTGGTAATGTTGAGACTGAAACGGAGTGTTGCCGCCAAAGGATCCTCGAAATTCTGGCCTTTGCGCTTCCTTCTGGGCCGCCTGTCGCTGGTCATGTTCTGCTGCGTGTTGGGGTGGATATGGCGGGAACTGTGAATGCTGATGCTGATACTGATGCTGCTGTTGTTGATATTGATCATTGTATGATGGTTGTGGATTGGACCGTGGAATATCTCGTGGTGGAGAAAGAGTGACTTCGTGGCTCAGTCCAGAAGAGGTTCGTTTGCCACCGTTCGGTCTGCCTTTCTTTCTCGGTGAAAGAGGAGGCTGTGAAGTTGAGCTACTTCTGGATTGCTGAGCGGAAGGCTCTTCGTGTGATAGAAGACTGTTGATGTCCATTTTGGAGGTCGCTTGGTGGGGATAAATCGCGGGTTTCGATATTCGAGAAGATGAAGAGGCCGTTACGTAGATTCACTTGGTTCTCATTGATGAATGGACCCGCAATACCTCGACCAGAGTCTAGCAGTCCAAAGGGCGATCAGAGGTGAATATCTGACGGACTCTTGATGTGTAGATATGGCCAGGTCTAGGCGGTCCCGGTGAGTGCTTGAAGCGGCTCCAAATCCAGATCTTATACAGAGGCGCTGAAACGATCAGAAGTGTTCACACGCTGCTGAAATTTCGTCAAAGAGCGCTTGGACATTCGCGAGTCGACTCGTCTATAAGACGTAGCACGCTTGTTCGAAAACAATGATTCTTTACACGTTTGCGGTGGTGGACCCTTCCGTTTGGTCGTTCCAGAGCACGAGTTGGCCCAAGCGCTGACTCAGGTGCCAAGACATTTATTTCCAGCGACGGAATTTGGTATTGCTACTCGGGCACCTACAGATATTGACGGTGTCTCGTGAGCTGTTACAACTCATCGTCCAAGGCTTCGTACGTCTTTCTTACACACACCAATATGAGCAGCAGATTAAGGCCGCAGGCGCGGCTGCTGCAATCTAGCACACCACAATGCCTCCACGCCTCCACAACCCTCTCCCTCACAGCCCGCCGTACCTTCTTCGGCCTCTTTGGAAAGAAGAAGTCCAACTCCGGCAACCCAGTCCTGGATGAATTCCTGAAGAAGACACCGGACAAGAACAACCCAACAATCCAACGCGGAGACCTGGCCTCCTCCAGCATCTTCGACGACAGCAATCTCGAGGGCACCACGCCCGACGCCCCGAAAGCCGGCAAATCCAAGACCGGAGAAATCGAGGTTCACGGCGATAAGCGCAGCGCCTACAGGATGGCCACAGTCCTCGACCCACGGCCCCGGGCCCGCGAGCGCTGGCAGCGCAAGATGGTGATCCGGCAGATGAAGCGCGGCGGCCGGCTGAACAAAGAGGACTTCATCGCGCGCACGGAGCGCTCGTCCGCGACCCGCAGCCCGAACTTCAAGACCAGCGTCAAGAAGCTGAATCCGCTGGCGCGGCAAATCGCGGGCAAAACGCTGGACGAGGCGATCACGCAGATGCGGTTCAGCAAGAAGAAGGTCGCGCGCGAGGTGCTGGAGCACCTGGAGTTGGCGAGAGACGAGGCGATTGTTAGTCGTGGCATGGGGCTCGGCGGTGTGGTGCCGAGCGGCGAGAGTGAGCAGGACAAGGCAGAGGTGCTTCCGGCGTTTGAGGCGAGGGATATCTTCCTCAAGGACGGCAAGAGGCATCACGTTGCTGATCCGAGCAAGATGTATATTGACCAGGCGTTTGTGGGACGAGGACCGTTTGGTAAGCTGCCGGATTACAGAGCGAGAGGACAAATGTACATGATAAGGACGCCGTGGACGCATTTGACCGTCAAGTTGAAGGAGGAAGCGACCAGGGTCAGGGAGTGGGAAGAACGCGAAGAGAAGAGGAAGAGAGCGAGGTTGAACAAGGTATGGGTACCGCTGCCTGATCGGCCTATCCAGGGACAAAGACAGTGGTATTCATGGTAAAGCGGTCGAAATCTGCGTCCGTCATGTATTATAATAAATTGACCTATGATTTTCCACTATTGCGCCGTGTACATGAGTTATAACACACCAATTTCATCAAGTGCTGCGTCTACTATTCGCGCCATCCTTGAAATCTGCCTATCACTGCCGATTGGATGTTTTACAAATCGCTAAACTTGGTAGTGTTGTAAAGGTGCTTGTCGGTCATCTCCAGCGCCTCAAGCGTGTTACCAATCCAGATATCGCCCTCATTCTGCGGGATGCAAAGCATACCAAAGCACGGCTTCTGCGCCGCCGGGCCACCCATATCGATATTACGGAAAGTCATGAGGGTCTTGTAGGGCTCGAATTTCTTGCTCGCAACACCAGTATCGGGATGGACATCTGGCACATGACATCTAGCGCAGCGGCAGACGACGTCAAAGTTGTACCTCCACAACTTCTCCCTGGCGTGGTCGAGGACGACGATCTGGACCTTCTTCCAGCGGTCCTCTTCCCACGGCTCGTTGCCTTTGATGATGATGTTGGGTCGGAAACGCTCGATGGTCAGTTGATCGCAGTCGGCTTTGTTTTGCAGCAGACGGCGGTTAAGGTCTTGCAACGAGGCCTCGGAGGCGATCTGCACGTGCATGAGGTCGGCGAACATGAACGACGTCTCTTTGCCGTAGAGTTCCGTGGATGCGCTACCACCCGCGAGACGCGGTGTTGGGCCCTTGTAGGCCAGCTTGACCTGCTTCCCGAGGTGCTTGCTGAACATGTCGTTGACGTCGTCACCGTAGAGCCAGACGTCGGTTGGTCCCTCCCAGATCTCGGCCTGATCGAGGGTACAGTTCTCCTTGAGCCACTCCTGAGTCGGACGCGTTGCGATCCTGACTTCTTCGTCGGAACCAGTGATGGAGATGATGAGCTCACTGTGATCGTCGGAGAACTTTGTGTTGATGAGAGTCATGCTCGACTTGGCGCGAATAGTGAGAAACTTCTTCTTTTCCGCATCGATGAACATCCAGTTGCGGTCCAGATCGAGACCTTGTTTCGTGACCCTGATACGATCAATCTCGATACCGCGACATGACTTGATGGGATAGACGCGTAGACCGATGATTTCTGATGGTGGTGGCAAGGAGGGGTCGCGTGCGTTCGCTTTCTTGATTTCATCAGTGTGGAAGCCACCAAAGACGTAGACGAAGAAGGCGATGAGAGCGGCGACCAGAGTGACAAGGACCGCGCCTTCGTTCCTTGTCATTATCACACCATCGTTTCGTATACTCGCCGGTACGCTGAGGTAGTCCAGAATGGCACTCATGGTCGCGGATCTGAGAAAGGATGTAGTCGAGAAGTGGCCTGTATGCGTTTTACGCGCTGGTGCAGCAAACGATATCGACTTTAACCTGGGGTGAGATTTCTGTTCAGCTCAAGGAATAGAAAACAGTTAAGGAGAAGATGGTAGGTACCTTAAGGTCGCGTGGAGCTGAACACACGATAAAATTACCTTGTGGTCCAGATCCCCCGGCGCCCCGCTTCACCATCTCGCCAATCAACGCTCGGCATTGATAACCCCATGGCACTAGCAGTAATGAAAACACGGAGGGAACCACTTGGGGCGCATTTGACGGTACATCCGGGCGTGTTCATTATTTTGCTCTTCTATATGTTATGCAGCTACTCTCTTGCAAATTTGGCTGCACTATAGCTGCTGTAATTGAGGAAGATAGCCAGCTTTCAAGTGGTAGCGACATTATTGCTATTAAGCAGCCTGCGCTAGCTCTTAGGCTAGCATAGTGGGCTCTGTGAAGGCGATGGAGATAGCCCCTATGAAAGGCTATGAGCGCTATCGATGGCCGTGAGGGCTATGGAAAAGCACCTTGCCCGAGGGTAAATGACACTTGAATGAAGGAGAATGGCATCAGCATTCTTTTCACGCACGTAGCACTAATCTAGTGATAATGTAACGCCATCCTCTCTCGCCAAAACGCCTGATATCAACCTCACATCGAGCCATAAGCCATCATAGAGACCCTGAAATGAGAGCGAAAAGCAGCCAACTAGCGTTGAACTGATACTCCTTTGATGATACCCAAAGATAGTGAGATAGTGAAAAGAGACCGGTATGGTGAACGGTGTTTGAGAGCGCATGCATGCATCGATGCTGAACGAATGGGTATAATAGATACTGCTGTGAAGAGATCCCCTAACGAAGGATGGTATGCGGATGTATGAAAAGGTAGTGTTTGTCATTACTATAAGTACAATGAGAGCGTCGTCGTCCGGAGATCGTAGCCTAGACGAGTCCAGTGTGGATATGTATGTAGCGGTATTTTGCATCGCTTCGACTCTAATTCGATAGGGAAAAGAATCAAGAAGTATTGTCAGAAGCCTGGTGGAGCCCTACGAGTGTCTAGGTACCACCCCAGCCCTCGTTGTCTCCATGTACCTAGTACTTCTCTTGAGTGCGATGCAGGGTCCGAATGTGGCTGAGGGGCGTGGCAAGGCGATTTCCGGTTCTGGACCTGGTTGGTCGGGAGGGGCTCGTCCGACAGAGGATTCGAAGCATTCTAGACGTCTCCGCCGGCTTCGAGACCACCATCGAGGTCCATGTTTGGGTCGACCGCAAACGAGTTGTCGGGATTGTCGCTGTCGAGGAACACGAACGTCGGATGGTTCGAAGAGGCATTATGAACGTCTCCGCCGGCTTCGTGACCGCCATCGAAGTTGATGTTGGGGTCGAACGCATTCTAAACGTCTCCACCGGCTTCGAGACCACCATCAAAGTTCATGTTGGGGTCAAACGCAAATGAGTTGTCAGGATTGTCGTTGTTGAGGAAGGAATCAAAGTCGAACTCCTGCAGAACGTCTTGTCCATCGAGGGTGCCAAAGTCAAGCGACATGTCAAAGCCCTGAGGTATATCAGCATATGGACATGACATTGGTTGGTAGAGATCACTCACGTTACTGCCGTCAAGCGCACCGAACGGCTGACCAAGATCCGCCTGTTGCTGTTGACTGAGAGCTCCAGGATTTTGACTTTGCTGGTTCGGTTGCTGACTCGGCCCAATCTTGAATTGCTGAGCGGGGGCTGTCGGCGTAATCGGAGGAGCCGGAGTAGGCGTCGGCGGTTGCTCGCCTCCTTCCGAGGCAGGTGTCGCAGCGGCCGCACCGCCCTTCTTTGCAGGAGCTTTCTAAAGACAATGTCAATAAACTGACAACGTGAGATTGTTCAAAACAACAAACCTTATTGTTCTTGGCACCCTCCTTCTTGCCCTTGGGATTGGCTTTGTTGGTTTGCGAGGGGGTAGGAGGAGCTTGCTGCGACTGTGACGGCGACGAAGGCTGAGTACGAGCAGCCTCTCCCTGTGGTGGCGCTGGTGGTGGTGGCATCGCAGCGTTTCGTTGTTGAGGAGTCATATTCGGCGGCTGTGGAGGCTGCTGGCCCTGCATCATTTGGGGGGGACCCTGCGGCCACGGACCACCAGGACGTTGGACACCACGCTGCTGTATCATCTCGAACGTCTGTTGTTGAGTCATGGGTGGAGCTTGACCGTTCATCATAGCAGGATGAGAAGTAGCAGGCATCATTTGGCCGTTCATTTGACTATTTGGACCACCCATCATGCCTTGCATCTTAGCCATCTGGTTGAACATGCCAGGTGGAATGTTCGGATTCATCTGGCTGGGGTCAAAGCCGGGCACTGGTGAGCCTCTACCCTGCGGCATTGAACCATCAGGGTTTGGCGGGATACCTGGAGCCATCTTAGGTGTACCGCGCTTCATTTGTTCATCGGGATTTGGAGATGGACCAGTGCGGCTGTTTGAGGGCGACATGGGCGCTCCAGGGAACCCAGGCATGGGACCGCCGTTTGGACCATTTGCACTGTCCTGCTCTTGACGTGCCATCAGTAGGCGCTTCTTGTTCTGTTGCTCCAGTAACATCAATTGCATCTGATAGTCCTGGAGGGCGTGATTACTACTGTTCTGACCAGCAGGTCCGGCGCCTGGCATGCCACGCATCTGACCGTTGTTGAAGAAGTCGGCGTTGGCGTCCATAGCAGGAGATCCTTGAAGTGGTCCATTAGGATTTTGCATGCCCTTGTCCGAGTTAACATCCATGGCACCCTGCATCTGCTGGCGCATTGATTGGGCATATACCTGCATGGTCTTAGCGTCTACTTGTGGCGTTTGAATTTGTAAAGCGGCACTCTGCTGCTTTGGGTGTGAGATTCGGGGGACGGAGTCCGATATAGGACGTTGAAAACTCGTGTCCAGTCATTCAGGAAAGCTTACCTGTTGATTTGTCATTCCCTGCGGTTGACCACGGCCCATGGGTGGCATTTGACCATTGAAGCTGCCTCCATCTATCCTCTGGCGTTTTGGAGATGGTGCGTTCTCGCCAGACCCTGGTGTCTGTGGTCGTTGCTGTCCGTCCATGGAAGAACCTTCTCTTTGCATTTGAGTTTGCGGCATCATCTGACCAGAATTCATCATCATTTGTTGCTGGCGGGCTTGCTGGAGCTGCTGCATCTGTTGTTGAGTTCTGTTATATATATAAGAGTCAAGTCCTGGAATCGGGTCGAATATCAGACTCACATTTGACGATTGTTGCCGTTCATGGCGACTTTCTTCATGTCATTCCCGTGCGCCATCATGGAGTTGCGCATAATGGTCTGCATCTGTGGGTTTACCATGACGTTACGACGATCATTCTGCATCCGCGCGGCATTCTGTATGAAATGTTTAGTCATCGAAGATTTCGAAGGTCATCTGTTCCTTTCGATGACAACTTACCTGTACTTGATTCAAATATTGCTTGGTCTGCTGAGAGCCTCGACCGCGTTGAGCCAAGTAACAGTCCCAGAACTGACCCCACCAATCCAATAGAAATGAAGCATCGCAAGCTGCGACTTTGGCCATAGGCAGATCATCAGGTTTACCCAGAATGTTGTCCTTCGAGTCTTGATCCAATGAGTCCCCGTTCATGTTCCTCTGACCTGGGCTTTGTTTCGGGTCTGCCGTTTCGATTTCCACCTTATCAAGCAGCATCCTGGCCATGTCGAACATGCCGTTTCTGAGAAAGTAGTCGTACATGTAGGTGTGAAGTTTGTTGCGGTGGGTATCATCACGACTATTTCCACCGGGCGCGTTGCCTGGTGTTCCCATGTTCATCATTTGTTGTCCACCGACAGGTCCGCCAACACCACCCATGACGTTCATGTTCATCGCTAAGCTCGTGATCGAAGGCGGCGATCGAGGTGAGCAGCCTCGGGCCTCAACTGGCCGACTGAGGGTGTAAAATTTGTTGTATTGAGAGACGACGCGTCTGCGAGAGCGACGTTGGTGTCAGTAGTGGAGGGATTGAGCGTGAATTGAGGTTGATATGTGGTGAGAGCGCAATGGGGGAAAATGCGCCGTGGTCTGGTCGCGATCTCGAGCGCGGTCGAATTGACGGCTTGGCAGAGGGGGTTTTCAAAAAGCACCCAGCTGCGAAGTGGCCGCTGTCGCAATAAATCGAGGTGAAAGCGTCACGAGTCGTGTTCGAAATCAATAGAGAGGCAGATGATAAAGGTCGTTGAGGGGGGCGGTTGGGTGTATGTACTCGAGGTCGGAGAGGTGTCGGGAGTGGAGCGAAAAGCACGGAGCTTGGGGAAGCAATGGCAATATAGGATTGGAGGCTGCTGCGATGGCAAGCCGACCGAGATATGCACAATGTGAATTGCCTAGAAGCCGCAAAGCACCGAGAGTCGAGTAACAACTTAATTTCGAGGGTCGTGGGGAGTGTGTAAAGACAAAAGTAACCACGAAACGGGCTTATCGCTCAGCAAAAGAGTCGCGCAGAAGACGGAGGGACATGGCGAGCGCTGCTAGGACTGGGAGGGACTGGGAGGAGGGAAGAGGCCACAAAATAATGCGTGGCAGACTGACTTGTGCTAGAACGGTCTAGCGTGAGTACAGACCCACATTATCACGTGAATTCGTCAACGTTGAGGATCGAACAGAACGGCTATTCTCTGCCTCGATCACGTCCATGACCCGTCGTGCCCTTGTCGCATCATCTGGTCTCGTTTCGCTGCTGTCTGCGTGTAGCTAGCGAATATTTTGCTCATTTTGATGCAGTTCAGGATCTAAATATGGCGTTGGATTGAGCCTCAGATGGGTGTACATGTATTTAGCTTTGTTTAACAACCTTACTCGAGTTCCCCAGTGCCAAGCCATTGAACGAGCACATGAAGGCTAAACCTGCGCAAACATCATTGATCCATCTCTCTCCAATCAAGCTGCCACGGCCAGTCATCTGACTTCGAGCTTGCGAATTCTGACAGAGATTGACAGAGATTGTGACCTGTGACATCGGCTGGTTGACCTACTGCCCGATTTGTAGATTCATCCCGAGCTAAATAGCACAGGACCGGTCATGGTAGAAGATCCAGATTCGCAGTCTCTCGTAAGAAGATACTTCAAGGGAGTTGCGCATATCAGGTGTCGTTCTTCTCCTTTCTTTACAAATGGCTTACGTGCAGGTGTTCCGTGCCGTGTGTCCATCGGCCTGGGTTCGGCAAGTCTTGTATCAAGCGGTAGAGCTAGATTGGGAGTTTGGCGATATCAATACCGTTTTCGACATTGCTATGCACCTCTCACTCGTCATCAGGCGGCATCTCGTCTTCGATGTACTTGATCAGCGATACACGCATCTCGGTGGTGTCGTTTCCTCGCAGAACATCACTCAGGAACTGAACCTCGACTTGCATCTGGACCTATGTAGAATCAGTCAGTGGTCTCTGAGCAACTGCCAGTCAGTCCTACCATCTCAAGCGCTCCTCGAAGCACACCGCAAAGTATGTTGGAATACCAAAGCTCATCCTGGGCCTTTCCGTCGTCCGGTAATTCCACAAAGTCGGCAAGTGGGTTCTCCTCCAAGACCAGTGTGAATTGCTTGCCGTCACTTGACCAATTCGTTATAGCAGGCGTAATGTTTAGGAAGATCTTGAACCCAACTTTTGATATCATCTCCGCCGTCTCTCGTAGATTAGAACAGGATCCGGTATTTGACTTGGCAAGAAAATCCTCAATCAATCGCGTGCCGATATTGTAGCCCATCTTGTCCAGCTGTTTATTGACCTCCACGTAGTCTCCGCTAAAGTCCTTGCATAGTTGCGCGACAACAGTTCCATATGTAAGGGTGACCAGCTCGGCGTTGACCTTGTCGACTCGAGTCCTTCACCGATCAGTATCTTGGTATCCATGCGCAGGCATTGGTACTTACTTCCATACTCTAATGGTCTGTTAGCACGATCCTACTTCGCTTGCAGTGCTCGTTGCATGATACTGACTCTTCTCCAATCCGGGCGGCCTTGCTCGAAGCCATGTTTATTTCATGCAACGTCTGATATAAGGCGAGAGGGGGGGGGCCTGATAAACGTGCCAATCTTTCTAGCCAGAGATTGACGTCCGCTTTTGACTACCAGAAACCAGGGTAATGTTAGAATAAAGTCAACGGGGGTCTGCGGTGATGCTGCTCATGAACCTTGAACCAACAACCGACGCGGAGATCGGATGTTCCCGTCCACGTTCAGCTTCTTGGAGATTTTTCTGAGGAGTTGGGGAAACAGACACCTTCCACGAACATTAGAAGCCCGCTTCTTCCACTCATTGTAGTCCTCCGATTCAACCCCGTTAGATTCTGAATCGTCAATAAAACGCGATTACCACGATGTCATCAGAAAAGCGCGCCGCTTCCAGCTCGTTCGGTTCAGGACAGATCATTAAGAGACAGAGATCAGATAATGAATTGGCTACCAGGAATGGCACATCGAGCAGCGCGCTCATACAAGGGAGCAGAACGGGGAGCTTGCACTCGCCTGTGATGGAGCTCACGGGCCATAGTGGAGAGGTGTTTGCGGCGAGATTCGACCTTACCGGACAGCACATAGCGTCAGGATCTATGGACCGCGATATTCTGTTGTGGAGGACCTCTGGAGATTGCGAAAACTATGGAGTACTGTCTGGACACAAAGGTGCGGTACTCGATCTTCAGTGGTCGCGTGACTCAAGGGTGGTGTACTCTGCTTCGGCAGACATGCATCTTGGAAGTTGGGATCTGGAAACAGGGCAGAGGATACGAAAGCATCCTGGGCACGAGGAAGTCATCAACTGTCTGGATGTCAGCAAGAGAGGCGAGGAATACCTGATCAGTGGATCGGACGATGGATACATTGGACTCTGGGACCCGCGACAAAAAGCTGCGATTGATTTCATCGAGACATCGTTCCCGGTCACCGCGGTCGCCATCTCAGAGGCTGGGAGCGAGCTGTATTCTGGAGGCATTGACAATGACATCCATGTTTGGGATATGAGAAAGAAAGCCGTCACGTTTTCGCTCACCGGACACAACGACACGATCACATCGCTCGCCGTGTCACCCGACTCTCAGACACTTTTATCGAACTCGCATGACAGCACAGTAAGAACGTGGGACATTAGACCCTTTGCGCCAAAAGACCGACACATCAGGACTTTCGACGGCGCCATGACGGGTATGGAAAAGAATCTCATGAAGGCGACATGGGACACGCAAGGAAAGAGAATTGCTGCTGGTAGTGGAGACAGGACGGCCGTGGTTTGGGAGGTCTCGTCTGGAAAGATGCTGCATAAGCTACCTGGCCACAAGGGCGCGGTGAACGATGTACGATTTGCGCCAAACGATGATCCTTTGTGTAAGTCTTGCTACATGCCTTCAATCACTTCCAGCGCTGACTGTTTTTAGTGTTATCGGCTTCGACAGACCGAACAATCATCCTTGGCGAGCTCAAGTGATTGGTACGAACTTGTGCAAGAACCACAAAGCCTACTAGCGCAGATATTATTTCAGCGAACCATCGACTATACTGCGGCTAAGACAGGCACAATCTCCATGGACATAGGCTCCTCGAGTATTCGATCAACACCCAAGTTGGCAGTATGGGTCGCTGGAGCCATCGAGACGCGCGCGATCTACCGTATGATCGAGCTCATGCAACCATGCATCATCTGGGAGCCAGAACGGCCTCCTGCGCGCTCGTATGCGCAAACCCAGTCATCAATGCATCCACTGGCTCATCCCTGTGTGGTCACAGCTTCCACTTGTGATGGTAGAGACTGGCTGTGAGGGTGTTACCATGGACAGCGAGGTCGGAGCTAGGACGCAAGGATAGACAGTGCATCGTTAAGAGGAGCCGTGTGTTCCGTTAACAGCTGCAATATAATAAGCTAATCACGTCGCATGGGGCAATTTCTTGAGTCCAGAAGCCGGGACACCGTGACACAAAAGACGACAAATTTGACGTTGTTCTAATTGTAGCCGAGGCGTGGTTGATTTATCCGGGGAAAGCGTGTCAAGACGTGTCAAAATCTCCATCTTCCCCTCTTTCTGTCCCCGCTACATCAAGTTAGTATCTGCATCTCGCATATTCGCCTGAATACTTTTGCAAGAAGCTCGAAGCGATGACAGACGATCACGGAAAGGCGGTCCGGTGCGCCTTGAGTGACTGGGGGTACGATCGATTCTTGCTTCGTCTCATCACGTTAGAGGACGCCTGTCTCGATCAAGCCTTGTTCCCGTCTTCTAAAGATCTCCACTGCAGGTACAGTACCTTTTCGGACAGTGCATCACTTCCCTTCTCCGCTTCTCCTTGCCGCCTGCATCAAATTTATATTGGTCATGGGTTCTAGAGTTGTGCAGCGGATCGGAAAGGTAAGTGACATACCATCTTAGGATCTTCGTTATACGACTGTTCAGTCCGAGCATATGGTACTACACCTCGAAAGTATATAAGCCATCTGCATGCCCTGTAGGTTGTCTTCTCATTCCAACCACTTCTCATCACTCAAGATGCACTCCTCTCTTGCTCTCCTGGGCTTCGCAGCTTCTGCTGCTGCAAAAATCTTCTACGCTGGTGTCGCCGAAAGTGGTGGTGAATTTGGTGTCTACAGCCCAACCGCGACCAATGGAACCGGTCTTCCAGGTCGCTTCGGTGTCGACTGTAAGAGCACATCATTGCTTGATCATGTCTTATGCTGACCTCTGGCAAAGATGCCTTCTTGAACAAGACCACTGCCGACATCTGGGTCGACCAAAACCACATCAACACCTTCCGTGTTGCCTTCCTCCTGGAACGCATGTGCCCACTCGAGTACGGTCTCGGTTCCAAGTTCAACGAGACCTACTTCGGCTACTTCAACGATGCCATTCAGTACATCACTGTGAACAAGGGCGCATATGCCATTCTTGACCCACACAACTGTGAGTCGGCTCTTTCAGACAATCAACAAAAAGACGTCCTCTGACCTCAGCAGACATGCGTTACAACGACCCGTCTCAACAGCCAACCACTGGATCTGTCATCGGTAACACCAGCGACCCAGCAGCTGCATCCACGGCACAGTTCCAAGCCTTCTGGACTGAACTCGCCTCTCGCTACGTCCACAACCCCAACGTGATCTTCGGCATCATGAACGAGCCACACGACATGCCCACGCAACTAGTCCTGCAGAACGACCAAGCCGCCATTGACGGCATCCGCTCCACCGGTGCGAAGCAACTGATCATCGCGCCCGGCAACGGCTACACCGGAGGTCACTCCTGGAACCAGTCCGCCGGCGGTGACGCGCCATCGGCCGACTACATGTACATGCTGCAAGACCCAGTCAACAACACCGCCATGGACATCCACGAGTACCTCGACTACGACTTCTCGGGCCAACACCAGGTCTGCAACCAGAGCTTCCCTGCCAACCTCGCTTTCCTCACCAGCTGGCTGAAGCAGCACAACCTTAAGGCCATGATCACCGAGTTCGGTGGAGACAACAACACCATGTGTGACAACTACCTCCAGCAGGCTGTCGAGTACATGGCTCAGAACGACGGTAAGCCTTCCTCTGCCACCAAAAGCTCTCATACCAATACTAACGCGCGGCAGAATACATCGGCTGGACCGCCTGGGCCGCCGGTCCTCTTTGGGGCACCGAGGCTCCATGCTGCAACGACGGCGCCAATCTTGGATCTCTGGAGCCAGGCTCGACCGCTCAAGGCGGTGGACCAAGTCTCTACTACACTGTCTGGCTCAAGGTCATCCAGCCTCTGCTGCCTAAGCACTTGCAGCGCAGCGGCATTACTAGCGTCCGCGGCCCAGCTGGCTTGCCACAGTAGATCTTGTCAAGGAAAAGCGACGAGCGTCTCGTGGATCGTAAAGCGGTGGCCGTAGCTATTCATACACCGAAGCGGGCTCGAAGTGAGGATACGGATATGAGACACAGACTTATAGCCTATTCCAGTATCCTGTGATGAGGGCATATAGCATGTCAAAAAACTCATTCGTTTATTCTGACTCGTTTTGGCTCTCGAATACCAATACACGTGGCTGATCCGCGGTTTTGGACACCGCGATCCTACCTAGGCCCTGAGAATGCAACGATGAATCTTCCAATTGAAGTACAAAAATGTATATACACACAAGTGTGAAACCAAGCGTAGCGGCATGGTATATGAAGCGCTACTTGTAACGCTCTTCATACTTTCTCTCTCTCACATCAGCCAACTACCCCATTTTTTTTTCGTCACACTTCCGGAGACCCAGGAACCCACAGGAGAAGGATCTCGGTAAAACGTCGAGCCTTAGATAGTTAGCTGGGTGTTCGGCAGACACTTCGTTAATGTCCTTCATCATAATCATTCCTTCGTTGTTCCATACCGACTTGTGATATCGCCAGAATGCCTGTACCATCCCGACGTACGCTTCGGACCATCTCGGCTATGACTAAGGTCTGCCGTGTCCTACATAGCCATGTTTAGCAACGACGTCTAGTCACCCACTCGGACATAGTCAAGCTTGTCGACACCAACACCGCCGATGAACTGTCCTCAAGATAATGACATCTCGTCGGACCTCTCGCCAGACTCCTCGCCAGACTCCTTACTAGAATCCTCGCTAGAGTCCTTGCCAGACTCCTTACTAGAATCCTCGCTAGAGTCCTTGCCAGATTCCTTGCCAGACCCATCGGCACACTCTTCGGCAGACTCCTTGGGAGACTCCTCGCTAGACTCCTCGCGAGGAGGATTTCACCGGGTGACGTCGAGAAAGAAGGACTTCCTCTGGTGACGACTTGTGGTTGTATTCCGAAAGTGAAAAGAGTAATCAAAGCTGGAAAATGTCCGTCAGCTAACATATCTTGGTCAGCTAGCAAGTATCACACAGTCTACTAACATGGTCACCCTCGGCGGCCTTACAATTATTTCAACTGGCGATACGAACCTCCCACCTACCAAACATTACCAACTATCGTTCAAGATGTGCACCTAAAAACGCCTACGATACACCTGCGAACACCCATCCGACTGCATACTAGAGCTTCTCGGCGATCGTCGACCGGACATCTCGCCAGACTCCTCGCTAGACACCTCGGGCAGCGACGCACGAGCAGCAGTCTTCGACCCGCTATCCCACCACCCATACCACTCCGGTATCACACAAATCACTAGTGTTCAAAACTTAAAGGACGTGGTCAAATCTGATTCCATTACATGTATCTATCTACCGAGATCTCACAGCCTCATCACAGATGAGCCACCATAGATCGACCAATTTTTCGTGCCATCCCAGATGCTTCCTCCTTGGAAAAACCAGTCAAAGTCGGGTATTGTTGTTCGCTGTCGTTAAGATATGCTGCATTAAGTCTATAATTTGTCGAGTGTTGCCGCTGGGGCAAAAAGTCGTCGTTGTTGTTGTCGAAAAGAAAACAGAATGAGAGGGGTTCTGTTTTGTGTGTGAATAGAGAAGTGAAGGTTAGTTTCGTCCACTCGCCATCGAGGCGGTACTTTATCAGTAGGTCCAGTGGGCGAGCGTGCCGCAGAAGTTGTTGCGGTTGCCTGCGTCTTGACCTGCGGCTCTGCCGTTGAGAGTCACCATGTTGATGGATGCCTTTGTGCTGACACCGTACAAGTGGACGTTCTTGGAGCCACTCTGGACGGAGATCATGTTCTCTTGGCAGTTGTTGCTGGCGACGCAGTCTTGGTCGTAGTTCTCGAAGAACGAGTACAGACCGGTTCCGTAGATCAGGATGTTGTTGCTGGCCACGACGCGCAGACCCCAACTCTTGTCGCAAGGCGCGCGGAGGTTCTGCGAAGAGCAGGTCGAGAAGTTTGGATCTTGGAAGGCGTTCTGCTGCATGGTAAACGGAACGAGAGCGGATGGGTTGGACTGCCAGTATGGAGTCTCGGATTGAATGTGGCCCATGAAGATGTTCTCGGCGTTCAAGAGCTGGTAGTTGTACAAGACAGAGTGCTCGTATGAGGTGCCCCAGAACCAAGCAGTGTTTGACTCGATGAGAATACCGCGGCCATTGTAAATGTCGATCTGGTTGTGGTCAGGCAAGTCAAGCTCATGGTCAGCAACCCAACCCCAAGTGTTCTCGAGGTAGACATTGGTCGAGGTTGAGGTGGCGTGGAACAACATGAAAGCGCCGTAACAGTCTGGGTTGGCCGAGTGTGTGACACCGGGGTTCTTGGAGCAAGTGTCACTCTGGAGGCCGGTACCAGCAGTTCCACCAATTCTGAAGTGAACGTCCCACAGACCAGAGGCACCTTGGGCGGAAGCAAGGTTCCACTCTACCATGACAGCACCAGGAGCAGCGCCCTTGACTTCAAAGATAATATCAGACATCTCGACAGCGCCGGATTGGCCCTTGTTACCAACACGGAAAACGGGCTGAGGGTTGTTCTGGTCGGCAAAGAAGCTGCCAGAACCCATGATGAGCGGCCAAATCTCTCCAGTGATCTTGATGTTGGCCGGTACGTTGATAGTGGAGGTTATGAGATAAGCACCATGATCAAAGTAGAGGACTTGGTTGGAGGTTACGGCGTTCATCGCGTTCTGGACGGCAGCAGTATCATCGGTCATACCATCACCGACGGCACCGAAGCTCTTGATGCTGACGAAGGAGCTGGCTGGAAGCGACTCGTATTGAGGACGGGAACGAGTGAAGAATTGGCCTTGAGAGTTGAGGAGCGAGCCGGGCTTGTTCGGCGCCACAAGAGCCTGTTGAATGAGTGTGTTCCTGTGAGCAACTTGCCTCTTGCCCTGGGCCCAAGATGCGACGATGCGTCCACCTTGCAAGACAGTAGAGCCAGAAGCGTCCTGAACAGCTACGGAGCTCCCACGGAAGTCGACATTGTCAATAATGAGGGTGCCACCGGTGGTTGGGGAGTTCTGCTTGCTCTTGACAAAGGCCGTCTTGACACCGATCGGAGTGTTGACAAAGGTGGTATCAATGAGAACAACCGAACCGACAGTCTGGGCAGGTCCGTTGGACATGTCGACACCGATATCACAGTTGTTGATGTTCAGACCTTGGAGGGTCCAGACCCAGTTCCAGTTCATGAAGATGGCGGTGTTGCAGCCGTTGAATGTCATGTTGCGGCTGGTGAATTGCTGGTTACCGAAGAAGGCTCCGTAGTTTCCACCGTTGAAGACTAGATCAGTCATGAAGCCACCAGAACCGTTGTCCATGAAGATACCGATTTGCTTGGAAGCTGGGCCAGAAATCATGTTGAAGACAATGTTCTGAAGGGAGGTGGCCTGAGCGACTTGCCAATGGATACCGGCACCGGCAGTTTGGGGCATGCCAGTGAGATCAATGACAAAGTTGCGAACTTGACGGAAAAAGTTGTTCTGGTTGGTGTACCAATTGTCTCCGTTGGCTTCGTATGGGTCAGAGTCAATAACGGCCATACCAACAAAGTTTGCAGCAGCTTTGAGAGTAGGAGGGTTGACAGCATCGCCAACCATCTGGGTGTAGTAGTACTGAACAATTGGAGTGCTGACAAGATACGTGCCAGGAGGAAAGTAGACGATAGCGGGAGTGACCGTGGTAGAATCACAACCAAGGCCGCAGCGAGAACCAGCTGCTATTGCGGCATTGATTGCATTTGTGGAGTCAGTTGAACCGGTGGGGTCAGCACCGAAGTCCAAAACATTGCGGTAGATTGTGTAGCTCGAGTCACTGGTGAACGGGACTGAACCTTGACGTGCAATGTTTGCGAGCCAGTAAGACGAAGAAACCGAGGTCGTCCTTTTGGTGGAGACCTTGTTGCCTGGCGCGGGAGATGCAACTGGAGAGGCGAGAGTTGTCGAGAGAATACTGGTTAAAGCGCCCAAGACAGCGAATGTCTTGAACGAAACCATGTTGAGAGTAGAGACGGGAAAAAGCTGCTGTCAAAGACTGTGGGATGATATCAGTGTCTGTTGAGGAATTTGTAAACGAGTGACGAATGGTGAGGATGGAAGATAAGGAACGAGTGTGAAGTTAGTGGTTGGTAAAGGTCGCGAATTGAATATAAAGAAGTAAGGTCGTGCGGAAGGAGTTGTTGATTGTTGTTTAGTTAGGCGCGATCGACCAGGCAGGCGGACATAAGCGGGGCAGGCGACAGTACTGTTCCACATCCAGATGACCGCCTGGCAAGTTGTCGAAGTAGAAGTGAATGCAAAGGAAGTGAAAGTGTAAAAGACTGAAACCGAAGATTCACATTCTGGGACGCGAGGGGGGCAGAACAAAGAGAAGCGTGGAGTAGAGAAGCCGATGGTGTGAGGGATAAAGTATTTCTGGATCAGTACTCACATGCAGCTGTTCAGGTCTCCAAGCAGTCGAGACGCGGTGATAGTCAATCAATGACTGATCGGACGAGTCTCAAGGTGTAACGTATGGTATAGAAGGGTGTGGATGAGTAAAGAGGGACCTCTGGCCTGTACAAAGGAGGACAGCCAATGTTCCTTATAACCAGTCATTTAGGATTGCACGCGCTATAGTGGCTACGCAACCATCTTCTCGCCATCGCCTTGTGTGCTGCTAGCCTCTTCATCATCTCGTTGGAGATTACAACTGTCGAACGGTCGTTGCTCGCTCACGACTGCGCCGTTTCTCCGAACACGAACTGAGGAATGCAAATCCAGCCACGGTCTTTACTATCACGTCGACGCGTCGTGGACTAATCTGTAGGTTCGGGATATTGGAGAAAGACTGAGACACTTCGTCGATTTACCGAACAGAACATTGTGACATGCCATGTGCACGTGTTTGATCAGTGTAGATGAGGTGAACTGTGAACAGGGGAACATGAAGTTCTGCAGTGCGGAAGAGGCGCGACGTTGGGCGGCGCACGGGACGTTGGACTTCATCTGCCAAACCGCATCGCAACCTCAGCTTGTTCGAACTCGTACCTCAAGCACAGCTGCACACTGCCAATCTGGCTGCTACTGAACGATATGGTCGTGACGCGGAAACTACATGCAAGATCTGATATCTGGTCATTGTATACTCTTGGTCTTTCCTGGATGCCGGCAACCTGTCTGGGCACTGAGTAGCAGCCATTGAACGACTCGAGCCCACCGGGTAGTACGGCTGTATTCATCACACACAAGCAACAGCATGATATTTATAGAGAAACATTTGAGACATCGCCACTACTCCACGAACTACTACTGTGGTCTCGCCCACGAGTGAACCAGTTCACGAGCTCATGGTGCTCCGCTCAGCAGTCTTCTCTGATGCACAGCAAGGATACCAGTGGTCTTCTATATTCAACATCATGCTTACTTACCCTGACGTCGCTCCAGTGTTTTCAGCGACTGTGAGGCAGTGATATACCAAGAAGACGCGTCGTGTCTCTTGTCACTCTGTGACCAAAATCTACTATACTTCTCCCCAATTAGCCTTGCCGAGGCGGTCGGTCGGCATAACGATGACCGGTAGAACCGCTCAAGCCTCGAAGTTACGATCGGCATCGGTAGTCGGTCCTAGCTCCGTTGCTTCGAGGAGGCAATGCCTTATACAGTATACCGTGGTGGAACATCATGTCTCGGCTTCCGCACGTGGGGTGGCGGAATATGCTTATAACAGAACCAGGGGCCATATCATCGGGTATATTGGTCTTGTGTCAAAAGATTCTATGCGACACCGAACGTACTGACTCGTTGAACACTTGTTCCGCTGGAATGAGAGTAATTGTATTCTTGCATGTGTTTGATGTATGTTGTGCGAACATTACCTCATGCTTTCTAGCTAGCAAATGGATGCCGACCGAATTGACTCCGCTCACCAAGCATGACACCATGTCTCTGCACATCTTTGGCAAATGTCAGACATCTTTCCCGATACTCTTCTCTATCAATCTTCCCCTGCATCCACTGACCCAGTGTCAAAGCATCAAAAGCTGCTTGGCCCGTAGAAGCCGCGGTATGGGGTCTGAACCCAGCCAGAGCATCACCAACCAGCAGAACCTTGCCATCAAAGAAGGAGTTCTCGTCAGAGATATTGTCGGTAATAGCCTGGACGAACGGATGTTGTGTCTTGTTAACGAGCTCTGCGTACTGAGGTGGCAGCACATCGTCCGCCATCTTGACGTACTTTTCCCAGGCAGACTTCTTCATGCCGCCCGGAGGCAGTGTGATGGCGTGCCGTTTGCCGTCATTGTCAGTCATCAGATCCTCTAGCTCAGGACTACCTTCTTCAAGATTGACATACCAGACCCAGTTCATGAGCCGATGTCCTTTCTCGAGGCTACCGTTCTCCCCGGGAATCAGGTACGCCAAGATCTGGATGCCTTGTGTATGGTAGAAGGCGAAATGCTCGCTAAAAACTTCTGTCGCAGCTTCGGACAGCTCTGTCTCTGGTACTGTTCCTCTGAAAGCCACATATCCGACGTATGTGCGCTCGACAGAAGGGTTCAGCTGGCGGCGCGTGGTCGAGCTTCCTCCGTCTGCCGCAATGACAAGGTCAGCCTCGGCTGACTGTGACTGACCAGATTTATCCTTCCAGGTGACACGGACGCCTTTCGAAGGACCCAGATCCTCCACATTAGAGACGGTGGAGCCATTGAGGTATTTAGCCTTGGAGCCGTTGTTGATCGGAGGCGTGTCCGTGAAGTACTCGTCGATACCCATCGCGTCAACCCTCCATCTCAGAAATCGGTACAGAGTATCCCAACTGGTCATACGCTGTTGTCTCTTGTCGACGCTACCATTGACAATGCCTCCTTGCTTGTCTAGATATAGTCGCTGTTGGCTGGTGACAGCAATGTCTCTTCCAGGACGGACATATTGTTCAAAGAATTCCTGGGTCTCTGAACCAGCTACAACTCCAGCACCTTGGTTATGCAGCAGAGCAGTCGGTGATCTTTCTAATATCGTGACCTTGGTCGACGGCGAATGTGTGAGTACGGTGTGAGCATGCATGAGGCCGGCCAGTGAGCCGCCAAGGATCATACAGTGGTTGACTTGAGGAAATGCCATCTTACGAAGTGCTTGCATGTAACGTGGTTGTCAATGTTGTTGAAACAGGAAATTGCCTACATCAAACGAGGTCAGATATCCTACCTTGTTATCATAAGTCGTGACTATGATGGAAGAGCATCGCCGTAATTGGGGTACATGTATAGATTAAACAGCCGACCATTGCGTCATAGCCTGACTAGCGGCCTGCGCCTTCCAAAGTGAACTTGAAGGCCTGACCAGGATAACTTCAAGTTATACTCATTTACTAGGACGTTGTTGTGCAAGTTGATTCCAAGACGAACATCACAGACAATTAGAACCCACAATGGCTCCGACAACTCGGAAGCGGAAGCTAGATGAAGAAAACGCATCACTGAATGCCGACCCAGTGGAGACACCATCAAAGAAGGTCAAGCCACAGAAGTCAGGCAAACCCGCCCAGACAGAAGATACCGACCAAAGCAACAACACCGTTGAGGCATTTGACATTCCAAATGGAGACAAGTCGATTGGTTGTAAGAAGTATTTCACGGTACAGGAACATGCCAAAGGAAGCAAGAAAGCGACCGTACCGTCCTTGATCTTCACGCATGGAGCCGGAGGAGGCATCGAAACCCCAGCAACCGTCGAGTTCGCACAAGGGTTCGCCAAGCTAGACACTGTTCTCTGCTTCCAAGGGACTATGAACCTGAAGTCACGCGTCAAAAGCTTTCACACAGTGGTCGAAGATCAAAATTGGGGTCAGGCTTTAGGTGGCCGAAGCATGGGCGCTCGAGCAGCGGTCATGACATCGAACGAACACGGCGAGACCGAGGCTCTGGTACTCGTGAGCTACCCTCTGGTAAGTGACAAGGGCGATGTCAGAGATGAGATTCTCCTTGAGATTCCGGCAAATGTCGCAGTACTGTTTGTTAGTGGTGATGGAGACAAGATGTGTCCGCTCGACCAATTGAAAGACGTACGGAAGAAGATGAAGGCTACCAGCTGGCTGGTGGTTGTCAAGGATGCTGATCATGGTATGAGCGTCAAGCCGAAAAACGCGACTGAGCCTGTGAGATGCGAAACCGGGCGAGTAGCCGCTCAGTGGCTCAAGCAAGCAGACGCAAAGCAGCTTGAGGCCATGATCGAATGGAGCCAGGAAGAACAAGAGGTAGTAACGACTGACTGGCATAACGACAACGGCGTGACGAAGCCGGAGCAAAAAGTGGATAGCCTGGAGCAGATGGAGCAAGATGGAGAAAAGGATACAAAAGCTCAGCCAAAGAGCAAGCGAAAGAAGAAGGCATGATGTTCTAAGCGGCAAGAGATACCCCCTATCAGTCTTCGACAAACAGTAGTGTCATGTATTATAATGTAACCATTCACTACTTTCCCAAAGCTGAAGGTCTTATATCAAATGACGGTCACCAGATTGACGGGAGCTTCCCCGCATCTTCTCCAACAAAACACCTCAGGATACACTTTCGACTTCTGTGTTCACGGAAATTTCTCATCGCAACTCATACAAGTGCTTGTGCGTCACTCGAGATGAGGCTACGCCTGAGCGTCTCTCGTCATGATCTGCCGACTGTCCATGTTCTCTGGAACGCGGATCCAGCCTGGAGAATCGCTGAGCTACTGGAGAACATCCATCGCGATATTCCTTTACAAGCCGAACACTGGGACTTCCAGGATTACAGGCTCGAGCTTGATGGATACGAATGTTTGCATTATCAGATAGTAGGTGAAGTATTGAGGGACGACGATGAAGTGCAGTAAGTTAATCGAGGTCCTATCTCGACCCGTATTGACACAAGTTGCAGTGTCGCTCCCCTTGAAACGAAAGATATCCGCATAAGGCGCATCCTTGGCCGAGATCAGATCACACCGGACGGAAGACATCTCGTTGATGGTGTCGCCTATGGCCGTCCCTATCCCATCAGGAGTTTCACCCGGCCTATGTTACAGATTCCTCCACGCAATGCAGTAACAAACGATACGTACGAGGATGAGGACGACGACGAAGACTATGATGAGCTGGGATACGATGATGACTATGAAGACGAGGAAGAGCAATTGTATCTTGACGAAGGAGGAGAGTCTGAGGCAGAGCAACTAGAAGCTCAACCTCCGGTCAAGAGGAGAAGGGTCATCGACATTGGAAACGATATTCGCACGTCGACGCAGAAAAGGAGCGCAAAGAACAAACACGTTGCTTTCGTCGCACCAGAGACGGCTCAGAACCAGCTCGTGCTTGTAGAGGATCAGGATGAAGACGACGAGGAGGATGACGACTTCGCGCCAGAGGATGATGCCATGAGCGGCGTTGAGGAGGAAGACGCCGGCTCTGACAGCAACGAAGAGGAATCAGAGGCTTCAGAGGCTTCAGAAAGTTCTCCCGAATCCGATGAGGAATCGGAAGACGAAGACGAAGACGAATCGTCGGAAAGCGAGTCTGATGGGTCGAATTCCGAAGAAGATGAGCCCATACAAACTTCGACAACAACGACGAAGACAAAAGTCCCAACACAAATGCGACCACGCGCAGTAGTGATCAAGGAAAAACAAGCACCACCGCAGCCACAGGCACCACCTGGTCAAGGCCAAAAAAGTACTCAAATGCGCAACATGCGACGTAGAGCCACTATGAAGCTCGAGTTTCTCAAGAAAAAGTACAATTGGCCGTCATACATCTCGAAGGACGATATCCGAAGACATGCCGCTAGTCACGGTATTGAAGGCGATCTGGACAATGTTTTGCAGCAATACATTGACGAAAAGGTCAGCTACGACGGCAACCTTGGACCCTACGGATTCCAGCCAGAGTCTTCTCAGAACGAGTCAGCTTCGGCTCCGGAATTAGCGGTCCATGACGAAGAAGACGCCGAGGACAGCGACAGCGATGGTAGTGATGACAGCGAAGACAGCGACGACACTGATGAGTCGGCACCGAGTGAGGAGGGAACTACGAAGCCACCTCACCACGCTCCTGCACCACTTGGCGAAGCACCTCAGGTCGACGCCCAGCTCACCGGATCTCAACTCAGCGCAGAGATGCAAGTCAGACGCGAAGCGTTACTTGCGGCTCTCGATAGTGGAGGTATCTATGCTACTGAGGATCCTCACGCAGCGATCGTTCAAGTACAGAAAGTTCCCGATGCGGCTGAGACCCGTCCGACTCCACCAAGCAAACGCGCGAAACTCGACGTTGCCTCAACCCAGCGCCTCCTACTGGGTTCTCTCGGAGTAAGGGTACCGAAGACGGCCGAAGATCGCGAGAAGACCCAGCAGAAGCTAGCTGCTCAGGCCCAGAGAAAGCCCGTCACCAAAGTCAATGGAACACCAAAAGCCGACACTGCTCCTCAGGCAGAAAGAGACAACGATGATGAAGCCGCAAACGACCCCGACCACTGGCGCAGGTACATCAATCTCACAGCAATCGAATGTGTAGATGAGAACGTCGAGCTCGGCGAGCCACCATTCCCATACTACCATTACTGGACCGAGCCCAAAAATGGGAAGAAACGCAAGCGCGACCATGGCATGTACATGGCCAAGAAGAGCAAGAAAGAAAATTACACCGATGACGCAGAGAACTATAATGGAGACGAGAGCCTTGACTACGATGATGCCGGCGATGGCTTGGATTACGACGACGCAGAAGATGGCGCCGAATACGTCGACGCACAAGCTTTCGTAATCAGCGATTTACAAGGACAGCAACTCTCCAGTGAAACGATGCTGCAAGCTGCTGAATCACTGGATACCTTCGGCCCAGTATCAATCGAGGTGGACCTACCGCTTCCACCAGCCGACATCGAGACCCTTCCCCTGACCACCGTCGACAAGCTAAATATTGGCGACGTCATCGTGTTCACCCAGCTAGAAGTCTCAGCCGCAACGAACTGGCAACCATCTGTCTCACCCCGGCGCACAGCACGAGTGGTAGATATTACCGAAGAAGCAGTATTGGAGCTGCAATTGGCGAAACGCGACGTTGTACAACACGAGTACGACGAGGAAGGGCAGAGAGTCTACAGCAAATTCGAAATGGAAGGCGCCGACGATGAAGAAGAAGAGGGCGTGATATTTGCGTCGAGTGTCGATTTACAAGAGATCAGGTTCCTCTGCTCGCTGCAGCCTGTGGCAGACGAGGACACCTCTGTCATCATCAGCAAAGGCGGTGATGTCAACGTGCAGACCGGTCTCATGAACGAGATTGTTGAAGAGGAAACTCAGGGAGGAGACGTCGACGATACAGTGGCAGGGCTTGACGAAATCATGGACGGCGAGTCATGAGCTACGGATGTCGACCCATAAGATACCAGTGATAAGCCAAGGCATCAATAAATAATGTATACTACGCACTACCAAGCCATCCAAGTCCGGAGCGCCTCGTCCCAGTGTCAAACCTCAAGCGCACTCTTCGCATACTGCAAATAATCCATGCCCGCGCCATCCACATTCCTGAGTCCCTCACTACCATCCCAAAGCATGACACCACCCAAATTACCCACGTTTCCCTGCTGCGCAAGCGCCACGCGTCCGCCGAGCGCATCACCGGGCACATACCCACTACCCGCGCCACTGAACGCGCCCGCCCCCACAAAGACCCGTGTAGTATTACTCAACTGCGCCAAATCCGCACTCCACGTCGCAAAACTCGCGCCGAACCCGTCGCCCGACAGGTCGCAGGACGGGTTGTTGTAGAACTGGACGAAGACGAAGTCGGTCTGCGCGAGCGCGGACAGCGGGATCGAGGCGTCGGGGTACGGACACTGTGGCGCCGCGGAGAGGTAGTAGGGCTTGCTGGTGTCGGCGGCGAAGAAGGAGCGGAAGGCGCTCGCGAGCGTGTCGTAGTGAGCGGGATCGTGTGTCTCGTTGTCGAGGTCGAAGCCGTCGAGGGTTATGTTGGGTCCGAAGGGGCGGAGGACCGGCAGCGAGAGAGGCCCTGTGCCGGCCCCGAAGAGGTCCCATAGATTGGAGGCGAGTTGGGTTGCGGAGCTGGCGGTCGGCAGTGTTGAGTTGCCTGTGTATCCGCCGAGGGAGACGAGGACTTTTTTCCCGCGGCTCTGGCAGGTTGATATGGCGGGTGCGAGGGAGGTGCAGTCCTGCAGACCTGGGGCGGTGATTTGCTGTTGTGATGTGCTGCCGGTGCAGCCGGGCCCGAAGTCTACGGATGGCATCCCCGTGGGTGAGAAGAAGGAGGTGACGAAGGCGAGGATCACAATGTTGACGTTCGGATCTTCGCATAAGGTTTGCAGGTCTGAGGTTTGTGTTGATGGGCTTTGGCCGTAGTAGACTGCGACATTGTCGATTGCTCTTGCGTTGAAGGTCGCGGCGGCTGACGGAGTTGCCGTCGAAGTGGCAGTCGCAGAGCTCGGGGCCGAGTAGGAGTAATGATCTGGCGATGGGAGAGATGGAATGAAAGTAGACGTGCTGCTGACGACTGTTGTGCTCAACGGCGTGGAGACTGTTGGCGCACCCGTGCCTACAGCGAGTGGTATAGAAAAGGTGTGATTCCCAACGGGAAAGACAAATCCTGGGCCAGAACTTGATGTAGTCTCAGTTGGAGCGCTGCTGCTTGTATGTGTCCTTGTCCTGTATGTCGTCGATGTCTCCAATACGGTGCGCGTGATGGTTCTGCGACCTGTGTAGGTAAACGTTTTTGATATTGACGAGTGTGTTTCTGATGATGTTGGTACTTGCTCTGTAAATGTGAAGGTGGTGTACGCAGTCGTAGTCGGAGAAGGTGACGCCGACAGAATCGAACTCGCTGACAGAGACCCTGAACTTGACGTCGCCGGACTTGAACCAAGAAGACTGGCGATGATGGATTCGGCTGTCTGAAGCTGCGCTTGTACCGCAGCGAGGAAGTTCTGCAAGTCCGAAGGTATTGCAGACATACCTTGCTCGATATTGGTTATGTCTTGCATCACGGCGGCATTGGATTCGTTGGCCGAGGCGGAAGCGGACACTGACAAAGGGCTTGCTTGTCTGTGATGGTGGGCATGTTTCAGCTTGTGATGGACATGTCTTGCTGCTATCGGATCGACGAGAAGAAAAGCCAGCAGGCCACTGACAATGCTGTTTGGTCGCATATCGGACGATGACAGTGCAGGGCCTCGAGGACGAAAGATCTTGACTTGTTCGTGAACATGATGGGCAAATGAAGTAATATGAGAAGATAAACAAGGGAGGCTGTATGAAGAATGATAGTGGAATTAGATATTGGATTGATACTTGGTATTATCAGCCAAGCCCAGTAGAAATGCAGTCTGGACCTATACATGAGTGGAGGAGTCGTTGCGGCGAGGCTCAATGGAGCAAGGTCAGCATTCCATGAAGCCGTCACGTACACGCGCGCGCATGTCAACGACGTGGGAACCATTGCGCTGGAAACAACTCATAGCGACCATTGAATGAGTTCTGGTGTCCATACATGCATTGTCATTTGTCTTCGCTTGCCTCGACACATGATGTTATGGATGAGCGGGTCATATGATGTGAGATTTGTGCCAGTTGCGGAATCATTGTGTTGGGATGATTTTGGCTCGGCGTTGGTTCGCACAAAGGGAGCGCAGTGGATAAGGTATCCAAGATCGTCCGTGGTGGTGTGCCTCTCCAATATACCGTAAATTAATCTGTCGATGTGTTCACATCTTTCTACCACTTGAGTATAAAATATAGCTATGCGCTTTTCTGTCTCGTGCAGGCCGCGACAAAAGCGCGTGATTGTGGAAATAGAGAGTTGTCATCATCGTTAGGATGCATTATTGATTGGGGCGATAAGTCAGACGATCAGTGATGGCGGGAATCGTTGTGATCGATAAAAGCCTGACGTGCCTGTCTGCACTCCGGACCAAGCATCCGTTCGCTAGAGTACAAAGCAAATCCAAGGAGTTCGGACCCTCCACACGAAGCAATCGGGCATACGTAAGATCTGACACGTTTTATCGACCATCGAAGACAACAGAGGAGACGTCGAATTGTGGTTTGGTCGACGGATCATTTTGAGGATGGATGAGTACCTCAGGTATAGTATACAGACACGAGTTGTAGGCAAGCAGCAGTCACGCATCGGGTCGAGACGCGAAATATCAATTACACGTCCTAAAAGGGAAAGCGCCGCCAAGATGCCCAGTTGGGCTGCGCACAGACGTGACTTCCTGTGTATGCGTGAACCTTGGGACTTTCACTGGACTGGAGTGTCTCTACACGTTCGCTTCGCTCGTCCTGCTCCTGGTCTCTCCGTCCCGGGAGAATCCAGCCAGCAAGCACCGGCCAGCCCTCCAGCTGGACAAGATGGCGAAACATAATCATCATGGCAGCCGAAGTCGTTGCAATCCATTTCCATCACGCCTTTCCTCCATCCCATACCACCGCATCACTGCCTACCACATCGCCGGCTGCCAGAACAATAAATTGCACAATACACAATTCTACCCTCCACAACTTTACGCTGTACCACGGCCACGCCTGAAAAGGCCGCAACGAACAAAGCGGAACACCCTCACGGGCGCAAACCCTTGACACCACAATCCATCCTGCCTCTTTCCATCCACATTCCATCACACCAACCAGCCATAATGTCTACACCGACCATGGCGTCGACACCTCCTGCCAAGAGCTCGTCTAAACCTACAAAGCTGTCAAAGGTCGTACTGCTTCGTATGTCATCTGACTTGCTTGCACGATTCCCCTCCGACTCGAAACCACAATCCATCGCTGTCGATACACCAACTGTTACCGTCAGCGAGAACGATACCGCAGACAAGTCGACCGAAGATGCTGCAACACCCATGGATGGCGACACACCTATGCCCGACGACAAGTCATCGGCAGATGGAGCCAAAAGAAAATCACTACCAGGTTCAAAGGCGGGCACAAAGAGAGCAGCACCAATAGACGATACCAAGTCAAAAGACAAGGGAGGAGAAAAAGGCAGACCAGGTCCCAAGAAGAAGCCCAGATTGTAAGTCAGCCCTGCCGATATCTCTCCTCATCTCTCTCCATCTCTACCCTTGCATCGACCAAGTACTAACTCGTCATCAGAGCCGACGGCACAATCGACCGAACCACCAACGAAAAGAAGCCCGTCGCGTCCACTACTGCTGCAGCCGGACACAAACTCGGTCCAAAAGCCAATACTGGCGCCATCAATGCTGGACTTCGTGCTCTAGACAGATCTGGCAAGCCATGTCGGAGGTGGGAACGTAAAGGCTTCCAGCTCAAGAGCTTCACTGGTTTCGCATGGGGCAGTGGCTCGTGGTCTGCTCCTCAACGTGACACATCTACCTTCAGCGGCGATGTCAAGAGTGACAGTTCCAGCCCTACCGACAATAAGCCCAACGTCGATAGCAGTGCTGTCCACAGCGAGCGAAGCGCCAGCGATGCTGCTGCTCTCCAGACCAACGGTATCGAGAGTTCGCCTGCGCCCATCGCCGCTGCATAGGTGGGAGCCGTTCCCGTCATCGACACTATCTTCAAGCTTTCAAGAGTGTCGACATGATGATTTTCGGATGCATTTGCCTTCTATCTGCGTTTAAGCGTGGCGTTGGGAAGGTGGAAACCTGGACCTGTATCTCTACAGTGTCTATCTGGTCAAGCGTTCTTGGTCAACATTCAGCATTGGAGGGATCAATGTCATAGCGAGGAAGGAATCAGTCAACAACGGGCTGGAGAACAAAAGCTCCTGTCCTTTCGTATCTACATGTACGGACTTGCATAATGACTTTAGCTCTCCTTCAATGATATACCTTCCAGTAGTCCATCATTTGCTTCCGAAATTCGCCAATGCTGTTTTTTTTTATGTAATTTCTCTAGTAAGCCTGCAGACGTGCACGTCTTATCTACGGCAAAATTGTACAATGACAGCCAAGATCTCGCATTGATGGGTTCCAAGATTGACAATGGACCATGTGATACAGTACAGCGTTAGAACGACAGCGGGGAAGACCTCCGGCGTCATATCACTTGACTACCTTACCGTAACCCTCGTGCCTGGATCCCAAATTACCTGCCTAGCTGCTCTCATACGTATGTATTACTTGATTATTGATCTTGACGTGCTTTGACAAGGGTTTGTTGTTGGAACTGCCTTCCTGCCGAGTTGTCCTGCACAGAGGCAGACTACGGGATTGTCACGACTTCACCTTTGCCGATCACCGCCATACTGGTTCAACTTGCTGTTTGCTTTGAGTGCAGATCCAATTGTCGACGCGTACTCTTTCAGCTCGGGCTCAAGAATATTGTATCCGCTTCACAACTCAAATCAAACCCAACTACTGCGCAAACCAGAGTCGAGATCGTCGACCAACGACTTGCTCGATCACAATCAGCAATCAAGCAATCAAGCAAGCAAGCGAAACGTTAACGTCACACTACTTGGTCACGTCTGTACTATCATTCCGACTAATCCATTGACGAATGTATCATCGTCGGACATCATACGCGTCTGTTGCAGCAGGACGACACCTCTTTGAACCTCCTGTATTTCCCGGAACCCGCTCACATCTCGAGAACATTGAAACCGTTGACCTGACCACCGACCACTGGGCAGTCGGAGACGCAGATTCCAACATGGATCTGGAAGGCATGAAGAGCGGGATGAAGAGCACCATAAAGAACAGAAGAGCCAGCAACGGAGCCGCATCTTATACATACACAGAGGAACCACGTTTCATTGCACCGAGCTATCTGAGGAGCTGTCGGTACTTGGAAAAACTACATGATGTTCATCGAGCACGACTTCAGCACCTCAGAGAGTCAAGGCTTGCACAACCACCACCACAGCATGGGCTAGGTTCGCGAACACCTTCTTCCACCAACCTCAAACAGCAATCTTCTCTCGGCAGCCGCACAATTACACAAGACGTTATCGAGAGACTGGCACCGCCGACGGTAGATGCGGACCTGCCTCCATTACCAAGCAAGTGGAGTGATTCGGAGAAGTGTGCCGGACTGGAGGTATTGGGTGACGGATACGAGATACGCTTCAACGGAGTTGTAAAGGCACCAGACGACGCTGCAACCGTACGGACAGACCACCCGATACCCAAGGAATGTGGAGTGTATTACTTCGAAACCTCGATTCTGTCTAGAGGAAAGGATCACTTGGTAGGTGTTGGCTTCAGCACTTCGAAACCTAGTCTGAATCGGTTACCGGGCTGGGAGTCGGAATCTTGGGGTTATCACAGCGATGATGGTATGAGCTTTCAGTGTAGTGCCAGTGGCAAGGTTTACGGACCAAAGTTCTCGGCATCGGATACTGTTGGATGTGGAATCAACTTCAGGAATGGTACTGCCTTCTTTACAAAGAATGGCGTTGCTCTTGGTAGGTTATCTTTTCTCGATGTTCACCATCAGCAGTTTTCCACTAACAAATAGTAGGCGAGGCTTTCTCAAATACACTCGGCCCAGCCATGAGGCACTATCAACTGTACCCCTCGGTGGGCGTCAAGAAACCTGGCGAGCACGTTCGAGTGAACCTGGGACAGTCACCGTTTGTGTTTGACATTGATTCATACGTCGAGGTAAGTCATGCTTACCTTATCTTTGACGCACTACGGCTGTATTAACGTCAAGTAGAATGAACGAAAGTCGATAATGGCGGAAATAGACGCCACAGACGTCTTCAAATCTACCATACACCCGACATTGGATGAGACGGAAACAATCCAGGAACTAATTTCACAATACCTCAACCACGAAGGATACGTCGAGGCAGCGAAACATTTCTCTCAAGACGTGCAGTCACAGAGGCAATCGCTGTTTGGTGGTGAGACTGCAAAACTTCTCGACCCACAAGACGACGTCGACGCGCTGAACAGGCAGAGTGAGCTCAGCCGATTAAAGATATCTGCAATTACTGACATGTACACAGAGATTCGCATTGCCATCCTGGAAGGCGACATGGACAAAGCCTTCAAGTACCTGCACGCCTACTACCCACACGTCCTCGAAGCCGAAGAGAATCGTGACGTCTACTTCCGCCTGCGCTGCCGCAAATTCATCGAGATGATCCGCCGAAGCTACGAAGGTAGCATGAGCAAATCGTCCAACGGGCACAAGAGCGACAACGGCGCAGACGTCTTCGACCACCAGATGGAGCTCGACGACCAGTTGCAGCGCGAGACACGGCCCGCCGGCGACGCCATGGACATGGATCAAGACGACGGCCGGTCGTCGACGGCGCGAAACAACGATCTCTTGACCGAGGCGGTCGAGTACGGCATGGAGCTGCGAATCGAGTTCGGCGCCGACTCCAAGAAGGAGATTGACAAAGAGTTGACCGACACGTTCGGCCTGCTAGCGTACACAGATGCCCGAGACAGCGCGCTCGCGGGCTTGATGGAGGGGAAGGGCAGGGTCGAGATTGCGGAGCAAGTCAACGGTGCGATTTTGGGTATGTTCTTACGACGTGATGTGGTCTGGACGTCGTTTGCTAATGCGCTACAGTGTCACTTGGTAAACCGCGGTCGGCGCTTCTGGAGAAGGTGTGTGCGCAGACGGAGGTGCTGGTCGAGATGCTGAGTGCGGAGGGCGGACCGGCGGCGTTTGTCAATGTGCAGCAGGACTACCTTCGATAGGAATCGACGGGAGTAGGAGGTAGATCAGTGCACGACGGACTCATGTGGTGTATTCGTGAATACATACGTTCTAAACAAGCACTAGCTAGACAGTGAAGCCCGAGGACCCTAGCCCTCGTTCATTCATCCACCACCCATCTACTTCTGCAACATCTCAGTGACGACCTGCGCGACCCTCTCCGGCTTCTCGACCATAGGCAAGTGCCCCGCGCCCTCGACGACAGTACACTTCGTGCCACTTCCGAGACTCTCCGCCATCTTCTGCATCCCCTTCGGCAGCGCCCCATCACCGGCACCGACGAGGAACTCACCACGCACCCGACACTCCTTCATCAGCGGCTGCATATCGTACTGAAACAGCGCCTGCACGCCCCTCTTGAAGCCCTCGAGACTATTAGTGCGCACCATCTCCTTGACGCGGCGGACCTCGTCCTCCATCTTGCCTCCATCGTACGACTCCGGCACGAACCAGCGGCGCGTGGTGGCTTCGGCAAGCGACTCGCCGATGATCTGTTCGGTGTTGTCGGCCGCGCTGAACGTGGCGTCGCCCTCGGCCATCGCGATCCGCTCGCCCCATGCCTTGGAGTTGCCGGCCGGGCTCGCGGCGTTGGTGTCGCAGGACACGAAGCGCACGACGCGCGAGGGGTGGCGCAGGGCTAGGTTCAGCACTGTTGCGCCGCCGAGGGAGACGCCGATTGCGAGCGCGGCGCGCGGGACGCGCAGTGCGTTGAGCAGGGAGACGACGTCGTCGGCGAGGAGATCGACGGTGACGGGTGTGTTGCCGAGCCCGGACGAGGTGCGGCCGCGGCTGTTGTAGCGCAGGACGCGGTAGGCGCTGTTTGATGGGTTGGAGAGCAAGGATTTCACGAACGCGTCCCAGATGCCGTAGGTTACGAGGACGGAGTTCACGCAGACGATCACCGGCGCCGATGGGTCGGAGGAGCCTTCCAGGCGGTAGGCCAGCTCGGCGCCGTCGGGCGTTGTGATGTACGACTCTACGGCGCCGTTGATGCTGCCCTGCGCGTGTGAGGCGGGGTACGTGCGCGTCTTGATCGCTTGGGCGTCCCAGTCGGCTGGGTTGGCGAGGTGGCGTGGGGCGGGGCCGAAGGTGTAGTAGAGGTCCCAGACGCGGCGGTGCATGTTCGATACAGCGTTGCCCAGGATCTCTTTGCTCCAGGGAGTGTCGCGCGCGGCTTGGAACTCTGGTCCACCGAGGCCGTTTTCTTTCGCGTAGTCGTACAGAGCTAGGTACTCGACCTCTGTGCCCTCCTTCATGTCGATGGACGCGGTCTTGAATCGTCTCGTCCTCCTCCAGCCGGGCACTTTGGTCAACATCGGGATGTGCTCCTCGTTCATCCATCTGTCGAGTTCTTCCGCGCTCTTGCCGGGCTTGAGTGTCAAACACACTGCGACCATGACGTTGCCCTCGTCTTCACTCCCGACGTTCTCCTCGATCTTGTTGAACCCCGGAATGCTCTTCTCGCTGATAAAGTCAAAAGCCCGTCTGTTGATGTCGAGGTGTGGTCGAATCTCTCGCTCTCTGTCCGTCTGGCAGGGTGGGCCGCGCAGCTTCATGTACTCTGGACTGTTCAACCCCTCGACGTTCTCGAGATCGTAGATGGCCATCCATTCGTCTTGGCCTTTGCCTGGGCCGTCGAGGTCGGCGGCGTGGTAGCGGAAGCCATTGTGACAGAAGGACAGGCGGAGACGGAGGGGACCGTGTTCGTTGTTATACCAGTCTTGGAATTGAGCAACCGGAATGCTCTCTTTCGGCTGCATCGTTACGTATAAGATACCGGGAGCCATGATTGCGGTGGTATGTGTGGGCTTGGGATTGAATAGACTGGATCAAATGCAGGAAGAAGGTATGGTGTATGATAGATAGAAGAGTTCAGTTCGCTGGTTCAATATCGCGTACCTGTCTTACAGAAATTCGTCGAAGTGCACGCAACATTGATTGTTCTAGACGAAGCTTACGTTATTATGGACGAAACATTTAGAGGAGCTCAAGGCTGCTCCATGCCGATGTCGTTCCCGGTATTTGACGTAGGCAGATCGTAACGTTGACCGGTGAGCCTGGTGGGGTGAAGTGCCCCTCTTGGTCCGTGCACAACATCGGCTCTGGAAGCGGGAGAAGGAAGGCACCGAGTAGTACAGGTACTGAAGGTATATTTCACATCTCGTATGCAGAAGTTGTATTAATTTATGTCTGTGCATCCATTACACGTCCTGACAGATCTATCCTGGTATATCCGTGTTGCGCCAGTTACTGTTATGCCCATGTCGCTGTGCTATACTGCCTGAACTCCATTCCATGCATCGTCGAAGACTCTACTGGGCCATTACGTAGGTGCGTACTTGCTTCGCTTTCTGATGGCAGGTCCGTACTTGTAAAAGACATATGGTACCGGGGTAACGAGACAACTGATGCATGCCAAGATGGTGAGGGTGTAATGAACGCCCATGTTCTCGTAGAACGGAATCTGCGACATATCAGCTACTGCATGCATGTGGAGAAAATATGATACGTACACCAACGATAGTCATTCCACCGGCAGCCACGTAACGAATCAGCGTGACGGAAGCCAATGCGCTTGCAGCGAACATTTCATAGCTATCAATCTGTCAAGGGGTCAGCGCGATTCTCTTTGAGTAAACTTGATATATTCAAGACTTACAATATACTGGTATGATGAGATGAAGATGGTGAGAATGCCATAGCCGAATAGCACGGACGCGGCAAGAGGTGACCAGATGCTGATACTGCTGTCGCTGGTCCAACCCATCCAGAAGAGAGAGATTGGAATTGCCGGCGCACCAAACATGGCGAATATGAGGCGGAACTCGGGCTTTAGCTTCTCTGGTTTTCCCTCATCACGGAGTCTCTTAAGTTCCTTTTTCGCTTTACTGCCGATGAACGGTACCAGCGCCGATGCACCGAACAAGCCGATGATAATACCGACGAAGCAGAGTCCAGTGACACCCTGACTTGTACCGTGGATATCCGAGAAGATGTAGGTGTAGCCATCCAAGAAAGTAAAGAGTACAATGTAGATAATGGTGAGATAGAGAGTGACGATCATGATGATGGGTTCGGTAAAAGCGAGGAGGAATGGACGGTAGAGAGCCCTTCCAAGACGAGTCATCAGTGGTTCCATCTTTACTTCCGCCTCTGCCCTGTAGCGCTCGTCTCCAGTGATGTCTCGGAGGTGCTTCGCCTTCCACTTGAGCAGTACTGGAGGGTATGTCTCAGGCAGCGTGAAGACGACGAGGAAGAAAACGAGTCCAGACATGATTAACGTGATCCATTCCGTCCATCTCCAGGTATCTAGATGCTGCGCGATGTAACCACCAATGACAGGACCGATGACTGGACCGGTGAATGCGGCGTTCGCAAAGACCGGGAAAGTATAAGTACGCTCAGTAGGGGACCAGATATCGGACAACGATCCACCGGCGCAAGTCAGCGGCGTGCTACCGAAGAAGCCGGCCAAGAAGCGGAAGACAAGTTGAGCGCCGATATTTGGCGCCAGTCCTGAAGCCATGATGAAGATCATGTAGAGCGTGAGTGTGACGATATAGACAGGGTTCCTGCCAAAGGTCTCGGAGAAGGGACCGGCGAACAAAGCGCCAACACCGAAACCGACAAGATATAAGCCAGTTGCCATTGACTCGACTACTTCGCTAACGTGGAATTCTGCAGAGGCTTGAGGGATAGCCTCACTGTCGATCGAACTTGCAACACCGACGACGAAACCTATCGAGGCCACCATGAAGGTGATATAGATGCGTTTGGCATTGCTCCATGTGTGCGGGTTCATCGGGTCATTCTCGTCGTGATAGTCGACGATGAAAACATTGCCTTCTCCTCCTTCATTGGTGTTGCGCTTCCGTACTTCGATGCCTGTCATGGCTCGTCCGAGTTGGTGTCGACGCGATCGTTGGGTTGAGACTTGTGAAAGATAGTTGGTCATGTCGGTGTCTTCATATTCGCCCTGAGCTGTCGAAGGCTCTACCTCTTCCGTAGGATGTTGTAATTGGCCCGAACCGCCGGCAGCAGCAGTGCTAGGCTCGCGGAGTGTATCATCGTCGCCCTTTTCAAGATCCTTCTCTTCTGGCGAACGTGGTGGTAGTGAGTCACCTGTCAAAGTCCCATTCGATCCATTCGATCCATTCGATTCATTCTCAGCCGTGGGTTGTATCTTTTCTTTGGCACCTTCGTGTTGTTTCTGAACCAAGCCCCGAAACCGACGGTATTGCAGGATTGACTGCATAGTGTGGTCTTTCAATGGCAGAGCAACGAGTGTGGTCGAGAATGGGAATGCCACTTCAAAGAAAACCTACCAGGGGTCTCACTTACTCGCAGTCTGCCCGATTAGTCAAGCCCCAACAAACAGTACTTCCGGGAATGGTATCAGATGCATTTGCTCTTGCCATGACGAGGTACGAAGGTAGATTGAAGATGACGTCGCTGAAGCAGAAAAGATGCGGTAGACGCTTCCGTATACGGACTAGTGATCATCTTGAGCAAATCGGCGTGCTTGCCGAAGCGCGGATAGACGGCTGTCAGGAGATTTCCGGTTGTACGGCAGACTTGTCATGTTGCAGATCGATCTGATTGTAACTTGTCGTTCGTGGGAATAAGATAGATGCTTTGTGCATAAAAGAAGTCACATCTGCCTCGATTTGTTATGGGGACATCTGGAGATATAGACTGGCAAAACAAAACGTACAGCACCCGGGATTCGCTGCTGGTCACCCACGCAACTACTAATCGAGCGTTTGCTTGCTTAACGTGTGGAGAGCGGACGGGATCCAGTGTTCTCAAGCAACTATGGCC
>Ga0058702_10000015_pt1 | contig 250067 bp, 219 predicted proteins | sample AgamicOrSfe_FD_83781 | JGI IMG/M metagenome (GOLD analysis project Ga0058702, IMG submission 83781) | Agave microbial communities from Guanajuato, Mexico - Or.Sf.e | ecosystem: Host-associated > Plants > Phyllosphere > Phylloplane/Leaf | place: Guanajuato, Mexico | collected 2012-05-30
CTTCATGATGACATCACGCTGGCCCTGGTCCATGTCACCGTGCATGGCGGAGACAGTGAAGTCACGGCTGGTGAGCTTGTCGGTGAGCCAGTCGACCTTTCTGCGGGTGTTGCAGAAGATGACAGCTTGGGTAATGGTGACGGTCTCGTAAAGGTCGGAGAGGGTCTCCAACTTCCAGTCCTCCTTCTCAACGGCAATGTAGAACTGCATAATACCTTCGAGGGTAAGCTCGTCCTTCTTGACGAGGATACGGACTGGGTCGCGCATGAACTTGGTGGTGACCTCGAGGACATCCTGTGGCATGGTGGCGGAAAGGAGGACGACCTGGGTGGACTGAGGAAGGAGCTGGAAGATGTCGTAGATCTGCTCAGTGAAACCACGGGAAAGCATCTCATCCGCCTCGTCGAGGACGAACATCTTCATGTGGTCGGTCTTGAGGACGCGGCGCTGGATCATGTCCTGAACACGGCCTGGAGTACCGACAACGATTTGTGGACCCTCCTGGAGAGCCTTCATGTCGTCCCTGACGCTGGTACCACCGATACAGGCGTGGCACTCAATCTGCATGAAGTCGCCAATGGCAACAACGACCTTTTGGATCTGCTGAGCCAACTCACGGGTTGGGGCAAGGATCAAAGCCTGGCAGGCCTTGAGGGAAGAGTCGAGCTTCTGGAGGGTGGAGATGGAGAAAGTGGCGGTCTTTCCGGTACCAGACTGGGCCTGGGCGATAACATCACGGCCTGATATTCTTGTCAGATGGTTTTGTCCCTATATCTCTTGCGCATGTGGGTGTTCTGCTTACCAGAGATGACTGGCATGATGGCTCTCTGCTGGATGGCAGATGGGCGCTCGAAACCGTAGGCGTAGACACCACGGAGGAGCTCGGCCTTCAAGTTCATGGCATCGAAGGAGTCGGTGGTCTCATCGTAGTTGGACTCGATCTGAGCTGGGAGAGCGCAGTCAGTATAGGTTCGAAAGACTGCTGTTGCGCGCGAACGGATGATGTCGGCGCAACGCAGATAACGTATCAGGACTCTCTCGTACTCTCGTTGATCTCCTCCAAACCCTTAGCGTCAGCCATGATTGCGGTGTTGAGTTTTTGCGGTGAGCTTCGAAAAAGTTGGGCGCGTGTGAAGACGGTGGTAATCGCTTGGATTCCGCCGCTCGAATGTAGTTTTCTGGTGTTAGAAAGAGACTCTGACTGATCGCTCAGTAAGATATCTCGTCGTTAGGTAAGTGGTTGATTTGTTCTGGGAAGAATGAACCTGGGAGAGAGGGGAGACGCCGCGAAATAAAGACGTCTGCAGACGGCGTAGCAAAATTTCGAAGTCCGTGCGTTTCACGGCGACGCGGGCTTTGAACTCCTTCCCAATTCGAGGTGCTCTTTGCCTTCAACCACCACATTTCACCAACAATGATGACTGGAACTTCTATTAATCCACCTTGTTGTTCTGTATCGTTCTGTCACTGCAGTCGTTCACTCATTCGTGGCAAATTCTCGGAAGCTGCGGCCTATCTATCTTTGACTCATTTCTTTGTAGTTCACCACCATTCTCAAACGACGCGAGAGTCACATGTCGAATCCTTGGCACTGCCCCTCAATGCACTCCATTAATTGCGGTATATGGGCTCTTACATACCGCGTTTACAGCGCTTACGAGACATGACGGTGAGTCCGGGAGTGGATGTGACTCAGGTACTCGTCTTTGCAGAAGTATAGTAGCCGAATCACCTGCAGGCAACATAAAGTCGGATTGCCGGTAGTTGATTGCTGGACGCAGCTGTACAGTGGCTCATATCACTGCTCCTGCTTCCTAGATGCAGCCACGCAAACAGCCTCCCGAACCGAATAGCAGTCACAGCCCCCACCTGCAGAGCATCCAAGCATGCGAAGGGTGGATGCAGGCACAGTACTGCCACATGCTTCAGGTTCCACGGCATACTGTTTGAACCCTCTTTCGTAGCCAAGTTTAGAGCTCCAGAATTTGGAGACCATCGTGCTTTCCATTTTCTTAGCGCCGCGAAATCTTGGCACACTTTTTGATATTGTCTGTGCTTTTCGGTACAGCATAATTCTTAGACCGTCAATCGACCACGATTTCTACATTCGATCAAACAATGTCTCCATCAATGCCTGTACTGGATGTACACGACGATGGGTTGTCCTCATCGAGGCCCAATAAGAGAGTAAAACTTGACGAATTGCAAGAGGTTACGCAACCAACACAACCCCTGGAACCAGAAGAAGACGCCACGCTGAGCCGACGACATCCTTTAGGAGTTCGACCATCCGGAAATGCATATCTTTCAGAACACAACCTCAAGACATCATGTGGAACATTAGCTGCGGTACCAGACGAGCTCATAGCATTGATCCTGGAGACGCTGGATGCCGCCACATTACTTAGGCTCGGAGCCACATGCCGAGCACTCCACGCATTTACAAGAAACGAAGAACTCTGGCGAGCACTATTCACCGCATCAACTCCAGACTCCTTCGAATGGCGAGGGACATGGCGCTCCACCTACCTCGCCCAAGACCGCACCATTGAGCCCAAAGTCGATTGCAGCAACCTCTTTTCCGACGTCCTGCACCGCCCCTTCTTCTGCACTCACATCGACCTGCGGCCCTACGTGACCAACATTCCGCGCCAGAATCGCATCAAGTGCATGACCGATTGCAGCGCAAGTGAGCTCTTCTCTTCCGACCGACCCCTAATTTTAACCGAACCCACAAAGCGCTGGCCCGTCTACACCTCCTGGTCAATCAACAGCCTCCTCTCCTCACACGCAGACACCAAGTTTCGCGCCGAGGCCGTCGACTGGCCGCTCTCGACATACACGACCTACATGCGCGCCAACGCCGACGAAAGCCCACTCTACCTCTTCGACCGCTCGTTCGCGGAGAAAATGTCCCTCTCCGTGCCCGAATCAACGCAATCGCATCTCTACGACGCCCAGACCGCCGACCTGCCGCACGCGGATTACTGGCCCCCGTCCTGCTTCGGGAGCGACCAGGACCTCTTCTCCGTCCTCGGTCCCCAACGACCAGATCACAGATGGCTGATCGTCGGTCCAGCGCGCTCGGGCTCGACGTTTCACAAGGACCCGAACGGCACGTGTGCATGGAACGCGGTGATTAGGGGCAGTAAATACTGGATCATGTTCCCCTCGTCATCTTCGCTGCCGCCGCCGCCGGGTATCTTCGTCTCCGCCGACCAGAGCGAGGTCACCTCCCCACTGTCGATCGCGGAGTGGCTGCTCACGTTCCACGCCGAGGCGCGCGCCACGGAAGGCTGTCAGGAGGGTATCTGTGGTGAGGGAGAGTTGCTGTATGTGCCTGCTGGCTGGTACCATCTCGTGCTGAATCTGGAGGAGAGCATTGCGTTGACGCAGAATTTCGTGCCTAGACATCGGTTGGCGGATGTGCTGGGCTTTCTGAGGGACAGGCCTGATCAAGTCAGTGGTTTCAAGGGTGAAGTCAAGGATCCCTATTCATTGTTCGTGGAGAAGTTGCGCACAAAAGAACCGGAGGCGCTGGAAGAGGCGTTGGCGAAGCTCGATAAGAAGGTGAAAGGGGGCCGAGGACGGTGGGAGGAGATAAAAGCGCCCAAAGAGGAAGAAGAAGCTGAAGGAGGCTTTTCTTTCGGCTTCGGTGGAGACGACGACGAGGAAATACCGTGAGATGTAGTATATATTCATGAATTTTACGATATCAAGTTCAGCTGACTGCAGTGCAGTATGTCTATGTACAATATTTTTAATGCTAATACTACTGTGTAAGATGTATGTAGTTCTTCACGTCCCAACTTCATCCCCGGCTTCCGAATTACGGCTGCATCTTCAGCTCCGCAATCCTGCTGCCATCATATCCTCCATCGTCGGGTCCGACTTCATAGGCGGGCAGCTCATCTGGCTTCAGATGGTGAGCTAGTATAGTCCTAGCGGTCATGGCGAAACGAAGTCTGCCCATCGGATCCACCTGATGCTCCAAATACTCCTGTATCGCTCGCCCGTGCATGACGACCATGTCACCATGAGAAAGCCTCAGCCTGATCCAAGCCTTGCGATCTTTGCAGACGTCTTTCAGATCGAGCTCTTTCGGGAGAGAGCGAAGTCGATCTTTCCTCCCAGCAACATCCAGTCTCGACACGGTATGTAGATCTTCGTATGCAGCTTTGCGCGCTTCGTACTGATTCGTACCAGGTATCGGCATTTTGTCTATGAAAGTACCTGCCTTGGAAACACCAGTCAAGTGCTTTCGTTTGACACGGAACGACATGTCAGCCGGATGACCGAGAGAAAGCGAGGCTACAGTTTCTCCCAGACCCTCTTCACCATCGTCGTGGTACTTGATATTTTGTCCGTCAAAGTAACCGATCGTAAGCAGCTCGTTGAATTCTTCAATTTCCCTCAGACCATTAACAGTACGAGCAGCCCAATTCAACCGAGATCGAGTTTCGGTCAGTGGCCAAGGTGCTCCGTCGAAAGGCTGGCTGTCGACCGAAGCAACGAACTTGTAGGGCATACCGTGGTTGCTGGAGAAAGCAGTCATAAAGTCCTCCTTGCCAGTCGTGAAGCGTCGACGTTCCAAACCAACATCCAGAGTTTGAAGGGCCTCGAACATGTCATCGGGACCTTTCGGTTCTTCGTTGACTGTCTTGTTAGCAATCAGATGGCTGATGCGGCCTTCGACACCCTCGATCTTGTAGTGGACAATATGATAGTTGTGAGTGAAGCCGACAGTGGTCTTGACGTACTGCCGGTCTGCCCAGTCATGACACTGTGAGTAGCCGTAAGACACAGGATGCCATGGATCGCGGATGGTCAAGGCAGTGATGATGATATGCTCAGGAACATGCTCAAATCCGCAGCCAGAGCAGACCCAGCCTCTCCACAAGTACCTAGACGTGCATTTGCCGCATTCTGGACAACACATCCCACGAGTCATCGCATAGGTCACGTCCTCGCCCATCAATGCTGCCGTTTCCGGTAGTGCAGGACGTAGGTCGTATGGTGCGACCTCGTGAGGCCATGAAGTCTTCTGTTTCAGGAAGCGCGGGTCGTAGTTGATTACATCTCGTGGACTCGTTCCATCGGGCAGAACCCAGAACTCTTCGCAGTCTGCGTTGAGACACATCCAGCCCTCTAGATAGACTTGCTGGTGTGTAGTCTTGCATGTTCTACAGCTCTCTTCAATGGGAGGGGCCAGTTCGCCGACCTTGACAGCTTCTGTGTCAGGTGGGCACCACCAACTTTCATCATTTGTGTCAAGCTTCTCGAATCGGTACTTGATGACTTCGTGAGCTTGCCCTCTTTTGTTAAACACCTTCTCACTCCAGATATGAGTGGGTTTGTACCAGCTCAAGCTGTTGTACCTATAAGGCATCTTTGAAGCAGCATCGGAGTTCTGATCACCAAGGAAGATGACGATTGGGTTCTGCTGTGAGATGGCTGCCTTGACAGCTTGCGTTTGACTGTTGTCCTTTTGATCCTTAGACTGCATCATTTCCCCAGTTGCTTCTCTTGTCATGCCACCTCCAGCACGCGCAATGACCACGTCGTTGTCGACCAGGTCGCGGCTATGACCATTACTGTCAAACATGAACGAGTATAGCACTCCCTTGCTAATGTAGCAAGCACCCTGCCATGCTTGGTAGTAGAGTACAGTCTCGCACAGCGCCTGTCGGCTGTTAGCCCAGACTCGCGGTCGGCCTCGAGGAAGTGGCTTGTCATCAATTGCGGTCTTGGACATAATGTCTTTCGATAATTGCAGGAGATGTGGGTCAAGCTCGCTGACAGACTCGCAGTAACTGGAAAGCTCGCTGCTCGGGTTGTCTTGAGCGGAGCCATGAAGCGGGATGTCTCTCATGGAACCTTCTTCTGGTTCGTTCTTAACGAAAGGAGTTGGATGCGCATGTCGCGAAGCCGGAATCAGTAAAGAAGACAATCGGCGATCGTCATCCCGAGCCGCCGTTGTGTCTTTGACAGTGCTGATTTTAGGAAGCGAAACGACATTCTTGGCACCGATTCTATCAATATCTCTCTTACCGAGTTGCGAAGGCGGTAAAGAACCAGGCTTAACAGATAGTTTTACGACTCTGGACGGCTTTTCTGGAATTTCAGGCGTTGGAGTTGCCTGGATCACGTCTGTCTTCTGCCGCTTGCACTTCTTCTTGGAATCCTTCGCAAGAGCCGGGGTCTCGGGTGGCGGAGTTGGGTCTATAGTATCTGTCTTCGAACGCTTGGATTTCTTCTTTGGTGGAGGTGCCCACTCCGGACTGGGTGTGAGATAACCAAAGCGCTGGGGTTGTTTACGTTTTCTGTCGGATCCTCGTTGATAGACGCAGTCAGCATATGCCAGAACCCGGTGTACATGTGGATTTTGTGCAACCAGCGATTCTGTATGGGGTATCTTCTGCGCCTCTTGTTCGCTGGACGCTGTTGCTTGGCTTGTTGTGGCCTGATTTTCAGAAGTGATCGTGGACGACTCAGTGCAAGAACTGTGGCCAGTCGAGACTAGCGAAGACTCCATGTCTTCCGCCGAAGGGAGTGAAAAATCCAGCTCGTGAGTCGATGCTTCCAAAGTGCTTGTGCTGGCATTCATCTTGTGCAACTGCGGTGAGAAAGTGGTGTAAGAGAAGGGGTCAGACGAAAGGGGCGAAGATGCTCTAGCTTCGATGGAGATACCATGAGGCGTCTCTTGGAATGACGATTCCATCAAGTCCCCTGCAAGGGCTCGGGTGTTGGATGAGGTCGGTGATGAGTCAGCGAGCGAGAGAGGCGTGGAGGACAGTGGCGACGACTCTCTGGCGCCGAATCTGCATACTAGCACTTCCGATATATCTGCACCCGACTGTCCTTTTAGCGATACTGACGTTGTTTCAGTGGGAGTTGCTATTTCGACTGAAGAGGACGATGACTTTGTCTGCGAGTCTTGGTCGAACGGCGGACTCGAAGCATCTGCCGCGGGTTCCACGTTGCACACTGGCCCGGTATCTTCGGTTGATGACTCCATCTCGCATGATGGAGCAATAGAGTGAGCTGATGAAACTGGTTCTAGATAATTCAGCAGTGGGAAGATGTCCGTGGTGTAGAAGTCCGGTAGGGACTATGACACCACAAGACCTTGACGAGATTCGGTGATTATCAGCGAGCAGAAATACAGCAAGCGCTGGATGGTTCAATATCCGAACAAGACTGTCTGAATGTGAGCTGAGTTGTATAAGAGCGGACACGAAAATCGTGCTACCACGAGATTGATGCGTCAACGTAGTGCTATATCGTTCATGCTTCTGATGTCGGGAGGAACACACGAGCTGTCGTAGCAACCGTGGTCTTCAACATGGAACGGAAGTCGCTGAGAGCAAGACGAACAAATAAGCTTTGACAGACCATTGTATGAAGACTGTAGCACGTGGTTACCTATCATGTGGCTCTGGACCTACACTTATGATTGATGATGAAACATCAAGCTCGAGTCGAAACTTGATCGAAGATATTAGCTGTAACGAGAGTCGTGGCCAAAAGATGCAGAGTCCTAAATGAATTCTGGGCTTAGTATACATTTTCCAGGCTATCACGGTTTGGGTGAGTTCCTGATCCGTCATCAACTGACGTGAACCCGGCAGGTGCGGGCAAAACGCGACCATACCGCTTTTGAGTTGCCAAGACCCGGGGAAGAGGATGCCTCGGCCTGTTCCCCGCATACTTCATGGGGAGTCGCATGCCCCAGATCTCATCTTCTCCAATGCCGACCCCATTCGTGTTTGTGAATCTGACATAAGAGTGGCTGCTTTGTGAGACCTTTGCTGACTGGCATACGAGTGAGCTGAGGTTGCAGGTAAGCCGCGCATGACCTTGTCTTGTACATCTACCTCGACGATGTCATCCCAAGCACATATAACCCAGATGCGCTGACTCCAATTCCTAGCAGACATTGTGATTTCAATCCCAAGAGTTACAACGACTATTCGAAGACAAGATGCCATTCTATCCGCCATCATGGGTGCCCAAGATGGCCATTGATCCTCCAGATTCTATCTCGCTCGAAGAGTTTATGCTCAATCCAAAATATGGACGCCATGCTTTCGAGTCCTCACAAGACCCCTTCACTTGCGGCCTCTCCGGAAAGTCATACTCGGCGCTTGAGATGAAAGATCGAGTGGACCAACTTGCAAGAGGCCTGAACAAAGAGTTAGGGTTCGAACCGAACAAAGGCACAGCTTTCGACAAGGTCATTGGAGTTTTTAGTGTCAACACAGTAAGTCCAGCGAGCCTGCCTACCATGGGCCTGCGCTCACGTCTTTCAGCTCGATACAATCACACTCGCGTGGGCTACCCATCGTCTGGGAGGTATTCAGACCCCAGCCAATGCACAATATGGACAAAGCGAGATAGAGCATCAACTCCGAGACTCAGGCGCCAAATGTCTGTTCACGTGTCTGCCACTTCTGGACGTCGCGCGTGCCGCTTGCAAGACTGTCGGTATCCCGGAAAGCAAGATCTTCTTGCTCGAACTACCGAGCGCCGTCACCGGAGGCATGTCCGGCGGTAAGCTGCGAACCGTCGATGACCTGATCAAGGATGGTGCGAGCTGTTCTTCCTTGGAACCACTGAACTGGAGCAAAGGCGAAGGTGCTCGCCGAGTGGCCTTCCTATGTTATTCCTCCGGCACCTCCGGTCTTCCCAAGGGTGTCATGATCTCCCACCGGAATGTCATCGCCAACACTCTTCAAACCCACACGCATGAGATCGAATCGAGAAAGAAAATGAACAAGCCTGGAGAACCGGAGTATACAGAGAAGTGTCTGGGACTACTCCCAATGAGTCACATCTACGGACTGGTCGTCGTCTGTCACGTGAGTCTATACAGAGGCGATGGTGTAGTCGTTCTACCCAAATTTGAGATGAAGACGTTCCTCGAAGCGATCCAAAATTTCAAGATTGCAAACTTGTATCTCGTACCGCCAATCATCATCATGTTGACCAACTCAGCCAAAGCTCTTCAGCAATACGACCTTTCTAGTGTCATGGCCATATTTACGGGTGCCGCGCCGCTGGGAGAGGAAACAGCCCAGGACCTGGCAAAGATGTTCCCGTCGTGGGCCATCAGACAGGGCTACGGTTTGACAGAGACAAGCACCGTCGTCAGCTCGACCATCCCAGAAGACATCTGGTTCGGATCGTCGGGAAGCTTGCTCTCCGGCTACGAAGCCCGTCTGGTCACCGTCGAAGGAAACGAAATCACCGGCTACGACCAGCCCGGTGAGCTGTGGGTCAAGTCTCCATCGGTCACCATTGGCTACCTGAACAACGACAAAGCCACTCGGGAGACCTTCACCGACGGCTACATGCGCACCGGCGACGAGGCAGTGTTCCGCAAGAATCCTAAATCAGGCAACGAACACCTCTTCATCACCGATCGTATCAAGGAACTCATCAAGGTCAAGGGTCTGCAAGTCGCCCCTGCAGAGCTGGAAGCGTTCCTCCTGACCCATCCTGCCGTGGCCGACTGCGTTGTGATCGGTGTACCGGATGACAGAGATGGTGAAGTGCCAAAGGCGTTCGTCGTCAAGAGTTCAGAAGTCGGTCTTGAAGAGTCTGACGCGTTTGTCAGGCGTGGAATCGCCAAGCATGTCGAGAAGTCCAAGGCGAAGCACAAGTGGTTGAAGGGAGGTATCGAGTTCATCGACGTCGTGCCTAAGAGTCCGTCGGGTAAGATCCTCAGGCGGTTGATGAGAGATCAGGAGAAGGAGAAGAGGAGGAAGGCAGGTGCGAAGTTGTAGGTGCTGATTTTACCGAATGACGCTCGCCTGTAGAGTGGTGTTTTTAGGTCCATGTTTTGTCGTAGCGATATGGGTGCCTAGGATATAACACGAATCGATATGATCTCGCTATCAACGCTGAATAACAACGATGCACTATGCTTCCCCGCCCGTAATGCCTTTATCGCTTGCCCGTCCACTACAAGCTATACCGTAGTGGCTATGTCGGCGCCACGCTCCTAAATAACGATGATGTTCCTGGCGGATTTTCCACCCCATGTGACCTCCTTTCTGTCCACATCCTTGACGTGATAGCCATCTAATCATCATCTTCGTCCTCGTCATCACTTTCGTCAAGCGCCTCCATCGCATCCTTGATATATTGCGCCGCCTATCACGATTGTCAGCAAAGCCACCCCAAACAATCAACGACCAACTCACCTTAGCATCAAGATTCAACGCCGTCGTGAACGCTCTAACCGCCTTGGTACGATCACCAAGCCCCTTGAAGCACTTGCCGAGCAAGAAAAACACATTCGCCTCCTCGGGCGCAACATCCTTCAGCACCAACAACTCCTCCAATGCTTCGTCAAACATCTTCATGGCCATGAGCACTCTGGCCTTCTTGAACCTCGCCAGCGCCGATCCGGGCGAGATCTGCAGCGCGAGACTGTACTGCGCGAGCGCCTGGCGTGGGTGTCGCAGCTTCTCGAGCACGACGCCAATGCACACAATGAGCACCGCGTTGGTCGGGTTGATGCTGGCTGCGATGCGGTAGTGTCGCTCTGCGTCGTCGTATTTGCCCATGCGCTCGTAGCAACGTCCGAGGCCGTACCAACCGGCGTAGCCGCGGCGTTCGGCGCCCACGCCTGAGCGATAGGCTGTCAGCGCCGAGTCGAATTCTTCATTTGTGAGGAGCTCGTGGCCGAGAAGTGTGTGCGCGTAGGCGAATTTGGGGTCGAGTTGAATTGCGCGCTTGAAGCACGCGATGGCTTGATCGTGTTCGCGCGAGAGGGAGAAGGCGTTGCCAACTGCGCACCACGTTTGCGGTGAGTTGAAGGAGAGGTCGCGGAGGGTATGTGCTAGGAAGGCGAGTTGGACAGGTTTCTTCATTTGCCAAAGGACGGAGGAGTAGACTTCTGTGTCTTCGATACGTGACGGTTGCAGCTTCATCATTCGGGCGAAACACTGCTCGGATGTGGCGTAGTCGGCAGCTTCATAGTAGGCTTTGCCCATTTGCGCCAGCACCCATGGTGTTTCTCTCTGTGCTGTGGGAAGTGCTTTGAAGACTTCGATTGCCGAGGTTGGGTCGTATCGACTCAGGGAGTAGTAGCCGAGACCTAGCTGTCGCAGATTTGACAGGAGTGATTCGATTGCGGAAGTATCGGGAACGCTGTGACTCGAAGCAGTCTGCTTCTGAGACAAGGAAGGCTGTGTGACGCTACTCCTGCTTGGTGCGCGCGATTCTTTCGCATCGTTCGTTGCAGGAGGCATCATTGAACGGTTTCCACTCACGACTCTACCGACTGTCGCTGGACCTCGTCCTTTGGTCCCTGTTGCCTTTGCCTTTTTCAGATCTGCTGCATCGCGCTTAGCCGGCGCAAGAGATGTCGACTCGATTGGCTGTCTGCCAGATGGTTTCGATGTCGTCGACTGGAACAGGCGGTTGCTCCTTCGTGGCTGTAAAGATGAAGCGTCAGAGCTCGTCATTGAAGAATGCCCTGATAACGTTCGCTTGTGTAATGACGTAGCACGGTTCTGCTGTGATGTGTTGTCTTCGCCATCTGTCGTTTCTGAATGGGATCTGTTCGGAGCCCGGAGGTTCGGCGGCTGGAGTTTAGTGGGTTCCTTGTTTGCATCAAGACCCAATTTGTGCAGTGTTTTGGATTTTCTAACAGGCGCTGCTGGGGCGTCACTCGGCCCATTCTGTTCGTGACCTATTCCTCCCATCTCCACATCGTCCTCCGTCACGTTGCCGTTCCCGGTCGGCGTTTCCCAGTTCACTTTCGCGGATGCCTTTGGAGGACTACCAAACTTCGCTTTGATTTTGGGTAAGAGGTAGCTTGCGCCGGCTTGAAAGCTCCATTCGCTGGGCTGTTTCGTCGCAACTGTCGCATTGAAAGGGTCGTTCGAAGGCGTGGCGATCATCTGCTCGGGAAACGGCGCCGCAGTCTCGTTCTTTGAGCCATTTTCGACGATTTGAACAGGAGCCGCCGCTGCCATTTCCGAGGTCATGCGGAAAGTGTTGGCTACCTCAACGCTTGCTCCAATGTCGCATAGTCCCTGAAACGAGTCCCAGGCGAACGGATTCGCCTTGTGTGCCTCAATGAAGCAATCGCCTGCCTTTCGTAGATCGCCATGACTTCGCCACAGTTTCGCGAGCAAATCATATACCGCGGGCGCATCTGGTATATGCCGCCTGGTAGTGTCCGAGTGTTTGTTCCAGTTGGTCCGTTCTAGCCATAGCGGTTTCGCCTTGTCCAGCGCATCTGTACCCTCTTTGTATTTGCCAAGCTCTTGACAGGCTAGAGCAAAAATGTATGCGCATCCCAGGTTCCTCCCACTCGCACCATATTTCTGCGCGATCTCATAGGCAGCCTTGTATTTCCTGAGTCGTAGGTACGTGAGAGCCAGAAGATGTGACGAGTCCGCATTCCTCGAGTCCAAAGCGACCAGTCTGCCAGCAAGGAAGTTCGCATTGTCGAGCGATTCTGTGTCTAGATGGTAGAATACCAGTTGTCGCAATTGTGCAATCATGGCCGCGGTGGCGGGCGTCATACTGAAGGACACAAGGAAAGGCGATTATTGGCAATGTATGCTACTCCTCGAGGCTCTTCACAATTCGTCAAAGCAAGGCGATGAATAGTAGTACAACTCGACGTGTAAGTTGGCGGTGAGGTTTGTAAGCCGGAGAGGAGGGCGGTTCTGAGTCGCGCAGATGAATCCTGCACCTTCTCGGATTGTTTCGCAGAACTCTTGCAGTGCTCAGTCCACATTCACCCTGTTGTTACCGCCGCCCTGCTACGGTATAGAATCCCTCTCTTGTTGCATCCCTGTCGCGAGCACAAATTACTGTAGAGTAGGGTTGTTCCAGATGGCCCTATCCAGAAGGTATCTTCCGATAACTTCTTTCGGTCGTCCAAGGGTCGTGAAAGCGTAAAGATGTATTCGTGAGGATCAAGTGAAGTGATTGATGTCTTTCATCAATGTTGTTGTGGTCTCGATCGTAGCGGCAACGCGAAGCCGTCGGCGCTGACGGGAGATCGTCATGCTCCCCACTCGTGTTCACTTCACCTATCAACTGCGATTTTGGACGACACGCGACATCACGGATACTAGCAACAATTCGCCGACAACATTCAGGAAAGTGATCGAAGAGTTCAAAGTCGGGCTTTTCCCCTATCTTTGGCATCAACTGAGATATCCTGATCACCCGATATGGCACAAGTAAGCATCTTCAGCGTGTCCGGAGGATAAGCTTCTGATAATGCACTTAGAAAGCAAAGAAAGACCTCGCTGCGCGTAATGCGACATCGCTCAACCGCCTGCACATGATCAGCTTGGGCGTCAATGCTTTCTTCATCATCGTCGGCCGCCTCTTCCTCAAGCGGTCTATGCTAGCCTGGTTCTTGATCTCGTTACCATCTTTCGCCATCGAGTTCTGGTTCGAGCGCGTTGCACGCCCAACGTTTGCGGATCAAGGGAATGGCATGGAGTTGAAGAGAGCGGGAGAAGACCTGGACGCCAAGGGGTTGACGGAGTGGATGTGGGATATCGTCTACTGGACGTGGGGAGTCATTGCGTTGGCTGCCGTTTTCGGAAAGTGGGCTTGGTACCTCGCCCTTGTGGTACCAGTATATTCCGCGTGGCTTGCGTGGACTACCTTCTCTGGTGCTAGATCAGGCTTGTCTGGTATGGGTGGCTCAAAGGAAGACACGGCGCCAGCGGCACAGAGTAAGAGACAAGCAAAGATGGAGAAAAGAGGTGGTCAGAAAATGCAGTATCGGTAGATCGACAGCTATCAAATTGTACTCTGTCAGAGTGACGAACCTGCAACTGGGACGTATGTACACCACACAAGTCTCTTTCGCAATTAATCGTGTCCGATCCTTCGCCTATCTGACTTCCACGATCAGTCTTCCTCCATCTTCTCATCCTTCCCCTGGACCTCCTCCATCTTGACCTCCAGCTTGACATCGCGGTGTCCTTGGCCCATGCGTCGGTCGCGCGCGTCTCGAGCATTGCGGTATCGTGAACTGATTCGTCGGACGCACGCTTTGGTATATACTAGATTATGCCTCGAGCTGTGAGTAGGACGGGTAACCCATCAAACGGCTCATAGCCTTTGTATTCGCGGCAGCTCATAGATAATACTCCTCATGAACTTCCTCCTTTTCTGGGAGATATGTTACACAATAAGGGCAAACCTTTGGACCCGGCATTTTGGCGTGCTGTTTGTCATACGATGGTCCTTCAACAGCAAACTTCTTGTCGCACGACTGGCATTTGGACCATGCAAGCGGTATACCGATATCACGACGGCCCAGTAGACTGAGGATGTCAACTGCCATCAGAGGTTGTGTGGCAATGACGCTTTGGAAGGATTCCTTGGTCACCATGAAGCCCAAATGTAGACGCAGGCTCTTCAATGCCAGAGTCCTCAAGCTTTCTGTTGTTGAAGGTGGCATCTGATAAATGAGGCCAAGAGCTTCTCGTTTGTCGCTGCTGGCGCTGTCTTTCCACTCGTTTCCCTCAAACCAGGACTCCACATCGCCTTTAAGTGCTGGAATATCGTATTTGTCTGCAACCTGGAACAAGCGAGCACGGAGTGCGGCAGGTGACTTCTCGGGTAGCCTCTGGCAAATAATTTCTAGCGTTTCGCCGTAGCAAAAGTCCAGCATAAGGCCGAGAATCTCAGGATCATCATCTTCAAGAACAACCGTCTGGGACCTTGCTTCCTTCTCGATATCAGCAATTTGCTTTTCGATCGAACATCTGAAAATACCATACTGCAAAGCGACTGGTCAACGCGGTTGTGAACCATGTTGATTTGCTGCACAAGATGACTTTGTGCACCTGACGTTTCTGACCGCTGAATTCTAGCGTAAGATCAGAGAAGGTGGGATCGTTCAGTGCCATCATGCGAGGTTTCTTTGTTGGAGGCATGGTGGACTTTGCGTGGTAGAGTGCGATCGTTTACTGTTCTTGTGGGTGTGGTCAAAGGTTGTATGGAAGGCTGCAAGTAGAAGTCAGGATGAGGAAAGAGAGGATAGAAGCAGCGGAGCGTGCTGAGATGGCGTGCGCAGTGATTCAAGCATGATCAGAATGAAGTGAAGTTCAACAACAGGTGCATTGGTGATTCGGCGAGACAGCGATTTTCGTGCAGAACGATCACCGAATGTCCAATTCCTCTTCGATCAGAAGAAGGCTCTACAAGGCTCCAGCAGTCGAGGTGAGTAGGCTGATGGATTACCGGTACTTACCTTCGAGCGATCTACTACTATGACTTGACTTACGTCCGCTCGCTGTTGGTGCATCGAAGACCCCGGAACCATGCCCTGGTAACATCCAAGCGTATTCACACCGATCTGCAAGGAGACAAGTGAGTTGACCGATCATGTTGCAGGATGGACGACTGCTCTTCCGCCCTGCATTAGAGCAGGCGGCTCGCCAGCCATGGAAATGATGAAAGTGAGGTGAGGTGAAGGAAAGCCGCACAGCGAGCTTCACATTGACGTCACCACAAAGAGCAGGAGTCAGCTCCGATGCCCAAGAGCCTCACGACTTCCGCTCCACCACCGCTAAAATGGCACCGACAGCACCACTATCAGCTCGACCGCTGTACACAAGCGAGCAAATTCACCAATTCTATGATCGAATCTCATTACCTCAACAACACCGTCATGAGCCAGGAGAACAAACCAACAATCTCATACACGACCCCGATGCCTCCCTCGGCTTCCTCGCTGCCCTCCAGCGCCACTGCCTGGCATCGATCCCATTCGAGAACCTAGCTCTACACTATTCCACACACCATACCATAAGCCTAGACCCAGACCACCTTTTCGAGAAGATCATAGCCTCGCCCGATGGCCGCGGTGGCTACTGCATGGAGAACAATAAGCTAATGTACACCATTCTCAAAACCCTTGGCTTCGACCTCGTCAGCAGCGGTGCCCGCGTGAACGAAGGCGGCGCGAGTGGCTCCTCCCTTCCCTATGACCAGTGCACCTATAATGGCTGGAGCCATATGATCAACATCGTCACCATTCCACCGCGGACGGGCGAGAAGTACTTCATTGATGTAGGCTTTGGCTCAGGGGGTCCATCGTTACCGATCAAGCTGGAGCACGACAAGCCGGTGCTGAACGTCGCGCCGAGTCAGACTGTGCGGTTGAGGTATGACCGTATACCGGAGCACACGACGAGCGACGATGGCCAGAAGCTGTGGATCTTCGAGAAGAAGGATCAGGATGCTGCCGAGTTCAGGCCGATGTATTGCTTCTTGGGAACTGAGTTCCTGCCGCAGGACTATGAGGTCATGAATCTGTTCACGAGTCAGAGTCGGACCATGTGGTTCACGCGGGCGGTGTGTTGCGTCAAGTGGTTGCTGAGTGAGGACGGGGAGGAGGTAGTGGGAGATCTGACGATGATGCAGCGACATCTGAAGCGCAAGGTAGGCGGTAAGGTGGAGACTGTGAAGGAGTTTCAGAGTGAGCAAGACAGGATCGATGCGTTGAAGAAGTATCTCGGCGTGACGCTCAACGAGGCGGAAAAGAACGGCATCAAGGGCATGGTCAGCGAGATCAAGTAGCTCGAAGCCTGCACTGGCCTGCCACATCATCGGGCCTATCATGTATACATGTATATTCAGCGAACATAGATGAATTACGTTGGTATTTATCCGGGCGAAGCAAAGAATTGTCGATAAAATACATACAAAGCCTGATGTTTATACATCCGCATGGATCAGTTACCAACAACGCAGGATCCGGTCCGACTCATCTCTGCAAAGAGTGAGGCACTTCTAGTACTGTTCTTTTGGACAGTCGAAAGCGAGATGACCGTCCTGTTCGCACAAGGCGCACCATTTCTCTTGCTCGACGGCCGTCCTTGTCGGCGCGATCTCCTTCTGAGGTGACCTCGGACTCACATCGTCATTGTCATGATGATTCTCTGGACTACCCATCTCCTTGATACCGAGCCCCTGGATTCCTCTGCTGAGCTCGTCGTGATTGTCGTCGTGATCCTCGTCGTGAGCGCCATCGAGGTGCTTTCCGCTTGGGTTACGGAACAGAGTTGGGCAATGCAACATATCATGGCCCTCCGACTCGCATGCATCACACCAAGTGCTTCCCTTGGTAATGCCGTTTGTATTCGAAGAGCCCGCTTGCTTGGTGTTGGCGGGCAAAGGCAGCTCGTCAGTACTGTGGACCGCGTCGTGATGCTCAACCGCGCCGTCGAATTGATTGTGTGGCCTGTGTACTTGAGAGCGCAAATCATCGTTCTCTTGCTCCAGTTGCTCGATAGTCTCCTGCATTCTCTTGATCTCTTCTTGCTGCATAGTGGAGGACTGTCGCTTCGGCTCCTCCGGAGCGTCCTGTCCAGCTTGCAGGGAGTGAACGATGGCTCTCAATCCGCGGATCTCATCATCCTTCATTTCCAACTGGACTCGCAGATCACTTTGACCGCCCTCCTCGCGGCCCGACGCCCCTTTCTCGCGCTCTCGGCGCAGCTCGCTTCGTCCTCGCTCGACTTCACCGCGCAAAAATTCGACCTCTCCCCTAGCTTCAGCCTCGCCACGTCTTGCATCTTCCAGACCTTCTTCGAGCTCTGCGACAAATTCTTCCAACATCTTAAGCTGCGTCGCAATGTTTTCAACATCTTCTCGGCTGGTATTGTTGTCCCGCAAATCTTGCATCTCCGCGAGCAGATCTGCGATCTTACTCTCATACATCTGTTCGGTCTGGTTCGCAGCGAGCTCAAGTGTATCGATGGTACTTCTAAAGTCCGCTCTGTGTGTGTCGAACTCGGTCACTAATGACTGAATATTTTCGTTCTTTTCTTGTAGAGCTTGTCGAAGCTGTGACAAATCACCTTCCTCATCGCCATAACCGCTCGTCTTGCGACTATTGGGCGAGGGCATGAGTGTCTGAATCTCCTTAAGACTGGCTTCCATATCCACCAGTGTGCTAGCTTGCTCTTGCAATAGTTTGTCCTTCTCTTGAAGCTGTTCCCTCAACCGCACCAGCTCATTCTCGTCGCTTGCTCGGTCAAGTCGGCTCGGAGATCGAAGAGAGCGAGGATAGGTGGATGTCGTGCTTCTGGATGCGCCTCCACCGGTGCTTTCAGAAATGCTTTCGCTACGATGCCCCAGTCTAGAGCCAGTTCGAGAGTACGGTCGCGTCGGTGGTGGCGCCCTGGTTGAGGCTGAGAGCTTGGGGGTTCCCGAACGTGCTGGTGCCGGGCTTGCTACGGGTGGTCGTGACCCGATCCTTTGACTTGTGGAGAAGTTTCTGGCGGGCGTAGGCTGAAGGTTAGGCTGCTTTCTGAAGGGCGACTCGGGCCTTGGAAGCGATTGGCGAGATTTTGGCTTGAATTCGGGGCTCGGTGGTCTTGCGCCAGGGCCGACTGTTTGCGAAAACTTTGGTTGCGTGGGCAGTGGAGGCTCACGTCCAGCTGGTCTGACATTGCGATGTGTGCCGTACGAAGGCGTTTGTGGTGACTGGGAGACAGATCCGAAGCTCAGCGCAGGCGAGTCTCGCCTTTCGGCGCGATGCACCGGTAGGAAGATTCCAGATCCGGGTATCGAGGTGTTGAAGTATGACACACTGGGGAATAGTCAGGAAACGGTCCTCGACAACGCGACTCCTAATACATACCCCTCGACATCACCGCTGTTCTTTCCTCTCGCCGCAAAATCCTGGTCGAGCTCCACTCCGAGGAATCTACCCTGCTTGCCTCTTACAGATCCAACAAACTTGACGGTACCATGCATGTCGCCGGGAACATTGACGGCATCGCCGACGTTGAAATCGCCATCCAGAATTCTGCCTGCTGGTGTTTGCGGCATCTGTCCAACAAGCGCGTTATAGGATGCTTTGCGATGGACTGACGTGGTAGCCTTTTCGAGGAGGCTAGGAGAGAAGTTCAGGCCGTTGTTGTTCATCGAGGGCCGCATTGCACGTTGCCGCGGCGTTTGCGAAGACATGACTGCGATTGTCTTGCTGTAATATTGCTCTGAATCAATGACGGGGCTTCGGTCGTACAAACAAAGAAATGTCAAGTTGAAGTACATCGTAAACATGCACGACGCCCACTCGGTTTAAGCTCAACTCGGACCGCTCCTGCCGCTCCCGTCCATTTGGGGAAGCGACTGGACCTGGGAGGTCAATGCCTCACGTGACATATACGTAGCAGTCTGTGTCGCATGCTATGTACGCTTTTGCGATACTTATAGACGGGCATCACTGTTGCAGTAACACGATTTCCCGTAGAGAGAGACTGAAAAGATGAGTGTCTGACTTACTGTCGAAACAGCGTGTGGCTGCAGATCTAAATTGAACCATGTCGCCGATTGGAAGCGGTCCCGAACAAGCCTCGGCTCATCCCCGCGAATGGGTTCACATCGAGACCTTATAACCTGGGGTATACCGCCATGATTCGTTGCGACACCACATCACATAGCCATGGCTGGACCAATACGACAGCAGATTGATATACCAGCTCTGGAGAAGTATCTTGACAAGCATGTGCCCGAGATCCAGACACCATTAGACGTCAAGCAGGTAAGTGATACAGACGGCAGGATGACATCCGAGAGCTGATCAATCAACATTAGTTCGGTTATGGGCAATCGAATCCAACATACCTGCTCACAGCCAAAGATGGCAAGAAGACCGTACTGAGGAAGAAGCCTCCGGGGAAGCTGCTTTCCAAAACCGCGCATCAAGTCGAACGAGAATACCGGATCCTCCATGCCTTGGAGAACACAGACGTCGCGGTACCGAAAACCTACTGCTTGTGTGAGGATGCGTCGATCATCGGGACAGCATTCTACGTTATGGAGTTCCTGGACGGACGGATTATAGAAGATCCAAGCATACCGGATGTCAGTCCAGAGGAGAGGAAGGAGATGTGGAAGAATGCTGTCGAGACGCTTGCCAGATTCCACCGAGTTTCACCTGCTGATGTGAATTTGACATCTTATGGCAAGCCGAGTGGATTCTACAACCGACAGATCAAGACATTGTCAACAATCTCGAAAGCGCAAGCCGGAGCAGTGGATGTCGACACCAAGGAACCGGTTGGCGACATACCTCACTTTGGCGAGATGAGCGCGTTCTTCAGTGACCCCAAAACACAGCCAAAGGATCGAAGTGGTTTTGTGCACGGCGACTACAAGATTGATAACGTTGTCTTCCACAAGACCGAGCCGAGGGTGATAGGGATTTTGGAGTAAGTCTTGCGCTCACTATTTCCTTGGCTTCGTGACTAACAGATGCAGTTGGGAAATGTCCACCATTGGTCATCCCTTGTCGGATCTCTGCAATCTGTTGCAACCATTCACAACTGCTGCGTCCGAAAAGGCTCGCGCGATCGGCAGAGGAAACGAAGACTTCTTACCAGGAAGACTAGCCGGACTTCCGACTAAAGAGGAGTGTGTTGAATGGTACCGTGCAGTCGCTGGGTGGGATCCTACCGATGACTTGACCTGGGGAGAAGCCTTCGGAATCTACCGTAACGCCGTCATCATGCAAGGAATTGCTGCGAGACACGCCATGCGTTCAGCCAGTAGTGCAAAGGCCATCGAATACGGTAAAGCCATGAAGCCTTTCGGAATGGTCGCTTGGGAACTAGTAGAAGACTGCATGCGACAAGGGCGCGGTGGCGGAAAGACAAAGCTGTAGAACCAGATGTTTGCATGAAATCGTTTCGTCTATTCTTCATGTAACTCCACCTAACTGAAGATGCAATGCCCTTTGCGACTTTTGTGAATCCCGTGATCCAGCTTTTCAACGCCTGGTGCGCCTGCGACCATATAATATGAAGGGTATCCATGTCTGCTCACATCTTTCCATTCCCAAGGCCGCGCCTATCCTGTTCGAGGAGTTTGACGCGGTTCTTTCGTCGGCAGCCGTAATCGGTTTGAGATTTAGAAATTGTCCCGCTCTGCTGAACAGTGCGATCATCGATCACCGCCGCCGTGCATGCGCTCGAGCGCTTCCAACATGACCACTGAGTTTCCACGAATAATCTGTCGTCGTTTTAGCCATGTCGACAGCGAAGGCTTTCTCTACAACGTACCACTTGTCCCACTCTCTCTTTCGAGCCATCTGCCTTCTCCTCGATCGCATCCTCCAAAACAATGTTCAAGAAGACCTATATGTCGCGTGAGCACGTGTTCATTGCTAGTTCTCCCGTTTCGCTTGTTGACGAGATCGGTTCACATACATCGTATCCACGTAGTACACCGATGACCTTGCGGCTGCCGTTCAGCTGCACAAAGAGTCTGCGGTCAAGGTACTAAGAATGAGTTAGTCAACGCTTCGTATTGATGCAGCGCAGCACGTCGCAGGAAGCGCATGTTTGCAGCGCTGTCACGGTCTCTTACATACCTTCTTGAGTTCTGGCTGAGCTTGAGGCATTGTAGGATGTGTGAATGGTATGCAGACGGCAGGCACAGTTTCTGGTTGTCGTCCATGTGAAGCTTTGGAGATTTTGTCTTGGCATCAAATCCTACTACTGACCACAACCTTCAGTCATTGTTTTATACTTTCGATTGCGGCGCGAGAACGATTTACGATGCTATGATTACGACATTTCCAGGACTGGCGTTTGATCTGGATACCATAGTTTGACTTTTCGTCTTTCGCCATGAAGAAGTCATTCGGGGCGCGACGCGTTGCGCGCAAAATCGGCGGAGACGAGGAAGACGAGTCTGTTTCGTCGCAAACAACAACACCCTCAACTGATGCCGGTGAGTCACATTCAGATCAATCTGTCGGCGCAGTCTCTGACCTGAACGTTTCTGGACAGATCGCTGATAGTATCATAGAGCTGGCCTCTGTAGTCAAGAGGCCTTTGAACAAATCGCGGAAGTCTTCCTCAATCCGGACATCTTTCGGCGCTGGGCTTGCTGGAGATGATGATGAGAGCTCGTCAACTATTGTAACGCCGAAACGTAACAATCTGTCACGAGTTGCGATACAACGAAACGCCGAAAAGCGAGGAGCAGCCGACATCCCATTTCGAGTCAGCAGAGAGGATGACGAGGAGCGACCAAGCTACAACAAGAACTATCTCGAAGAGCTGAAGCAAAGCACACCAAGCACGCCTCGCGATCTTTCGGCGCCGTCAACAGATGGAGAAGCGGATGTGGAGCCATCACGGACGGTAGATATCACTTCGAAGTTCGGCAAAGATATTTCTCGTTACAATCCTCCAAGCGCAATACCTTCCGATGCAGAAATCAAAGAGAAGAAGGAGCGACGGGCAAGGCTGGCCAAGGAGGAAGACTACATGTCTCTGGACGCGTCTGATGAAGGAGAGGAGTCTGATGAGAATGTGACACGAGACGAAGAAGGCCGACTCATACTCAAGCCGAAGGAGAAATACCCCGAGACACGGCTGGTCCGCGATGACGAAGACATACTGGAGGATTTTGACGACTTCACTTCCGATGGACGAATAGCACTAGGCAAAAAGGCCGAGCACGAGGCGAGAACGAGAAAACGATCAGAAATGGCAGCGATGATCGCTGATGCAGAAGGCATCTCAGACGATGAAGACGAGGCGGACGAGAGCGAAGTGGAGCGGATAGCTGCTTTTGACGTGGCACAGACGAGAAACGGCACTTATGCATCTCGCGCAGCTGAAAAGGACGAGGTGGAAAGACCTCGGACGCCGCCGCGGATTGCACCTTTACCGACGCTTGAAAGTGTTATGGACAGGTTGCGCAAACGCCTGGAAGACATGCAGGTGGCGAAGATGCACAAAATCAAGGAGTCGGAGAGCTTGAAGGCGGAGAAGAAGCAGATCGCAGAGGAGGAAGTTCGCGTGCAGACCGCTCTGAAAGAGACGGGTGAGAAGTACGCCAAGCTGAGGAAAGACAAGGGTATCACGAACGAAGAGACGCAGCTCCAAGTGACGAGACCGGACGGCGCCGGGGACGACGATGAACTTACATTTAGACCAAGTCTGGGCAATGCCGGGCTAGGAAGTACGCCGATGAGCGCCAGGGGTTTGGAGAGTCTTGGAAGCACACCTACGACAATGACCCCAGCCAGAGACGGAAGTGATGAAACTGATTACTAAATTATACCCCCATGAGGCATGCAATATCAGGCAGAATTTCTGTTCTTACTTAAGAGTCCTTACGTATGCTTGATCTCCACCCTCATGTGCTCGTTGGTCTACATGAAGAGTCGTCCATACAAAGAGTATGCGTGGACGGCGGGCTCGGAATGCCGAAGCGCCGCATGACATCGCGTTCTCCACGCGATAACGCGTTCGCGTAGAGTGGAAGATCGAATACATCTAGGCATATAAACCACGAAGCGGTGATATGATCGTATAGTAAATCGACAAGAATCCGAGGAGCAACGTACCAATGACCTATGATCCATTCCCGTCGTCACAAGTCTCTTACACTAACGGTGAGCCGTCAACAAGCCACCATGTCCCCTCGAAGATCTTCCGAAGCATTAAGCAATTACCGTTCGAATTGAGGGAGCACTGTATGGTGTACTTACAAGAGGAGCTATGTAGGTACGCAGAGATTTCTCATACCGGAATGTTGTGCTGACTACGACTAGATTCGCAAGCATTGACATTGCTCGACACTCTTCTCGTCTCGGGGAATGATTCAACCACTAGTGTACCATTACCTGCGTATATCCCACATCCACAAGTACTCGCTCTGATATCGACGTTGATTGTGTATCCCTCCATCACGACACGGCTCCCCGATCATGAAAAACCGGAAGCTGCAAATCAAGCACATGCTTATCTCAGCCACATCAACTCCATTGTTGGACCACAGAATGCAGGACTGAACGAATGTTTACAATTTACCTCACAAAGTCAACCGCGGTCTAGACGACGAGATAGGCCACCGGTACCTGACGAGTCATCGTTTGACGATGCAGAGCTGAGGTTAACAACCAAGGTAGCTGGGGACGACTTACTATTCAACCGGGCCGAGGACTTCTGGAGTGTTCTAGGATGGGTTTTCAACTGCTCAGTAAAGCATCCATCGCGATGGGATCGCTGGAAGCTTTGGTTAGACCTTATGCTCGATATCCTTTCTTCAGATTTGAAGCAGCGACTTGCGGAGTCTCGAGCCAATCACTCGACCAAAGGCGACGCAGATCACTCTCTTCCACCGCCACTTCTGTCACAATACCTTTCAGCTGCAAACGAGAATCGCAACTCGCTTAGAAGGATCATGCGTGCAATCCTTGCAGACGGTTCACTGAAGCCCATGGCTGAGTTTCCGGCTATATGGAGGAACGAGACCCGCGGACCAAAAGGGGCAACTATCACTCGAATCGGAGAACAGGTCAAGATCGACTCTGACGACGAGAAGTACGGGGACTACAACGACGACTCGTCGACACCGGAACCAGCATCTCCATCTCTGCCAGCAGATCCCACATCGTCGAGTAAACAGCGCAGGAAACCGCAGGCTCGAAACTCTATATCGGCTATCGAAGATCAACCTCCCTCAAGTCTAGGCGACCCGATATCTTTACACCTTCGACGACGCATGCTTGCTCTTTTGACATACCACAGCACCTCCCTCCCCGATCTGATCAACACCGAAAACCTCTTCGACCTCTTCACCGAATTCATGCGGCCACTTCCACTAGCTCACTTTCTCGCACTACTCTTCCCATCGCCACTATCGGACGTAAATGCGACGTCGAGTTTGTATCAGATGCTGCTGAGACCGATACTCAGCGGCGACGCGCCAGTATACAACGCAAATTACCTTGACAAGGAAGATATGATGACTTTCTATCTACCTTTCCCAGCGTCTGGTACCGGGGCGGCGGATAATGCCAAAGTCTCGGTCGTGGTTGAAGGGCTGTTGAGACTGCTTTGGGGACAGGGATTGCTAGATGACGTGCCTGATGACAGCGGTCAGGACAAAGACGTCAGGGATGGTAGGCCGGCAAAGGTCAACAAGCTCAGAGAGGCGGTAGAAAGAGGAATCGCGGCCAGGAAAGACAAGGTAGGTACCGAGTCGAGGAAGAGGAAGGCGGGAGCTGCGGCCGAGGAGGACGAGTTTGCCAGGGAGGTTCTGGAGGCGAGCTCGAAAAGGATGATGGCACTTCTTGACATAATCGAGGGTTGCTGACCACAGACCGCTGCAGTATTATTTGTGGGTATTTGGAAGCGCCATAACGCATGGTATCTACAATTTTCTTTGCAGGAATGCGATACTATCGTCATGACTTCTGGACTATTGCAGCAGCTTTTCCCATGGCTGTCAACCTCTCCTGACTGTGACTCGCCCCTTCTGCAAATCCAACAGCCGTCGCCAGACTGATCGCCTCCCTGTACCGCTTCTGCGCCTCTTTCACATCTCCAATCATCTCCGCAAATTCACCAAGATTGTGCAACGCTACCGCGCATCCGACATCACACTCCTCGTCCCTCTCCGGAGGCTTCATCGTCGCCGCCAACTCTAGCGCCTTGTGCGCCCATTCAGTCGCACTTTGCACCATTTGCGCCCTCGTGACGGGCTTCTGTCCCTCTTCTACATCCGGCAATCTCTGCTGCGCCAACGCCGTGGCCAGGTTATTCATCAGCACGACCGAGTGACAGTCCGGCGTTGACTTCAGAGCCAGCGCTTGTAAGAATAACGGCGATGCGAGATAGTGCTTGTCTTTCTCCTCGAAATTGTGCGCCAGTGCCTCCATGGCAGCGCCCATTTCGTCGTTGGATAGCCAGGGTCCCTCATCTTCGTCGCTTACGTTGTCGCGTTGCCGTCGCTGCGACTCACGAATCGAGGTCTCCACCGCCCAGGTCAAACACTCCTCCGCCATCGCTGGCTCGTAGACGTAAGGGTTTGCGTAGAGCTCGCCGAGTTTGACGGATATTGCGATCGTCTTGGCCAGCACACGGGTGCGCTTCTCCTTGTTGCGATCGAGGTGGCCGAGCTGCTCCTGCCACTTTAAACAATCGCTGCGCAGGATTTCGAGGACTTGGATCGCTTTGGGGATGTTGGGGATCTTCTCCATCATAGCGGCGACTTGGATCTTTACGCCCATGATCTCGTCCGAAAAAGGGTCCATTCCAAGTTCTTCGGCGACTTGCAGGGCCTGTTTGTAGTATTTCAGTGCTTCTCGCGGTTGGAAGTCTTGATTCGTGTAGTAAAGGGCTCGTCGTAGTTTCTTGGCTGTATACGATCTCTCAGTATTTGCTTCTCTGAATGGGTATGTCCTTACTGACCAACTTCTTCGGGAAACTTGTGGAAGGCGCCAATGATATAGGTTTGGTAATACCAGTTGATGTAGCCGAGGCTGAAAACTCCAAAGAGAATGATGAAGCTGGCGGTGGTGACTGAGACAGGATAGTCTCTGTACAATGATTTGGCATTTTCCATGAATGTGCCAGCATGTCGACGCTGTTGTGTTGCAGCTCTTACTGGTCTCGTTGTCGCTGACGGTCTTTTGGGAAGAGCCTCTGATCTTTTCACAAATGTCGATAGAGGGCGGCGCGATGATCGCAGTCCTTGCGCGCAATCGCGACAGATGGTGGAGATTGGTTTCCTGAACATATTGGCGGGCTTCCTATATATTTGCACAAATGATGGAGAGCAACAATCGCAAAAAGATGTTTGGAGAATGTCGACTTCCCCAAAGCTTCAACCTCGTGACGTCAGGCAAGTCTATACCATCACCCATTACCTCGAGCGACCATTCTCTCTGCTACGGTCGTTTTTTTTTGATGACGGTCTCGGACTGGTAACCGAAAGCATCCACAAGTTTTGACAGAATGTGTGGGCGCTATGCGCTGTCACTGGTAGATTGTTTCGCATTCAGTCTCGTGGTCCTCACTGACAGGAACAGCGACCGTCGCAAGTGCGACAACGATTACAAGAAGAGAACATGCCAGTAGACGAAGCACCAGAAGACGACGATGATCAAATCCGGCAAAGCTATAATTTCGCGCCAGGCTATCACGGACTAGTTTATCGCGCAGACACGGCCGACTCTGGAGCGAGCCGACCCAACGACGATGAGGCTGGACTTGATGAGGGAAAAGATGCGGTCGAGGAGTTGGCTACTCAAATCGACGGCTCCATCACGAAAGAAACGCGATACAAGTTGCAGAGCATGAAGTGGGGCCTCATTCCTTTCTGGACGAAGCGCCAACCCGACTATGGCAGTTTGATGCGCACGATCAACTGTCGCGATGACTCGCTGGCAGCGAATGGTGGCATGTGGAACACTATGAAGCAGAAGAAGCGATGTATCGTTGTCTGCGAAGGGTTTTACGAATGGCAGAAGAAAAACAATGGCAAGGACCGGATACCGCATTTCATTAAACGCAAGGACGGACAGATGATGTGTTTTGCTGGTTTGTGGGATTGCGTCAAATACGAGGGACAGGATGAGAAGCTATACACATACACGATCATCACGACGAGTCCGAACAAGCAGATTGGCTGGTTACACGATCGCATGCCGGTGATCCTTGATCCAGGTTCGGATGCCGTCAAGACGTGGCTCGACCCAGGAAGAGCCGAGTGGTCCAAGGAGCTGCAATCGATACTAAAGCCTTTCGAAGGTGACCTGGACTGCTTTATGGTCGACAAAGCGGTGGGTAAGGTCGGAAACAACAGCCCAAGCTTTGTGGTACCCGTCGACAGCAAGGATAATAAGAAGAACATCGCCAACTTCTTCGGCGCGCAAAAGAAGGAAGCGAAAACCGAGGTCGAAAAGAAGGGAGTGGAAAAGACCGAGGCCGAAATGGTCGAAACAAAAGGTGAAGTTAAACGAGAAGACGACGAGAAGAGAGTTACGACAGTCAAAGTTGAGGACCCAGAATCGAATGCACCTTTGCCGAAGCCGAAAGACGAACCGGATGAAGAGTTGGCTAAAGGAACGAAAAGAGAGGCTCCGGATGACGGAAGCGAGGTCGAACAAGCTCCTGTCAAGATGCAGAAGGTGGAGCCTAGTCCACAACGAACGACACAAGCCGGTCGCAAAACAAGAAGTGCGACGACGAACGAAAGTCGAGTCAAGAGTCCTATCAAGGCAAGCGACGGTAGTAAGAAGATTACCAGCTTTTTCGGCAAGTGAAGGAAGAGAAGAGCGTCAGAACGTGCATTTCCGCGGATTATATGGTGTAAAAACGTACGCGGGTGATCCTACGGACTTCTCGAACCGTTGGCAATTATTAGCATATCAGGCTGAGCTTGCGGCGATCCTGGAAAGCACTAATTGAGAAGCGAGCTTGCTATCACTACAGCATTCTAGCGATTGGGTGGGGCCGCACCCTATATGAGAACATCCGGAGATGAACTTTCAGCCTTGTACTATACCACACGGTAGTAGTCACGGAGTAGCCCGCCATGTGGCAGCCACGCGAAGGAAGGGTTGACGTACTATCATAAGGCACTCGGATCCGATCGAAGATAGACCCTGCAGTGGGGTTTTTTGAGCAGCGATGGCAGCGGTCACAGTGTCCATACCATGAAGTTGGCTTTGACGTGCCGAGTAATAGGGCTCAAGAGGCATGCAGCAACTCGGGCGTCGTGCGATAAAATGCAAATTTAGAAGCAAGTCCTCAGTAAGGAAAACTGAACAACTAAAAGCTACGCGCTTGATCACAGTGTCGGGTCGTCGCATCCATCCCCGTATGCAGCCTAGTGATTCTGCCTGGTCAGATCATGGCGGGCGGACGTCTTAGTCCGCCAATCAGATCAAGGATAAATGATCTCAGGACACAGAACAGATTTCGGTATGGCAAATGATTCTGCAAGGGGATCGGTGCAACTGTCATCAGACGGACACCGCTGTCTTTTACACGCTCATACGGAGTCGCCGATGGTGTTTGTGTAGAGAAGGTGAGCCACTGTCGTTAGCTGCATGACCTGCTTAACGCGGGTGTGGCGCCCGAAGATCTGGACCTCCATCGTCCGTTTGTATTTGAGATTGATGTAACCACGCTGACCGCTGCACGAATGACTTCGCGTCGCTGTGACCAGATATCTGCTCTGATCGAGTTTTTAAGGAGCCAGTCTTGACCGGACTCTACGCCATATTGGCTAATACTCTTGAATGTTAGCTGCGTTCGTCGAAAAGAGAGCGAAAGATGTCATTCAATGCGTGGTTTTGCCATATGCACAGCACAGACAAACGTTCTCCACGCAGACACGTGCTTTAGCGCGTTCTAGCGCTAGCTATTGTTAGAAACATCTGCAAGCCGTGTATCAGAATGAGTGTCTGCGTGAGCGAGTTCTTGTCCTTGCAAAGTCGTGACCTACCTGCACGCTTGTTACAGCGTCACCGGAGATGTCACTTCAGCGCGCGTTAAAGCGTGAAGACTTGTCGGTGTAGAGCAAAATACCTATCGCCTGCGCTACCTTGCACTATCAGCAGGAAGGTACCTCGAGTGCTGACACCACTACCGTACACAATATACAATCCATAACGATGACTTCCCATATCGCTTCGCAACCACAGTGAGGTCTCACGAGATCCCTCGGCAACCGTTGTCGGCGTCATGAGAGTAGCGAATCACCTATGAGGAAGTGCATCTTTCGCAGCCACGCGCATGCAGCAGCAATCTAGATAAATGTCAGATCCTCAATCTTATAGGGCTGAATCTGCCGGACAGTCAACCAGGCCGCTTCTCCGCCATTCGTTACTTGAAAGTAGCGGAGCAATGTCACTTAAACAATAATAATTTGTCAACTGTCAATTCGATTAGCCTAGACTGGCAGCAGCGCGGTCACGCCTTCCGCAAACTCAAATGTCAAAACTTGCCGCAAGTCGGCCCAGTCGCGCCTGCCGCTTTCCTGACGCCGCTAATCCCAGCCCAGATTGGGCAAGTTCACTTCGGCAAGTCCCTAAATGGCTGGTAGCGCAACTTTTGGAAAAGTCCGTGCGGTCGTACCTGCTCAAATTCGTGAACTGCTCGCAACGCATCATCATTTACCGACTGGGCACGTAGGAGGCACAGGTGGGATTTGAGATTCTGTATACCTTGCGCGTGCATACATTCGTCTGCAACTGCTTGACTCCACCCTTGTTCGTCATGTTGTCGCGTTAGTCAGGTCCTGACAGGGGCCACATACACACAAATCTGTCGTTCATGTAGGGCTGTCGTTCCATCTCTTATTCTGGCCCAGGCCATGTTCTCTGCGTACCACTTCCACACCTCTCTATACTGACAAAATACAACCACTGGACTTGAAAAGCAAACAGGCAATCATTCGTACACCTTACCTTAAGAGCGTGCCAACACTTCCAGCACTTGTCTCATCGTCAATCAGATCCCATGTATGAAGGTCTCCCGATTTAGCAATGCCCTTCACCAAACGAAACAGTACCTGACGTCCTTCATCCGCAACTTTAGGCCGTCGACGCCTCTCGGGTGTCACACGACGGACTCTCTTATCAACCGCCTGTCGATTCACCCAACATGAGTACCCTTGCAAGCCTTCTCTCTCAGCGCATGCCAACCTTCCGAACCCGACAAGCATTGATCGTAGTCGGACTACAGAATGACTTCCTATCCCCAGATGGTAAACTCCCGGTCACAAATGGACACGAATATCTCGATCGAATAAGCACGCTCGTACCCGCTTTTCGCGAACAAGGAGACATTATTTGGGTGAGATCCGAGTATCGAGGCGATAGAACGGCCAATGGAAAAACTGCCGATGACTGCACTGTCATCCTCAATGGGTCATCTGAGCGCAATCATGATGAAGATGACGACGAAGAAGCAGATCTACCATCAGACCACCAGCATCTCTCGTCCTCATTATGGAAGCGCGACCCGATTCAGGCTTCCAGCCGGACTATGGAGATTATGCAGCGGGCGCTTGCGCGCACCAGGGATCTTCATCTGGACGATACCACTGCAGACGATGAAGAAGAAGAGCCCGACGAGGAACTCGACGAGGAGCTCTTTCTTACACGGACTGCTCAAAAACAAGCCTGTTGCCTGCCTGGTAGTATAGGCGCCGAATATCCGCCCGAGATCGCCGCTTTGCAAATGCCCCGGGACATACACATCACCAAGCCATGTTACTCCGCTTACAAGGAAACCGGACTACTCAACAGCTTACGATCCAAGCTCATCACCGAGATCTACATCGTAGGTAACATGACCAACATTTCTGTTTATGCAACCGCAATCGATGCTGCTCAACATGCTGGCTCCATCAACATCGTCGGAGATTGCCTAGGTTATCGAAAGATTGAGCGTCACCTCGAAGCGATTAATCAGCTCACCGAACAAACCGGCGCGAACATAACGAGTAGTAGAACGCTTCTTTCAAGACTTAGGGGAGAGGATATCCAAGAAACCAATGCGGAGGAGGTATTCCGCGAACCACCAATCGATGAATCCGCAAACGCCGAGCAGAGATTGCATCAGTCCTCCGATACTCGCACAGAACGCCATAACGACATTCAATCTACAAATCCTACCTTATCCGCCGCAACTATAGCTCGTTTCTTGGACGACCGGCGGGATGTACAACAACATCGTCCAGAAAGCGGCCAACCACGTCCACTTCGGGTAGATGCCGGTCGTTTTCGCCGTGCATCTGTCGATATATCTGAGCGCAATGCTCCGCAAATCTCTCCGTCTCCGAACGAATCGAGCATCCGCGACGATACGTCGGAACGACCTTCAGTCGGCCACAAGCGAAGATCATCGGAAATGGACGTCCTGGTTCGGGAAACTAGTGTGGACGCGCTCAGGGGAAAGAGTGCATCGGACCCAATGAACGGAATTAAGAGATCCATGTCGAAGAAACAGAAGCAGTTTCACAGTCTGGCCACCTTTGACACCTTGGGGCCTGGCGATCCAATCGGGACGGGTGATACTTCGATCATGTACAGTCTTCTTCCGCCAGACCAGGCACAAACTGCGTTCCAGCGACTACTAGCAGAGGTCCCTTGGCAGACTATGCGCCATGCTACCGGAGATGTGCCTCGTCTAGTATGCTGTCAAGGGACTGTCGATGAATTTGGTTGCATGCCAGTCTATCGTCATCCGTCCGACTCGTCTCTACCTTTGCTACACTGGAGTCCAACTGTCCTTCAAGCCAAGTTGTACGCCGAGCAATTAGTTGAACACGATTTGAATCATGCGCTGATCCAGCTGTACCGAGGTGGTACTGACAACATTTCCGAACATACCGACAAGACTTTGGACATTGTACATGGAAGCAAGATCGTAAATGTGTCTTTTGGCGCACAGAGGACCATGCGGCTGCGTACTAAGAGAGCTCCGCCGACTGATTCATCTACTCAGATTGAAAAGAAGGACGTCCCTGGCCTGTCGAGACAAACACAGCGTATTCACATGCCTCATAACAGCATGCTCTCCATGGGTCTGGACACCAATAGCAAGTACCTACACGGCATTCAGCCGGATAAGCGCATCCAGTCCGAGCTGTCTGCTACCGAAAAGGCGTACAACGGGCTACGAATCAGTCTGACTTTCCGCAAAATAGGAACGTTCATCACTTCCGACTCGAAAAAGATCTGGGGTCAAGGAGCAACGGGAAAGATCAAAGAGGAGGCTGAGGAAACCATCAATGGCGACACTTCCGCTTCGGACGAGCTGATCAAAGCTTTTGGTACCGAGAACCAAAGCACTTCTTTCGACTGGCATAAAACATATGGCAAAGGCTTCGACGTTCTACACCTCAAGACCAAACTTCTCGAGCAAGAACGACCGATACTATTTCAATGCGGCAGCCACTCAACGGACGACGAGGTAGTCACGCTATTCCTTCGACATCTCGATATGAAAGTAGATATCGTCGAACAGCCAGCGATCAACTTGGACTTTGACTCTTCTGAGCAATTAGCGGCAATAACCGACACCGAGGGTAACCAAGTACCTTGGACATTACGACAGAGGAGACGTCAAATGATGCTCCGGGATTTGGACACCTTGCGCACGCAGGTCGTGGGTGTGGCTTCGATACTGCTCTACCTCCGCATACGTTACAGCGTCGAGACAGATACAGCACAAATGGCCAGAGAATTTGAGATACTGAACTCGTCAGTTCTCGATCGAACAAAGGAACATTTACGCTTAGTCGTCAAGGATCATGAAGCCTTGGACGAATCACTGGTACAGGAATTCGACGAGCTTATTGCGGATTACATGTCGTTATCGCCTAATTCTGCCGACGAGCCTGCATTCATTGCTGGTTCTCATTTCGGGGTGGCGGACTGTTACCTTTTTCCAGTCGTGGAAAGGCTTGCCAAATACAAGGAGCACGAGGTTTCCGAAGTGATGAAGGGATATCTTGATGGCGCAGGGTCGCGGATAGAACATCTCAGAGCAAAAGAGGAGAGGCAACGATGAAAGTTGAATTGCTTCTGTCTCGAATAGTAGATTGCTGTCTAAATCACTTTCACCGCCTACCAAATACCATCAACTTTTCCGTCGCTTCAGTACCCTCAGTAACAACTCACACCACTAACGAGTCAGTCAATTATTCGCACAACTACAAGCACAACTCATTGCAAGACTCCGGGCATGACTCATTGCAAGGCTCCGAGCACAACTCATTGTAAGACTCTAAGCACGTCTTATTGTCAAACTCTGAGCAGGACTCATGACAAGACTCCGAGCACGATTCCAGGCACTTCTATTCACCCGACTCTCAGTCCAACTTTTAGCCCAACTCTTCATCCGACATTAATACAAAGAAAGACTCATCGTGGTCTATTGAATAATCTGATTATCCCATTTTTTACGATTGCCACACTCTGCATCGCCGGCATGGCCACCCTGCTGTTGATGTTTGGCATTAGCCATGTTTTCGTCGGTTTCCTAGACACCAAATTTCTAGAGAGTCTAGACTCTGTCTAGAAGCATAGAGAAATATTCTGCTACTGCTTGGACCTACTGCTTTAGTCCGGCACCTTCACTAGAACTGTTAAGAACATGACCGACGATGTTAACTCAAAGGATAGTTCTAAGGAAATCATCTTTGAATGGTTCAAGGCAATTCGGGTTCGCTACTTCACTTCGTATAGTAGAGTTATATGGTACTCAGAGATCTCGTTCATTCCTGGGTCCTTCCACTAACTAAAAAGAGCTCGATCATTCACTCTCCTATCCTTCCTTGCCCTCACCTTGTCGGCTTCCATTTTCTGCAACAGGCTCATCCCTGACAGCCTCCCCCTCTGTTTCAACCCGTGTAGCGTTCTCTGGAAGGGACAGAAGCCTCTCAAGAACATCACTGCGTGAATCCATTTCCGGAGGTCGTCAGTGTGACGCAACGCTCCCATCATTGTGGTCTACTCATTGCCCTCTCATTCGCAGCCCTGAGCTTCTGTAGAGCAGCGTCGACCTCTTCGTCCAGCTGCTGCATGCGGTCCTTTCTCTTCTGGATGTGATCCCTGTACTTCTGCATGCGATCCTCGTTCTTCTGAATGATATCTTTGTCCTCCTGCTTCTCTTTCTCCGGATTCGCAACTCTGTCGGCCTGCACAGACGAAATGAATGGTCGGTTCCGGAAGACATCAGCGTATAAGGAAAGGAGTGATTTGGCATCACAAAGCTTATAGTACGCTTGTTGGAGCTCCTCTTGTGCCTTTTTTTCTTCTTTGAACAGGTTCTCCAGTGCTTTGCCATCGGTGCCGGACTTCTCGATGTCAAGCTTGATGGTGACAATGTGATTGATGCTCTTAAGGAAGTTCCGATTTAGATCAGTTACGTCTTGTAGATAATCGGTGTAGACCTGCGCATTAGACATGTCTTTCGTGATGCTTGAAGCCATACTGTGTTGAAGAAGTCGTGGAGAGCTTGATGAAGAGTGAAGGAAATTGAATGAGTATTTCTCTCGAATCGAAGATTGATTACGAGGGAGCGAGAACTAAGCAACAGCAAACAATGTAGGAAGTGAAGAGCAAACGGTGAAGGTGGAGCTTCTGAACCAGGCGAGCGGCACCCTAGCTTGGGATATGATGATTCCGGATAGCTGCAGGCTTAACCAGCCATTCCATTAACGTTTTCTCTCCATGATCCCTGGCCCATCACTACGGCTCAGCTGCCCTTTCGTTGCAAGAGACCAACATCTGGAGACCGGTGCCGCATGCTGATACACTGAGGGGTAAGCAAAGATACAGGACGAGATGTTGGATGTAGTGTATAAAGTTGCATTTGTTCCTCATCCACAATGATTCTCAATAGCTAAGGACGATCAAACAGCTTCGGTGATCTCGTTCTTCTCCTCCTCCTCATCCTCACTAGCAGATTCAAGTTGAGCCTCTATCAGCTCGAATTCCTCTGCGTATTCTAGAAGCCGGCGAGTGCTGTCTGGAAGGTCATGGGCCAAGTTCCTGAGTGCGGATCCCAACTGCTGATTCAGCATAGCCAAGCGACGAGACTGAACTCTGAACAACCTGTCTTGGTCGTCGTCACGTGCGCGGAATATTGCTTGGCAGATGTCGCGGAGTCTTTGTTGGCGCTCGTCCGAAACTGATGGCCGTGAACGGAAGAGATCGACAAGCGTGCCGATTCGGAGCAGTTCAACAGCTTGTAGTTGCAGGCGATCTATTTCTGCTTCCAGGGCTGCATTAGCCTGTTCGCATCGCACGAGCGTCGTTAGAAGCAATCTGCAAGATTGACATTCTTGCTGGATCCTTGCGGTGATATCGTCGAAGGCGGTGTCTGCTTCTCTGGCACGGAGACAGCGCTGCTCGAGATCGTCCATGAACTGCTCGACAGCCTGTCGCTCAGATTCACTTGAAAAAAGGACTGGAACCCTCGGAGGCATTGAAGGCAGTAAGATCGTAGAAGATGCTATTGTCGTAGCGGTTTCGAAGGTCTTGTTGATGACAGAAGTTCTGCTGAATTGCTTCCCTTAAAATACCAGAGGGTATATCACCCAGATCTAGGAAGGTGTTTGCTGTGTAAACAGGATCAGACTTTGCGAAAGCTCTTAGGCTGCAGCTTGCGGATTCAGTGCAAAGAGGAACACGAGAGATCAATCTAGAAGACGAACGTGGAGAAGAGATTCGTTACACTTGGGTCGTGCCTTCCGACCAGGCTTTGTAGCCATACCTTCAAGAGATTTGCTCGACCTTCTCCCACTGCGCGGAGCTCTGGCTACTCTCTAATGATGGCGTGCCCTCATGCTCAACTCTGTGTAAACCCATCATCCAACCGACAACTCCGCATGGAAGCCAGCCGCCGATGATGTCGTAAACAAGACTACCCCGGCCGACATGCCACGTTGCAGAGCGCCGACTGCGTAGTGCATCGAACACAGAGTCGTGAAGTTTTCGCACATGAGTTCCTCTGACGTTCTTGGCCTCGCGGTTCCTACCGGGGATGTCGAGATGACCAAGCTTGAAATGGCAGAATCCGACATCGTGTAAGCGAAGTTCCGCCGCGAGCGATCCTGCAAAGCCGTCTAGGGCGCCCGACACTGAGCTTTGGATGGCGTGGTGTGGCGGTCTGAGGGACGGTACGATCGATGGTGTGAGGAGAAGGATCTTGCTCTTGAATTCTGTGACTAGTGGCAGTAAATGCTGGGTGGTCAGAACAGTATTGAGAACTTTGCCGTTGAATGCCGTTGACCAAGATTCCGGTGAGAGATCCGACACAGGTCCAATCTCCGATACAGTTTCGGGAGCGACAATGACTCCAGCCAGTGATAGTCGATGTCCTTCTCCGCCTTCAATCGCAAAATGGTGTCTCGCCAAGAGGTGTCGCAGTCGCTGGACCTGATCATGGGCAGCTTCCGGGTATGCGAGGTCGAGTGTCAGCGGCAGGATGTCGACTCTTGAAAAGTTCCTCACGTGCTGCTCATCTTCAGTCGAACCAGTAATCATGTACACGATAAATCCGCGCCGTTCCAGATCAAGCGCCAGTGCAGTCGTCAGAGACGATGAGCCTACGAGTACCACGATCTCGGTCCGTGCATTGTTGCCTGCCCTTCGTGCCTTCCTCCTTTTGCCATATGATAACTTTTGTAGAATCAAGAACGTCGCACCGGTCCCGACGAATGCGACAACTGCCGCCGTCAGAGCTCGGTTGTGAGAGACCCATCGTTCTATTCTGTGCCAAGCTGTTACAGGTAGACTACGAGGAGGGGGTGGTGGTGGAGGTGGTTGAAGTGTTTGCGGTATCCAGCCTCTGATTTGATGCGCCACGTTCTCGAAATGTCGTTCAACAGTGTCGGCGACCTCGTTGTATTGCTTCGCAGCCTAGGCATGTCAGTGCAGTCATCGACGAGATAGGAAGATGCACATACAATATCGAACAGATACTGTGCGTCTGTCATCTTCGCGAATCACTTTTGAAGATGCTCGAAATCGACTATGAAGCTCAAACAGGCGGGAATGATAGAAGGGATGTCTGTTCTGTCTACATACAGCAGCTGCCTGATATTGCGGGGTGACGTGGATGCAGGAGGGTTGCGGCTCTGCGGCGGCTACTTCCGGGCTGATCCACTTCCCCATGCCCGTTTCAGCATTAGATCAAATCTATATTTATACTTCGTGGATTGATCTTATTGCTGCGACTCATACCTAAACAATATAATATCGATTCGATACGTGGGAAGCTGGTCTGCACGAGCGAGTGCTCTTTGCCTGCCTCCTCACTGAACTCGACATAGCATGAATTTTCACAGCCGATCCTGTAGTGGCTGATAGCGCCCCGTTCGCCGCTCAATACGAATCCGACATCAGGACTGGTCTGTCTGTACGCTTTCTCAAGCTTCTCCATGGAGTTCCGCGTCTTTCTCGCCGCTTCACAACTTGCTCATGACCATCAGCTCGTTCGCTTGATCGGCAAGTAACGGTATACCTGCATAGGCATCAAACAGGCCGTGAGGCTCTTCCTTGCATCAAAAGGATCAAGGACCAGCGCCATGGATCCTCGTTTCGATGGTCCAGAAGGTAACTTCGGTGGAGGACCTACAAATCGACAGCGCAACTTCGCATCATCACTACACGAGCAAGACGCTCTCATCACGACCTATGAGCATCTTACAGGATTACCGAGCGCATCGGACGCACTTCTCCGTCTACGAAAGATCGCTTCCCTCGTAAAGCCCATCATGAGAAAACGCGGATGGCACGTACAGATTCTGACGGAATTCCTGCCACAAGACCAACGCTTGCTTGGCCTGAATGTCAATCATGGCTACAAGATCTGCGTCCGCCTACGATATTCTCACGCACCTGCGACCTTTCTACCAATCGAACAGTGCATCGATACCATGCTGCACGAGCTTTCTCATATCGTCTTTGGCCCACATGACGCCAAATTCAACGCCCTTTGGGATGAGCTTCGCGACGAGCACGAAACCTTGCTCATGAAAGGTTATACTGGAGAAGGTTTCCTAACAAAGGGTCGCCAATTGGGTGGAGGCCGTTTGCCGCCTCAACATGAGATACGTCGCCTGGCTCGTCAGAATGCAGAGCAGCGTCGTGACAGGAATCAAGGTTCCGGCCAGCGTCTTGGCGGTAGAGGTATACCTGTCGGCCAAGATCCTCGTAATGTTATCGTGGGAGCCATTGAAAGACGCAACACTATCAATCGAGGATGCGCTTCGAACGACGCGGATGCAACTCAGCTAGCCAACGAAGCTTCTAGGAACACAACTTCGACAAGGGCTGAAGAGGATGATGCAAACGATCGGGCTATTGCTGAGGCGTTACTCGAGTTGTGGGAAGAAGAAGAGAATCGGAAATTGAATCAAGAATACGCCAAACCACCTCCTGGTGGTGGGCTCACATGGACCGCCGCAGCAGGTCTCACAGACAGCACGAACCATAACCCTCCGTCTGTCACACGCGAGGCCGCACCACGAATCCATCCTCCGACTTCTGTCCCGAGCGAAGAAGAGCAGTTACGCTGGGCAATGGAACAAAGTCTGAAAGATGCAGCGCCCACACCGTCAACACCCAGCGTGTCTCCAATCGATCTTACAGGCTCTTCATTACAACATTCGACCTCTAACCACTCGGACGTTTCACCCGAATTGCATCCACATAAACGGGCTCGTCTGCTCTCATCTCCTTCGAATGAGCCTGTGCGACCCACATCCTCTTCCGCAAGCGACATCGCGACAGCTCTGAATGGCGTTCCACCTCTCGCTCCTCCACCACCAACGCCTTCCACTCCTGCGGTAATCGAAGATCACAACACGTGGACTTGCGAGATATGCACATTACACAACCCAATCGGGTACCTTGCTTGCGGTGCTTGCGGGGTCGAACGACCATTCAGCGTTACCGCCCGTACAGCAGCAGCTTCACTACAGCGAATCGAGAGACAGACACTCGCCAACGGAGGACTGAAGAAGCCAGAAACATTGGGCTGGAGTTGCAACCGCTGCGGAACATTCATGGAGCACATCTACTGGACTTGCAGCATCTGTGGTTTGATGAAGGGAAGCAGCAGGGTCAGCGAGCATGCTCAGAGACGATATTAGCGTAATGATTGACGACACTGAATGAACCATGGAGGACTCCAGAATATAATTAGGCGGATCGATATAAAGAGAAATAGTGTCTCACTGAAAAGTTAGACAAAGTAGACGAATAATCACACCTTTCGCCCAGCCAACTCCCTCTCCTGGATCTGCCGTGACTCTTCACGCGCAACTCTGATCGCTCGTTCCAGACACCACCTGATCCGCCCTTCCACCTCCTCAATCGGCGTATGCATACCCACCAGCCCGATGAACTTGCCCACCTTGCGGCGCTTGATCGCAACGCGGTCATGAGTCGAGATCTGCGTCGCGGACCACCTCCGGGTTTGCGCCGGCATAACAGTATCGAAGCCTGAAGACATGGTTCTCGGACTAACTGATCCGCATTCTGCAGCGTTGGACCGCTCAGAGTCTAACATGTCAGTCCACCACACTTCTTCCACCGTCGCGCCTCCCTTCGCACTGACATCCATGGCGGAAGGTAGCGACAACCTCCTCAGCGCTTCCTGTCTGGTCTTCGCACTAGCTTCTTTCGAGGCGTTCAGAAATGCTTTGTCCCAATTCATGCATTCCGGGTACTGGTTTGTCCAGAAACCAGGCGTCGATTGATGGTAGTGGTGCGCAATGCTGTCAAGCTCCTCTTCGGTCAGCAGGTGGTAGGCCAGTAGTGTGCGTGGGAAGGCGGCGTGTGGTGACCCATGAGGGAGAGGGACGAGTGGTGCCAATGGGAGGCGTAGCGTGGCGAGTCTCTGCGCGAGGGCTTTGTTTTTTGGCGCCATTTGGGGTTTTGATGTTGCTGCGAGTTTGTGGAATGCGGGTGCCGCTTGACTGTTGGTATTGAATCGAATCTGTGGATTGCTGGTGAGGTTATGGATGATTCTGCAGTGGAGAATGCAACGCGAAGGGGGATATATGTTTTCATTGTGAGATTCTCCTACCTGAAGAGGGTGCGACGTCTTTGTCTAGTAAATGATTTGTCGCATTCATTTGAGGTTGTCGAAGAACGTCGGACAAAGAACTGTGCTACATCTGCGTCGTTCTCGGTCAGTAACAGCCATTTTTACCTCATACGTTGCTGGCGTCTTGTGAGACAATCTTGGTTCAATGTATGGACATTCTATCAATCATTGTCGGACTAGTCTTGTAAGTCTGAAGATGGTCTGAAAGTTGTATAGGGTGTAGAACGAATTATTGCGGTCTCCTCGAACAAAGAAAATCGCCGCCAAGACAAAGACAAAGAATGCGAGACCTGGGAGCGCGAGCAACAACAACATACACCGTAAATCGGGCCTTCTCGGTCTGTCGAAAACCATAGCAGTCCCTACAGAGACCGTACTGATGCCAAGTAATATGCAGGCACCTAGCCTTATTGGTTGAAGAGGCTTCCCCTTTCCCACTCGAGATTGTCCAGCCACTGCATGAACTCCGCATCGTTACCAGTAGGAAAATACAGCGACGTATCGTTGTTGATCATCTCATGTGTCTGAGCCGCTCCGGTAGCAGGCTGTGAAAGAATCTTATCGAGAATTCTCTCTAATATCTTTTGTCCATGATGGCAAATGGCGTAGTTTCCCTCCCCAGGACCGACGGTAGCCAGAGCTGAGACAAAAACGCTCAGATCCTGGATCACCTTGGATCTGGGCAGATTTTGGGTGTACTCGCGGGTCTGTTCCTGTCTGAGCATTTCGACACCAATCACACCTGCAGCGGGCAGACCGAATGTTACAAGTAAGGCGATCATGTCAACGGAGAAGTCTCTGAGCTGGTCTCGTTTCGACACTGCAGCCAGTACCAAGCCAAGTAGAGATCGAGCCTTTGGGATCAAAGCCCCCATATCCGTGGACTTCAGCCTGTTGACTAAGGAACGTTCTAGCAAAAATTCCGTGTGTATAATCCCACCATGAATAAATATAAGATTCATCATATTTACCGGTATTCTTTCCCGTTCCCAAGATTTCACGAGAGGATGCGCGTCCATGTTGTTCAGGACTTCAATCACGTCAGCCTTGACAAATTCTGGCATGCTGGCATTGGTCTGGCGGATCCGCTCACGAATTTTTTCTGCTTTGGATGCCATGTTGTCGATAGAAGTACCGAGCACGATCTCCAGAATGTCTGATTCTTGTTAGAAGGTCGCATCGCACTTCAAGCTCCTGTTTGCACGTACCTTCCCTGACTCTAATATGCTGAGCCCAGACCCGCCTCCATGTTGATCTGTTAAAGCGGTTATCAGGGTTCCATCCGTCATTCAGGCGTGATATGGCCCTCTCGAGGTCAGCGCCTTGTAAACACAATTCCTCATCGCTGAGATCAAGGGGCAACTGAGTGACGCAGTATCGGTGCGACAGTCGCGGTGGCCGCCCGAGGAACGTGCTGATAGACTTGTCGTGGCCGTATATCTGGTCAAAAAGCCTCGTTCTCAACTCGGCAACGTAGAATGGCGTGTTTTCGTCTGGACGCTTCTCTTGGTGGTATCCAAGAAGGATAACGGTATCCACGACCTCGCCCATTCTATGCCAAGCACCAGAGTATGCATCTCCTCGCAGACTCTCGAGCAATAAAACGCTTTCGTATAAGATGCAGACATAGACATCAGTAATGCTCTCGCAGTACTTGCAGAATGCTAGCGTCTCCTCTATGGCGTTCTTCATCGTTTCAGTCATGGTCCTTCTGTCCTTTGCGATTCCTCTGGCTCTGGCAGAACTGAACGCTGAGTCGTACTCGCTCAAGTCCGAAGCGATCAACCCAATTGCACTACACAGGGCGCCAAGGGTCTCCCATCGCAGATTCCGTCCAGTCTGTAGTGCAGCCCAGTCCAGAGTAGACGTCGTCCCATCGACTGCGATCGAGCGTTGAGTATTGCGCCAGACCAGCTCTGAAAGTGCGTAGAGGTCTTCAACACGCTCATGTTGTGAGAGTAGTGTACCGAACTGCTCAACAATGCCTCTAATCCACACACCATATATCGGCCTGATAAGCGTGATGCCGTCTCCAACTTCGAACCATCTAGTCAGAAAGACCTCAAAGATCGGTATATCCTTTAATATGGTCAGAATCGCGGCGCCACGATGGATCATTTCTGGTGGAATGGGTAAATCTGGCTCATGCGGACGTTCTAATTCCGGAGGCTCAATTCCCAAGCTGTTCTTGTTCTCAGTAAAGACAGCGGAAAATGCAGAGCTTCCCAAGAAGCCGGTCTTGTTGTCCTTAACAGGCATGAGCTCGATGGGGTAATGATCTGAAACAGGGTAGTGCTCCGAACTAGACGTTCGCCTAGTTAAGGACGAATGAGACAGCTGAGGTGATTCAGCGATAACAGCACTTAGGGGAGCGACACCAGATGTGAATGTCCTTAGTCCATTCGACGAACTAGAGGCCGGATCCGAGGTCGTCGTTGGAGGGCTGACAAATGATGTGGTCCTTCTTTGGGGATAGGGCGGAGCTGTTGAGAAAGACGGTACTTTTGATCTGGGCGGAGACGAGACACCACGAGCAGACAGGGCAGGCGATGCCCTCGGCTTTGTCAGTGGAGCGGGATGATAGACACAGGCTTCAATCTTTCCTCGACGTGCACACCGGCCGCAGGTAGGCATAGCATGATCGCATTTTAGCTTCCCCTTACGGCAGGGTTCACACGATTGCAATTTACCATTCCGTCGATATGAGGGAGTCACATTCTCTGGTGGAGGGAGATCAGGAGGTGTAGGCTGAGTCATAGCGGGCCGTCGGTTATCCTAGATGATATGGACGATCGATACCGGAGATGGATAATCGTTAGAATGGTGAGATTGAACGTCGTACTTGAGTCGAGTGTCGCTGCCTGAGGCTGCAGCATTGGTGATAGACCCAATCAATTGGTCCGAACAACGATGCTGCCTATTCCATGCCGTCTAGATTGCAGATCCTCGGAGAGATCAACCAGTATGTTGCTGCCTAGCGGTATCAGGTTTGTATGTTCGCGAGATGCAACTAGCACTTGGGCAAACTCGTAAAGATGATTTCAAAGGCTTAGAATCAAAACTCTAGAAAACGAATAGGAACATCGATGCCACGGCGGGCGTCGAACACCGATAAGCTCTGTCGATTACGGAGTTCGTGATGTGCGGAGTTCCACCTTCCTCTTCGGCTCTTCGGGGGAATTCCAGCCACACCTCTGCTCAGGCGTCTATCAGAAAGCAGGGTCAATACACAGTGTGTAAGCGTAAACCCGGTTTATCATGTTCGTGTTTTATTACGATACACTGAACGATGGCTCTATAACAAACAGTCGATCTACCTCCACTCGTTCCCATCATCATCATCATCATCATCATCTGTGAAAGGATTCGCCTCCCCGTCACCGGCTCGGAACACATCGTCTAAGTCTCTGGCCTCCTCTTCACCCTCGTCAGCAAAGTCATCTCTGTACTTGGAAATCCGCTCCTCTTCTTCCTCTGCAGCAGCGGTGTGTAAGCTGATACCATCGTTCTGTCTCGCGAGAGCCTCGGCAGCCTGCCTCTCCACCGGATCATCCGAGTACTCATACTCGTCCTCACCAAGACCGAGTCCCCTCTCGACATCACTCGTTCTTGCAGCACCCTCGGCATTCTCTCGTTCTTGCTCTTCCAGCTCCTTGGCTCTCGCTGCAGTCTTGATGTACATGAACCAGCCGACAGTGATACCAGCGGCGACACCGATCGCGATACTGATATATGATACCGCTTTTGTCTTGGCGTCCATCTTGTCCCCGCTCTCCGCCAATGCGCTGAGTCGACTACCAATGAAACAATGCAACAATAACTTCGGGCTGGCGCAAGCGGTTGCAAGCATGAATGGAAGCGGTTTGACCGTCGGGATGGTGCTGATGGCGCCGTTCGAGAATGAATAAGGTAGAGGACATAGCCTGATCATGATCAAAAGCTTGAATCCGTCATGTTTGAGGGTGAGAGCCAGCGCGTTAAACTTCTTGTTGTGTTCAGTCATCCGTTGTACGAAGCGCTGGAGGAAGTATCTCGAGGCGAGGAATGAGGCTGTAGAGCCGAGAATCGAAGCTGAAGCCACGATGAGCCATCTGTAGAGCATCAGTCCCTCGCTCCTTTATACCAGATTCCGAGATTAAGAAGTGGCAGTACTCACCCAGGTCCGACACCAAACACAAACCCAGCCAACGTAACACAACTACTATACCCAATCAAAGGCGGAAAGCTAACCACAAACGTCGCAACCCAGAGTATCAACCAACCACCCCTGAGCTCTCTCCACCTCTTCGCGACCGGCTCCATCGCAGCGAATATCCTCTCATTGTAGACCAAGAACAGTATGCCTAACACGAGCACCGACACTCCTCCGACCACGAACAGAATCTGCTGCAGCAGCGACATGCGACGGGCGGCCTGCAACCATTGTGAATACGTCGACGATGTCTGGGAGAGGATCTTCTGCTTGAATGTCGCTGGTCGCTGGGAATACGTCGACGGAGATTGAGATCGTCGTGCCCAGGCTGGTGAGTTAGGCGTGGAGGTCCGGTTTGGTGAGCGAGCGGGCGCGGTCGAGGGTGGGTTCGGATTGGCGAGGAAGCGCGCTGTAGAGTTGTAGTCGCTCATGACTACGACCTGGGGACCTGGACCGTAACAATGTCGTAGAAGAGATGCTGTTTGGTGAGCTGGAGTTGTGGTTCGATGTCAGTCGCTGACACAACGAGCTCGGGGATAAGCTAGAATGGCCGCGTGTGACGTCCAACCCGGCTGTTCGGGAGCCCGCTGAGTGGTCTGCACAATTTAGGGGACTCCACCAGATCTTATGCAGGGTCTGAATCATTATTTCGTCTATACTTGTGTGAAGCTCTGACGAACGAATGTGGTTGTAAAAAGTGTTTGGATGGCACCTCGTAGACTTGAATACATGTATGTGCTCCAAGATGTCCGGCAAAATATGATGTATCCCAAGCGAACGCAACTATACTATATTAGAAGATCCCTGGCACCTTTTGCTTCCATATCGACGAACGCCAGTAACATCGTACGACCTTGCGCAAGAGGTATCTAAATCCCACTATCCCCAGCCCCTCCCAAACGCCTTCGTGAACGCATTAGACACTCGTCCTTGACATTACTCATACAACTATTCATGTAGCATAGGACTTCTTCCGGGAGAAAATCGATCGCGCTCTCGATCGAGTCCGATCTGCATTGGCGGTTTTGCTGTCCACGGAAGGATTTGGTGACTTGGCGAATGCCGTAATTGGCTTCACTGGTTCGTCCATGTACTTTTCCTTGTAGATCCTGTTTGTCAAGTTAGTCAAAGACATTCTTCTGAAATGGAAAGTATGACTTACCAGCTATTACCCGCCATGCTCATACCCATGTCGGCAGCTTTTCTGTAGAGTCCAGCTGCTTTCTTCAGGTCTTTCTTGCATCCGACGCCTTGTGTGTAACAAAAGCCTGCCTCAGCCAGAGCATCGCAATCGCCCCACTTCCCAGCAATCTCGAAACAACGAAGAGCGAGCGCCTTGTCTTTTGAGATACCCCAACCGTTCATATAAGATATTCCGAGTTCGTAGATTGCGAGCGCGAACTGTGCTTTGCGGGCTTTGTCTGCTTTCGATGGGGTATCGTTTTGCATAAGAGGACCGCCAAGCGCATCGTCTGACATGACGTCGAGATTAGAACCATCGACAGCTCGCTTCAGCCACTGTACACCTTCTTGCTGGTTTGCGCGCATTCCCCATCCGTGTCTGCAGGCAAGCGCATACAGGAGCATTCCAGTTGGATGACCTGCTCTGGCCGCAAGACGAAGATGATAGGTCGATTTACTAAGAGAACCCGAACTGTGGCATTCAATGCCCTTCTCCAGGTGTTCCTCGGCAGACATGTTCTTGATATCCGCGGACGGACTGCCCTTTGTATGTGAACGAACAGTCCGATCGGTGCTGTGCGATATCACCGAGGGTGAGGATGGCGTCGCTTGGTGATTACTTTTCTTCGGTGTGACTGGCGCATGACCGTCAGCCGACATGCTTCTCGGATTATGTGCAAAAGGTTGCCGGAATTGTTGTTCATCGTCATCGTTCAGAGTCATGTATGGTGTGTTTGGCGACGACTCTGCCAACGGTTCATCGTATTTGAATTGGTGAGCAAGCCATGAATTACGATCACCGAGAGATCCACGCTCTACAATCCTCCCGCGTGGGAGGGAGTACTTGGAGTAGATATACGAAGTCGCGCCAGGTGTTGTAGCTTCTTCGCCGGCTACAGACAGATCTGATTCAACACGATGGAAGCGGGGTGGTTCTTCCAGTGATGCTCGCGCGGATTCATCATGTTGTGCAAGAGTTGAGTCGTTCGTCAGGCCTAGAGGACTCCTCGCACGATCAATGGACGATTGGCGTGGCGGGAACTCGAATGAAGGTCTCGACTCGTAAGAAGGTTTCGATCCTAGAGATGGACGTCCCTCTGACGTTTGAGGTGTGGTACCTGCACTACTCAAAGGCCGTGAGAAGTTAAAAGATGGTCGCTGAAAGTGTCCAAGGTCAACCGATTTCGCGGATCCTACTGACGGAGAATGGGATCTCGGATAGGCGTCCGGTGTCAGAGGTGATCTCGGACGTGAGCCAGAACTTCCTTGTGACAATTTCCTCAAATCGCTCACATTGCGAGGTTCAAGATTCGCGTTATCGTCGGCGGTCTCTGTGACTGATCGAATGCTCAGATTTGTCTTCTTTGACCGTGGACTGTGTGGGGATCGAGGCGGTACCAAGCCTCTGTCGACCCTTTTCGATGCGTTCGAATCGTCCGTGTTCGTCCGGATCTGCGAGGATGTAACAGAATCGACACTACTTGTCAAGCTCGGTAAGCCCGAAAAAGGATCTCCTCGTGTGGTTCGTGATTCGTATGGCTCTGGCGAAGACGCTCTTGGTACTTGAAAACCGAAATAACTCCCCTCAGGTTCAGTTTCCTCCGACGCGTCAAAGAATGCATCCGAATCTTTCGTAAGACGCTTCTCGTCATCAGCATTGTCGCTCGATGTACTGCCGAATCGTGGATAATGTGATATAGGTCGCACGCTGTTCGAAGTGCCTCTGACTCCCAACAACAAATTATTCCTCGATGCTTCGACCGCCGGTTTGTGATCGAATTCTGGGGTACTATCTTGTGACTGTTGTGATTGCTCGGATTGTTGCGAAACGCCCGAAATCGAGCGGAAGTATGTAGGCCTCCTTGCCAGTTCATCTGCGATCTCCAAGTGATTCAGGCGACTCAGCCTCCGTCCTTTTTGTTCCGAATCTTCAAATCGTTTGGCCAGCATGCGCGATTGTTGTGCGAACATGTCAAGTGGTGAAAGAGCGGGTGGTATCTCGCCTACTCTCGGTGATGGGAGGTCGATATGGAATCTACTTCGTGGAGATGTGAGAGGAGATGGTGCTCTGTTGGTCCCCGAAAGGTCGAGGTTTCCTGGGCGGTTCGCCATTGCGGTTTGATATGTCGATGGTGGACGTGCGGTGTCGGTATCTATGAGGAACAAGATGGTGGTCAGCTGATCGCGGTTGAGATATGTTTCACATGAATTGAGATGCTGTGTCGCCTTTGGTCGTTGTGCTCGAGTCGGAGAGTATATGCGATTTACTGATGTTGACAGCGAGCGAGTCCTATTAATTAGTCCTAGAGGATCGCAAGATGTCGAATAATAAAAAGAGTCGAGCGGCCCGGGAGGTCAAGTCGCAGTCGCAGTCGCAGTCGCAATCCTGGAAAAGCTCTTCGGTGAGCAGCCGTGGTAATAGTGAATTGCGAAAGAGAGCACTCAAGTTGTTACGGCAGAGTAGAGTGCAGCCAAGGTGAGGAACAGCCTTCCAACCCCGGTCTACGGAGCACACGCCTCGCCTCCCCTGACCCACCCATGCACTAGACCCTGCCGTACCTGCCTAGTTTGAGACTTTAAGGTGGGTGAACCGCTAAAAGTTGACAATCACCGTTAGCGCAGCTCGATTTAGAATAATCGCTGAATCTTTCTTTTTCCCCATTCAAGGAAAAGGTCATGTGACACTTTCATCGTAAAGTCCTCCTACTACTACGATTGACGATGCGCTTTCCGATCTGTTCTCATATCTTGTCGGGAGAAATGTAAGGTACAGCAGCTAAGATCACAGCATCTTACATTCATTCCGACGCTCCGCATCTCATCAAGCATTTGGCGTTCGGCTGGACAATCTGTGCTTCAGGTTCCACTTGCAGGGTTCATGGAAGGGCCCTGGCCTCAGCAATCGGCCGTTGTGGGTCTCTCGTGTTGACCGGGATCTTTAATTGTCCATCAGCCATCATGTTTATTACGATGTACACTTTTCTTGTAGCTCGATGTGGCTTTATTACAGGTATCTCGTGCCTTGGTACCAACAGAGGACTGACGTGATCAAATCGTTTCAGATAACCACGACATGTTCAGATTGATTGTTGTTTGATCGGAGACGGTCACGTTTCTGGTACAGTGTAAAGTTTGGGCAAACGGCGGGAGACTTTTGTTTCCGCTTCGTCGTGAAATACACGCGACCGTTTTGCTCCAACCAGAATTGTTTGGGAATTGGTAAAAGCATGTAACCTTGGCGGAGTAACGTTTCGAATTGATATGCCCAGTCCAGTAGATTGGTTTCTATCTTTCGAGCTTCCATTCGAAGAAAGTCGTGCAACGTGCTGTATGGCAGCAACGGTACATCCTATTTATCCTGTTTTGCAGGAGCAATGGCATCAGCTTTGGGCGCCTTGATGCGGGCGATTGCTTTCGAAGATCCTTCTTGTACCCATGAAGGTCGAGCTCGTAGACCACAATCTCTTCTTGAACAGCCAAGATCTCGCCATCGAGAGACATGTGTGATTATTATTGCCAGTCCTGACATCATCGAATATAGTAGACCATGCCCCGCTTGAGCCCACTAAAGAGGTATGTGTGTGTCGCTTCCGTTTGCGATGGGAGTCGTGCCTGTCGGCGGAGCTCAGCTTGGAGCAAGATTGAGAGCTCATTCCGCTCAATATGCAGCTTGCGAACATACTCTTCGGAAATATCCTTGCGTGATTGTACTGGGAAATGTCTTTCCCGGCCACATTGTCCATCTCATGAAAAATCTCACCACAGGAGCCGCTTCACACCGCCCCCCGGCGTCGTTCCAAAATCTTCCTCCTCAACCCCTCAGCAGCAGCCTGCGTCTCGACAACCCGTCCCACACGCTCTCTCCACTCGCGCTCCAACCCCTCCATCTCGCCCCGTCCACTCTCCTGCACCATCCTCCTCTCGCGTTCCACATCCTCGACCTCCGCCCTCGCGGCCGCGACCTCCTTCTCCAGCTCCCTCAGTATATCCTCGAGCTGCGCATTCGCTACCAACCATGCATTCTTGCCGTACGTCTCCAGGAGACCGAGATTGGTGAGGCGCGCGCCCAGATACGCGGACGAGGCGTACGCGGCTTGCAGCACCGGGCGCAAGGCGGCGGCGTCGTTGGTCGAGGGTAGAGACGGCGCTTCGTAGCGCGTGAGGTCGATGCCGCCGGGCAGCGGTGTGGAGGTCGAAAGAGCGGTGTGCGAGGCGTTTATTGAGGGGCTGAAGGCTGCGGATGGTGAGGGTGGCATGCGCGGATGTGGTGTGGTTGTTTGCGGCAGGTCGGCAGCTATGAGGGCGCGGGCGGAGGCCAGGGAGTCTGGTGAGGGGTCTGGATCAATGTCTGCTTTGTTAGTCGTGGAATGGTCAGGTGGACTGGGCGAGCTTTACATGGGAGGTGGTCTTGTGAGCTTTGTATCAGAGCCATATTGTGGTTGTCTCTGGGGTATATGTGTGAGTGTCTTGGTGGTAGATTGCTGCAGCTCGAGGAAAAGGCCAATGTCGGTGTATAGAAGATCAACTATCTATGTTGCGCAATTTGTAGAATTATTTCAAAATTAGTGGTACAATTTAGTCCATGAAGTTTGAAAAGCGACTTTAGCATTGGCTGTCAGAAAGTCTTGGCATGGTTGGATGTGATGTACTCGCCATGGCTCACCTCTTGTTGCCCCTCGGCGGCTATTACATGGTAGGAGGTTTACAGCTCCACACTGACGGCTAGTATGAGTCATAGGTATCATCGTGTACTAATATGAATCGTTGCATTAGGGTATCCGTAACTGCATGCCACATAAGCCTAACCATAGAAACGCCATGCATGCTACCACAGGTCTACCTCAGTTCTTCTTGCTCTTCCTCTTCGCCTCGATCTTCTCCCACGAGTCCTGGAAAGCGCTCTTACGGCCCCTGACTTCTTCTTCCGCGATGCCCAGCTTCCTAACCACTTTCATAGCACCAGTGCCAATACCCATACTCTGACCCATGATGATGCACTCAGACACACCCTCGATACGATCCCTCTTCATGCCAATAGCAGCTGCAAAGAGATGATCAGGCGTCTTCTCAAACGACGCCAGCTGCAGCACCGAGTCACGCATCTTGGCCAGACCGAACCGAGTGATACCGAGCACGTCGCCCTTGTAAGTCATGACATCGGCCAGCAGCTGCATGTGACGGGGATCGATGTCCATACCGCCCATGACGGACGAGATCTCGTCAATAATGGTTTTACGAGCTGCTTCGATGCCGAGCACGTCCTTGCACTCCATAACGGAATTGGTGCGCGTGCGCACGCCGTCAACTCCTTCGGTCGTCATGCACGCCTTGAAGCCGTAGCCTTCGACCAGGACACTAACAGGTTCGCGGCCGCTCTTATCGGGCTTATCGTCTTTTTTGACGATGGCGCGCTGCGCGTCTGGGTAACCCTTCACGACAACGTTAGGAAGGAGACGCTTAAGGTCTTGGAGCGTGCCGAAGACGTCGCTGGGGTCGCGCTGTTTGCTGCGGACGCCTTTGCCTCGGGACTTGCTGCCATCGCTGACGAGAGCGACGACGCGGATGTGTTTCCGACCGGCTATCGATGCATCAATACCGATTGACTTGACCAGTTTGGACTTCTTGATAGCTTCGGTAATCTGATTCATGGTGATGCGGAGACCGAGCTTGTTGACAGTATCCCAGTTGATCTTCATGTTGATGTATGCATCGTGGGTCGACCAGACGTCCTCGATGTAGTATATGATGTCGTGAAGATATGTCTTCTCGATCATGGCTTTTGCCATACGTCCAGCAACTGTCTCGTATTTCGAGTCTAGCGTGCAGGAAATGACAGGGGTACTGATGACTTTGGACGCGTTGATGATCTCCTTGATACGGGGAACACCTTGCGTAATACTCATACCGGCAACACCGGCAAAATGAAAAGTCTTCAAAGTCATCTGGGTACCAGGCTCACCGATGGACTGCGCACCAACAGCACCGACGGCGTGACCAGGCTCAACTTGTGAGCGTTGATATTTGGTAAGACAGAGGTCGAGGAATTGGTTAAGAGCCTTGGCGGAGAGTTTCATCGCACCATCGACAACAGATCGCTGCCTGACATTGTCCTCGTCCGAAGCCCTGCTCTCGTCGACCTGGTTCAGACCAGGGTCCATGCCCACCCTCTGTCGGTGCTCTGCCAACTTGTCCACCTTGATCTTGATATAGTTCTGAATGGTGTCAAGGAAGTCTCTGGCACTCTCGAGCTGATCGATCCCATGGTCGCTTCTGTCGTGGTATCCGAGTTCTTCTCCCAACAAAGAGAAACGAGTCAGCGCGGCTCGGCGAGCCTCCATCTTGTCCTTTGTAATCTTGGTAATCTCGAACGGCCGTAGACCTCGGTCGTCGTTGTCCCATGTGATAGTAACGGCGTGGGTAAAGGTACGGTCAAAGTTGACAGGCTTGGCGCTGCCCTCCATATCCACTGGATCGAGCTTGTCGTCTCCGTACTGGAACTGAACAATCTGCGAAGACGAGTTTCGGACTGTGAAGTCGTACTGTGCGGAAAGATCTTCTAGAGACTTCATCAGACGACGAGACATGTAACCGGTCTCGGCAGTCTTGACAGCGGTATCGACTAAACCTTCTCTTCCAGACATGGCGTGGAAGATGAACTCGGTGGGGTTGAGACCCGTGAAGAAACTGTTGGTAACGAAACCTTTTGCCGCAGCCTCTCTGCTGCCTTTGGCAAAGTGCGGTAACGTGCGGTCTTGGAAACCGTCAAGCACACGTTTACCTCCGATAATCTGTTGTCCGACGGCGGCAACCATCTGCGAAACGTTGATGTTGGAACCTTTGGAACCACACTTGGCCATAGTCAATGGAGCGTTGCGTCTGCTCAATTCTGCGAAACAAGCGTCACCAGCTTCTTGTCGAACCTTGCTTAGAATACCAGAGATTCGATTCTCCATGGTCATTTCTACGTCACAACCAGCATCACGCTCAAGCTTGCCCGAATTGAACTTTTCAATGAGGTCCATACACTTGGCCTCGGCATCTTTGACAAGCTTCATCTTTCTGTCCGTCAGCTTCTGACTTGGATAGACATCACTGATACCGATCGAGAAACCCTGATTGGTGAGCCAGCGAGCCGAGAGCTTTGACAGCCTGTTCATCGCCTGCACAGCGTAGTCAGGACCAAAGTCACGCATCATGACATAAAAGACCGAGTCCTTCTTGCCGTCACCGACGGTCGCTTTGTCCATGACACCACACATGACTTCGGAATTACGGATGACAAGATATGCATCATCTTCGTTGAGATCTGGAGCGACTCCTGGCGGCGGAGCCTTGAACTGCTTGCACTTGGCTTCCAAGTTGACCAGAACGTTGATCTTGCGGTTTGGGCGCATGAGGACATTCCAGATTTGCTTGCCAGTCCAGAGCATTTCCGGCTTCCAGACTGCGGGAGGTGGCAGTTCGATTGGCAACTTGCCACCAGTCTCCGGATCGTCAACCGAATCATCGTTGAACATGAAGCCGATGATCTGTGAAAACGTCCGCCTGTCGAAAAAGTTGTCTTTGCTCGAAGAGAGAAAGGCGCAGGTGATAAAATCCTGGATGGCAGCAATGATGGGAGTGCCGTTCTTTGGTGTAGCCAAATTGTTCTTGACACCCATAAGAGTAATGGCCTCTGTACGTGCTTCCTCCGTCTGCGGAATGTGCAAGTTCATCTCATCTCCATCAAAGTCTGCGTTGTAAGGATTGCACACACATTCGTTCAATCTGAACGTCCTCCATGGTCGGACTTTGACTTTGTGGCTCAGAATACTGAGCTTGTGTAACGATGGCTGACGATTAAAGAGGGCAACATCACCGTCTTCGAGATGTCGTTCGACGGTATCGCCAAACTCCAGCTCGTCAGCGATCTGATCGAGTTTGCCGATCCTGGCCAAGACCTCGAGTACTATTCTTCGGCCGTTCTTCTTGACAATGAAGTTTGCACCAGGATATGCCTTTTTCCCGTTACTAACACGCCCCTTGAGCTTATCGATGTTGTAGCGAGTGACCTTTTCAGGATACGTCATATTTTTGGCAACTCTTTCCGGCACGGCGACCTCTTCGATACTCAAGTTGGGGTCCGGAGAAATGACAGTTCGACCGGAGAAGTCGACACGCTTTCCGGACAGGTTGCCTCGGAACCTTCCCTGCTTTCCCTTCAATCTCTGGTTGAATCCTCTCAGAGGCTTACCGTATGTGCTGTCCCTTCCGAGACCAGGTAGATTGCCGTCAATATACATGGCGATCTGAACTTGCAAGAACTCCCACATATCAGTGAGCTTTTGCACAGCTTGTCCAGATTTGAGACCAGCTCGTAGAAGAGTGTTGATGTGCACAATGTCGCCGAGCTTGTTGGTAATGTCGTCTTCGGTACTTGCTGCCTCCTGCGCTACTGATGGACGAATGGCGATAGGTGGAGCAGGCACGTACTGCCAAATGAACATCTCCGGACTTCCCTTCTTCGGGTCCATACCGATCAGCTCGATATCAGTGGAGGCCATTCTTCGAAAAAGGTTGAAAGCCCGTAGAGGGTTCATATCCTCGGCCGCGCGCTTGAGATGTTTCTCCAACTCGGAACTAGCATGCTTCGCCTCATCGAAAGACTTTTCAAATGCGAACAGCGACAGCGGCTTCACCTTACTCTTAGCAGTAGAGGCGACGTATGCAGCGTATTTGTTGTGAACGATCTTGATGGGATGACTGGGAACCTTGCGCACCGTGCCGTTGATAGAACCGCAGTATGGGCAGTTCTTCACCTTGCGCGCATCCTCGCTAACCTTTTTGCAGATTGCCTCTCTGCGGAGACTGTCCAGCTCTGGCCTCCGCAGTGTCTTGAGATATTTCCTCTTTTCATTTTCCGGTAGCAAGAGTTTGGCGCAATCTTTGCAGATGATTTGAAGGACGTCGATGATCTTCTTGAAGTAGCCGATGTGAAAGGCAGGGAGGGCAAGCTTGACGTGCCCGAAGTGACCGTTACAATTCTTCAAGTCTTCGCCGCACTGTGCGCAAGTGCCTGCCTTGGACGATGTTCCGAGACGAGGGTCGAGCGGGCCATTGTGAGTGACAGTCCTTTTCGCTCCAGGCGTGGTACCGATATCGTAAACGTTGCGGTCAGAAACTTCGACAACAGATTGCTTGACTATGTCTTGATTGGACCTGTTATTGTCAGTCAGGTTTTGGTGATGTCCTGTCTGGTGTCATACAAGATGCCGAATTGAAGCTCTCTTATGCGCTTCGGCACTCTGTCGAGCACCTGCTCCTTCGGGATGAAGGAATCTTCGTCGGCCATGTCGTGTCCTTTGTTATCGTAGACGTCGCATACCAGGCGAGAGACGGCACGACTTGTCTAGGTTGTCCGGAAGTGTGATGACAGAGTTCGTAGAAAGTGTGAGTGTCTCATCATCCGCTGCGAGCCACAGGTTATAAATTTCGCAGGTGGAGACGTGACTGGCAAAAGGACGCCAGACCAAAAAGGTATGGTTAAACCTGGGGCCGTACGCTAGTCAAGAGAGGGGCAAGTGGACCCAGTCGATGAGTGCCTTCCAATTCTATTCATATCTTTGCTATCGTGCTTGTAGTACAAAAAATCAGCACTCAGATAGAGCACTTTCATCTTCATACCAGACCTTCAGCCTACACTGCTGTTTGTATGAACTCATACATCGATTCTCAGAAGTTAACAACTACAAAACTTGCGTGTACTTGCGGTGAACAGAATTGCCTTGACTTACACCGGGAAGCCGCGAGCTTGTTCCCCGCTATCACCGACAATCCGACTGTCACAAGGCAGCAACACTGCCTGTAATCACCTCACCAAATTCACCACTCCCACCTCTCTATAACTCTCTTCATTTCCTTTATTCACGCTTGCTCACCTTGACTACAATACTCTCGTTTTACGTTCCAGAAAATGGCCCGGGACAAGGAAAACAGTAAGATATACTGCCCATCATTGAGAGAGTCTACGCTAACGATCAGCAGCCATGTGGATCACCCTGACCAATCTTGACGGCTTCAATGGTCTTCCTTTCGACCAACGCAAGATTCCACTCACCAGAGAGCGTAACATCAAGATTGGAAGAGCATCCAACGAAAAGCGAAAGGATCGTGGCTCCGAATCTGACAATGCACTTTTCCACTGTTCTGTCTTGACCAGGGACCATGCACGTATCGAGCTCCCATATGGGCCAAAGGTACGTCAATGTTGTTGAACTTTAGACAGCCTAATGGCTGCGTCTTCCTATTATGCTCCATTTTTAGTTATTCGTACAGCAGTACCGTCATCTAATTCTGATTTAGGGTCCAATCACGATCAAAGATCTTAGTTCTAGACACGGTACATTCGTGAACGGCAGCAGACTGGAGCCTTGGGAAGCAAAACCCATCTGGAACAACGATACCATTCAGATCGGCTCAAACATCGACCTCGGCGAGAACGTGCACAAATGCATGTACATGCAGGTCATCGCTACTTTCCCCAAAGCGGAAGGCAGCTCAGACGTGCTCGAAGAAGCGGCTGCTCGCAAAGGCACGTACGCTTTTCCCTCTGATTCCGAGGGAGATCCCAACGACGAATGTGACTTCGACGAAGCCGACAACCACGATCGGACCTCCAAGGGAATTCAGTTGGAGCACACCCGCTTCGAGAATCCACTTATCCATGTCGTCGCACCTGAAGATGTATCCGACGACGAACTCGACGACGAACTCGACGATGAGTTTGACGCTGAGTCTGACGCCGAATCTATAATGCCCGACGAACACGACTTCTCGGAGAGCTCTGTCGCTCACTCCGTCTCACCGGACCGTGGTCCGAACGAAGATGTCGTGAGCGCAATGAATGAGGACAAGGAGGACGAGGAGGAGGAAGAGTACGAGCCAGATTCCGTCGGTCTTCAACTGCCGCAGGAAAAGAGTCTCTCATCTGCCCGTGATCGTAGCAACCAAGAAGGCAGATTGGCTGGTTTATTCCACCAGGGAATGTTTGCCGTTGACCAGCCTGTCGCTGCCCCCGCGCCTAGCGTTTTCTCCAATCAAATGCTCGAAGATAAGCAGCCAATGGTAATAGCACTTAGAAACATAACGAGACGATGACTGACATGACTCCAGATCGTGGGTGGTGACTACTACGCACCCATTTCTTTCCCACCAACTACTACTCGAAACGCCCTTCCGGCCTATGCCTACGCCGCGGTAAGTCTACCGATTCTTCTGCCAAAAATGATATACTGACGTGATTCCAGCCTCTTTCAGTCTTTGGAGATGCCAACGATGCCACCAATGCACCAGCGGGTCCTGTCGACTTTGCGCGTGTCTTACACGAAGACAACGAGCCTCTTGCACACGAAGAAGTTGCACCTGTACAAGACAATCTCATCGAGCAATGCGAGGAGATGGACCGCAAACTGGAGGCGATGAATCGTTATCTTCAGCCAATGCTTGAGCGCTCGGCAAAGCCTGCCGCTATGTCCATCGCAAATCTCGTCAGCCCCGAGCCCCAAACCGCACCAGAAGCCTCGCCCAAGCGCAAGGCTGATGTTCTCGATTTCAACGAAGCCCACGATCAGGCTGAGCAAACCTTGATTACGGCAGAAGAAAGCATGGCAGCAGAGCTTGCCAAAGACCGAAGCGTCGAGGCTTCACTCGCGCGTCCACATAAGCGTCCACGCACCTTGCTTAAGGAGGGTTTGAAAGCGACTGCATACGTCGTGGCAGGCGGCGTCGCTACTTTTGGCTTCCTCTTGACCCCCTACGCGGACCGCCTCGCACAGGCTTGAGCGAGAAATTCAGTCTGGCACGAACGATCTGATGCGGGTTACAGCGGAGAGTTCAGGGGAGCTAGGTCAAGGAATGCATACTCCGCTGAAGCAATGGCGTTACGGCTACGGTATGGGCGACATTTGGGAATATGGGCAACGGCGTCACGGCGAACGGAGTAATCTCTTTTTCTTCCCTTTTACAGCATCGGCGGCTGAATGAATGGACGGAACACACGACAGCAACGACCGAAATAAATATGAATAGTATGATTAGATCAACGAATTGCAGAAAACTTTGCGCAAACAGATGTGTCACACACACTGATCACCGTCTTGTGGTGTGTAAACCGTCACACACCTAAACCTTCACGTTTCGGGACCACCACATATCTCAGCTTTGCTAAACCCTAGAATCAATCTTTCACGGCCTCGTCAACCGAGGTGAGTATCGCCAGAAGATCACCCATACCAGGCGACTTACAGTAGAAGATCGCTAGACAGGCCGTACGGGGTGATCCATCAGGTTTACCTTACGCACTTCCACTGACAGGAGCCTACGTCTACACTGACCAGACTCAAGGCACCGCTAAACAGACACCTAGCACTGGTATTGCCAAACAAAGGATAATCGCATAAAATCCATCTGGCATTGTAATCTTCCGCTACACATTGCGTCTTTGAATCGCTCTGGTATATTCCTCTTGCTGGTATCTTTTCGTCGCTTCATGATAAATTCTTCACCCTCCTGTCTGTGCCTTTGCGCGAAGAAAAAACCGAAAAACGAAATGCCCATCTGGTATCGACAAGGTGAAGCTGAAAAAAATATGCCCTTCGCTATGCATGCATGTCATGTCGTGCGTTGTCCTCCGGTCCGTCTGTTGTGCTCTCCTTTCCCGTCTCTTTTCCATACTTCCTCAAACCCGCCTTTTTCATTAGCTTTCGTCATCAGCCTCCTGATATCTTTTTCGTCCACCCCATCACTCCCGCTCCCGTTCCCGCTCCCGCTCTTTCTCCTTCTCCTTCTCTGACCGCCGTCCCCTCTTCCCGACCAACCCGCCAAAAACATCCTTGAACCGCTGACTGTCCCTCTCCTTTCTCTCTCGTTCGTCGCGCGCAGCGACGCGTTCCCGCCGTGCCTGTTCGCGCGAGAGCGAGGGCAACGCTGTCTCGACCTCGTTGTCGGTCGACATGCCGCTGCGCGCGCTGATCCCACTCAGCGCGCTCGAGGGCCGCGAGTCGTCGAAACCGCGCATTACGCTCGCGCTGCCGGACGAGCTGTGTTGTAGCGGCAGGGGACGCGATTCTTCCGCGCGTGGCTCGGACGGCTCCGAGTGTGAGCTCGGTGGTGAGGGCGGTGTTATGTCTAGTGGATTGTAGATGGTCGAGGCTCGTAATGTGTGTCCCGACGAGGACGAGGGTAGGATGAAGCCGGCGCGCGGATTTCGGTCTTGGCTTAGGATCGAGGCGGCGGTGCTTGTGTCGTGGTCGCTTTCCCAGTCGTCTTGGCCGGCGCGGCGGGTTGAGCGATCAGAAGCCGTGCGTTCAAGCGCGGACATCGTTTGCGCGATGGGTGTGGGGAGGTCGTCGAGGGTGTCGTCGTCGTCGGCTTCGGTCTCGGATGGCGTGCTGGTTATTGTGTCTTCTGGCGTGCTGGTTCCGAGACCAGTTGTGCCTTGTAATGATTCGATGAGCTCTTCCCAGCGGAAGTCGAGTTCGCTTGTTGGTCCCTCGGCGCGTTCTGCTCGGCTTAGGCATTCTTGTGTTCGTACGTGTAGAAGAGTGCATTGGTCATGGAACTTGTGTAGGGGGCCTTCTGAATCCTCCTCTGAAGCCGCGGCTTTGCCTGAGCTTGACGCGTGGAGCCATAGGTCGACAAGGTTTGCGTATTCCCGAGAGTCGTCGATGAGATACGGTAAACTTGGGAAGCCTTCTTTGCTCGTGATTGGTAACCTGTTCTTGATGGCATTAGGCGTGGAGTATGAGGGCGGTATCACCGCCAGACTGGAGGCTGACTGCGGCACAAAGCAGATGTCTTCAATGAATTTCTTGAACGACTCGCGATGCTGAGTCAAGAACGAGTTCATCGGCTCCATCCAGGGCTCTTTGGTACCGAAAGTGGCCATATTGGCCATTGTCATCAGTGACTTGGCTACTAACGTGAGGGTACGTTTTGCACGAGGTTTTGGTTCTTCTGTTCGGTGACTGTCAGCGCTGCGCAGAAATGCTAAAACTAAAGCGTACCTTTCAGCAGGCCAAATAGGCTGGGGTTCAATATGGCCGGGACAAAGAAACGCAGAAACAAGAAGCCAGACACACTGCTATAGCTGACACTTCGAAGAAAGTCGCCGTAGCGGTCCTCGGCGCAAGCTTTGATGTGTCTAAAGATCAACCGCAGCTCGATTGGACATTTTTGCGCCGTTGAAGAGATGGCTTTCCAGACCTCTTCAGTCGTATGGCTCAGTCTATACCAGTTCCGCCTCAATTCATGCTCGTTAGTGACCTTGTTGGTATCTACTTCACAATCGGGGTCGCGCTCGTTGATCTTGAGTATAGCGCCTCCAACCGCCAGGGTGAGGTAATCGCCGCCGACTCTGCGCATATGGATATCGAGAGCCTTCGTAAGCAGGGTGTTTCCACGGAACAAGAGATTAGCTTCAAGAGCCGCGCTCTTGCCCGCGTCACGAACGACTCTGTCCCGCTGATTGTCGTCTTCTCCAGAACCAATCTGAGCATACCTGATTCTTGATAGAGGTGTTTCCTTGCTCAATCCATCAATTTCATCCTCGACTAGTGCCATCAACCAATCTGCAACAATACCCTGCACCTGGAATATGTTGAGCAAGCACTCGGAGAGTCGCCTAAGCTCTGTTGGGATAGCCAGGGCAATCTGAATCGTTAGACCATTGGTGAAGTCTTGCAGTAGTGTAGCAAGCGGCTCATATTCTTGACGCATGAGGATGACATTTTCTTCGGCGCGGGCTCGAATGAGGATCTCTCCTATTCTTTGACCGTAATTGTCAAGGACAGGCCATCGCTGTTCCAAATCCTTGCGAGCCTCGAGCTCTTCGAGAACGATCTCGACCTTGCCAAGAGTTTGATCATGCGAGATGCCGGCGTAACCAGAGCTCGCTCCAGAGTCTTGAGGGGTTTCGACAAGTCCATATGCCTCGGTCACCAAGCGTTGTTCATGGCGCACGGAAGCGGGGTCTAGAGGATGATTCTTGAGAACAACCGAAGCTGAGGTGAGGACAGCAGGGAGATCCAGAAACTCAAAGCTCTGAGCCCAGAACGGAGATGAGCCGTGTTTAATGGCTGTTTTCGAACGAGGCTCACCGTCCAAGTGTACTTCGACGTACAGCCCACTGCTTGCATCAAGTCTGGGCGATCCTTCCGGGCCTGGTGTGCTAGAGGGGTTCGGTGAGCTCTTTGTAGAATCATCGGTGGCTTTAGCCTCAATGATCTTCAGTGCCAGGGTGCGTTCCATTCGGAACATATCTGTTCGAGCACGTGCGAGAAGCTGCTGATACGATTCCTCGTTCTCGTCCTCTTTCTCCTCCTTTGCTGGCGGACTCGGACCATATAATTGTGGTATTGTGAATGCTCCTAGGAGAACGAACCAGACCTCGTACAAGACTCGAGACTCGAACGAAAGATAGATAGGCCTAACGGCGCCCGTGGTGGTGCTGTTTGCGGTGTATTGTGGATATATCGCCATGCAGAATTCACTTTCCAGAAGGGAGGAATCCAGTCGTTGTATGGCAGACCTCGAGAGTTGGGAGAGTTGGACCACCGAAACCAGATTATTATCGGCCTCGGTAAACAGCTTCAGCTCGCCATTCTCACGGAGAGTACAGGACACACGTCGCCACCATCGACATCCGTAAATTCTTTCTCGCGAACTCTGCATCCTGTGCAAGGCGGGTCTGCCGCTCGCCGTGCGTGATGCAGAGGGTGTTGGAAATGATATATCGGTGTCCCAGAAAATCATGCGTCCGACTTTGATCACTGGGGCTTCTTTCGCGGCATGCGTTTCCGAGGGTTTTCGAGCGTCTGGATTCGTGCCTCGAGCGGATAAACGTGCCGACTGTGATTTTGCCTTTCTATTTTGGAGACCTTTTGGCTGGATTGGCTGCCAGCAGAGAAGAGCGGCGAACCAAGCGTCCATATCGCTTTGCGACGAGACGCGCAAATGAACTTCGCGATTTGTGATAGGAGATGCGATCTCCAGATACGGGGTCTGTGTCGCGTCCTCCATCAAGCATCTCACATTGCAACCTCGCAAGTCCGGTACGAGCGTCTTATGCACACCACCGTCCATTGGCGACTCGCTCATAAGACTACCAACATCCTCCTTGATGTAGCAGTATGCCGGCGACCATGCTTCTCCGCTGCTCTTCCTAACAACAACGTTCCCAGACATTCTACCACACAACGTCTTCATCAGATGGAGTATGCGCCGGGTATTAGGTGATGGTAGTGGTCCGCTCATGACACTCGAGGCTGACGTCGAGGCCGCGGAATCAGGTCGCGGTATGTTCATGGTTGAACGCGAAGCCAGTGAACTCGGTTGGGAGGGCAGGAGAGGCTGTGAGATCGAGGACGGAAGCTTCTTTCCATTCGAAAATGGCCGGTCTTCCAAAGATATCGAAGGAGGTTCCGCATGAGACACTGAGCTCGTCCTGTATCCCTTTTTGTGCAATACCGCGCTCTTTCGTCTATCCTTCTCCTCAACAGAGGACTCCTGGAGTGTTCGGGTGCGTGGACGACTCGAGTTGTGGCCCATGAGTCCCATGGTACTCGCTCTTTTGTTCTCCACCGCAAACTCTGAGCGAGCCATATTGCCCTTGGACGATCCTATGCTTGGGCTGAGACGCTCTTTCCGTACGGTACGCGGAGAAGCGGTCGGAGAAGAAGACAAGGCGGAAAGGTCGCGGTCGAATTTTCTTGTGGATTGGGGTGGTACAGAAGTGTTCTCGGGTACCGAGTCTGGTGTAACAGCGCGTATGGTAGAGGCAGAGGAGGTGCCAATTTCAGGAGTGACGGTCCTGTCTGTCGAGGTAGACTTTTGCGAAGAGCGCTCCTCGGTCAGGTATTCATCGTACAGGCTGGGCTGTTTGCGCCGTCTGTCTTGCGTCCAGCGCTCCCGATCCATGTTCGAAACGACCGTGTACCAGTTTCTAGCCCATCCAAGGTCGATTGACTCGAGAATTTGGGTGTTTCCTTCTATTAACGCGCCAGGTGGCACTATCCGAGTCAAAAGAGGTTCGGTCTGCAGACTGACGGCCAATCGCTTCTAGCAGATAGGTCGCTGCAGGTATGCCAACCGCCAGGTGAAGCAGCGCGCAAACGATTGGATCACCGATAGGGTAGGAATAGCAGATGGCCTCAGCGACGCGCAGACCGCTCACTGAGTCGTGTCGGAAAATATGCTTTGACAATGGTTTGGTTGCGCAGATGAAGCTGCATAAGGTTGACAAGGTAGGGTTGGGCAGCCGGGGAACGGTAAAGGCAGAATCGCACAATCGATGGGATGCACTTGGCCGTCTTAGTAAGCGTTCTTATTCCCTCACGATGTACAACGGTGAAGTTGAGGGTCCCGAAAGAGTGACAAGAGTACAGAAGAACAATGCGACAGTATCACACGGCTGTCGATGCAGGTCAGGAAGACCAGTAAGCAATAAGGCAAGGTACCTTACTGTTACAGTAGTAGAGATACGCGCGGAACAGCAGAGTCCGGTACGGAGAACGACTAGTGTTGGTGAGATAAATCTGGCACGCTAGAAGGTCTGATGAATGTTTGGTCAAAGGCTTCGGTGTCTTCGGCATGGAACGAGGAAACTTTGACGAGCTACTAGCTGCTAAGGTACTGTAGCCAGAAGAATCGAGGGTCAACATGCGGCACCTCGGCAGTCATGCCAGGGCAGGCTCACTCGTGGAGAGTCAATTCGACATGCATTTTTTTTTTAATTAAATTCGCCTTGTTGAACCTTGCATGAGAACAGAGACGAAGCGTGACCGTATCCCGAGGGGTTTGAGTTACAGTACAGGTCTACTGTATCTCCGCGCTTCTTGATCGACCACATCAATAACCCACGGTAGACGTGGATTCTGTGGGCCACACACCTGTTGGGAACGCCCTTTGACTCCCTCGAATGTACCAAGGGATTCGAATACGTAAGCATACCGCGTACTCATGTCAAAGTGCTGGAAATTGAGAGACAGCACATTTTGGATATTGTCGCCGAGCTCTCACAAATCACAAAAGGCCAAGTAATATTGTGTTACGCCGTTGATTCACTGTTCAATCGATAATCGGATAACAATGATTGATTCGTTTAATACGAGCGCGATTCGTCTTCGATATTTTACCTATCGAAGCGAGGCCACTTATATCGACCGTGCTGAACGAGGGTATCCGAAAGACTGTGCGACATCCAAGACATGGACTGCCGCATCAAAACACAGCAACCATGACAGATACTGAGGAACTGTTCTCCGGGAATAAGCAAGCGAAGTCAAGCAATCGTATTCTTACATAAGAAGTGGTTCGAATTGACATCGTCCTGCGAGTCTTAAAACTACAAACTATCATCTGAGTGGGTGTCCAGCACCGTCCTCTGTACTCGTAATGCTCGTCGAATGGCTCCGTTGTGTCAAAACATCACCTGAGGCGGGACTTCTGAGCGCCTGGCTCATCGTTGTCAAGACCAGATCACCATGCTGGGTGCCCGGGGCTGTCATTGAGTTTGCGACCTGACTGCGACTCGGGCTACGATCCGGACTAACCTCGAAACCTTGTTGAGAGACTGCGTCGATTCCTACTGGAGGGGTTGTGACGTTCCGTGTAAAACTTGATGCTGGAGAACGAGTAGGAGACGGAGGTTGAAATTTGACCGGAGACTGTGCTCTGCTCTGGCCTAGCGAGCTTGGCTTGTGAGATAGAGAAGACTCTTGTTCTGCATGTTCGGCCTGAACCACGTCAGCGAATGAGATGAAGCTCAGCCGTCGGACGTCGTTAGGATCGAGTGTGCCATAGTTAGCAGCCGTCTCTTCGTTATCCTGATGCGTAAGCGGAACTTCGCTTTGTGAAGAGTGATGCGACAGAGGTAGATGGCTGTCGGACTGAGGTCCGAATGATGTACTATCAGGGAGAGCCGCCGCGGCTGGTTGATGTGCAGCATGTGTCACAATCTCGACATCATCTGGCTTGAGATGATTATTTGTGATAGCGAGTGAGGATGCTTCCAGAGCTGGTGGAATGAGATCCTCAGTCTTCATATGGGCCGGAATAGCAGGAGCAGCGTCTATCGGTAGAGTCGACTCCTGCACGTTGCGCTCGAAAATTGAAGAAGGGTCCGGTGTTGCAAAGTTCTGGGGACTTGTATCCAGATTTGACAAGCCGTCTGCCGCCGTAGGATACTGTTGGCTCGCGAGCGTCTGAACTTGCTTATATGAGCCATGATCCGATACTGGACTCTGTGCCGGCGACGTCCCTTGATATACGCTTCTCTGCTCGCCGAGTCCTAGTAGCCTTCTTTTGCCCATTGTGGTATCTTGATCGACATGGGCACGCGACAGATCGCTTGTGCCATCCAACGTGCCGGACTCTGCTCCTTGTACGTCCCTCTCAACATGTGAGGAATTGTTGAATGGAGGCATTGTGATCTGAGTCGTCTAGAAATGAATCCTGCCTGTATTGCAAGATAACTTCGATTGTTGTGGCCTCGGTGCGTCGGATCGTAGACTGATGAGGATGGTAGAGGAGCTTCGAGGTTATGTGGGTGAGATCAGGATGTTTTTAGGAAAGAATGAAAGCAAGTACCTCAGGAAGCGAGAAGATGCCTTGAGCAGTCCCCATGCAGCTCTGATCAAGGCACGGAAGGCCGACTCCATGGACCGGGCAATTTACCTTACCATACAGGGAATGACGACGGCTGCGATCGGCAATCCAGCCTCGTGACGTCCATCTCGGCAAGCCCTAAACAACTATCGTGCATCAAAGTGAAACCTCAGTAACAGACACCCGGCCTAGGCAATGAGAAATTGAACGATCATCTCGTCATTCGACGAACAGACAAAGTTCTATGAGGACCGAGCACTCTGATCGCAGCATGGTGGGCTACACAAGGTGTTGGATATCTTCAGTGCAAACAATTGGCAAAGAAATTAAGGTTTCAGTGCCTGATGTACCCCACAATCTTGGCATCGCGAATACGATCTCCGTCATGCGGGCTGGAGCCATCTGACTCCATCAACTGATCACTGACGATCGGCAATTAATTCCAGCCATTTTCGAGTACAGCTTCGATGAGCCCCTGTCCATCGATCGTTCTCGATGGTGGTGCTTCTCGACCTGGATGATGAGGAAGGGCCAGAAGATGCTCGCCCTTCAGACACGCCCGACCTCAAGGCGTACTGTCTGCGACCAGCCGAAGCCGAATTGGCAGAGTCTGTAGAAGTTGAAGCAGACGAAGAAGAAGAAGAAGCACAAACGATCGACAGTGGTTTCTCACGAGCTCTAGCCTGCTATCCGTAGGTTCAGGACATGGTCTTGTCGTCACCTCAGATGACTAATTATATGCAGAATCGCTGTCGAGATAGCCGCCTGCCTCGACCTCAATGCATTGCACGAGCTATCTCGGACTTGTCGTCAGATTCGCGCAAATCTTCTCCTGTTCCGCTCACAACTCATCGCCCATACTCTACGCTGCGAAAATGAGCAGGACAATAGCAATCTTGGATCACGCCTGGGAAATGGTCTACGGGAAGCAGTAGCAACATGGTCGACCTTTGGCGCGAATGGAGTGCACACTGGTCGGATCACTAGCGGCAAGATCGGGTTGTGTGCGAGAGATATGGTCGGCGAATGTCGGAGATGCAGCCGCATCGTATGCCGCAACTGCGTTGTAAAACAACCAAGCACTGATCACCTGGCCGATCGTCACAGACGACTCTGTCGGACCTGCCTGAAAGTGCCGGCGGAGAAGCACACTAGCTTCATTGTCGAGCACATGGATGAAGAGCCTCAAACCTCGCCCGACGTGTTCACCTACCAGGCTTTCGCTCGCGACCCATGTACATGTGCCGAACATGTCTGGATATGTCAGGAGTGCGGGCACTCCTTGAGAACAGATGATGTGACATACGTGCGCGGCTGGACATGGAGAAAGCGCTACTCGACGCATCTTGGGGGTCTGGGTACCGGCATGGGTGAAGGCACCGAAGGTGTCACATGCGGACGGAAGAACACTTGTTTCGCTTCTTATGAAGTCGAAAAGGAGATCGACTGTCCTACAGAGGAACTAGCGCACGATGCCGAAGAAGCAGAGAAAGCTCGCCTGGAAGGCCGATTGAGGTCTGCTACGGGGTATTTCATGCAAGAGATCGAGGGCATTGGCGGTGTGATGAAGAAGAAAGTCAAGAAACGCGAGCGCGTTGGGCGAGTTGTCAAGGAATACGAGGACGAGAGGGAACATGGCAACTATCTGGCACGGGAGAAAGACGGTGTGAACAGGTCCTGGTGTTGGTGGTGTAGGAGAATCATTCTGAGCAAAGCGGACCTCGAAGTGGAGAAGCAAGGTCACCCACTGGAGAGAACCGACTCTTCTGGTAGCTCTGCTGAGTCGTTGCATTAGACGTTCACATAGCTTCACTTTTATGCGTTATGATCGTACGAATACGGGAGGAGGCTATACAAGGACGATAGAGGCTCTCGTTATATTTTTGAGCATGTTATCATGACTTTATTCGCGATCAACATGTCTACAACTCCCATGGCAGTTTCTTAAGATGCAGGAAATCTTCCAAATATCCGTAAGACAGCAACATCTTAACACTCATCTCTAGGCCCCTCGACATATCTCTCAGTCTGCGCTCATCCCACCCTCTCTCACGGCGCTTGTCATCTAGCGGCCGCCCGTTTCCATGTGGATCTTTACGGAACAGCGCAAATGCATTCTCATGCTCGGCCTTCTGCACTTGTTCCAATTCCGACTGAGAGAAAGGTGGGTTGATACCAAGAACTCGGAGGCGGTCCTGCGGCCATCGAATCGCTGGACCGTGTAATTGAAGAAAGCGATCAGATTTGAAGGCATGGGTTATCACAGTGATGGTGTTGGGGTAGTGGTGCACTCTTTTGCGGAACTCGATAATGGAGAAGAGCAGATTCTGGTAGCTGTCTGTGGCATCTGTTTCAGAGTTCCAGCGATAGCCTCGCCTTACAGCGGCATTGTCTTTGTACAGGCGGGAAAAGACCATTGCGTAGCTTTGTGCTTCTGTGTAAGGTATCGTACGATCTGTTGCGCCTCCAGAGAATACTACAAAAGCATTCGGTCTTCGTAGAGCTTCAGCTGCAGCCTGAATATGTGATATGAACGTAAAGTGCTCTGAGACTTTCGACGTGATCTCGTTCGATTTCTGGAACGGCTTCAGATGCCAATTGGCTTCATTCCATGGATCGTCGGTCTCGATGTTGAATATCGCATGGCAGCAGACTATCACAAGCTCAGTACAAGCGTCCAAGGATGATTTCGTCATTGATCAGTAAATCCCGTTGGGATGGTATGGCAATGCAACGTCACTCGAGTGGGTTGGTTCCCAATGGCATTCCAGGCTTGTTGCTAGGTGAGGAGGCTCATGGTCCTATATTTGGTAGACCGTTCAGGCTACAGTGGCTGAATCCTGGAAAAAGCCGGGCTACTCCACCCATCTCTTGACAACCGTGGAGTAAACAGCGGCTTTTGTGGCTAGTGTGCCATGATTCGTAGCTCTTCGGCTTCGATCGTGTCTGAAGTTTGTCAAGAAGGACAGGAGAACTTACACGCGTCGAGAGAGCACAAGTAGAATCCCTTGATCCTTTACACACTCTCAAGGAGGTTCGGCGACGAAGAAGACACCAGCAGGTCGCCGAAACAGCCGCGCAATCAAAATGATCTGCACGGCAGGCGCCTCCTTTTAACCCTAAAACTTCGAGAAAATGGTGGAATTGATGGAAGGCTGCAGGCGACTTGACGGAAACAACAGGCACCATGACACAGCCGCAGCAGTAGCGTTCGCCGTTTCAGAGCAGGCCTCCTTTTTAGCGCCTTCTCCACATTAAGTTGTTGTCACAAGTTTACGACAAACTTCAAGTTACGCGCATACATCACATCATTCGAAACATTTCAATTTCCTGCGATATTCTCCTCTACTAACAGTCCTTACCCCGTGATCTTTCATTCTCCATATTCTTCCCCTCATCTAATCCATGAACTAACCCTTCCACGTCTCGTACACCATGGCTTACAACGGCGGTCATGGCCACTATGATGGCCAAGACATGAATGACCTTGGTCGGCAAGGTGTAAGTAATCAACAAATCCACCGAGTGGATGTCCACTGACCAGCCAGTTCCAACAACCATACCATAATCCTACGCTCCACGACTCCGATGAAGAAGAAGCCGAGCACTCATTACTGCACCAGAACCCAACCGGCCCCTTTCATGGACCCTTTGACGAACCGAGCCCTATGGGCGCACCTGGCATACACGAGCCAGAAGGCTACGAGTTGACCGAATCATATGTTGGCGGCAATGGTCATGACACGTCATACAATGGATACTCAGAGTACAAAGGCACAAGTCTGTCAGATTCCGCCTATGGTCTGCCCGACCGTGTACCTTCACCATACGACAGAAACGAGACTGCATCGGCGGCCGAGTGGGCAGAAAGACAACAGCCTGGCGCTGGTGTTGTGCCTGGCGGTGCTCTGAAGAGAGCTGCAACTCGTAAAGTCAAGCTTGTGCAAGGCTCTGTTCTCAGCGCAGACTACCCAGTCCCGAGCGCCATTCAGAATGCGATCCAGCCAAAGTACAGGAACGATCTCGAGACTGGCAGTGAGGAGTTCACTCATGTGCGGTGTAGGTTGTTGCATACTTGGAATATTTACACCGACTGATCCCTGTAGATACTGCTGCTACATGCGACCCTAACGACTTCACTCTCAAGAATGGCTACAATCTCCGACCTGCCATGTACAACCGTCACACCGAGCTTTTGATCGCCATCACATACTACAACGAAGACAAAGTCCTGACCGCCAGAACTCTCCATGGTGTCATGCAAAACATTCGCGACATTGTCAACCTCAAGAAGTCGGAATTCTGGAACAAAGGAGGTCCAGCATGGCAAAAGATCGTAGTATGTCTGGTTTTCGACGGTATCGATCCTTGCGACAAAGGGACTCTCGATGTCCTGGCCACAATTGGTATCTACCAGGACGGAATCATGAAGAAGGATATTGACGGAAAGGAGACTACAGCGCATATTGTTCGTATAGAGTCTCCGTGAGGCGCGCTTATGCTAACAAGATCTAGTTCGAGTACACCACCCAGTTGTCTGTGACCCCAAACCAGCAGCTCATTCGACCGCTCGACGACGGTCCAACCACCCTACCACCCGTTCAGATGATGTTCTGCTTGAAGCAGAAGAACAGCAAAAAGATCAACTCTCACAGATGGCTCTTTACCGCTTTTGGCCGCATCCTGAACCCGGAAATATGCATTCTGCTTGATGCTGGAACCAAGCCAGGTCCAAAGTCTCTGCTCTACCTGTGGGAGGCATTCTACAACGACAAGGATTTGGGAGGCGCCTGTGGTGAGATTCACGCAATGTTGGGCAAAGGCTGGAGAAATCTTGTCAACCCACTGGTCGCGTCGCAAAACTTCGAGTACAAAATCAGTAACATCCTGGACAAGCCCCTGGAGAGTTCTTTTGGATACGTCAGTGTCTTGCCGGGTGCCTTTTCTGCTTACAGATTCCGTGCCATCATGGGCCGACCGCTGGAGCAATACTTCCATGGAGATCATACATTATCGAAGCAGCTCGGAAAGAAGGGTATTGAAGGTATGAATATCTTCAAGAAGAACATGTTCTTGGCCGAGGACCGTATTCTCTGTTTCGAATTGGTCGCCAAAGCTGGTTCGAAATGGCATCTCACATACGTCAAGGCTTCAAAGGCCGAGACCGATGTGCCAGAAGGAGCGCCGGAATTCATCTCACAACGACGCAGATGGCTCAACGGATCCTTCGCTGCCGGTATCTACTCGCTCATGCATTTCGGTCGTCTGTACAAATCTGGTCACAACATCATTCGTATGTTCTTCTTTCATCTCCAGATGATCTACAATGTCGCTCAAACAATTCTTACCTGGTTCTCCCTGGCATCTTACTTCTTGACCACCACTGTGATCATTGATTTGGTCGGTGTTCCTACCGCGGCAAATGGAGGTCTACATTTTCCTTTTGGCGCAACGGCGACACCCATCATCAACACCATCGTCAAATATATCTACCTGGGCTTTCTTCTTCTACAATTCATCCTGGCACTGGGTAACCGTCCCAAGGGATCACGATGGTCATACATCACGTCCTTCTGCGTTTTCGGTATCATCCAGCTTTACGTCGTTGTCGACGCCATGTTCCTTGTCGTGCATGCGGCAACAGCCAAGGATGCGAGCGGTAAAAGCGAGTTCCTTAATCTGGGCAGTGAAGACCCGAAACAAATCTTTGGATCGACCTACTTCTTGATCATTCTCGCTTTGCTCGCTACTTTTGGACTTTACTTTGTCGCTTCTTTCATGTACCTCGATCCTTGGCACATGTTCACCTCTTTCATCCCATACATGCTCACCCAGAGCTCCTACATCAACATTCTGAACGTCTACGCTTTCAGCAATTGGCATGATGTCAGTTGGGGAACCAAGGGTGCAGACAAAGCGGATGCATTACCGTCGGTGCAAACGAAAAAGGAAGAAGGCGGGAAACATACGGTCATAGAAGAAGTGGATCTGCCGCAAGCAGATATCGACTCACAGTTCGAGCAGACAGTGAAGAGGGCTCTGACTCCATACATCGCACCGAAAGAGGAGACCGGCAAGACGCTGGAGGACTCGTACAAGTCCTTCAGAACCAGATTGGTCACCTTGTGGATTTTCAGCAATGCACTGTTGGCTGTTGCCATCGAGAGTGATAGTGTTGATACCTTTGGCTTCGGAGTGAGTTACAGGTTATCGACCTTAAAGAGATGTGCAAGCTAACTTCCTTCTAGAACAGTGCCTCGACGCGTACTCAGCATTTCTTTCAGGCCCTTCTTTGGGCCACGGCTGTTCTCTCCTTCATCCGTTTCTTTGGATGCATGTGGTTCCTTGGAAAGTCGGGTCTTCTGTGCTGCTTTGCTCGCAGATGAGGTGTTACAATCTAGACGATAGACGGAGTTATCACGTTTAATTGCGCATGGGTTTGTCGGCGCATAGGCAGGGCATGGGCTGCAGTGTGGTCTTCGTGTTCGCTTTCGCGTTCCAGGTTGGCCTTGACGTTGCATTTATTTTGCATGAATCACGAACATCAAGTATCTTTGCGTGATGCGACCTAGAAATGGCGTTTCAGATAACTTAAAGATTGAATATTCTTTTCTACCTTGGCCAAATACAGTGTCACGTGCGCATTTGTTCAGCAATAACGTATGTGACGTCGTTAAGTAATAGTTTAGGTTTTGGAGCCAGCGTGGTCTCGACCCGACGCGCAACTAGAAATTAAATCTTCCTACGAACTTGCGCCTTCGCGCGTCCAAGCTAATAGTCTCGGTCTACGAATATCACCCATGTCGCCCAATGAAAAACGAGAGCGGCAGAGGGAGTACTCCAGGTCCCCCGACCGTTCTCGCAGAGAGCGAAGGACAAACAGAGAGCGAAGACGAGACTACGAAGACGAAGAGCGGTCAAGCCGACGAGACAGTGATCGCGATGGAAAGTCTCGGTCTAGAAGAGACGACGAAAATGAACGCGACCGGGGTAGTCACAAGCGCGAACGAAGCAGAGACAGGACAAGACATGTAGAAGACCGGCACCGCGACAGAAGCCCGGACAAGGATCGACGACGGAGGTTGGAAGACGCACAACCAGACGACCGCTCACGTAGGCGCTCACCGCCGCCGAAGAGACGTCGCCGGTCGTACGGCGAATCAAGGTCCCCTCCACCAAGAAGGTCGCGTCAAGCGCTGCCATCGCAAGAGGAACAAATGCGCCGCGAAAATGGTGACCACGACCTCGCCCGACCAGACCCACCTGTCGAGAAACAGAAACCAAATTTGAGCGCAAGTGGTCTACTGGCTAAAGAGGCAAACACAGTAGCCGGCTCAACGACGGTGTTGAAATACCACGAGCCACCGGAAGCGCGCAAGCCACCCAGTCACGAGCAATGGCGCATGTTCATCTTCAAGGGCGACGAACTACTGGATACGGTACATCTATTCTCACGAAGCTGCTGGCTACTGGGACGAGATGAAAAAGTCACAGATCTGCTGCTGGAACATCCTAGCATAAGCAAGCAGCATGCGGTCATTCAGTTTCGGTATATTGCGAAGAAGAACGAGTTTGGTGATGTCCTGGATACGGTGAAACCATATCTCATCGATCTGGAAAGCGCAAATTTCACGAGGTTGAATAAAAAGAAGATCGCGGATAGTCGATTCGTGGAACTGCGAGATGGAGATGTGATGACTTTTGGAGATAGTACACGGGAGTATGTTCTGATGCTGCCTCCTCCGGACAAGGAGAATTGATATAGACGAGGTATGATACAGGTTAAATTTCAGGTATTAAAACCTTGATGCGTGACCAGACATGACGCGACATCTATACCTTTGTACATGTATAAAGGTATAAAGTCACGGTGGACCAAACGTCACAATGCGCTCAACCTCCGAACTCCGCAATAACTCCAGTAATTTAGGTAGCTGTACTAATGGTGAGATCATCATCTTGATCTCAGGCCCATCTCACACCCATATGCGATGACAACGATATTCGGAGGCTGTTCAAGGGGCTTGTTGCGCTCGCGGCATCAAGCACACTCGTTCATAAGACTCTATGCGACCTCACGTAGCAGTCCAACCTCAGAAAAAGAGAAGCTACAACTCGCAATCATAGAATCGCTGAACGCGCCCAAATCAACATTTCCACCTCCGCTCAACTTACCTCAGAGACAAGGACTGAACACCGCAGTCTATTACTTCAAATTGGGAAGATCGTATGGAGCATTCTACTGGGCCGGCGTCAAGGCAACATGGCGGAATCATAAGAACGTGGCTGAACTGAAAAGACGCCTCAAAGAAGGACCAGCGAAAGAGCTCAATGGCTCCATGTTCGGCCCAGATCTCCTCCTCGCGTGTACGAAAGAGATGGCACACGGCAAAGGGCTGACCCGCGCGGAATTTCAGATGCTGCTTCGAGACAAGCACGACTGGAGTAGGGTACCGGTATTTGGACTGCTGGCGGCGGTGTTTGGAGAGTGGCTGCCGCTGCTGGTGCCGTTCATACCGCGGGCTGTGCCGATGACGTGCAGGATTCCAGGACAGGTCGAGGGGTTGCGGAAGATTGCAGAAGAGCGCAGGCGCAATGTCTTCAGGCAAGGAATGGAGGGGCCGTCGGAGAAGACGGTCGAGGAGCTGCAGCTGAGAATCAAGCAGAGTGAGCAAACCGCTCCACAGACGTCTAAAGGTGCGCTGAAGCCGAGCACCGAGATCGAGCGAGGAGTACTGCTGAACAGCAACTTCGTGGCCGTGTTGGATCCGCGCCAGATGCTGTTTGTTTCGACGGCTTTTGGGCTGCACAGGCGGATCTACGAGAGACTGGGGACTACACCGACGACGGGCTCGCTCAGGCGAAACATCACTGGTCGAATGATGTATTTGAGCATAGACGATATGCTGTTGCTCAAGCAGCCCAACCCGGAGCAGCTGCTCGACGATGATGAGATCATGCTTGCTTGTGAGGACAGAGGCATGGACGTGTTAGGCATACCGGTGAATCAGCTGCGAACAAATTTGGGCAAATGGCTCCAGGGTAGAAAGGATGATGATGGTACGGGAAAAGTGCTATTGCGCATGCTGTTCAGAAGGTGAGTCGTGATCGATGAATTAGCAGGTTCCAGGACTAATAATATTCCAGGCCAAACGCGTGGTAGAACACCCAGAGATCGAGACATGACTTGAAACGAAGAAGATATAGATGGATCGAATCGCAGTGGCAGTAATATGAACGATTCCTCCTGTAGTCGCACAATGTCTTTTCCACGTTGCGACTCCATGCCTAGCTAGTAGCTATCTGCACCCTGATCGAAGCAATGAGTTACAGAAGGGAAAAGAATACATATCGACTAACTTTCATGACGAATTGAGCGGTGGACAAAAGAATCTTAATATATTAAAGATATACGACCCCTGATTCTCCTGCATAGTCGACGATACCGAGATCGAATGTATGCACGTGGGGATGGAAGCACTGTCTACTGTATTTACAAAGAATACTTTAGCCATGGTCGACGACAAGAGATATGATACACTGGCTGTATAGAGAGGACCTGATCAGCATATATTCGCCTTCAAGCTGAGACATTGCGGTTTGAGCAAATAGATCTATCTTGGTTCGGCGACCAATAAAGGTTTCTAGTGGGTCAGATCGTGCCAAAGAGTCCCGCGGCGCAATGCGCGACGGCACACTGTCTTTCTTGACGGGACCTGATTTTCCACTGTATGCGCATCTACCGGTCGCTTGCAAGGATACAGAAGATGGATCACGAATAAATGTCCCCCGGTCGTGCCGTGTGTTCCCACTAATGCAAGGTACAAGGGGAAAACGTGTCAGATGGTGATAGAAGTTTCTTTCTTCAGAAGAAAGTCAAGAGCCTCAAAATATGGTCAAGCTTTGATCAGCATTTAGCTGGCTTCCTTCAGATGCGTCTGAGCCAATCATTGCGTGTGCAATTTAACTCTGCAGCCTGACAGTTCCATCTTTTATGGGGCCTGGATCCTGCTGTATTGTGCTGTGTTTACAGCTGAGCGAGCCTCTCCAGTGTCGGCAAAGAAGCAAAGAAGCATTCTTGCCAGTTTATGAGTCTCAAACAAGCCAGCTCAAGACATGCCTTTGATCAATCTATTTTATTGCCTTCTATAAGGAATCAATCATTCCCAACCAGTAATAATAATTGTTCTGCCAACATTTCTTTTTCACAACGGGCGAGAACGACTGACCGTTGCGGCGGGTTCCTTCCGTTTCCCGAAACGAACTGATGCAGCAAGTTGCAACGCCTTTCCAACTACCTGATCTACTACCTCCTATAGCACAACAATCTATCGGCCACACTACTTGCATGAGGCAATCTTCCTCGTAGAACATGCCTCCCAGGCAGTCCGGTCCTCAGCGCCATGCGCATTCAGAAGGGGCTCCATCTCAAACTAGTTCTAGCTCCTCGCGCCAACCCTTTTCCTTTGGCCGAAGACTGAGCGTGGCTCGTCGTGACCGGTCACTCTCTGCACGCAGATCAAGCGACAATTCCACCTCGCAGAAAGCCGTTGACCTAAGACGGCCTATCACACCAGAGACCCAACGTCGACCGAGCATCCAGCCCGAACAGGATTATACCGAAACGGCCGCATTGCAGCACCAGCACCAGCACCAGCATGACCGGCCTATTCACTCCTCTCCTGCTGCTCCTTCGACACCATCTCACAATGCTCACGGCGGTTCTCTCCGCCCTCCAAAGCACTCTCATTCCGATTCACGCGACAGTCCTGAATGGTCCGAATTCACTCGCGATAGTATCGTAGAAAGTCTGTTGTCTTCGTTGGATCATATACCCAGACTACCACACGATCCCGCCGTGCGATACGCAAACACTCGACATCCCCAATTCGCTGCCGCAAGCCCGCCTCGAACCATCGCCATGAACCGCCTCGGTGACTTTCGATCACAGCCGCCGCGCACGCGATCACACGCCCACTCTTCGTCAATATCCTCCGACTATGACCGACCACCTACCAGCGACTCGACCTCCACTAGGAGACCCTCTGTGTTTGGTTCTTCGAGACTGCCTTCGAGTGTCAGAAAAGCAAGCACTAGCAGCCAAGGTCACGGCGAGAGCACTTTGCGCACCAAGTCGTTTAGCAGAAGCGCGAGTAAGAGCAGCGAGATGATGAGCCATGAACTCAACGGGTCACCACAGCAGATGAAACACAGCTCTACGAGAAACGCTTCCAAAGATGGCCCTGCCATGTTTGCCAACAGCGATCCGTTCCAGCTATCTGTATCTGATCCCGCATACGAATCCAGTGAATCTATATTGTCGCGAGGCCGACCGATTCCTTCGGTCCACAGTTCGTACGGCACACCCGAAACCCACGTGCCTACCGGACCCGACAGTTCGTCTGCGCGAAAATCCCAATATAACCCCTTGCTTGCGAACCCGGCAAAAGGCAGTAATCTCAGGACCACCAGCATGCAATCCCTTGCATCCGACCATGACAACCCGCGTTTGTCCACAATCGATACTCGTGGGACCGACCAACGCGCCGAATTTAAACGCCAGAGTAGCGCTCGAAACTTACGAGAGCAGTCTTCGTCGCTCACTGCGACACCAGCAGGAAATATGCAGAAATATGGCGCCGTCACTCCGACCGAAGAGAAGAGGGGGTTCTTTAAGCGCGTCTTTGGCAATTCCTCTAGCCGGCCCAACTTGGCTATGGGTGACTCACAAGATCCGTCACTCTCTCGTCAAGGATCCGTGTCGAACCTCAATGGACAACAAGCATCACCGGCCCCGTCGCAAGCCGGCTCCAATGCGCCATCCCAGCAGTTGAACAAGAAGTCTTCTTCTTTCTTCAGACGGAAGAAGAAGTCGATCGACAACAGCAGTATGCCACCAGCCCTGCCACCGCTCGCGCAAAATGAGGTGCCTGCAAGCCCCTCAGCTGGAAGCTTGTACAAAGTCATGGATCCATATCTGACAGGTTCTCCATCTTCTCCTGCCAAGATGGTCGCACGTGACACAGCCTATGAGCCTAGATTCCGTAAGATGGAGGCAGACTCTCCTTCTGCTACCACTGAGGACATCAATGATCCCGACATCTTCCACAGCGGTTACGCCGACTCGCCCGAGGTGTCATTGAATGTTGCAAGCGCCGGCGCAGAATCCGACCCTCGTCGTCCGAGTGCCGCTCCTTCGTCGTACAGCGTGTCGTCAAATGTACACCCAATCATGTCAAAAGCACAACAACCAGGCAGCCCGGATGCAAAGATGAAAGTGAAGAGGAAGGACAAACCGGCGCCTTTGGATCCTCAGGCATTCTTCCAGGATCTGAATGAGTCCGATTCGAGGTTTGATAGAAGCGGCCGCCTTGAATCAAATGCCAGTATGATGGCATTGAAGAGTCCGACAGGTCCACTCATTAGCCCTATGGGCGCCCTTAACCTGACTTCGAGCCCATTGATGGCCTCTATAAGTCCGCGCATGGGTTCTTCGAGATCACCAACTTCAAGTCCAATAATCGCCAGCCACGCGGAGGGTGTTACGGAGATTCGCCCACAACTGATCGTCGATACCGCTCCCAGCGTCAAGCGCGAAAGTGGTCCGTCGAGCGGCAAGGCTGCAAACGAGCGTGTCTGGCTCGAGCCTTCACCAGTCGATGATCGCTCAAGTCTCATGTCCCCGGGAGATGTCTCGCCTCTGGAAAGCCACGTCTCAGCCAATATCACGTCTCCAATTGAGCTGGGTCTCGGTCTCTACCCCGGCCAAACCATGCCAGATGCAGAAGGCATTTCACCTTCGGTCGACGAAGGTCTTTCGCCTTTTGATCGCCGCGGTTCCGATGCTCCGCGCAACATGTCTGTCTTCACTACCGCGACCAGCATGACTGCTGAACAGGACGAGCGCGACCGTGCTCTTCAGATCTACGAGGGTAAAGACATTCTTGTCATGCGTGGCCAAGCATGCGCCTGGCTCGGAGAGAACAAGATCGCCAACGCGGCGGTGTTGTCTGTCTTTATGGAGATCTTTAACTTTACCGGCAAAACTATCCTAGGTGGTATGCGCATGCTATGCGAGAAGCTCGCGCTCAAAGGAGAGTCTCAACAGGTCGACCGCGTTCTGGATGCCTTCGCCACCAGATGGTGCGAGTGCAACCCAGAGCATGGTTTCCAGATCAAAGATGTTGTTCACACCATTTGCTACTCGATTCTGCTTCTGAACACCGATCTGCACATGGCCGACATCGAGTCCAAAATGACCCGCGCTCAATTCACCAAGAACACCCTTCCGACTATCAAGCGAATCGTTGCCGACGCCCCTCCGGAGGCTTTCGAGCGACCTGTCAAGCGACCGGCCGCCGGTCAAAAACCCGGCCTTCCATGGCAGGATTCTACTGGATCAATTCCAGATGCACCAGGATCACCAGCGATGCAGCAGCCTGAGGCTCAACAAGACAAGCGACGATCCGTTGATAGTAGACGACCAACTCTGACCAAGCGCATGTCATGGTCATTTGGTCTTACCAAAGATGAGCATGATGACTGGTCTCCGCCACACTCTGGTTCCACTGCTCTGATTGATGAGCGCTTCGACGGCAAACCTACCGAGTGGCACTTTGAGCTCGAGAGTATTCTCAAGTCCTTCTTCACCGCCATTAAGAGTGAGCCACTGCCAATGTACAAGGAAAAAAAGCAATCCTTCGCCGGCCAAGATGGTCGACCGCGCCGTGCTGGATCTATCAAGTCCGTAGCACCATCGGAGATGTCGATGCGTAGCAAGAAGACAGGCTTCCATTCCATGTCTTCTCGCTGGACCAAGAAAGCTGGCATTCACAACAAATTCTATGCTTCGAGCACGATGGCGTCTAGTAGAACATCGTTCGATGACAACAGCTCTGTTTTCAGCCCTGCTGGAGGCAGTACTTGGAGCAGGTACTCGCAGAATAAGAGTATGACTACGGTGAGCTCTGACGGCATGAACACTTATGCCGATCAAGGATTTCAGCAGAGTATTGGTTTCGCCAACGCTCTGTCTCAGTCCAATGCTCGCGACGACCCTGAAGTCGAAGATGACAATGTATCATTTAACCCTCAGAAGTTCTTAATCGAAGATGAGACGCTCGAGCTTGCTGGTGCTCCATGGGCCAAGGAAGGTATTCTGAAGCACAAGCACCATCTTGAGGCATCCGACAAAAAGGCAAAAGAGAGGAACTGGAGTGAGTGTTTTGCGGTTATCGAAAAGGGCTACCTCCGCCTCTTCTCTTTCAACTCCAAAGGTGGCAAGTCTGGTTCATTGGGTATTCGCAAGCAGGTCCCAAGAGGCAAGGCTGCTTCTTTGGCCCCAAGCGTAGTCGGTGGCGGTAACTGGATGCAAAACGCCGAACAGCTCGGCTCGTTCCTGCTCCGCCAGACCATTGCCTCTACACTTCCACCGCCAGGCTACAGCAAAGCGCGCCCACACGTCTGGGCCCTCTCTCTGCCTTCCGGCGCCGTCCACCTCTTCCAAGTCGGCACCGCCGAAATCGCCAGCGAATTCATGAACACTGCCAACTACTGGTCCGCGCGTCTGTCGAAAGAACCACTCACCGGCGGCGTCGACAACATCGAATACGGCTGGAGCGAAAATATCGTGAATGCAGCACTCCTTGGCAACAACGGCTCCGGCTCGCCCGAGATTCCATCACTGCCGCCATCCCGGCACGGCGCGACTCACTCCGCCCACAACAGCATGAGCATGCCGCCGCCGCATTCCCACCGCCAGAGCATCGCTAGCAGCATGCGCGGCTCTGTCGATCTGCCCAGCGGCATGATCCGCAGCCGCCTCCCGGGCGACAAGGCGCATCTCGACGACTGGAAGCCGCCGGTGCAGAGCATGATGGCGTCGCAACTGATGGAAGTGGACCAGCTCAAGGCTCTGAAGGATTACATCACGAGCATCGAGGGCGATTTGAGCCGCCACAACGAGCTGCGGCAGGCGCTGAGTTTGGCCGTGAGTTCTTTCCCGTTCCCCCTGATCATCTCAAAACTATTACTAATTCGTTGCGCAGTTCACCCCCCGCCACCCGAACCACGTCAAAGCCATCTCCAACTGGGAGAAGAAATCCTCGTACCTGCTGCGCGAAACCATCAAGTTCCGGACATATATCGACGCGCTGGGCTTTGCGCAGACGCAGAAACAGGTCATCTACGACGAGCGCGCGGAGCGGGAGAAGGAGAAGGAGGAGCGCGAGGCGCGCAAGAAGGCGCGCTTGGAGGACGAGGCCAGAGCGCGCGGTGAGAGTCTTGTCGTCGGTAGTGGTGACGCCGAGAAGGCGAAGAAGGTTAGTATCGAGGTGTAATTCTGTATTATCAAGAAAGTGAGAGGACGGGGAAGAGGGAAGTGTGAAAGGTACTTGCTTGGCTTTGGATACCCTTTTTGTAGAGTTCTGTTGGTTAAGTTACACGGGGTAGATCGTTCGTGAGACTTTCTTGATTCCCCTTTCGCGAGGCAGATTTGTTATTTTATTGATACATTTTCACCGTGCCTCTAATTTTGCTCTGTCTTGTTTTAGCCTGCTCTGTGGAAATCTGTGGAAGTATGATTGGATGTGTATGTATATACATCTGACTTCACCCGAAACATGCAGGTACTTGAGCTCAGTGATATAGGGATGACTGCATTAAATATAGAGCTTGAAAGGCGTTCATCGCAATGGCCATCCGACACAAGTCCCCGTTGAACGACGTTCATGTCGGCATCATACCTATACCTCCTCCACGACCGTTGCCTCTCTTGGTCGCAGTCCGGGTATCAGAGTTGTAGACATACCTCTCGAGGCTCTTCCCGGCATCTGCGCTCTTCTTGCTGGTACGTCGCTTGGGCACACCGGCTCCAGTCCTTGATCTTGTCGAGTCTCCGGACGTCTTGCGGTGGTTCTTGCGGAAGTTGCCCCTGCCTCTTGCAGCCGCACCTGTGCCGCGTTCTCTGGTTGCTTCGGGAGCATCTCTCTTCGAACCACCATTGCCCCTAACTCTCGCGATGTTGGCATTGAACTCATCGACTTCCTGCTGCTGGGCTTGAGATCTTTGAAAGTACTGGCTGGCTTCACCTTCCTCGTCGTCTTCCTCTCCCATTTCGGAAGGAGCGTCGTTGACGCTACCGTACTCGTCCTCGTCACTGTCAATGACAACGACTTCTCGGTGGTTCGGATCGAACACAGGAATATTTGCTCGTTGCATCTCCCGAAGACTATCGTGGTATCGGTTTAACATCACGAGGAATTGGTCGCCGTATGTGCCAACTTTGAACTGGTCGATATCTGGCAGCTTCATCAATTCAGCCTTGGTCGAAGGCCACTCAATTGCCATCAAGCGCAGCTGCGTGTCCGTGAACGGAGGGTTCCTGAGCCCGCGCTTAGACATAATCTTCTGAGTCGCCGCTTTGGCTTCTTGAACGAAGTTCTCCAACACATCGCGGTGGATCTCATCAAGTGCGTCCAGCTTCTCGTCGACAGTGATGGGTTGGCCCAATGATCTCTTGTCTGCCCTCGGCCTAGATCCCGCCTCACGGATGGGTGCAAATCCGTCGCTATCAGCGTCCGAATCCTCATTGACAAAGTTATCATCCTCGGGATCAGAGAGCACAAAGCCATCCCTTTCGTACCCGTTGGCATGACTGTTGGTACCGTTGGCTTTGCGCTTAACTGTGCGCTGAATCGGCGAAGACACGTTGGTCGACAGAGGATACTCTGAGCGTGCAGCTGACTTGATCTTCTTGATGGCAGCGTCGGCTTTGTTTGGCTTTCTCGCAGGAGGAGCCATGGACTTGCCATCTGGCGACATTTTGACAGACATCATGATGCGTTGGCGACCTGCATTGATGTTTCTGCTGGCTCGGCCGGGTCGAATATACTGTGACGCAAAACCAGCCTTGTTCACAACATTCTCCTCCATGAGAACGTCCTCTGTGATCAACCGATAAAGAAGACGCTCGAGCTCTCCGCGTTCCAGGTCATTCGCAGCTCCATACTCTTCGTAGTCGTCGTAACCCTTGTTCATCACGGCCTTGCTCTTGCTACCGCGAAGAATGTCGACCAGTTGAAGTAAAGTGACAGTATCGGTCCTGCCAAATCTTTGTACTAGTGAGACGGCAAGTTTCGCTTGAGCGGTAAAGTCTTTTGTTTCGAATCTCGAGGTAGAATTGCAGTTGTCGCATTCACCGCTGCATTCATCCTTGTTGAACCTCTCGCTGAAGTAGCCAAGGACTTGGACTCTTCGACAGTCCGCTTTATTCTCACAGTACTGAACCATGTTACGTAACATGGCTATCTGACGTTCTTTTTGCTGATAATCACCATCGCCGTCCATAATCATCCGCTTGAGCACAGCGGTATCTTGGTAGCCGTAATACATATAACAGCTCGATCGGAGACCATCTCGTCCAGCACGGCCGGTCTCTTGGTAGTAACCTTCCAAACTTTTTGGTATGCTGTGATGGATGACGAATCGTACATCGGGCTTGTCAATACCCATACCGAAGGCGATAGTTGCTACGATGACGTGGTATTGGCCTGCTTGCCACTTACGCTGGATCTCAGACTTCTCCTCAGACTTGAGTTGTGCGTGATAGTGATGAGCTTTGATTTTGCACTTTTTCCGAAGTTCCTCAGCCACCTGCTCACATTTTCTGCGAGACAAACAGTAGATGATGCCGCACTTGTTGCGATACTTGGAGGTGATTAGATTGCCAATCTCGTCAATCTGTTCGGTTGCTTTGCCCTTCGGTCGGACTTCATAGTAGAGATTGGGCCTGTTGAAGCTCTGAGAGAACACTTCGCAGCCTGTTATGCCGAGATTGTGAATCACATCCACCTTGACGTTCTCCGTGGCTGTTGCGGTAAGAGCAATCACCGGCACTCCTTTGAATTGCGATCGAATCTCGCCAATGGCCTTGTAGTCTGGCCGGAAGTCGTGACCCCACTGACTAACACAATGAGCTTCGTCGATGACGAGACGGGCAAATTGACCGTTGTCGTTGAGTCTTTTGAATGTGTCGATCATTCGTTGATTCTTCGTAAGCATTTCCGGAGTCACATAGATCAACTGGATCTTCGAACCAGGGTTACTACCCCAAAGCTCGCCGAAGATATAATCCTTCTCTCCCTTGCTGGTGTCACCGTTAATGACAAAGGCCTGGATATTGTTCTTCGTGAGGTGAGACACCTGATCTTCCATGAGACTGAGCAGTGGAGATACCACAACTGTGACACCTCTGGTCTTGCCTGACTGAATGACCGCAGGTAATTGATAGCACAACGACTTGCCTCCTCCCGTTGGCATAAGCACAAACACATCCTTGCCCCCCAGAGTCGCATTGATGGAGTCGAGCTGGTTCGGACGGAAGCCTTTGAGCCCAAATTGGGACCTAAGAGCTGCTTTCACCTCGTTGGACCAAGGGTGATTCCACAACGCGCTGTTTGAATTGTCTGTTGACTTCCTAGCAGATGCGGTCTTCTGCCTGGCCGGACCGTTCATGGAAGTCTCTGCAAAGGGTATCCGATCAGTCGCTGTAGCTCCTGTCCGCCGTGAGGATGTGCCAACGTGTATGTGCCTTTCTGCCTCGAGCAGTTGCTCCTCGTCGTCCGCAAAGTCATCGTCAAAGTACTCGTCAGGTTCGTTCCTTTGAGCTGGTGGGGTACCCATTACCGCCTCAAAGAGATTCTCGTCAGTCTCAAAGTCGTCGTCAATGAGCATTGGAGTCGTATAATTTTCTTTGCCTTTACTTGCAGGCTTGTCCTTGTCCCGCTTAGAAGAGAAGTAATTATCGATTTGTCGACTGTTTCGATCGTCTTGAGGACGGCTTCCGGCTCTCACTGGAGAGTAACTGACGGTGGCGGGTCGCGGCTTCGGAGAGGGTGGAGGAGGCATGGTTCGCTGAGGGGCTTCTGTCGCGCGGCGGGGCGTTGGAGGCCTTTCGGAACCTTCCTCCCTGCTTCTCCTCACTGGCTCTACAGGCTGGATAGATGCGGTCTGTTCTACGGTCTCGAGTAACGTCCTGATCTGCCGCAACAGAGGCAGGCACTCTGATCTGGTCTGAACAACAGATTTCTTGATGTCGTCCAATTGATCGCGCTCAGCTTGATGAGCAGTTCTTGCTAGAGCAAGTTTCTTGATTCTTGCCATCACTGTACGTTTCTCCACTTCTAGTATTCCGAGTCGGTCTGTAAAAGCTCGTAATGATTCCAACACATCGATATTTGCCCTGAAGCCGTCCGCTTGTTTCAGCTTTTCGTCAGGATCACCTTGATAGTACTCATCTTCGAGCAGTTCCAGATAGGCCGCAATGACCGCATTGTACTCAGTCTCCATCTTTTGGACGAGCGAGTTCAAATCATCCGCCGTCAATTTGATAAATCTCTGGAGAAGTTCATCGTCTTCCGCAGAGATTGAAGTCTGTAGATCCGGCGTACTTGCGAGGTTCTGCGTGAAAGATGCATGTGCCTTTCCTGTTGACTTTGGTGGCTGTTGGACATCACCTTCGATGGTGCTTGCGGGTTGCGTAAGGTCAGGGTATCTAACCTCCGACTCTGTTCGATTGACCGTGCGGCGTGGCGCGGCCTTTGTTGGCGACCTCGGTGCTACAGTAGAGTATGGCGGTGGAGGCTCCGCAGGCTCGGGCTGTATATCGTCGAGCGTCGGGAATTCGTCCTCGGAGTCTGGAATATCCTGCAGTGCTGGCCGAGGCGCCGAACGCTTATCGCGAATCGCCTCTATACTTCTCTCCTCAAATTCCTCGCTCTTTCTCTTCCGACCAATGACCTGTGGAGGGTTCGGAACCGTTCGAGAGCTACTCGGCACATCGTCAGACGTCATATCCAGAATCTCAACATCATCCCAGTCGTCGATGGCTGCGGCCTTGATCCGTCCAGGTGCTGGAGAATATCTTGTGAGATCATTCGGACGCCGCTCTTCTTGCTTCGGATAGGACACTGCCGGTGTCGCATCCTCCTTCTTCTTTCCTCCGTTAATCAGCAAGGCTGGCTTGTTGGTAGGAGTTGCCGCAGCGCGTAATCTTGCCATGTCCAATCGCGAGCTGTCTTCCAATTTGGGTCCAGATTTGGGTCCAGATAGCTCGATGGTATTTTCGAGACGCGTCACCGGGATGTTTCTCAAGACATCGTCCGCATCATTTTGAGACGCCGGTGGCAGACCAAGTAGAACCGGCGGAGAAGGGTGATCAATTCCGGGTGCAGGGATGCACGGTTTCGTAGATATCAGCCAAGCGAGATGTTCCTTGAGATTATGTCGAGTCATTGGTCATTTGTGATACTAAGGTAGACGTCCCTCTTCATGGGCGCCGTCATGTGTGATCGATGTTATCGGAGTCCGCAAACCGTCGTGGCGTGTCAAGGTCGATTTGCCCAGAACGACGCGACGAGATTCTGTTCCACCTTCAAGGAAATCGCGAGGTCACCTGATGACATCGTTGCCTACACTCCGGCTAAACCACGGTCAAAATTTCGCGTTCCGCCCAGCACAATCGCGAAAACGCCGGGCTTCGACAACGACAATCTCGAGGAGATCATTCGCTAGACGACTATTCGCATACGAAATCATGGCGGACTTACAACCTACTACCGCAAACGCGATGCTCAATGGAGCTGAGCAACAAGGACAAGCACCTACCGACGTCGCGAAAGAATACAGCATCCTCCCACAGCTGATCCCCCACCTCGACAGACATCTGGTTTTCCCGCTTTTGCAATTTCTGGAGGACCAGACCGAGGATGAGGAGCTTTCTCCAGACCAGCTCAAGCTCAAGTTTGAGCTCCTTAAGCAGACAAATATGACCGACTTTGTTGGAGATCTTTATGCGCAAATCAATGGACTGGACGAGAGGCCACAGGAGTACGTTTCGAAAAGAGAGGAAGTTTTGAAGAAGCGGGATCAATACCAGGAGGAGACCACCAAGATTCAGGACCTTCTGGCGGACGAGACTGTTGTCAGCAACTTGCGCAGTGACAAGGTTGCCAACTTGACCTACTTGAAGGACAACCACAATGTTACCCCGGAGATGGTCAGCGCGCTTTACGACTTTGGACAGTTTCAGTACAGCTGCGGTGACTACCAGAGCGCATCAGAACTTTTGTACCAATTCAGGATTCTCAGTACGGACAACGACAAGGTCGCAGCAGCCAACTGGGGAAAGCTCGCTTCCGACATTCTCACCACAAACTGGGAGTCCGCCATGGAGGAGGTCAACAAGGTCCGCGAGATCATCGATACCCGTCTCTTCAACAACCCTCTTGCACAACTTGAGCAAAGATCATGGCTCATTCACTGGTCGCTCTTCCCATTCTTCAACCATGAGCCATCTCGTGACGCCCTTACCGAACTCTTCTTCTCGCCCACATACATCAACACAATCCAAACAGCATGCCCTTGGGTTCTCCGTTACCTCGCTGCGGCCGTCATCACAAACCGCAACAGACCACTCGGAAAGAACCAACAAACACAATACCAGAAGCAATTGAGGGACATGATCCGCATCGTTAGACAAGAAGGATACGAGTACAGCGACCCATTGACCGACTTTATCAAGGCTCTGTACGTGGACTTTGATTTCGAGGAGGCGCAGAAGAAGCTCCTGGAGAGCGATGTGCTGCTCAGATCCGACTTTTTCCTGGTGGCGACCGCCGACAGCTTTAAGGAGGCTGCCAGGCACTTGATCTCGGAGAGCTACTGCAGGATTCACCAGAGGATAGACATCAAGTACGTATATCCCGGAAGTCACGTATAAGATCTTTGTACTAATACCGTTCAGGGACCTCTCAGCCCGTCTCGGTCTTTCCCAGGACGAGGGTGAGAAGTGGATCGTCAACTTGATCAGAGATACCCGTGTCGATGCCAAGATCGATTACAAGGAGGGCACAGTAGTCATGAACCACCCACCACAGTCAGTTTACCAGCAAGTCATTGAGAGGACTAAGGGCGGTTTCTTCCGGACGCAAGTGCTTAGTGCGGCAGTTGCGAGATAAGGGAGCAGTGGTGGACATGGGTTTGTCATCATAGCCAGGCGTTTGGGGATCAAAAATCATCTGTCTCTGGGGCTGGCTGGAAGCGCTGCTCTTGAGTCGATAGATCATGAAGAAGGAAGGACATAGTAGTCATGAGTTCAGGATGAAGATGAAATAAGAACAAACATCTACCCCGATTAGATGCGTGCATGATGCCCGATATCGACCGAGCTGCTCGTATTCCCTTTATCGAAGAAGAATACTCTGGAACAGCGCATATCTTCCGTGTCGTGATGCCTCCGTGAGTCGTAACGCACCGCCACTTTCGACCGCCACACTTCTATACCAACAACCGTGACCATTCCACTGCAACCTCATCAGATTCCCAGCGACTTTTGCTTTTTCAACTATATCGCGTCCTTCACCATCGCCTGAGAACGGACGGCCACAAGACTCTACAGACACAGTGTATCGCCGTATTAGAAATAAACTTCCACAAGAATGTCCGCATCATTAGCGCCAGAATGCAATGAAGTGAAAGAGTACGCGAAGCAAATGACCACACCATATGCGCATCTAATAACCATATCAGACGATACGATTCATGCTTCCTCAAATGGTATAGTGAAAGTAAGTCGACACACCGCCCGGTTTGTCGTTCATCTGCACCCCAAGCAATGCAGGCGCAACTTCCAGCTACTCAGGCAAAATTCCATGAATTTCGACACAGACTGATCGCAGACACAGAATACCTCCGCGGCACAGCCAAAACAGACGAATGCGAGGGACTATTCAAAGACTACAAGATGTGTCTGAGCGTACGTACCAATCTTCCTTCCCATTTCTCCAGTCGTCCCAATATATCTCCAACCATTTTCCTGCTTTCCTTTCCCATCCGTCTCTCACTTGAAACCCCTCTCCATGTCACTGCCCACACGAGAGACTCGAACAAGAGACGCAAGAAAAGATCAAAAAAAGCTGAGACATCTTACCAGAAAGCGCTCAAAGAACGCGGCTTGGACAAAATGCTCGACGAAGCGAGAGCGGATAATGCGGAAAACGACATCGAGTACATGAAGCCGAGCAACAGTCGATCGTGATGCTCAGACCTGTACTTTTACGCAGAACGATGTAATATAGAACTTGGTCGGTGTTCAATATACGGCGAATCTGACGGAGCGGAATGTGTACGATATGTGGATTGGCTCGCTCCTGCTATGCGGGATAGCTGGAGGCAATCTCGAGGCTTTGCACGGTCGAGTGCCAGGGATTTGGGTAGCATGGATACAGACTCAACTCATCAGTAAATTATAAAGATGGTAGATCTATGCTCTGTCCACGCTCATGTGCTGTGTCAACTGGGGAACGTTGCAGGCGTTTTACAGTGCCACTCGTGTCCTGTGTTCCTAAGCGGTGGAGAGTGCGCCTGGAAGCAATGCGAAGGAAGATTCATACCAAGGTATTAATACAAAAAAGCTGTCGAGCCCGGGTACTTCGTGTAAAAGGTGGTGTACGCCCCGCATGCATGATCCTCAGTGTTGGTACACTGCCCGAAATGACATCGATAACGAAGTGGAAAAGGCTGAGGGTATCTGATATTGCCTTTCTATATACCGCATCCGGATGACGGGTTGATCCATACTGCCTATTTGGCAATACATAGCCATGATACCTTTGATCTCGACTGAGTTGCGACATGTGTCTTATGTTCTTCCTTCGGGTAATATTGCATCGTCGACGAAGTCCTTCGCAATATCGTGCGTCTCCCAGTCATGTTCCTTCATTCATCGACGCTGTACATGAAGCGTAAGCATGCTTTGTCATCCGTGCCTGAACGCCTCGCCGATTGCACGATTTTGACACAACTTCTGTCCATGCTGGTACAAATAACCCACTAGAGTCTCTGTCCTCCGTTGTCGGTAAGGCTTAGTCGCCGGTCAGGTCGATGTACGCAGATCCCTAATACTGCATACCGTCACCGCCGTAGCCACCGCCGCCCGCATCGTCGAGCGATCTATAGCCTCGTCTTTCACCACTGCCTCTGTTGCCACCACCAGCACCTCCACCACCGCCACGACCGCCCCTGTTCTGCCTGCCCCCGCGATTGAAGCCACCCCTGCCTCTACCGCCTCTGTGACTGTCTTTGCTTCCCCTTCCTCTACCTCCAGTGTTATCAGACCGTCCCTGAGTTTGAAAGCCTCCTTGTCGCTCAGATCCTAGAGGTGGGAAATCTTCCTCTCGTGGCCGCTTGTATCCATTGTTCTGCTGCGTCGGCTGAGGACGAGAGTTGTTCTTGAAGTTGTTGTGACCTGATCGGTCTTGTTCAATCATGAGCAACACCTTTTCACCCACTGTGGTGTCAAACTCAAATTGTTCATGCTCGGGTAATGGATTCCATCGCTGGATTTTCTGAGCTTCGACCGGTCGTGCATCTCTGCGTAACGCAAGTACGACGAAGGGAATCTTATCGTGGGTGTATATCTGCTGATTGTGCTTGACAGGCTCAACTTGTGCCGCCCAAAGGCGATCTTGCAAATTGCCGATGGCGACCACTTTCCAGCGAACCCGCAGGCCGAGGCCACCGGCCTTCTCTAGAACATTTGGCGCAGCAGGACGAGGAACAATGAGAATGTTGTTTGCAAGGAATGACAGATCGCTGGGATTTCCGCCAGGGATCTTGACCAGTGCAGACAAACGCTGCGTATCTTGTGGAGAAGTGAGATAGCCCGTATAAAGGACGTTACGCCTGATTTTCAGAGGGTTGAATCCACGAACGGACTCGCCAGTAACAATGGCTGCGTTATGACTGTTAATCATGCGCTGGACCTCTGCCACCTCCGTAACGGGATCGAGTGTAGTCATTTGCTCCGTGACCTGAACGATGTCCGCCTTGATCGGCTCGCGTAAAGCTTGCGATGGATTGGTCGAAGCACGGTCAGAAAGCATTTTGTGGTTGAGCTCCTTGAAGAAGTCCCTGAAGCTTTGTGTGTGTTTCGGCCTGTCCTCGTAGACTATAATATCCTTTGCGCCGGAATATGTGTACACCAAATCCTTGAACAACTCTTGCTTATATACGAGTGTACTTGTCAGCTTCTGATTCGCAGGGCCAACCTCTGGCTTCAAGCAGAACATGTCGAAGTGCAGATCCCTCGATTTGGCCATGCGCTGGATAATGTCGGCAAAAGCGCTCTCCTTTCTGCCAGTCAAAAGAATCGTGAGCGCATCCTCTTGTTGCATGCTCAACCGGACAAGTTCGACAATCTTTTCGTTCCACCAGCCTTTCCAGCCCAGGGGTTCTTCCTCTTCCATGCCCTTTCCAGTCGAGGCCAGGATGTTACGATCATGCCACCAGCCGCCGCTGTTGATTGTGTCCATAGACTGGAGTGTGCCGATGGAGGATCCATGCCATACTTGTCTGTTCGGTAACGGGCTGCTGAACACTTGGAGTTGATTAGTCTAGCCCACGGTGAGTCTAGCAGTCCATCATACAGGTATTGTCAAAGTCGTACACGTGAATTGCCTTTACGTTGTCCACGTCTGGTAAATCATTCTCGACGCACGACCACCTCTTAAGTGCTGTGATCGTTCTCGCTGTAGTATCGTTGAAGGCGGCCATTGTCAGGGGTCTAGCGAGTCGCGTTGCAAAGGGCTGTAGACCCATACATTATCTGGTCACGTCGAGGCAGAGTGTATTGCTTAAATGCGCCAGAGTCGATTGGAGCATTTTCTTTGGGAGCGCAGCGTCATGACGAACTCGAACTTCTGCAGGTGCGACGCGCACGCGGGCCAGGCAGACGCGGGTCCAATATTCCGTGACAGATCGGCAGGTGGGCCCTGGTTTCGGGGACCAAAGCCCGCTTTTTAACCGTGCATGTTTAGCGACGTTTGTGATGGAACTTGAGTTGCAATCCACATCAGAAACACCACTGCATAGCGGGTAATACTAACGAGACCTGGGAACTGTGAGAAGGAAACAAAGGCGGACGACATCACGTTAAAAAAAAAATGTCAATATCGCTCAAAGCACAAGGCTCCCCTTGAACCATGTCGGCAGGCTGCATAAATTATACAATATATGGATGTCGGTGTTTATGATACGATAGTAACACATCCTTGAGCGAGTCGTGAGATGGACAAGAACGACCACGTATGGGCGGGTTCTGCCTTGATACCCAGATATCAATCAACAGGCTTGAACATCCCCACACATGTTGCTTTTGTGATCAAATGCTTGTAGGTGGAACTGGCGAACGCTGTCTGACCAGATAGAGATCGTAATTCGCAATGCCCGACGCAGCTATCCAAACACGGAACTTTGTGTGAACAGAGCGTAGCCCGAGGCGCAATGTATCCGGAGGCAGAGTCATCCGCAACTGCATAGACGACCAGACCTTACGGTGTACCCGCTGAAAGCGTCTCTGGACGTCCATTGCCCCAACGCGATACTAGTGCAGCATCACTGCCATCTGACCATATTCGATAGCTTCTTCTGAAGGTTCCCAAACCATGACCTGTCTGGCGCCTCCTCGATTTCGCGAGCCAAGTTATCGTAATGATCTGGCGCTGATTGCGGGCGCATCATGGCCCTCGGTACAGGGAACTGTATCCAGTATCAGTATCAAAGATAACTAAGGCTCTTGCCATGAAACCTACCTTTCTGCTGTGAACGTTGTCCAGTAGCGCTGACAGAGCGCTGATCTCTTGCATCTCGCTCGACCGTGTCGTATGTGTGGACTGAATCTGTGCGGTGTTCTGCGTGTTCGGCTGTGAAGCTGGTGCCGCCTCAATTCTTTTCTTCAATACGTTCTGGAACTGGACACCCGGTCGTAGACGGTCCACTGGCCATTTTGTGAGGATGCGGGAATACTGCTGGGTTACTTGCTGAAGCGTGTAAGCATGGCTCCGACAACACGCTGCTGTCGACTTACTGCGCGAGACATATTAGATTCGTGATTGTCTAAGGTCTGAACGTGATGTCGTGGACTACGCTTGTAGTTGAAGAAGCTGCCCTGGTAGCGCATCATCGCAATTGTAAATCGTCGACATCATCTACAAAATCTGGAGAAGGGGCGGCAGCTTACCGGAAGCGGCCTAGTGCGACATCCGCTTAGGCAGCATGTGGCTGAGACCCTGAATGCTGTCGGATCAGATCACGGAGTCAAGCGAGGATTCCATTCCGTTGTTCCATCGCTGTCTACCGTCTCTGCGCAGCCCGACCCAAATCGAATCACGGGCGCCTTACCGTTGCCATCGTCTTACGACCTTGTCATTCACTCCACACCCACACTGCAACTGCTCTCCATCACCACACTCCTGAACACCTGAGCAGTTATTGCCTATCCTCGCCTCCGACGCCCTCCTTCATCACTCGTCCGTCAGCAATACAGGGGCTCAGCGTGGCAATGAGCTCACAGCGCTACGAAAGGGCAAGTCTATCTTTTGTCGTGTGCGCCTCTAACATGTTATGCTAACGGTATTATCAGGTAGCAGAGCTCGACGATGAAGACCTCACGATAGATTCACAGGAGTTGCAAGCGCAGCGATCCATTCCCAACTCTCCTCCACCATCATTCCGCTCACGAGCGTCATCACGCCGTGTATCGCTTCAACACCACGACACAGACTCCGAAGCCGACCGATCTTTGGCCGACGCATTCTCAGGACCAGCCGACGATGATTCAGATAGCGAAGACGAGAATGCCGATAGCAGACGTTTGGTGTCTGAGCAAGATTCGGAAGTCGATTCCCCGCCCAGATCAAACATCCAGCGAAGAGTGACCGATATCCCAAATTTCACAACGACAAATTCGACGAGCGGCAGAGTGTATGGCGGTGGAAGCAGCAGCACAAGAGACGGTGTGTTCGCGAACATAACCGCAAAGCCAGTACCCGGAGACGATTCAGATGAGAAGCCACCGGTACGTACCCATTGATTAAATCTACAGCAACCCACCCATTCCTAACACATGACAGACATATGAACAAGCCGCGGCAGACGCAACACCACCGTACTGGGAGACAACCATCCTGACACCAGGCGGCTTCAACAGCGACGACATCTTCGTTGACGGCCTCCTCGTTGGCTCCATGTTCTCCTTTGTCTGGAACGCGCTGATCTCCATGTCCTTCCAGCTCATCGGTTTCCTCCTCACCTACCTCTTGCACACCACACACGCTGCAAAGCACGGATCCCGCGCCGGTCTCGGTATCACGCTCATCCAGTACGGCTTCACCATGCGCAGCGTCGTTGTGCCCGGCGAGCCTGGTCCCGGGATTCCAGGAGACGTCGGTGCTGTTCCTTCGGATCCTAACGCCCACGATTTCGACCCCAATGTTATCGCCGGCGATGCCGGAACTGGAACCGGTAGCGGTGGCATGCCTGGCGGTATGGGTACTGGCGACTGGTTGAGTTACGTTTTGATGATTGCGGGATGGTTGCTGGTCATTTCGTCTGCGAGTGCTTTCATCAGAGCAAGAAGGCAAGAGGCGCTTATCAGGGCCAGTCCTGACCGAGGTCTGCCTGTGCCTATCATCGCCACTGGGGAGGGTGAGAACGCGGTTTAAAGATATGACCATTGCATTTCTTTCTTTCTTGGTAGCATCGGCGTTTTGTGGGACAATCATGACGGGATGGGCGGGTACGATGGGTTTCAGATTCAGATATCCAAACTCTTGATATCGAAGGTTTATTGATGTTTAACATCACGAGTATCGCTCTTGCATCTCTGTGTTGCCAATCGTATTTGTGGCCGACCATCAATTCTCAGGGGGTCGGACATATCTTTCAACCTCTACATCCTGTTTGTTAGTGAATTTGTGCCCGGGAAAAGAAGTAACGCGGGTAGAGGCGAACGACGAGCAGAAGCAGGAGCGGAACAACGAGCGGAACAACCAACGCAACGATGAGTCACGAGACGAGTTGGACTAACAGTCGAGACAACAGTCGAATGAACAGCCGAGATTCGACCTACTCGTGGGCTGATTGCGGAACGAGGGGACAACGATACCGATCGTGACAATACGTGAATCAATGAATAATTTAACAGTCGTCGTGGCGGCAGATTAATATCCTCCTTCTCCTTATCCAATTGCTCCAAGGAGGATCCCCGTAATCTCATTCAGGTTTCTCGTTGTGCGTGATTTAGGTTTCGATCGAGTCTTGACCAAGGATTGGAATGGAAGGAGTGTTTATATACATCAAGGACGTGACAACAACAAGTTGTCAAGCATCAGACGTCTGCAAAAACACAACATACATATGACGATTCGAGATGGGGTCGGCTAGATGGTAGGGTAAGACGAGATTAGAGGTGGGGATGCGGCGAAGTGCGATGAAAACAGGTGAAGTGAAGTCGACTGGGAGAGTACGAGGAAGTGTAGAGAAAATTTAGGACGCAACCGCCGATTCACTCGCTGTTGCTATCGCTGCACTAAAATCAAGCTCAATGGGTATCACTCGCCCTCCCTCCCCTCGCACTCCGTTCCCCTCTCTTCCCGCCCATAAGACTCACCTCAGCATACTGCACACCAGCATCCCAATCCTCAAGCCTGGCAAACGGACTCCTCAACCACGCCTCCAGCTCATGACAGAGCAAGCCCGCATCCTCCCCACCCAACATCTCACCCACAAGGCTCACCATAGCGCCATCCGCGCCCTTGATCTCCATACTCTTGAGCATGGCCACGATATACTCGAGTACGAACTCCAGTCGCTGATGCGTGCTGAGGAACGAGAAGACCTGTAGCTCGCGGCGCAGAAAGATGCGTGCGCGGTTCTGCAGTTGAGGGGAGGATGCGAACGTTTGCGGTGTGAAGAGCGCGTATTCGCTGCGCCGGTTCGTGCCCACGTGCGCGCTGTAGGCGTGCAGGGCGTAGACCTGCCGCCGTCGCGAGAGGGCTTGGTCTGCGCTGGCGGTGCGATGGACGTCCCTGGCGCCGCCTCCTCTTCCTCTTCCTAGGCCGCGACCTCGACCCCGTGAGCCTCGCTGCAGTGGTGTCCTTTGTGAAGCTGTGGCGGTGTCTATCGGTGTTGGCACTCGGTAGGTTTTGTAGTCGGTTGGGCTGCGCCAGTCGTACTCTACGGCGCTGATGGTGGCTTTACATAATGGACAATTTGGCTGTTGCTGGAGCCAGTGCACCAGGCAGAGGAAATCGAAGGCCAAGTGATTGCAGGGTACTGTCACCGCGCGCTCGGTGATGGGACTCAGACAGATCACGCAGGTATCTGTCGCTTCTTCATGGTGGCTGAGACATTGTGCGGGTTCTTTGCCTTTTGAAGACACGATAGGTGCTGGTTCTGTGGTTTTTGGCGCGGTGTCTGGCGGTGTGCTCGCTTCCATGCGCACCTTGTGGCGGTTTATGTGGTTTGGAGGAAAGACCGATGTCGAAGGTCGCTTCTGGGTGGGTGATCATGCTCCGTGTCTGCTCTTGGCGGATTCTTCACTTCCGACCACGCACCGGTCAATGAAGTGAGAGACGTCACACAATATTGTATTCATAGTATCCTTAGATATCATAACTAGCTGGACAGACTCTAAAGTAAAAGGCTGAAAATATCATTCGATGTTGGGTATCATAAACTCAAAGAACGAGAAACTCCTCTGCAATCCGCCTGGCTCTTTCCTCATTGCCGACAATACTGTAAGCATGCACGAGCGCAACTGCAGCTTCTTGTGTGAACTCCTCTTCCTCACCCAGTACGTCTGCTTCGCCAGGTTCATCTTCCATAGCCTCGTCACCGTCGTTGTCCATGTTTCTTTTCTCTTGCTCCAAACGCTCCTCTCGGACAGCGGAAGCGAGGGTCAGACAACGCTCATACCCCTTGACCGCGTGGTTCGTGAGACCCAGAAGGTGGTAGGCACGCGCAAGGTTATAGGCTGCTTCTTGCTTGTGCAGAGCCGGTACCTTCTTTGGCGAATCGACACTGTCGCTAGGTGGATCATCCTTGCTCTGTCCGGCTTTTGGCAGAAAACCAGTCGTTCGAATAACGTAGTATCTGTTCAAGAACGAAAGACCCTGCATAATTCCCCAATGTCTGTTCGCCGCCTGACGCTTCAGTGCATTTTGCACGTACGCGAGACCAATGCAAAGATTCAGTGTGGGATTCTCCGGCTCAATTGTCAGGGCACGGAAGTAGTAGTTGAGTGCACTGGCCCAAGTAGATGCGGCAGCCATGATGTGTCCATAAAGTGCGAGAGTGCTGGGGTCAAGTTCTTCCATCCCTATGTAATTCGGTTTTTCCTTACCGCCGTTGGTATAAGAACTCTTCTCGCTGCCGGTGAAGCCATATTTCATACGAGCAGATGGAGAGAGTAGTGCATAATCCATTGCTTTCACCGCTCGCAGGATGAACTTTTGTGTGGGCCCAGCGTTGAACCAGTTCAAGGTTCTGGTGGAGAATATACGACAGATGGCGTTGAAAAGCTGATAAGGCCCATAGGAGTACTTGTCCTCGGTCATGAACCAGCGGCAGACCGTTGTCATGGTTTGTTCGTCCTCCAGAAGTACAGCACAGGCTAGCCAGGTGATCTGTATTTGACGCATGCAAGGCTCCTCGTGATAGAAGACGCTCGCGGCAGATGCAGTCTTTAACTGGTCGTAGCAATCTTCCTGCCGACCGTCTCGCGCCATATACATGGCCAGCTGACAGAATACGTCGAGCCAAGCACTGAATTTGATGTCCTGAAAGTCATCAGGAATACCGAGGGCGGACGGATCTGGTTGCGTGGATGATGTAGGGCTGTCCTCACTCGGCTGCAGGCGTTCTCTCATGGCCTCCAGCTCAGTCATCAATTTGTCCTGTCTCCCATAGCCTGCAAATTTGAGATGTCGATCGCCTTTTCCAGGGAAGAGTACTCTTTGAGATTTGAAGATTTCAAGCATGCTTTCTGCGGCTTGTATCCACAGTCGTAAAGCGTCCTCGTCACCGTTGTCGACATCTTCTTGGCAGGACTGCAGGGTCTCAAAATTAGTCCTGATGCGTTGACCCAAATCAAGGATATTCCGCAGCTTTTCTTCCATCTTTCTGAGCTTTTCGGCATTGCCTGATGAAGGAACTTTGACGAGGCCAGACTTGCCACCAGTCTTCTTCTTCTGGGAGCGACGCGAGGTAGGAGCAGTGCTGAGCTGATCGGAGGTTTCCTCCTCCGCAGACAAGGTGCGCGTCTGTAAAGTGTCGTTCTCAGGGCTGCCTTCATCTAGAGCGGCCTGAGCACGTACCGCTTTCTTCGCTGGCTTCTCTTTTGGCACTGGTTTTGGCTTCGGCGGTGGCTTCGGTTTTGCAGGCGTTGTGTAAGCGATCTTCTTCTGCCTCAGAGCATCAGATCGTCCAAGTTGAATGACTCTTTCGATGAGTGGCAAAGCTTCTTCTTTGCGATTCTGGTCTTCGTAGATTTTCGCGAGGGTCACACGAGCCTTCCACTCGTTCTCGTCGTTGTCGATGATGATCTTGAAGCAGTCTTCGGCCGCATCTGTCTGACCTCGTGCCACGTAGCAGTCAGCCAAATGAGCGTAGAAATCAGCATCTTGGTAGTCTGGTACTTCATTTAGAGGTTCAAGAAACTTGACGGCCGTGGCGAATTGCTTGCTGTCACTAAGAGCAAAGCCGACTTCTTTGAACAGATCTGCGTATTCGGCAATCTCCGAGACGTACGATAGCAAGAAGTCATAATGTTGCAGCGCTTCAGAATACTTGTGCGACTCCAGACGGTAATTTCCAAGCTTGATACGTATCTCAAGAGGTAGACCCTCGCCATATGAGGATATGTCTGGTCTTTCCTGGTTGGCAAACTGCTCCACAATCGTGCGCCTGGGCTCATGCTCAACATCAAATTCCCGATCATCATCTTGGAAGTCGTCCCAGTAGGTCTCTTCGGCACGTCCAAGTAACCATCTGCTCAGCTGTTTGAGCCTTCTGGCAGCCTCATCTGGACCGTTCAGTTTGGACACGAGATCCAGGTAGACGTTGATGTAAGACCACTGCTCGGCAGCATCTCCCAGGACGCCAGCTTGCAAATAAATCTTGATTGCTTCGTCGAAAGCCTGCTTGGCAGCTTTCATTTCTGCAATGCCTCCGGTCAACACACCAAGTGCTGCATAAGTGTTAACAACCGGCATCTCTCCAGGTCGTTCTCTCAAGATCATTCTGCATTCCCTCCTAGCACTTCCGGGGGCGTTCGTACTCCCAAAACGGTTGTAGTCCTCCAACAGCAGGTTGAGTTTCTCTCGTCGAGCCTCGAGATCCTTTTGATCCAGCTTGATTGCCCAGCTGTATGCGTACATGGCGTTATCAAGGACCGCCTTGGTTCGATTTTCTCCTGCTAGATCGAGGGTACGTTCTGCACACAGGTGCCACAGCTCTTTGTCTCTCTTTGTATGAGCTCCAGTGACAAGTACAGTAAGGGCATCCTGTAAATGTCCTTGAGCCTGAAGAATCTCGGACAGCAGACTGTGGGCCCCCCAGACTTCCGGATTGGCAAGGACAGCTTCTTTGGCAAACCTGGCGGCATCCTCAAGTTTGCCATCGAGAAAGGCTTGAGTCGCCTGGGCCTGCTTTTTCTTGTACTCTGCACCAGGGTCCGCGAATTTGACACCAGCCGCCGCTCCTCGTTTCCTGCCTTCACCTCTCGGAACTTGTGATTTTGTTCCTTTTGGTCGTCCGGGTTTGCGCTTTTCTTTGTCAAGGTCTGGATCATGAGCTGTACCCTTCAGCGCCCATTTCCAACCACGACGACCGCGGGTTGTGCCCCTGGCAGATCCTCTTGGTCTACCTCGCTTAGATTTGCTAGGAGCTTCTGCTATAGCGGTTTGGAATAGTTCATCATCAAGCTCCATATCATCATCATCAGTCATATCTTCATCGTCGGTTACTTCAAAGTCCGGATCGGCTGCTTCCCTCTCGCGGATCTGAGGCAGGACATCCAAATCTGATTGGAGGTAGCTTTCATTGGGGTTTGTGTATCTCGTGTTGTATATCGAGTCTTCGTTATCATAATCATCGTCGGCATCAGGATCTCGAGAGGATGATGGGTGCAATATCCCGTATAGATGGTACTGAGATGCGAGAGCTCTCGGGTCACGCTCCGGATCATCGTCAAAGTCCTGGAGAATGTCCTCTCTGGTGATGAAGCCCTCGTGAACAGGCGGTGCAGAACCTTGCCGCCAGCCCAAGCTCGGGTCAAAGGATGCGTACTCGGGGTAAGGGTTGATGATGGTGGGTGTAGGCTCGGGATATGCCGACTCTGAGTCTTCGAGCTCCATCCTGATCTGGAGACGTGTCTCAGGTTACGTTATCACGTGAGCGTGCTTCAAGTTCGGCCTCCTCAAATTGTTGAATCGTACTTGCACCATTTCAAGTATTTCGCACGTTTGTGACGATACAACATGTCGTAAATCCTTAGTCCCCAGAACTGAGTTGTCAAAGCGCACGAGTCTGTGCTGGCGGCATTTTAGCGTCCATAGAATGTGTTGGTCGTCTTTCTTGGTTGTGCTAAGGTAAGGTATGCGGCAATTCTAGATTAGTGGATCAATGGACTCATGGAAGTGGTTGTTCCTGCCAAGAATTCGGCGCGGGTTTTGCAAGTTCCGTGGACCACGAAACTATCAGGGCTTGCGGCTAGGGCGGCGTGGGTGATGCTGCACCCGCGCCGCCTAAACCTGCTCTCGTATTCTAACCGAACTTCATCACCTTCATCTCTATTTCGAGCATCTAACAACCAATACACATGCATTATTGTCTGTCCGACGATCGCTATACGAGAAGTAGAAAATGGTTCCACCGGTACAGTCCTGCTGAACCAACACATTACGAAAGGAATTTGGACGCTTCGGTGGAGGCATGGCTTTGCGCAACCTCACTCCATCCTCTAGCACTACCAATACGCGACCCCGTCGACGGTCTTCCTACGGCGTGGTCGACCTACGCGACACTGGAGGAAATGTCTTGCGTACTCTGCAGAATGTCTCGGTTTTGGGTCACTTTCAATGCCTAGCGAGCAGGTTCAACGCCCTGGCACGGCTCGCTGCGGAGGACGGTGAAACGAAGATGTCTTAGAATTGGCGTGCAACGACTTTACAGTACTACAAAAGTTCCACAACTTCGACACGCTTTGTGGGCATGGCGTATGACATCCGCCACACCCTGAAGCACGAGGAACTCACTCTCGGATTGGCGAGTCGAGATGGTCGAGACAAGCCCGCATCGAAGTGAAGCCACATGATGGTAGGCCTACTTTTGGACCGTGTTCAATGCAGGATGATCTGCAAGTAGTCGAGTATGGCTGCAGCAAGATCATTATAAGAAGCAGGTGATGTACTCTGTATATGTTTTCTCTCATCATCTCATCAGCAACAACAAGGTCTACGGATCATCTCATCCTTCTTACTCTATTCACCTCAGTCAACCTTTCGAGTCTGTGACTCTGTCTTTCATTATCCCTCAACCATCAACAATAATCCGTTTACATCGTCACTATGAAGAACTCCGCCTCCATTCTTTCTGCAGTCCTTGCTGTGACTGGCTCCAGCATTGCCTCTCCAGCAGCCTTTGCTCCTCGTGATGACTGCCCTTGTGCGGCCGCAGTCTGCGGACCTGCTTCTGCTCATCCTCCAACCACCGTCACTGTCACTGTCAGCGTTCCGGTCCCCGCTACAACGACCATCACTCACTATGCCTTGCCTACCACCACACCACAAGCTGTCACAACCTCTGAGCCATCAGAGCATGCCTCGAAGATCACCACGGCTCCATCTGGTGAGACAACGCCTTGCGAGACAATCACCATGACCGAGTACCACACACGAACGTTCACATCTGGTGCTTACACCTGGACTGCCACAAACCCAGCCTACACTTGGACCAGGACCACCACTAGCTCGGTCGAGGTTCCTTCAGCCTACTCAAGCACTCAAAGTGCCCCAACTACACCTGTCGCTGGTCCAAGCACCACCACTTCCATGGTTGAGGCGACCACATCGTCCTTCCCAAGCCTGATCCCAGGCTACGGTTGGAACCATACCGTTCCTAGCAAATCTTCGAGCTCGTCCAAGTCAAAGTCCAGCACATTGAGCCTCAGCTCCTCCTCCGGAAGTGCGTCCAGCTCTGCAGCTCATTCGACTTCACACACCAAGTCCCACCACAAGTCACACCATGAGTCCCACTCTGCATCTAGCGTCGTCTCGCACAATGCTACCACCTCTTCAGCAGCATCCTCTGTCTGGTCTACCAGCTCCGTCCGATCGACCTCTTCGGCCCCCCACTCGACTGCTCACTTGACGCCGTACCCTGCGTCGTACCCTGCATCGTACCCTGCATCGTACCCTGCATACAGCGCCGTCTCACACAACGCTACCGCTGCTTTGACATCATCTTCCGTTTGGTCTACCAGCTCTGCCTCGACCACCGCTTCGCCTTCCTTGACCGCTTATAACATGTCTTCATCCTCATCTGCCGCCTGGAACACAACCTCTGCCACTTCCACTACCCAGCAAACTACCTCGAGCTTCACCACCTCTTCCCAGACTGCATGCGCCACTACCCCAGAGAAGGGCACATACTGCGGCTTCATCAACCCAGAAGACCCATGCGCTCCTCAGCCAGACGGCTACGGCCCAGTCCCAAGCCCAGACACTGTCTCCGCCTTCCAAGCCTACCCAGCTTTCCACGCCATGGCCTCTGCCGCCCCAGTCTTGATTCCAAGCAACAACACCCGCTACCAATACGAGCGCAACTTCACCGACCTGACCGCCTCCGTCAGCACCTCCAACTACATCGGCCTCTACACCCTGAACACCTACTCCGCCACCGAGTGCGCTGCCAAGTGTGACGAGACCGTCTTCTGTTCGGCCTTCAACATCTACGTCGAGCGTGACCCATCCAAGAACCCATCCACGAACGCCTCGACTGCGCCAACCGTCTGGGGACGCGACTGCCCTAACCCAGCTTCCATCACCAACTACAAGTGTGTGCTCTGGGGTTCGGAGGTCGATGAGAGTGTCGCTACCAATTACGGTGACTGGAGGGAGGAGTTCCAGGTTGTTGTTGCTGGATCCGATGGTTACAACTTGATCTAGATTTAATTGTTTGTATATATTCTATATAGCATGCTACGATAATTAATGTTCTCTACCATATTCACAATCCTTCTACGTTTAGCCCGTTGTCACCGTTCTGAACTTTGCCTCCGCGGCTTTACGTTCGACCCAGAATTATCACATTCATAATTTTCTATCAGAGTTGCGATAGCTTCAATCCACACTCAATGGCAGAGACTGCAGTACACCTCACCACAAGACCACACGACACCAGTCAACTACATCGTCGTCGTCGTTACCTCGTGGCAGTGGATACATCCACGGAAATAAAACGTGAAACCCAACGGCCGACTCAGTCCGACGGCAACGGTCACAGGGTCGCGCCAAACCACGGCGCAGACTGAGACTGTTCTACGTTTGCACTCGAAGCTGCGTAATGGAGGCATTACGTATGGTCATATCACGAGAGAAGTTTTGGGCCCTTTTCCACACGAGTGTTTGTCGCTCGTGGTCGCGTGGTTTTGCTACGCGGTCTGGATGGACAAAGAGTTCAAGTCTTGGGGTCGGCGATCCGATGCGAGGAACGAGATCTAATGCTGACCATGACTTGGGTGCTTGTGTCACGAACTTTATATAGAAATGATACGCAGAATGACAGTGACAGGTCTGACTGACCGTCATGCTCTTTATATGCTCGATGTTCATGGTAACAGACATGTTTATACAGTGTATTTCTGCCCTGCTGAAGGAACAGAACACAGTATCACCAGTCTTTATCACGACGAGTTCAGCCGCCGTGTAGCATCATTTGTTCTTCCAGCATGATCCAACCATCTCTCGGAGTCCCCCATGGCGGCCTGAGCCTCTTCCCAAAGATCATAGAGCATCCACTTGAGCACAGAGCGCCCTCTCGAGAAGCCTCCCCATCGCGACACTCGGTTGACCTCAAGACGACGACAAGCGCTGCAGTAGCAAGTAAGCACTCGTTCTGGCGCAGAGCGAGATCCTTGTCTGGATGTTCTGTTCTCCGAGCTTTTTCCTGAGCTTTTCGTTGAGTTAAGGGACCAGGAGACCGTCGAGCGCAAGGACAGTTCCATTTGTATGCATTCCAGGCCCCAATTATTGAGCTTGTTGCTGACTTACTCAGGCGACTGTCCGCTATCGCCAGTATCTACTTGGAATTAAGAAACGGCATTGCGGCGTGAGGGGCTTGCTACGTCTCCCGAGCCGCGCTGCAGCATGCTGCTTCAGAAAGACTCGGCGGCAACCGATCATCTTGCAACACCATAGCGAGTTGGCCAGCTCTGCGGCCTAGCGCGATACGAGTGATACTGGTGTAGATACTGCCTTTGCTTTTCGCGCTGGCAATTGGGCTGAATCTTTCAACACTTTCCCTTTGATTATTCATGTGCCTCCACAATCGTTCATACTGCCTCGTCCTTTGGTTCCATGCCGACCATTTCATAGACTCCACCGGAGGAAGAAGATGCGTCTGGTGCGGTGCGTGTTTTCCCTTTGCCTCCAAATTGTATGGGCTTGAGTTCGCGCCATCGACATGCCCAGATCCCGAGGAATGTCATGAGACCAGCGCTGGCGACCTGTAAACCCCACCAGAACAATTGACGTGGTACGGCTCCAGTATAGACGGACGTGACAATGAGATTGATAACGTGGATGGTGATGGCGAAATCTGGAACCAGTTTCGATCTCGCGATGAATAGCAGAAGAAATATCACACTAAAGAAGTAGTCAGTATATCGTGCTTCAAGTGCGACCGAGTAAATGCTTACCAGACGAGACTTGTCATCATCCAGCAGAGAGCCAGCGTCCAGCCTGTTGTAACATCTCCTCGAATCTGTTTCCAATCAAACAACAAATTCGCAGATATTTGGTCTCCTGCGACCAGTGTCGTAAACACTATGAGCGCGCTTGCGACAACATAGTAAAGCACTTGTAGAATGACGATTTGGGTGAGGATGCGGAAAGGCGCGAGATCTGCCAGCGCTCCCGGACGAGCTGGACGGCGTCGTCGTGCCATGGGTTATGTTGAAGGTGTTATTGATAGAGATACATTGGAGTCGATCCGAATCGTTGTTGAAGTCGCTGGAATGGTGACTGCGTTCAATGTTCTTTGTTGACTGCAGTCTGTCACCAAATGACAGCTTCGGCGACCTTTTAGCCGATGACGTCGCAATTGGGAAAGTCTGCCGAGTACCTCTCTACAATTTACTCCGACACTCATGACATCGACACTTTTCCTTACCACTGGACAAATATCTGACTGTACTCGACTTATTCCACTATCGAAGTATCACACACATCATGGGCTGGTTTTCTTCATCAACACCAGAATCATCGGGACCCGCTCCTGGCAAGCCAACTAAAGACGGAGGCTACATCGCGCCAGACCGCAGCGAGAGAGCTCTCTGTTGGGAGGGTCGTGACAATTTTTTCAAATGCCTAGATCGCAACGGAATCGTTGACGCGATCAAGGAAGACGAGAAAGCAAGAGCCGCGTGCCCGAAAGAGTTGAAGCAGTTCGAGGGCGCATGTGTCGAGAGCTGGGTCAAATACTTCAAGCAAAGACGAGTTATGGAGCACCAGCGAGATGCGACCCTCAAGCGTCTGGAATCCGAGAACGCACAAGGCTTAGACATGAGAGGTGGCGGTCGATAAATCACTCGCCTCTCATTCCACATGACCATTCATACGCCTCCCCACAGTATTGCAGCGGAGGCGGAAGCTGGTCCTTCGGCGCGAGTCTCCTGGAATCGCAAAGTGACTCTGTTAACGCCGAGTCCTCTTCTATGGCCATTTCCCGATACATATTTCGATCCACCGGGTGCCCAACGTTGGCCACGCTTGCGTGCCTCGACCGGATCGAACGCATCGGATCATTGAACAACCTAGCCCGCATCCAGCGATCCGAGACACAGCCGGATTGCAAGTCCACTGACAGACCACAATACTACTATGTATCTCCTACGGCGGCCTAAAGCTAGACTAATCCTCGAGATACCGCTTGTCACCTCCGTTCTTCTGGATTCTAAGCATTATGGTCTAATGGCTACATTGTGCTCTGCTACCGGAAGTCCGATCAGATCGAGGGCTACCTTGCTATCCAATGTGCAGAGTGGCGAAGAGAATCGCTCTCCGATGTCAAGATCACGACTTTCCGCCTAAAGCTCGAGGGCTGCTGGTCATGAATGGATGGCGTCCACAAAAACAGGACCGATGCCGAAAGTTTTGTACATATCATTCCAGAATCGTATCTCCCCTCGAAGGCTCATTAGAAGATTGAATTCGAAGTAAACCTGCAATGTAATTATGAAGTCCCCTTGCTTAAAGAACACTGGATTCGTGGGAGACATTGTGCCCTTCGATCTTTCGATTTGAAGAGTAGATTAGATTAGATCCTGCTAGATTCTGCCCGGCGGTGAAGATCGATTATGGTACCGTACATTTTTCTAATGCCGACGCTTGAACAGCAGCATCACGTTTTCGATCCAGTTATTTTATTCTAGGTCTGCTATAAGCGGCTGTCAAATAAATCACCATGGCGGCCGCAGCGAGCGACAAGGCTCGCTTCTATATGGAGCAGAGTGTGCCGGAATTGCAAGAACTCAGCAGAAAAGGCATCTTCTCCGGCGCAGAGATCACCTCCATCGCGCAGAAGCGCTCCGAATTCGAGCACATGGTCAACATGCCTGGCGCTTCCACTCCAACTGTATTCGCGCGATATGCTACCTACGAGATGAACCTGGACACATTGCGCAAGAAGCGATCGGCAAGACTTGGCGTAAAGACCACGACTTACAGCGGACAGAAGAAGGTCTTTAATGTCTTGGAAAGAGGAGTAAGGAAGTTTCAAGGAGATATGGGTCTTTGGATGCAGTATCTGGAATTCTGCAAGCATGAAAAGGCACACAAGAAGCTGTCCAAGGCCCTGACGCAGTGCCTTCGTCTCCATCCTCTTAAGTGGGAACTCTGGGTCTGGGCTGCGAGACATTACGTCGAGTCACAAGCGGATATGACCACTGGTAGGAGTTACATGCAACGCGGACTGAGGTTCTGCAAGAATGAGAGGAATTTGTGGTTGCAGTATGCGAAGCTGGAGATGCTTTACGTAGCCAAGATTGCTGCACGACGCCAGATTCTTGGACTCGAAGGGGAGCGCAAGGAGAAGGTCATCGACGAGAGCCACGATCCAGATGCCGACATGATCGCGCTCCCATCCGTGACTGCAGAAGACCTGGCTCCAGAGACCGAAGAGGGCACCGAGGCCGTTGACGAGAAAGCACTTCAGAAGCTATCGTCCACACCGGCACAGAATGGTGCTATTCCGGAAGCGATCATGGAGACCGGCATGAAGCACTTTAGACAAGATCCGCTCCTCGCCGAGCAGTTCTTTGATCTTTTCGCGGATTTTGCAGACACACCTTGCACGGCTCGACTGATGAAGCGCGCCATGGAGTACCTGGAGACCAACCAAGAAAGGAAGAACGCCCAAGCACTGCTCTCTGTCTGTAGCGCGAAGATGCTTTTCCTTGGTGTTGACGCGCAGACAGCGGAGTTCCCAATTGCACTCGGCAAGGCATTGCAACAGCTCAAGAGCGCCACTACAGCTGATCAGGAGACTCAAGCCGTGTTGGCGAGCCGTTCAGCCGAGATATTCCTTCCCTACCTTTCGGATCGCGAGAACCTTGATGAGGCTGTCTGCCGTGTGCTTGATGCCTCTGTCAAGCGGTCCATTCGCACACTCAAGGCGCCTACATCCATGCGCGGCCGCAACCCAATGACTGAATTAGTGAAGAAGCTCAGGACCAACAAGAAAGTCGGACCGGAACTGCTGGCTCAATACGACTTGACGACACAAGAGGAGGGCTGAAGGATTTCACTACATTGCCTTGGTCTATCAATCTTTCCAAGGCCATCATGACAGGTACGAGTTTCTTTTCTTCTTCTCCACCATGCTCTCGGGTCTTTATGATGAAACATCACCACATTCGCAGTTTTCACGCTAGCCCTCAATAGAACCTATTTCGAGGAGCCGTTGAGCGCAATGTACTTCCTTGGATGTCTGACTTGACCCTAATTCATCCCTCTCTGTCTTCGAACCGAACAGTTCAATGAGCTCTGCTGACCAGAGTAGATTCTCGAAACCAATTCGAGCCGCGTCAAAGTCGCTTCATTGAGCAAGGGCGAATGCTCCTCTTGCAGTCGAATCGCCAAAGAGCACGAGCGTATCTGAGGTAGCTGCTGTCTGAGATTTGGTCATGCTGTTGGTGCATGCCGGAGAATGGCCATGTCGGCAGAATTTTCAGCAAACAGTACTGTTCTCAGTAGTCTGAAGATCGGCCACTGCCTCTCCGGGCGCTCTTCTTGTCGCTGTGTCTCTTCTTCATCCTCAGTCGGCCTTCATTCTCGGCTTTCTGACTGTAACGAGGTCAGCGGACGGTCACGGATATATAACGAGCGCACCTACAGGTTCTTGACCTTCTCTACCTGCGCTTGACTGGTCTCTCCAGGCACAGTGTCCCGGCCCACTTGAACGAGCAGATTATGCAGCTTCGAATGGCAGTTCCTAATATTGTCTTGCTGTTTTCGGCTGTCGTCTGATTGAATCACGAGCGAGTCGCTCTTACAGTAGGGAGACCGCAGAACACCAGTCCAGATAACGGATGGAATATGGGAACGCAAAGCATCAAGAGACACTTTTAATGTAGCTTTAGAGTTGACTCTACAACAAGCTCAGCGATAGCAAACCATGAAAATAAGAATATCCTACTTGTTTACGTTTTGCCCACCTGGACCTGAAGACCTACTGAATGAAATCTCGAACAAGTTTTGCGGTATAGTCTCAGTGTCAAGTTTTGCGAGCCAGGTCCGCGCCTTGGTCAGCTCTTCATCGGTCGCGCTGGTGTTTGCTGCGCTGCTTGCATATGTGCGAAAAAGCAAACCTGTGCACGACGGCCTGATACTGAAGGTTCGTCGCAACATTGCCAATAATAAATACAAGAGGAGTGATGATGGAGATGGTGGACGCGTCTGCATCCTTCGATGACGGTGAGCCACTAGAGCCAAAACACGTGGTTGTTCTTGCTTCAAACGGCCCGAGTGGTCTCCTGACGTTGCGATTACCATCGCACTTTTTGCGCTGTCTGTTGCGCATTTTGCACTCGCTTTGACCTTGTACCCTCCCAACTCCACCTCAACACGTCTTCACCTCATCATATGAAGCTTTCCTGCGTCTTCGTCTCCTTGTCGTCTGCTCTTCTTCTTCTTGCCATACCGACGCTGCGTGCGCCACGTCTTTGTTGAGCCGACAGCTTCGTCATTGCAACTATCTGCACGACCCTGCTTGCGTTTGCTCTCCTATTGTACCTTCACTGCACTCACTTTAATCCTCTATATTCACAGCTATTGACCCTCCAGTCACTCCCTCTGCCTCCACCATGTCTGCGCACTCGCGCATCCGTTAGCTCACATGACATCCCCACCTGCCAGCCCAGAGTACACCAGCCTATCCAAGGTTCTTAGTCCGGTCTCTCCCAAACCCCTATACTATCCTCAACCGGCCAATATCCCGGTGCTTGAGAAGCAAATAGACCCCGTCTTCAATCAGACGGCCGTTCATATGTCTTTCACGGGTACCGAGCCTACAGAATCTGGCGTCGTCGCACCACAAGGCGGGGAAGAGCCTACGAAGAGCACGGCAGAGAAGATCGAGCAAGGGGTACAGAATGGAAGCACACAGGACAACGAGGTCGAGATGGGAGGAACTGATACTCAGGAAACAACCAACGATAGCGAAACGCAGAATGTATCTGCAACTTCAGCGCAAGCTCTCCCCTCCGAGCCCCTTGAGACTCAACCCATATCGCAGGCAAGCATTGACCCCTCACTGCAAACGACACAAACCAATGATCTTGCTGAGCCGTTTACCGACACCATCGTAACCTCACACAGCCTTGATAATCCGCAGTTGGACCAGCCTCCAGCATCGTCTGGAGATGCATCCGTCAGTCAGCCTGCTGCTGAAGGTGGTATTGACTACCAGAAGCTGCTTGATAGCCTTTCTTCCGTTCCCAAAGTTCCTCAATCCGAGGATACTGCCACTTCCCTACCCCCACAACCTCCTGCTCCGGGCACTGTTGAAGCCAGTACCGCTGCTGCTGCCGGCCTTCCACCACGTCCACCCCCTCAGGCGCAACCTGCAATTCATCCGAATTATACACAGTCGGCCGACATTCGAAACTATCATCCGCATGCTCAGAACCCTGCCACGGCCCAGAATCAGATCAATGGAAATGGAGCCCAGCCTTACCCTGGTCCGTCCTACGCTCCTGGAACCACACCGTCCACTGGCAACGGTCTTCCTCCACCTCCACTCGCTTCTTTCCAAGCAGTACCGCCCGAACAGATGCCCAGTCCCAGGACGCAAGCTTTCCAGCGCAGCATTCTGGAAAGTGAAAGAGAGATGAAATTGGCGGCAGGCGAGATGTTGACCGAGGATGATAAACCGTGGACAAATGAAACACAACGACTCTACGAGGCGTTCCTAGAAGAGGAGAGGCAATTCGTGCAAGAGGGCAATTGGGAGCAGTTCCCCTACGGATCGAGACTGTTTGTGGGAAATCTTTCAAGCGAAAGGGTCACTAAGCGGGACATCTTCCACGTCTTCCACCCATATGGCAGAATTGCCCAAATTTCGATCAAGCAGGCCTATGGGTTTGTGCAGTTTTTTGACATCGTTAGTTGCGACAAGGCGACGCGCGCAGAGAACGGCCGCATTATACGCGGTAAGAAGGTCAACCTTGAAATCAGTAAGCCTCAAAAGAACAGCAAGCATTTTGACCCTCGACGACGCTCGAGGTCACCAGACACAGGAAGAGCTCCTGGTGGGATCGACAGATATGTATCAGTACCTGGTCGGAGGAATGAGAGGAACGAGAGGAATGACAGAGATCGCGAACGCGACCGTGGAAGACGCGATTACAGACCTGGTAGGTCTCCTTCGCCACCACGCGGAATCAGAAGTCGTGACAGGAGCGAGGAAAGATACGAACGATTTCGGAGCAGGTCTCGATCACCTTACGGAAGGGGACACCGTAGGAATGGTAGCGACGACAACGACTTGCCTCTACCACGCCGACAGCCACGGGATGTGCCAGACGTTCAAATTTTGGTTCTCGACCAACTCGACCGTAATTTCGTCCAATGGGTCGAGCAGTCTTTCATCTCAGCTGGAGTTCGCGCTGATGTGCTTATTCTCTCACCTCGTTTGAACGAAGCAGCAGTCGTCAGGAGACAAATCATCGAAGGAGTAGTGGCAGTCTGCAAGCTGGGTATCAACAACCAGCAAGCTTCGCTGGTGCCACTTCAGGTTTTTGACCGTCGAGGCGGTGCGGACATTCGTTTCGAGGAATACGCAGACCTCGCACCAAATATTGCAGCTCAGGTGGTCCTTAGAGCCAAGGCTAGCAACCCAGCTCCTAGTTATGGCTACGGATACGGATCAGGAGCACCACCACCGCCAGTTCAGCCAATAGCTGGTCATCCACAGTTGAGCAACCTGATCAGCTCAATGGACAGCAACACTTTGCAAAAGCTTCTGGGTGTGGTCCAACACTCGCCTACGACGAGCCAAGCCCCTCAACAACCAGCATTGCCGACAGACCTGGCGAGACTCTTGGCTGGCGGCGGTGCTACCGTTCAAAGCCCCTACGGTCATCCTGCTCAGGCACAAGATCCTCTAGCTATGCTGAGGAATAACCCTGCACTGGCTGGTCTGTTGAGTGGTCAAAGCACACCGGTACAGCAAACGCCTGTATCGCTACCACCTCCGCAACAGCAGGGAGGTCAGCCAAACATGGCCGACATCCTAGCGAGACTGAACAGCTATAAGCGATGAAGGACGTTTTCGACGCCACGGAGCCACTGACCTCTGAACACCTCCAATTGTCTATTTTCGAGGAGAGCTAAAACAACAGGCGTTTTCTGACAGGTATGGGGCCTCTTATTAGCCAGCGACAATCGGTTTTATTCCTGCAGTATGGGATACATGAATGTAATATCGGGCTGGAACTGGCCGGGAAGGACTGTTGAAAGGGGCTCAAGGAACATGGAAATGGACACAATTGATTTGAGCGCGGCGCTGGTGGTTGTTTCAGCAACCTTTCGGTATTAGATCTACCTGCTGTATTCTGTAATACTGTGCTTATGTTTACGTTGATCGAGTGCTTTCGTTGTGTTAGAGATGTTGCGATGATTCTTCAGAAGTAGATAACCAAGAGGTGAATCGTACGGCTTGGTAGCCTTCCTTTGCACAGATCGAGCATCTCGCTGTACTACGTTCGAGGTGTCGATCGAATATAACATGAATAACAATGGCTTTGATTATACACCGAGTGAAGTTGCATGGTGTACGCACGTGATAATGGATGATCCTAAAATGACGTAGAAGCATGGAAGGATTCGGAGAGCTAGGTGCATGCTCAAAGTATGTATTCCTTCTTGACACACTCAGCTTTTCTTCCCATCAATCAACCTAATCAACCCCAAGTCGAATTACTAATCCACATCACTTCTAATCAACCCAATACAACCGCAATCATGTTCCGCACACAGATCACCCGTCAAGCCCGTCTCTTCTCGACCCAGGGTCGCCTCCAGAAGTCCATGATGGACACTGCGAAGGAGACCCTCCAGTCCGCCAACAAGGTCGTCGGTGAGACTCTCGCCAAGGGCATTGACAACACCCGTAAGTGTCGAATTTCTGAAGCGCACCACGACAAGCCTTTGAGCTTCCCTCTACCGACTAGAACCGCCGACCTCGCATCACGTACCACACACGTAAGCAAAGTACAATTGTTGACACATCACAGAGAGCGCAACTGGCGCAAACAAGGGCGAGATGCAAGGCAAGATGGAGGAGATGGCCGGTCAAGCAAAGGGCACCGCCAACGAGATGGCCGGCGAGGCCTCAGGAAAGACCTCGGAGCTCCAGGGCAAGGCCAAGGGTATGGCCGAGGAGGCCAAGCAGAAGATGCAGTAGAAGAGTCACTTCTGGTGATGGTGCGCGGGGCTTCTGTATCGAAGAACTATCGGTTCCAAGATCAGACGCCTCGTATGGATAAGTAAGAAGATAATGAAGGGCTTGAGATGAGAAATGACATGCTTTGTATTCTATCGATGGCAGAAGACGTGTAATACTATCAATGACCTGGAAACATGTACCATATCTGTGCCGGCTCGAGCCTGAGTCCTCTATCCAACGCGATATTTTGTATGCTTCTACTGTAGGCCTGGTAATGGGAGGAGCAGCGCCATAGAAACCCGCACGACCTCGGAACCATCAAGCATAAATCACAGCAGGAGATTCGGTGCCGAACCATAAAGATAGACTACTAGGCCACTTACCTTGACCGACGAAGCCTGTAGACACATTCGCTACTGCGTGTCCCTGCCGGAGCATGGTGCCGGCATTGTGCAAGGGGAGGAGATTTGAAGGTTCTCCAAACATTGTGCGGGGAAAGCTATAGCATGACATCATCATCAACCACTTCGCATACATGTAGTTTCGCGTGCTACAAGATGTCACAGAATCCAACGGAGATCATAGACGCTATTCCCCCTATATCCATGCGAGCAAAAGCGCGCAGACTATGCTCAACCAGCAAGGCATTTGAAGAGCTGCATACCTGACGGGGTTTACTCCACAGCAACCTCTTGCACATCTGAAGCTAGCCGAACCTTCACGTCTTCGTCTTTCACAATGTACAGACTATAAAGTTAGTCAAGGTGGTTGGCTTGATGGTGTATCCATACGGTTCAGCAAGGCGTGTCCTCAGGTATTACTCTTTGTGTCACTGAGAGCGCGCATATTGCTTCTGGCGTTGATCACCTCAAATAACGAGGCCTGTTATATCATGTCTGATCTGCAAAGACATCGGCTAAATCAACTCGATCGACACATACCCCAGTAGCGGGGTGCATTGGGTGCTACTACGCAACACATGGTCTTAGCCTGTAAGTCTAGCTCATATATATCATGGGCGCCCAGCAAGACTTTCATCTTCCATCACTCTATCAATCATGTCCGTTCTCAAGACCTTTGCAACCCTTGCGGGTGTTGTAAGCTTGGCCGCCTCTGCTCCTCATTACGGTCATGGCCCTCCAGCTTGCCCACCTGAGCAGCTCTCCATCCACACGTCTTCTGGTACGGCCAATGGCATCGTCGACCCTCTGTTCCCACACGTACGACAGTTCCTGGGTGTGCCGTTCGCCCAGCCTCCGGTCGGGTCACTGAGATGGGAGCCACCAAAAGCTCTGCCTCAGTCCGCGTCCTCGAACAATATCAATGCTACTGTTCTTCCACCCAGTTGTCCTCAATACTTATCGACCTCTGGTGCCTCGGTATACACGCATGACGTCCTCGAATTCAACCTACAAGGCTTGAACCGCACTGGACAGTGGAGCGAGGATTGCTTGACAGCCAGTGTCTGGACCCCGACCTTGAACCAGACTAAGGGAATACCTTATGGCAAAGGACAACTCCTACCTGTGCTCATCTATATTTACGGAGGTGCGTAGCTAGTTGTGCTAAGTCCCCTCAATCTCGCTAATTCATAGCAGGAGCCTTTGTCAACGGCGGGGAGAATGTCCCGTATCAGATTCCAACACAATGGATTGAGCGTACGCAAGACCACATTGTAATCTCATTCAATTACCGCGTCAACATCTTCGGCTTCCCCAACGCAGCAGGGCTCAACGACCAGAATCTTGGTATCCTGGATCAACGACTCGCTGTTGAATGGATCCAACAGAACATCAAGGCATTCGGCGGCGATCCTGAGCGTCTCACGCTTTGGGGCCAGAGCGCAGGTGCAATGTCCGTCGACTTCTACAACTACGCCTACTACGAGAACCCGATCGTCAAGGGACTGATCGAGGACTCCGGTGATGCATTCCTCCCAATCCGCAGCTACGACACTAGTCACTCGAACTTCTCCTTTGTCGCTTCTAAAGTGGGCTGCCCAGGTCTCGCCTCCAATGCCGCAGCAGAACTCTCTTGCATGCGCAATGTCAGCGCCGCCACCATCGAGACCTTCCTGCAGCAATACGACGACAACGGCACGACGCCAGCTGTGTCCTTCGTCCCGATTGCCGACGAGAAAATCATCTTCTCCAACTACACCGCTCGAGCGCTTTCCGGCAAGATCTCCAAGCTACCCGCCATCGTCGGTAACAATGCACAAGACGGAGAAGCTTTCGCCCCGTACAACCTAGTAAACCCAAGACAAGGACCTAACCAGACCCTCGCCGAAGCTGCACTCCTAAGCACCTTCCTCTGCCCAATAACCGAAACCGTCCGTCTCCGAACATCGCAGAACCAAACGGTCTACCGCTACCTCTATAGCGGCAACTTCAGCAACATCGCGACTCAACCTTGGCTAGGTGCCTACCACTCCTCCGAGTTGTCTCTGATCTTCGGCACTTTTGACAATTTCAGGGGTCAAGGACCTGCACTGGAGAATGCCACGAGTATCGCCATGCAAGATGCGTGGCTCGCTTTCGCGAAGAGCGGCGGTCAAGGACTTGAGAGTATGGGATGGAACAGTTATGAATTGGGACAGGGAGATGTGAGGGAGTTCGGAGCAGGTGTGCCTGTTCAAGACACGAGCTTGGCTGCGCTCGAGGGGATGTGTAACGGTGCTTTGCCTGCTTCATAGGAAAAGGTAATGGTATCCATGGCCCGCGAAATTCCTCGCCGTCCTATGAGATAGCAATGATCTATACTATCTCATCGAGAGACATTCACTTATGGTTTCTCTTCAAGGTGACGAAGCTGTGTCCAGGTTCCTGCTGGTGCTTCTCAATTGAACTAACGAGCTTGTTATATCAATGAGAACAACACATCACGTGTACAGCAAGGACGGATCAGAATAGTTTCTAATGATACCAGATGCGACACGCATATCACAACGTCTCCAGTCTCGCGACAGGCCCGTCGAACCATCTTTCGAAAACAAAGATCGATACACATCATAACACCACAAGGTATCGATAGCGGAAACAAACGTACAATCTAAGTAGATAAAGGTCCAGTCACCCTCTTTCTTCCTATCTCTCTTTTACAAGGGGCCACGACCGCGGCGTGGAGTTTCAGGCCGACCGCGAGAAGTTCGAGGCCGCCGTAGGGGTGAAGTAATCCCGGATACTTGGGCAGACTCTTCGGCAGACTCTTCGCTAGACTCTTTGCTAGACTCTTCAGAAGACTCTTCAGCCGTTGTCCTCGTCCTCGATGATGAGTGGATTGTCTTGACTGCCGGTGACGTTGATTTCTTGCTTGACATCCTCCTCGGGATCACTGTTATAGTCGAGGAGGTTAAGTAGCAACTTTCGCCGATCTTTGCGAGTAGGTCTCTTCTTCTCTCTTGCACGAGTCTTCTTGCTGCGTGCCATTCGTGCGATTAAGGATGTGGACGAGAGCGTGGACGAGAGTGTAGATAAGAGCGTAGACGAGACACTTTATTGGCCTCGTGACTAGGCTTCTCGATAGACAGCATGTCAGACTCCTCCCTAGACAATGATTCGCGTAGATCGCTGTCAGATTTCTCGCACGAGGTGGCCCGCGAGATGTGGGACGAAGTGTCGTGCGAGCGGCTGTGCCTACAGTCGTCTGAGTCGCGTGCGACGGCCAAATTCTGCTCCCCGGCGATGCTGATGTTGAGGACGCATCGCTCAACTGGTATTTGCCAGGAGCCGTCGCATTACAGTGTTGATTCGCTTTTAAACAGTATTTCTTGCCTGCCAAGCCACTGCCGTCCTAAGCCTTCGTTTTATAACAGGAGTGGAAAGGGCCGAGACTAGTAGAAGATGAGGAACGCAAGATACATTGCCACGTCAGATTCGACAGATGATCTGGAAATGAAGAGAGGTAGCATGGACGGACAGTGATGAGATTCCGAGAAATACTATAACCATTCTTCAAGGTACACCCTTCCCGCTCCTCGTCGCCTTGGCCAACTCACTCTGCGCCTTATCATCGGCATACCGCTGATAAATCGGCAAATACTTGTCCGTCTCACTGGTCGTCTTCTTGACCGACTCGCGCGCATTCATAGCCTGCAACCAAGCCTTGAATCTCTCCCAGCCCTTCTCGTCATCACCGCCTTGACCGGGCTCGGGCATTCCTAGTCCGCCCTTGAAGTGGTCGAAGACCCACAGTCGAACAGCCCAGGGAGCGACTACGAAGTCGACCAAGCATGCTTCGTGGCTGAGGAAGAACGGGCCGGTGGCGTCCATCGCGCGGGCAAATTCGAGGAGGTGGTTCAGGAACTCGGAGCGGACTGTTTCCAGGCTTGTGGGGTTCGACGGTTGGTGTTGTAGGAAGCGATGGAAGGAGGGAATGATCCTTGAGGTACAGTAGTCGGTCCAGATACGTGTTTGAGCCCGAGTGTAGGGGTCTTTTGGTAGAAGGTGTGGGGTGTGGTCAGGATAGGCCTAATGGTCTCAGCATACGATGAGGAGGATGTGATACGCGCGGACGAGACTGGAGTTAGGCGCATGACAGAGGAGCAGTAATCAAGGATGAGAAGAAAAGCGTCAACTTACATCCTCAAGGAACTCGCAGATTACAGTCGATTCGTACAGAGGCTTGTTGTCGTACTGTAGCGTAGGCACAAGGCCGCGGGGATTCAATGAAAGCAGACTCTGCGGCTTGTGGTAAGGGTTGACCTGTAATGGTTAGGACCTCCCTGTGGTGTCGTTTTGTGTCTGTCTTGCCTCGATGTACTCTACCAGCTGATGTTAGCATTCGTTAAAAGCTAACAAGGTCAACGGCAACATGACTTACCGTAAGGAATGCCCTTCTCCTCCAGAACCAGCCAGGCACGCTGCACGAATGGGCAGAACCAGCCGGCATAGAGCTTCAATGGTTGCTCAGCAGTATGGGCATCCACTGTCTGTTTGGCAAGACCGGTCGCCGTAGGGTGCAGGTCCGCGTCAGGATGATCTTGCTTTGTCTTGTCGTTTGCCATTGTGTCGACAGATCTTGTAATAGTTGCTCGAGTTTGAAATGGTGTATCGTCAAAATGATCGTACATGAAGTACAGTCCCTCGAGTACCTACCTCGTACGGAATACTCCGATGACGTAGTCTTGAAGCAAAAGGGTACATGTAATCACAGTCCATGACCATCTGCAGTGTTTTGATATCAAAAGAGCATGCAACAACTAGGATTATGGTTTCTATGTCACCAACGAATGGTATATATCTATGCCCGGCCAAAAGTTCAATCCCTCCCAACGCCATCGCTATGATTACTGTGAGCCACGAGACTGCTGCTCAACGACAAATTACAAATCCACCAGCCATTACATTACAGTGCAGGTCCGACGATAAAAGTTCTCACCATACTTGTCGATACCAGCAGCCCTCTCGTTAGCCTTTTGCCTGGCCTTGACCTCGTTGGGGAAATATCGCGTGAGATATGCCGCCGTCTCAGCATCCAGACAAGACGAGTCGGCGTGCATGATGGTGGGTTGTCTGCACATTGGACATCTGTCTTTGCCCTCCCGCTGCAGCTTGATAACGCATCGAATGCAAAAGACACTCTTGCAGCATCCGAGTCTGATGGGCCTCCAAGCCAATTCGCAGCAGATTGGGCAGATATAGTCGTCCATCTGCGGCACAAGCGAGACAACCTTTGTTGACAGCTCGGCGCACATGTCCTTCGCTATCGACCGTGCAAAGGCACCACTCGGATTTACCGAGAGATATGCGCTTTGAGCACCGAGTGCGGTTCGCTTGTCAAACTTTTTCAGGATTTTCCGAACAGCGACGGCATTCAGCTCCTGAAAGTGCATAACGCGCAAGATATCGATGTTGATCTTGATAAAATTGTCGAAGGCGAATCTACTGCGAGGGCTCTTGAAGTTCGAAACAAGGCCTTGCTTGACCAGGAGGTCGGAGAAATGCTGTAGTTGCTTTTTGGCGGTAAGGTAGATGCGGTCTCCATGGTCCTGCTCATGGCTGCTGAAGAAGACTGTCGAATCCAGGTACATTTCGAACAGCTGTCGCCATACGTCAACGTCTTCCTGAGGGCGAAACCTGCGGTGCTTCTTGTCTGGCAGGGGCTCTGTCAGGCTCTGGATGTCTTTTCCGAGATGTACAATCGCACTGTCTAAACGGCTTGCTTCAGCTTTCTCCAGTTCTTCCTGCTCGGCAAGCTTGGGGTCCAGAGCGTCAAAGAAGGCCGAGACTGATGATATTGGTATCTGTTTCCAGTCCACATCGGAGTCAGCGTCTTCCTCGGTGACAGTGTCTTCCACCGAGGTCTGATATTGTCGCAAGCTGTCGGCAGTCGAGTCAGTCGTCTGAGATGATCTCCTATGCCTAAGCAGATAGGCTTTGGTCGCTTCTGTCAGTCCAGCATCGAGGAAGTCGCCGGTATTCCGATTGACCGCGACCCATAATTCTGGTACGAAACGTGCTTCGTAAAATTCGGCACGACAAGGCGAGGTTGCTTTGTGTACTTCAAAAGAGCTTGCCAAATGCTGTAATGTATCTGCGTCGAGTCCAAGCGATTGCAGCTCTTGTGTTATTCGTTTGATGCATTTTTTCAGCTCCCTATACGAGACTGCTGCCGAGACCCATTGTGCTGGAAAGTCTTCACTTGCCAATTGCTGGCTGTACTGCTGGCCGTATTTCATCGTGGAGTGTTTCTTTCACGGGTATTCATATATGCGATAATTCATGTTCAGTGTTGTTTCGAACAGAAACGTAAAGATGGGATTCTGACAATGTGGTTGTGTAAATAATAGCGAGCAGGGGCGAATGCTGCAGGTACTGTACCAGTATTTAAACCGTTGCAACGTGAGAGCTAGTCTTGTATGGGAAAACAACTTGGTCACATGTCGAACCTTGACTACGCGTCGACTGCTTATGATTCGTCAAACTTTCTTTTGTCCTGTTTGAGGTACGGTACGGTGCGAAAAGACTGTACAAATCCATAGACACAATTTTCACAGATCGAGACTCTCGAAACGGGCCTACCTTGTGGATTGTGGTTGTGCTTCTGCATGATCTATTTTTACGGCGGGCCGAAACCGGACCCACCTCCGCGATTTTTATCACGCTAGTCTGCACGTCATTGTTGATTACAAGGTCAGAATATTGCGGCCACTGTATATATCGACAATCATATCATAACGAGGTTGGGTGAGGATGGGTGCCGGTCAGTCAAGTCAGAACGATGCTGGAGCGGCCGCACCAACAGACGTCAAGACCAGTTACTACGAACTACTCGGAATAGATCGACAGGCGACTGAAGATGAAATCAAAAAGGCCTACCGGAAGAAAGCTCTGGTACTGCACCCCGATCGCAACTATGGAAACGTAGAGGCTGCGACAAAGCTCTTCGCCGAAGTACAATCTGCCTATGAAGTTCTCTCAGATCCTCAAGAACGAGCATGGTACGATTCGCACGAAACTGCGATTCTTCGAGGAGATGACCCCACCAACGAAGATGCGCATTACGAGGCCAATGTCAAGCTCACCTCGGCCGACGATATTGCTCGTATGATCCGCAAGTTCAACAGTAATGTCAGCTTTACGGATGCGCCAAGCGGCTTCTTCGGCTACCTGAGGGAAATATTCGAGCAATTGGCCAAGGAAGAGCAGGCCGCTGCATACATCCAGGACACGGATATGCTCGATTATCCCTCATTTGGCCATAAAGACGATGACTATGACGACGTAGTCAAGCCATTCTACGGTGTTTGGCAGGGATTCGCGACAAAGAAGTCTTTCTCCTGGAAAGATCAGTACAGATTATCAGAGGCACCGGACCGGCGTTACAGGCGAGCCATGGAGAAGGAGAACCAAAGGCTACGAGACGAAGGCATACGGGAATTTAACGATGCTGTCAGATCGCTGGTCCAATTTGTACGGAAGCGAGATCCGAGATATATCCCGAGCCAGCAGTCAGAAGCGGAGAGACAGAAGATCTTGAGGGATGCAACCACAGCGCAAGCAGCACGAGCTAGAGCAGCGAATGCAGCAAACCTGAGTCAGGAGATACCCGAATGGGCCCGGGTTGCCGAAAAGGATGAATTTGAGGGAGACATGGAAGAGTCCGAGAGTGAAGAGGAGGTCTTCGAGTGCGTGGCATGCCACAAGATGTTCAAGAGTGAGAAACAATATGATGCTCATGAAAAGTCGAATAAGCACAAAAAGGCGGTTCAGGCTTTGCGGAAGAGAATGGAGAAGGAAAACAAGCATCTTGTATTGGAAGAAGATGATGGCGAGGAGGACGAAGAAGAAGATGAGGGCCCAGTAGACCCAACAGCTGATGCAGGCACCCATCATGACATTATTGACGAAGACCTGGGAGAGCAGCAGCTGGATCATCTCTCATTGGAGGACAAGGCACCAGAAACGAAGGACCGGCCGATGGACGGAGAAGACGGAAACAGCGAAGCTCAAGCCGGGAGTGAGGAAGAAGAAGAGGAAGAAGACCAACAATCAATACCTACCTCGAATCCCGCTGAATCAGATGAAGGAGGGAATTCCGAGGACTCGGACCAAGACTCAGATTACGCCCCAGCCTCAGCCATCAAAGACCGCCTAGCCTCATCCACAGAGTCGGCCTCCGGGACCCCCGACAACGACAAGGACACCGATCCCTCCTTCGCACCAGCAGAGTCAACAATCGTAGAGTCAGCACCAACAGACTCAACACCTAAACTGGGCAAAGCAGCGCAAAAGCGCCTGAAAAAGGCCGCCGCCGCCGCGAGCACCAGCAGCGATCAAGACAACGCGTTCAGCTGCGCAACGTGCAAGGCGACGTTCCCGTCCAAGACGAGGATGCATCAGCACATCAAGGACTTCGGTCATGCTGCGTTGAAGCCTGTGAGCGGCGGCGGCGGAGGAGGAGGTGGAGGAGGGAAGAAGAAAGGGAAACGGTGATAAAAGGGGGGTCTGAAAATCGTCGGAAAGGAACAAGCTGAAAAGGCATCATCTGCGTTTGATCATGATGTATACTTGGCTTTGTGTGTAACAGCATAGCGCGGGGCATTGGATTATACCACTAACGTTCTCCGTGTTGAGATCTCACTGTTCTGACAACATCTTTGTGGCGAACAAAAGCTGGGTTAACAACTCTGGACATACTACGACGACTTCGTGTCGGCGAGGTAGGCAAGACTTGCAGATAAACACTCTGCTAGGACCCACAGCACAACCAATTTGGGGGCCCAATCATGGGAAGAGAATCTAGATTTTCATGCTCTCTGTGCTATGCTACATGCTCTCTGTGCTATGCTAAAAGTGGTATCATACCTTTTGACAAAATTCCTCAAAAACAACAATCAATCCCACCGAACTGGTCTAAAACCGCCATCGCCGCCACTCAACTCTGCCATCTGAACTTCTCACTCCGCAACAGGTTAGTGAGGCCAATTGGCAAGAGCTCCTTATCGCCAATACTGAGTCCGCCAAACCGCTGAATGACCTCTGGACCGTACAGCATCATGAGCCACTTGTGGTAGCCCTTCTTCGACCAGTTCCTGCCGACCAGGTCCTTGACCTTGGCGAGGGCCTCGACGACGTCCCTGGTGAGCTCGACATCGACGGCCTGGGGCTCCCTCATCAATTCCAGGAATGCAGTGCGCATTTCACCCGACGTCTCGTCCCGGAAGGCCGTGTACTCGTCGAAGCTGAAGAACTCCATCTCGTCCTGTGGTCGGTAGTGGCTTTCGACTGACCACTTGTAGTCCATGGCTTCGTAGGCGATCTTGGCTTGAGTGTACGCTTTCTCTTCCTGCTCGAAAGCGCGACGGAGCTTTACCATTGGGTCGTCGAGAGACCCTTCACGGACGCTGATGAGCGGGATGAATGGATTGCGGAGATCTAGGCCGCCGAGCTCGATTGGTAGACAGAGGAAGCCGTCAGGGATATCGGTGACGCCGAAGCGGGTTGAGATCATCTCCTTGAGGTGCGCGGTTACGCTTCCTGAGGGGAAGAGACTGGCTTGGATGTGCTCGAACGTCGCAATGACTTCGTTCATGTGCGCCTTGCCGAAACAGTTCGCAGCTTTGCCGAAGTTGTTCTTGAAGAAGCGCGAGACGTACGAGTTCCAAGCTTGGATCCAAGCAAAGACGCTGCGGCAGGCCGAGAGCTGCAGGTGTAGCTCCTTGATGTGAGCGTCGACATCTTCTGTCCGAATGGCCCAGCCACGCTTTTCGGCGTCAAGGCGGAGGAATCCCCACTTGATTATCCCGTTGGGCAAGAGGACATTCTTCTCCACGACGCCTTCATCGGAGTGCGACAGTTGCAAAGAACCCGTCTTTTCCATGTTTAGGTCGAGACCGGTGACGGCAGAGAAGTCCTGGATCACCGTCCAGGCATCTACGCAAGAGTCCGTGGAACCCCAGAACCAGATATCATCGTGAAGACGAAGAATGTTGTCACCAGCGGTGTACTTGTTGACGGCGTAGTCGAGACAGAAAAGGACCATCTCACCGAGAGCGTCACTCAAGGAATGGCTCATCGGTACTCCGCGGCACCGCACCTGAGGAACAGCGTCTGGACCATCTTGAGAGAAGACCATAGGAGTTCTCAGGAACGCCTCGATGAAAGTTACCATGTCGTCCTTGACCCCAAAGAACCTCAACACCGCGATGATGGTCGCATGTGGCAGACCTGGGCCGAACCACTTGAAGTCGGACTGCAAGACAGTGAAGGTTTTGTGAGCGGCAAGACTGTATAGCATGTCTGTCGTTAGGTAGTGGAGCAGTCCATGCTTGGCATCCATCGGGTTCCTCTTACTCTCATCATTGCTCTCCTCGTTGTAGTCACGAGCACCTTCCGACAGATCGTCTTGCATCTGGAGCAAAAAGTAGTTGGCATCGTATTCGGATTCACGAATGGTTTTGACCGAAGGCTCATTGTACATAGTCGTGAGTTCGGTCTTTGTATAGCCAAGGCGAGACCGGGTGTGCTCATTCTGGAGGAAGAATGTTCGTCGTTTTCGATCATCAGTTGTCATGGCGCCTTTGCTTGTATTCCAAGTCGATGCTCGAAATATTGTCAAAACTTCTTTGAGTTCGACACTAAAGCAAGACCCGACGTACTGGAGGAGTAAAGCCTGGTGAATCTCCTCGTCCATATAGAAACGATACTTGCCGTTGATCTGTCGGCGTTGGGTGACTGAGATCGGGGCTGGTTCCCAAGTCCAGTGTTCCAATGCGTTGAGATCCATGTTCAAAACATCAACCATCTCGTCGAGGACAGCAGGGCGGTCTTTCAGGTCGACAAGAGCCTCACGCTTCTTGCCAGCGAACAAATCACTGTTTAAGCAGGCCGTGATTGTTTCTTCGAGGGACGTCGTATTGAGGGGCGTGATCTTGAAATTACGCATGATTCTTCTGATCCCTTTAAGCCCCTTCAGAGGAGACACATCGTCGTCCTCGATCTTCGCTCTTGAAGTTCCCAGAGTCTTGCTGCGTACGTCTTCCTCGTCGTCTTCGTCGTCGTCGAACAACTCCTTGAGGTATGAAAGGAGGTTTTTCTGGTCCACTTTGCGTTCAGTGAATACAAGGTCTTCCCAAATGGCCCGCTGTTGGTGCATCTCGTTTCGACCGACAGGCTCAAAATCCATGGACACATCGTCGAGCTGGTCTTTGTTGAGTACTTTGTTGGCTTCGTTCGGATTCGCAATCCACTCGGTGACTAGCTTGCCAAAAAGGGAGGCGTACTCATAGCGGGAGCTTTGAACGTCCAAGGCTGCCTCGAGGTTCTGCTGCCATTGAAGAAGGGATTTGGCTGGAACAGAAGCGTCGTGGTGCTTCTGCTTCAGGAAAAGATCGAGGTTGTGGGCGGAGATACCGGCTGTCTTGTCAAGGCCCCACTTCTTGATGCCTTTAAGGAGGATACGAGAGTACTCGAGGTTGTCTGAAGTCTTTGCACTGAGCAGATCGGATTTGTGTTGCTCGTACTTGCGTTGTTGCTTCTCCAATCGACCAAGCTTGCGCTCTGTGACGTACTGAAGGACTCCTGAAGCCATGTGCTCACGGAGAGCTGTCGGAAAATAGAGACGTTGATGGGTAATGTGGAAGTGAGAGTGTGGTAGAGTCAATAGTAGAAGTGGACAACGAAGAAGGTAGTTGATGAAAGGTCGAATCCACCACAAGAGGTTCGAGATGAGTGATGAAGAAAGTGATGATTACCTTACAAGAAGTACCTGCCCTATATATTCATACCTGCCTCGTAATGTCCTGAGTCAATGCAGAAGGTGGAGCCTCGCAGGATGACGGACATCCAACACCGCAGCCAGAAGTTGCCGCCGACTGAGGCAGCAGTGCTTGGCGGTTATCGAGTACGAAGCCTTGCCTGGAGTAGCGTGATGCCGAGCTTTCGGACTTGTCGACCGCAGAAGCATACTTGCGGTCAATGCTACGATGGGGGTTGCGGTGGTTGTATCGACTTTCATAATGGGGTCAAAGTATTTGCTCACGCTGGAATGTCGTTGCATGTGGTTGTTTACGGCGAACCGATCCGGATTGAGGTGAGCAGAAGTGTGGAGAAAACTTTCTTGGGGTCGTGCCCGGCGCTTGCCTTCTGCGCTTGCACTTTCACATGTCAGGGACGGTCAAGGACTGTGACTTCCATACTACCACTACCTTCTACATGCGATGTCAACCTCCGTCTTGTGTAGACAACAACCTTACATTGACAGTCCTATTGTCCGTTTTACTCGGCTCCTAGAACAAAGATGCTATACTGGAAGACCTGTCGTTCTACAAACGGTGCCTCGTTCCGAACTTTAAATAATGCACAGATTCCTCGGATGACGCACTTCCCGACCAGCTCCTGTCTTACGTTACGTGCGAGTGCTGGCAGTCATATTACTGTACGCAACGTACATTAGGATACTCGATCTCTTTGCGTAAAAGGAATTGACAAGTATTGCATGCCAGACAAACACCAGCATTTCCATTAATCCTGCAACCTCACAATCACCCACTATGTCGTCTAAATTGATCCCCTCCAACCCGGAGAAGGTCACAGTCATCCGCAAGGTACCACGACACCTCTCACGTCCATAATGATTTGTCTGACCTCGTACGCAAGGTGTGCCCTGAAATCATCACCACCTCGACACCTTTCATGCGCTTCGGTAGGTTCCAGATCGGAGGTAGAGGAACGATTGGTAAGTCCAGCACTCAATTGCTCACATGAAACCCTACCAAGTACCAACACACACGCAGTCCGCATGCAAAATGGCTCCCTCGCAGTCTTCTCCCCCACCGCTCTGACGCCCTCCGTCAAGTCCGAGATCTCCTCCTTCGGCACGGTCAAATACCTCATCGCATCCGACGTCGAGCACCACATCTTCCTCGACGACTGGCACAAAGCGTACCCAGGCACCAAGATCATCGCACCAGAGGACTTGGGCCCGAAGCGAGAGAAGTCAGGTTCGCCGCTACCATGGGCGGTGTTGTTCAAGAAGAACACGCCAGCGACAGTGGACGCCGACTTCGACCGCGAGTTCGACTACGAGTACGTGCACGCGCACCAGAACAAAGAGCTGGTCTTCAACCACAAGCCGAGCAAGACGCTCATCGAGGCCGACCTGATGTTCAACTTGCCCGCCAACGAGCAGATGTCAAAGACCGACATCTCCCCTACCGCGGGTATCTTGACGCAGTTGTTCGTCGGCATGATGAGCACGAAGGGCACGGCTACATGGCAGAAGAGGTTCTTGTGGTACGGTGCTTCTGCGGCCGATCGCACCTCGTTCAACAGGAGTGTGGAGAAGATCGATAGTTGGGACTTCAACCGCATCATCCCCTGCCACGGTGATGTGATTGAGAACGATGGCAAGGCTGTCTTCAAAAAGGTGTTTGAGTGGCACTTGGCTGCGGCAAAGAAGAGCAACTAGGTAGCCGATCAGTGTGCGCCTTAGGAAGTACGGTGTGGCTAAGCGTGGTGTTGGTGGAATGTGTTTGTCAAGGGATGCTGGATATCAAAGAGGTTTCGGGTAGGAGTGCTTGGACATTTCTGGCATGTGATTCAGTTGTATTGCAGCATTGAGGCTCGTGTCGATGCATGCTCAGATGTTACTTCTGATGGAATATATTGTGTTGCATTGCGTTGCATTGCATCGCACCGTGATCTGCTATCTGGGTATTTGTCACACCATCCCTCACGCCTCAACCTGACCGCGCTGCTCATCCTCCTTCTCCATCTCCTTCAAGAAGCCCTCCCACGTCTCAATAGTGCCCTTGAAGAAATCAATATTAGCATCCGCCAACGCACCCAGCGTATCCTTGAATTCAATCGCCTTGATCCGTTCGAAATCCGCAGTCTCCTTGACGACCTCCTCATCAAAGGCCTCGCTGGTCTTCTTGGCGCCCTCGACTTCGTCCTGCAGACGCCTGATCTGGACCTCGAGTTTGCGCACGCGCTCGCGACGAGCAGCCTCGTGGTCGACACCGCGGACGTCCTCGATTTTCGCGCGGATGAAGCCGGACGCGCCCATGTTGGCGTGGCTGGCGAGGTTGTCGCGCTCCGTCACCGCTTTGTTCTGGTACTCGGACAGGCCTTCGAAGTCGAGTTGTTTCTGCTCGCGCGTTTTGAGGAGCGCTTTTACCGACAGGCAGAAGGCTTCCATGTCCTTGAGACTGCCGAGGTAGTTCTGATCGGTGTGTTCGCGTAGTCCTTTCCAGCCATTGCTCATGGTGTTGAGGCTCGAGGAGAAGGACGTCATCTCGTTGCCTACGCCTGGCTCGAGCTCGGCGAGTTTCTGAAATTGTGTTGCGATGTCGGCGTAGTCTTGTTCGAGGTCCGATTCGCGACGGGCGACTCGGGCGACCGTCTTGGATACGGTAGCCAGGTCTTCGTCGAGCTTGTCCGAGTGTTCGCGGACTTCGGTGAAGCGGCGGTCGGTCTTGTGTGGTCTGGTAAAGGCGTTGAGGATGCTGTCGGTCCAGTTCTCGACGAAGCCGGTTGGAGCCGGTTCACCGGCAGACATTCCGCGTGTAGGTCTGCTTTTCATGGTTGCGTTCCAGTCATTGCTCTCCAGGAAAAGGACGAAAAGTACCGCGCGACGGAGAACTGGATGTAATGATAGACGCTTGCAGAATCGCTCGAGGGAATGGGCACGTTTAGCGGTAAAGTCTTGTCCGAACCTGTCTCCCCGAACGTATTCCATTTTGTGCTTGTCAGGTAAAGGCGGAACTGCGCATTGTGGGTATTCGCGGCAAAGAGTCTTGTAAAGAAAGACGAAATCGGTAAATCGACGGCGGGTGGTGATGTGTGAGGACTGAAAGGATTTGAAATCGGTCTGGAATTATTGTTAGTGAGGGCTGCGGAAAAGGTTGAGTAGTCGACACCTACATCGGTCGTGACGAGATATGAGATGAACTGGTTCTGTGTGCCCTCGTTCTCTTTGCGTGGTTCACCGACAGTGACGTCTAGGCGACCATGGATGCCGATACCAGCAAGGTCTCTCGCGTCGGCGTTTTCTCCAGCTTGTTGCCAGTCTTCGCCGTGGTTTTCATTGTCGGAGTCCATGGCGCCGGCGGGACTAACAGCGCGCGAGAAGTCGAAGTCGTCGTCGTCGTCGTCGTCGTCGTCGTCGTCGTCGTCAAGATCGTCCCACTCTTCGTGCGAACTAGAAGTGTCTTCCTGCTCCTGGGGCGTATCCTTGCAGCGCTCAGAGCTGTCTTTGTGCAGTCCAGCAGTATGTCCGTGCTGTTTAGAGCTGTCTCGGTACTGTTCAGGTGTGTTCTCGTGCTGTTCAAAAGTATCCCCGTGCAATTGAGAAGAGTGTTTTGCCGGTCGAGGCGAGAGTTCGTGTGGTGGTGTAACGTCGCAATCGTCAATGAGCTCAAATGAGGACTTGGAGAACGCGCGAGGTCGTGAAGTGCGGAGGGTTCCGGGTGGGCAGGAGAGGGCAGGATTGGGGACGCTGTGGCTAGCAGCGGTGTATGATGGTAGATCTGACTCTGTCGTACCTTGTGGTGGTAGATAACCTCCAGCAGTCATCCAACGAGGAACTGCTTCTTCTTCCTCTTCGCGGTCGGCAGAGCCAGAGATGCTGTGATCGTCGGCTGGACTTGGCCCAAATCCGCTTTCGTCATCGGAATCGGCAGCCCAAGCTTCCGCCGTCGCAAGCATGTGGGCCTCTGATTCGTCGTCTGGTTTGGTAAGCATTGTCAAGGTTGATGGGATAATTGTACCGTGACTGAAGGGATTGAGGTTGTCGATAATTTGGATGAAAAGAAAACAAATTAACAGTCGCACGCGACGTGGCAATTACGTGTGTCTCATGAGAATACATCTTCACTCGGTCATCACGGGAGGTAATAACAGCTCATTCACTTGAGTGAAGGGAAGGGTATCGACTGCATTCATTGGAACTGCACTGAAAAGAAGTAACACCATTAGAGCAAAGACCTGCTTTTGGAAAGAAGACCTTGAACGCCATGCTAGTCACAAGATGTGGACGCACCCAAGCCGCCGCAAAGAAAGCAGCACCCATTTTATCAAATCGTGATCCAGCCCGCTTCGATAGCGCGCAGATACTCGTCCTCAGAGACAATAACCCAGTCACCTTCATCCTTGCCGTACAACCCAGTACTTCCATAGGGGCCCTTGGATGAACTCGCGCTTGCGTACGGCCACTGCCCGTTGGACGAGATCTGAGCCCAGGAAAAGTTGCCATGGACGACACAGTCTCGAGGGACGAAGATGCAGTCTGCAAAGAACAGCTCGATATCGAGCTCACGACGCTTTCGTCGTTGAACTTCGATCAGCTTGCGCGCTCCGTCGAGCACCCGTCGCAAACTCTCCAGTCTGGACTTGCTCGTCGAACCCGCGTCGCAGAGTGTAAGGGCGCGTACCTGGCATTCGCCGTTCCATCTTACCTGCTCACTGCTGAAGAGGTGTGAGCACATGGAAGGCATGCTAATCGAAAGATCCTTCAGCTTTGGACAGTTGACCAGTGTGTCGCAGATGTGCTCATCCTTGTCGACGCTGCCGGGGTCAGGGTGAAAGAAGCCGTCGTTCGATCGTGGTGAGTGCTCCAGCACTCGAAGGGTCTGCTGTGCACCTTTGACAATGTCCATGACACCTCGGATGGTTATGGTGGACATGCAAGTGACATGAAACTCTTCCAGGTTGTGCGCGGTTTTTGCGATAGTCGCCAGATCTTGGTCGTCGACAGGCATGAAGGTGGTGTTACCGAACAGCTTCAGCCTCTTGAGATGGCCAAAATCGACTTTTGCGTCCAGAATGGAGTGTCGATCGACAGCAATGTTGGAGACGTTCATGATGTGGTCTGGAAGACATTGCGCTTGGAGTTCCAAAGACTGCAATGGAAGGTCGCCCTCGTGAGCAATACCCAGCAGGTTCCTCCAGTCTTCGGCACTTCCATGTCGAAGCATGGTCCATGGTACGCTGATAGCTTCGAGATATCGACAGCTCCTCAGCACCTTCGCAATGAGTCCCTCTGCCTCTCGGGTAAAGTAGCCGCTGAACCAAAGCCGCCGTACTCTCGCGGCCACTGAAGGGTATCGAAGGAAGAGGTCGCCGGTCTGGCGTAGCTCCAGGTAAGGATCGCGGTAGACTGCACATCCAGATAGATCATCGATGAGTTCGTAGAAACTGTACTTGTCGCGCTGGAGCGTGAGTTCGGCCCATCGTTCCGAGCCTCGCCACCGCTGGAGGTAAATGTCGCGAAGGGCGTGCTGCAGAGCCCAGGAGTGCCAGGACCTACAGACTGCGCGAATAGATGACACCGAATCCCATTTCAGAGCGTCGGCGCTTACGACACCTCGTACGTGGCGAGAAAATCTGTGCTTTTGGAGCTGATCGGTTGCCTGACTTAGACCATAGGTCCAAGCCACGCCCTCTTTAGTATTGGCGTCGGCTACTTCCTGGAAGATCTGGCTGAGGATTTCGTTTGGAAGGTTGTTGATGTTCATTCCAAGCGTGGTAATAGAGCGATGATGGTGGTTGGTCAAGCAAGGGGTTTATGAACAGCGCAAAGTTAGGAAAGACGATGTCAATCGATAATCAATAATGAGGATAAGTGTAAATAGATGTAGGTTGTTAGGGAAGAAAGCAAAGCTTATGAAAAGAAAAAGAAAGCGAGCACAAAGACGACTTATTTTGTACAAAGGGCGACAAACGGGCAAAGAATTCTGCATTCGGCTGTGTCAGGCGGGACACCGAAGGATGACTCAGGGGTCCAGTGTCTCCTGGAGTACTTCCCGCAATAGCCGTATGAGCTCGAAGCATGTTATACACATCTTGCGGACGCTCGAAAGACGATTAGCTAACAGATGAACGTGACTGGATGTCTGAACAAGAGTCGGAGTTGGATACGAAGTGGAAATATCGTCTAAAAGAACCGGTGGAGACCCACGCGTGTCGCATCGCTGCCAATTTGCGGGGTAATGTTACTAATGACAAAAACTATGGGGTAAGAACAACCTGCATCCGGAAGTGGAAGCAGACGAACCACATCTCGTGATGCCAAACCGTGCGTTTTCCTGACACATAGCAAGTGCTCGTGACTTGGCGCCTGAAAGAAGACTCATCAGTTGTGTGATTTGATACAACCATGTGGCTGCTGTGACCCGCGGTTACCCACGGCACATCGCTCGGGGCCAACGGTGCTCCTTTGAAGTTACGGACATCGGCACTGGTGCGGTCACATCCATTGCTCCTATATCATGAGAAGTGAAAGCTTCGATTACGGGAGCACACGTGCCCATGCTCAAGAATTGTTAACAGTCTTCCGAGTCCGTCTGCCCAGTCTACGCCGCGCTCGATGCCGAATAACCTATCCAATGATCCCTGACAATCACTCTCCATCGTCTACAGACTTGTATGGTCAGGTATAACAATCACCCTCATGCATCACCGCTCTCTACCGTCTCAAGTGGAGGCTCGTCCTTCTTGATTGTTGACGCCGTCGCTTCCAAGCTGGTCCTATTGTCCCGCTTCGCTTTCTTGTCCTTTGCCCTGGCTGCAAGATCCGCATTGGTGACACCACCCAGTACGGGGGATTTGGATGCCGCCTTTGCCTTTTCCGCCGTGTCTGTGGAGGAAAAGTCTTTCCACTTCCTCCAGCCATCAAAGTCGATGAGCGCTTGCATACATCCCCATTCCTTGACCTTCCGCTCGAGCCAGACGAAACTGACAGGCTGCATCGAATTAGTACATATCACCAAGTTGGAAACGCCGATGACTTACCTTGGTCAAGAAGTCGTTACAGCCAGCAGCCAAAGCTTCGTGTCGATCGCTCTGCAGCGAACTGGCTGTAAGGGCGACGATAATGACTGGTGACTTGAACAACCCATCTTCCATGTTAAGTTTGTCCTGGCTCTTGTCCGCCGATCTTTGTTCACTAAGGCCATTCAGCTCCCCATTGCCATTGATCTTCATATCCATACTCTCCATCTCGGTCTTCTGTTGCACAGGGGTCGAGGCAGCGCTGCTGCTGAACACACCAATACCGTTGACACGTTCCAGTCGTCGTATTTCTTTTGTTGCATCAAGACCACTCATGATTGGTAGCTGGATATCCATCAAAACCAAGTGAAATCCGCCAGTCTTCCATTTGTTGACCGCAATTTGACCGTTCATTGCTGTACTCCAACGAACTTTGAGACGCTTCATGAACGCTTCCAGAAGCTTCAAGTTAATGATGTTGTCCTCTACAATGAGTACGTTGATGGGTGGCACGGAGCCGTCTAGTAGTGAAGCCCATGCGTTACTCTTACCGGCACCTATCGTCGGCGTACCGTTGGTTGGTGTAATTTTCCTACCACCTTTCTTTATCCGTTGTGTGCGAGGAGCGAGATGGTCGCGCATTCCGGGTGTTGGTGGCGTGGCCGCCGTCGGAGGCGCCTCCGGTGCTGGAGGGGTGGGTAGTGGTGGAGGCTGGGGAATACCATTCGGTCGCTCTGACGTTGTCGAGTCTGACCTGTGCCTGGCTGTTGCTCTGTGGGGAATGTGGTGTGTGGATGTATTCAAGCCTTGGTGATTTACTGCAACGGCTCCAGCAGCAGGCGCATGAGCCATAATCGTGGGCGAGCTTGTGTGCTGGCGATAATTCTTGGGCCGGTGTCTCCGTGCTGCCGCTCCAGGTGAAGGCAAGGGGGGAACTTGACCAGTTTGAAGCACTGATATCGACCTTGTATGTTCCGGTAGGTGCAATCCTTGCGGAGCGTTTGGTCGAAGGACGTCGCTTGATGGTTGAGATGCTGCGGTCTGTATTATGGCTGGCATTTGGGGGAAGTAATCTGTACCGGTCTCTTGCGGTCTGTACTGGTCCAGCTCTTGGTAATCCGCTTGATGATTGTAGGCGCGAGGAGATGGTCGAGGAGTTTTCTTGACCGGAGGCTCGATCAAGAGAGCTTCGTCGACTTTTTGACCTCCAGGGTAATAAGAATTGATAATTTTGCAGACATCCTCCTCCGGGCTGAGCATGCGATCCTGTGGTCGTTGGCCCTCTTGTCTTCCTACTATGCGGAGTGTGATGTCGGGCGAGTCGAACTTTCTGCCTAGTGAATTGCCATATTTCATCAAGATCTTGTCCCGTACATCATCTACTAGGTCATCTTCGCGGACGGCAATCATGGTCGCCGAAGCGCCGGCTCTTTTGACCCAAATCCTTCTTTGCACCATGGTTGTCATTTTTGTGTGCTCTTGTGCCGATCGCGGGTAGCTGCAGAGGTGATCCTCGGCGGTTTCGCCAGCAAAGAAGCTGTCTTCTCGCGTTCGAGTCTCAAGTACTGGTAAATTGTTGTCGTATATTATGATCGATTGGGGGCGTGATAATGGATCGCTAATGTCGAGAGGTGTTGGTGTCGGTAGAAGAGGAATGGAAGAGGAATGGGATGAATTTGTTCGTGTGTAGGGCGCGTCTTGATCAAGAAGATCATCAGGAGGCTCAAGAGGGCTGTGAAACTATCAGTCATCGCATTCAGGGCAGTTTCGGCCAACTCTTGTCGACTAAATAAGATTGGTCGCTTGTCGTACAGCTTCGCGCGCATGCAACACCGAGAAGTAGTAAGAGGAAAACTCACGTTACGACAGCAGTTTCATTCACAGCATCCAGATACTGTAGACTACTACCATCTTCTGATGTAGGGGTGGCTTGTTGTAATACAAGGATCGGTTTATCTTCAGGACTGTCGTGGATTGACCGTGAAGCTGGGCGGGAGTCGTCGGTTGAGCTTTGACGGGATTGTTGATCGGTGATCTGGTTTGCAGGCGTTTCCACGCTCTCTTCCTGAGCGAATCCTGCGAGTTGGAGAGACGGCTTTTTACTGATGCCTTGTCGTGGGGTGGAGGATGGAGGAGATGGAGGCTTTGTCTGGGATGGATCTGCGCTCTCTGCAACGGTCTCGGTGGATGCCGCTTCAGGTTGTTTCTGACTGTGGTGGCTTCTTGTTCGCGTCAACATGCGCCGAATACTGGATTTGATATTCATAGCAGAACGCTGATACGATCATTGGAGAGGTGGCTCGACTGTGGTCGGAGTCAAAGAATGTTAAAAGGGTTGTTGTGCAATTATAATCGCAATGCCTGCAATTGCAGTTGGTAGACACTAAAAGAACGGCCAACAGCTCGTGCAATAATTACCGTAAGGGTACAGAACAATGCAGATATTATTCCGTTTGACCACACGCCGTGCTCATCGTACATTATCAAGCAATCTGCATGCGACAAGTGTCAGTAATACAATGCCGGCTGATGACTTTGAAACAAGCAGATCAATTGTTTGGTTATCGATTCAGTTGTACGAGCCGTGTTCACGAGATTCTGGTCACGGTCACCTTACCCAAAGTACTGAGATTCTATACCTGAACACTCTGTGTGTATCGAATGAAGCCTGCTGTAGTACAAATCCAGTACGAAGACCTTCCTGCACCCTTGCACTTGATACTACAAGTAGGTAGTTCGTTATATCGGAACCTGCTGTAGCATAACACATGTGTCCAACAGTCGGGAAACACGGCTTGTAGCATTTCAAACTTCTTGATATGGAGAGTGATCGATCTGCCATAACTTCTCCGATCTGCCCAGACTCGAATCGAGCTTCTCCGCAGTTGGCGACTGGAGCAATCAATGCTCGAATCAGGGCAGACTCAGGGCTAACTCTCGCGGCGCTGTATAAAGTCAATATTACATCTGGAAAAATGTATAAAAGTTATCGAGTCGTGCCGCGTTGTCGGATACTGCTCATCCAATTCCAATAGATATAGGGGTTGGTGCTGCGGCGCCCGTACGGGAACTCGGGACATCGACAGAACCCCCTGCGTCGACTCCTTGCAAGGGTGGCCCTACTTCGTATGACCATCACATATATCAAAAAGAAATCTACCATGTTACATGCCTGCGCGGCCCGGCCTTGGTACTGTACCATAATGATTGTTCGATTTTACACGAGGGAAGCTTTTGAGAGGGCCGTACAGGTAATCCATCGTGCTACTCACCTCAACTGAAGGCGGCTGTGGGTAGGTCACACTAGAGCTAATCACCTCGATTAAACGATACGGTGATCGTATCAAATATTTCGAGGTATAATCTCACATATGGATCTGGTTTTCTGAAAGTGTATCGTTATTAACAATGCTATTTTGAAACAATTACTCGCTGAAAAGAATATGCACTCCGGCTGCCTCAACCTCCATTTCCTGCCTATCGGATGCAACCTGGTATCATAACTGTCGTCAAGCGGACCCTTCTTCATACCTCGTCATGAAGGGATCCATGTCTGTACTGGAATAGCGAGAGTGCTGTATGCCCGTTTCCAATCACGTGCTTCAGTTTGAGTCGAAGTCGCCGTTGGCGGAGTCTTGACCTGGGTTGGCCTCCTCGTATCTGAGGAACTTGAGAAGACCGTAATATCCGGATGCGAGCAACGCCCCGAGGATGGGACCGATCGACGTATCGTTAGCCTTTGTTCGCTTGCAATGGACAGGACATGGTAGACTTACCCAGTAGATCCAGTGGTATTCTTGGAAGGATCGGGCAGCGACACAAGGACCGAAGCTTCGGGCTGGGTTGAGGGATGCTCCGGTGTAGTAAACACCTGTGAAGATGTCAGTACTCTGGCTGCAGAATGTTCCTTGAGTCCTGTTACGTACCAGCAATTTCCGCAACGAACAAAGACATTCCAATACCGATTGGAGCCAGGTAGGTGTCCTTGCTCTTCTCGGCTGCGAGCATCAAGACAGTATACATCAGTTCCACCGTCAAGAACATTTCGAGGAAAACGCCCTGTGCCGATGACATGCCGGGTGCTAAAGCAAAGTATCAGTTTCCGATACTTGGACAAAGTGTCGGTAGAACTTACCCAATGACGTGCGGAGGTTTGCAGCGGGTCCGGGGAGGATTGCTGAAGTGAGTCCTGCGGCGGCCATGCCGGCGATGATCTGCGCGGGCATATAGAACAGACCACGCACGAATGGGACGTTTCCAGTGATCATCAAGCCAAGAGTGATAGCTGGGTTGAAGAGACCACCGCTGACTCTGTACATGGTCCATGCAGTGACCAGAAGAGAGAAGCCATAACCCAGTGAGATGTAGATGACAGTTGAAGAGCTGTTGCTACCGCCAGGTCCAGTTCCGTCTGCTTGGGCGATGGCCATCTGCTGTACACAAAAGGCGAAGAACAAGAAGAGGAATGTGCCGACAAACTCGCTAAGTGTAGCGACGAGATGGTTCTTGAACGCTGATCTCTCGCCAACTGGCTTCCTGTTGAGGATGCCTTCGAGTTTACCCATGATGAATGTGTCGTGTGGTGAATCGACAAGTTAATTGATACAATATGTGATGGGTGATGGATGGGTGAGGTGGAAGCAGAAGTCAGAGGAAGACAAGATAGATCTTTTGTTAAGGTTACCTGGCGCAAATTATAGCAAAGGCAAGGCAGGCGACGTCAGTCGGTCGTCAAGAGAGATTTTTGAGTACCTCATGTAATTGAAGGTAAGCAATGCAACAACGAGAAATGATGACGTCCCAAGGATGCAGAAGGTCGTTACTTCTGTCGAGTATCAGCCACAGCACAGTGACCGGGCTACCTCACTCAATATGCGACGTCGTTGAGTGTGTGGGACAGCCCAATCAATTCACCGCGCGAGGGAGATTGAATACCAATGGCACGGGCTGTAGACAGAGACTTTTACCGAGTGCGGCTCGGGCTGACCAAGCGAGCAGGGTTGTTCTGCCTGGGTCCGGCATGTGCTACATGGTACAGATCAGATATTTGTTCGATCGAAAGATTTGAGACGTCGCAGACACGGCTCAATCCTGGAACCCTGTTGTCCTTGCATGCAGTAGCGGTAAGTACATGTGGCTGAATGACGTGAAGATGCGAGTTCTTGCAGATTTAGCAGTTGAAGAGACCGGGTTTATTGAGATTGGTTGATTGGGGTCGGGTCCAGTTGTGTCGATGCGGTGGGATTGACTTTGCCCCGTAGCTCCACGTCGATATGACGATCACTATAGAATTTCTTGGTGAGTTCACCCACTTATCAAACCTCAAACATCCACAGTGACCACGAGGCTGACAAGATACTTCTCGTACATTAGCTTTGGCTACCGTCAGTAAGAAAGGTCTTTCGGCCTTCGTAGCTCCATCATCGCAGTTCTGGCGACATACCGAGTCATTCTGGGAGTCCTCGCAAGTTAGATTCGAGTCGTTGCCAAGGCCCTGGGCGAGCACTGCAGTTCATGTTCGATACAGTAGAGACAAGACGTTTCAGGTCAGTCCCGTAGCTCAGGCTTGGCGACTTATAACACGACATTTATATACATCTGTTATCACGATAGCAATCTGCGGTTACAACAGACGAGCTGTGTCTCACGAAGCAACTAGATCATTACTGTGGCAGTTCATCACGTCTGAAATCAACAATTCGCACCGTTTTGCCGTGTTATTGCATATGATGCAATACCTTGCCGACAACCGGAGAAGCACACGTCGATACCTTACCGTCGAGCATGGAAGTACGTGGTACCTACAAGCCTCCTCGGCTGAGATGAGCACCGCTAGGAGATATAATATCAAAAAGAAATACGCTCATAGTGGAAGATTCTTTGACGGGCCGTTCGGTGAATTCACCAGGCTACATGTACTCAGCTCACCTGATAGAGCCTGTAGCTCACAAGAATAGGTTATAAGATTGCACAAACATCCGCAATACTTGGAAAAGTCCTTGTCACTGTTGGATTGGCTGTCTACACAAAACGCACGATATCTAGCGAAGCGGCACGGGAAGCCACCTTAAGTACACAAAGGTAAGAATCACATGGTTGACGTAACCCCCTCCGAAATGGACATCGTGCATGCTCTCGTTGCACTCCTTCCAGTTGCGGCTTCTTCTTCACTTTCAACTAAGCCACCATCAACTTCACGATCGTGCCAGGTTTCACACTCTGCGCCTAATTCGCTTGTCGAATCTCAAATCAAAAGCAGCGTCCTTCATCAACAGCTGACCGTCTTTCGAAAAATAGAGCTCCTTGTATCGCGTCCGCGGTCAGGGAAATCCGTACTCTAGGATTGGGTATATCTATCGGCTCAGAGTTGCCATGTTTCGATGCTGCAATGCGCACACGACAAGTCTTCTCCCAACCGAACTGCTCACATTTGATGTATTGATAGAAGATAGAGGCCAGCTCGTCGGCCGACTCTTTGGACGACCCATCCGAGGTCGTGCAATTCTTGGAACGGGTCGAACCTCAGCCAGACATCATCTGGTTGCTTGTTCGACTCCATCCAGCCACAAGTGGAGCCCTGGGTGTGCACAAAGGACGATTATGATGCGACAATCTAGGTCAGAACAATGTAGGTGGAACATTGACCTCTAAGATCTTCGCACGTTCGCATATTAAACATGGATTCATCATACGTCCACATCCTTTGTACATCTTTCTGAAATATTGTATCCCTTCTGGCCACGTATCACCATCATCTTCGATCAGCGGTTTCGAAATGGTGATACCGAGAGTACGTGCTCCTCCGCATCGCAATTGGAGTCCTTATCGCTCAGTTTCAAGGCTCGAGCACTGGGCCGGCAATAACCTGACATCTGATCGGCATAGATTCAGAGCAGCTGCTATCATTCTCGATGCGGCTGCAGCGGACTTCTGAGCAGGAGATAAGAGGTCAATGTGAGTTCCATCGGCTTTGTTCTCGGGATTTGGCATACGATCTTGATGAACTGAAGATATGCCCCTGAGCAAGAACACGGTGGTATCTCGATCAGCCTACACAAGTGGTTTGATGATGCAGCGGGGAGCTAGATATCCGCGAATCCACTATCCTTAGAGCGGCATCAATCATGAGATAGTATATTGAAAAGCCATGGGTATCAAGCCTGTATACAAGTACCTACCAGAACACGCTCCTGCAAACTTCATCTCAGGGCCGCAGCCATATTCGCAATATCCTCAGCATTAGTCCGACAACACCCACCAATATAACGCGCCCCCTTCGCATGCCAGTCCATAGCCAACTCCCTGACCGCCTGCCCCTGCGGCCTCTCACCGTGCCATTGCTTAGTAATAGCATCGTACTGCTCGCCCGAGTTGGGGTAGATAACAAGCGGCTTACTCGTCGTCTTCAACGACTGCACATGCTCCAGGGCGGGACTCGCAAGCTGTTCCGGGATACAATTAAAGCCAACAGCGACGACCTGCTCGCACCCCTCCGCCAGCACCAGCATCTCCTCGACCGGCGTACCGTCCGCCAAGTGCTCCGCATCGCGCAACGTACACGACAACCAGACCCTGCTCGTTGGGAACTCATCTCTCAGGAGGTTCAGCAGCGCTCTGATTTCCGACACATTCGGCATCGTCTCGCACGCCAACAGATCCACGCCGGCGTCGACGAGCGCCTGGATCCTGTCGCGGTGGAAAGCCTGCATCTCTCCCTCGTCCAGCGCGTAGTCGCCGGTATACTCTGCGCCGTTGGACAGGTAGCCACCATACGGGCCGACGCTGCCGGCGATGAACAATCTGCGCTCCGGATGCTGCGCGAGAACATGGTCGCGGGCCTTCTGTGCCAGCTCGACGCTTTTCCGTATCAGGGCCTTGGATTCGTCGACGGTCATGTCTAGGTTCTCCTTGAGAGTGGCGATTGATGCCTGGTAGCTGGCTGTTGTTGCTATGTGGGCGCCCGCGTTGAAGTAGTCGAGGTGTACTTGATATATGGCGTCTGGGTTATCTTGCAGAATCTTCGCGGACCACAGCCGTGAGTTGAGGTCGAAGCCGTTTGCTTCCAGTGCGGTCGCAAGACCACCGTCTAGTATTAGGGTTTCATCGTGTTTTGAGGATTGTTGCGCTGCCATGGCTGCTAGATGTGTAGTAAGACTGCTGTGATGCAGATTGTGAGGATTTCGTGGTGTGAAAACTCATGCGTATTTTACGGCATGGCGGCGCATTGGTCAGAACGTATAGGTGAATGGATGCAGTCGACAAGCCGACCTTTCGCTAGCTTGATAAGTGAGATGGGTTCAATTGTCTTTCATTGGAGGGCACCAATGCACATTGCACGGAGGGGGAAACGAACGATTGATATATATCAATTCATAAATCATATTCAGGTCGCAACCATATCTACAAGACTAAGAGATAACTATCTAAAGCGTCACCTTGGAGCCGGTGGAGGCAGAGTACTCCTTGTGAGTTCCCTTCTTTGGGGCACCGTTGTTGTCAGTAGCAGAGAAACCAGCGGATTGGGTCATGCCGTTGGCGACTCTGTTCTTCTTGTCGGTGGCCATACCGTTGTGGGTACCGTTGAATTGCAAGTCAGCAATACCTGGGTAACCCTTGACACCGGTGGCCTTCTCGAGACGGCTGGCAAGGTCGTCAGAAACCTCGCGGAAGATACCGATCTGACGCTTGATGATCTCCTCCTTGCGGCAGTTCTGCATGTGACCAGATACGTTGTTGATGAAGCGCTCCTTGGCACCATCGTCAAAGACCTTCTCCCACAAGACGCGTGGGGCGTTGAAGTCTTCTGGGCGAATCTCTGACAAGAAGGTGATGGCCTCACCAGAGAAGTGACCGTGGGTCTTGTCAAGGTCAACGGAACGTCCACGGAACTGGATTGGCTCGATTGATGAGAGGTAGTTTGGACGCGAGCCCTGGTTGTAAAAGGCCATGTTACCATCGCGCTGGAAGTTACCAGCGCGGTACGAGGTACGGGCAGCGTTGACTGGAAGCTGCTGGTAGTTGGCACCGATACGGTGACGGTGAGTGTCTGGGTAGGAGAAAAGACGAGACTGGAGGACTGGGTCGGCAGATGGCACGATACCTGGTGGCATGTGGGCTGGGTTGAAAGCGATCTGCTCCATCTCGGCAAAGTAGTTCTTGCAGTTCTCGTTGAGAACCATCTCACCGACCTTGCGGAGAGGGAACTGCTTTTGTGGCCAGACGTGAGTCAGGTCGAAAACGTTGATCTTCTGGTTCTCCCAAAGCTCTTCGGCCTCGTGTGGGGTCATAGTCTGGACCATGACGTCCCAGGCTGGGTAGTCGCCGTTCTCGATGGCGTTGAAAAGATCCTTCTGGTGAGCATCTGGAGAGTACTTGGCGGAGTCCTCCTGAGTGATGAAACCAGTGCCCTGCTTGGACTTGTAGTGGATCTGAGTGTAGACCCAGTCACCCTGCTTGTTGACAAGCTTCATGGTGTGACCGGCGTATCCGTGCATCTTTCTCCAGTTCTCAGGAATACCACGGTCACCCATCAAGATCATGACCTGGTGGACGGACTCTGGGTTCTGTGAAAGGTAGTCCCAGAACATGGTGGAGTCATCAGAACCGCTCAAGTGGGTCTGAGGGTCACGCTTCTGGGTGTGGATGAAGTGTGGGAACTTGGCTGGGTCTCTCAAGAAGAAAACTGGAGTGTTGTTGGCGACCATGTCCCAGTTACCCTCGTCGGTTCTGAACTTGATGGAGAAACCACGTGGGTCACGGGCACAGTCGTGAGAACCAGACTCACCACCGACGGTGGAGAATCGGACTGTGACAGGGCACTGCTTGCCAGCCTGGAAGATGTCGGCAAGGCAGATGTCGTCAAGAGGGTCGGTGGTCTTGTAGTAACCGTGAGCTCCTCCACCCTTGGCGTGAACGACACGCTCTGGAATGCGCTCGCGGTCAAAGTGAGAGAGCAGGTCTACCAAGTGGAAGTCCTGGAGGAGCAGAGGTCCGTTCTCACCGACTCTCTGTGTCTCGTACGGGTGTGGCATTGGAACACCATTGCTGGTGGTATAGAGGGTGTCCTGCGATGAGGCGTTGCGGTCATCGTGGTAGTCTCTGAAGAGATCACCGTTCTTGCAGCCGTCGGCGGCGTGGTTGGTAGCTGAAGGGGCCATATTGAAATCTCAAAGTGTTGTAATGTGGCAATACAGTTGAGGTTATTCAGTGTAAGAAGAAAAGAAGCGGTGGAAGGGAGAGCTGGGCGATATATATCGAGGGCGGCAAGGAAACGCGGGGTCGAGATCCCCACTTTGCTGACAATGTGCGGCCTCTGATTGAGGCAGGTACAGCTAATGCACACCAAACACGCAAGTGGCGATTGGCGCCGAGTGCAGCGGATGTTTGGGTCGGTCTCTCTGCGTCGGCTGGGTGTTACCGTGCTGGCTCCAACTTTGTTTGAAGATGCTGCCTGCAATGGAGGACCATCATTGGTCGGAATCGTTGATACAGCAGCCGCGATCGGTGCATGCGTCATGGACTTTGACGTGACTTTGGGTCTGCCTTGACGACTTTACTGCACCCACGTTGACAGAACATTCTCGCTCGACGCCTTCAACATACGTAAGTTTGTGTTTTGTTTCAACCTTGTTTGAGCCTCCAAGTAATTATCGATCCCATGTTACCGCACAACACCATTGATTGCTCGTGTGATATCACGGAATGTGGTTGTCGAGCTCGACTCCGCAGGTTCGTGGAAGCTGAAGGATGCACGCCCTGCATGAGATGGTCGATCCGCAGCGGTAGTCTGATCTCGACCATCTCTCTATCGTCTCATACCAATCAATAATTTCACCACTCGGAGCCAGGTCCAAGTTTACAATAATATCGGACCCTCGGCAGATCTGTCGTCGAGGACCAGCATCTACCGTAGGTAGCTTCGTCGCGCTTAGCAACCTGGTGACGTCGGCTAGAGCTTCTAGCGAACGACGGCGAACATAATGGATACTCTTTGCCATGTTCCTGTGGCACTCGAAGGGAATTGAAACAAATCTTATCGATCTGTCCCACATGAGCACTGTAGATGCTATACGTCCTTCAACATCTGCCTCCTTGGCTTATTGTCGCGCGTGTGCTATGACAGTCTGGTATGGCAGTCGCGAGCGTATCACAACAAGCAGGTTATATCTGCATGTACTCACGAGAAGACGCGCCATGTCTCACTGCAAGCCATACCTATATCATTTTCAAACGAACCGGAGGTCTAAGCTCCAGCATCAACAAACGTCGTCAGAGGCCCCACCTCGTCTGCCATGTACCAGCCGAACGAATACCGAGCGAGCCTCGTCCAGCGCCGATCGGACCCTTGAAGCACGATTTCCAATTGCAAATGAAGGGCCGAGGCCCCGGAAATTTCACGTCTCGTCATATCAAAACTCGTACGAGAAAGTGAGCTGCGTCGAGCCAAGCTTCTGTTTCTTCGAGAATGCTCGCTAAGAAGTGGTTCGATGTCAGTTCCTTGTCGACTAATCCGCTCCGTTATCGTCCGTTATCGCTTCCGATTTCGGCTGCCACTTGTACTTTTTGTGCTCATTCAGATCATGATATTGCAGAGCTTGTGTGACTAAAGTCGTATTGATCTTGTCGTGCTTCCATTAATATCAATTGTCTATAACCAAAAGTGCAGTTCAGATATAATCTTGACACAATCTTATACCAATGTGTTGTGTTGGTACATGATTTGAACCCCAGACGCCTCGCCATGATAAGTTATCAGGAACCCAATCTCAGCGGAATCCAGCCGTGACACTTGAGCAATGTAGTAATGAATGTTCGTCTCCGTGCGCAATGTACAATATCTACCATGTTTCCTAGACAAAAGTCAGTACTGAGCCTCAATGAAGCTGCCGGAACCACGACTTACGGCAATGTACTGGCCACCCTCTTTCTTTTGCTGCCAGAACTCCTTGGCCTCTTCGAAGTTTAGATTGCCCTTGTCCATAGCAACATCAATGAGAGCTTCTTCTACACCCTCACCCATGCCTTTGCTCGAGCCACATACGAAGATACGTCCATCGATCGCGTTGGAAACGAACCAGACAATATCTGCTTGATTCCGCACTTCGTCTTGGACGTATTTGGCAACCTTGTGCGCTTTCTTGGCCTCCACGACCATGGCGCCTTTGTCGCCTTCCGTATGCTCCGCATCTAGCACACCGTCTTCTGTGTCGTCAACCGGAGGGGGCACTCGTGACTGGACCACCTTCTTGATGTCTTTCTCGTGATGACCGAGCTCGCCCGCGTAGATCTCGTCCAGAGCACTGTCACGCACACCTTGAACCAGCCAGATCTTGTTTGCACAGTTTGAGTTGCGAAGGCGGTTCAGAATGAACCCACGGAAAGGTGCCATACCGACGCCAGCGCCGATGAGCATCATTGGTCCGTCAGAGGCGAACTTCTTCGAAAGTGGATTCGCCATCAATCCGCGGAACATGGGGATGCGGATATCCAAATACTCCTTGCGAGTACAAGCCTCGTGGTCATGAGCGCCTTCCTCTGCCGCAGCGAACTTCTTTGCAATTCGTTCCAAGAATCCAGATCCAACACCAGTACGAGGACCACCACGCCAGTTCGGAGTTTCGTGAACACTGACCGCAACCTCCACGAGTCGTCGATCAGAAAGACCTTCTCTTGCAGATGACTCAAAAGGATCGTTTGACAAACTGTAGAAGCGCGGCATGAGCTGAGGCAGGACACCGAACAAAGCCTCGAGTGGTGGCTTTGACGACGGGAATGCGTGTAGAAGCTGTGCCAGAGTGATATATGGACCGGTCCGGAGATCGCAGAAAGCAGCCATACCCTGCGAAGCGCACAGAAACTCCAGAATCTTCTTCTCGTTCTTTGCAGATGCATACTCAGCCAATACCCGCAAGAGAAGCTTGGTAGGAGCTGTAGATGAGATATCTGAACACCATGTCAGGAGTTCGCGCCTGGTTGTCACCAGATCACGGGCTGCCTCATCGCCCCAGATTGTCGGCCATCGACCACCACCAGTCTTGAGCGTGACAGGCTTGTCTCGCAGGAAACTCGGTATTCCGAGCTGATTCAGGACATCGTCAACCAGTTCTGGGTCATTCGGTGGACAAATTCCAATAGCGCCTCCAACCTTGAAGTCGACCCCACCCTCTTCTGGGTAATCAGTGATATCCAGATCGAAGTGATACGTTCGCTTCTCGGCTCCAGGCTTAGTGAGTTGTCTCGCGCTGTAAAGTGGCGCTGAGAAGACGTGATATGGCGGGTGTGGCTGGACGAACTCAGGGGGCTCGACGTGGACTTTTGTGACATGTTGTTTCGATTCCTCGCCCTTGATAGGACTCAGTTTGATGTTCGACTCCAGCATCTCAGGAACATTCGTCAGGGGCGTATCCAGTGTGAGATTGTAGAGCTTGAGACCAAGTTTCCGGAAAGCCTCACTATCCGGTAGTGCAACAGGTGTGAATCCAGACTTTTCCTTATCGACGGGCACGGTAGCGATCTTGCAGCAACCACCACCGCAACACCATTTCTGCAAGAATTTCGTGCCCGAAGCCTCGGTTCCCAACAGTCTTTCAATGTCTTCTGGTGTTGAGGCAATCATATGTGAGGACACGCTTCGCTTTTGCTTGAGCTCTTCGTCTGCCGCTCGCGGAAGAGGGTCTTTGTGCGAAGGATCACCCTCTTCCATTTGCTCTTGCAAGTCGGTCAATGGTGTCGAAGGAGTGTCGGAATCTGACGTGTCAGACATGGCGAGAGAAGGAGCAGAAGATTGTGGAGAAGTCGACGAGGCAAAGGACCGCCTGCGAGTACGCGACATAAAAGACTTTGGCTCCATAGGTATCGGGTTGTCTGGATGGGAAGTCGCCGAAACCGGAATCGCGGTGTGTCGATGGGTCGTCATGTTGAAGGAGTGTACAGAGTGTCGACGCATCGTGTAGGACTCTGTACGATTCAACTCCGTACGACGCATCATGTAGGAGGCTGGAGTGGAATGTCAGAAAGATCTGTCATGTGTCGAAATAGTCTTGACCAGAATCATTGCAGCGACCACAAAGGATAATCGATATATCCAGAGTGATGCAGCCGATAATTACTGCGGGGGATGACGATGGGAGTGGATGAAATGGTGGCTTACAGAGCGGATCTGATAACGAACGGATTCGTTTATGAAGGAGAGCGCGCTGCGACGCGACGCGAGACTTGATTGACCACACGTTGATCGAGATTTGATTGAAACCGTAGAACACCCAAGAGCTCTATAACGAAGACGGCAGCGTGTTGAGAAATTGAAGAGCTTAGGTGATAAGGAAGCGAACGCGAACGTCCGAGGGACAAAGTCGAAGATCACCACGGGTGGGTTTTGCCCGAGAACGCCCACTGACCTCGAACCACCGACACCCACTTACGCTTTCCCTTTGCGGTACGATGACATAAAGCTTGATCTTCCTGCATTCTGCCGTGGTACAGAAACACACCATAATGCTGCAATAGCCGGTACGTTAATGACTAGCAGAGTACAGGCACGCAGGACCTACAGACAGAACTTAACTCCTACGAGGCATTGCTTTGACACATCCTAGAAATACATGTTTGTATATGCGCATCCGTTTCTCGATTGCCGACCATAAGGTAGGTGCAGGGTATGGATCTTATCTCTTGGCGCCGGTCCGTGAATGTTTCTCTGCCTCGGCGAAACACGCGACGATTGTATTGTAAATAGTAAGAGTGTCACAGGAGACAACCAGAGTCGAAAAGCTTCATGCGTGAATCATCCTTCTTTTTCTACTCGTTCATTATGATGCATCTAATCCATGCCGGGATCCTCAATCTCCTCCACAACACGGTCTCCGGGCATCTGGCCTGTCCGCTCGATCTCTGCCATTTGCGCCTTACCCTCTTCTGTGGTGGCATCAATGACACCTTGCTCCAGGCTGAGCATACCGGCATTGCCTAGCTGCTCGACCACCTCTTCGGCCTCCTCGACGCTCATTTTGCCCAGTACCTCGTTGATTCTGTCCAGCGATCCTGTCTTCAGAGCCCGCTGCAAACCAGGTGGAAAAGTCTCGAAAATCTTCCTTGCCTCTCGCTCGTCATCGTCAGCAGGATTCTCTGACGGTACCACGATATTAATCCTGGTGTTTGGATCGACCGCGTGTAGTTGAATCTGCTCAACACCGCCTGTGCCCTCTGCCTCGTCCCTCTTGCGTTGTTCTGCAAGCTCCCTCGTGCGGCTTCGTATCCTGGCGTATGTAGTGTTGACATCGTCCAAGAAAAGCTTCTGGGCCTGGTGACCAGGCGTAGTAACACGCTTGAAGAACAGCTGAACACCGTCCTTACCGAGCTGTCGACAGTACTGCAGGAGCAAGGCCTGGTGGACGCACTGTCTTGCGTATGCGTCCTTGCCGTCCGACTGAGCATTGAAAGCTTCCACGAGCAGTCCGTCTGTCTCCTTTTCAGCCATGACCGTTGGATTGTTCGAGATGAATTGCAGTGATGTCCGGTAGTCACCGTAGTTGATTGCTCCGAACTTTTTGGCCAATGGCGAAGCCGTCATGTCCTCTTCATCATCGGAATCGTCGCCTCTGGTGGATACTTTCATGAGAGCACCGTCTTCGGTGTCAGCGTCGGCGCCCGCCGATTGTCCAGTGTTGGCGGTTTCCAGGCCTGGTCGCGACGGGTTCAGGAGTTCTGGTCCACTGCTTGTCTTGGCCGCAGCTAGAGACGTCCCTTTCGATACTGACGATGTGTCGAAGCCAAATTTAAGACCTTCCGAGGTAATCTTGCTCTTCTCTTCTTTCTCGAGCTGCGCCAACTTCACCACGAGCTGCTTCTGCAGGTCCTCGACATGGGATTTGTGAGATCCGACTTCTTTGATGAATGCCTCGTAGCGATCCGTAGCCTTTGACTCGTCGACTGCTTTCTTGACCTGGTCGATAAGAGCTGCCATCATGCTGCTGTACCGTGGCTGTTCTTGAATCTGAGCATGAACACCAGGTGGTGGGGTTGGTGGCTTGTCGTCATCTGGCGAACCGGCACTCTCCATCAAAGCCTGGAAGACATATTGATCGGCCTCGCCAGAAGCTTGTGCAACGCTTTCTCTGTGAGAGTGTAAAGAGGACAGTAGACCGTCTATCCTTGAAAGAAGTCCATCATTGATGATCCGCTCGTACTTCAGGGTTTCGATTTGTTGCTTCCTGTCGATTCGTTGTTGATGAATCTGATTCTGCTTGGCTCGGATGAAAGACTTCTTGTCGACATTGGGATGTACTTCGATGTCCGAATCGTCAGACAATTCAAGAGCATCCTGGGGTAGTGGTTAGCCTGCTGTCGTCCCGTCTCAGGATGTTTTACTGTACCCATTTGCTGTAGTCGACGGGCATGGTAGTAAGTGGATTGAGTGCCTGACGTAAACAAAGTGGAAGACTCCTGAATGCTCAGAGACAAGTTCATAAGTCGTTCAATCTCGTCTGATATCTGTCACGTTTCATGGACCAGTTGGAGTACGATTAATGTGGGGTCAAACATTTCTGGAAGCTACCGAATAAGCTCGCATAAGCGGCGGTTCGGCCCACCATGATCAATCGATCGTCTTGAATCACGTCCGTCACGATACTTCGGCCTGTTCACGTTCACAGACGACATCGAGCTACAAGGGGCTGTTTGGAAAGCGCAGTGTTCAGATCATACACAGTTCGACTTCGAGGATGCGATTACAGATCAACACACACATTTCCAGGCGAAGGTAGTGTCGATATTAGTGACGGCATTGATTCTAGGACAAGACAAAGCGCATGGCCATGCGCTGCAATCGCCAGCTCTGCCAGAGGGCATGGGAGACACAGCAACGAGTCACTGGTCCCTCGATATCCTCAAGATTCTTCCATTCACCTTCACAAACGTCCCGGTTTAGCTCGGGCAGTGCACAATGTCTTCGGCAAGGCAACGCAACTCCTGTGTCTAGAGCTCGCCGCAGTACACTCGTAATTGCGCCTCTTGCAACAACTGTTCGAGGAGCACCCAACACGAAACATACATCACGGATACTGGGATTCACGCGTTATTTTTCGTCTTCAGCTGTTAGCAGGGAACCAAACCAGCCATCAACAAAGCCCTACAGGGACGAGATTCGAGATGGCAATAAAGAAGAAGATGAAGACGCAGATGGGCAGGGCTTCAAGAAGACGGAAAAGGCCAATCAAGCCGGGCAAATCAACCTATCAGCAAGACTGAGTAAAGAGGGCTCTGGGCAGAAGGCTGGGTGGGGGGAGATTGTGCGACTTCTCAGAATTGCGCGACCCGAACTGAGACCTCTATCATGGGCAGTCGCCTTCTTGCTGATTTCGTCATCCATCTCAATGTCCATTCCGTTTTCGATTGGCAAAATTCTGGATGTTGCAACGAAGTCTGCTGAGGACGGAGGAAATCAACTGCTTGGTCTGAGCATGCCTCAATTTTACACGGCACTTGGAACTCTACTTGTGCTTGGAGCTGCTGCAAACTTTGGACGTATCATTATCCTGCGTATCGTCGGAGAACGCGTTGTCACACGCTTGAGGTCGCAGTTGTTTCGACGGACGTTCGTTCAGGATGCCGAATTTTTCGATGCCAACAGGGTTGGAGACCTCATCTCCCGTCTCGGATCGGACACAGTTGTTGTTGGCAAGAGCATCACACAGAATGTGTCCGACGGTCTTCGTTCGCTGGTATCGGCTGTTGCTGGCTTCGGTCTCATGGGATACGTGAGCTTACAGCTGACCGGCGTTCTTGCGTTGATGTTCCCCCCAGTAGCAATTAGTGCTTTCTTCTACGGTCGAGCTATCCGCAACTTGTCTCGGAAAATCCAGAAGAGTCTTGGAACCCTGAGCAAGGTCGCCGAGGAGAGGCTAGGCAACGTAAGGACTTCTCAAGCCTTTGCCGGTGAAATCCAAGAAGTCCACAGATACAACGCACAGGCGAGAAAGATCTTTGATCTTGGCAAGCGCGAAGCATACATTAGTGCTGTATTCTTCAGCACTTCCGGTCTGATGGGAAACATGACCTTCCTCGCTTTGTTGTGGTTCGGTGGAGGTATGGTCAAAGACGGAACCATCAGTGTGGGTGACCTCACTAGTTTCCTCATGTATACCGCCTATGCTGGTTCTTCGCTCTTCGGGCTGTCCGGATTCTACTCGGAACTGATGAAAGGTGTCGGTGCAGCATCTCGACTTTTCGAGCTTCAAGACCGTGAACCAGGCATCAGCCCTACAAAGGGCGTACCAGTGAAGAGCGCTAGGGGCGACATTCACTTTGAAAATGTAACATTCAGTTACCCAACTAGACCAGCAGTCAAAATCTTCGAGAACCTTGATTTTACAATCAAACAAGGTACCAATGTTGCCATTGTTGCACCATCGGGAGCTGGAAAGTCAACAGTGGCGAGTTTATTGTTGAGGTTCTACACTCCTAACGAAGGCAGAGTCTTGATCAATGGCGAAGACTCAAGCAAGATGAACGTCAAGCAGTTGAGAAGAAAGATCGGATATGTCGGCCAGGAACCTGTACTCTTCTCTGGTACTATCGCTGAGAACATCGCCTACGGCAGACCTTTAGCTAGTCGATCCGAGATTGTCGCAGCAGCCAGAAAAGCCAACTGCACATTCATCTCAGACTTTGTGAGTATATCGTTTCCTGCCGCACAACCATTACTAATCATCCTTCCAGCCCGACGGTCTTGAAACCAGTGTTGGTGCCCGTGGTACTCAGCTATCTGGAGGTCAAAAGCAGCGTATCGCCATCGCTCGTGCTCTGCTGAAGAATCCCGACATCCTCATCCTCGACGAGGCCACCTCGGCGCTCGATGCAGAATCAGAGACCCTCGTCAATGAGGCTCTTGGCTCGTTGCTAGCCGGCAATAACACCACCATCAGCATCGCCCACAGATTGTCCACCATCAAGCGGTCCGACATGATCGTCTGTCTTGGTGCAGACGGTAAGGTCGCCGAGATTGGTACCTATTCCGAGCTCTCTCGCAAGGAAGAGGGTGCATTTAAGAAACTCATGGAGTGGCAAATGAGCAGCGACATGCCCAAGAGCAGACCAAGCGGGCCTCATGTTACGGAGGAAGAAGAGCTTCTCTACAAATCCCGCGAAGCCGAACACGAAGGCGAGGAGACAATGGAGGAAGCAGGCACCAGTGTCAGGAAGGAAAACGTTACGTCAGCCGAGGCGGTGGCCGAAAGGGTCAAGGATAAGGACAGGTAGAAGCGCTTTGCAGAGGGGGCGTACAGGCGTGGCGTTTGGAAGAATGGACCACAGAGTCCGGTGAGCATAGTAGGAAGCGTATTCTCATCTCATCAATGTACCTGTCAAAGCATAGTACCCAATGGTATAGAAATCTGATCGGGCCTTTTACCTACGTTATTCCACAATTTTGCAGCCTCAGAAATGCAATGCTAGCCACTTTGCGTCCTAAAGCATGTTCCCCTCCAAATACCACCTTCGCTGATCATTTGTCTAGACTCCAGTGGCGCCAGGCGCCTTGTCGTCCTTCCTCAAGCTCAAAAGCACCTCCCTGAACTTCGCCTTCCCACTGCCCTGCGCACCACCAGTCGGCCCCTTTCCGCTGAGATCGACCAGCTTGGCTATCCTCTCCCAGCTAGTACCGCCAGACGTGGTGTCCTCCCTGTTCTTGACAAAGTCCTCTGCCTCCTTCCGCGTCTGAGCGACCTGCTTGTCGCGCTTGTTGTTGTAGTTCTCGTAAAAGTCGTCGATGGCTTGTTGTGCGGCTTTGACGGTCTCTGCTTTGCGGTTTGAGGATACTTCGTCGCGGTGCTGGATGGCCATGTCGCGGCGCTCGCGCCATTCGCGCACGACTTCTGGCTCTTCTTCTGATTCTGCGCCGCCGGTGTAGGTTGATTGTGGTGGACGATATGGGAGGCCGCTGCCGGTTATGGTTCCGCCTGGAGCGACGGCCTGAGCTTGTTAGTGTCTTTTAAGAGTGCTTGTTCATGGCGAGAGTCTGTAGTACCTCGTTCTGGGTGTCAATGGCTGGGAAGCTGCTCTCGAAGTCTCCCATGTCACCGCCTGAAGATGCCATTGGGGCTCCAGCATCTCCTCCACCGCCAAGCAAGTCATCATCGCCGTCTTCTACCGTCGCCGCATTGTCTCCTGATGTGCTGAACTGGTTCGCGTCCTCGCCGAGAGCTGCACGTTCGCGAGCAAGGAAGTCTGATGGTTCTGTTGAATCCTCGAATGCGGCAAAGTCGTTGTCGGCCTTGACTTCTGTCTGTCCTGTTCATGCATCAGTCAAGCAATTGACTCATGCGTCAGTTGTCGTACCTTGGTCGATCTCATCCAGCGATGGGAATCTGTCGGCCATGTTTGCGGATGTGTTGTGTTTCCTGGCGAATTGATATGCTGTTACGATTGGATGCTGATGGGTGCAAGGTCACAGGTCGAAAGCTAGGGCAATGGTTTGTATGCGCCGAGCAAGTTGTCTATAGGATCGTGATTTGAAGGACTATTGTTTGCTACCACTGCACCCTGGACTGATGATGGCAGCTGGCTCTCACGGCTCAAGCTGCAGTCGATCGGGATAACTTCGGACGCCTGGACGTCATGTACAAACAGTGGCATGAAGCTCGAATGAACTCGCGCACTTCTTCTTCCACAAGTAACTTAATTGCTCACATTGATTGATTTTGGTAAAACCGTAGTGACAGTCAAGGAGGATTGAGCAGGATCGAGCATTACAAGACAGTCATAGACCCGGGCTTGTGCTGCTATATATCATTGACCGTTTCCACCTCGTTGTCACACGATCACTATTAGCTGTCTACACCTGTCGCGACCCAGACCAGCTTTCATCATGTCATTCAACGAAGAGACCATGAAGGCGAAACTGTCGTCGCTTTCCGAGACGCAAGACAGTATCGTCACCGTCGCACAATGGATTATGTTTTACCGGAGGTTCGCAGACAGTGCTGCGCAAATATGGCTGGCCAAAATCAAAGAATCAAACTACACTAAGAGGCTGGTACTGATCTACCTGGCCAACGAGATCATGCAACAAGCTCGTTCACGGAAGAAGGAAGACTTCCTTCACGCCTTTACGCCTGTCATGGCTGATGCGACCTCGACTGCGTACAAAGGTGCAACCCAAGAAGTACAACAAAAGATCCGTCGAGTCGTCGAAGTCTGGAGGGAACGTAAGGTTCTGGATGAGGCTGTTCAATCAGCTGTGGAAGCGCGCCTGAACGGTAAGTGGCGCCTCCCGTCAATCTTTATGTGCTCCAGGTACACGTGCTAATATGTATCGCAGTAGTGGATAAGTCCAAATCGACCAAGACCGGCAACCGCCTCGGAGGAGCATTGTTCGACTCTTCATCGGTGCCTGCTGAGCTCCAGCCTCTGACCAAAAGCCACGCCGCAGTCTCCAAAGCAGAGACGACGGCCCGCGGTTTACTCACAAAGGCCAACGTGGAATTCGCTGAACAGACAAATCCGGCTGCTGCTCAGCTCTCTCCACCTGTACAAGCCGGGAAGCTCAGTGCTTTGCTCAAGAGTCTAGCCAGTGCCGAAACTGCAGTGAACGATAGTATCAAAGCGCGTAACGACCTGGTACAAGGACTTGAAGCGGTCTTGAAAGTCCATCGATCAAAGCTGGAGGAGGAAGAAACCTCACTGCAAGACTTGGGTGAACGCAAAAGTTCAATCGAGAAGCGGAGGAAAGAGGTCGAAGACAGCATTCTGGGCCGCATCTCAGCAGAGGAGTCGAACGGCTACGGGTCGTCTGTTGTGGACAGCGCCAACAACGGTATCGCCACTGGAATGGAAGGAGGACCTAGCAGATCTCCGGACGTCGAAGGTTTCACACCACCACCTCCAGAAGTCGAATCATTTACACCCACTGTCTCACCGACCTTGGCCCCACAGCCCGAGGCAGCCGCTGCGGGTTTGGCAGAAGATCCTCTTGAGTTTGATAGCTACGCGGCAGACACAATGCAAGAACAGCCACCACGACACGACGAGCCTCCACCATCACATATGCCACCCACGATTCTGGAAGCCCACAGTTCAAACGGAGCAGCGAATTCTCCCGGAGCGGACCTTCTGGCCAGTCTCAGCTTGCCGGGTATGAGATCCTCCTCAGTGGTCAATGACGATAGTAAGGATCCTCGCAAACGGAGGAAGATGAGCCACAAATCAAGCGACTTTGACGACCAATTCTTTGCTACTGGTGATGGTGTCGGACTGGATGCAGATGTTGCTGCAAATTTGGGTGCTCAATGATCAAGAATGAACTGGTATCCATCGGATCCGCGAGGAGCATGGAGCAGGATTGAGTAGATGAATATACCCATACAGCATAGATAGGACCATCAAATTCTCGGCTTCAGCAATTTCATCGACTTCAACTGTCATCATGTGTAGATAACAATCGAGAGGTCGAACACGTGAGGGTATCCGGGTATGTCCTCGGTGCCAAAACTCGACGTGTAACTCGTTTACGATTATTTCTGCATGCTCCTAATATTCAGGACCCTGTCGAGTTGGTTCACATCAAAAGCTCTCCCCGCATTTACCAAAACACTGACATCATGGCTGAGTAGACTTCAAGAAGCATTCCGTACAGTTCCTAACATCAGCATCCCAAGTTCAAATACAAATGTCCACCGCAAGATTAGCCATTCGAACACTTCGACCAGTCGTTCGCACACCAAAGACTCTCCCAATCACCCGCTCATTCGCCAGCACACCGCGTTCCTTCGGAAAAGATCCCAAGATGTCGTCCGAGCCACCAAAGCACTCGATGGTCTATTTCCCAGGCCTGACCTCGAACAAGCGCGAGTTTGGCCAGTTCAGGAAGGTCATGCACACGGGCTTGTTCTCACAATTAGTCGGAATGGAGATCCCCGTCGGCGGCGACATCGGCGACGAGGTGCACATGGTCGGTAAGTGTTTTCCGTCCAAGATCCGAGGACGTTTGCTAACCAGCACAACCAGACCAAGTCCTGATCTTCACGTCGGGCGAAGGCCGCGCCACCGTCGCCGGCAAGGACCAAGATGTCAAGGCCTCGGACGTCGTCGTTGTGCCGGCAGGTACCCAGCACCAGTTCATCAATACGTCCAAGACGCAGCCGCTGGAATTGATTACTATCTACAGCCCGGCGGAGCACGACAGCAGGACTGTGCACAAGACCAAGGAAGAGGGTGACGAGGAGGAGGAGAACGGCAAGGATGAGGCGCCTGAGTGGAGTCAGTTGAGCAAGGCTGAGAATGAGAAGAAGGGTATGGTCAAGGAAAGCGGTGGACCGTATGAGAATGGCGATGACGGCAGGCATGAGAAGAAGTAGTGTTATGACATGAATGATATTGTAATAGTAAGCTACGCTTCAATGCTTCTTCGATCCTAACTTCAGCGGGTCTCGTCGTGCGTTCGTCTTCCTGCCTTTGCCCTTGCCCTTGAGTCTATTCTGCATCCTCGCTCGGCGGATGCGGTTCTCGCTCAGTTTACCGAAGCCGACCATGCCTGGTGTAGCAGCTGCCTTGCCGCCGGGTACGAGATACTCCGGGACGTGCTTGAGATGCGGTTGTACTCGTACGGCGTGCGATTCTTGGTCGTGGCGCAGATGGCGCAGCTCCTCTGGGTTCTCTTCGAAATGGCGCTTGAGCTTCTCGCTCTTCAGCAGTTCCTGTCGCAGCTCCTTGGCGCGCGCTTCACGGACGGCGATTTTGGTGACTGAGCGGAGGGCGTCGGTCATGCGGTATCTGAAACCGTCCAGACGCTTCATGTCGAAGTCGTAGGGTTGAACGGCGTGTCCCTTCTTCTCTTGGTGCTTGGTAATCCTGTCCAGGACTTCTTCATCGTTCGCTGTTGTGGGTACAGTCGTAGGCTTGTGCTTGCGGTAAAGGGTTTGTGGAATGACAAACGAAAGCGCCATTCCAGTCTTGCCAGCACGGGCTGTACGGCCAATTCTGTGTGTGTATGATTTGGACGTTGTCGGAAGGTCGAAATTGACGACGCAAGCGACATTCTTGAAGTCGATACCTCTCGATACACCATATTCCGCATCCTGTCGCGACCTCTTTCTCTTCTTCTTGGCTGGCTCTGTCTTTGTACCCGTCGCAGCATCCTCCGGTTTGTCTTCTTCGTCCGCGGCGGCATCTTCGTCATCATCATCATCCACCTCCTTGGCCTTTTTCCTCCTTTTACCACTACCCTCCTCGGATCCAACAACCTCGTTCTCATCACTCGCAATAATAATATCGTAGACGCCTCTGTTGTACTCCTCAACAACGTGGATCCTGGAGTTGACCGGCAATTCAGAGTTCAACACACAGCTCTTGATTGCAAACTGCTCGAGGAACAGCTTCAGCCTGTAGCAGCGATCGGTATCTGCAACAAAGATGATGCATTTTCCCTTGACCAGCTTGAGCACGAAGATGGCGTAGATAAGCAAGAATTTCTCCTCTTCTGCGCATTTCACAACATATTGGTTCAGCTTTGTGTTATCATCCTCTTTCTGGTCGAGCTCCAAGATTGCAGGGTCCTGACAGAACAACTTCTTCAAGTCCTCGACTTCGGTTCGCAGAGTGGCGCTCATCAAAATTGTTTGTACTCCTTGTGGGATCGCTTTCGAAAGACTTTGTAGGTCCTCATCGTGTCCGTAGGAAAGCACGAGATCTGCTTCGTCGATGACCAGATGTAGCAGCTCGTCGAGCTCCAAGACTGAGGCATTTACCAGAGTGTTTGCACGGCTCGGCGTCGCGACAATAATGTCTGGAACATCCACGAGACGCGCCCTTTGTACTTTGTCGTCCTCTTTCCTCGTCAGGTTCTCGGTTCTGATTTGTTGCGCGCAAAAGGCGGAGAATGAAGCAATGGTCTTGGTGACTTGACTTGCAAGTTCTTTGGTCGGTACGAGGATAAGAGCGGATATGGATTGAGTGGATCGAGAATCGGCTTTGCGCTTGAGAATGGACTGAAGGATTGGCAGTACATAGGCTGCTGTCTTGCCGGAACCTGTTTTAGCTCGCGCTTCATTACTGTTAGTCGTGTTTCGATGATACGCAGTACATCGTTGATCGGACATACCTAGTATATCCTTGCCAGCAAGAGCGAGAGGAATGGCTTGCGCCTGTACCGGTGTTGGCGCGGAGAACTTCTCTTTGGTCACCGCCTGCAGTAACCGTGGATCAAGGCCTAGCGATGCGAAATCTGCAGTGGCTTTGGTGGTGACAGGTTTGACTTCTTCTTGGGAGGCCTCTGTCACCTCCTCAGGTACGTCGTGCTCGTTCAACTTTCTCTTCATGTTTGCTCGTGTGTTTGGAGAGAGGATGATGAATTTCTGCCGCAGAAAGTCTCGAAGTCGAACCAAAAAGTTCAAGGCGGTGAAATTTAAGCTTTAGCGCTAGGTCCGGGGCATAAACCCTGGCACATTATCAACAGACATCTCACATGGTATGAGAAATGCTCGTTTGCATGAACTTTCTTGAATGTCTCATCCGCTATTATGTACAATCCCGGCCACTCAAGGCAGTTTCTTCTCGGCCTCGACAACATGAGGCTCATCGACTCCACCCGGCTGAATCTTAGACCAGTCACTCTCATATCCATCTTCAATGTGTGGCCACGGGCCCCATGGCGTGATTGCCTTTGGGTTGATATCAGCATGACTCTTGCTGTAGTTCTCCTTGATATGCTTGAAGTCGGTCGAGTCCTTGAACTCCGGATGGTTCCAGTACATGCCCTTGAGCCAATTGTGCAAGGTTGGATACTCGCGTCTGATCATGCCGAGATTGCACTTGAAGTGCTGGACGTAGATTGTGTCGAAACGGATCAAGGTGCAGAAGACACGGATATCGACCTCGGTCATGTGGTCGCCGAGAATATAAGGACCTTTGTTATGGTAAGCAATCTTCTCGAGTTTGTTCAAAGCGGCAAAGACGGCGGGGAGGTTCTTCTCATAGCTCTCCTGGTCAGGCGCAAATCCAGCCTACATCGTTAGCCCTAGACCATAGGTTGAGAACAAGCACATCTTACCTTGTATACTCCGGTGTTCAGATCACTTTGAATCCACTCCGACATCTCATCTATCTGCTTTCGAAGGTGCTCCGGATAGAGTGTAAGGCTCGCTTTGTCTCCCGAAAGGAGCGAATTGAATTCAGTCTGTAGATTTCGAAGAAGCTCCGCAGATTCCTGCAGTCGCTGTCAGATGTGTAGGTAGAAGATGTGTCAGCCGGCATCTTACGTTATTGACAATAGTCTCCAGCTTCTTGTCCCACAGCACAGGCACAGAGTATCGACCCTTGTACTCTTTGTCGGCCTTGAAGTATACCTCATGAAGAAATTTGCTGCCGTACAGCTTGTCCACGGTGGCATTGGGGTACTCGTCGTCACTGCTTGGAAACTGCCAGCCGGGCCAGCCTTGATCGTTGCCTTTTGGGTAAGGCTTGACAATGCTGATGTCGACGTAGTCCTGCAGACCCTTGAGGTGTCTCACGAGATTCGCTCGGTGTGCGAAAGGACAGAAAAGACCAATGTAAAGGTGGTATCGCCCTTTCTCTGGCTTGAAAGGCCCATCTTCGCTGATGTGGCCATGCCAACTGTCCTCGGGGCCAGAATGGACACTTTTGGGAATCTGTATTGTAGACATGTTACGTGTTTTTGGGATGAAGGGACTGACAGCACTTGGTCGAGATCGAAGTGCTTGCGAGACTTGGTTTAGACGTGATAGCATCCACTGATGGACGTCGGGAAGGATAAAGGAGATAACGAAAGGCAACAGTGCGAGCGCAACAAGATACCTACTATGTCTCAGCATTCGGAAGGAAAGAAGGATGGCGATTGCACCTACGAGTTTACGAGTCTGACTACAACGATTTGATATATCTTTGTGGAAGCAATGCTGCGATTAGTCAGGTAAGGTAAGGCTGCAACGATGTATGACGAACGGAACTAATCCCGCATGACAAAATCAACGGAAGTGCTTCCGCGGACGTGAGCTGACAATACACGTACTCCACGTACTCAGGCACTAAATATGGAGGGATTGGCTCGAATATTATTTGTTCATCGTGCTTTTGGTCTAAGTTTTATCAAATATGTCAGAGCCACGTCCATCAGTGCCTCATTGGGTCTTTTTGATGGTGCCTCTCTCGGTCGGCTGGCTAAACAACCAAATAGCAACGAACAGCAGGAAACCTGCTACTGTAACACCAATTCCACCCACCCAAGGGTACGCCGCGGTGATGACATAACTTCTCGGCCATTCATCGTGAGCGAAGTGTCGTACAGTGACCGTCGACTTCTCGAAAACGTTGGTGAGGAATGGTCGCTTGTAGTTGACCAGGAAGTTGAAGATACCGTGCTGATCTGGCGTCTTGAATTCGGTACTGTAGATGGTGCTGTTTGCGGTCCGCGAGCTGGCTTGCAGTGCCAGTCTGTGGAATGGAGAAAGCATGCTAAACTCGAGTTGAACGGCATCGCCTGATGGAACGTCAAATGGCGCCCAGTGATCAACCTTCCACTCCGAAAGCTCAATCATGTATGCCTGCAAACATTAGTTGACTGTTCCAAACGAATTCATCGACAGTATAAACATACCACGTCATTCTTGACCCTGTAGATAGTAGGGTTGGTCTCTGGTGATTCTGAAACGCTGAGGTTCTTTCCAGTAGCCACAGCGCCCTCGTTGAGGTGATGCTGGATACGGCCAACCTTGAGGACACCAATCTCTTGAAATGTCCATTGGCTCAACTTTTCGGCGAAAGCCTTGTTGGAGGTCGTAATGTCCTTGCCAGTGTTATCCTGAACCTTGGCTCCGAACCACTTGTCCTCGAGCATCTCCACCGAGCCAAGCACAGTCAGGCGAGCCGAGTTCCTAGCCTGGAAGGCCGTGATCAAGGACAACTGCGATCCAGCCGCAAAGATATCCTCTAGACCTTCCGCCTCTTCCTTTGGATTGTAAGAGTAGGCCGTTGCTGGAGCGCGCATGATTGGTGCAATCAGGGGATTGGCGTTTCCAAGAGTCTGACCGACAGCCCTCGGAACAGCAAGAGTTCCACCCACGGCAAAGTAATCCTCAGTGTCCGACCTGACTGATTTGGGGGCCGCGACAAGCAGAACATCATGCTTCTCGCCAGCACTGCTCTTGTCGTAATTGAAGTGGTCTACCACCACAGAGTTCCTCTCCGCTGGGAGACTGATATCGAACTCGAGAAGGAGGGACGAGATTGATGATGGAGTGGCACCCTCTCCTGATAGGGCTAGCATGATGTTGCCGTTGCCGTTCGCATAGTCGACCAAGAGGTTGGGCGTAAGATTCGGCCCAAGGCCCTTCGACTTGGATGGGAGGATGAGCAAGTGCTCGTAGGCGATAAGTCCATGCTTGAACAGCGAGAGAGTGGTGGATTTGGGAGTGTCGAATGATATCGAGTATCCTCGTGCTAGATCGCAAGTTAGCCTCGCAACACTGTGACCATGTGCATGCGACCATAACTCACATTCAAGGTCTCCCCAGAATTTGGAGTACTTGTTCTTGTCTCCAAGCTCGTCGATAACGACAAGCAGTCTGTTACCAGAGGAGCTCAATGCCTGAACGAGACCAATACAGGCCAGAGCCAGGAACGAAAAGAGCCACCTCATCGCGTGTGCTGTCGAATTGGTTCGTGGTTGGAGAATCTAAGAACTGCCATATGGAGCTTGATCAATTGCTACACGTATACGTCGCCAAGACCTGGTCAGGTATGATGGAGACGGCTATTTCCGCACCGGCGTTGCAGGTGGTTCCCCGACCTCACTCTTCAACTTTAGGTGCTCGATCGTGACATTGCGACACCTGCTCCGCCTCGCCAGGACGTCAGACGATCACACTATCTCTCTCCGAACACACAGCAATCCCCCAATTACAAACGCACAATGGCGCCCGTTCAATTCTTCCAAGCACCAGGCCAATACATCCGCTGGGCGTCTCGCGAAAAGCCAGCCATCTTCTGGTCAATAGTCATCGGCAGCTGCGGTCCAGTTATCGCTGTAGCCGCTCCCCCAATCAGATACAGACTCGGCGACGGACCAAGACCAAGAATCCCTCTCACATACCCAAGTAGGTGATCTTCCGGCGCGAAGAGCTCGCAGAAGCTGATATCATCACAGTCCCACCTGGACCACGAAACATTCCACAGGGTTATGACGATTGAAAGGAGCGAAGGATGAGGAGTGAGGATTGAGGGAAAATCATCGTTTGTAAGCGGGCATTATGAAGGAAACTAAAATACAAGATCCTCCGACCAAATCGCATGGCCCTCTGTCATATCTCGTGGTGCATATATCATTCTGGGGCACTCTTCGCATCGCCTTCTTCGGAATGGGGAGTCTTGCGTCTTTTCAACGGACGCTCGTCGCCGGGTTGGCCGCCAGTATCAGAACACCTGGTGCTCACGGGCTTTCTAGACTGTTCGCCGTCCTTGCTGTCTTCTTGTTCATTTACCAACACATTCATGGCTTCCTCGTCTTCGTTTCCGGTCTCGTTCTTGATGGTCTCGACGGTGTCTTCGTCGATCGCATCCCAGGAGAAGTCGTCGTCTCGGACTGTGGTGAACGTAAGCCACATTCTCGTGGGCGAGTCGTCGGCTAGAGAGGACTTGTTGGTGAAGAGATCCTGTGTCCTGATCAGTACCTATGCAATCAACACATAAACGGTAGCATTGACTTGCCTTGACGAGTTTCCTCACCTCCTCTTTGATATCATTCAGGTGGTTCTGCAGAACCATAGTCCCTTTGCCGCTCATTGGAAACATTTCATGCCATTCCCTGAGATCTTCACGACGTAGGTATGCCTCACCGCCTGTGAGCAGCTCTTGATAGAAAGCCCAACCGCCGTCGTTGCTAGAGATGTGATTGCGACGTTCAATCACTTGCAGGCCGAACCAATGACGGAAGAGGCTAAGAGCCATGTGCAGGAATATGTCGTTGGCATAGTCTTTGCGTCCGGCCTCGGCGGTCCGACGAAGAGCGGGTGGATAGTATGTCATGATAGTGCTTTCAACGTAGGCACATCTCTCGGCGAAGAAGCCGTTGTACTTGGCCACGACTTTGTCCTTGACTCGTGGCGGCAAAGATTCGATCACGGTGGTGGCTTTAGGAAGTGCTAGATCCGTGTTTGCAAGGACTCGGCGAAAAACCTGGTAGCGTCCGACCAGGTGAATGAAACAGTTCTTGTAGATTACACGAGACTGTAGTCGGCAGGCCATTCCAATCCAGGAATGAGGGCTTTGCGCGACAGCCTCCCAAAGACTCTGACCTTCTGCGATGAGTGCGTTCTCCACGGCGTGACGAATTGATGAGACCTAAGATTAATTCAGTATTTGTGCAGTGGAGGAGAAAGTGAGTTTTAAAGACTGACCGAACCGAGCGTTTGTGCAATGTTGAGCAAATTGGTTACGTCGACCAGAATTGTTTCCATGTTCGTACGATCAATGCCCAAATCGATATGGTAAAAGGCCTTGAACAGCATGAGTACAGCGCGGACGTCAGCTGGTACGGCACGACCGTTGAAGTTGGTGATGCCGGGACTGGACAAGGGCTCGCCTTTGTTGTTCAAGGGCACGTTTTCGGCACCACGGTCTTTGTACTGGAGGCGCCAGCGGGGAATGTTGGACCCATTGCTGAGAACCTTCTTGGTCAATTGAGCACCTTCCGAGTCAAGCTCATGGAACAATTTTGTGCTCGACATGCGGAGGATGTGCCGATGCAGAGTAAGGCGAGGAGTTCCGCTGACGATGACCGTGGTGTCGCCATCTTCAAAGTTAGGGTATTGACCCTTTGATTCGTTCCTGTGCGAGCTCATTGCTGCTGCGTGCTATCATTCGTCGTGATATGGAGGAGGCGTGTACGTTGCCCGGGGTTCCGAGTAATTGTAATCTGTGTCGGGGACGTAGATGCGACGATTGCAGTAAGCAAAGTTGCAGGGTAAGCCGATGAGTGAGATTGTTCAATGCTCTTCAAGATCACAAGAACTCGCGTCTGCCGATCTTGCACTGCTCGAGAAAACTCCGCGTGATGTGTGGAGCGCAATGAAAGCTTCGAGGGAAGCAGAGAAGGTTGTCGGTAAAACAAGAGAAAAGAGGAGCAGCTCCGATGCAGTCGTGACTCAGGATGTTAACTCGGCGTCGAGTATCTGATTTCGGTTCGTGACTGATAGAAAGCCGAGAAGGTGGTGTGATCAAGGGGCAAAGGTTCACTTGTGTGGAAGCCTCTATCGAAGTGAATTCACTGACCTCCGCGAAGGAATCGATCGGGAGGCGTAAGTACAAAGCACACACCGTGGAGGGCGAACTTGTACTCGCTGGTCAGGTGCAAGACAGGACGAACGATTAAGTTGTCCACGGCTTCGAAAATTCTGGTTTATGGGTCCAGTTGTCGGACAAGGTAGTGGTATATGTGTGTAGGTAAAGGAGTGAGTGAATTCACTGTGTCATCATCTTGTCGAGTCCTCGTCCTCGCCGGTCATTAACTTCAATCACTTGCACTCATCAAAAATACTGCACCTGTTGTCGGCAAAGCGGTAAAGACGAAAAGAAGGAAGGAAGGAAGGACCTACGTTCGACGTTCTGTCCTTAACGAAGGAACTGACTCTTCACTCCAGATCTTTTGAGTGGTCTCTTGTTTCGTTTCGTCAATAACTCCTTAACTTATGCAGCTGTTCGCGAACCTGGTCAAGTCGCATCTTGTCGAATCGCAGCACAACACAAGTAGCTTTCTCCAGGGAGACTTATCATGATCGAAAGATGCTCAAAGAATGACTGGGTTATGAAGGCTGAGGCTCAATTGACTGACATCGCTCACAACCTTTGCGAGCCAGACAGACACTACGATGGTTCTAGCATCTCGGTCATCAGACGTCGCCTCACTGAATTCAGGATAGACCTGAGATCCGGCAGAATGCTCTTAACTAAATGGCCGGTGAGTCGGTCTTCTTCTTGTCAGTGCGAGTAAGGCGCAAGAGAATCTATCCCGTCAATGGTTCTTGACTCGTCCAGCAGGCGGTCATCTTTGACTCTCCAAGGCGATGTATAATTGCTTCAACGACCAAGGAGATCCCTTCAAACAGCAGGTGACGACGAGCACGTGTATTTCGTCCATGTTGGAAGATAATCAGCGTGGCTTTCAAGATTTGCTTTTCTGCTTCTCAGCTCTGCTTCTGCGGGGTTTTGCTCTCGAGCTTCGGCTGCTTGAGGAAGGTGGATCAATCGCGTGCAGCAAGGCGCGTCGAGATCTTGTCAGATCGACCGCCATCTTCCACCATTTCCAGGAACACGATCTACCCTGCCGTCCCACGTGTGTCGTCCCAGGAAGCAGCAGGTAGAGCCAAGAAACTCGCAGGCAATGCCAAGGAACCGGAGCGGAAACCAAATCGCTGCTGGCGCTCCATTTGCACGTAGTGTGGACGCCTCTGAGCGACGACGTAGGGACTCGGATCGCACAATGGTGGTGCTTTCGAGTGTACTGCAAGGTATGTAGATGAGGTAGGTACGACACGACCAACACTACATAACAGCACAGCGCCGCTGCGCATTATTCTGTAGGCTGATATTCTCCTCTATCTTCATCCTTCGTCCCTTCAACATGCGTTTCACTCAGTCGCTGGCCGCTGCGGTCGTGGCTGTAGCCATTCCATCTCTTGCTTGCGAGAGCTGCATGCATCCCGAGAAAGATGTCGTGCTGACCAGGAACGTTCGTCGCATGCAACCAGATGCTCAGAACGCTACGTCTCTGCCCAAAGGCCCCCTTAGCTGGGGTCAGCTGAACGTGTAAGTCATGTACTCAGTGCCACAGTCCATTTACCCGGCTGCTCATTACGTCTGTCTTCCAGCCTCCACACTACCGACACTCACGGCTGGCTTGAGGGTCACATCAAGGAGAAGAACTATGGCGCAGATTGGGGTGACTATGCCAGCTTTGTCAAGGATATGCGCCAGCAAGCCGATGATCTCGGCGTAGATCTTCTGCTTGTCGACACTGGAGTAAGTTCAATTGTTTTAGTCGAATATGCGGGGGAAAGAAACTGATTTGATATCCCAGGATCTTCACGATGGAGCTGGACTAAGCGATGCTACTTCGCCAAACGGAGAGCTGTCCAACCCAGTTTTCGAGAACATTGATTACGACTTGTTGACCATCGGCAACCATGAGCTGTACATCTCGGCCATCGCCTACGAGACCTTCAACCAGTTCAGCAAGGTCTACGGTGACCGCTACTTGACGTCCAATGTCCAGATCATCAACCCATCCACTGGACAATTCGAGTATATCGGACAGAACCACCGCTATTTCACTACCAAGCAAGGTACGTACAACCGACTCGGTCCACTAAGGATTATACTTACACTCTTCAGGTCTCAGAATCATGGCGTTCGGTGTTCTCTTCGACTTCACTGGCAACTCGAATGTTTCCAGGGTCTTCAAGGCAGCAGACATGGTCAAGCAACCATGGTTCCTGAATGCCATCAACACCACTGAGCCAGTCGATCTTTTCATGCTTATCGGTCACAACCCTGTCAGACCAACTGTCTCAACAAGCACCTTCAAGACTGTCTTCAACGCCATTCGCGCAGCCAGACCTGACACTCCTGTCCAAATCTTCGGTGGCCACACTCACATCCGTGATTTCGCCGTCTACGATGACAAGACAACCGCTCTCGAATCCGGCAGATACTGCGAGACTCTTGGCTGGCTTGCCATGTCCGGTATTAAGACAGGTGCCAACTACACTGGAGAAGTGACCCCATGCGGCGTACCAACTCCTTCCATGCCGGCCAGGATCGTAACCAACACCACCTACACTGGCTTGAACTCTTCCAAGAGCGCATCCAACCTGACTTACTTCCGCCGCTACCTCGACTGGAACCGTCAAACGTTCGAGTTCCACGCTGTAGGCAGCCAGGTCAAGACCTTCGATGTCCAGCAAGGCAGAGCGGTCACAGCTGAGATCGATGCTGCACGCAACGTTCTCAACCTGACTTCTCTGTACGGATGCTCACCAGCCACCTGGTGCATGACTTGCGCGCCTTTTGGCTCGAGTGGCAACATCTACACTCTCCTCTCAACTGCTCTGTCTGCGGTTGTGATTAACCAGACCAGATCCACCATTCCTCGCTTGATCATCCTGAACACCGGCAGCGTTCGTTTCGATCTCGTCAAGGGTCCATTCACATACGACGGTAAGAGTACCCAGACCCGTACCGAGACTCTTAAGCTGACGTGTATCGCAGATAGTTTCATTGTGAACCCATTCACTGATGCATTCCAATACTTGCCCAACGTACCATACTCGATGGCTAGCGTAGGTCACCTATCAAAAAACGATTGCTTGTTCATGCTAACATGTCACAGCAAGTAGCAGGCATCCTCAACAACGGCGCCTACCTCAAGCGCGACCTTTCAACCAGCGACTTTGGCTTCACCCAGTCCAACCCAGCGCTGACAGACGCCTGTATCGACCCACCGGTCACCCACGACCATCTCAACACCAAGCGCTCTTACCCAGGTGGACGCATTATCCGTCGTCAATCTACCACCAACACCCCCGGCTACACCACGACCGACGACTTTGGCACCGACGGAGACGACACGCCACACAGTCCTATCGGATACTACAGCCAACCCAACGTATTCCAGGCCAACGCCAGCTTTCCAGCCGAAGGACTGCCATCGACGATCGACCTCGTGTTCCTGGACTACATTGCGCCTAACGTCGTGGCGGCTCTTAACTCGCTTGGCGGACAGTTTGCTACGTCGCAGGTCAACTATTACTTACCAGAGGTAAGTTGCAAGATCCCAAATATCGAGAGAATTATGCCCAAGTACTGATATCATAACAGAGCTACACCACCAACTCGTATTTGCCTCAGTACGCAAAGCTTGCTTGGCAGGCTAACGTGCCTAATTGCCCCGTTGGTCAGGGTGTTGGGTACAACAGTACCTCGTAAGGGATCAATGACTTGTACGTTGTTTCGCGGAGGACGATGACGGAGGTTATAGCTGCACCGAATTGTTTAGAGAGCCACTATTTTGAATTGCACACTAGTGTTCATGACAGCAGTGAAGACTCAGCATGGAAATCATAATTTCAAGAAGCAAAAGTTTATTGCGAAAGGACATTTTGATGCCTACATGAACAAGCGAAGGAAGAATGAAACCAAAACGCCATCATGTCGGTCGTGATCCAATATTACTGCGATCTTCTGTATCCCACTTAGTTGTTCTGCTGGCTGTTGAGGATGCGCAGGATGGAGAGGAAGAGGTTGATGATGTCGAGGTAAAGGCTGATGGAAGCCGCAATCTCCTCCTCGACCTGGTAGTGTCTCATGACCATCTGGGTGTCGACCAAAATGTATCCACTGAAGATGAGAGCACCGACGATTCCGTATCCCAGCTCAAGAGCGCTGGTGTGGGGGAAGAAGGCGGCCATGAAGCCGAAGATGATCATGACCCACAAAGCGAGGAAGAGGTATGGCTGCCAGCTCGTGAAATCGTACTTGGTCTGGCACGCGAAGAGGGTGAGGGCGATGAAGATTCCAAGTGTGAAGACGAGGGCCTCGAGCACGATCTTGCTTTCGTAGAAGGACGTGACGACGCTGATGCTGTAGGCCTCGAGAGCTGTGAATCCACCGAGGAAGAGCAGATTGGTTGGGTACGACTTGCGCTTCCAGAAGGTCAGGAGCATGAAGCCGATTGCGCCGAAGAGAGAGACCCAGAGCATCCATTGGTTTGACTGGATCCAGTTCTTGTAACTGGAGCTGAAGAAGGAGATGGAGGACAGGGCGACGGTAGCGAAGATTTGGACGGTGAGGATGGTGTAGACCTTGCGAACAAAAGCCATGCGGATGTCGAGAGTAGCCTCAGAGACGGAGCCACCGAACTGTGATTGTTAGTATCTTCGTCGTACATTTCTTGGAGCGAGTGTGGTCATACCTTGAAATCATCCGGAATGTTGTCGTCCTCGCTGCGAGCGACACCAGGAGTAGCCTCTTCTGCCTGGTATGATGGAGGCGCCTGACTGTATCCTGGCTCTTCAAAAGAATCGCGCTGAGGCGCTGGCTGGTATTTTGTGTTGGCTGCCATGTCGAAGGTGTTGTGAGTGATGGAATTTGGAGAAGGTTGCGGTGGTGAAGGATCGCAGGAGAGATGTAGCAGAGGCAGACGACGACGATGATGATGCTAGAAGGTGCGACGGGCCAAGGCTTCTCTGACGCCTGACGCTTTGTCATTGTCACCTGTCTTGTCACCTGCGACATCCTAGCGGAGACTAGCGTCAGCACCGCCACTCCCTTTCGGTAGCCACCGACCAAAGACAAGCATTCTTGAACCTTGATCTTGCTTGAAGCACTTCACCTCATGCTTGATATAATCTGTTATTATCAAACAGATCCGACCTCACCGCAGGCACATCTACTCTCTAGTATCAAGGCGTGAATAGAGTAAGTCTCACGTCAAAGCTCTGACAATCCGTGGTAGGTCAAAAGCCGAGCTCGGAGATAGTACATGATATTTTTCTTTTCCATGACTTTATCACCTTCGATCTCCACACCAGTCATCTATAACCAATACCTTTGAAGGGCGTTTCAAAGTCAAAATTCAATTCGCAATCATGGCCTCAATCACATACCGAGATGCCCGCTCCGAAGACTTCACCACAATCACGGAAATCTACAACCACTATGTCAACACTTCAGTGGCCACTTTCGAGGAGGATCCGGTAACCGTGAGGGACATGCTGGAACGCTTCAGTGTATTCAAAACCGCAGGCCTACCCTACATTGTCGCCGAAGAGCACGGCCAAGTCATCGGCTACGCATATCTATCATATTGGCGGACTCGCTCAGCATTCCGCTTCTCCGTTGAGAATACAGTCTATCTGGCGCCAGGAAACGAGCGCAAAGGTGTCGGTAAACGCCTCGTACAACTGACCTTGGACGCTGCTCGAGCGATCGGCAAGACGAGTATTGTATCGGCCATTGCTGTAATGCCAGATCAGTCAGTCGAGGCGTCTGCATCTGTCATGTTGCATCTGAGGACGGGATTCAAGGTTGTAGGGCGTATGCACAAAGTCGGCTACAAGTTTGGCAAGTGGATAGATGTGGTGTGGTTAGAATACGATCTCACGAGACTTGAATGTAAACTCTGAATTAATCAAGTGCATCAAACCGAAGGCTAGACTGAACGCTCAACGCTAATGCTCGTGCTGTAGTCTCGCTATGCATTTTCGCTCGTTAATTCGTGAACATCATCTTCGTGATAGCGACACTTGCACTTGTCGTCTCTGACCGAAACAGGCATACCCTCTGTCATCACCTATCCCGATACTATCGGGTTCTGCCACCGCCACCTCGTCGGTATTCATGGATATAGTCGCGCTCGTACACAGTATCTCCTGGAGCTTTGCGTCCAATTGGTGGCGGTGGAAGTCTTGAGAGCCGTTCTGCTTCTTCCTGCTCCCTCGCAATTTCTCTCAAACGCTCCTTGCGTTCCTGTCGTATCTCTTCTGACAGCTCGACCAGACGAAGAACATCTTCCTACATTGGCTATTAGTGACGATCCACAATAAGCCTTGAGGCCGACTTACATATTGCAGGTACTCAACAATGTAGAAGAAGTTTTCCGTCTCTTCATACCTGTAGTCCATTTCAACGATTGCCTCTTTGATCACTAGATCTTTTGCGAGCTCGGTCCACATGTCACGACGAAGCTGACGTCCAGAGTCTCTCCTATTGTCTCCTTGACGGCTTTGGTGCGCTGACGCTGAACGGCGACGAGTGATTTGGAGATCAAGTTCTTCGCGAAATTGAGGTGGGGGAAGAGGCGGTGCCTGGGGGGCGGGGGCCTCGCGTACTTCCCGATCTCGCTCGTATATGACATCCTTTTCATAAAAGTCTTGACCATTGCGGACACCACGTCTCCGGATCTCGATCTCCAGGTCTTCCTCACGTGTTTGTGGCAGGGCCGGAGGTGGACTTGGAGGGGCAGGCGGTGGAGGTGTTGGTGATCGTGCTCTTTCGACACCATGGTCAATGTGTCTGTGATGGGTGATGATCTCTTGTATGATTGGAGGACGATAGACTGGTGAAAGCGGCGGAGGAGAGAGATCCCTAGCAGGTTCCGGCTCTGGCTCAGGTTCTGGTGTGGGCTCCCTGGGTGGCTCTCGCTCTCGTCGTCGGATGATGATTTCTTCCTTTTCGAAATCACGCTGCCTAGGAGGAGGAGAGAAGGACCGCTCGCGGCGTCTGACGATGATCTGCTCTTCGACTCTTGGTGGTGGAGGCGGAGCAGGAGAAGGTGATCGTTCGCGACGTCTGATGATAATCTGTTCCCTTTCGATCTCAGGGGGAGGTGGAGGGGATGGCGATCTTTCGCGGCGGAATACAAACTCTTCATGTGCCCTGGCGATGACACTTCTTCTGCGTGCAGGAGGAGGCAAACTGCGGTCTCGTTCACGAATTGTGATCTCTTCGCGATCAATCTCACGCTCTCTGTACTCGAAGTCTTTCCGAGGGGGCTCGCGAACGTCTTTCCGAATGATGACTTCTTCTCGGTCAACCTCTCGTTCCCGACGAGGTGGTGGCATCCATGCGGTTTCCTCTCCTCTGCCACGGCTACCCCCACCGCCTCCACCTCCTCTCCCTCCCCTACCTCCACCGCCTCTACTTTCGCCGTCACTGTCATCACTGCCACCTCGGTTTCTCCTCGGCGGCATCCATCCGCTTTCACCTCCTCGTCGAAAAGTGATCTCTTCTTTTTCGACTTCACGCTCCCGCTCGCGCTCACGCCGCTTTGGTGGTTGTGATTCTCCGCGTCGCAAGGAGATCTCGGTCTCTGCAACCTCACGATCCCTCCCTTTCGGTCGAGGTGCTTCTGGCTCACGGTCGCTGCGACGGATGATGAGCTCTTCATCTTCATACTCCCGATAGCGTCTTCTGTCTCGCGGTGGATCACGATTGTCGGACCTGATGTCCTCCTTGCGTTCCCTGATCACGAGCTCATCACGCTCGACTCGGTCCCGTCCGCCTCTTCTCGAACGCCCTGCATCCGAGAAATTGTCTCTTGACCTGTCGCGGATGACCTCTTCTTCTTTCAATACCATTGTCGGTGGTCCACCACGACCTCCTCCCCGGCGAGAACCAACTTGCGAGGCTTCATTTCTACCGCGATCGTCATAGTCTCGGTTTGCGACGACCAAAGCACCTGCGGTTGTCTGTCCATAATCTTCGCGCAGGAAGTCTGGCTCTCGGCGGGCAGGTCTTCTTTCTGGGGCTATGGTCTCTGCCCTTTGCGGGCGACGGTCGGTATCTCGCTCACGGCGAATGTCTATATCGAGCTCTTCATAATCTCGTTCACGGCGTGGTCTGGAGTAGAAATCTCGTTCCTGCTCCTCGTAGAGATCGGCGGTCGGATATCGTCGAGACATGAGTGTGAAAGAACGCCGTCATGCGGGAGTGTTTGCGGAGGTTGGTGCTAACTTGCGGTCAAGTCCACGTCTGAATTGGCGGACAGTGCACGTGCAGATGACAATCGAGGCTTCCAGCCGCGTGCCAGCCGGACTGCAGAGAAGAACAAATGCAAGAGCGAGTGAACAAGTCGTGAAGCGCAAACTCGAAAAGGACAAAGTCGTGAGCAGCAAGCAAGTGCGCCGGCGTCACTGCAAAGTAAGGAGAGCGCACAACTTGGTGGGATGGCTGGAAATGATTGCCCTGCACATGAGCGATGGTGGAGAGAGTTAGCGCGGACACACCGTCTGTGCGGTGATGCAGCAAGTGGAAATCACAGTGCAATTCGTTCTGTCGCAAGTCGTCATCATACATGCGCTGCCAGCACACCTCACCGCCCTATGATAGATGCACAACCATCTCATTGGTACTATCGGAAAAGAATAGACCATTCAGTGCAATTCAAAACGAAAGATTGGGCTCACAAAAGGTACAAGGAGGAGTTACTGAAGCGCGTAACCGTCAATAACGGCTATCCCGAACTGAAACACTTCGGGGCTCCGCTCTTGTACCTGGCGGATAGGTCCGCAACTCAATACAAGCAATTGACCCTTGAAGAGAGCCCTTGTTATACTGTCGATCTGCAGATGTGTGAGGGAACAGAAGGCGATCGTTTGGAGAAGCTGCATAATTATGCATGCCAGAAGCCAAGGCCTATCGCAGGTAGAATCTGGTATTTGGGCAGCAATGAAAGCCACAATCGCCTCTGTCTTCAGTTGTCTCTGAGTCTCGAATGTGATAGGGCTGGAAGACCCACATTGCAGCCTGACAAGAGTTTCAGGTGACCGCGTCTGATCTCGCGACACATGTCATGCTCCTCAGGGTCCCATGACCGTCTGACTCGTGCCTGACCCTTCACCAACCTGAGGCATCCATTTCGACTTTGTCACTCATTTTGGGTTTTGAAGTCGCACCTGAATGCTATCGTAGTGAGATACCTAGCACCTTGAAGCAGAAATGACCGGACACGACCTCTGCGGTCCGAAGTTGCTGCACGGCTATCAGGAACGAGAGATACTCTGCCTTGCTACACGGTCAACTTGATAAAGACGATCTACTCAGAAAGCAGGCTTGAAATCACACTTTACCAGTACCACCACCATGGACACTCGTGCTCCCATCCAGGTCGCACTCGAGCCTTGCGTATACACTCTCGCGTTCGATGACTCATCAACACGGTTCATCTGTGGTCTCGACAATGGAATCCGCGCTTTCCGTGCAAGTGACTGTATCAGAACCGTCAAGGAAAGTCCCGGACAGGCTGGTGGCATCGCCATAGCTGCGCTCCTGGATGACAGGTACATTGCCATTGTCGGTGGAGGTAGATCTCCCAACTCCTCGCCGAATATGGTACAGTTCTGGGACAATGTCGAAGCCAAAAAGGTCAATGAGCTCGATTTCGCGGAACCGGTCTTAGGTGTCAAAGTGACCACCACGTCCGTTGCTGTTATCTTAGCCGAACGAACGATTATCTTGCAATATGCAAAGCACAACCGAAGTAACCTCCTAGGACCCGCTGCTGTGGTCGGTCTACACAGAACAGCAAACAATCCGAACGCTTTGTGCTCGATACGTGGCTATAGGATGGCGCTTCCAGGTCTCACGCCAGGCCAAGTACAGCTAATCGGACTGAAGGACAACTCAAAGAATATCATTCGTGCCCACTCATCGGAGCTCAGGCAGCTAGACCTCAGCAGAGACGGCCAACTCCTCGCTACAGCCAGCAAGCAGGGCACTCTCATTCGCGTATTCTCCACTTCAACTCTATCGCAAACTCATGAGTTCAGAAGAGGCGTCGATCCAGCCATAATCTATTCACTCTCCATCTCGCCAACCAACCAGTTCGTCGCCTCGACCTCAGATTCCGGTACCCTCCACATTTTCGACCTCCGACCACCATCCACAGAAGAGACAAGGCCACAGCCTCGCAAACGACCTTCAACAGCCCGCCCTACGGCCACCTCCCGCAACCGTCCCAGCCCCTCCGACTTTGACGCCTTGTCCCTACCCTCCGCCTCTACCTCGCCACGAACAGCAGGGGGCTTCTACGGCCCACCGCCAGACCTAGCACATACGCCTCCAGCTACCGGTCCCTCTGTCGTCTCCGTTATCGCACGCTTCCCCGGCATGCCGCGCGCCTTCTCCGACGCCAGGTCCATGACCAGCATTTCCTACCAGAAGGGCAACGACCCACCCAACTGGCAAGGCCAGCCACGGTACCTGAACACAATACTGCCGAACGGGCAGAAAGGGCGAATCATAAACCCCAACGTGGCGATACCGGGTTTGCCGCATGGACAGCCACCAAAGGGGGTGCTGGCTTGGGATCCGGATGCGAGCGACCGGAGGCTGTGGTGCATTGGCGGTGGCGCAGATGCGAGATGGGAGAGCTTCGTGCTTCAGGAGGGCGAGGATGGGCGACTGAGAGTAGGCAAGGAGGGGTGGAGGGCGTTCTTGACGAGGCAGTTTCCCGAGGAGGGATAAGAAGAATATGGACCAGGTTTAGCACCGGCGTCACGGGCGGGATTTGACGGCTTACGATGTCATCTGGCTTACAGGTGCGCTTGCCTGTGGGATACCGCTATGTTATACGAATTAATCAGGGTTGACTGCTATCTCTGTATTGAATTTAAGGATTGTAGACTCCTTTTCTTTCGCTCGTGTGTACGAAGACATACATACATTGGTATGTCAGACAAATGGTCGATGTTTCCTGAACAGGCCTGGTAGTATGTAGCTGTACAACGAAGACACAGTTTCCTGGTGTCGGAAGGGGTTACAATATACGAATTCAGAGTAGCTGGAGGATAAGATAAGACTGGAAAGAATACATATGTTACATATTACATGGCGTAGATAAGGTTATATAGTACAAGACCCCGACCAGACTCATTAGCAAAGGTGCTGGGCCCAAGTATTAAGAGGGCAGGGGTAGAGCGAGGTAAGCAGCAGCAGCTTCCAAGCAGTATCGTGATTAGGCCGCAATACCAAGGTACCACTTGCCGAGCGGGGTGTAGTCGCCATTGTCATTAAGGAACGACCACAGAGGCTGATGAGCTTGTCCCTGAGTAGTCCTGAATTCACCCCTGAAAGTGTAGCGCTTGACGTAGCGCTTCTTGTCCAGAAACTTGATCTGCGTCTTGATGTCCGGCACGCAAGTCTTGTCGCCCTTTTCGCACTCTGGCGGGTTCGGCGAGTAGCTCTGGAAGCCAATGTCGCTGACCCACATTGGCTTGTTGGGGAAGCGCTTGTGCCACATCTCGACGAAGCCCTGGAACTCGGATGTCGTCCAGTAGTAGTGCACGTCGAGGAAGTCGAACTTGCACTCGGGGCAGGTCTGCACGAATTCGTTGATCCACGGCAGGGAGTCCGGGCCGTTGCTGAGGAGGTTAGCGTTGCTGATATGACAGGAGGGGTGAGAGGAGGCACACGTACATGACTGACGGACTGCCAATCTTCATCTTGGGGTACTTTTGCTGGATTGGAATGATGTACTGCTTCCAAGCGGAAACAGCATCGGCAACGGAGATACCGGAGATGGCTGGCTCCAAGAAGGTCATAAGATGCTCCGGTCTGTATTGGTCAACGTCTGACATCAGAGTGTTCAGGTTTTTGAAGCTAGTGGGGAGTCAGCAAGCATGTTCCTGCAAGAAGAGTTCGCAAAGAACGAACTTGTTTCCATTGTCTGACGTTGTGTCGACCCCGAATTGCTGCATGGTGAATTGGTATCTCTTAGAGAAGTTTTCATCCGGGTAATGGCCAAAGCTGTAGTACCACGAGAGGTGCGTGACCTTGTCGGAGGTGAATTTAGCGACGTCTTGTGTGTAGGTAGCGCTGTTTAGATCGGAGATCATTCCGCGTTTGGGGTTCGAGGCCTCGATAGTCGAGGCACATAGCGCCAAGAAGGAGATGAAAGTCGTCTTCATCTTGTCAGATAGTGTGATAAAGGTGAGATGAGTTTGGATAGTTTGAAATGCAGGAGTAAGGTCGGATTTATATTAGAGCATCTACTGATCAATCACTGTCAAATGACCAGGATGTTGAAGGAATAGAGACAATGACGGAGTTGCAGGAGATCCCCGTTTTAGAGACGGCAAGGTAGTTGGACACAGACTGAAGCAGTATAAGAAAGAGGAACGATAAATAGTAGGAAAGGTGATCACCGTTTAAATGTCTGACATGTTAGTAGTATAGTCTGTTGACCTGGCCTTGGTATAGGAGGAGTTGCGGGGGACAGTTGACGGTTTGAGTATCATGTTGGTGTAACGTTATGGTCCTTCGCTGCAGTTTGTAGCCTGCCTGTCATCTCGCAAGATTGGGTGCTACATGTTGCAGAAGCCGAGCGCCTACTGGGGCATGATATGAAGCATGCGATTCTTGCAGATCTCGGTCCGAGTTCATGGTAGATTGCAATAGCTCCTTCCAGCTTTGGACGCAAGAATATACTGGCCGTGCTTCTCCTGACAATCAAGAAGTTCTGCGACAAGACAGAGCGAGCCATAGACGGCTGGACGCTCGTTGCAACGACTTTAAACGGCTCGTGAAATCCTCTCATTACCTCATGGCGTTACAAGGCAGGTCAAAAGGTGTGTGTGGCCGTTTGCACTCGCAGATCAATCAATTTTGTGACGAGTATCTGAAGAACATCAAGAGCGGCTGTCGAGACAGGAGGGGTATACTATCATCAATGGGATGTCGCTGTTTACGGTCAAGGGTGAGCCCGCATTGCTCGGCTAGATTGCCCAAAATGGTTGAGACCGCCAAGACCTTCCTAATCTCACGCGCCAGACCTCAGATCTCACTTGCTGTCCTACGAATCGCCGTCTGTTCGGAAGACCATCATTGTACGACCGCTAGAGAAGCGGACAGACGTGATCTTAATCTTCCAAAATTGACTTGAGCCACGACCAGTCGACACCACGATGTGGTTGGTGAAAGCATATATATACGGCGACGTGTGATTAAACGCAATAATGACAGGTCGTATATCATCACAATATGCATTATAAGCAGGGACGACGTACGTTGAATCTCAGGATGGCGATATGCTGGGCAATCTACTCACCCATTGCATGCGCTCCGGCCTTTAAGTCGAGCCGAGGTGCCGACAGTAATAACTCACGCTGCGTCGAAAACGGAGGAATGCTCGCGGTAAACATAAATCGTGGCAGTCACTCGTACGAGCTTCTCAACCTAGGCACATGTACTTGGTCCAGGGTCAAGAAAGGAGTCAAAAGACAGATGGCCGGAGTTGCGCCAGGGCGATCGACAACCCCGACAGACAATTTTTGTGGAAAGAAGGGACAGAAGGGTCGGCGCTAGCCAAGCAGCGTGGAGAATCTCTCGCGATTCAGCGACCCAGTGCAGTGCCAGTGCGGTGCAGTGCAGCCAGTACAGGGCTCTAAGCCTCGAACCACAACCCACCGCAACTTTATTAGCTCGTCTCGTCTGGTCTCGTCCGGTGTTTGGGAGGTTCAACTGCTGATTCTCGCATTCATTCTATGCAACTTGAGCCTCACCATCGTTTTCAATGAAGACATAGATGACCTGATCAGCCCAGTCACTTGTCCTCAAGCTTCTATCGAACACGCAGCAGCACCAGAGCGCGTCCAGCGTCTAGTCTTCACCGTTCCGCTTCGGCCAGTCGGGTCTCACCCAACGTGTGATTTTTAGGAGGTGTATTCACGCGACGAAATACACAAGTCTGGCGCCTGGGATCCTATACATGAGAAGACACATCTGAGACTTTCAACCTATACTGCACAACATGGCTGCCGCCGTCACACCGCGTAGCGACGCCCTGCGAAAAGATTCAGTCACCGCTCAGGACGGATGCGATTGGCAGTCCGAGAACATGGCGAAACTACAACAGAAAGGAGTATTGAATGCAGCAAGCTGCTCAAATCCTGGACCGGTCGCCAGACGCAGAGAAAACAAGCGGAGAGACGAGAGCCTCTGGGGTACTGTCTGCAGAGGCATCGTCGACCATCAATTGGGTATGTTTCTCATGCTCCTCATTCTACATGACAAAGGCCCGCGCTGACCTGACAACAACAGGTCTCTCCATCAATGCCCTCCTTCTTCTCGCCATGACACATCTGTTTTTCCCTACCCTACGACCTACGACTATTCAATATTTCACGCTTTCCTATTACGACCCTTCAACTGGCCTTTACAAGCCCGGACTCGATGATCTGAAACATGTCGTTCTATGGATCATTATCTTCACTGGTCTTCGCGCGGGAACAATGGATCTGGTGTTGATTCCGTTCGCAAAACGGTGCGGAATGACGAAAAGGAAGAGCTGCATTCGTTTTGCTGAGCAGGCGTGGTTGTTGATCTATGTCTCCGTATTTTGGAGTGTCGGAATGGTAAGAAAGGCGACAACACTCTAAGGAAATGGACAATTTTCTGACGTTATCACCACAGTACATCTACTCGACGTCGTCTTGGTTTGCCAGTCTCCCGGCAATCTGGAAGGTCTATCCACTTCTGTCCATGACCGGAATCCACAAATGGTACTACCTTGCCCAATTCGCTTTCTGGTTGCAGCAAATCCTTGTTGTCAACATTGAAGAGCGTAGAAAGGACCACTGGCAAATGTTCACCCACCACATCATCACCTCGGCGCTCGTATTTTTCAGCTACGGAAGCTACCAGACCTCGGCTGGAAATGTTATCCTGGTCATCATGGATGTGGTTGATCTACTCCTGCCGGTAAGAACTGAAGGGATCCCAGAGGGAAGAGAATGAGAAGGAACCACGACTGACATATCCCAGCTAGCCAAAATGCTCAAGTATACCGGTTTTCAGACGATATGTGATGTCGCATTCGGCGCTTTTATGGTTACCTGGTTCTTGGCCCGTCATGTGGCCTATATGGCGGTCGTCTGGTCGCTCTACGCAGATTCACCCTCAAAAGTCATGCACTACGGCTGTTACGATACGACGACTGGACTTCAACTCAGCGAAGGAGGCGGAACCGAAATAATGTCAAATCTGCTGCACGCATACACAGGCGGATCGGAACCAGTATGCTTCAACTCGAATGTCCGGACGGTCTTCTTGACGCTTCTGCTGGCCTTGCAGGTGCTTACTTGCATGTGGTTCGCAATGAATCTCCGCGTAGCATACAGCGTTATCATGGGCAACGGAGCCGACGACTCGAGGTCTGATGACGAAGGAGATGAGGAGGATCTTGATATTGAGAACGTCAGAGACTTTGCCGACAAGACACCCGAAATGCAGAACCCGAAAGAGGTGGAAGTCGGTGTCGAGGAGCTTCGCTTTGTGCGCAAAGCAAGTCCTAAGCGCAAGCCAGCGAGAAAGTCTAAGGGCATGTCGAGCGGCATTAGCATTGCAGGACATGGGGACAAAAAGGAGTTTCTCAATCGCATCGGATGTGATAATAGACCTACATAGGCTTTGGACTTGCAGAGGCTACGCGCTGGGTCTCCTGCGGTTTGGAATTCTTAGACATGGATATATGTTACACGACGCTGTGGAATGAAACATGCAATTATGTTCATGCTACACAAACACACTACTACAATTTCGCGCTGTCTGCAGCTAGGACCCTGAAACCCCATCGAGGAGCATGAAGATGGACCTCAGCATTTCCTTCTGGTGCTTTTACCGCAATAACAACCTCCTCCTTATTCAAGCCAACCAACTTGCCATTGTCTTTGTGCTTGAATCCAGTGTCAATCGGGAAGACGACAACTTCCTGGCCCTTCTTGAGCTTCAAAGGATCCTTCTCATCAACATCCACTCGGCCATTGACCTGCGCGTTCAGCACGAACTTCTTGGCCTCGTCCCCCTTGACCTTGACAACCTTGTTCGCCTTGACAGCAGCCTTGACAGTAGCCTTGTACCTACCAACCCAAGCGTACGTCTTTGGATAGACCTCCCTGCTCAAAACATCCACCTTGACAAAATCCATCATCCACTCCAACACCCAGGCGCTGTTAATATCACTCAGTCCCAGCCCGTCCGTGCCGGCAATCCACTCCCGTCCATCGGCCAGCAGCGCCTCAAACGTATCAAACGCCCGTCTCATATGCACCAGGGCCTCAGGCTGGCCCCGCTCCATGTCCTTGAGATCCCACGACCGGCCTGAGAAATCCTCTCTGTCCTTGCGGAACTTGGGGTTCTGCAGGGCGGGCGACGAGATCGGGAGCAACTGGGCCGCGCGAGCGAAGACGCCGCCGTCGACGGTGAAGACGTCAAGGAGGGCGGCGAGGGCTGGCTCGGTGGCATTGGTTGGTAGTGCGGGGTGGGCGGTTGATGCTGGGATGAGCTCCGACAGGCGCGATAGGATCAGGCGTGTGTCGGCGTAGATGTCGCGGCCGTGGGCCAGGACGGGGATGCGGCGGTATTTCACGCCGAGGTTGGTGAGGTCTGGACGAGGGAGTGTCGGGGCTTGGACGCATTCTGCGTAGGGGATCTTGCGGAGCGCGAGGTAGGCTGAGATGCGCCGGGCGTAGGGCGATGCGTTGTAGTGGTAGAGGATCAGGTCGGAGGGAATTTCGGTCATGGTGGCGGTGATGGGATGTGTAAAGATCGGGACTGGTATACACGAATGAGAATGCTTACAGGTCAATTGAGGTAGGAAAGGTAAAGGAAGGGTGACCAGCGACCTCCAACTTATTAGACCTCGGCTTCTCGGCTGTAGCATGTGTGCTTCTTACCTCGCCGATTCCTTCAACCCTACCTTTTTTGCATTTGGGAATATTGATATCAATGCCTGCTGAGCTCACGATTAATGCATCAGACAATATGCATCTCAATGCCACGGAATTGGCACTTGGGAATACCATAAATATCGATTGAATTGGTCTATGCACCCCCAGAGGTTCGCCAAGACTGCGGGGATGGATCGATATGGACCCATAGCACTAATGGCAGATCATCTAATCCAGACGGGGCAGAATCGTTGTCAAGAGAATAATTAGATCAAGTGGTTCATCCTGCGTGTTAAAACATTCTAGTCGATAGTGTAAGCGGAAGGATTTTCTAGGAATGTTCTCTGCTGGTACTCGTGTTTCCCCTGGCTTACATAGGTAGCACAGCCCACATGGTCTCAGCGCCGGTTGGCTCGGTCCAGTGCTGCTGAGCACATTCGTGCCATTTTATTGCAGGGCTAAAGCAGTGAACGCAAAACCCAGACCATGCTGAACGTCGCTTAGCTGAAACGAACAGAACAATGAAATGCTGGTCAAAGAACCTGTCTTTCACGTGATAAAGATGCTGGAAACAATGGCGGATCACTCGGAATTGAGGCGCCGATTACCTTACCTAATCAGGTATAGTTGGCTGGCGTGGGCCGGACCCTGGATTCGCTCATGCTGACTGACATTCCCGATCTGGCGTTTCTGGTCGACTCCACTCTCTCTACTACTGTATCGCTTGCACCTATCTTCCTTTGCTTCACCTCCATCCATCAACCTATCGACTTTCTCATCAGGACATCACCTACGGCACTCTTAGACACATACGACATCCAATCTATCGTATCTTGCCAACCAAATCATGCGTTCCGCCACTGTCGGCGTTCTTGCCGCTTCTGCGCTCACCGCGCAGGCGATCCTGCTGCCTCCCGGCGCTGCGACCGAGAGCGGCTGGAACTCTCCATTCGCTATCGACACTACCAACTCGCAAATCAAGCTGCCATGCCCTGAATGCGTGTCGACCACTCCACAAGAGATCGCGACCGAAGGATCCGACGACATTGTCTGGATTCAGGGAGGCTCAACCGACGTCTTGCTCAACTTCTCCATCGAGGACACACGCACTCTATCGTTGAACGGATACCCTGTATTCCCTCACTTGGGCGGACACTTCGAGATGCCTACCATCAGCCAGGTTGCATCTTCCTCTTCCCTCGTAGAAATCAAGGAGGCCGCCGTTCCGGTTCGGGATCTCCAAGTCTCTGGCCACAGTGTAGCTATCAACAAAGAGTCGGTTTCCCCTGTCGGCGATGAGGTCATCAGAGTTACATACCAACTTATGGCTCTCGACAACCACCCTGTCACCGTGCCAGGTGCCGAAGTCACCATGCTCAAGAGCGCCGAGGGTGAGCTTATGATTCTCAACGTCGAGCCTGCACCAAAGCACCGCAGTATCTTCGACGCTCTTCCACCACACGCCGGCAATGCAGGCGCTCCAACAGCGCCAAAGCAGTGCAAGGACCTCGTTTGCAAGCTCAACGAGATGGTGTCTCACGTCGGCAACAGCCTGGACTCTGCTTTCAAGGACGTCAAGGCTGGTGCACCTAAGATGAGAGGTGGTTGTCACGGCAAGAAGCCTGGCTTCAAAGCCGAAGGCTCAATTGATGGCCGTCCAGGGCGCCACCACGGTCGTCCACCAAAGATGCCTGGCATGCACCCACACGGTCCACGTCCTTTCCACCGTGGCCCCCACAGCCACCACAGACATCACGGACACCACGGTATGCACGTCGTCCTCCACCGTATCCTCAACATTCTCGTCCCAATCGCCATAGGTATGACGATTGGTTTTGTCGCCACGGCCATCGGCATGTTCATCGGTCGCCTGATTTCCTTCCTCTGGATCAAGTTCGTCCGTGGCGGTCAGCGTGGTTACGCTAGCGTTGCGCAAGAGGAGTCTGACGTCGAGGAAGCTGTCGTCGACGAAAAGGCCGTCTACGCCAAGACTGAGGTCGAGGAGCCTCTCCCCACGTACGAGGACGCCCCCGCTTACGAGGAGGTCCAGTCTGAGCGCAAGTAGCTTGGCGACAGCCTGATGGTATCGATGTAACATCGTATTCGACGCACAAGACTGCCATACAACGAGCGGCGTGGGATCGAAGGGATGGATTAACGGATTATGGACAGGTATTCGAGGGGAAGTTATGGTTCATTTCACGGTCATGGTCTTGGGAACTTTATGCCAAAGGTCTATCAGGGATTCAGGAGTTTCATCTTTACGTCGAATAGCATTTTCCCAATATGATCACTAGCATATACCTAGCTCATTCCGCCCGTGCACTATCTGTGGTTCTACAATCCGCAAACACACCATCCAATCAATCAGTGCGTAAATCGTCGCCCTTCATGTGTATGCTCTGAACTACTCGACTACTCGAGAAATCGGTCGACGAGTTGGACGACATGGTGTGCGAGACGAGGCATGCATTCATCGGGTACTGAATAGCCAAATAAACGAGAAGAACCACTGACGAAAAGCCATCAGCGGGTTTGCAATTGGGGTATACCTATTACTCCTCTAATGCCGCCACAGTCGCCATACCATATCAGAAACGCCAAGATGAGCCTCCTCCAACCATGCACCTCAGTCCATAATTTCGTCGTCGTCAAGCCCATTGTAGATTCTGTACATCAATCCACTGAATACATGCATGGACTCCTCCGTCTGGAATGAGATTGTCGGCTTCGTCTCGTCTCGCGTCTATACGTGCCTCCCTCGCTTCCCTCCTCTGTCGTGACTAGAGCCGTCCTTGGCGCTCGTGTCGAAATTCATGCCGCTGATGTTGAAAAAGTCGTCGAAGGGTACTCTGCGCTTGGTGCCGGCGCCGGTTCCTAGTGTTCTGTTGGTGTTGTTCGACCGCGAGTTGGTATTTCGGTTCGCTCGGTTCCGCTGCTTAGGCGGGTGTTCCATCCGCACTGGTGTTTCTGATTGTGTGTCGTGTGGTTGTTGTTCGTGGTCGGGGGTATCGGCTGTGTCCATGTTCACTTCCCGGTCGTGGTTGGTGGGGTATGAATGCGTGGAGCGGAAGAGGAAGGCGGGTGGTGTGCTGGGTGATTGCTGTTGATTGTTTCCGAAGACGGTAGTTGGTGGCATGGTTGCGGATGCTGATTCTGATGGTGCAGGCGTTTGCTGCTGCTGTGGTATCTGCTCCGGCTGCTGCCCATGCGCCGTCTCTCTAGCCTGCTCGGGACTCTGATGTCGTAGCCTTTCCTCCTCTTGTGATGTCTCTTCCTCCTCGTCGTCGTTCTCTGGTCGCTCCGAGCCGTCCAATCGTTCCGTTGCCCATCGTCGTACCCGCCAGCCTTCACCGTCTCCTAGGCCAATATTCTCTTTGTCCAAGAAAGCCAATATGTCATCCAGAGCATCTTGATATCCTGCCGCTCGCGAACGGACTTGGTCGTTTGCTGCTGCGCGGTACAGAGTGGTGACGGACAAAGCCGCGGCTTTGAATGCTGAAAGGATGTCTTCCGGTGCTTGTGGACCAGCAGCCGGTCGGCGAGGCGTGGCCCGTGGAAGGGATGTGTTTAGGCTCCTCATCGAATCCATGGTTTGATGTTCGGAAGGTCGTACAGTCGTAGTAGTCGTGGATGAGATGTGTTATGAGGGGCAAGGCACCAAGATAACAACGCTTGATGTGGTCATGCGGACCCGGAATCAATCCGCGAATGACACAAAGAGCCGCAAAAGCCGTGTCCTTATTGTTGCTCGTTCGTAGCCGCGAGAATGAGGGAGTCTGAGGTTGTTGTAGCGTCCGAGAGAAGACAGTGATGTTGTTCGCTTGGGAAAGACCGGTGTACGTAGAGTAGAGGTCGGTGACGCAGATGTCGTAGCGTGTTGGATCACAATGCCATGTGGTGGAAGATCTGGGAATTTCCTGTTCCGAAAGCTTCACCCGCCTGCCTTGCGCGGCTATGCACGGTCCAGACTCGTCCCCACATGCAACTCTCCGCACGCTGGGGCACCGGACTGTTGACTTGATGCTCATTAAACTCATGTGATTTCAAGGGACCACGTTCTCAATGGCCGTTCATTACGAAGGTGAAGGTGGTCTCTGCATGTGCTCTAGTTGCACAGGGCAAGTGCAGCTACAGGCTGTCGTCGAATACGATCCACTGCTCGAGTCCAGGTGCGTGGGATATGCATGGAGGGCGACATGTTCAATCGTAAGGCAGCGTTAACAACAATTGTGTATTAAAACGACACGGCATCCAAAATATCCGAGATGATACTTCACGTCTCACGCATGGACCTCAAAGATACAAATTCCGAGTCATGTCATTGATCATCCTACAGGTACGATGGTCCTCATAGCAAGGAAGCTCTACTTCCTCGGAATGCGACTGCCCCTTCTCTTCTTTTCCGCGCTCTCCTCGCCAGCAAATCCTGGTGCGTGCGCTCCTATCGCATAATCAGTAGATACTAATCCTTGCGCCGGCGCCGCCTTACCGTTGCCGCCTCCAAATTGGATCCCTGCTTCTTTACTACCGCTAGAGCCAGAGCTGCCAACGCTGAGTCGTGATCCGTGGCTAATCTTGTGCCCCAACGCGTGTTGCGCGACTGCTTTGTCGGACGGTGAATGCGATTCGTTTCCTGTCATATGTTCGTCTGACGACCACCAGCCCTCTGGGCGGGTCAGTGAGGCGCGAAGAGTCGATTGCGAAGCGGGAGCTGAGCCGGCTGATGCTGGCGCTGCTGGAGCACGGGGCGTAGGTGTAGCAGTCAGCACAGATGCGTGTGGGGAGTGACCTGCGCGGAATACGCGACGTTGCTCCATCACGTCCGAGTCATCGTCAGCGTCGTCGTTGTCGGAGCCAATGTCGGTCGTGGAGAACATCCGCGGATTCACCGGGCGGAGGTGGCGTTCGGTGTCTGAGTAAGTGGGGAGAGAGGGTGACTTGATGCTACGTGATGCGCCGCGTTCGCGCGTCTTCGTGCCTTGTCCTGAGTGAAATTCCAGGGCTGAGAGCACATGTGGGAAAACGAGCTTGTGAACGTCAGCTGCCCATAGAAAGTCGAGATGTTCGTAATGAGGGATCTCGGTTGCCACTGTGTGTCGTGGTAGCTCCTTAAGCATCACCTTGATGTCGACGAGACTATCGCTGCCACCGTATAGGAGGACGATTGGCGTTCGGATATTGCGAGTCGGGTATTTGGCTGGCTTGTAGTACTTCGATCCATTGGTGACGCTGAGTGGTGCTTGAACTTCATCGTCGTACATCTGAAATGTACCATTGCGGATGATTTGAAACCAGTGTACCACAGACTTGACGCTCGTAAATGAGAACAAGTGTGGATATGCTGCCAGCTTTTGATGCGTTGGAATGCTCAGCGACTTCCAGCCGAAGAGAAATAGCAGACTTTTGTCGATGAACCAGCAAAATATGGCCGGATATAGCAAAGCCTCCCACATGGTGGTGCTACTGAGCATGGCCTTGCGTCCGAAGAATAGAAATATAATGTTAGGAGTCACCTTGACAAACGAGCTAACAATACCTGATGCCAGCCCTGGTGGGGCCATGGCCGGAGCCAACGCAACGAACACATCGACCTTTTCGTTCAACCGCGGGTGGATGGAGAGGGTCGCAAATGCTTGTGCTGTGCCTTGAGAGAAACCAATGTATGACAGGGAGTGCTGCTTTGTTGTCGAAAGAATGTAATCGATAGTGTCAGGGATGTCGTGGAATGCGAACTGATCGATGGAGAAATCCCAAAATTCGGGCGTTGTTGGTGATACGCGTGTAGACTTTTTCGAGTACTTGTTTCCTCGGTTGTTTCCGATCTAGATGTCTGTCAGGAAGTGTGTCACTGACTGGTATTTTACGAGCTTACCCAAACGTCGTAGCCCTTCTCGACGAGCAAGAAAGGCAAGCACCGCTCCTCTTCCGTCAAGCAAACCCATACTTCGCTGTTCATCATCAAACCATGGTGCAGGTACACAACCTTTTTCTGGATGCTGCCTTCTCCTTGGTTGACCCTCTCGTCCTCCTCACCTCTCTTCCAGCCTAGCCGATGAAGTCCAAGCAAGTAGCCATCTTTGGTCTGACAGATGTGTTCTTCAGCGTAGTAACCAGAGATCTCGCACAGCTCAACAAAGTCCGAGGCCCTAGCGATGGGAGAGGTGATTGATCTCTTCTTGGCGCGCGACTTCCGACCTTGTGGTGATGAGAGGAGGTTGAAAGCTTTCCTAGAGGCCTGATAGAAGAGCTTGATGATGGGTCGCGGCAAGGCGAGTGTGATGACGCGGATGATGGTCTCGAGACCGATGATGATGAAGGATGCTATCAGTGCCAGATACTCCTGGCTTTGATGTAGTGTCAGTTAACCATGTCCTTGTACAAAGTCGGGTGTCGGATAGTCACTCACAACTGCAGTCGCCCTATGAACGGGACTCGAGGCATGTTGGGCTTAACCAAGACTGTCAAAGATGGAAGAAAAGGCCAAAGGAGAAATTATCAAGTGGCTCTTGAGAATCCTACCATGTTCGATACGTCAAAAGTGGTCGCGTGAGAACAACTGAAGGGTTTCGTGAGGGGTCGTCTGGGAAGAACCATTATTATTGAATCTAATGCACACTAAAACATCGCGATCGCGACGTCATGTCGATGCATGTGATGATTCGGCAGGGGCATGCGGCTCTTCGGCGAATGCCGTATCCTCTTTTGGAGACGGGAATGCCTGCCGCATATGGAGACGGATTATCAGGTCAGCTCTTCTACCGATACCTTGTTCAGAAAGACGAATATCTTTTGCGCAGTCCAAAGTTATATGTCATGACCCTGCGTTCATAGCGATAATCATCTGTATTACACTCATCAACGACCACACGCCACCATGCCTTCCTCTTGCAAAGACATCCGTACAGCTATCAACCGGCATTCCAATCCGCCTCGACTAACACTTTACAGGTGCGGCGCTAGCGATGTGTCTGCAAAACAGCGACTGCGTCTTCATCGAACGGAATAAACCGGCCGATTGCCTTCGACCACCCCTTGTCGACACCTTGCCCACACGATGCCAGCAACTGAAGAAAGGCTACGGAGAGTGCAAGCGGGGTATGGTCGACATGCGCAAACGATTCCGTGGTAACAAGCCTATCGCGGCGAGTCTGGAACTGGAAGGAGGAGCAGATGATCCCTCAAATCAGCTGTATGGAGGTGGAAGTGCTTTTGGTGGACCAAAGAGGACGGATGGAAAAGAGGCGCCAGAAGAGGAGTAGTGATGGAGATTCAGCATGTTGCATACTGGGCGTTTGGGCTGTATTCAGGTCTTGTACAACAGATTCGGGGACAGAGATACCACTTGACGAAAAAAGATTCAATACAGAAAGAGAAGACTGTTCGTACAACAATCGTGAGGTACTAAGATGGTGTGCACCCGGCGCAATGTACGCCTTGAGCAGACGACTCTGTGGTTATCTCTCATCGCCAAATAACGCCCAAACTACGAAAACCCCTTTCGATCGACCGCCTCATTCCTGGTCCTCGACCTCAAAATGACTGAACTTTATCGGCCCTTCGAAGTGCCAGTCTCTGTCACTGCCGATAAAGACCTCATTCCAAGCATCTTTCGCTTTCAGCGCCCTGTCCATGAAAGTGCCCATCGTGATACCGTCCTGATCCTCAACTGCAGCGTTGGCTGCTCTCTGCCACCTTCTGCTCAGATGAAGCGAAGTGGCAGGCGGCTGTGACAAGAACATCTTTCTCCAACTCGCGTTCTCGTAGTATATCGCAGGATTCTTGGCCGGGTCCGGTAGACGGTCTGCAGGGAATGCGATGCTGACGTCCCAGGCCCAGTAGCCTGACAGAGATGATTCTCTATCAGTGGGCTTTTGAGGAACAATATCAGGACTGAGCTCGTACGGATCGCGAACCAGGAACTCGTCCTCTTGCGCTTTGGGCGAAACAAGTTTGAGGGTCATTGTCGGATAGCTATCACCGAGCACTTTTCTGAGCAGTAGGTTGTTACGGGGTCGTTCGCCAGGCTTATTCACTTCCCGCTTAGGATTGTTGCGCTTGGCTTCAAGCTGCCAGTCGGGTCGCATAAACATAGTGCGTTGGATGTGTGGTGATGTCGCGATGGTGCCATACCACAGCTGGGAGGTTCTTTGTTGGAGTATGAGATCCACGGGTGACAGTGACCGCAGTATCAATTCTAGAATCTCTGGACACTGTAGCGCTCTTTCAGCTGCGGTCGCTTCGACGTCCATTGGTGTGAAATCCATAGCTTCTTATTTGTAAACAAAGAAGAGTAGAGGTGGTTTGGGGCGTGAGCTGTCTACCCCGAGAGTGTGGAGACCGTTGTTTGACAGTTGGGGTGTTTCAAGCCTGGAATGCTAGTGGCATAAACGCTTGGGGTAATCCAAGAAAGACATTGTATCGAGAGCTTGTGGGCTCGGTGTGATTATAAGCTTCTGAGGCACACAAAGGATTGTGACCAAGACCGAGTCACGTCGAGGCTGACGTATAAGGGATAGTCGGTAGAGTAAGGCCACCGACCAAGCGGGCATGTTATCGGTTGTTCTTGCGTTTGGGGGTCGCGTTATCTTTGATCACGAGCTCCCGGGCAGCTCGATCACGATGAATGTCAGAGAGTGATGCCATTGAAAGGGGAAATTGGTGCGGTCAAAGGCAGAATGCGCATGTGACGTCGCTGCCCAAGACCCTGAACCCCACCACACGCTAACCGGATTGAGACAGCTCGCCTTCTTCGCGTGCCAATCGACCAAAAGAAACACTGAACCTAGGCAACAGTACGACGTGAGTATGATGCTAATCCTGTCGTCGCATGGCTGACACGAGCTGCTGGGGCTGATGGTTGTGTACAACATTGGTTATGCAGTGGAATCGGAGGATATGTCCGTGAAATCGATAGTGGCTGAGCCGAAGCTGATGCAGTGTGCTGACCGAGGCATCCCAGTACGACAATCGCGTGGTAAGGTAGAACCACCCATGAAGAAACCCCGACTGATAAGGAATCATTGTTTAATGAGCGAGCCTACTCCTTATTCGTACAATCTGCTTCCTTTGCCCATGCAAAAAATAAAATTTAGTTCAAGTCGTCGAATCATGAACAGTTAGCGGGGAACGGAAGCACTTGCGTGTGACTCGATAATGGAGGGGACCTCCAGGATTTGCGTCAACAGCGCGATCGTGAAGCCTTTTCTGCGCTGACCACCAATTCGGACGATACATTGTGATCGTCCAAGTCGCTTTCTCGTCCGTAGGTACGGTGAGTAGCCTCGTCGTCTACTTTTGAAGGGTTCGCCAAATCAAGGCGCGTCGGCCTTGCGGGCGTATGACAGGATATCGGCCTCAAGGTTTAGCCGTTTAAACGAAGGAACATCCGGTAGGTCCGCTCCTTTCGCCGCAGTTGCAATCATCGAGTTCTCCTCGTACGCTTGTATGGCCATTTTTATATCATTCGCGGGTCTGTGGTGTAGGGTGACCTCGACATCGTCCACTTTTTCTCCCCATACGCCGTGAACGGAGCATCTTAGTTGTGTGCCAGGGCTTGGACTTCTCACATTCTGGAATTGCAGTTGCTTCAGCCATGGTGCCATGAGAGCCTCTCCAGTAAGCTTGATATAGGCCTCTTTGTAGCACCAGTATGTGTAAAATCTCCGCAGCTTTGCATCGATCAAAAGCTCGCTGTCGAAAGTCGTCTCTCCACCGGAGGGCAAGGTCGCCTTGAGCGTCTCTCCTCTTCGAACACAGCGATCCCCTCTACCGACTGCGTCCCGTCCAATGACCTGGCCGTCCAGCAGAGTGACTGTGTCAATGTTGTACTTCATGTCGAAACGTTCCTCATCCGAGAAAACTTCGTCGTAGATGTCGATCCAGCCATCGAATCCTTCCCTATCAATGGTCCGGTAATCGTCCCGTTCATGTGGACAGACAATATCAACACCTACTTGTGCTGGTTGTCCTTGAAAGGTCTTGATATCATCGGGTTTCCATCCGATGAGAGCAACGAGGCCTGCTTGATGGGACACGTTGAAATCCAGCGGAGCAAATGAGCCGTCCGGTAATAAGGCAGCTGGTTTTCCATACTTGGGATCTCCTCGGCGGTCAAATTTTACATCCTTCCAAGGAATACTCAAAGTCTGCGACACATATAAACGTTTCAAGAGAGCGGATCCAAGGGAGAGCTTGCTGTCCGCGATGAAGACTTTTCTGGTGCAAGATTTGGCCTCTTCCAGTGAGATCAGATCGAGCACATCAGGCGCCTACATGGTTTAGCTGTGAATACTCGCAATCAAAGGCTTTGACCTACAGTCTCCGCTATCTTACTGCCTGGCCAAAGTGATCGCGTGTCCAGTAACCAGCAGGTTAGCGAGCCAGACTGGCTGTTTGACATGACGTTGACTATTGGTGTTTCGATTTTTCTCACTATCCACAATATACGAGCACAATCACAGCCTTGGATTATCTCATCATTGAAAAAGTTGCCAGGATTCAAATCACAATCGTCCAGGCAGATTGGGATGTCAGAATCTATGTTATAGTCATTGATCCAAGTTTACGGTACGATGGCGCTCGCTGATTATTACATCTGGTTGATTATTGCTAAGCCGAGATTCGGCGCCTCAAAGTCCGAAAAGCTTACTCGATTAGCAGCTTCAGTTTTGATATGGCAGCGAGTCGATTCACAATGTTTTTTTAGTCTTCGCGCTCCTAACGTCGTCTTCGTCGCATTCTTTGTGAGATGAGTACAATCAAAGTGGGCGTACTTGCACTGCAAGGTGCCTTTAGTGAGCACATCCAACTTCTACAACAAGGCGCCAGATTCCTGGCAGACAAGGCCATCGCCAAAGACATCACATGGGAGTTCGCCGAGATCAGGACTGCTGAGCAACTTGCAACATGTGATGCACTGATCTTACCTGGCGGAGAAAGCACGACCATGTCGCTGGTTGCTGCACGATCTGGTATGCTGGAGCCTTTACGCGACTACGTCAAAGTACAACGAAAGCCGGTCTGGGGGACTTGCGCAGGTCTCATTCTGCTCGCCGAATCGGCCAACCGGACCAAACAGACTGGACAAGAATTGATCGGAGGCTTGGACGTTAGAGTCAATCGAAACCATTTCGGTCGTCAAGTCGAGAGCTTCGAAGCAGCACTTGATCTACCATTTCTGGCGGACGCAGATGGAGCGGACTTTGAGACGTCCAAAGTACCGTTCAGATCCGTCTTTATACGCGCGCCGGTCGTCGAGAAACTGCTAGCGGCCAAGCCGGGTGTGCAAGAGGAGGAATCGAAGAAACAAGATACCGTGGTTGCTCCTTCAATGCTGCCTTGTGACGAAATGGCTAAACGAGCAGCCAGCGGAGTCGTGGAAATTATGGCACGGCTACCTGGGAGAGCAAAGGCGCTGAAAGATTCACAAGAGACTGCAAAGGACCTCGGTGAAGAGGGCGACATTGTGGCTGTTAGGCAGGGTAATGTCTTTGGCACCAGCTTCCACCCCGAGCTGACAGGAGACTCGCGCATACATGTTTGGTGGATGGAGCAAATAATGCAGGTCTTGAGCCGTCATTGAAGCACTAGTCCGCATGTGGTTCACTCTGCGCGGTGGAGCTTCTTAACACAGGTACAACGGCCGCAAAGTTTCCAGATTGTCGATCTCCGCTCTCTCCTCCGCTTCATCCTACCATGCCGGACCAACATTGCAGCCAACACCGTCTACGGCCATTGACATATTATCTACCATGACGCACAATTCTGAAAGCCTTGTGTGTATAAATGGGCGCTTGCTCGCTCATAGTGCTACAACTCCAACCAGCAACTCCAAGAACAATCAAAGTCAAAGCCGAACATCCTCAAGCACAAATACTCTCGCCAAGTAAACCACAACCACAACTACCTCTCAACCAAAACCAAACAACAACTCAATCAATATGTGTTGCAGCCGAAACCGCGAGCAGCGCCAGCAGCGCCGCGAACAGCGCCGCCTTGCCACTCTTCAAGTCCTTGAGCGCATCACCAACACCAGCTCCAAGCGCAATACACAGGGCGGTGTCGCGCCCAGTGCCATCGATAATACTACTACACGCGGCACGACCCCGAGCCAGCCACCAGCATACTCGGAGGCTGTCGCCCACTCTCAGACTCGACCATCAACAGAGAAGAGTCAATTGGCAGAGCTGGAGGAGATGGAGAGAAGGCATGTCAAGGAGAAGAACGCATTTTGGGCTCGCTTTTCCAAGTCGGAGAACAAGGGCTACTGATCAGGCTATGGTCGGAACTTCTGGTGGTCTTGAAGTGTGGGCCAATATCGCGCAGGCCCACTCATCTCTGTAATGGTAGCTCAAATGAAATTTGCATCTTCCGATCACTTTTATGTTCCATTGAATGAAGCACATAGGAATGCAAACGGCAACATCTGTCCTGCTGTACATTCCACTTCTCCACTAGTACTTTCTGGAGAGCGTTGAAGTACGGGGAGAGACCCACGTTCCCCATTGACCCATCTTCTACACAATGCTGCTAGCTTTCTGATGACTCTTCAGCATACAGCGTGTCGATGCAACCTATCAATTCCGAACCTCAGGAGTGGTCGCCAAGTTTGCTATGTGGAGCATTGTATTGATGCAATGCCCGGATCAGACCAAGTCACAGAAGGCGGAAATGTTTGTGACAGAACAAGCTTGCAGCTTTGCATCAAAGAGCTGGAACTAGTTGTACACAATCGCTGTCGTCGACGTAGCAGTCACTGCCACACCAAATTATTACGCGACCTGTGGATCTGAGACAGCGCGCTGACGCCCAATCTGCGACAAGCTTGCGAATAATATGCTCAAGTGGCCGGCGTCTGCACGATTGCGTGAATCCAGTCCGATACCTTCGTCGCTGTCGCTACATTTTTCAGGCGACGTACGATCCCTAGCGAAATCCAAGCCGAGAATGACACTCGAAATTTACGATACACATCCAGTTCTGGCTTCTGGCTACTCCTTGTCATGCGCGACAGACATCATGTTCAAACCCTGGCAAAGTGGACCCTGAAGCTGCCCGTACAGTATAAGAAACAAGGTTCGGGGCGGCGCCCGTTAGTCCGTTGGCAACCCGCTGCAGCCGTCAACAACGGGCATCACAGATCGTCCATGCATGTGCAGTGGTGTTTGATGATGAAGCATTGGTCATATAAACGCTCGTAGCTCGAACTAATGCCTGTTCATTTCACGATTCCTCTTATTTCATCTCAATTCCCAGCTTCTTTCATATCTGCAAATACTCCAGGCACCATTACAGCTCACCGTGTCAGCCTGATAGCTTGATATATTTAGTAGCGCCTATAACCTTTTCCAAATCTTTACCTTCGAAGACGCAAGTTCATTCTTGTTGTTCTTTCGAGTTGTTCTTGTAACGATTCGAGAGACCTACAAGTCCGAACCACCGGCAATCTGGATTACGACGCAAGAGTAAGCCATTTCTCTGTCTGCATTGTCCTCTACATACTGACCCAATCAGGTCCCGATCCCCATCAGTGGTAAGCAATAGCAAATCTCTCGCGAAGACGTCCTTCTGATCTGTCGAACAGTATTTCCATCCACATACCGGAATAACACTGCCGCTGGGTCAACAGAAATCAAGGTAGACGAACAGATCAAGGTCTCAGCTGCACGAACAGGTCGGGAAGGTCAAGAATCTCGTTACGAAGCCTATCGCCGAGGTCCCTATCAAGAGGAGATAAGAATCCACGACGAGGATAGAACTCGAAGACCTGTTCGTCGAGAGGAAGATATTCGCGTTGAGGTCGACCGGGAGCAGTAAGCACATCTGATACCAAGACTTGTCCTTCATACATACTGAGACTGTCTTACAGATACCGTTCACCCTACAGCCGCTACGTTGACGCTCACATCGACACCAAAGACAATACCTACGAACGTGACACCCAAGTAGACGTAGTCGAACGAAGCTACCGTCAGCGGACCGCCCCTTTCACCTCCGAGTACACCTCCACCAACTGGGAGGACAAATCGACTCGTCCACGCGACTACGCAGGAGACGACATTCGAGTCAAGACAGAGACTCGGAGCACAATAGACGAGCCAAAGCACAAGCTTGATATGGGATACTACGACGAAGACGGTCACTATCACTCTCTTCGCCACGGTCTTCATCGCGCAGCTGATCGCATCTTGCACCCAATCTCCGGAGGTTACCAGCACCATCATCGTCACGACCGCGAAGAAGACGTTGTCATCGAAGACCGCGAGATCACCATGTCTGCTCCACGCCGTGCCGAGAGCGGCCGCTACTCTGAACGTGCCGGTATTCCAAACACCATTACCATTCCATGCCACCACATTCGCATTGGAGATCTCTTGATCCTGCAAGGACGCCCATGCCAGGTCATCCGCATTACCACTTCTGCACAGACTGGCCAACATCGCTACCTCGGTGTCGATCTTTTCTCCAAGCAGCTTCACGAGGAGTCGTCTTTCGTCTCCAACCCGTCTCCATCAGTCATTGTGCAGAACATGCTCGGTCCAGTCTTCAAGCAGTACCGCGTTCTTGACATTCGCGATGACGCCCGGGTTGTCGCCATGACCGAGACTGGCGATATCAAGCAAGGTCTTCCTGTTCTTGACCAGAGCAGTCTATTGGAGAGACTTACCTCATCGTTCAACGATGGCCGTGGCAGTGTTCGTGTCCTTGTCATCAACGACGAGGGTCGTGAGCTTGCTGTTGACTACAAGGTGGTCCACGGTTCAAGATTGTAATGAGGTAAACGAGCTCGAGAGAAATGCGAGGAAGACGTTTAATACCGTGGCAGTGGTTAGTAAGTGGCATACGAGGAGAGGCGGCGCGGCGAAGCGTTGTGACGAGGACTTCGTGCTGGTCGCGGATAAAGGAGTTCGACGTTGTGTAGTCCGTAAATAGTGATGGATTCATTGACCTTCTTTGTTAGTACGATGCTCTGTCACGCGAGCGGTCACCAAATACAAAGGGTGGGTTCTGCACAAAAATCCGGACACTATCACCTTTTGATGTATTGCAATTATGTACGGAAAAGATATCGGGCCTCCTAGTCTGGGTAATAGAAGAGAGATATGAGGCTTGATTCTGTGACTGCTTCTTGGTTGTGAGATAGCTAGAACAACATCGCAAGCGAGTGTGATAAACGAGACTACTTCGCAGAGCTTGGACGCTATTTTGCGCACGCATGAACAAAGATAACCTACATTCCATCACGTCTTTGACTCGTCTAGACACCGAGATAGTAGGGCCCTATTTTATTGCTGTTGATGGTATTTTGACAGAGGCGTTCTCAAAACAACGCTTCGTGCTGAATTGATCTGTGGGAAAGCCCTTCCGCCGGCAAGACATATCCGACACTGTTCATCTACAACGTACTTTCTTGGTTCACGTCAATCCCGTCTTCATCCAACAAAGACCATCCTCCTCGTGAACCTTTCGAGACCATCACTTGGCGTATATTGATCGCATATACTCACGACATGAGTGATTGAAGGGTGATCTAGACCACTACATTGTCAGCCCATTGAGATGGCTGTACGTGTGGCCGCAATTCCGTTCAACGCAGTCAAGCTAAGTACCAATCTCTTCTTCGGTACGGAGAGGAATGTTTGCTCGTTCGTATTCCTACTTGTTCCAGATCTCCTATGTTATGGCTCACGGTGGAATGCAAATCTATGGGCAACCGCCTCGCGATCAACGCAAAGCATTCCGCACTTGTTTGGGGACCATCACAAAATGTCCTTCGGCGCGAACCACCTTATATCTTGTCTCTGCTTCATGTCACACTCCTTTGAACAGAATTCTGCTTCTCATAGACCACCAACATGCGGTCTCCCACGCTCTTTTTTTCATTTGCGCTTGGCACGTCGCTCGTTTCTTTTGCCTCTGCACAAGCTTCACAAGCTACCGACACAGGAATTAACGCCGGCAACTGTGTCAACAATACAGTCGTTCAAGACTCAAATGGCGTAAACAACTACACCCTTTACTGTGGCGTCGATTCGCAGCCTGGCGCTTTCGACGAAATTCCTGCTTCTTCGCTCGACCAATGTCTTCTGCAATGTGACGCTGCCAACACGTGCGTCGGTGTCACCTGGGATGGCAACAACTGCTTTCTCAAGGCCCAGTATGCGTATCAATTTAAGTCGGCACCTAGTGATATAGTTGCGGTCCAAGTGGTTCCTCCTTACCAACCAACCTCGAACTATGTCACCGAAACCAACGACGCTTGCGCAAACAACGACCCAAACCAGAACGGAACCTCCTTCGTGGTACAAGATACCAACAACTTCCAATGGAACACCTCGTGCGGTTCTGACACTGGTGCTAATAATGCCTACTTCGGCTACTACAGCGACCCTACTACGGGTGACATGTCGGGTTCCAACGGAACCGCCTATCCCGCGACAACTAGCTTCAATCAATGCTTCGAACAGTGTGACAGCATTACCGATCCGAGTGGCAACCCCTGTACTGCCTTCACTTTTGTGGGTAGCCAGACAGGTGGCGGTACCTGCTACTTCAAAACTGGATATATGGAACTGACGCAGCCGGGTGGTTACAACTCAGGCAAGGTTGCCGCTGTCCGCCTCGGCGCTGGCAACGGCCCAGCCTCTGGTTCATCATCTTCGACCAGTAGCTCTTCTTCGGCCGCCAGCAGTACGACTTCATCAACAACCACATCGGCCCAGACAAGCACGCCGACAACGACTTCGTCAACCACCACAAGTTCGAGCTCAACTTCCGGATTGGCTGGGCTACGGGCCATCTTCCTCGTCGAGTCAGGTAAGTTCTTCAACAACGAGCCCGACAACGACAACGACCACGACCACGACAACTAGCCCGACAACGACGTCAACAACTCTGCAAGGCTATATCGCTTCCACCACATCGACCTCGACAACTACGACGACAACGACATCGTCCACCGTGACAAGTTCGAGCACAACTACTCCATTAGCTAGCTACGCCCCACCTTCGACGTCAAGTCAGGTAAGTTCTTCAACAACGTCGACCACAACGACGACGACGACGACGACGATGACGACGCCGCTGGCCGGCTATGGCCAATCCTCCTCGTCAACAACGACAACTACAACAACGACGACAACAACATCCACTGTGTTGAGTTCGAGCTCAGCTACCCCATTAGCTGGCTATGGCCAATCTTCCTCGTCAAGTCAGGTCACAACGACAACGACGGCGTCGACCACATCATCGTCACCGACAACTACAACGACGACGACGACGCCATCGTCCACCTTGTCAAGTTCGAGCTCGAGTACCCCACTAGCTGGCTATGGCCAATCGTCCTCGTCAAGTCAAGCAACAACGACGACGACAACGACGACGCCATTGGCCGGCTATAGCCAATCCTCCTCGACAACTACAACAACGACAACAACGACAACAACGACAACAACAACATCCTCTGTGTCAAGCTCGAGCTCGACTACCTCATTAGCTGGCTATGGCCAATCTTCCTCGTCAAGTCAAGCGACGACGACGACGACAACGACAACGACGACGCCATTGGCCGGCTATAGCCAACCGTCCTCGACAACAATGACAACGACAACTCCTTTGGCAGGCTATCAAAGTTCCACAACTTCTTCAGTGATCAGTTCAAGCACCACGAGTACAACCTCCGCCCGCCAAGTTTCGTCGTCGTCGTCGAGTGTCAGCAGCAATGTTCCATCTTCTTCCACGACCACTCCTTTGGCAAGCTATCAAGCGCCAAGCACCACTTCCAGCCAGGTGTCGTCTTCGTCGAGCAGTGTTAGCAGCACTGTTTCAACATCTTCTTCCACGACCACTCCTTTGGCAAGCTATCAAGCACCGAGCACCACGTCCAGTCCAGGCCAATCTTCCAGTACCACAAGCACCAGCCTGTCATCCAGTCTTACTACGCCATCCACAAGCGTCCCGGGAAGCAGCACTCACGGTCCTAGCTCGTCGTTGTCGTCACCATCATCAAGCTCCTCGGTTACGCCAGTCACTAGCACTGCTAACAGTGTTTCCCAGGTGACAACCACATCGTCTTCATCGTCGTCTGTCACTTCCAGTGTTGCTACTTCCACGACTACCAGTCCCCTGGCAGGCTACCAAAGTTCCACCACATCTTCACTCCCAGCCTACGCAAGCTCCAGCTCATCTGTGACTTCGAGCTCTTCTTCTACATCTTCTTCTGCCCAGCTCGTTGGATACAGCTCGGTGGCTTCCGCTTCGAGCCTTTCTTCTTCATCTTCGTCTTCTTCGCTCGCTGGATACAGCTCCGTCGCTTCATCTTCGTCTTCTTCGCTCGGCGCTTACAGTACGACTGCTTCGGCGGCCACTCCCGGCGCGACCCTGCATACCCCTGTGGCTTGCCCGGCGGATAACGAAACCTTTGTTCAGGATAGTTCTGGTAATCTTTACCAACTTGGTTGCGGCATGGATTCCGCTCCCGGTTATCCAGGAGCCTACAATACCGTTCCTGTCTCTTCCGACTTCAATGCCTGTTTCAGCTTATGCTCGCAGGATTCACAGTGCCAATCTTTTACCTTTGGGGGCTATAGTGGCACAAGTGCTGGAAATTGCTTCCTGAAGGCTGGTACTGCTCCATTCTTCGCAAACGTGAACACGACCAATAGCATCGTTGCCAACAGGGTTGCAAATACTGGGCCTACCGCAGCGTGTCCTGCTAATGATGGCGCTGTCTTCACGGACAACAACGGCAATCAATATCAAATCGGATGCGGCAATGACACTGACGCGAACTCTTACGGCACAAGTGTACCTGCTACTTACGGCTTCAACGACTGCTTCGATGCATGCGATGAAGACAGCGAGTGTGTGGCGTTCACCTATCAGGGTGGCTTGAATGGTTACGGACAAGGGGTTTGTTACAAGAAATCCTCCTTTGCTTCCTTTACTCCTGGTGCCTACCCATCAATGATGGTAGCTGCCCATCGTCTTGATTACACACCGTCACCCTCTTCTACAACGTCGTCCAGCAGCAGCGCTCTCCCTGCTTACTCCTCGGCAGCGGCTTCCACAACAACAACGTCCAGCCTCGTTGGGTATACAAGCACCACGACGATGCTGGCGTCAAGCGCCCTGACAACTTCCATCTCCGCGATATCTGCCTCTACTTCGAGCCCCGTGGCTTACAGCAGCAGCGATCTTCTGTCGTCATCTACAGTCCTCTCTTCATCGACCACTTCAAGTCTTGTAGCATACAGCAGTAGCACGACGTTGTCGACTCCGGCCATGTCTGCGACGGATCTTAGTGGCTACGTGAGCAGCACAACGACTTCATCGACGGAGCTCAGTGGCTACGTGAGCAGTACGGTCTCTCCGTCTCCAATCTCGTCTTCATCCAGTACCTTTACGACATCTGTGACACCAGTGTTTTCATCTTACCCAACCCAAAGTCCGCCGGTCGCCAGCTCTTCCGCTTCTACGACCGTTAGTGCCTTGCCTGGCAGCTCATACAGTCCGGCGGCCGCTCCTTCCTCGTCATCGGAGTTTGCAGGATACAGCAGCCAAGCTCCGTCAACGACTGCAGCCTTGAGCTCTTACGTGGTGCAATCGAGCGCGAGCCCGTCTCCTACAACCTATTCGACAGGGTTCGAGACCGTTTCTGGGTCATATATACCATCGTCCACGACACCGGTCGTACGTGCCGCAACTCCGGCGCCATCCTGTCCATCGGGTCAGTCAGCCTGCGGAGCACTGGCTAACACCACCTGCAACGACGCAAACGGCCAAGCATACGCCTACAAGTGTAACCAAGCCCCGACCGGCGGTATCATCATCCAGCCATCTAACACGACATCCAACGAGAAGCGTTCCCTGCCCATCGTGATCGGCAAGCGGCAATTCACCGAGCCATCGTTTACAGCCTGCCAACTTGAGTGTGACGAGACAACTGGCTGTATTGCCGTGACCTTCCAGAACACAACCGACACCTGTACCATGTTCGCTTCTCTCTCTGGCGGCTATGCACCATCGACCGGTACCCAATTTGCCCTCGCGCAACCAGCTCTCGACTCGGCGCCCGTTTCGTCCTCCAGCACCTCCTCCTCTTTCACCGGAACAGGCTACGGCGGTGTCTCTTCTTCAACCAGCACTCCTCTTTTCTCGTACGCCCCTACCTCGTCCCTTCCAGCCTACAGCAGCCCAGTGGCGCCATCGTCTTCTCTACCAGGCTACAGCGGTCTACCAAGTACCACGGGTACTACTTCTCAATCCTTCTCCGCAAGCGTCTACACTTCAGGATCCATGACCTTCACGACGACCGTTCCAGTCGGATCGATGAGCATGACAAGCTCTTCCATGCCTGCGACCAGTAAGTTCCTCCACCGATCCCTAATCCTACAACATAGTCCACTAACGATGCACAGTCACCATGACGGTCTACCCATCCATGTGTCCCGCGCTACCAGCCACGACGACGACAATGGTCATGATGCAGACGGTCTCGGCATGCGCTACCAACTCGACCGGCGCTACCATCTGCAGTGCTTAGTGGCATTTAGCTTTTCGTGCTAGCGTTCTGTTGTTGAGAAGGGATATTCTTGTGGGAAACGGCAATGTATTTGCAGAGTCAGTCTTGTAGCATTTTCAGACGGTGTTGGCTCCTTTGCGGTCTGTGAGTACGGCTCCTTACGCGTCATGAGCGACCGTAGCTTTTAAGGAAATTTTCTAATGTCTTTGTCAATTTCATTGTTGAGTCAAAGTGCGTTGTAATATTCGTATCGTCGCGACGTGGCAAGCGTGACGAATGTCACTCGACGATGATGACTTCAGATGTGTGACTCAAGAAGTGTCCAGGTCACATGCAGGAGGACGACAGTCGGATCATCGAAGAAATCAAGTGCCATTCAGTACTTCTCATTATCGTGACATGCAAATAAACAAATCTCCCACAGGTACTAACGCCTTGACCCATTCCAGGCCCACTCCAGCCATCTAGCACCTAGCAAGATCATAGACCTTCTTGCCGTTTTGGTTAAAAACACCAAAGCTAGGACTCTCCCAGTAATCGCTGGCGACGTACCAGAACATGTGAACCTGCTTAAAGGACTGACATCCGACCTCGCGCCAGTACGTCCTAGCGTTCTTGACGCTGGCGACGGCAGCGCCGTACTTAGCGCCGCTGACGGGCCAGCCGGTCTCGGTGACCCAGACCCATTTGCCGGGGCTAACGGCGTTGACTTGGTTGCGGGTCGCGGCGATGCTGTTCCAGAATGTGGATGAGGCGTCTTCGATGGACGAGCCTTGGAAGTATGGGTACGAGTCGACGCCGACGAAGTCTGCGGCGGTGATGACGGCTTCGTTGGTTGAGTTTACCCTACGGCATGTTTAGCTAGAAGAACGCAGTCGAAGGGTTCATGGGAGACTCACCATGCTGTCCATGTGTCAACGTGACCAACCTGAGCTTCCACGCCCATGGCGCGGACCATGCCTCGAACATCGTAGATCTGGCCGGCGAGGGTGTTGGCGTCTGTGTCGCCACGGTAAAGATCTTCACTGCCGACGGCAATGGCAATGATCCAGTCGCTGCCGTAAGTATTGATGGCGTTGATCAAAGCCTGCTTCTCTGCATTGTAATGGTCCGAGTCTTCGGTCCAAACTCCGACGAGGATTCTAACACCCGTTGCAAGGGCTGCTGGGACGGCGTTGGCGAGGGTGTTGCAATCACTAGCTGCGTAGACACGGACGGAGGTAAAGTGGCCGGGAAGGGCGGCGAGTTGCTGAAATTCACTCTGCCATTGGGCTTGGGTTTTGCATGAGCCGTCTGCGTTCTGAGCCGCGACGTTGAAACCCTTCCAATAGGCGGTCGTGAGAGGGAGAAGAGCCGCTACGGCGGCAATTGTGCTGAGAAACTTCATGTCGGTGGTGATTAGGTAAGTTGATTATTAATGGATAGGTAAAGAATATTGATGAGAAGCTGTCGTCAGGAGTGTGAGAGGATGCTGAGGTTGGTGGATGATAGAGAGGAAGATGCGATGAAAGGAATGACGAAATAATTAAGACAGCAGTAAACGAGTGGACTGGCCTTGACGACAGGCAGGAACGATGGTGTATGAAGGAAACTCTGACGACAGAGAAGTCTCGATCTTTTGTAAAAATATTGTATCCACCTACGTTGCTGCAAAACTGCAAAGTGCAATACGAAGTTGTGTCTCAGGGGTTCCAAATGTCGATTACGGTACGGTACGGCATCAACGGCTGCCAGTGCTCGGCCACGATAGATGGCGGTTTGATCGTTCTTATAACGCAGTGTTCGTGTTGCTCATCTCCAATGCAGCGTCCAAAGAATTCGAAATGATGCCACGTCATGATTGTTGATGGTTTCTGAACGAGAGGAATTAAGAGGAATCGTCCTGTGGGTCGTTGCCATGATATACAGCTCAGTTGGGTCATTCAGTCGGATCGACAAGTCCGTCCAAGGAGTGTCTCAGCCTCCATTCGGGTGCGCATCACTCTTTACTGAGATTGTCATCGACACGCTGGTGATCTGACTATCGATTGAGGTGATGCATGAGTTTTGATTGTAATCAACTCTGAAAGGAATGCAGGAAGGATGGATGGACATTGCTGCAAGGCACAGGAACGCAGCTCAGCCAGAATTCAGCCAAGTCCACCCAAAAGTCACATGGCACCAGAAAATACCGCTAGCTTTGGATCTTCATCGCAACCCTGGCAATTGACTTTGATTCTTTCAGCCTTGTCTTCTTCGCGTCTTCGATCATGTTTCGAATCGCATCATCCTCAAGCCTTTCGAGTTGCTTCGGCACAGAATAGGCTTGGGTTCGTCGAGTTGGTTGCCTAATCGTCGCACCTGACGCGTCTTTTCTGGCATGCCACGCCTGATCAGGAATTGTCTACCACTCAGACAGGAACCAAGAAACACGCGCATCGGGCGGCCCGATGGATCCCCGTCATATTCCATGTATCCTGTATCACCACAGTCCGAACTATTGATGCAGTCATGCAGCAACGGCTGCCTTCAATGTCCACTCACTGAGTATCACGACGCATTCGCGCACTACGAAGTTCGGTGGAGATCAAGAGATGGAAGCTGAAGAGCACAAAGCCACTGGGACTAACATTGATCGCTACTTAGAACGTACGTATTCATGCAGGCACTAAACTAGTGGTAACCTGCCGTGGCCGAACCTGCATGCGATACTGCGATACTTGGGCTGCTGACCGACAACAACACCGCTGCCGTCCAATCAGATAGCCTGCTTCGTCCGCTTCAGGTACAGAAAAGGCGGAACAGACTGCAGGACTGCATGCGCCAAGTCAAGCTGTCACGTCGGTTTCCGTCTCGTGAACGTCGTAATGCTGTCCACCTACGCAGTGAGTAAAGAACATACATGTATTGGTTGATGTTGTCCTATAAAGATGTCTTCTCTGCCTGACTTCATGCCTTCAAACCCACCACAGACAATACGTAAGAATCACAAGAAAGCATCTTTGACTACTCTACACTATCACACTCTCGCCCAGCCTACCCTTCTACCCTCATTAGCAGCAATGAATACCGTCCAGCAGTACGTTACCTCCGACTCCGCTGTCTACAGCAGCCCGGAGACTACTCCCGTATCCTCGCCCTACGCTGAGAGTACCTTTGAAATAAGCTTGTCTCGATCATCTACACCAACCACGCTCAAGTCCAAGAAGCGCACCAACAGTGGCACCTACTCTCAGTGTGGCCGACACGCCAACCAATGGCTATTCAACAACTTCTCCATCAAAGATACTGTCCGAGGCATCCTCGACCACAGTCGCAAAGAATCATGACGTCTTACTGTTTTGGCGATTTAATTCACGACAAGAGCTACCCGGCTGTCCGACTCTCATGGAACACTGCGCAGAGCGAACAACACATGGCCTGACGCGAATACCTTCCAAAGTCTCGAACAATGCTGTCGATGCTTTCAGCTATACGATTGTCACGCGGTTTCCCGCCTCCGCAGCCCTGAATCGAACGTCTTCGACTCGCGACTACCGACCACGACAAGAGTGCTTCCATCGCGCCGAGCTGCGCAGTCCGAACACATGTCACCGGTTTGGTATCAATCAGGAAGAGGGAGGAACCGTGAGTCTAAAGGTTGATCACACGCCAAGTTGGAGGGAGTTAAGGAGACCACTAAGGTTGTCGTTCTTGCTCGGAGGATACAGTAATCATGGACGCTAGAGTGTCAGGTGTACCGAGAGATGGACTGAGGAACAGTAGTTAGGCTCTCCCTATCGATTCATCAAACTCATGACTAATATTGGAACCAAACCAACCTCTACCTCATTTATCTTCTGGCTGCCAGACGTAGTACCTGGAACCTCCCTTGACTGACGGCATGATTCCAACCCTGATACTCGATTGACCTTCGCTTTCCTCGAACAAGTCCTCCACGTCTTTAACCACACGGTCAGCCCGGGACCCTTCGAACCTGTCTGCTATCAAGCCCGTGATGTTCAGGCGTGATTGCACATTCTTGACATCGCCATTCGTTACTCCCATAGCTATACACATGAGCACCAGTCCTAGCAGGGCGAACAGGAGATTAGCCAGCACAAGAGCAAACAACGGAGCAACCATGACCTTGGCCACTAGTGACTCGACTCTTGTCTGTGCTTGTAGCGCAGGCACGGCCTGGACGGCGCCAGCAAGCATCGAGACTGTAGCCATGCTGTATGCGAGCGCGAGCTTATCTGCAAGCTCTTGTGCAGTGTCGCTGAAACTTGCAATGTTGGCCGCCTGTGCAAGGTAGAGATAGCCGGGCTTAGCTGGGTCGTTTCCGAGGTTGCTTCCAATTTTCGTCATGAGCTCAGTTGTTACCTGCGCAATGTTCGTGACAGAGTCGTTCGATAGCTGCGTGTCAAAACGCGCGATGGTGCCGTTGACAGAGTCGTACTCGACATCAAAAATAGTCGTATTGCAGGTAATCACAAATGCCAGACCTCCTCCCATTGGAACGATGATCTCGGGGTCGAGTGACGTTCCTCCGCCATTTCCATTCCCAGTGACTAAAGTACCTCCTCCATTTGGATTGATAAGAGCTGCCCAACCCATGTAATATGGATTTGACACCCCATAGAGCGTATTGTTGTTTAACATACCTTCGTCTGTAAAGAATTGCATCTGCCAAGGAGTTGTTGACAAATCTCCTTTAAAAACTGGTGAGCAATTGAAATCTGTTGCTACAAAACTGAATGCATTAAGGTTGCAGGCTGTGGAGATCGGTCGGCATTGAGTTTGTGCACCGTAGGTTGTTGCAGTATAGTCCTGACTTGCTAGCTCTGAGGACGGATGTATACCTAGATAGACATAGTCGAGATCGCTGCTAAAGAATGAGATGGTAATGGAATCTGAGATGTCGTTCAGTACAGACAATGTCGTGGAGCCATCAACAAGCACAGGTCCGTTGGTGTAGTAGTTGACTGAGCAGGATCCATTCGTATCTATGAGCTGCTGAAGCTGCGCTGGGATCGAGTTGTTTCCGAATGTGCAATTCTCAGATAGAGCAAAACCATATTGCGGCAGATCTGGCATCGACTGCACATCGACAAAATTGACAGTCTGAGTGCTAACATGTAGCCATGTGTCTGCAAGAAAGACAAGTATACTAGTGGTGTAAGAGTTTGATTCTTATGAGATGAATAGAACTTACCCAAGGGCAGTGGTACATATGGCCACAGCTGCGATACCCGTGAGGCCTGTAGCCTGGGATTGTCGCTTATGTCTCCAGCCAATCGTATATTTCAGCCAGTGCCATAATGAACTGACACGTCCACCATTGATCATGGTCAGGGCAAGGGTGAGTTGGAAGGGTGTGTAGAGATTCTTCGGTTGCTGGGATCGTGCGTTTTTCAGACAGCTTCGTGCTGCTGGATAGGATGCAAGAGAAAGTGCAGCTGCTGTCAGCACCGGTGCTATGCTGCTGGACCATGACGCTATGAAGATCAAGTACGTAGCACTTAGCTTGACGTAGATGGCGCCGAATTCGTTATTGGTGTCCGTGTACTGTAGAGATGTCGAGTCCAGTGGTTGTCTCTGCACACGATAGTAGTAGACTAGCCCAAGAATGGTTGTAGTAAAGAGTAGCATCGGCAAGATCAGAAGCGCAGCGTTTAGCGCGATGTCTTTACGACCGGAGCTTTGTCTCTTGCTCGATACGCCAGACACCTCATCTTCAGCAGTGGTCTCGATTTGCGCATAGGCAGGTTCAGGCTTGTCTGTGGATGAGTACATAGTGTGTACACCGAAAGTGGGCATACAGGAATCTTCGGTGATGCTGACAGAATGGAAATAGGAAAGCCGAAACCGATTTACATAGTGATAGAACAGATTCTTTATAATAAGGAAAACTCCGTGGAGACTTAGCTAGACCATTCAATCCTCCTGACCATAGCCCCAGGCATGAGAGAGTCATGCACCTGCACCCAGGATCATGCTTGTCTGCAATAGATGATGTCCATGAGCTCAGGAGTGTAGCGCCGAAAAGCCATATCGAGGCTGAAGCTGGAGGTCTCGTTCACGTTCGCCCGTGCTATATCTGCATGCCAAGGATTGAGGATCTCAGAGCCATCGTGCTAAGGTACACGTAGAATGCCTGAAATCTGAGGACACTAATAATGAGTTTGGTGTAATGCCGACAAGCCACGAGGCTCGAGGCTGAAGGGTTAACTCACCTTCGCCCCCGCCGCGGCCGCATGCCAAGGACGAAGGATCTCGGAGTCACCGTACCACATGTAGAGTGGCTTAAGATGCGAAACAATAGTGCAGCGCCATAAGAGCTAGAATATGATCTGTGGCACTCTTGATATGTGGAACGGCAGAGCATCATGAGGAGGCGCCGTGTACTGTGGGTTTCTGGATGCCGAGACTGTACTGTATAAGCGCAGTATTCTAGGCCTACATATCTAATGAACTCGATGAATTGTCCAGGCTCATCTATTCATCAATCACATTCGCTCATATTGTCAGCCAGCTTGCGGAGATTCCTGGGTTAATCAATTAACTGCATGTATCTTTTGATAACTTGAATACTACTGTACATGTAGAACCCGGGCATCAATTTGTGTTCTTTGTAGTAGCGCAACTACCACCATTGGATCGCTACGAAAGGAAATCTTCTGATTACCAATAGGAAGTTTTGACCTCTCTCGCAACTCCCAGCAGTATACATACATCTTGCCTTGAGCTTGAGCTGCCTTGTCCATACCTTAGTTTATCATATACTGTATATACGCACGTGATACGGTAGGGGGCACCTGACTCGTACGAGGATGCGATTCGGGCGGAGAAAAGGCAAGATCCCGAGTCAGGAAATTGTGTCATCGCAAATCCGCGTCAAGAAATAATTTGGCCTGGATCGACTTCCGATTTCTAAGCACGACCATTGAATATAAACAAGCTGGGTGGCGTCCTATCTTTCAGCTCACACGTAATCAGTCAAATCGCATTTCTGTCGCCAACATGTCTGCCCACCACCCACACGACGAAGATATGGAGGGAGCCGAAGACAACAATGAGGAAGATATGATCAACCAGGATGACATTGAGGAAGAGGTTGGCGAAGATGAGGATGTCGCCATGGACTCGGATGAGGAGAACACCGAGACGCTTGAGGAGATTCAGCTACAGAACGACAGTGTGGCACACTTTGACAGCCACAAGGACAGCATTTTCTGCATTGCCCAGCACCCAACGAACCCCGCCATTGTCGCGACCGGAGGCGGCGACGACCTTGCATATGTCTGGAACTGTACACCTGAAGAGCGACCTGTTCTACCTGCCTCATACCAGAATAACCCCCAACCACAGGAGAGAAAGAGCTTGGAGCCTTTGGCGAAGCTGGAAGGACACACGGACTCGATCAACGCCATCACCTTCACTCGCCCAAGCGGCGAGTTCGTCGTCACTGCTGGCCTCGAGGGACGAGTCAGCGTCTTTGCCACACCAAACCAAGCTGGCTCTGCTCGTCTGGTCGGTTCCGCGCAGGAGGTCGAGGAGATCAACTGGCTTTCAGCATGCCCTCATCCAGAGTACCCCAATACTTTCGCCATGGGCGCCTCGGATGGTAGTGTCTGGGTATACACTATCAACGCCTCTGACCCAGCGGTCCCTCTCAACATTGTTCAAGCCTTCTACCTGCACACCGGACCTTGCACTGCTGGCTCCTGGACACCAGACGGCAAGCTTCTCGCAACAGTCTCAGAAGATGCAAGCTTATACGTATGGGACGTGTTTTGCGACGCCGCTGCAGCGGGTCTCACTGATCCAAGCGCCGGTCAGGCTGTTGTAAGCTTGACCGAGGCAGATGAGCGATTCTTCGTCGACGGAGGTCTATACAGTGTCGCCATCTCTCCATCCGGTGCCATTGCCGCAGTCGGAGGTGCAGGCGGTAACATTCGCATCGTGGGTCTGCCACGTCTGTCGATCCCACAGCAGTCGGTCACTTCTGGAGCCAAGGGTGCGGGCGCGCGAGGCAAGGCTGGCGGAGGAAAGCAGGCAGGTGGGCCTACCGGAGGCAAGTCACAAGCTGCATCTGGTCAATCTGGTGTCATTCTTGCAAGTCTGCAAGCGCAGGGCGATGGTGTCGAAACCTTGGCCTTCTCCCCAATCCCTCTCACTCTGCTTGCTGCAGGATCTGTTGACGGAAGCATTGCTCTGTTTGACGCCGCACACAACTTTGCCTGCCGTAGACATATCAAGGAAGCACATGAAGAAGAGGCAGTCATCAAAGTGGAGTTTGTCAATACCCCTACCAAGGAACTGAACCACCTTCTCACGACATGCGGAAACGACGGTGTTATCAGGAGATGGGACGTCAGAGGAGGTACCGCCGCTGCGAACCAGGGCTTGAGTGGGGAGTGGAGGGGTCACAGAGGTGGCGGAGAGGGCGGCGGCATCCTTGGATTCGTTCAGGGCGGTGACGCGAAGCAGATTATCACTGCCGGGGATGAGTAAGTCCTGGCTGATCTTTGAAATTCTTACGCAAGCTAACGAATTATAGCGGCGTGTCTCTTGTCTTCTCAGCACCAGGACCATGATCAAACAGAAGGCTCTTGTGAAGAGGACCCCGACTAAAAGGCCTGCTGCTCAGCCAGAGGAGGAGGAGGAAGAAGAAGAAGAAGAAGAAGAGGAGGAGGAGGGAGACTCCGCCGAGATGTCCGGCAACTCGGGCTTGTGCATCGTCATATGGTCCTGTTGCAGCACCGTCGGCATCTGCCGAACCCTTTCGAGTCTCTGCGCGCTTAGCAAGTATTGGTTGGGCAACTTGACCTCCTTCATTGCAGCCTCGACTGCTTTCCCCTCATCAGCTCCGCTCAGAGCCTTCTGTGCCATGATCGAGACCGCTTTACCACACAGCCAAGCATTCGGCATACCATGCCCGGTATAGCCGCCACAAACATACAATCCATCGTGTTCAGGCACAGGTCCAACCCACGGCATTTCGTCTCTTGAGAATCCCATGACGCCACTCCACATCATTTGCTTCTCCAACGCATCGGTTGTTAAACCGAACACCCTCGGCAGCGTCTGCGTCAACCAGTCCTCCGTCTGCGGATCCATGACACTATCATCCGCAACACCAATGGTATGACCAAACTGGCGTCCACCGCCAAACATCAGCTGCTCGCCCTTCCCACTCGGCCGCTGGATCAGATAGTCATCCTGCTTATCACCCAGAAAAACATACGAATACCCCAACCTGTTCTCTCCTGTCAAGTCCTCACTCGGCGTAAGCGCAGACATCTGGCCGCGGCACGGAACGATCAAGTCCGCGAAGTCAGGCAGTAGATGCGACGTATAGCCGTTCGTAGCCAGAATCACAGTCTTAGCTCTCACCACTCCCCGTGCCGTGTTGACCTTCCACTTGAAACCCCCGTCGCTCCCCGCAGCAATAGACTCCACTGCACAGCACGTCTGCAGATTGAACCGTCCCCCGACCTCTGCGTCAGTAAGCAAGCCCTCAAGAACCGCCGCCACGAATTTGTACGGCCACATCCGCGCCGCGAGATCCGTCACCACAGCTCCGTGCGCGGTCGGTACCCTCAACTCCTGCAGTTCAGCGCGATCGGTCGTGACGCGGCAGTGCTTGCCAATCTCCGGCGAGCTAGACTGCAGAGCATCGATGTTGGCGGCGGCCTCGGCCAGGGCGGACGCGCTGTAGTAAGCGTGTACCGAGGGCTGGACGACGAATTCTGCAGACGGTATCGCGGCGCTGAGCTGGCGAATTGCGTCGAAGTTTGCGAGTTCGAAGAGCGCGATTGATGGGTCTGATGGGTGCGAATACAGGAGCGGTTGGCAGTGGCCGCCGTTCTGGGGGAGGAGTGTCAGTCAGGTCTCTATGTTCGTTGTAGTCGCGTAGAACAGCGGGTTCTGATAACGGGGGCCCTATGACCGATTATCTCGGTTTTTTGTCCACGGGATGTAGGATCAGATGCGACGAGAGGCACGTGAAGGAAGCTCTCCAGATAAGGAAACTACTCCATGCATCAAGTAAGAAACACAGAACTCACCCGTCCAGTGGCGCCCCAGCAAGCCTCGCGGGCCTCGAGCATCAGAACATTCAGTCCTTTGCTGTGTCCATCATTAAGTAATGAGTGAGCGATACTGGCGCCGGTGATGCCGCTGCCGACGACGACCACATCCACTGTCTCTGGCAGATTGCGCGTCGAGCGGTGACCGAGGAGTAGTGGAGAAGGCTCGGTGTGCCAGAAGGATGCCGTGGAGGTCGCCGATGGGAGAGCCGAGGGCTTGTATTGTGTTGTCATTATGGGACAGAGTATTTGGATCGCACAGTGGATGGAGTCGACTTGAGATGAACGCGACACGTCGATTGTGTAGAGAGTTGGACTTATCTATATATGTTGTACAGAATGCTTATCGAGCTGCCTGGTTGGTGTGGTGGGGAAGTGAAGTCGAGTCAGTCCGCAGTGAGGGGCACCTCCTACGAAACCAGAAAGATATCTTGTTTTGACATGCTTACAACAGCCTGGCTACCAGCAGATTACTTGAGTGATGAAGCAGAAGTTGAAAGCTTCAACGTCACATGTAACCAGTAAGTATCGGCAATATCTAAAATCGACTCCAATGTTTGCTTAGGAGCGAGAGCAGAATACATGTAGCGACAGTCTCAACTCCACTAAATCCGCAATCGCCGACAGGCGGTGAGATTCTGCCGGCATCTCAGAAATCTGAATTAATGACGACCTCATGCTCACAAACGATCAGTCTCAGGATCGCGAACAAGATCGCGACCACAACAGCCTTCAACAACGGACACATTTTCCAATACCTCGATACATAATGCCCATATCAATACTACCTCCGGCGCCGGCGCCGCTCACCCCCTCCGCCGCCCAAGACGACGACGACATGGACATGGACCTGGACCTGGACTCCTCGACACTACCACGCACCACAATCCTCACACCAGGCGAGTCAATAACAGACGACCCACAATGGATGCGCGGTCACGGCACATACGTTCCACCCTCCATGTCCACATCCGCCATCCACTCCACCCTCGCCGGCACACTACAAAAGACCAACAAGCTCCTCTCCATCACACCGCTGCGCGCGCGCTACACACCAGAGATCGGCGACCTGGTCGTCGGCCGCATCGTCGAGGTGCAGCAGAAGCGGTGGAAAGTCGATGTCTCGGCGCCACTGCTGGCGTCGCTGCCGCTGAGCAGCATCAACCTACCCGGCGGTATACTGAGAAAGAGGACCAGCGTCGACGAGTTGAACATTCGCAGTTTCTTCGAGGAGGGAGAACTCGTCGTCGCAGAGGTGCAGGCGCTGTATCAGGACGGTAGTGCGACGCTGCATACGCGAAGTCTGAAGTACGGGAAGTTGAGGAATGGTAGTTTCGTCTCGGTGTCTGGGCAGGGTGGTGGTGCGGGTGTCGTGAGAGCCAAGAGGCAGATTTTCACGCTGCAGACTGTTGGTCGCGGTGGGGAGGTCGATGTCGTGCTCGGCGTTAATGGGTTTGTGTTTGTGCAGATGCATCTTGGTGAGGAGGAGAGGAAGGACAGGGATCAGTTCACGCGCATGGAGGAGCAGGTCGGCGCGAAGATGTATTCGAGTCAGAACGATGAAATTGGAGTCGACACGAGGAGAGAGATTGCGAGGGTGTGTGCTTGTGTCACGGCGCTGGCGGAGAATGGCGTCAAGGTCGAGGAGGAGATGGTCAGGAGAGCTTATGACGCTAGTTGCGAGCTTGATATCCAGGAAAATATTGCGGCTGGCGAAGTCGGATTTATGGGAGGTGAGCGCGGACGGGTGGTTGTTGATATGGTGTTGGCTGGACAGGTCGGCTGAAGCGAGCACGCATCACACGTGAATGCTTGAGGCAGTGATCAAGACTTTCTGCCGCTACATTCTGGCTGCTACAACCAGAGCCTACCCTACCACAAGTGAAGGGCCCGGTCGTCAGTCACAGATGCTTTCGATGATGAGAACATCGATATCAAAGCCCAACCGTCCATGCACTGATGACAGTAAGACTCTCAGGACTCCGTCTACTGTGGTCCATAATCTCATGCAATAAGCGCCGATCTTTCACGCAGCAAGACAGCAGAGTCGTAAGTCGCGCGGCGATTCAAAATTTGACCATATATCACCAGTTCTTCACATTTCCAAGCCCCTTGCCGGGAACAATGTTTGTTGGAGGTAAAGAAGGGATCATGCTGTTGATACCGTCTATCTATTTGTTTGTCTGTCCGATCACATCCCAGTCAATATGCACCTACCCATCTGTTTTGTAGACCCTGCCTGCTCCTTCAGTCTCCTGATACCCTCTCTACACCGCTCCATGATCTGTCTAAAATAACCCGAGCATGCACATGGCCGTCTACGCCTCTCGTTTGCACCTTCCAGTAACAGGCAACCGTCTTCACTTGGCCGCACCTTCATCACGTTCACCCCGTTTGCACCTTGCACCCTCCCCGCTCTCCCTCGTTTGCACATTGCCATCAAGTGCAACCCAGAAGAAGCCCTAAGCATACCTTATATTGATCATCGTCACCGCTGTCATCACAACAAACGCGCGGTCGTGGTCTAGTGGTCAAGACGCTGCTCCCCCATTCACCACGAGCCTAGTAGTAAGCTTCCCGAAGGTTCGCGTGACCGAAGGTAACCTTGCTACATGGGTAGGATGGCCGGCCGGCAAGCAGAAATCATGGGTTCAACTCCCATCGTCCGCAGCTTTTTTTTTTTTTTGGTCCTGTTGGTGCTTTCCCTCCGCTCATTCATCACCCCATTTGAGCCTTCCCCGGTCCCTGCTGGTACTTGCCTTCCCCGCGGCGCTTCCCCTTCAAACCATTTGCGCCTTCCGCTGTCGGTGCTGGTACTTTCCATGCAGCCCCTTTCACCCCACTGGCACCTTCCCGTCATCAAGTGAGGCCCTAGGCATATATCGATCGTCGTTACAGCTGTCATCACAACAAAACCGCGGTCGTGGTCTAGTGGTCAAGACGCTGCTCCCCCAAACTGTAGAATTCCAGTATCAAAGAATCAGTAGTACACTGCCCACGGCTAGCTCCCGAGGCAGTGGTCCCCCTTACTACTTTGTACAGCATATATTCGGCAAGCAGAAATCATGGGTTCGACTCCCATCGTCCGCAAGTTTTTTCGTTTTTGGTAGTCCTTCTGCGCTTCTCTTTTCTCGTTCTTCTCTTTTCGAATGTATGTGAGTGGATAACAAGCGTTGGAATGTACGACTTGCGTAGCATCAGTTATTACCTACAATCTACATGTTGGACAGCAAATAACTTGGTCGTGGGTAATGGTTGGGGTCATGTAACGTCTCTTTCCATTCTTTGTCCTGGGTCAACATCGTGATCCTGGCCTTTTTTTTTTATCATATGCTCTTTCCCCGTCAAATTCCTCAGACTTTCACCTTCAATCATAAATCATGAAAACTAGACATCAAATCTGACCCACGCCCTCCGAGGAGCAGCCTCCGGCACAACTCCATCTTTCCAGCCACCCGTTTCCGCCAGGAAACGATACGCTTCCTCCACTACCGATCCGAGGGCTTGGTATACCTCCTCGTTCTCTTCGGTATACTTGTTTGCTGTAGCTGGTGGGCCGTCTGGAAACCATATCCGCTCTTCACTACCATCCGGCCGCTGGTAGTAGTTCTCGTGGTTATGGTGATTCACACGGTTATTGCGGAAGGATGTCAGGCTGCCATTTAGGGCCTTGTGGAGGTAGGTTGATGGGTCGGGGGTTGCAGTCGTGATTTGTTGGTTATTTGAAGGTGTTTGTGTTTGTGTCGCAGCTGGGGCGAAAGGTGAGGATGTTGAGGGCTGATTGAACGGATTCGAGGATTGTGTTGGTTGTGACTGTGATTGTGGTTGTGGTTGTCCGAATGGCGAGGGCGAGGCGGTCTTGGGTGCGAATGGAGAGGGTGAGGGCTGGAAGGGAGTTGCGAACAGGTTCGGTTTTGACGCAGGATTTGACGGTTGGCCAAAAGCTCCGGTAGATTGCTGTGGTTGTGCAGGAGCTGGTGCGAAGGGTGAGGTGTTGGAAGGTTGGCTTGGTTGGCCGAATGCTGATTGTCGACCGCCTACTGCCGACGGCTGCCCGAATGCGCCATTCGCGGCCGGTATTGATGGCTGGCCAAAAGCACCATTAGCACTGGGCTGAGACGGTTGCCCGAAAGCTGATGTAGCTCCCGGTTGCGAGGGTTGACCAAATGCCGATGGTTGGCCGAATGCGCCAGTGGTTCCGGGCTGTGACGGCTGACCAAATGCGCTGTTTGCACCGGGTTGTGATGGTTGTCCAAAAGCACTTGTCGTTCCCGGCTGTGATGGCTGTCCAAATGCACTGCTAGCTCCCGGTTGTGATGGCTGCCCGAATGCGCTTGTTGCGCCAGGCTGAGAAGGTTGACCGAATGAACTTGTCGCGCCTGGTTGTGATGGTTGTCCAAATGCACTGCCAGCGCCTGGTTGAGAAGGTTGACCAAAAGCACCTGTTGCTCCGGATTGCGAGGGACGTCCAAAGGCAGAAGTAGAACCCGGTTGTGAAGGTTGACCGAACGCACCGCCTGTGCCTAATTGCGAGGGCCTTCCAAATGCGCCTGCACCCATCTGAGATGGCTGACCAAATGCACCACTCGCACCAGGCTGTGATGGCTGACCGAATGCAGAAGGCTTGCCAAACGAAGCCCCAGCTCCCCCTGACGGCTGTCCAAAAGCTGATCCATTTGACACGGTGCTGCTGCCATTCGGTTGCGAATTTTGTTTTACCATATCGATACGATTCGGATGCTCGTTTTCGCCGTCAACTATGTATTTGATGGCGCCGTCGACATCATTCAATACCGTCTGGACCTGTTGGTTGGACTTTTGGAAGAGCTCGATTTCATTTTGTTGCGCTTGCTGAGCATTACCTGACGCCAGCGTCACATAGTACAGCAGTCGCATCTCCTCCATACTCTGCTCCAGTTGACCCTCGATAAGCTGCCTCGGTGTATCTCTACCTGGGCTGTAACATGAGAATGGCCACTCGGGTCGCTCAGTCTTCAGGTCCGCGATAATTCCATCTTTGCTGATGTTGTAAGATGGTGGCTGGTTGCTCTTCGAGTCTGGCTGTCGTCCGCGGCTGAAAGGATTACTTTGTTGGTTCGACTGATTTGACAGTGCTGAGAATCGGTTCGTTGGGGGTTGTGATCGACTATCCGATGGATGCTCATATTTGCAACTGTCTCCAAACTTGCAGCGACCTTCCATGAAGAAGGAGCAAACTCTTCCACCGCCTCCATCATTCCGCTGTCCGTTTCTGTTGTACATATTGTTCGTGAGTGTGATGTGTATCCAGTTAAGGCCGCTAAATTCGGCTCCTCAGCCGATATTGGAGCAACTTATGATTGAAGAATCATGGAAACCCAGCGAGCATCTGCGAGTTGCTGGATCATCCAGGAGAGAAGCGTATGCTGAGTTTAACCGTACGATGTCCAGCATTCGATTTGATACAATGAGTCAGTTCTCAAGTTAAGACTTTCCAGAAAGACGTGACGCGCCGAAGAAGATCAGGGCAATTTGTCCGACGCGAATCTGGGGTAGCTTGCCTTGGCAGGGATCTGTTCACGTCGCCGGGCCGGGAACTCCTTCTCATGACGCGGCTCCCTATTCTCCTCTCTAGCTGAAGTGTCTTTTCGAACCACCGCCTACCGAGGTTGAAGTCATCTCCTGTAGGAGGACTTGCACAATATCGGCAAGTTTTACTTTCTTGAGTCAATTCAACATTACACCAGACCGATGCATCACGCGTAGTAGTGCTCTCTCTCAAGCTCCCGTCTCTTCGACACAGCCTAGCACTCTTCGCTCGCTTGACGAATCTCTTGGACATGCGCATTGCATTCGATGCACCCATTCTCAATCCTTACCATAAGCATCTTCGTCGCTGGGTACATCACTGCACGCTTCGATCTTGTCATTCGGTTGTATGAGCTTGCCATATTTGCTTGGGATCACGAAGTCTGGACACGCGCCGCAAAAGGCTTCATAGTGCTCTCAATCTTCTTCTTTGCCCTGATCATACCCATCGAGCGCATAGCTGCCAAGGAGGCTGAGATACATCCGCGATCAAAAGCAGCTGGTATATCTGCCCGCGAGCAGTTGAAGAGAAGGGGCTCGTTCTAGTCATGGTAGTATGACCACACAACATGGGTTAATGCGCGTTTTCTGGCCGATCGATGTGTTCAACAGCTCCAAGGCTGGCGTTATCGTTGGATGGAGGAATGGCGATTTGGATGTTCTGGTAGTGACGGTCCTTGAGGGAGTAGAAGTAAGATCGCAAAACAAAACACGGTCGCTTCGAACGAGCTGATCAGTCTACAGACACGCAGTGTTGCAAATGCACTCCAGATCGGGACGCTCTTTCGTGGAAGTCCTCACCCTCTGGAAGAGATACTCGAGCGATGCGGCCAACCAGAGTTGCGCGTTCTAGGTTATCTCAACCCACAGACGAATCCACCTACATTTGATCCTCATGATCTTGCAGTATTCTCAACTCGACGGGGTCAGCCACCGCAGATCTACTGCAGTCCGGACTCTGGCGTGACCATCCAGGTCATCGTGTTCGAAAGACCAGACCCGAGCCGGATGCAGTATCTATCACTGGCACCGATATCACTCACACTCGGAGAAACGTCAGACAGACTCGGGTTAACTGGGCCACCGTTTGAAGGCCTCGATGCCGAGGTCGAGGCAGAAAAGAAGAAGAAGGAAAAGCTGGTGAAGAAACTCAAACTGCATACAGTGATCGAGAGGACTAGGAGCTGTAAAGAGTTGGCATTGCCGCACATCCTCAACCAGATTAATAGTTCCTCTGAGCTTGATCAGCTGATGCAGAAGAACATCGGTCTAGTCGGTGTTCGCTCTAAGAGAGCTCTCAGTGTCGGTGAAAGAGTGATCGAGTCCGCAACCACTCTCTGGGACGAATTCGTCATCCTGGCGCAAAATGTGTTCCACGCATACATCTGGCCAGTAATCTCACATCTGTTTATACTCGGTCTGGTCGCACATCGATCGGCTGCGGAAGTTCTTCTTCAAATACTCGAATGGCGTCCTATGCCTGATTCCGCTGCTCTCAAGGATATCTCTGCAACAGCCCAACAAGTGGACATTCGTCTCCAGCAGTTCTGTTACTGGCCGACTCAGTATATCACACTCCGACGCAGGCGCAACAGCTGGGGAAGCATAACCAATAATCACCCCGAGTACATCCGATTCTACAACAGCCTCTGGCTTGTCGCAAACGACGTGATTATCGGCATTGCTCTCGGATCATATATCATTGACAATGCAGATTTTGTCGCTGGAACACTCAGCCGCGTCGTGGATGCATATTTCATTGAAGGGTTGCAGCGCATGATTTCCTGGTTGATGGGTTGGCCAGCAGGGTTGAAGCTCAACAATGAACTGGCCAAATTCCTCGGAGATCTATTCCTCTGGGTTATCGAATACTGGGCTGGTTGTATGCAGACACTGGAGCCTGCGTTGCCACGGATCATTCAAATCATTGGATTTTCGAGCTTTGCCGGCGCAAGCATGCCAATCTCTCTCTTCTCGGACCTGCTTTCCTTTTTGACGATACACATCTATTCATTTTACATTGCTTCAGCGCGCATATACAATTGGCAGTTGACGATCATCGTCTCCCTGTTTCATCTTTTTCGAGGAAAAAAACGAAACGTCTTACGAAATCGGATCGATTCTTGCGACTACGATCTCGACCAGCTACTTCTCGGTACCATCTTCTTTACACTACTGACGTTTCTATTACCCACCGTCGGCGTCTTCTATGCCACATTTGCTGGTGCCAGAATGGGCATCATCCTATTGAAGGCAGCACTGGACACTTGGCTAGCTTGTTTGAACCACTTTCCTCTTTTTGCACTAATGTTACGAATAAAAGACTCTCGGCGTTTACCAGGTAAGTCCTAAACACCAGCATTTCGAGAGTGGGCTGACAGAAGTCAAAGGTGGCATTCGGTTTGAGATTCAAGATACCCCTTCTGCGTTTTCATCTTCGTCTCGATCGCAAGAGACATCGACATCGGCGCCTACCGCCATTATAAAAATGAAGGTAAGTCACCAGCCAACGAGCTTTCAAACATCATCTCATGACTAATGACATTTCTGCTAGTCTATACCTCTCCCTCTTTCCGAGACCTTCAGCCAGTATTTTCAACTCGGAGGCCGGATTCGGAAACATTATCTGTCACCACGCGTTCTTCTCTGCCTTCTGTCTGGCCGTTTCGTGCCACCGATACATCGCAAGAGTCTCTATAGCTTGCAGTATAGTATGCTGCCCACAAAGCGCGTGTCGATCGGTCAACTCTGGCACATGCTCACCAGTGATACACCCTATGTGGGGGATCAAGGGAAAGCAAAAGGTGCGCCCAACGGTACTGCTGTTCCAGCGAACGGCACTCGCAGCGGCAGGGACGGCTTGGGGGTCAGGAGCAAAGACGGTACGAAGCGAGCACGAAGTCAAGTGCGGAAAAGCAGCGAAGGCATGTGGTGGTCAAAGTAGATCTGGATAATATACGACAAAATTAATATCAGGCTTGTGCACGAAATGTGGGACAACCGCATCATATGAAGTCGTACTACATCACTCATCACATACTGAAAAAAAAAGGACCTCCACGGGTGTAAATCAACAAACGCGCACCTCAGCCATAATACGTGCCGGAAACAGACCAGCCATTGCCGGAGACATTGCCAAAGAAGCCCCGTGCCGTCTTCCCACGCTTACGCTCCTTCCAGCCCAGAAACACGATGATCAGCGCCAACTGCTCCTCGCGACTGAGCTCCACCTCCCAGCGAACAAGGGCGCGTTTCCGCTCATGCGTGAAACTCGCCTTCTCCGTATTCCACAAGAACACAGCACACAGCTCGTGGGTGCTCGCGTCCAGCACCTTTTGGTCGAACTCGCTCAGTCCACTGCAGCCTAGCTTGGAGTCCGTGGTGTTTTTCGCCATGAAAGAGCGAGCGGACCCAGGGATGCTGAACGTGCGGTGTGACTTGTTGACGTTCGTTGTCACAGGAGTCCAGGTGTCTGCGGAGGGGGAGAGGGAGAAGCGCATTTCTTTCCCACCTGGCTTGTAGGCTGCGCCGGCTAGTAAGGGGCCGGTGGTGCTGTGGCCGGCGTGCAGGGTGAGGGTGTACGCTTCCGAGGAGGGGTCGAGGTCGATTGTGTAGAGTGGTACGTCGCCGTCGTAGATGGTGTAGATGTGGTCTGTGAGGTCGTCTTCGAGGGTCTTGTTCGGTGCGCGTAAGATTAGTTCGTTGTGTGTGTCCGAGAGCTGTGGTGGTGAGGCGTTGTGTGCTGTCCAGGCTGGTGCGCGTCGCGGGGCCAAGGCGGTGGCTGCGTGGTAGGTTGGTGGTTTCTCGTCTTCGGGGTCGGGAGTGACTGGTATTGAATTTGACCGTAGGCGCTGCAGCAGCCCTGGTGACGGTGGGCTGTCACGTGCTGGCGGCGCAGGGTCGTTCGACCGGAGGCGCTGGAGGAGACTCGGCATGGTGTAGAGGATGAGTGGAGCGTAGATTTGAACTTGAAGAAAGGAGTGAACGTTCTCGATGGTTTTAAATTGCTGCGTTTGGAGGTATAGACAGACGGTCTTCTTGCTTTCGTGAGGTCAGACTGCTCGGCGGGTTTCCTCTTTCGGTCCAAGCGTTTTAGTGCGATAACGAGCTGTTTTCCGGCGCTCGATTGTTACTTTCAGGGATGGTATGTATGGAGGAAAGGAATGGAAATGGAAAAACAGTCGACTTAACTCAAGCACAGATAAGCAGTCTCCACGTTATTTTGCAACGGATCACGAGTCCGTGTAGATCTTAAAGGCAGTGTCGAGGACGAAGTCGTCTCTCCCAATTTGTCTCAGCGCTGCTGGTATGGAGGAGTGGGGTTACGTCACCCCAGATTCCAGCCGCTGGTCCCAACTTGGAAAGCTGGGGTGCAGACACGGAAACTTGCGAATCCGGGCGGGATTTCTCGGCAGGCACGATCGAGTCTGAGTCAGCTCTCAGCCTCGTGGTTGATGTCGATCAGGGATAGTTTTTCGTGCTCGATGTACTGATACGAGGGACCAGCAGCCTCTCGTAAGTACTGCGCCTCAAAGTGAGTCGTCGATACCAGTACCTCTGGAGTATTGTCGATCCTCTGGACCCTCATACACGACTCGGGAAGCATGGGGAGGCATGCGTAAGGTATAGTTAGCTGCCGAAGACATTACTCGTACATCGTACATGTAAGGTCAGCGTCAACCGCCGCTTGAGGCCGCGGCCGGAGGAGCATCAAAGTACGTCGTCACCAAGTGAAGTACCTTCCGGAAAGAGGAGATGCACTGCATCGACTTGCCAATATTGAATGTTAATAATAAAAATAGCAGAAGAGCTCGCGACAAAAGCGTACACAGCTCAGCCCATGGATAATTTATTATGCTCTGGTATGCACGCAGCTCGATCTACCCCGCATGAGAAAAGCCGATTCTCCGACGTCTCGCGGCGCTCCAACACGTTCGTGGGGACGATTTCGCTTGGGTTCTGGCGCTACACTTTGCGCGGACCGAGTATGCGCGAGACCCTACTGAACTTACTTGACATCTCGCTTGAGACATTTAAACTTCTGTCAGTCACATGTGTCTCTATCCACAATACGGGCCAGTCGGGCAAGAAGGTCGCGACTCGACGATGTTCATTTACATTGCGATGTAACAACAGACCGTAAAGCTGATGTCAACAACCTGAGACTGAGAAGCTTAATGCATATTCTTATTCATCTTAAGACTGGAGACGACCGGTGAACCGCTTCGACATAGAAGACATAAACGACTATGCGGAACCTGAGTCAGCCGCCGCTAGTGCGGTACCTCTTCATAAAACACTCTCTTCGCGATGTAGTACGACCCGCATGGCGCACTCTACCTCAGCACGGTGCATATTGCGACCGACCGAGGCTCGAATCTTACTCCGACACCACCATGCATGCTGTCATGGTCCACGGTCCACCATGTGAAAACTCACCCGAGGATGGGATGAAGCGACATGGTTAAAGCGGACATGATGCCCTCCGCACGGGCAGATCTGATTCTTCGTTTCATTCGTGTTACCCCTCCAAATCGCAACAATGGGAGTTTTCAACCAGGTCCTCACCATCGCTGTCGCCCTCAGCGCAGGAGCAATCGCTCAGAGCACGAACTCGACTTCCAGCTCGCTGCCTATCGTTGATTTAGGGTATGAGATTCAACAGGCGACCAGTCATAACGTAAGGCAGCTCGAGCCGATCGAAATATCATTTCTACATCGGGCTGACGATTTATTCAGACCTCCGGGGGCTACTACAGCTTCAACAACATCCGTTACGGTGCCCTTCCGGTCGGCAATCTCAGATTTGCCGCACCTCAACCACCAGCTGTAAACCGCACTGTTGTTCAAAATGGCAGCGTCGACCGCATTTGTGCTCAAGCCAACCCTGCTTGGTTGACTACCGCCGTCACCTTCCTTGGTGAATACCTCACTACCGGCAAGACCAACTTTACCGCTGCCGACTTCATGAGCTCCACCAGCAACTCGTCGAATGCCAGCGCCGTTCCCGCGCAAGAGTAAGCATTACGAACCAGATCAAGATTACACTCCACCTTGTACTAACTCCGTACAGCCCAAGGACAACCGAGGACTGCTTGTTCCTGGACGTAGTCGTTCCAGAAGCTATTTTCGATGCCAGAGACAGTGGTTACGGTGCACCTGTTCTGGTCTGGATCTATGGTGGCGGTTACACTGCTGGTTCCAAGTCTGACTCGGGCAACCCTTCTGGACTCCTCGCTCGCAGCGAGAACAACAACTCCACTGGCGTCATCTACGTCGCCATGAACTACAGACTTGGTGCCTTTGGTTTCTCCAGCGGACCTACATTCCAGCAAAGCGGTGCCGCCAATGCCGGACTCTTGGACCAGCGACTCGCTCTTGAGTGGGTTCAGGAGAACATCCATCTCTTCGGTGGCGATCCAGACAGAGTGACTGTATTTGGCGAGTCTGCTGGTGGCGGAAGCATTATGCATCAGATCACGGTGAGTATCTTTCTCAGTATCACAACTTGGGATCCACTTACTGACTCACACAGGCCTACGGTGGCCTTCAAGGACCAGTGCCCTTTGCACAGGCCGTGCCTCAGAGTCCTGGTTGGCAGCCACTCGTGTCTAACAACCAGCAGGAGAACATTTTCAAGGACTACCTCGAATACTTGAATGTATCCACTCTCGAAGAGGCACGCAACGTATCTTTCGCTCAAGCACAATTGGCAAACATCATGCAAGTCGGTGCCTCTCCCTACGGACTTTTCACCTACGGCCCAACCGTCGACGGCGACTTTACACCTGCTCTGCCTGGCGTGCTCCTGCTCCACGGACAATACGACAAGTCGTTGCGAGTCATGGTTGGCCACAATGCCGATGAAGGTCTTCTCTTCACCTCTCCATTCGCGCAAAACGATAGTGCTCTGCACACCGAGCTGCTTGGTGCTCTGCCAACGCTCGCTGGTCTTCCAGATCAAGTCAACTACATCCTCAACACTTTGTATCCACCAATCTTCGACGGTAGCCAAGCACAAGGCTACACAAACCAGATTGCTCGCACGGCTGCTCTTGAATCTGAGTTGATCTTCACCTGCAACACTTTCTATCTAGACAAGGCTTTTGGCAACAAGACGCACTCGTATCTCTTCAACATTCCACCAGCGATTCACGGACAGGACATTCCATACACCTACTACACTGGCGTGAACCAGACTGCTGCAAGTGGCAGCGTCATGTACCCTGCAGTCGCCATTGCTATGCAAGATTACATCACCTCATTCGCAGAGACCGGCAACCCGAACGAGGAGGGTGTGCCCTACTTCCCGATCTACGGCCCGAATGCGACAATTCAAGTGCTCAACACCACTAGCATCTTTCAAATGAAAGACCCAGCAGCCAACTACAGATGCAACTACTGGCAGAGAGCTATCTACTACTAGGCTAGAAATGGGATGACTATGGTACAATCTCGCTGAACAACTCGGCTCAGCCGATGCTGTTCATCCATTGCGTGTAGCATATTTCAGGTTTTATGTCTTCGAAAAATGACCAATTTCCACCGCAAGTCTCTCCAGAACTAGCTAGCCCTTGTATTGCAGACATGTCCACCAATACTCCGTAAATAGCACGTGAAAGGTCCTGAGCTGTCAGCCAACGTCTTTATCGTGCTCACAGACTCGCAGTAGCTTTGATCATATCCTGATTTAATTCAGGAGATGGGGCAGATGGCTATCCGCACCTTTCCGCTGATGGACTGGATGGCAGGAGTGAGAAGGTCAAAAGAAGGTCTTCCAGGTGGATAACACAACCAGCCATTCACATGCTCGCATTGATGCATTCTTCCGCCGAGTTGTCCAGAGTTGTTCGCATCTACCCGCATCGTTTGAGCCGTCGTGCTTGGTCGTCCCAATGCGGTTAGTCTACGTATGGGGCAGCTCGAGCGGGATTTCATCACCGCTTTCCAGTTTTGTTGATCAGAGCTCCAATTGAAGCTGCTCCAGGCTGCGCGCTGAAACTCCGTCAGGCTCGCAGCTGTTTTCACCCACCAAACAGAGCCGGTCCATCAATCTATCGCGTCCGCGGTTGTCCTACACGCACTCGGTACAATGCCCCGATGATCTGCGGCTCAAGACACGACGATTAAGGCTATCCGTACCAAGCCCAGATTGCGACCGAGCATTAACCCACGCATCCTACCTGGGCCTAACTCTGACCGACCGGCCCTGAACCGTTCTTCAACTGCCTCGACCACTCACAGCTGTTCTACCGATCATACCGCCCTGATCCGTCAACGGTTCCTTACAGCTTAACCTACCTACCTGACTTGCGCTTCGACCGTCACCGTCATTCAGTCTCAGCATCCTCGTTCTCTACCACTACATCGCGCTATTCTTCCAGTACGGAGCGCGCCTCTATTCCAGCACACCTGCTGTCATCACGAGCCCATGGACCACTGCCTTGCTCTATCGCTGCCGATCCAGCCTCTGATGCAGAGCCGACCACGCGTCTGCGATTGAGAGCCGCAACCATCGACCCGACTCCCCTTGCCAGATTACAGTAGCCCTACATACTCGTTAGCTTGCTCGTTGTGATTATACATTACACCCTGCTTGTTCAAGGGAGCGCAATCATATTTCTGTTCGGCAGCAATGCCTCCCAAACCATCCAACCACGCTCAATTTCCCGTCTCCGATCCTGACAATGAAGTTGTCTGTCCCATCTCTCAACCCGATGGCACTGGGTGCCGCAAGCGATGTCTGGGCGTGAGTATTTCCAAATTCTATTCCCCCTACTCCTCCAATTCTACCTCGTTCGACTCCCCACTCGTTTCTGCCTACCATTGCATTAAGTAACACGGCCTCGATCCCAATAGGAAAAGCGCTTTCGCTCCATGCAAGAACATATTCGAAGAGCACATCCAGAATACTATATCCCAAAGTTACCCGCGACAAGAGAAAGTTTCGAGTTGATGGTCAATACCCCTCCCCATGAAGTTCCACAACCAGTTCAGCAACCTTCCTCGAATCAGCAAGACCATTGGTCACCTCCTTCAGAAAGACGAGAGCATCACTACCTCTCCAATAATGGGCCCTTAGACTCTACAGGTCTGTCCTTTGAACCTGTCCTAGACTCGTTTGAAAATGGAAACTCATTCGGTCAAGGGTTGGCCCAAATACAGGTCGACGGTTTCTACGGGGACGGCATGTCTACATATGACCGACCGACAACGGGGGAGTATCGAAGAGGTTCACTATTGCCTGCTGCAAACGCCGCCGCGGCATTGGCCCAGTTGCATTACGCTCGTCCTGATGGGGAATGGGCGAGTGACCATGTAGGCATCTGTGGCTTCATGTCTCCTGCCTCACTCACATTTGAGCAGAACTTCTTCACCGACCAAGTGACGGATGAGAAGCGAGCCAACTTTGCTGACCCTACACTATCAGCAGAACAACAATTCCTCGATAGTCAATACCAAACTGACAACATCAGCAACGGTAATGGAAACGGGAACGGACATCATCAGACGACTGAGCTGTTACCTTCGGCCGTGGACAAGTCTCCGACCATACGATCTAGCGCACCAGCTGTGCAGCGGACTCTCTCGCGCGCATCTCGACCGCGGAAATCCTCAGTCACCCAGAATGCGCGACGGCCGAAGCACGAAAGAAAGAGCTCGAAGGATTATCTGAAACCTACAAGCCATGACAGAAAAGCAACATCGGCGGAGCCCAGTTCCACTAACATGTACGGAAAGAGATGGGAAGATCTGATAGATGCTGCGACATCGGCTACTGAAGAGGAGAGTAGGGATTTGACACCGGTAGGAGAATTCGTGACTACAGCGGGACGCGTGCTGGGGCAGACCATTGACAGAGTGCAGATTCCGGCGTCACCTTTTCACTCACCACAAGCTCAGAATCGGACACCAATGGCACCTTTTGCGATCGGAGCACAGTTTCAGACTTATACCGCCTCGCCCCTTCAACAAGCCCTCACACCTCCACCGGCAGAAGTCAACGCGAACCTGGACCTTCAACCTTTCCCATCGGTCGAGGAACCAAGCAGTATAGACAGTGTCGATTCAGGGGCAAACTTCCACATCATGCCCTCGAATCAAGCCACTCTCTCCTCCGCCTCGGACAGTTCACCAATGTTCAACACACCCGTGCAAATATATTGCGCCGGATGCCGACGCTTGTCGATACTGAAGGATAGCTACGCTTGCAACGAATGTATCTGCGGCATCTGCCAAAGCTGCGTCGACGCTTTGCTATCAGAATCAGCACGGGGCCGCGCTACACACTGTCCGAACTGCCAAAACATGAACAGCTCGTTCAAGCCTTTCCAGCTCGACATCAGATAACACCGCCTCGGTTACTCATACTTCTCTTCTTCTCACCTCCGACTCTTACCGACCGAGACTTTTCGATCACACTTTTTGGGCTGGAACACTTTGATTCCCCTGCAGAATGCCACTACTGCTTTTTACGACGATATGATGATTTACTATTTTTGCGACTGGCGCTGGATGGCGTTGTGTGGGAGTCGCCCTATAGGATTTGTTTGTCAGCTAGGGACATTTATACAATATGCTGGGATTCAATGGAGGCCGAACATTTCCCTCTACTGAAGGTACTATATGAACGATTAAGAAGGGAAAAGAAATGAATGGGATATGTAGGTGTGCAATAGAGATATCAATGCATTGCATTACAATCAACTCGTGAAGGGTTTGGGTATCGGCAGTGACTATGGGCTACTCGCTAACCTGGCTCATGACTACCGGTACATCGGCCAGGAATTGTCGTGGGCTTCGGTCGTGTGATTCACTTGACTAGCCGGGCGCTGTGCTTCGCGATATGCAGCTGTGTCTTGATTGTGCGAGGAATAGTGCTGCTTGCTTGGATGGCGTGCAGTATGGCGTGGCCTGTGTGAGTCTTTGCGCTGGGTCTGGGTTTCGCGGCCGCTTGCAACTCTTCTTCCGCTTCGCCGATCATCTATTCCATACTCTTTCCTCCTCCATAGTTCTTTGACCTCTGCATTGGATAGTCCACCGTTGACGACCTTTTGGCTGTAGATAAAGGGCTTGGGTCCGCCGGGGTATTTGCCTTTCTTGGCCTGGATGGAAGTCAACTTGTGGCCTCGTGAGCCCAAAGCGACTTCGAGTAATACCTTGCGTCTCCTGAAGAAATATGTCCAGCTGATGTAGAAGCCATGAATGTGAGATGGTATGACGGCGAGAAGGAATAGTAGGCAGTTCATCAATCTGACAGCACTTAGCATATATTTCCTCCAGCGGTGATAGCTGTAGACCGTACACATCCATGCCGGGTCCAGTCACCCACCAGACCGCCAGCGGTGGAAAGAAGATGTTGAGCATCGTCAGGAATATGCGTTCAATAAGCGTCCGAATCATTGCGAACCACGGTTTCGAAAAGAAAGTTAGATAGTAGAATACAGACCTGCGATGAACCTACAATTCTTGAGAAGATATTCCGGGATAGCGACGATGCAATGGGCGAGATACTGATTGCGGCTGTGATGGAGATCAGTCGATTGTCAGTGGTCAGCCGAAATGAAAACAAGGCAGGACTTTTGGAAAGTCACAAGCCAGCCAACAATTTCCAGGCTGCCTCCGCATCAGTCAGCCGATGTCATGTTGCGTGGTCCTCGTGCCCATGCAGTGCCTTTGTCTTGCTTGTTGTTCACCTCAGAACAGAAACCCCGCGTCAATATCTTCTGATATCGTACCACGGGGTCGGTGTCTCAATCATAACAGCCTCGTCAACGTGTCGCAGAGCCGGCATTCCGGTCTTCAAGTGAGTCTATCGTTCGAGGTACAGCAACAACAATCTCTGGATGCTCGATATGAACCAGACGCGGAAGATGACCTGAATCGGGCAATGACCGTTTGTCTTCGGAGCAGTTCACGGAATTGCTCACCTTTCGTTTAATGCGAGCACTGCGTTTCTCGGATTAGGTACGAATGAGACTTGACGGAACACTCGATCGAGGTGTCTCTCACTGAGGGGACCGGGTCACAGGTCCGACCACTTTCCGGTTGCTCCAATGGTTGTCGCGTTCGGCCACCGAGGTGATCCAAGGAGTCGTCATGTGTGGAGGCTCAAGTTCTCTCCAGTCTCCACACCGCCGAGTCTGCATCAGCTTCAATGCTTCACCTCCACAGCTCAGTGCTATCGTCCGCGTTCTTCCATACGTTGAGCACGACTCGCTCATTGAGCAGATTCATAGCTCGAAGCCGTGTGTTCCTAACGACGGTTCTCTCGGCAACTCATGTCACGCGTGGCGTCGTTATACAGTATCGTTTACCGAACGAGTCGATCGATAGGCAGTCCATACTGTAGGCATTGACAAGACAAGACGTTTGATATCAGTGTCGATCACATCAGGTCTCATCCCTTCCAGAACGCTACTAATGCAGTCTTACTGAACAGGCAAGTTTACGCTCGGATTCTGTCGTGTTATAAAAGCTTGTCTATCACCCGTTACAACGCCTAGAGCGCCGCCCGTTATCAAATCTCCAACCACGTTGTCCGAGGAGTCAAGTTAAAAACGCCTCCCACATGAAGAGCACAAACGTCTCCAATATACAACCGTCGGTGTCGATCCCTGGCGGTTGCACAACTCCGGTACTCGTCAAGCTCGGCTCTGCAACCCAAATTGATCTCCATGGCATGTCTGACCACGGAGGATTATGCTAACTTGTTGATCACCTTTGGCGTTGAAAAGAGAGTGCGCGTCTTGGAGTCTAAGTCCTATTGGAGAAACGTCCGTTGGGTTGACTTACTCGCGTCTAAAATGTAGGTTTCCTTTTCTTCATCTATATCTCTACAAGGTTTTGATCTTCGAGAGAGTATCAAACAAAGCCAAAGCAAAAATGGGTATCTTCGCTGGCCGGAGAGGCAGATCTGGCACCACTTCTCCTCGCAGCAACTCTATTGTCGAGAATGTTCGGAAAGCGGATGGCTCAATAGTGCAAGAAAAGATTCATCAGATTCCGGAAGAAACCGACGACGATTCCCTCAAGTCCCTGAAAGACGAGAAGAACGAAAAGTCATATACGTCGGTCTCGACCTACCCTGTTACGCCGACAGACAGCATCGCACCTCCCAAATCCTTCTCCAGAGCCTCCATCATCGCCGACCTCTATCCTCAATCTCAATACGATGACGAGTACGAATCCTCCGAAAGGTCCCTTCGTCTTCGCCGAAAGTGGAAAAGCTCACGTCTGACTGCGGGCGAGGTTTACGAGAAACCTTGGTTGAACGAAAAGGTCCATCGGCGTTCATGGGAGATATGGATCTTCTACTCCGGAGTTCTCTTGGGCTGTGCTATTGGCGGCTGGCTAGTCTGGAAGTCGTGGTCCAATGTCACCAATAGCCAGTACTGCATGATCATGGATGATGGCTTCACCGGCATCAACGAGGATTACTGGAACTTTGAGATTCAGCGAGGTGGTTTCGGTACCGGAACATTCGAGTGGACCACTACCGACCCGGCGAACATCTATACGGACGACGAAGGTCTACACATTGTGCCCACCCTCACCATCGACACTACCAACATCACCGAAGCACAAATGCTGAGCGGTGCCACCCTCAACCTGACCAAGATGGGAGTCTGCACCTCAGATGTTTCCAGCGACTGTGTAATCACGAGCAACTCGACGTCTGGAAACATTATCAACCCAGTCAGAAGCGCACGTATCAACACAAAGGGCAAGAAGAAGATTACCTATGGCAAGGTCGAGGTTGTGGCCAAATTGCCGAGAGGAGACTGGCTGTGGCCTGCCATCTGGATGATGCCCGAGGACGACGTATATGGCGTGTGGCCCAACTCCGGCGAGATTGACATCATGGAGTCCAGAGGTAACGCGCCACCATTTCCTGGAGGCCGTGACCAAATCTCTAGTACACTCCATTGGGGACCGAACAGCGATAACGACGGATACTGGAGGGTTCGTAATCACTTCCCCTACTTACACACATCTAGCTAACGTTTCGACTCGCAGACTTTAGGCCAACATTTTCTTCCCCGTACCGACTTTTCTGTGGACTTTCACACCTTTGGCTTGGAATGGAACGAGAAATACCTGTTCTGCTACCTTGACTCTCGTCTATTGGTACGTCCCGACCATTAGCAACTCTCATGTAACCATATACTGAGCACCTTACAGCAAGTCCTTTTTGTACAATTTCCAAAGGGGTCCAACATGTGGAACAGAGGCAATTTCGGTACAAACTCAAATCAGTCTGCCCTTTACGACCCTTGGACGGAGACCGGCCGTCCCAACACACCCTTCGACCAGGACTTCTACCTGATTCTGAATTTGGCTGTTGGTGGTACCAATGGCTTCTTCGTAGACCAAGTCGGCAACAAACCGTGGGTCAACAACAACGAGTACGCACCAAGGGCGTTTTGGAATGCCGTCAACCAGTGGTATCCTACCTGGGGTGCAGGAGATACCAAGGGAATGACTGTTCAGAGCGTAAAGATGTACACTCTGGGCGCATGTTCATGATCACGTCTAATTTCACAAATAGACTATAGAATTGATTAATCTTATGCTCTTGTAATGCAAGTATCGACATGGAGTTCTCAAAGGCAGGGCCGAGTCCAACTACAGTGACCGAAACAGATTTCTCCTGAGAACATGCAAGACATAATGACAACGTGACCTTTCTTCGGTGGAGCCTTCGAAATGACTTGGCGATCAATATTCACCCCTCCTCCTTCGATCGCCCTATACAGCGGCGATCGTGGGTCTGTGATCTGCAAACACTTGGTCTCTTCAGGGCCAAGGAGGCCGTATCCACCTCCGCGTGTCAACAATGAAGGATTCAGATCCACATGTGTCTGGACAAACAAAAAGCCGACACAAGATGCAGTAGACTATCGGAAATAAGCATCATCCTGTCCCAACACAGAGCATGCGAAGACAACGAAAATTAGAGTCATTAGACCCTTCCAACGAGATGGTAAGACAGCACGATCGGAATGCGCCGAATCGTATGAATATGGAACGATGCCCCGGGTACAGTAAGGTAATAAGCTAGCGAGTTTCTCGTATCCGCTTCTTTTTCCCTCGTCGACCAGTGGAGCACTTCTCTATATCAAATCACTCTCGGTCCAAACGTGGATGTCGTTGGTTGAGTGTCATTCTTCATTGGGGCCCCTCAGATACGGCCGAGTTATCTCAGAGATTTTCATCCTCTTTGCAGACGTTACGCATTGCGTGGTCCTGCTAACAACCGGAAGAGCCTTCCTCCTGCACGGTCAACAAGATCAGACGTATGAATGAGGAGCGTTGTGGCGGATGTCTGCAGTGCAGTGCATGCGAGATGATGGCCGAGGTACATCCATGTACATGTAGTCCCGATGTTTACGCTTGATCCCTAAAGAGTGTGGCTGGTAAACCCTGTTTCCCCATGAAGGCCTTTTCTAGCGACGAAACATGACTCGTGACATGACTCGTGACATGTGGATCGGCATGCCCCAGCTTTCTTCTGACTTCACCTCCCCGTCGACTCCTTTCGATCAACACCAATACCGTCGTGGTAGATCTTTTCATCTAGGCCCAATGCAAAGACAAGGCCAAGTCTGGGGTACAAGGTCGTCTCCCCAAGAAGCAAGTCGCCGAGAAACCCCTACGCTGTCGCTGTCAATCTATCGACTCCAACGATGGACATACTCTAAGCGAGACGTTTATCAGTATAACCGTCGACATGCATGTCGCATGGCCTTACATCCGTCCTCATCTTGCAGTCTGGTGGCAAATCCAATCGTCTTGAATAGGGAAACGACGACTGCGCATCTCTATCGTCGGCCTCGTGTCGGACCGAGCCATTACCCCTCCGCACTCCGCAGCCTGTCCAGGCTATCCACCTGGCGTTGGAATTGTCTCGCTTGAATCTGGCAGTCTGGACAGGCTGCGGAGTGTGCTGATCAGGATCATGCCCCATGATGCTTGAACATAACATGGTAACCTAGCAGGTAGGCTTATCTCCACTACGTTCACATCCTCGCAATCACTTTCCAGGCTTCAATTTTGACAGCTCGACCACCAATTGAGTTTGATAGGCAATATCTCACTGCACTACCAGTCTAGCACCTACTTGACACAGAATAGGTACACCTCTGTCATTCCCCAGCATATTTGACTCAACCGTTTCCGCCGTCAAGGTTATACCTACTCCAAGACTTAACCACGACTCCTTATTGCGGACGCCGTTCGGTAGATTGCCATTTCTGTCGAACGGCGCTCGGTTCCTTATACTCGATCAACAGACTTCAACCACCATCGCAGCCGACAGCCCATCCGATTGGTCATGGCAAGTCCCGATCGCTGTCCCTGTTAGGCTGCCTCGACTATTGCATCTACGACATCCATTGCATAGTACAACGACACAGCATGACAACCCATCGTTTGTTCAGCGTTCTCATGGTGCGATGAGACCCAAGACCATGGGTTCAATAATTCACGCTCCTATGATCGGTCATTCTCTAGTGCTTCGCTTGTTCCTGATATGCTCTCCCGGTAACCATTTCGTTTTCCGATCAAGTCAGAGCTCGGGCACTGTCCTTGCCATATGTTCGATAAAGACTTGTGTTGCCCTTGGACATTTTTGAATTACGCCAAGCACTTTCGACTACTATCCCCTCTCAGGACCTAACCAACCAGGAAGTCACAGTTTTCACTATGGCATCTCCAGGTCATCCTCCTTCCATAGGTGGCCCTGCTGGCCGGGGCTCCTCCGAATCTGGAAGCACCTTGCCGACACGACCCAGCACTGCGGTGGTCAACGTCACCGCCCCTGTGGTGGAAAAGACATCTTTTGCCAGTCTGAGGAAGTTTGACGTGGTATGTCGACTGCATGTCAGCCCTAATGATCCATCACTAACGATCATGTCAGATGGCCAAGTTCCTCCATCAACGTATCGTTCAAAGCAAGTGGCTGGAGGAGTATCACGAAAACATGTACTTTGGTACTGCCAACCTTGGCACCTTTGTTAGAAGACCGGATGGCACGTATGCCAGGACAACACAGAACGAGGGTGTTCTCAAAGCTGTCGAACGCGTTGCCCCAATCGTCGCCTTCACCATGTCTTGTGACAGCGTCAGCGTTCTTCTGGACGGTCTCACCCCTGACCAGAGGATGGTCAACTTCATGGACGGCTCGTCCATTTCCATCTTTCCTTCGGTAACAGATGTCAAGGATTTTGGCGCTTATGCCAACATGGGGTATTTCACTGCCCTCTGCAAACGGGAGCACTTCATCCTTGTGTGTGCTGGCTCTCCATCAGATCTTCTTGTTCAAGCAGCATCCCTTGATGGCCATCTTGTAGCAATGGTAAGAGCTTTGCGACCCACCGGATACCGTTCAACACTGACCGAATCAGATCTGGGGAACAGCAGTCATCTCTCCACCGCCAATGGCTTTCGATCCAGCCTCGGCCATGGGTGTACCAAGATCAAATTCAATGCCACAAATGCAACAACAGCATGACTTTTCGACCTTTTCTTTCGGTGACCAACCGAACCTCAACTTTACAGCGGGCCCAGCGCCGCAACAACAACAAATTCAGCAGCAACCACCATCACAACCGATGTACATGCAGCGTCGAGGCAGCGCATATCAACAACCAATGTATCAACAGCCACAACAGTCAATGTACCAGCAACCACAACAGTCAATGTACCAGCAACCGCGCCACGTGAGATCGGTCTCCGCACCACGATTTACGCAACCTTTCCAAACAGAAGAAGAAGAAGAAGATCAGTTCGCTCCTCATATGGCTATGCCACCGCCAATCAGAAGGTCCAGCATGGCAGCTCCTCCACGTAGAGCGAGCGTTGCACGACGACCAAGTACAGGCAAGGGCCGCGTCTCGTTTCAAGAGCATGAACAAACACCCCGCTCGAACAGTATGTCTGCTATTCCAAGGAATGTCAGCATCAGCAGCGTGCCGGAAGACGAGCTTCCAGACTTGCCAGATATGCCCGTCTTTGCCCGGAGGCCGAGCATGCAACCGAAAGCAAGGAATGGTTCCTTCAGCAGCACTTACCTCGGCAATTACCGTGGTTCTGTGTCCAACGATGTTGCTTCCAAGGTCATGTTTGTCGAGCGAGCAATGGAGGTCGAAGAGGCAGGAGAAGTTGACGTCGAGAGACAACGAGATCAGAAACGACCCTTTGCACTGGTCCATTCTTGCCTTGTAGCTGTTGCTTGCGCCTTTGTCGTAACGATCTCTCTCTGGTCGCTTTCCACTCTTATCTCCGAGACTCGCCTTGATGGTGGCTGGCTTCGCTGGTCGCTGATCGTCACTATTCCGTTCTTCGCCATCTTCTCGCTCTTCTTCGCCATTGTCATTAGCGGATCATTCTTCCAACTCTTCGGACCTCTCAGCTTCTTGCAGCAAAACACTCAGTTCTACTCTGCCAAACCACCAAAGCTCGAAGAACACTCTGGCGAAGATCTTCCTCATATGACTATCCAAATGCCTGTCTACAAGGAGGGTCTCAAGGGTGTCATCATGCCGACTATCATCAGCGTTCTCAAAGCGGTCAACTACTACCAGGCTCATGGCGGTACTGCGACCATTCTCGTCTGCGATGACGGAATGCAGCTTATCAGCGAGGAGCTTCAAGAAGCTCGCAAAGTCTTCTACGAACTCCACGACATCGCATGGGTATCACGTCCAAAGCAAGTCACCAAACCAGGCCCAGACTACTTCCTCCGCAAGGGAAAGTTCAAGAAGGCTTCCAACATGAATTACGCACTCGACTTTTCTGGTCGTGTCGAAGACAGGTGGTTGGCAAAGATGGAAGCCAAGGCGAAAGAGCTCGGTTGTGCACCACAGGAAATCTCTCTCGAGGACGAAGACGACATCTACGAGAGTGCTCGCGTCGAGGTTGAGGCGGAGGACGGCGGTAGAACTTGGTCTGCTGGAGATGTTCGCATCGGCGAGTTCATCCTCATCATCGACTCCGATACCCGCGTACCCGAAAACTGCCTCCTCTGCGGCGCTCTTGAGCTTATGGAGAGTCCAGAAGTAGCCATTGTCCAGCACTCTTCTGGGGTCATGAGAATGACCGACAATATGTTCGAGAGCGGCATCACTTACTTCACCAACCTCATTTACACGTCCATTCGCCACGCCGTCGGCTCGGGTGATGTCGCCCCTTTCGTCGGTCACAACGCCTTTCTTCGCTGGCGCGCAATCCAGAGCATCGCCTTCCAAGAAGACGGCCGCACAAAGTTTTGGTCCGAATCGCACGTGTCTGAAGACTTTGAGGTGGCGCTACGTCTGCAACAATCCGGTTTCATCGTACGCATGGCCGCCTACCACGGAGAAGAGTTCAAAGAAGGCGTCTCGCTGACCGTCTACGACGAGCTGGCACGCTGGGAGAAATACGCATACGGCTGCAACGAGCTGATCTTCCACCCGCTGATCTACTGGCCAGTGCGCGGTCCCCTGACACCTCTTTTCCGCGCCTTCCTCTGTTCCAACATCAAGATCACCTCCAAATTCACCATCATCGCCTATATCGGCACCTACTACGCCATCGCGGTCGGCTTCCCCCTCTCCATCGTCAACTACGTCATCTGCGGCCTGCAATTCCAGCTCGACCACTACTACCAGACGTCGTGGCATATCTTCGTTGGCCTCTGTGTAGTCTACAACGTCCTCTCACCTATCTCTTTCGCCATGCTGCGCTACCGTATGGGTCAGTGCAGCTACTTCTCCGCCCTTGGCGATTGCATCAAGTGGATGCCACTGTTCCTGCTTTTCTTCGGTGGGTTGTCTTACCACCTGTGCAAAGCACTTTCTTGCCATTTCTTCAGCATCCAGATCGAGTGGACCACCACCGCCAAGGAGCTCGAGAAGACCGGCTTCAAGATCGGTTTGGACCGTGTCTTCCGCGACTTTTGGCGCATGTATGTCATCATCCTGCCGCTGTGTGCGGGCATGGTATACTTCGGCGCGTATGCTCCGGGAGGATGGCGAATTACCGATTTCACTGTTATCGTACCGCTGGCGAATCAGTTGGGCTGCCATGCGCTGTTACCTGTAAGTTTACGACACACCTTGGTGTTGTCGACAATGTACTAATTTGTTTGCAGTTCGCTCTTGGTCTCTTTTGATGTAATTTCCTAATTTCTAATCCTATTTCGACAACGCGGTACGACGGCCTGGCTTGCAACGACACAACAGGAGGCTCTTTCATTTGCTTCTATATTCTTCTAAGCTCTTTTTTCCTTTCTTGATCATATTGATAGATAGCAGCTCACGGGTTGAGCCCAGCGTCTCATGACCTTTATATACCCCTTGGATATAGAACTAATCATAATATTTATCATATGTTGCCTTCTCTAGTCTCCACGAATTATGGAACAGTTGGCGGATTGAAGGTCTAGTACAAGTGGTAGGCATCGCGTCCGTCAGAGTGGAGGCCACCGCGCTGGGTTTCACTCAGTGTAGTAATAGTTCATGCTGCCCGTCAGCGGGGTTTTACTACGAGGTTCGAGTCAGCTGTAATCGAAGGGCACTACGAGTAGCACCTATACACGATTCCGTGAGACTCTTTAGCTGATAATGTAACCTTTGCGATTCGATGCCAAGTATACCGCTAGCGTAGATCTATACCTGATTAGGCAAGTGACAGCGTCCAAATACCGGCAGCAATCAACATCACATGCGAGTTCCATATGATTTACACAGCTACGTCTCACCTCGGCGCGTTTAGTCTGACTGACTACAGTAATTATTCCGCCGATCCAACGTATCGTGGATGAAATTTGATTTGATCTGACGCCTTGCACCTTGACATCGAATCACCCACATCTCGGACACGAAAGCACCGAATATGGACATCAGATTCACTACCGAATCGGAACTCGACAAGTATCCAGGTATTCGAACAAATCCAGATTTCGGAAGACTATGAAGCTCATGATGTTCCTACCGTAGCCAGACAACATGCTGCAAGAGTAGCCCAGCAGCTCAGCATTCGCAGCGGCCTCATCTATCTGCCGGGTATGGTACATCAGTATATCAAATTCTACCCATCTAACTTGCAGACAGGCACTCCAACCCGGATGATAGAAGACTCAGACCAGGACCGAAAATTCAGACAGCGACGATACTTCTACTACATCACCGGTGTCGACGAGGCCGATTGTGCCGTCACATACGACATCGCGAAGCAACAACTCAACTTATGGCTACCACCGATAGACCCCCGCAAAGTCGTCTGGACTGGCAGAGGGTCAAACAAAACCGAAGCCGTGGACAAATACGACATCGACCACGCCGAGTACGCCGACAAGCTGCCTCGATATCTGAGATCATGGGTCGAACACAACAAGATATCTGGCCACATCTACATCCTCCACGACTCTCAGAAACCGCCATGTCCCGAAGAAGTGATCACAACGCAGAATCTCTTCAACTCGACAGACCTGCAACCAGCAATCGACACTTGCCGCTTGATCAAAGACGACCACGAAATCGAGCTCATCCGGAAAGCGAACGAGATCAGCACCGAAGCGCACACCGCAGTCCTGCGTAACATCGCCCACTTCCACAACGAGGGCCAGGTCGAAGGACTCTTCCTCAATATCTGCGTAGCTCACGGCGCCAAGAAGCAATCATACGGCATCATCGCGGGATCCGGCGAGAACGCAGCGATCCTGCACTACGTGAAGAACGACGAGGACTTCGGCGACCGGCAGATGATGTGTCTGGACGCCGGCGCCGAGTGGCACTGTTACTCCTCGGACGTGACGAGGTCGTTCCCGCTGAAAGGAGAGTGGCCCAGCCAAGAAGCCAAGAGTATCTACGACCTGGTGCAGAAGATGCAGACCGCTGCGTTCGAGGTCATCGGGCCCGGGAAACGGTTCATAAACGCCCACTTGCTTGCGCATAAGGTTGCGGTCGAAGGCCTGCTGGAACTAGGGGTCCTGCATAACGGCACGGTGAAGGAGATCCTGGACGCCGGCACGTCGCTTGCTTTTTACCCGCACGGTCTGGGTCACCATCTTGGTCTCGAAGTACACGATATCATGCGCTTGACAAGCACAGAGTACTCGATTTACGACGACATGCACGAAAGTTTCGGCGCGAATGAGGGACTGCAGCCAGGCATGGCTATCACCGTCGAGCCTGGAATGTAAGTTACTACATTTCCAATATCCTCTAAAACCCACCACTGACAAATCTTAGCTATTTCAACGAGTATGCTCTGAAGCGTCTCTTCTTCCCTGACCCTAAGCACAGCAAGTACATCAATCGCGATGTACTGAAGCGATACATGCCCGTCGGCGGCGTGAGGATCGAGGACGATATTCTCATCACTCACGATAGCTGGGAGATGCTGACCACGACGCCCAAGGGCGAGGAGGCGTTGAAGATTATCAGAGGAGAATGTTGATCCCGACGACAGTGGGCAAAGGAAAGGTTGTATGTGGTGGCAGAAGATAGTCACGGGAGGACGCCGCACAGCAGTAATCGAATGGTCACAAGGACCACTCCCTGAATTTAATATATGCATCGCAAAGCATTGAACAATTTTCATTCCTCAGCAGAACCTGCTGCATTTTCCGCCCAGCCGTATAGGCATGATACATTGAACGCCGGTAAATGCAACGCAAAAGAGTATGACCTTACTCACTTCTCATCATACGTCGATCCCTGTCTTTCGTTCTCTCAGAAATGGAGAGAGAGCCCTATGCATCCTCGCTCTGCCCAAAATCCGGCCGCCTGAACGGATGCGCCTCAGTATTCCTACCGACTCGTTAGCCCAGTCCATATCTGACTCCATCCTCACCAGCGCAAGAAGGAAACACGACGACACTTACAGAACCCACTCATCAAGACTAACAACATCCTCCTCTGCAAACAGCAGGTAGAAATACTTGACCGTCTCGGCAAGCCAGAAGCTCTCCTCCTCATCCCTGAGACTGACCTCGGCCCCGTCCGCAACATCAACAGTGACGTCGTCAATGGCGCTGTTGCCGAATTTCGCTCGCGTGTGTTTCGCCACCGCAGTCCACATGTTCCAGCCGACTTCGCGCCAGTGCGCGTCCCCTGTTATTCGGTACATGTACCACACGCTCTCGATCGCTTCCGGTCGCAGGATGTAGCCTCGTGCGCCGATCAGTGTGAAGCCTGGCGGCAGCCGCTGTGCGGAGATGCGATGCGCGACGTAGTCGGCGTGCGAGAGCGGTGTTGATGCTGCGATCTGCGGTGCGTCGGCGTTGGCGGCTGGGCCGACGCGTTTGGGGGCGTTAGGATTGTTGTAGGTTGGGCGCGTGCGTGTCGGCCCTTGGTCTTTGGCTTGCGGGAGGGATGCGTCGTTGTTGGTGTAGTCGAGGTCGCGCTTGAAGAGGTCATCGTCGTCGTTGTTGGGAGCTGGAGCTGCCTTATCGTCTGCCGCGGGCTTGTCAATAGTGACCGGCTTCTTTTGTACAGGTGCTGGTGGCGTAAAAGACTTGAGGCGAGCTGCCGAGTTGGGGTCGAGAGCTTCCCAGTATTTGGCCTCGTCGTATTCGCAGTTGTCTCGGTCTTCACATGGCATGAGCTCTGACCCTTCGGGCATGATACCGGTGGGGGTGCTGTTATACGCCCAGACGCAGCCCTCGGTGAGCTTGATGGCAAGTTCGAGATCGTTTGGCCGGTTGAAAAGTTTTGCTCCGAGACCGTACATGCCTCCGACGAAGCATGCCAAATGTTGAGCTTCATGGTGCAGAGTCCCGTTAGGAGTGCCGTCTGGCTCGGTGTAAGCGCGCCATTCTCCAGAAAAGAGGATGTCGTCGTTGTTTGGCGTCATTGGTCGATATAACAGTTTTTCAGTTGCAGCGTCAATGGACTGTTCGTACAGGATTCGGTACTTGTCCTCAAGCCCACCGAGCAGAATATATTCTTTAGGCAGATACTCGTAAACAGAGTCAGCCATGCCTCCAAGCGTGAAGTGGTCACTGCCATGTTTGTTAGTAGATGACAGTCCTTGAGGCAGGCAAACATCTAGGTCATTTTGACTGCTGGACGACATGGATTTGGGAACAGTTCCTTTCGATCCAGAGGCAGATCCGGCTTCAGGCATGTGCGGGTTCTTGTTCTTTACGGGCTCGGCTGTAGTCTTCTCGGTCACTTTCTCATTCCTGAGATCGATCTCTTCTTGACTGCTTTCCGCAAGCACACCACCTAGTTGACGCTTGTCCAACGTAGATGCAAGCTCACTAGCTTTTCCCTGAAGCAGCTTCTCTTTGTTCTCCTTGCTATCGAGATCACCTTCCTTGATAGGGTTGCCCCAAGCCGCGATCTTGCTTCTCCCGGGTTTGCCAGGTAGCAAGGGCTCCTCCTCCTCGAGGTCAACTCCAGCTGTAGATCCGATTGCAAGCTCTGGAGCTTCGCCAAGCGACGCGGCACCCTCGGGCTTTTTAGGCCTACCACCACTGACCGGAATGGCCTTTTCGGGATTGCTTCCGACATCAGCCGGCGTTTCGCCAGGCGCGCTGTGCCCAGCGGGCTTCTTCCTCTTGTCATCGGCCGTGGCTCCCTCCTTGACCTTGGCTCCGACCGGGACGTCCGCAGGCTTTCCTAGCACGGCAGGGTCTTCTGATTTGCGATCGCCGCTGTAGGGGATTGATTTGTCGGGATTCCAGCCGACTTCCGCATTGCTGTGGGCTCCGGCAATTTGTTTTGGTATAATATTCGCTGGGTCCGGTCTATAAGCCTTGCTTCCAGAGCCAGGCTTTGTCACAATTTGAGCCGGCTTCTCGCAACCAGATGCGTCGACATACATTGGAAAGAGACCAGGGAGGAGTGTGCTATTGTCGCGATTCTGCCACTCGGCAAAAGCATCAGTAATGCGGTCAATAGCGTCGTAGTATCTAGGCTCCTTGGTCAGTTGCGCTAGGCGAGTAAACTCTAGGGACAAGCTGCCAATCTCAGCCAGAACAACTCTTGTACTCGCGCGATGTGGCTGCGACGCAAATGTGGGCATCCAGTGGTAATAAGTCACTGGCATCCTGTTTGGAGTATCGAAGGCACCCATCAGGATGTCGGCGAGCTCGACGGACTTCTTGAGCAGTGTCTTGTACTTTGCTCCACTGATATCGTAGGCGGCCAGCATACCTCCGAGATATCTGATAGTGGTCTCGAAAAGAGGAATGTCTTTCCTTGTACTCGTTGTGAAATCAATGGTGCCCACGGCCTCGACGGCTTCTTCAAACTCTTTTTTCATTCCCATGATCCACAGTGTATCAAGGGCATCCACCAGAGTAGCTGCCCATCCGCAGAATGGATCTCTGAAGTTTCCGCTGTCAGGCTTGACTTCGTCGTGCATCCATGCATTGTCCCTGTAGCCCTTCCACGAACGAGCCGCGGTATCCTTGATAGCCTGAAGCTTCTCGAGTCTGTCCTCTTTCTGCGATGGCGTCTCCGGTTTGAATTTGTGCTGGATGCGTGGGATCTTGGAAGGCTTGCCCGACGGGATGGGAATGGTCGAGGAGACTGGAAAGTGCTCTTCTTGCGATGTCCAGTGTATAGCAGAAGTGGTGGTAGCTTTTGCGAGCTCTGATCTTCCAAGGCCTTCTTCTTTCAAGTTGTCGTAACCATCCTCGGGGGCCGCAGTCGGGACTGGCGCGGCGTTTTTCGTGCCTGTAATCTTGACTACTGGCAGAGCATCTACCAAAGTCGGTTCTGTTACCTTGGGCGGGGCTTGTGCTACGAGAGGCTTCTCAGCGGCACGATGGAGATCATCCTCAAGGTCCCTGAATTCCTGCAATGCTGGATTCGGCTTGCTCTTGTCTTGCTGAACTCCAGCTCCCCTGAGCGCACCAGCGGTTATAGCGGATGCAGACTGCCAGTCTGGACTTCCTGCGAGTAGGAAATAAAGGCCGACAATAGCAAACACAGCGAAGGCTACGAAACCTCGGTAACGTCTATAGCGAAGCATGACGGCTGCGGCGGGTGTTCAAAAGGGACGAATCGACCAACTCTCACGTCTCCATCTATTCAGATCGCGTGACGTCGTAAGTCGCTGAGAATGAACAAATTGCAATACGCGCAAAGAACGTCCAAAAGAAGAAGACTGAGTGGAAGAGGAGAAACGATTATCTACAGCGCATGACCTCCCCTAATGAAACACCTGCTCACGGAGAAGTTGCCAAGGTCGATTGACAACCTTCGAAGACTTGGCTCCGTGACGGTAAGCGCTGGAACAGGAAGGCACGGGGTTGTGGCTTTTCTCTGGATTGCGGGTGGATCGTCAGCCTAAGGTATTGCCCAATTCGTGCAAACTGCGGGGCCGCACACTCCCGGTTCCAACAAGGAAGGAAGGTTCAAGCGCCTCGATTCTTTCCGTTCGCGTCAGAAATCTCCAATTCGAAGCACGGGCCAGAATTAGTGACATTACTAAGGTATGGTATCGATACAATTATCCATACTTTTTGCCATGTGAAATTGTGAATGAAGCTACCTGCATACTTCAGAAGTCGCATTCACTGCTGTGCTCGCTTCACGACTATTCGAGGATCAACACATGCGGCAGTAATGGAGGCTTTGAGCGACTTCAAAAGCCTGCAAGAGTCGATATCACAGTCCCTCGTCGCGGTCACCAGAACTGCACATCAGATCGCTTCTGAAGACCTTGGATTTTATCGATCACTCAACCCGGCTGTAGCGACCGCTCTCGACACTCAAAATGCGCGTCTTCTGGGCCTTGCGGAACGTCTTCTGGGGAATGCGGCAGCGAATTCGGAAGTTGTAGGTCCTCGTCTACCGGACTTCGACGCTGTCGACAGCAATTGGAAGGGCATCGTTGATGTCGTCGATAGCTTACTTGAAAAAGCCGACACCAGTTTGGATGAATACACCGGCGCTGTCAAGAGACTGAGTCCTTCAAGAGATTCGGTAAGGTCATATTCCGGTTGTCTTCTTGTATTTTTAATTTTTATCTGACATGATCCAGAATCCTGCCACAACAGCCCCGCCGCAAAAGATCGCCAATGCTCTTCGCTATGCCACCATGGACAAGCCACAGCTGTCCTTCCGACACGTGCCTACGAATGCCGAAAAGGAGCCTTTCAAACCTTTACTTTCCGAGAAGCCGCACGCCATCAAGAATTTCGAAGACACACTTCAACTGACAGACAGCGGAGATAGTCTGCCACAGTATATAACCCCTCCCAATATCTCCAGAGAGTGTACGGCCCGCTTACTACTCTACAGATACCCACATCCATACAGGATCGAGATTGAGAACTACCAATTCCCACCATTTGTCTATACGCAAGCAGAGCCACAACCATACCTCCCATTCGAGTCTACCACAGCGACATTTGTTGATACCGAGGAGGGCTTGGAGGAGATGCTTAAAGAGTTGAGAAAAGCCAAAGAGATTGCCATTGATCTGGAACACCACGACTTTCGATCCTACGTTGGTATCGTCTCCCTGATGCAAATCAGTACTCGGGACAAAGACTGGATCGTCGACACATTGAAGCCTTGGAGGAGGCAGCTCCAAAGTCTCAACCAAGTCTTTACCGATCCCAACATCCTCAAAGTCTTTCACGGCGCACATATGGATATGATATGGCTTCAGCGTGATCTCGGACTGTACGTTGTCGGCCTCTTCGATACACATTACGCTTGTAGAGCACTAGGCTACTCTGGCGGCAGTCTCGCCTTTCTTCTCAAGAAGTTCGTCAACTTCGACGCCCAAAAGCAATACCAAACTGCAGACTGGAGAATTCGTCCATTGCCAAAGGAGTTTTTCGATTATGCTCGTTCCGATACCCATTTCTTGCTTTACATTTACGACAATATGCGCAACGAACTTGTACAAAAGTCCGACTTTTCTGTCCCCAACAACGAACAGGACAAGGTGCACGATGTTTTGGTCAAATCGAAAGAGGTTGCTTTACAAACTTATCGACACCCCATATATGATGCTCAAAGAGGTCTCGGGTCTACTGGATGGTTTAAGCTGCTGCAACGCACCCCAGCCCTATTAAACAAACAGCAGTTTGCCGTTTTCAGAGCCGTTCACGAATGGAGGGACAGAGTCGCCAGAGAACAGGACGACAGTCTCCATTTCGTCATGCCAAACCATGTAATCTTTACTTTGGCGAGAGAGATGCCGATTGAAAAGGCCACGCTCTTCAGTCTTGTTCAGCCTCTACCACAGACAATGAAGCTTCGTCAAGACGAACTGCTGTCCGTCATCTCAAAGGCCAAGGAAGCTGGCCAGGATGCACCGGACATGCTTCAAGTCATGAAGGAAGTAGATCATCACCTGAAGGAGACCCTCGGTGACCGCTATAACCCCAGAACAGCCGCACCAGCGGTCCAAGCGTCAAGCGCGCGTGTAATCCTTTCAGCGCCAACAGCAGCCCCCAAGCAGCACCAAACCTCATCAAACGAACTGCGTACGACCAAATCGTCCTTCTTCGGACCCATACTAAACGCTGTATTTGGCGCTGGAGCCAAGCGCAAGATGTCAACCATGTCACAACCACAGATATCACTGCAAGTACCGCTGCCGCCTCTGACGGCCGAGATCTTTGCGGAACCAGTAACAGCGTCGACACCCGTGACACCAGCACAGCCGACTCCAGCACACACTGCGCCCGAGGCTGACCTCGATGACAACACCAACGAGATCTTCACCTTAAAGCAGAAATCTCGCAAACGCAAGTCTGATGTTATGGACGAGAACGACGACCTTGATCTCGCTGGGCAGGCCGACGAAGTCGACATCTCCGGCAACACCATGACAGGGCGACAAGCCCGCAAGGCAGCCAAGAAAGCTAAGAAACAGGCCCCACGTTCCGAGTCCAGCATTCTCGCCGCGGAAGGTATGGACGTCGATATACCTACACAAGAACAGGCAGAGGAGGAAGAGTTTGACTACGCGACAGCGCCATCAGTGCTGAACGCTCGCGCAGCACGCGCTGCTGAGGAAGCAGGTCGTGGAAGGAGGAATAAGAAGGACAAGGACGATAAGAAACCCAGGACTAAGGAGCCCTTCAATCCATTCTCAAAGGCACTAGATACCAAAACGGGACTGACGAGGGCGCAGAAGGAGAGGGCGGGTAAGAGTATGACTTTTCAGAAGTAGTGTTTGACCCGGCCCAAGCAGAGTGCGGAGGGTCGGTGTATGATAAAGTATACCCAGAAGGATTATCTCAGGTTTCTCCAGACTCCCGCATATTACCTTTTGTCTCAACATAGTTCTTCTATGTGCAATACGTCGTGCGTGATTATGTGTAGATACAACAGCATTTGAAGCAGGAGAAATCATTCATTTTCGTCTGGAGGCATCATACTAAGACAGCATCCGCAGCTCATTTTTTTAGTATACATAAACAAAGTCCTCATTCTGCAAATCAGTGCGGCCTTCGAAAGCGTGCTCCTCGTGGTTGACAGCAATATCCTCGCCCTCAACCATTCCATTCATCTTGCCATCATTGTCGTACGCAACCTTGACCTGCTGCATAGAGCGGTCGTTAACCTTGGCGCTCTTTCCAAGCGCAACACGCTTCTTCGCGTGGCTCTTGTTGCACCAGAAGAGGTAGGCGGCCTGGATGACGTAGAGCACCATGAGGACAATGAAGAGGGCCAGGTTGGAGCTGAGGCCGCGCGTGTACCGTGGCGCTTCGGCGGTGGTGTACAAGGTCGGCCCCACGACGTTGCCGATCGATTGGCAGACGATCATGAATCCGGTCGTCGTCTTCTTCTTCGTCTCGCCGGCCGTGTTGCCTGCTTGCCAGGAGTAGATCAGTGGCGTGATGCCCGGGTACATGGAGATCAGGTAGTAGGCGCCGAGCAGAGGGCCCTTGTGGCTTGGTCCGCGGGGCAGGACGAGCAGCATCACGCAGCCGATGATTGGTGGGATGCCCAGAGCCATGAGGACTGGCGACTTGAGCTTGAGCTTGGTCGCGGCGTAGGCGCCGCCGAGGGTCGCGACGATCTGGATTGCGCCAAAGGGGATGTTGAACAGGATCGTCTGGAAGGGGTTGTAGCCGAAGGATTTGATGATCAGTGGGCCGAAGGTGGAGATACCGCCGGATGGAATGGAGATGGACAGAAGCATGAAGCCCCACATCCAGGTCTTGAAATCGAGCATGGTCTCTTTGCACTGCTTCCAGTCCCAGCGGTCAGCTTCAACACCCTGCTGATTGGCACGGAGACGCTCGATGGCGACGAGCCTGTCGTCGCCCTTGAGAAACTTGGCGGTGATTGGCGAGTCGGGCATGAAGAGGTAGACCAGGGAAGAGTAGGCGACGGTGATGATACCGAAGAACATGAAGATGATCTGGTAGGACTTGAGGTTTGGGTTGTGGATGTGGCCGAGTCCGTAAGTCATCAAGCTACCGAGCATGTTGGTGATACCGTTCATGGCGTACCACGATGCGAGACGAACCGGCTGTTCACGACGACGCCACCACATCTGGGTTACAGCAATAAAGGCCGGCGCAACACCAGACTCGAAGGCTCCGAGCAAAAAACGGGTGCCGAGGAGACCTCCGAAGTTGTGGGTGGCCGCCATGCAGCTTAGGGTGATACCCCAGCAGAGAGTGGTAGTACCGAGGAATTTACCCAGAGGGAACTTGACAAGGAAGTAGGTGATCAATGGCTGGGTGACGAGCTGGGCGAGGTAGACGATACTACCGAGCCATGAATACTGCTTGCCGACGAGATGTGCGTCGGTCACGAGACCAAAGACCGAGGCGTATGACAGAGTGGCCTTGTCGAGGGCCTGGAGGAAGTAGATACCCAAGATAAGAGGAAGGACGTGCAAGTCGATCTGGCGAAGTACGCGCTTGTTGTTCTCGGGAGTCAAGACAATGGAGTGACCAGCGTCTCGGAGGAGCTGGTTTGCCTTGTCCATCTTCGCGTCGCCCAACACCTCTGGCTGTACCTCGATGTGCTCGATGGCATTCTTGCCGTCGAGGACCGTCTCGGACGCGATGGTGTCTTGTGTAACGATCGGCATCGTGAACCGTTCTAGAAGTGTGGAGAGAAACTGGGGGAGATGTGGAGTGGTTGAAGAGACTGGGGAACATGGAGAAGGACTGGGTCAAGATATAGGAAACACAGACCTACGAGCAAAGGCCGACTATGAAACTATGTTCGGATCCAGACGTGTTTGTACCAATGTCACGAACCCCAGTGACAGACCATCCCCAGATCCGAAGGCGCAAGAGCGCGGAGGAAGGCCGCGTTCAGGTGGCTAGAACCGGGGGAAAACCTGGAGTTGAAGTCGAGCCGTTGGTCGGTATTTGACCGGGGCCGTACGGCGAGACTGCGGCATATCGAAACCCCGGGGGGAAGTTGTTTTAAGCGGGTCTCCTCCCCGAATGTGGTTTAGACATGTCTAAATGTCAGCCACTTGTTGGCGCTAGCTGCACCTCATGTCGCGGCGTGACTCCGCCATGGCTTGGGATCGCTTACATCTCAACGGTACGACTCCTCACGGCAGTTCATATGCCCGATCGCAGGATCAAATACGGAAGAAAACAAAGCCCTTCAGATACCGGTGCCGATTCACGGCGATTGATGGTGTTGTATGCGGCCTTTGACAACTGTTTTGCCGGCTGTGGAGCTCTCTCTGATGCCGAACCTTGAAAGTGCAACAACTTTCTACTATTCACCTTCAGTATTTTTTCTCTTTATCTCCATTCGTCTTTCTGCACTTCCGTATACTCGCCGTACACACAGTCGCTCGTTCTGCTCAATATGCCTCAATTAGAAACTATCCCGCTAGCCTACAGCAAGGCCGAATCGGATGGCTGCTCTGTCAAACTAGAGTCTCAAGACACCGGCACAAGGGTCAACTTCTCCTTCGAATGCATTCGTCCCAATATCTTCAGAACAACCTTCACATCCGAGACCCATCCTATTCCTCCACACCCTAGCATCGTCAGACCTTCCAGAGATGCTTCTTTCTCCGAGACTGTCAAGTCTGAGGAGAGCTCTAAATCCCAAACTTTCGAGACCGCAGAAGCATTCGCAACCGTAGAGTGGTCAAAGGCTCCAATCGTGTCTGTGAGCCTTAAGGGAGCCTCCGTACCACTTCATCGTGATCTTGACGATCGATCGTATGTACTCGATGGCAATGGTGTAGCTCGATACTCCCAGCATGACAGAGCAGCTCTGCATGTCGGTATGGGAGAAAAGGCCGCACCGATGGACCTGACTGGCCGTCAATTCATCATCTCTGCGACTGATTGCTTTGGCTACAATGTTCACAAGACCGATCCCACATACAAGCACTTGCCGCTTCTCGTCAAAGCCACTCCCGAGGGCTGTGTCGCCATTTTCTCCGCTTCTTACTCACGTGGCAGCTGGTCCGTCGGTGCCGAGATTGACGGTCTTTGGGGACACTTCAAGACCTACCGCCAAGACTACGGCGGGCTCGAGGAGTACCTGATCGTGGGCAAGACACTCAAGGATGTAGTGAGGAGCTATGCCGAGATAGCTGGATTTCCGCTGCTGGCGCCGAAGTGGGCTTTCGGATACATCTCAGGAGGATACAGATACACCATGGGAGATACACCACAAGCGTACATCCAACTCAACGAGTTCGCCGACAAGCTCGCTGAGCATGATATCCCTTGCTCCGCTCACCAGATGAGTTCAGGCTACTCGATCGCAGAACAAGAGCCAAAGGTGCGCAACGTCTTCAACTGGAACTATCATCGCTTCCCGGATCCAGAAGCATGGATCAAGTCGTACCATGAGCGAGGTATCCGTCTTCTTGCCAACATCAAGCCATTTATTCTCTACTCTCACCCCGACTACAAGCGCCTCAAAGAGGCAAAGGGTCTGTTCATCGACCCTCGCACCAAAGACGTCGCTACAATGAAGCTCTGGAGTGCCGGTGGAGGAGAGTCCGGCCTGGGTTCTCATGTCGACTTTACCAACTCGGAAACCTTTGACTGGTGGTACAAGGGCGTACAGCTCCTGAAGAGCCAGGGCATTGACGGCATGTGGAACGACAACAACGAGTACACTCTTCCCAACGATCTCTGGCAGATGACTCTGTCCAAAGACGGCAAGCAGGTCCAGACGGAGGCACCAAACATGGTCGGTCTCTGGGGTCGCAACCTCCACACCGAGCTCATGGGCAAGGCTTCGCACGATGCTCTGCTCGACATTGCTCCTCATGAGCGTCCGTTTGTTCTTACCCGTTCTGCCACGTCCGGTTCTGGACGTTATTGTGCTTCGTCCTGGTCTGGAGACAACGTTACCTCGTGGGCAGGCATGAAGGGAGCCAATGCACAGTCTTTGAACGCCGGTATCTCGCTCATCCACTGCTACGGTCACGACATCGGCGGCTTCGAAGGCCCGCAGCCATCTCCTGAGCTCCTCCTGCGCTGGATCCAGCTCGGAATCCACAGCCCGCGTTTCGCAATCAATTGTTTCAAGACGTCACCTCGCGACAACCAACTAGGAGAGGTCATCGAGCCGTGGATGTACCCTCAGATCATCCCACACATCCGCAAAGCAATCAAGCGCCGCTACGAGATCCTACCATACATCTACTCCCTCGCGCTCGAGAGCCACATGTTCGCCACACCGCCCCAGCGCTGGACAGGCTGGGACCACGAAATGGACCCGGAGGTATGGAGCAACAAGCTCGTCAAAGAAGGCGAAGAGCAGTACTGGTTCGGCTCATCGCTGCTGGTCGGCGGTGTCTACGAGCCCGGCGTCAGCGTCGCGAAAATGTACCTCCCGCGCAGCGCCGCCGAGTTCGACTACGGCTACGTCAACACGCACGCGCCGCACCAGTACCTCGCCAGCGGGCAGTGGGTCGACATCGAGTCCGTGTGGACAGACAGCATCCCGATCGTCGCGCGCGTCGGCACCGCGGTGCCGGTCGGCAGAGATGTCTTGACGCTGGTGCCCGGCGAGAAGGACCCGGCGTGCAAGAGCGTTCCGGCCGACGACTGGAGGGGTGTCGAGATCTTCCCGCCCAAGGCGTC